>Ga0102832_1000018_pt1 | contig 568924 bp, 562 predicted proteins | sample EBPBio282013_DNA_FD_88942 | JGI IMG/M metagenome (GOLD analysis project Ga0102832, IMG submission 88942) | Wastewater treatment Type I Accumulibacter community from EBPR Bioreactor in Madison, WI, USA - Reactor 2_5/28/2013_ DNA (Illumina Assembly) | ecosystem: Engineered > Bioreactor > EBPR >...
GCCACGGCTGCCGCCCTGGCTGCGGAGATCGAGCACCGCTCCCGCCGCGAACTCGGGCATGCCGGTCTAGCCCAACGACTGGGCGCACGCACCCCGGAGCGGTTGGTGCAACACCTGACCGGGTCAACGTCTCGGGAAGCATCGACGATGGTGCGTGTCGGGGCGTTGATGGCCTCAGCCACTGATGCACAGACGCAATCACAGACGTCGGGCTCGGACTCCGCAGCCGAGCCCGACCCCCACCCCTGGCTGCACGACGTCGGGGCTGCAGTCGCTGCAGGGCAGCTGTCGTTGGAGGCTGCTGAGGCGATCCGCTCCGGGTTGGGGATACCCGACGACACCGTGTCGGTCGAGTCTCTGGCACACGCTGCGGCAACCCTGCTAGCTGAGGCCACGACCCTCACCGTCGAGAAGCTCGCCGCCCGCGCCCGCGACCTCAGGGTCGGGTTGGACCTGGACCGGGTCGCCGAACGTGAACAGTTCCTGCGATCCAAGCGATACCTGCACCTGTTCGCCCAACCCGACGGCATGACCCGCCTGTCGGGGCTGCTGGATCCGGAGTCCGCGGCGATCGTCACCGCCACCTTCGATGCCGTCACCTCACCACGCCGCGGCGGACCCCGCTTCGTCGACCCCACCCTCGCCGACCGTGCCGAGCAGGTTGTCGCCGACGACCGCACCACCGAACAGTTGGTGCTGGATGCGTTCGTCGAGCTGATCCGCATCGGCACCGCCGCCGACACCAAAGTTGTCCTCGGAGCCAAGCGTCCCGGAATCAAACTCCTCGTCACCGACCGTGACCTGCGTCAACGGCGCGGGGTCGGATTCATCGAAGGTCACACCGAACCGGTGTCCATCGCCACCATCGAACGACACGCCTGCACCACCGGGGTCATCCCCATCAAGTTCGACACCGAGGGCGAGATCCTGAACCTCGGCCGGGAACATCGACTATTCGGCAGCCGACAAGGCATCGGCATCGCCGCCCGCGACGGCGGCTGCCAACTCGGAGACTGCGACCGACCACCCAGCTGGTGCGAAATCCACCACATCGACCACTGGACCCGCGACCACGGCTCGACGAACACCGACCGCGGAATCCTGCTCTGCCGACACCACCACATGCTCGTGCACAACAACGGCTGGGAAATCACCCGCACCAACGGGATCACCCACTTCATCCCCCCACCCGACATCGACCCCGAGCAGAGACCCATCCGAGCACGGTCGAAAAGCCCAGCACTCACGCGACTACTCGGCACGTGAGCTCGAGGGCGACGCCGCAGGTAGTGGGGAGCAGCGCCCCGTCACTGACTGCTCGCCAGTCACTGACTGCTACAGCTGGTCGCCGCTCACCGAGAAGGTGTCGCACGCGTTCGGTCCGCCGTTGTAGCCGGCGGTGAACCAGCGCTGACGCATCTCGCTCGACCCGTGAGTCCACGTCTCAGGCGTGACCTGGCCCTGAGTGGCCTCCTGGATGCGATCGTCACCCACCGCCGATGCAGCGCTCAGGGCATCCGCCACCTGGGTGTCGGTAACAGGCTGCAGGAAGGTGACCCCGTTGCTGTCCTTGATCGTGGATGCCGCCCCCACCCATGCGCCCGCGAAGCAGTCGGCCTGCACCTCGAGTCGCACCCCGTCGGAGGTCGGTCCGGTGTTCTGCAGGTCGAGACCGTTCATGATGCCCACGATGTTCTGGATGTGGTGCCCCCACTCATGGGCGACCACGTACATCTGCGCGAGCGAGCCGCCGGACGCCCCGAACCGCGAGGTGAGCTCGTCGTAGAAAGCGGTGTCCAAGTAGATGGTCTGGTCGTTGGGGCAGTAGAAGGGACCGACAGCGCTGGTCGCACCGCCGCAGCCCGTGTTCGTGGCATCCGTGAACAGCACGATGTTCGTCGATGTGTAACCCTCGACCTGGCTCGCCCAGTAGGTGTCCAGCGAGTCTGCGGCGCCAGCCATGCGGCAGTCGATGCTGTCGTTCGCGGCGGCCCCCGTGGTGCACTCGGTCAGCGGCGCACCCTGCTCCTGAGTCGTCGGCTGACCGGCACCGGCGAGCCCGGTGAGGTCGACACCGAGCACCTGCGACAGCACGAACAGTCCGATGAGCAGGAGGCCTCCACCACCACCGACTGCGATGCCCGTGTTGCGCCCGCGGCGGCTGATGTGGCTGGGGTCGATGTTGGCGTTGTCGTTGAACGTCATGCCACGAAACTACGCCAGAATCGGGCATCCCGGTCAACCGCGCGGAGGACTCAGCCGGGCAGGGTAGGTTGCCCCTCATGATCAAGGATGCCGTGACGAGGGCTCGGGCCGAGGCATCCTGGCAACAGTGGGCGCTGCTCGCCGTCGGACTGGCGTGTGCCATCGCGGTGCGCTTCACCCTGGGACCGCTCAGCACCGGCGACTACACCCACTTCATGAAGGGCTGGATCGAGGTGCTGCGCGAGCAGGGGTTCGCCGCTTTCGGCACCTCGTTCGCCAACTACAACCCGCCGTTCCTCTACCTGCTGTACCTGTTCGGCCTGCTGCCGATCGACGGCCTCGCGGTCGTGAAGGTGATCGCCGCGCTGTTCGACTTCGCGCTGGCGGCGGGGGTGGCGGCGATCGCCTACCGGCTGCGAGGCAGCATCATCGTGGCTGCGTTCGCGGGTGTGGGCGCGCTGTTCATCCCCGAGGTGCTCATCAATTCCGGGATGTGGGGGCAGGTCGACGCGACCTACACGGCGTTCCTCGTCTGGAGCGTTTACTTCGTTCTCGCCCGCCGCGACATTCCCGCATGGGTGCTCTTCGCCCTCGCGCTCTCCTTCAAGCTGCAGGCGATCTTCCTGATGCCCTGGCTGGCCCTCGCGTTCGTGCTGCAGAAGCAGCGCTGGCGCGCGGTGGCGATCGGTGTCGGCGTGTTCCTGCTGACCTATGTTCCCGCCCTGCTCGCCGGCCGCTCTCCGGGCAGCCTTGCTGGCATCTATCTCGCGCAGGCGCAAGGCTACAAGCACCTCACCGATCGCGCCGCCAACCTCTATCAGTGGGTCCCGGACTCCCTGTACGAGCCCGTCGCGGCGGCAGGCGTGATCCTGGCCGTCGGGATCGTCGCCCTACTGTGTGTGCTCTACCTCCACCGAGCCCGCGATGTCGACCGACCCGAGGTGTGGCTGGTGCAGATCGCCGCCGCGTTCGCCGTGCTCGTGCCCTTCGTGCTGCCCGCCATGCACGAGCGCTACTTCTACGCCGGCGGGGTACTTGCGATCGTCTGCCTGCTGCTCGATCGCCGCTACCTCCTCCCGGCGATCGCGCTGCAACTCACGGCCGTTCTGAGCTACGCACCGTTCCTGTTCCGCACGACGATCGTGCCGTTGCCGTACGTCGCCGTGCTGCAGCTGGCGTCGGTCGTCGCCGTCGTCGTGCTGTCGCTGTCGCATCCGCGTCAGGATGCCCAGCCGCTCTTCGCTCGCCGGGACTAGTCCCAGCGGCCCTCCGCGGCCCGGTGGATGATCTCCAGCAGTTTCGCGCGCAACTCCGGGCTGTCGCTGTGCGCCGGGAAGACCTCGCTCTCGACGCTGCGAATGGATGCCCACGCCTCGTCGCCCGCGGGGGTGCGGGTCACGAGCATCCGCCGCCTGTCGCTCTCGTCGGCTCGGCGCTCGATGAAGCCGGCGCGCTCGAGCCGCTCGACCGTGCGCGACATCGTCTGGGTCTCGACCTTGGCCAGGCGCGCCATGTCGGTCTGACTGAGCGGCCCGGCGTCGAGGAAGTGCAGCGCGATCATGCCTGCATGGGTGAGTCCGCGCTTCTCGAGCGCCTCAGTCCAGGCGTGCTCGACCAGACGAGCCGCCGTCGAGAGCAGGCGACCCGTCGGCCACTTCTGCATCGGGTCGGGCGGGTCTGTCACGGTTTCCACTGTAGTGATAGCGTAAATTAGTAAGCCAGCTTATCAATTCGGCGTGGTCGATCGTGGGTCGGTCGGGCGAGGGTCGCTCGACGGGTTGTCGGTCGACGGCCCGGGCGGTCGGCGAAAGTCGGCAGACGAAAGTAAGTCGGGAGCAACATGCGTGAAACGAAGGACATCGTCCGCCAGATCACCGTCGCCGCGAGCGCCGTCTTCGCGCTGATCGGCGCGTTCGTGGGCTCCGGCGCCGCGGGCGGTACCCCGATCCAGAACGCCGCCGGCGGAGCCCTCGCCGCCGACGCCACCCTCATTGCGCCGGCAACGCCCGCCTTCTCGGTGTGGTCCGTCATCTACCTGGGACTGATCATCTACGCCGTGTGGCAGCTTCTGCCCGGCCAGTCGAGCGCCGAGCGTCACCGACGGCTCGGCTACTGGATCGCGGCATCCCTCGTGCTCAACGCGTTCTGGATTCTCAGCATCCAGTTCGATCTGCTGCCGCTCAGCGTGCCCATCATCGTGGTGTTGCTCGCGGTGCTCGTGCAGGCGTTCCTGCAGGCGATCGCCTACCCGCCCACGTCTGTCGCCGACGGCATCATCACGGATGCCACGATCGGCCTCTACCTCGGCTGGGTCTGTGTCGCGACCGCCGCCAACGTGACCGCCCTTCTCGTCGCCAGCGGATTCACCGGCTGGGGTCTGCCGCCGGAGCTCTGGTCGGTCGTGGTCGTCGGCGTGGCCGCCGCCGTGGGCGTCGTGCTCGCCGTCGTCAGCCGCGGACGCATCTCGCCCGCCCTCACGCTGGCCTGGGGTCTGACCTGGGTGGCCGTCGGCCGCCTCGCCGGTGAGCCCGCGTCGCTGGCCACCGGCATCGCCGCCGCTGCCGCCGCCGCCCTCGTTCTCATCGTCACCATCGTCATCCGTCTCACCCGTCGAAAGGCACTCCCCGCGTGACATCCGCAGACTCCGACATCACCAATACCCGCATGCACAAGCGCCGGTGGGCGGGGCTGGTCTTCATCAGCGTCGCGGTCGCCCTCATCATCGTCGACTCGACGATCGTCAATGTCGCCATCCCGTCGATCGTCGCCGACCTCGGAATCTCGTCCACCCAGGTGCAGTGGGTGCAGGAGAGCTACACCCTCGTATTCGCGGCGCTGCTGCTCGTGTTCGGCACCCTCGCGGACCGCTACGGGCGCAGGCTCATGGTGCTGCTCGGCGTTGTGCTGTTCGCCGTGGCATCCGTCTTCGCGGCGCTGGCGAGCACTGGTGACCTGCTGATCCTGTCGCGCCTGATTCAGGGTGTGGGCGGGGCGATGATCCTGACGTCGTCGCTGTCGATCATCAACGCGACCTTCCGTGGCCGGGAGCGCGCCATCGCGTTCGCCGTCTGGGGCTCCACCATCGGAGGCATGGCGGCCGTCGGCCCACTGCTCGGCGGCTGGCTGACCACGTACTTCTCGTGGCGCTGGGCATTCGGCATCAACGTGCCGCTCGGCGTGATCATCATCATCGGAATCCTGTACGCGGTCGTCGAGTCGAAGGAGGCGGGCATTCCCCGACGGGTGGATGTCGTCGGCGCCCTGCTCTCGGTCGTGCTGTTCGGCACGCTCGTGTTCGGTCTCATCGAGGGCCGCACCTACGGCTGGTGGCTGAGCAACAAGCCGCCGTCGTTCTGGACGCTGGATGTCTCGCCCATCCCGTTCGTCTTCGGCATCACCCTCGTCGCGCTCGCCGCATTCATCGCCTGGGGCGTGCACCGTGAGCGCCAGGGCAAGTCGACGATGCTCGCGTTCGGGCTCCTGCGCATCCCGTCGTTCCGCAACGGCAACATCGCGGCGCTCATCGTGTCGCTCGGTGAGTTCGGCCTCATCCTCTCGCTACCGCTGTGGCTTCAGAACGTGCTCGGCTACGACGCCCTGCAGGCCGGGTTCATCATCCTCGCGCTCGCGATCGGCTCGTTCGTCTCGAGCGGATTCGCCGGCGCATTCGGCAACCGGGTCTCCCCCGTCACGATCGTGCGCGTCGGTATCCTCGCGGAGATCGTGGGCATCATCATCGTCGCCTTCAACATCACGCCGACCGCGCAGTGGTGGCAGATCGTGCCCGGAATCTTCATCTACGGCTTCGGTGTCGGGCTCGCGACGGCGCAGCTGACCAGCGTCGTGCTCAAGGATGTGCCGCTCGACCAGAGCGGCCAAGGCTCGGGCACGCAGAGCACGGCCCGCCAGATCGGCTCGGCCCTCGGCATCGCGATCCTCGGAACCGTGCTCTTCACGAACCTCGGCGCTGGGCTCCAGGCCAAGCTCGATGCGCGGCCCGAGATCCCTGCGGCTGCGGCCACGCAGATCGTCGACGCCGTCGTCGATTCGGCGGGCGGCGCCATCCCCGGTCTCGATGCCCAGTCAGCGGATGTGGCGGCCGACGCCCGTCAGGCCTTCAGCGACGCGACCCGGCTCGGTGCATTCACGGCGGCGGGATTCCTCGCGCTCGGCTTCGTGGCGACGCTGCGTCTCACCGGCAGCGGCCGCCGCGAGGAGCACCTGGAGAAGTAGCCGTGGCACGCCGCCCGCGAGTCGGGGCAGGTGGTGGGGCGCGATGCCGCGCAGCCAACCGAGTGCCCCGACTCGGCGGGGTTTCGATATGCCGCGGTTTCGATACGCCGCGGTTTCGATACGCCGCTGAAGCGGCTACTCAACCAGCGCGCCGGTGCACCGACTTCAGGCGCAGGTACGCGTTCAGGCCCTCGGGGCCGTACTCGACGCCGAGGCCCGAGTCCTTCCAGCCGCCGAACGGGGCGGCGTGGTTGGAGCCGAAGAAGTTGACGCCGATGCTGCCGGTCTCGATCGTGCGCGCGAGAGCGGCGGCGCGTGCCTCGTCGGCGGAGAAGATCGAACCGCCGAGGCCGAACTGGCTGTCGTTGGCGATGCGCGCGGCATCAACGTCGTCGTCGAACGGGATGACCACGAGCACCGGACCGAAGATCTCCTCCTGGGCGATACGCATGCGGTTGTCGACGTCGCTGAAGACGGTGGGCTGCACGTAGAAGCCGCGATCGAACGCCGGCCGCCCGCCACCGGTCGCGACAGTGGCGCCCTCCGCGCGGCCGAGCGCGATGTAGCCCTCGACCCGGTCGCGCTGCCGCGCCGAGACCGTCGGCCCGTAGACCGTGTCCAGCTCGAGCGGGTCACCCTGCTTGGTCGACGCGACGACGCCCGCCACCAGCTCTACGATCTCGCCGTACCGCGAGCGCGGCGCGAGGATGCGCGTCGAGTTGTAGCAGGTCTGGCCGGTGTTGCGCAGGCAGGTGCGGTTGAGCATCGTGCCGAAGTGGTCGAGATCGACGTCATCCAACAGGATCGCCGCCGACTTGCCGCCGAGCTCGAGGGTCACCGGCCGCAGCAGCGAGCCGCACTGCTGCGCGATGATGCGCCCCGCCTCGGTCGATCCCGTGAACGCGACCTTGTCGACCAGTGGGTGCTGCACGAGCAGGCTCCCCGTCTCGCGTCCGCCCGTGATCACATTGATGACTCCCGCGGGGATGCCCGCGGCGACCGCAGCCTCCAGGAGCACCCTGAGGTCGAGAGGCGTCTCGGCCGCGGGCTTGATCACGACGGTGCATCCCGCGAGCAGGGCCGGGGCGAGCTTGACCATCACGAGCCCGAGCGGGAAGTTCCACGGCGCGATCAGCGCGCACACCCCGACCGCCTCGCGGCTGACCTCCGTGTACGAGCCGGGCGCGTTCGGGAACGGCCGCGCGTCGACAGCATCGACGAGGTCGGCGAGAGTCGCAAAGTAGCGCAGTATGCCCGCCGAGTGGGATGCCGCAGCCGACGTCTCGGCGATCGGGCTACCGTTCTCCGCTGTGATCACCCGTGCCATCCCCTCGCCGCGCGCCGCGAGCTCGTCGGCGAAGCGCAGCACCACCTCGGCGCGCGCCGCAGCACCCATGCCACGCCAGTCCGGCAGTGCGGCGCGGGCGGCGAGCACCGCGGCATCCACATCGGCTTCATCAGCGTCAGGCACCGACGCCCAGATCTCCTCGGTGGCGGGATTCACGACGTCGATTCGGCCGGCCGCCGATGCCGCGCGCCACTGACCACCGATGAACAGGTCGGTGTGCTCGCCTCCCAGGCTCACGGAGGTCACCTCAGATCACATCGAGCTTGAGAAGCTCAACCGACCGTGCAAGTTCTGCAGCCGCAATCTCCCGTGCCGAATCCGTGATCAGCTCACGGAAGGTGCCCGTCTTCAGCTGCTCGTGATACTGACTCGGGGTCTTTCCGAACCAGCCGGAGGCGAGTCCGATGCCGGTCGGTGTGAACCGCCACAGTCGGTCGGCGTCGCGCACCAGGGCATCCTCGATGGAGTGGTGCTGCAGCCTCGTGTCGTGACCGTCGATGATGTCGGTAACCCGTGTGATGAACGCGTCCTCGTAGCCGAGACCGGGCAGGATCTCGCGGGCGATGTTGCACCCCTCGAGCTCGTGAAGGTACCGCACATCGCTCGTGCGCCAGTCGCCACGGAAGCCCTCGGAGATGATCTTCGACTCATCCACCCGCGACCAGCCCGAATCGTGCAGGAGGATCGCAACCCGGACTACGAGGGGGTCCGCCTCCGGGTGGGTTTCCAGCAGCAGCTCGGCGAACGCGAACGACAGCGGGGTGTGGATGTCGTTGGAGCGGGCACGAAGGGCGGGTTCGGCGGCACGCCAGACATCGTCGAGCGAAGGCCAGTCACCGTCGGGGGAAAACCCCGAAGCGAGCGTTCGGATGGTTGGTGAAGGGGACTGCGATGGCATGGGGGACCTTTTCTACGCCGGGCTGGGGACGACGAGGGACTTGAGAGGACGGCTGGTGTCGGGGGCCTGATCAGCGGGGATGGTCGCGTTCTGACCGAGCGCACGACGCACGGCCATGTAGTCCGGTGCGTCGTTGACGGAGTCGATCGCGATGAGTTGCCCGTCGCGGTAGTAGAGCACCGAGAAGTGCTCGTCATCGGGGTTGCCGCGAAGCACAGCCTCATCGAAGCCGGAAGAGAGACCCGCGATCTGTAGCTTCAGGTCGGCCTGGTCTGACCAGAACCACGGCACAGCTCGATAGGGCTCGAGTTTGCCGATGAGCGTCGCGGCGGCGACCTTGGCTTGGTCGACGGCATTCTGCACGGACTCGAGACGTACACGCCCTTCACCGCCAAGGGGGTGCGGAAGCAGCACGGCATCTCCCGCAGCGACGATGCGAGGGTCGCTGGTGCGAGCGAACTCATCAACGACTATCGCGCCGCCCGAGAGCTCGAGTCCCAGTTGCTCAGCAAGACCGGAGCGAGGAACCACGCCGATACCGATCAGCACCAGGTCGGCGGGGATGAGCTCGCCGTCCTCGAGTTCGACGCCAGCGACTGCCGTCTCACCGACGAGGCGAGCGATCCGCGCGTCGAGACGCACGTCGGTTCCGCGGCGACGGTGGGCTTGCCGGTAGAACTCGCTCGTGATCGGCGAGACCGCGCGGGCGATGAGCCGGTCCGCGGCCTCAAGCACTGTCACAGCCTTCCCGGCCTTACGTGCGGCAGCAGCGACCTCGAGGCCGATGAACCCGCCTCCGATGACGACGACGTTGGCCGCGGCATCCCACCGCCCCTTGAGTTCGTCAGCGTCACTGAGATCACGGAGGTAGAGCACGCCGTCGAGATCGCCGCCCTCGATCTGCAACCGACGGGGTTCGGAACCCGGCGTGAGTGCGAGCTGGGCGAATTCGATGCGAGCGCCGGATGCGGTGGTCGCGACCCCGCGCTCGCCCGTGAACTCGACGGCGACGACGGCGTCATCGCAGCGGAGGGTGATGTGCTTGTCGTCGTAGAAGGACGGGGCACGCAGCTCGAGGGTCTCGACATCGGCTTCGCCGGAGAGGTATGCCTTGGACAGCGGCGGTCGCTGATACGGTCCGGATGCCTCGCTCCCACTGAGCGTGATGGGTCCCGTGAACCCGAGGTCGCGAAGGCTGACCGCGAGCTGCATCCCCGCCTGGCCGGCTCCGATGATCAGGATGTCGTCCATGGTTACAACTGCTCGGGGGCGATGCGCACGAGGAGTCCGTCGAGTTCGTCGCGCATCTTGATCTGGCACGACAGGCGACTGTTGGGCAGGCGTTCGGCCGCGGCGCCGTCGAGCATGTCATCCTCGAGGTCGCCCGCGCCGCCGACCCGATCGGTGAAGGCCTCGTCGACGTAGACGTGGCAGGTCGCACACGAGCACGCCCCGCCACACTCCGCGACGATTCCCTCGACGCCGTGCTTCACGGCGACCTCCATCACGGAGTCCCCGAGACGCGCCTCGAGCGTCGTCGAGGTCCCGTCGGGGGAGATGTAGGTGATGTCGGGCATTCTGGGCTCCTTGAGTTGGCTGGTCGGTCAGAGGAACTGCTTGCCACCGTCTACGACGATGGTCTGGCCGGTGAGGTATCCCGCCTGATCGGAGGCGAGGAAGAGTGCAGCGCCGACGATGTCGTCGGGCTGGCCAGCACGTTTGATGGCTCCGCGATCGACACCGTAGGTCTCGGCATCCTCGAGCAGGCCGAGGCTGGCTTCGGTCAAGGTGAAGCCGGGGGCGATCGCGTTCACGGTGACGCCCGCCGCGCCGACCTCGCGCGCCATGACGCGCGTCATCCCAATCACGGCCGCTTTCGAGGCGACATAGTGCATCCAGAGCGGTGACCCGCTCATCACGGTCGCCGAGGCGATGTTGATGATGCGCCCGCCGGGACTGGTCAGGTGTGGGAAGGCCGCCGCCGAGACCAGCCACGTGCCTTTGGCGTTGACGCCCATCACCCGATCCCACTCGGTCGGATCGATGTCGGTGAACGGCGTGCGGGTCAGCGTCGCGTAGATCGCAGCGTTGTTGACAACCACATCGAGCCGACCGAAGTGTGCGATGAGCGAGTCGACCATCGCTCGCACCGAGTCGGCGGATGTCACATCCACCGTCACTGCGAGCGCCTGAGCACCGCGGCCCAGGAGTACCTCGACCGTGCGCTCGGCGCCGGGACCATCGATGTCGGCGACGACCACACGATCCCCCTGGGCCGCGAAGCCCTCGGCGAAAGCCCGCCCCAGGCCCCCGCCGGCGCCGGTGATGAGAACCACGCGTGACTCGGTCATGACTGCTCCCGCTGATGTACTAGTTCCAGCTGTGGACTGTTCTGCATCGAGCCGACCGCCACGAGCGCCCGGGACATCGCCCGGGCGGGCTCGGTGAAGAGCTCCGAGTAGGCGCGGTAGGCGCAGAGCCTCAGTGATTCGTCATCGTCGATGCCGAACCAATCGCAGACGACGGCGCGGCCGTGGGGAGTGACTCTCCACAGCTTGTCGGCATCCTTGACGATCGAGTCCTCCAGGCTCATCGAGTCGGGTCGGCTGTCATGGCCATCGATGATCTCGGTGATTCGGTCGATGTCGCTGGCGGGCAGCCCGACGGTGGTGAGGATCTCACGCGCGATACGAGCGCCTTCCTTCTCGTGCTTCAGCACAAGCTCGGGGACACCTCCGCCGGGTGCGATCGCCTCCAACGCCTCGCGCTCGTCGACGGTCGACCATCCGGTGTCGTGAAGCAGGATGGCCGGCAACACGATCCCCTCGTTCGCCTCTGGCAGTTGCGACAGCAACGCCGCCGCTAGCCCATAGGAGAACAGCGAGTGTGCGTCATTGTCACGCACCGTCAGATAGGGGGCCGCGAGAGCCCAGATCGCCTCATCCCGCTCGCCGAGCGCGACCAGGCCGGGCACGGCATCCCACGCGGGGATCCGCGAGGAGACATCGCGACCGAGGTGGTTCACTCGGGGGCGGGATGAGGTGGTCATGGTGATCTGCCGCTCTCTACTCGAGGATGGTGACGATGCCCTGCGAGCCGTCCACCCGCAGTCGCATCCCCGTCTTGATCTTCGTCGATGCACTGCCGGTGCCGGTGACGGCGGGCAGCCCGTACTCGCGGCAGACGATGGCCGCGTGGCTCATCATGCCGCCGATGTCGGTGACCGTCGCCGTGATCTTGCCGAAGACGGGACCCCAACTCGGTGCCGTGACGGGAGCGACGAGGATCTCGCCCTGCTGCAGCTCGCCGAGCTGTTCCGGCCCGGTGATGACGCGTGCGAAACCTTCGACCACTCCCGGGGACGCAGCCATGCCCTTGAGCCCGGGGTTCTCCTGGTCGTCGCCGGCGAGCCACTGCTGCACCTGCTCCGTCGTGATGCCCCACAGCATGATCGTGAACGGCTCGTTGATCGTCTCGGGCGGCGTGTTGAAGGCCGGCTCGGGGCGGGCCGTCGCAAGGGCCGCAACGATACCGCGACGACGCTCGATCTCTGCTGGCCAATAGGTCGGACCGATCGGGTCGGCACCCACGCCCCAGCCGGTGGCGAGGTCGAAGATCACCGGGCGTACCTCGTCGCGCGTGAGGTACAGCATGTCGTCGGTGTTCTCCCAGAAGCCGTAGCTGTGGAACAGCGCCGAGAGCTGGCGTACTTTGCGCCAGAACACGCCCATCGTCCAGTGCTCGATATAGAAGTTGTGGTCCTCCACGTAGGGGTAAACCGTGCGAGCGAGCCCCAGCTTGCCCTGGAAGGTGGCCAGCGCGTCGCCGGACAGGAAGTCCGAGTATTCACCGACGATGCGGTCGCGTTCGGCGATGAGGTCGTCGGTCGGGCGGCGCAGGACGTCGCCGCGGGCAGCGCGCGCTACGTAGTCCTTGATGTAACCGATCGGCAGATCGAGGTTGTCACGCCAGTAGACGTCGGACCCATAGAAGCCGTTGCCCGAGGTGTAGTTGAACCACGGCTCCTGCGCCTTCTCCCAGGCGGCGAGCCACTCGGCGCCACCATCGGAGGCGGCAATGGCGGCGAGCCTCTGCTCAGCGCCCTCGTGCACCGCAAAGATCTCAGCGAGGTTCAGCTTCACCGCCAATTCGGCGAGGCCCTTGAGCTCGTCGTCGGGGCGGAACAGTACCGAGTCGACACCCTGCACCATGCGGGCAATCGCGAGGTCAGGGATGCCCGGGAACGACTCCTTGCAGAAGCCGAAGAAGTCGAGGTAGGCAACGTAGCCGAGGTTGAGGAACTCGAAGTGGTACTCCCAGTTCTGGTAGGCGAGCTGGATGAGGCGGTCGTAGTCGGCCATCATCTTCGCGCTCGGGTCGATGCCGGCGCCGCTCGTGATCACCTCGAGGTCTACCATCTCGGGCAGGGCCTCGAAGTTGATGGCATCCATCTCCTCGATCGTGCCGAGCACCTTCTTCTTCCAGTTCTCCAGAAGCGAATCCCAGTTCGCGAAGTAGTAACCTGCGCGCTCCATGAAGTGGGGCACGCGGTCGCCGATGAGCTCGGGCGCAACGGCGACCGGGCTCATGTAGCAGAAGCCGTTGTGGATGCGGAACTCGATGCCGTTGGCCGGCGGAATGATGTAGTGCCGCGTGTTGAACGCACCAAGGCAGCGCACGGCGAACTCGACGCCGACTGTCTCGAACGGCTTGAACACGTTGGGCCAGTGCTGGCTGTCGCAGAACCAGAACTTGGCGTTCTCCTTGTCACGCAGGTTCTCCTGGAAGACGAGGTTGTAGGGGTAGAGCTCCTTCCAGCCCTCTGCGCCGGGAGGTGCCTCCAGGTCGTAGGGGGAGTCGAAGCTCTTGCGAGCGACGGTCTGCGTCATTGCGTTCGTCATTGCGTTGGGCCTTTCTCGGTTCGTCGGGACTGGTGGTGATGACAGCACGGTTCACGGATCGCTCGTGGCGACCCGAACGGCGGTCGGGGTGTGGCTAGGTGCGGGTGCCCATCTGAGCGAGGAGTGATCGGGTGATCGCCTCGATTCCGGATCCGCCGGAGGTGTAGTTCACCGGAGTCTCCTTCTGCGACCAGACCGTCTCCGGTCGCGATTGCAGGAGCAGCACGTTCTGACCGGGCGGGAGATCGGCGTCGATCGCCCACTCGACGTCCTGCACACTGCCGTAGTGCTTCTCTGCACTCTTCGCCAGCCGCGCCACGGCGATGAGTTCCTCATCACTGAGGCTCGGCGAGTTGCGCCGCTCCGCCTCGACTTCGCGTCGGGCGACTGTGCCGTGACCTGTCGGCACGAGCTCCTCATGCTTGTCGCTGATGATGCGATCGATCACGTGCAGCAGAACCTTGTCGATGAGGAAGTTGTCGGGCGTCACCTCGCCTGAGACCACCAATTCGCCAAGGCCCCAACTGGAGTCGATGACGATCTTGGAGCGATCGCCATTCTTCGGGTCGATCGTCATGGCTACCCCCGATGTGCGGGAGTTGACCATCTTTTGGACAGCCACAGCCATCGACAATCCCTCGTCAGAGATACCGTTGGCTGCGCGGTAGGTGATGGCTCGAGCCGTGTACAGGCTCGCCCAGCACTCGCGCACCCGCTGGAGAACGTTCTGCTGTCCAGTGATCCACAGATAGGTGTCTTGTTGACCTGCGAAGCTCGCATCGGGCAGGTCCTCGGCGGTCGCGCTCGACCGCACCGCGACGGGAACCTCACCGCCGCACACCGTCATGAGCGCGTCGTAGGCGGCGATAGTGTCGTCACGCACATCATCTGGAACCGCCTGCGTGAGGATGAGCTCGCGGATGTGAGCGGCGCGCGTGTCGACCTCAGCGACATCGTCGTGGTCGAGTCCGTCGAGCACCCGCGCGATGTGTTCGCGAAGGGTGGTCTGGTTCATCACGGCGTCGAACGCGTCGGTCGTGATCGCGAACCCGGGCGGTACGGGGGCACCGGCTGACGTCATGATCGCGAGGCTTGTGCACTTGCCGCCGAGGCGCTCATGCTCGGGAGTCTCGGAGCTGTCGAAGGGGAAGGTGTAGATACTCATGAGCGACCTCCTTCACCCCAGGTGACGGCCACAGCGGTCGGCGCGCGGAACGACAGGTTGTCGCCAAAGGCGATCTCCTGACCTGGTACGAGAGCGAGATCAGGGATCTTCGCGGTGATCTCCTCGAGAACGACACGCACCTGCAGCTTGGCCAGCAGGTTGCCCAAGCAGTAGTGGATCCCGAAGCCGAAGGAGAGGTGGCTGCGGGCATTCTTGCGGGCGATATCGAACAGGTCCGGCTCGGCGAACACCGACTCGTCGCGGTTCGCCGACCCCATGACCAGGAGCACATTCGACCCCGCCGGAATCGGCACTCCGCCAATCTCTGTATCGATGACGGCCTTGCGCCGCCAGGCAACAATGCTCGGGCTGAAGCGAAGCACCTCATCGATTGCGGCCGGGATGACCGAATTGTCCTCGCCAAGCTGGCGGTACTGCTCCGGATGAGCGAGGAGCACTCGGAGGGCGTTCGAGATCAGGGTCGTCGTTGTCTCGTGACCAGCGAAGAGCAGGCTGTAGAGGAAGGACGCGATCTCGTGATCGTTGATCTCGTTGCCCTCGGCCTGAAGGCGCACCATGTCTCCGACGAGATCGTCACCGGGGTTCGCCTTCGCCTCGGAGACGAGTTGCTGACAGTAGTTCCAGTACTCGACGAGGTTGATGGCGTGGGGGATCTGGTCCTCGTCGCTGAGGTCTCCCCACGTCATTGCCGCGCGGCTGCCCGCCCACTCCTTGACTTGGGGGATCATGTCGATCGGAACGCCGAGCAGGGTGAGGATCGTGATGGTGGGAACATCCCACGCGAGAGACGCGACGATGTCCGCGGGCGCGCCGTCCGCGAGCATCCGGTCGATCAGGCGATCCACGTTCTCGCGGATCAGAGGCTCGAGTACCTTGTAGCGACGCGGCGTGAATGCCTTGGTCGCGACATCCCGGATGCGCGTGTGCTCGGGAGGCACGCGAGCGGACAGTCCGGAGTATGCCGTGAAGCCGCCCTCGGTCATGATGCGCTTGGCCGGTTCGCCAGCTGGTCGTACGGGAGCCTGGGCGTTCTCGGAGGAGAACTGCTCCCAGTTGGCGAAAGTCGCCTTGATGTCGTCGTAACGGGTCACAACGTAGTAGCCGATGCGTTCGTCGAACATCACCGGCTCCTCGCGACGAAGTTCGGCATAGATCGGGAATGGGTCCGCCATGGCGAACGGCTCGAACCCGTGGTGCTCATGCACCGCTACGTCAACGCTCATCACGTTCCTCCTTGAACCGAAGTGATGCTTCATGGTGCGCTTCCTGTGGGCGTGCACCTAGCACCACTTCTCACTCAGTGAGAATCGCTACGCCGAGCGGGATGACGCGGCCACGCCGACGGCACCGCAAGCGCCCGCTCCACCCGCTCGGCGGTCGACTGCAGTAGCGGGAGGAACCGCCGCGCCTCCCCGGACCGCGCGGCCTCGATCACTACTCCGATCGCGGCAACCACCTCCTCAGCGACGACGATCGGTACCGCGATGGAGCACGAGCCCACCCGCATCTGGTTGATAGTGATCGAGTAGTGGTCATGGGCGGCGGCGGCGACCGCCGCACGAAGCCCATCGGGATCCACGAGGGTGCGCTCAGTTGGCGCCTCGAGCTCGCGCTCGACGTACGCCTCAACGAACCACTTCGGTTCGGCTGCGAGCAGCACGCGACCAACCGCGGTCGTGTGCAGTGGCAGCCGCCCGCCGACTCGCGAGACCATCGGCACCTTGCGGGACCCGTAGATCTTGTCGATGTAGAGCACCTGCGTGCCCTCGCGAACGGCGAGATGCACGTTCTCGTGGGTCAGGTCGAAGAGATCCTGGAGGAACGGATGCGCCCGGTCCCGCAGCCGGCGCCCCGCAAGCTGGCCGAGCTCCCAGATGCGCATCCCGACCTGGTAGTGACCGTCGGCGGTGCGGTCGAGCCCGCCCCACGCCTCGAGCTCGTGCACGAGACGATACGTCGTAGAAAGTGGGAGGCGAGCCCGCTGCGCGATCCGGGCGACCGTGAGCGCACCTGTCGTCGACTCGAACGCGGCCAGCACAGCCAGAGACCGCGACGTCACGCTGGTGCTGCGCGCAGTGACGGCGCCCGCTCCGGCATCCATGTCGGCCATTCTGCCTCCTCGCGTGCTCATTGTGAACGCCAGAAGGCGATCGACGCCACCCGGGCCGCTCCGACGCTCGCGAGGTGCGCCGTCCCGTCCTGGCGGAGCCTGCCACCGGGCAGGACGGCTGACGTCAGAGTCAGCGGGACCGGACGGCCTTGGCGGGTGCCTTCTCCGCGATGGGTGCGGTGCCCGACTCGCGCTGCGCGCGGTAGTACTCCATGGCCTCGTCCTGCCGCTCCTTCTCGGCACCGAGCGCGATCGGGGCGCCGATGTGCTCCGGCGTGAACTCGAAGGCCGCGACCAGGGGCAGCGCGTGCTCGCGCAGGCGCGGCAGCAGACGGTCGTCGATGTAGCTGGTGATCGCCTGAGCGCGCTGCGTCGAGATGCGGCCGTGGATGAGGTACCACGCCGCGTTCTTCTCGATCAGGCCGAGTCCGAACAGGTCACGCAACCAGGTGAGCACCTGGCGTGTGCCGTCGTCTTCGATGCGCTCCACGGCATCCGTGAATGCCTCCCACTGCAGCAACTCGCCGTGGGCGCGGGCGGCCTCGATGAGCGCGTTCTGGTTGCTGTTGAACAGCTGCGCGGCCTCCATCTTCGGCAGCTTGCTCGCCGGACGCAGGCGTGCCGCGATCTCCGCGACCATGGTCTGCACGCGGTCGGTGAGCAGCTGGCGCTGCGAGTCGGTGTCGCGGATGTATCCCACGCTGCGCGCGGTGGAGCCCCAGTCGACAATGGACTGACCGAGTCGACGCAGGCCGGTGCGGTTGATCGCGGCATCCCCCACCTGCTCGGCGACGAAGGCCGCCATGGCACCCGCGTCGGCGGTCGCGAACTTGCGCGAGTAGTCGGTGAGCAGGCGCTTGGCCACGAGCTGCAGAAGCACGTTGTTGTCGCCCTCGAAGGTCGCGTAGATGTCCATGTCGGCGCGCAGGCTGGTGAGACGGTTCTCGACGAGGAAGCCGTTGCCGCCACAGGCCTCGCGAGCCTCCTGCAGGATGTCGAGTGCGGCCCACGTGCTCAGCGGCTTGAGGGCCGCGGCGAGGGTCTCGAGATCCTGGCGGTCGGCGTCGGTGTCGTGCGCGCCCGAGAACACGTCGTCGAACTTGTCGAGGAACACGTCGTGAGCGAACGACATCGCGTAAGTCTCGGCCAGTCGCGGCAACAGGCGCCGCTGGTGGCGCTGGTAGTCGAGGATGACCTCCTCCTCGGTGTCGCTCGCCGCCGTGAACTGGCGGCGCTGCGAGCCGTAGGAGATTGCGATCGTCAGGGCGAGCTTGCTCACGACAGTCGCCGCACCGTCGAGCGAGACCCGACCCTGCACGAGCGTGCCGAGCATCGTGAAGAAGCGGCGGCCCGGGCTCGCGATCGGCGAGCTGTAGGTGCCGTCCTCGGCGACGTCGCCGTACTTGTTGAGCAGGTTGGTGCGGGGCACGCGCACACCGGTGAAGTGCAGACGCCCGTTGTCGATTCCGTTGAGACCGCCCTTGAGGCCGTCATCCTCGCCGCCCACACCCGGCAGGAAGTTCTTCTTCTTGTCGCGGATCGGAACGTAGAACGCGTGAACGCCGTGGTTGACGCCCTTCGTGATGAGCTGCGCGAAGACGACGGCCGCCTCGCCGTGCAGGGCGGCGTTGCCCAGGTAGTCCTTCCAGGCCGCGCGGAACGGGGTGTCGATGACGAACTCGTGGGTCGCCTCGTCGTAGGTGGCCGTGGTGCCGACTGCCGAGACATCCGAGCCGTGGCCCGTCTCGGTCATCGCGAAGGCGCCGGGGATCTCGAGGCTCATGATGCCGGGAAGCCACTTCGTGTGGTGCTCCTCGGTGCCCAGGTGCATGACGGCCGAGCCGAACAGTCCCCACTGCACTCCCGCCTTGATCTGCAGCGACGGGTCGGCGAGCACGAGCTCCTCGAACTGGGCGATGTTGCCGCCCGCGTCTTCGAGGCCGCCGACCGACTTCGGGAAGGCCTTGTGCACGGCACCCTCCTTGACGAGCAGGCCGAGCTGGTCGAGCACGCGGGCGCGGTGGTCTGCCATCGAGAGGCCTTCGACCCGCTTCATCTCGGGGCGGGCCGCCACGGCGCGGGAGACGCGGCGGATGTCGGCCCAACGGCCCATGAGGTGCTGGCCGAGCGCGGCGACGTCAACGACGGGCGGCGCGGGCTGGGTTGCGGGAGTACGCGGTGCGCGATCGACAGTCTGGCTCATGAAATCAACGGTACGTCCGGGTTCATGCGGGGTCGAGTTGTCCGTCGGTAGGCGCTAAAGGTCCCCGCGCGCCGCCGATCCGAGCTTGGTGGTTTCGTGCAACCAGCCGGTATTCGCTTGTCGGAATCGCGCGGGTTGCGGAGCCCGATCCGGTGCGTGGTATCGGCTTCGCTGTGTCGGTAACTCCTGCAATAACTGTTCAGTCGAGTTGAGACCGGCATGTTTCCGGGGGTCACGGCTGGCCCAGCAGCAAGTTTGCAGGAGTTATGGACATCGGAGGTCGGTCACGGTCGCCGGACGGGGAGGCTACGGCTGGCGGGTGCGGAGAGTACTACGGTCGGGCACGGTAGAGCACGTGCCGACGCAGCGGATGCCCGGGCTCGATGCTCGGGTGGTCGAAGTCCTCAGCGGGGTCGCGGGTCATGCCGAGACGCTCCATCACGGCACGCGAGCGGACGTTGGCGACCGTCGTGAATGACACCACCTCGGGCAGCCCCAGCTCGCTGAACGCGTGCTCGAGCACCGCGCGGGCCGCCTCCGTCGCGTACCCGTGGCCCCAGGCCTCGCGCGCGAACCGCCAGCCGATCTCGGTCGCGGGCATGAAGGGCGCCTCGAAGCGCGGCACCGACAGGCCGGTGAATCCGACGAAGTGCCCGTCGAGGGCGACGGCCCAGAGGCCCCAGCCCCGCTCGGCCAGCTGCGACGAGAAACAGTCGAAGGCGGCATCCGCTTGCTCACGATCGAGGGTCGAGGGGAAGAACTCCATGACCGCGGGGTCGGTGTTGAGCGCGGCCCAGGGCTCACGATCCTCGTTGCGCCACTCGCGCAGCACCAGCCGCTCGGTGCGGATCACAGGCCCGACACTACTTCGAGCAGTGACTCGCCGTACTGCTCCAGCTTCTTCTCACCGACGCCGGAGATGCCGCCGAGTTCGGCGAGCGTCGCGGGTCGGGTGACCGCGATGCCGCGCAGCGTGGCATCCCCGAAGACGATGTAGGCGGGCACGCCCTGCTCGCGCGCCTGCTCGGCGCGCCACGACCGCAGCCGCTCGAACAGCGGCAGTGCCTCGCCCGGCAGGTCGGCCGCGATCGCGCGCTTGGCGGCCTTGGACGGGCGAGGCGCCTCGCGCCGCAGCATCACCTTGCGCGACCCCGACAGCACTGTCGCCGACGCCACGGTGAGCACGAGGATGCCGTACTCCCCCTGCACCGCCAGCAGCCCCTGAGCGAGAAGCTGCCGCACGACCCCGCGCCACTCCTGCTCGCTGAGTTCCTGCCCGAGGCCGTACGTGCTCAGCTCGTCGTGACTGTGCTGACGCACCCGATCGTTGGACTTGCCGAGCAGGATGTCGATGAGGTGGCCGGCACCGAAGCTCTGGTTGCGTTCACGCTTGAGGCGGACCACCGTGGAGAGCAGCTTCTGGGCGGGCACCGTGCCGTCCCAGGTCTCCGGCGGCGACAGGCACGTGTCGCAGTTGCCGCACGCCGTCGAGGCCTGCCCGAAGTAGGCGAGCAGCTGCACCCGGCGGCACTCGATCGTCTCGCAGAGGGCGAGCATCGCGTCGAGATGCGCGGTGAGGTTGCGACGGTGGGCGAGATCGCCCTCGCTCTGGTCGATCATGCGGCGCTGCTGCACCACATCCTGCAGTCCGTAGGCGAGCCAGGCCGTCGCAGGCAACCCGTCGCGCCCGGCGCGACCGGTCTCCTGGTAGTAGCCCTCGACGGACTTCGGCAGGTCGAGGTGGGCGACGAACCGCACGTCGGGCTTGTCGATGCCCATGCCGAACGCGATGGTGGCGACCATCACGAGGCCCTCCTCGCGCAGGAAGCGGCTCTGGTTGCTGGCCCGCACCCGGGCGTCGAGACCCGCGTGGTACGGCAGGGCGGGGATGCCGTTCTCAACGAGGAACTCCGCCGCCTTCTCCACGGATGCTCGCGACAGGCAGTACACGATGCCCGCGTCTCCGGCGTGCTCGGTGCGCAGCAGGGACAGCAGTTGCTGCAGCGGCTGCTGCTTGGCCTCGATGCGGTACTGGATGTTGGGCCGGTCGAAGCTGGACACGAACTGCTTCGCCTGTGTGAGGTCGAGCCGCTGGGCGATCTCCTTGCGGGTGGCATCCGTCGCCGTGGCGGTGAGCGCGATGCGCGGCACGCTCGGCCAGCGCTCGTGCAGCATCGACAGCTGCAGGTAGTCGGGCCTGAAGTCGTGGCCCCACTGCGAGACGCAGTGCGCCTCATCGATCGCGAACAGCGCGATGGTGCCGCGGTCGAGCAGGTCGGCCGTGGATGACACGCGCAGCCGCTCCGGCGCGAGGTAGAGCAGGTCCAGCTCGCCGGCGACGAACGCCGCTTCGACGCGGGCGCGTTCCTCGGGCCCCTGTGTCGAGTTGAGGAACGCCGCACGTGCCCCGACGGCGGCCAGGGCATCCACCTGGTCCTGCATCAGGGCGATGAGCGGCGAGATGACGACGCCCGTGCCCTGACGCACGAGCGCGGGAATCTGGTAGCACAGCGACTTGCCGCCGCCGGTGGGCATGAGCACGAGGGCGTCGCCGCCGTCGATGACGGTCTGGATGATCTCCGCCTGCTGCCCGCGAAAACTCGAGTACCCGAAGGTCTTCTCGAGTACTGACAGTGCGGGGGGCATGCCGCGAGTTTAGGCGAGACGGCCGACGGCCCGGCGCTCCTGTCCCCCGAAGGGGGAGTCCCCCCGACTGGGGCCTCGAACTGGGGTACAGTCCCCGGTACTTTCGGGAGGACCTCGTAAGTTTTTGGGGGACGGTCTCACACTCATTCGGGTGAGTGGGAAACCAAGGCCAGGGTAAGGGCCGAGCGTGCGGGTGGGGGTGACCGGGGGGTCGCTGACCCACCCGCACTGCGTTAAGGGCTAGAGCTCGCGGCCGCGGTTGCGGCGCCGGGTCGACTTAGGCGCGCGACCCCCGACGAACGAGCGAGCGGATGACACGTCGAAGCCGTGACGCAGCGCCTCACGGCCGATGAGCATCCGAAAGCCCATCTGGTCGCGGTTGCTCAGTGTGACCTCAGCGAGCACCTCGTGCCCGACCAGCAACACCCGCATCAGCACGACGTACCGCTCCTGCACGTGCCCGGACGAGCTGCGCACGCGCCGGCGATCGTGCACCGGGCACTCGACGACGACCTCATCGTCGACGGACTCCTGCCACGGCCGCACGCGGAATCGCACCCAGTCGACACCATCGCGCTCGAACACCGTCGTGGCGTAGGCGTGGATCGACGACGTGCGCGCCCCGGTGTCGAGCTTGGCCTTGATCCAGGGGATGCCCACATCCGGTAGCTGCACCCATTCCCGCCACCCCGCAAGGGTGTTTGAATGGGGGAGCTTGCTCACCGCTCCATCATGACAGGGCCACTCCCATGAAACTCGCGATCCTGTCGCGCGCGCCGCGCTCGTACTCCACCCAACGTCTGCGTGCCGCCGCGGCCCAACGGGGGCACGAGGTACGGGTTCTGAACACCCTGCGCTTCGCGATCGACCTCTCCGGGGATGACCCCGACCTCCAGTACCGTGGCAAGCCGCTCAGCGACTACGACGCGATCCTGCCGCGCATCGGCAACTCGATCACCTACTTCGGCACGGCCGTGGTGCGCCAGTTCGAGCAGATGGATGTCTACACCCCCAACACCGCGAACGGCATCTCGAGCGCCCGCGACAAGCTGCGGGCGACGCAGATCCTGTCCCGGCACAACATCGCGATGCCCGAAACCGCCTTCGTGCGCAACCGGGCCGATGTGCGGCCGGCGATCGAGCGGGTGGGCGGCGCTCCGGTCGTGATCAAGTTGCTCGAGGGCACTCAGGGCATCGGCGTCATCCTTGCCCCCGAAGTGAAGGTCGCCGAGGCGATCATCGAGACGCTGCACTCCACCAACCAGAACGTGCTGATCCAGCGGTTCGTGAGCGAGAGTCGCGGGCGCGACATCCGTGCGCTCGTCGTCGGCGACCGGGTGGTCGCGGCCATGCGGCGCACCGCGCAGGGCGACGAGTTCCGGTCCAACGTGCACCGAGGCGGCAGCGTGGAGCCGGTCGAACTCTCCGCCGACTACGAGCAGGTGGCGGTGCGCTCGGCCCAGATCATGGGGCTGCGCGTCGCCGGCGTCGACATGCTCGAGGGCCCGGACGGGCCACTGGTGATGGAGGTCAACTCGTCGCCGGGCCTTGAGGGTATCGAGTCGGCCACACAGCTGGATGTCGCGGGCGCCATCATCGACTACATCGCCAACCAGGTGGCGTTCCCCGAGATCGATGTGCGGCAGCGCCTCAGTGTCTCGACGGGCTACGGCGTGGCCGAGCTGCTCGTGCACAACAACGGCGAGTTCGTCGGCCAGAAGCTCGGCGACCTCGACCTGTGGGAGCGCGACATCACCGTGCTCACCGTGCATCGCGGCACGACGGTCATCCCGAATCCGCGCAAGGGCGTCGTGCTCGAGGCGGGCGACCGGTTGCTGTGCTTCGGAAAGCTCGAGGAGATGCGCTCGATGATCCCGGAGCGCCGTCGGCGCCGCGCGAAGGTACGGAAGCTGCCGCCGGAGGCGCTGCCCACCGACCCGCGGTAGGGCAGCGCCCCGAGGGGCGACTGTGTGGTCTCGATACGCGGCTGCGCCGCTACTCGACCGGCTGACAGACTGGCAGCTACTCGACCGGCTGCTACAGGGCGGCGAGCGTGACCAGCAGCTCGTCGCCGGGGGCGACGTGGCTCATGGTGGCCTCGATCTCGGCGCGGCCGAGCAGCTCGTCCATCTTGCGACGGCGGTTCTTGTTCACCAGCGTGACGACGGTGCCGACCTTGCCGGCGCGGCCGGTACGTCCCGAGCGGTGCAGGTAGGTCTTGTACTCCTCCGGCGCGTCGGCCTGGATCACGAGCGAGATGTCATCGACGTGGATGCCGCGGGCAGCGACATCCGTCGCCACCAGCACGTTGACCCGGCCGCTGGTGAGCAGCTGCAGGTTGCGCGTGCGGCGGCTCTGGTTGAGGTCACCGTGCAGGCTCGTCGCGGGGATGCCGGCGTCCTCGAGGTAGTCGCTCATCTCCTCGGCGAACGCGCGCGTGCGGGTGAAGATGAGGGTCTTGCCCTCGCCCGACGCGAGCTGCTCGATGATCTCGCGCTTGTCGCGCTGCTCGATCAGCAGCACGCGGTGGTCGATCGTGGATGACGCCTGGTCTTCACCGGCGACCTCGTGCACGGCGGGCTCGACGAGGAACTCCTTGACGAGGGTGGCAACACCCTTGTCGAGAGTCGCGGAGAACAGCAGCTTCTGGCCGCCCTCCTTGGTCTCGTGCAGGATGCGCTGCACCGGCTCGAGGAAGCCCAGGTCGCACATGTGGTCGGCTTCGTCGAGCACCGTGACGAACACGTTGGACAGGTCGAGTCGACCCTGCTCAACGAGGTCCTCGACGCGGCCGGGCGTGGCGATCACGATGTCGACGCCGCGCTGCAGGGCTGAGACCTGCTTGTATTGGGGCACGCCACCGACGATGGTCGTGGTGAACAGTCCGACGCTGCGCGCGATGGGCTGTACAGTGCGGTCGATCTGCTGAGCGAGCTCGCGGGTGGGGGCGAGGATCAGCGCGCGGGGCTTGCGGCCCATCTGGCGATCCTTGCCACCGTTGTTCTCCATGAGGCGCTCGACGAGCGGCGCACCGAAGGCGATGGTCTTGCCGGAGCCGGTCTTGCCGCGGCCGAGCACGTCCTTGCCGGCGAGCACGTCGGGGATGGTCGCGGCCTGGATCGCGAAGGGAGCCTCGGCGCCCATGCTCGCGAGCTGGCGCACGATGTTGTTGCCGAGACCGAGATCTCCGAAGGTCACGCCCTCGACCTCACCGGCGGTGATGACAGCGGCCTCGAGGCGCTCGAGCACCACGTCCTCCTGCGGCTGGAAGGAGCTCTTCGCGTCGCGGTCGGGGTAGTAGCTGCTCTCGCGGCGAACGGGACGCTCGTCGAAGTCGCGGCGGGGTGCGCGGTCGGCGCGGTCGTAGCTGGGGCGCTCGGTGCGGGCCGGGCGGTCTGCACGGTCGTAGCTCGGGCGGGCCGGACGGTCGCTGCGGTCGTACGCCGGGCGGGCGGGACGCTCCGTGCGCTCGGCACGGTCGTAGGCCGGACGGGCCGGACGGTCGCTGTTGTACGCGGGACGCTCCGTGCGGGCCGGGCGGTCGTTGTACGCCGGACGCTCGGTGCGGTCGTACGCGGGGCGGGCCGGGCGGTCGCTGTTGTAGGCGGGGCGCTCGGTGCGCGCGGGACGGTCGTTGTATGCGGGACGGGGCGGGCGCTCAGTGCGGTCGGCGCGGTCGTTGTACGCCGGGCGGGCCGGACGGTCGCCGTAGGCGGGACGTTCGGAACGCTGCGCGCGGTCGCCGTACGCGGGACGCTCGGGCCGGTCGGTGCGGTCGCTGTACGACGGACGCTCGATGCGGTCACCGTATGACGGGCGCGCGGGACGGTCGCCGTAGCTCGGACGCTCCGTGCGGTCGCCGTAGGCGGGACGCGCAGTGCGGTCACCGTAGGCAGGACGCTCGCCGCGATTGGCGGCAGGCTTCTCGCGAGGGGTCCAGTCGGGGCGGCGGTCGGCGGCGGGGCGAGCCGAACCGGTCGGGCGGTCGCCGGTGCGGGCGGCACGATCATCCTGGGTCCAGCGCTTCTTGGGCGCGGCGGAGGCCTGGTCGGCGCGGTAGCCGCGGTGACCCTCGCGCTGTGCACCCTTCGGAGCTGCGCCCTTGGGGGCGGCACCCTTCGAGTAGGGCTTCTTGTTGTCGCGGCCAGCGGCCGGCTTGGAGTCGCGTGAATTTGAATACGTGGGCATGATTCTTCCTGGGTTGCTTTCTAACGCATGGCAGAACGCAGGGAATCTGTTCTTCCCTCGCACCACTAGAACCCGGGCAGTCTTTGACCGAGGCCGTCACATACATTCGTGATTGTCACCAGCAGGATTAGCTGGCAAACCGGCCCGCAAGACTTACAAACCCATGCGGAGATCTCCGCTGTCTTGAGCCGACCTTGCAACGTTACTCCATTCGGGCTCCGAGCGCACTAGATTGGCGGGAATCATGAGCGTGTCGATCCGGGCCTTCGTCGCGGTGGGCCTGGCGCTCACCCTGGCCGGCTGCACGCCCGCGGCGAGCGCAGGCGTCGAGAGCGAGCTCGTGACAACGACGGCGACCGAGCTGCATCCCACGCTGCCGATCGACCCCGGCGTCACCGTCATCTCCGACGTGCAGTACGGCACCGCGGACGGCACGCCCCTGCTCCTCGACGTCTGCCTGCCACCGGATGCCACGACCGCCGCACCCGAGGCCTCGCCTCGCGCCGCCATCGTCGCCATCCACGGCGGCAGCTGGCGGCGCGGCGACAAGGCGGACCTCGACTTCGGTCCGGCGTGCCGCTGGCTCGCTTCCGGGGGTTTCGTGGTGATCTCGGTCAACTACCGGCTGGCTCCGGAGTGGAGTTTCCCCGCGCCGCTCGACGATGTGCGGGCGGCGGTGCGCTGGTTGCGGGCGCCCGAGCAGGTGAGCAGGCTCGACATCGACCCGGCGCGGATCGGGGCGTTCGGGGCATCCGCTGGGGGGAATCTTGCGGCGCTGCTCGCGCTCGACGGCACTGGCGACTGGGGCACTGGCACGCGCGTCGCGGCGGTCGTGAACATGAGCGGCATATCCGACCTGCGCGAGCCGATCGAGGCGAGCTCGCTCTACCGCGGCGACTTCGTGCAGGCGCAGCTCGACTACCTGGGCTGCGCAGCGCTGACCGAGTGCGCGACGGCGGCCGAGGCATCCCCCGTGACTCTCGTGGATGCCAGTGACCCGCCGTTTCTCGTCACCCACTCGCTCGACGAGTTCTTGCCCGTCGCGCAGTCCGGCGCGCTCGTGACCGCCCTGCGTGGGGCGGGCGTCGCGACGACCTACCTCACGGTGGAGGGCGAGCTGCACGGGGTGAGCGTCCTGGATGACGCGATGGCGGCGCGCGTGGTCGAGTTCTTCAGGGCGGCGCTCGGGCTGGTTGAGTAGCGCGGAGCGCGTATCGAAACCGCAGGCCGTATCGAAACCAGCACAATGGTCACGTGAGTGTGACCATCGCCATCGAGCCCCCGCGCCAACCCGAGGTGGAGGCGCTGCTCGCCGGGAGTGAGGCATTCGCAGCCGAGCTGTACCCGCCCGACAGCTGCTACCTGATGAACGTCTCAGAGCTCGAGGCACCCGAGGTCGAGGTGTTCGTCGCCCGTATCGACGGGGTCGCCCTCGGTATGGCGGCGTTGGTGAGCCGCGGTGACGGGACCGCCGAGCTGAAACGCCTGTTCGTGGATGACCGCGCCCGCGGGCAGCGTCTCGCCGGCGGCCTGCTCGACGCGATCGAGGAGCATGCCCGGGACGCGGGGGTGGGCGTCATCCAGTTGGAGACCGGCCCGCAGTCTTTCGCGGCCCTCGCCCTCTATGACCGGCACGGCTACCAGCGCATCCCGAACTTCGGGCCCTACGTGGGCGACGAGTTCAGCGTGTGCATGGAGAAGACCCTCTAGCCCGCTGCGCAGCGTCCGCGCGGATGCTGCGGACTCACGCGGGCGTTGTTCCTCCCCCGATTGTCCGCAGCGACCGCGCGGGCGTCATTGGGTTGCGCTACGCCGCTGCGCGGCTACTCAACCGGCCTTCGCCGCCCGCTTCGCGTCGCGCCGCTCCTTGCGACCCTCCACCAGGTAGTACAGCGTCGGCAGCACGATCAGCGTGAGGATCGTGGATGACACGAGCCCACCGATCACGATGATGGCCAGCGGCTGGGAGATGAAACCACCATTGCCGGTTATGCCGATTCCGAGTGGGAGCAGCGCGAAGATCGTCGCCGCCGCGGTCATGAGAATCGGGCGGAGGCGTCGCGCCGCACCGTGCTCGATCGCGTCGCGCGCCGACATCCCGCGTTCTCGGTACTGGTTGATGAGGTCGACCAGCACGATCGCGTTGGTCACGACGATACCGATCAGCATGAGCACACCGATCAGCGAGGCGGTGCCGAGCGGGATGCCCGAGATCACCTGCAGCGCGATCGCACCGGTCGCCGCGAACGGCACAGACACGAGCAGCAGCAGCGGCTGGCGGAGGCTCTTGAAGGTGGCCACCATCACGACGTAGACGATGAGGATCGCCACGAGCAGCGCGAGCCCGAGCTGGCTGAACGCGTCGGCCTGCTGTGCGGTGACGCCGCCGATGGTCGCGGATGCCCCGGCCGGCAGGTTCACGTCGGCAAGCGCCGCGGCTACCGCAGCCGAGGCCGTGCCGACGTCGTCGCTGTTCGGAGTGACCGCCACGGTCGCGCTGCGCACACCCTTGATGGTCGTGATGCTCGACGGCCCGTTGGTCTGCTCGACCGTGGCCAGGTCGCTGAGCGGCACGATGCCCTTGGCGGTCGGGATGTCGAAGTTCTTGAGCTCCTCGATCGTCGTCGGCGCCGAGTCGTTGAGGATGTAGATCGACAGCGTCTTCTCATCGATCACCACCGAGCCGACAGCGCTCGGGTTCATCGCCGCGGTCACGATTCCGCCCACCTGGATCTCGCTGAGACCCGCCTCGGCGGCCTTGTCGCGATCCACGGTGATGCCGATGAACGGCTGCTCGTTCGACAGGTTGCTGGTCGCCTCGGCAGTCACCGAGAGGTCCTTCACTGCGGCGAGTACGGCATCCGAGGCATCCCGGAGCTCCTGCTCGCTCGTCGCCGTGATGTTGACATTGATGGTGGATGACCCGAACCCACCCTGCGATGCCGCCAGCGTGATCTCGCCCGCGTTGTCGATCTTCGCAACTTCATCGCGAATGGTCGCCTGCAGCTTGACCTGGTCGACGGCCGGATCGGTCGTCAGCGAGAACGTCGTCGCCCCCGAACCGGTGAAGGCGGCGCGCAGGGAGCTGCCGCTCGATCCGATCGACAGCTGCACGGTCTCGACCCCCGCGGTGTCGATGAGCACGCTCTCGACCTTCTTGGCGGCGGTGTCGCGCGCCTCGAGGCTGGTGCCGAGCGGCATGGTCTGGCGCACGGTGACGGTGTTCTGGCCGGAGTCGCCGATGAAGTTGGTCTTCATGAACGGAACGAGTGCGACGGTTCCGCCGAGCAGCAGCACCGCTACGAGGATCGTGGCGATCGGGCGCTTGAGCGTCCAGCGGATGATCGGCAGGTAGGCCTTCTGCAGACGCGTGGGCGTGTCGAGCTCGTCGGCGGCGCTGTCGACAGCCACCCCCTCGTGCTTGTGGGCTTTGTTGCCGAGGAACCAGTACGCGAGCACCGGAACGATCGTCAGCGAGACGAAGAGGGATGCCGCGAGCGCAATCGTCACCGTGAGGGCGAAGGGCCTGAACAGCTCGCCCGTGATGTCGCCGACCAGCGCGAGGGGCAGGAACACGGCCACCGTCGTGATCGTCGACGCGGTCACAGCGCCAGCGACCTCGCGCACGGCGCTGAGGATCGCAGTGCGTTTCTCCTCGCCGAGGCCGATGTGACGTTTGATGTTCTCGATGACGACGATCGAGTCATCCACCACACGGCCGATGGCGATCGTCAAAGCACCGAGCGTGATGATGTTGAGGGTGTAGCCGGCTGCGAGCATCCCGATGAAGGTGATGAGCACCGAGACGGGGATCGAGATCGCCGCGACGATCGTCGAACGGAACGAGAACAGGAACAGGAAGATCACGACCACCGCGAAGGCGAGACCGAGCAGACCCTCGGTCGCGAGCGAGTTGATCGACTCCTCGATGAAGGGTGCCTGATCGAAGACCGGGGTGAGCTTCGTGTTCGAGCCGATAGCGGCCTCGAGGTCGGGGATGGCGGCCATGACGGCGCGCGACACGGCGACGGTGTTGCCCGCCGGGGTCTTGGTGATGGCGATGGTGACCGACGGCTCGCCGTTGACGCGGGAGATGCCGGTGACGGGGTCGTCGACGACCTCGACGGTCGCGACATCCGCGAGGGTGGTCAGGTCGAGCGAGTTGCCGCCCAACAGCGGCAGGGCGGCCACCTCGTCGGCGGTCGTGACCCGGGCGCCGGCCTGCACGGTGAGCGTGAGGTCGTTCTCCGTGATCTGACCGGCGGGCAGCAGCACGCCGTTGTCGTCGAGGGCGTCCCGAATCGACTGGTTCGACAGCCCGCGGGCGAACAACTCGTCAGGGTCGGGGGTGATGACGACGCGCTGCGTGGTCGAGCCCAGCAGGCTCGCGTCGCTGACGTCGTTGATCTTCTTGAGCTCGACGATCGTCGAGGCGTTGAGCTTGGCGGTGAGATCGAGGGGGTCCAGGTCGCTGGTGACGGCGAGCTGGATGACCGGCAGGTCGGAGAAGTTGAAGGTGAGCACCTGGGTGTCGGCGCCATCCGGAAGGTTCTGCAGCCGGTTGATCGCCAGCTGCACCTTCTGCTCGGCGGTGGCGATGTTGGTGCCGTAGTCGAACGAGGCCGTGACCTGCGAGACGTTCGCGCTCGACGTCGCGGTGGTCGAGTCGAGCCCGGCGACAGTCTGAATCGCCGCCTCGATGGGCGTCGAGACATCCTTGTCGACAACCGCAGGGCTGGCGCCCGGGTAGCTCGTGATGATGAAGATCTGCGGCAGCGAGAGGCTGGGGATCAGCTCCTGCTTGAGCGAGGTGAGCGCGACACCGCCAAAGAGACCGACAACGATCGTGACGAGAGCGATGAGTGCGCGGTTGCGCAGGCTGAAGACTGAGAGAAGATGCACACCCGATTATGGCCCGGGTCATAGGTGCGAGGCGTACTCCCGCAGGAGTAACCCGCCCGACCGGCCTACACGACCCCCGCGAAGTCGTTCGCCGATTCTGCCACCGGATGCCGCCCCACATTCGTCCAGGCGACCGCCAACGCAGCCACGGCTCGCGCCGTCTCCTCCGCCGGGTAGGAGAAGGGGATGCGGATGAAGCGCTCGAACGCGCCGTCGACGCCGAACCGCGGGCCAGCCGCGATCACGAGTCCCTCGTTTCGGGCCGCGAGAGCGAGCTGCGAACTGACCGGGGCACCGAGGTTGGCCCAGACCGTGAGTCCGCCGGCGGCATGAGGTACCTGCCAGTCGGGGAGGCTCTCGCCGAGCATCCGCACCAGGCGGTCGCGGCCGGTGCGCAGGGTCGCGCGACGGGCCTCGAGGATGCCGTCGAAGTCGGTGAGCAGGTTGGTGACGATGAGCTGCTCGACGAGCGGCGTGCCCAGGTCGCCCGACATGCGTGCGCGAGCGAGGCGCTGGATGATGGTGCGGTCGGCGCGGATCCATCCGATGCGCAGGCCGCCCCACACCGTCTTGCCCACGGAACCGATCAGGATCGCCGGCCCGTGCACGGCGAATGGCACCGGCTCGGGCAAGCCATCGAGGCCGAGCTCGCCCATCGTCTCGTCGGCGATCAGCGTCGTGCCCTGGCGTGCCGCGAGTTCGATCACCCGCACGCGCTGCTCGAGCGGCATCGTGCGGCCGGTCGGGTTGTGGTTGTCGGGCATCAGGTAGCCGAGCGACGGGCTGGTGCGCTGGATGCCCTGCTCGAGCCCCACGTCATCCCACCCCTCATCGCTCGTGACACTCACGGGCACCAGCCGCGCCCCCGCGACCTTCAGCGCCTCGATCGCGTGCGGGTAGCTCGGATTCTCGACGAGCGCCCGATCGCCGCGCGCCATGATCGTGCGAGCGATCAGTGCGATGGCGTGCTGGGCTCCGACAGTGACCATGATCTGGTCGGCCGTGGTGGGGAGCCCTCGAGCGGTGTACCGGGCGGCGAGCGCCTCGCGCAGCACCGGCAGGCCCACCGGGTCGAAGCCGGACTCACCGATGTACTGCGGCAACTGCTGCGCCGCGAGCTGAGCGGCCGCGAGCACCTGCGGGATCGCGGGCAGGGCTGCCTTGCTGAAGTCCAGCATGTCGCCCCGCACCGGGTCAGGCAGAAGGGGCGAGCGGATCGGAAGCTGCGCGAGACTGCCGGAACCGCGCACGCTCGACAGGTAGCCGGCATCCCGCAGCTCGGCGTAGGCGGCGGTCACGGTCGTGCGGCTCACGCCCAACTGGGCGGCCAGCTCGCGCTCGGCGGGCAGGCGCGTCGACGGTGCGATGCGCCCGTCGAGGATCAGCAGTCGGATGCGGTCGGCGAGCGCCGCGTACGCGACCCCCGCGTCACGCCAGCCGTCCAATAGCAATGCCAATACCCGCGCCGAGAGCGAACCCATGGTGCCACTTTAGGCAGATTGGCCTCTGGTTGCCAAGCCAATTCGGGGATTGGATTGCTCCATGGTTCTCACACGACGAATTGGCCAGCTGGTGGTCGGACTGTTCCTCTACGGCTTCGGCATCGCCCTCATGGTGCGCGGCGCCATCGGTGTGCCCCCGTGGGACGTGCTCTCTCAGGGCATCTCGCTGCGCACCGGTCTGCCGTTCGGGCTCGTGACCAACATCATCGGTGCGGCCGTGCTGCTGCTGTGGATTCCGATCCGCCAGAAGCCCGGCATCGGAACCGTGGCCAACGTGCTGCTGATCGGCCCGAGCGCACAGTTCGGACTCTGGGTGCTGCCGGTGCTCACCGACCTCGTGCCGCGCATCCTCGTGTTCGCACTCGGACTGGCCGTCGTCGCCCTCGCGACGGGCCTCTATATCGGTGCGCGCATGGGGCCGGGCCCGCGCGATGGGCTCATGACGGGCATCCACCGCCGCTACGGCTGGAAGCTGTGGATCGCGCGCACCACCATCGAGGTGAGCGTGCTCATCATCGGCTGGATTCTCGGCGGCAACGTCGGCATCGGAACTCTCGCCTTCGCACTGCTCATCGGCCCGATGGTCAACGTGACCATCCCGTGGCTGATGGTGCCGGCCGCCGTGCGCGATCCAGAACTCGAGGAGGTGCCAACATGATCGCATTCTGGATGCTCGGTGCGCTCGCCGCGGCGGCGATCGTTGCCACCGTGCGCAGCGTCGTCACCGACGGCTACCGGAGGGTGCCGACCCGCTACCGGTGATCGAGCGGCCGGTGATCGAGTTTGTCGAGATCCGGTGATCGAGCGTGTCGAGATCTCGACCTCGCTCGATCACCGGCTCCCTCTACAGGTTGCGCTCCGCGTACACCGCGAGCGCATCGCGCACGAAGCTCGCGCCCTCGGCGCCGCCGTAATTCGCGCCGAAACGGTAATCCGCGACATACATCTCGCCGAGTCCGACCAGGTACTGCTTCGCCGGCCGACCGTTCACCTGGGGCGTTCCCGGGATGCCCGCCAGCCAGTCCGCGTGTCGGGTCGCCAAGGCCTGTGCCTCGGCCCCGTCCGGCGCAAGCCCTGCGGCCGCCGCAGCGGACCAGTCCGCCGCCAGCTGCTTCTGCCGCTGCTGCCACTCGGCCTTCTCGGCCGCCGACTTGGAGCGCCACCAGCGGTCGCCGTCGGCGTATGCGGCGGCGCCCCAACGCTCCTCGACCTCCTCGCGGTACGCGGTGTGGTCGAAACCATCGAACATGTTCTCTGCCATGAGTTGTTCACCTCCTTCCAGTGTGAGCATCGTCATCTCGACCGAGGCGATCTGTCGATCGAGTCGGTCCTTCTCCTGATGGAGCCAGCGCAGATGCACCGCGAGCGCCTCGGCGCCATCGGTCTGCCCCGCGAGCACATCGGCGATGGCCGGGATGCCCAGCCCCAGGTCGCGCAGCATCAGGATGCGCTGCAGCCGCACGAGCGCGAGCTCGTCGTAGTAGCGGTACCCGTTGTCGCCGACGCGGGACGCGGGCAGCAACCCGACGTCGCCGTAGTGCCGCAGCGTGCGGGACGTGGTGCCCGCCAGCCGCGCGATGTCCTGAATCGACCAGTCCATGTGCCTGCCTCCTTCTGCAACCACGCTAGAGGTTGACGCAGCGTCAATGTCAAGCGGCGGCATCCGGCCACCTCGACGGCCCGGAAGATGCGAAATGAAGGAGATTTCGCGAACCAGGAGCCAGGGATGCGGCAGAACGGCCCGCCCCGACACAATCTCCTTCATTTGGTAGGACCGGGGGGCCGCGGCGGTCACGCCGGAAGCAACTCGCGATATAGCTTGACTTGCGACAGAACGCGATATAACGTGAGTCGCAACAGACGCGATATAACGCGAGAGGAGGGCCACATGGCTCAGGAGAAGTGGCTGGTCGACGGTCCCAAGGTGATCGACATCGACGGCATCAACAAACTCAAGGTCGGCCTCATCGGCGGACAGGTCAACATCGTCGGCCACGACGAGCCCGGCGTGCGCGTCGAGGTCAACTCAGTGCAGGGTCGCGAGCTCAAGATCACCGTCGACGGCGACACCCTCGGCATCGACCACGTGCAGCTGAGCTGGGACAACTTCATCGACGTGTTCAAGAGCTTCCGCGGCAGCGCCCGAGTCGACGTGAGCATCCAGGTGCCGCGCGACATAGCGCTCACCTTCGGCGTCGTCTCGGCGAGCGCGCTCATCACCGGCATCTCCGCGGATGCCTCGATCAGCACCGTCAACGGCGACGTCGTCGTCGACAGCGTGACCGGCGACATCCAGCTCAACGCCGTCAACGGCGAGCTGTCGGTGCTCGGACACAGCGGAAGCATCTTCGCCCACACCATCAGCGGTGACATCACCGCTGCCGGCGAGATCACCAAGTTCACGGGCGACACCGTCTCGGGTGATGTCTTCCTCGACATCGCTGGCATGCCCGACCAGGTGCGGGTCAACACCGTCGCAGGCTCCATCACCACCCGTCTCGCCGCCGACGTTGCCGCGAAGTACTCGATCAACACTGTGAGCGGGCGTCTGCAGCTCGACGACTCAGAGATTCGCGGGGTGCGCGGCGCCTACTCGGGCAAGTACGGCACGCTCGAGAAGCACTGGCTCGACTTCAAGGCCAACACGGTCTCCGGCAACATCTCGGTGCTGCACGCTGCGGTGACGGTATGACCCCGCCCGTCTTCGCCCACGGCCACCTGCGTCTCTACCTGCTGAGCCTGCTCGCCGAGTCGGACCACCCCATGCACGGCTACGAGCTGATCCAGGCGCTCGGCGACCGCTTCGGCGGCACCTACGTGCCGAGCGCCGGCACCATCTACCCGCGGCTCGCCAAGCTCGAGGACGAGGGGATGGTCACCAAGGTCGCCGACGGCCGCAAGACCGTCTACGAGATCACGGATGCCGGACGCGCCGAGCTCGCCGCGCGCGAGTCCGAACTCGACAGCATCGAGAGCGACGTCACCGACTCGGTGCGTCGGCTCGCCGACGAGGTGCGCACCTCGGTGACCGACGCGATGCGCACCCTGCGCGCCGACCTCGCCGCCGCCGCGCGGGACGCTCGGGCCGGCACCAGCGAGTTCAACAAGAGCTACACCTCGGGTTCCCCTACGACGACGACCAGCGGCAGTCAGCTGCAGGAGGCGGAGTCCGCTTTGGCGAGCTTCCGGGCATCCGTGCGCACCGACCTTCGCACCCAGCAGACCAAGGGCGGAATCACCGACGAGACGATCGCCGTGCTGACCGAGGGTCTCGAGCAGGTGCGGGCAGCGGTGAAGGCGTCGCTGGGACGCTAGCGGCTGCTACCCCTTCTCGGCACCGCCGGTGTTGTTCATGATCCGCTTCTGGAAGATGAAGAAGATGATCGCCACCGGAATCGTCATGAGCGTCGCGGCCGCCAGCTGAAGCGGGTACTGGTTGCCCGATCCGAGCTGGCCCGAGACGAGGGATGCCACACCCGTCGTGAGGGTGTTCAGGTCGGCACTCTGGCGCGAGACGATGAAGTGGCCGAACTCGTTCCACGAGCCCTGGAAGCTCAGGATGAACAGGGTGATGAGGGCGGGCCGCGCCATCGGCAGCACGATCGTGCGATAGGTGCGGAAGATGCTCGCGCCGTCGATGCGCGCGGCCTCCTCCACGCTCACCGGTATCGAGTCGAAGAACTGCTTCATGATGAAGATGCCGGCGGCGCTCGTGAGCAGCGGGATGATCATGCCGCCGTAGGTGTCGTACAGCCCCAGCTGTTGGAGGATCAGGAACCGCGGTATCAGCAGCACCACGCCCGGCACCGACATGACACCGATGAAGACGGCGAAGATCACCGTGCGACCGCGGAACTGCAGTCGGGAGAGTGCGTATCCCGCGAGCGAATCGAAGAACACCCGCCCGCAGGTGACGATCACGGTGATGAACGCCGTGTTGAAGGTCCACAGCGGCAGGGGCACGTCGGTGAACAGGCGGTTGTACGCCGCCAGGCTCCACACCTCGGGTATCAGCTGCAGCGGGTTGGCTGTGGCGTCGGCATCCGTCTTGAAGCTCGATGAGACGGCCACGAGGAACGGGTAGATGTAGATCATCGCGAGGGCGATGAGCATCAGGTAGCTGAAGACCGCGATCGTGCGCACTCGGGGCGACAGTCGCTTCTTGCGGTGGGGCGGCGGCGCTGGCAGCCGAGTGGTCACCTCGGCATCGGTCAGGCTGGTCATCGCACGTCCCCTTCGCTCACGGCCGCGGTCACCCGTGCGGCTCTCGCCGGCTTCGGCGTTCTGACTTTCGCGTCGCGGTCACGCAGTATCCAGCGCTGCAGCAGCGTGAGGGCCACGATGATCGCGAAGAGGATGAACGCGATGGCCGCGCCCTGCCCCCACTGCAGATCCTTGAAGGAGGTCTGGTACGCGAGGTAGGCGGGCGTCAGCAGGGTCTTGCCCGGGGCGCCACCCCCGGTGAGGTAGATCTGGTCGAACACCTGCCAAGTGCCGATCAGTCCCAGCGTGAGCACGGTGAACAGTGTGGGCTTGAGCATCGGCAGGGTCACGGAGAAGAACTTGCGGAACGCGCCAGCGCCATCCATGAGGGCGGCCTCGTCGATCTCGGCCCCGATGTTCTGAAGTGCCGCGAGGAACAGGAGCATGAACGTGCCCGAGGTGGTGAACACGGCCAGCGTGATGAGCGCGCACATCGCGACGGACGGCCCAGAGAGCCACTCCCACCACGTGATGCCGAGGGGGCCGATCACGTCGAGTACCGGCGGTGGCGAGGTGACGCCGACCCCAGCGAGCAGATTGTGGATGACGCCGCTCGGGTCAGCGAACCAGTTCGGCCCGTTGATGCCGAGCCAGGCGAGGATGCTGTTGATGGTTCCGGATGCGGTGAACAGGAATATGAAGACCGTCGTGATCGCGATCGAGCTGGTGACCGACGGGAAGTAGAAGGCGGTGCGGAAGAAGCCGCGGCCCCGAAGGATCGCCCGGTTCATCTGCACGGCGAGGAAGAGCGCGAGTGCGGTCTGCAGGGGCACCACGAGCAGCACGTAGTACAGGTTGTTTCGGATCGAGGTGCCGAAGTCCTTCTGGGCGAGCCCGGGGTCGGTGAGCACCGATGCATAGTTCTCGGCTCCGATGAACTGCGCCCGGCCGCCGAGCGGGGAGCCCAGACCATTCCAGTTGCTCACGCTGACCCACGCGGCGAGCGCGATGGGCAGAATGAGGAAGACCCCGATGATCACTATGGATGGCGCAGTGAACAGCCACCCATAGCGGGTCTCGCCGCGGCGGATTCCTCCGCGGCGAGACCGCGCCATGGTTGCCATTCTGTTAGCCGTTCGCCTTGGTGTACGCGGCTTCGAGGTTGCCCTGCAGTGCATCGAGGAGGGTCGCGGCATCCGCCGTCGCCAACCCCTCGAGGCTCGCGTTGAAGTCACCGAGCACTGCCGAGGCGCCAGCGAAGGCGACCGGGCTCACCGCGTAGTCGTTGCCGGCCACGAACGATGCGTTCTCGGGGAACTTCTCCGCGTAGGCCGCGGCTCCGCTCTCGGTCGACGGGATGACGCCGAACGCCTCGGAGAACGCGAGCTGCTGCTCGTCCGTCGTGAGGTACTCCACGAGCGACTTGGTGACATCGAGCGTCGGAGAACCGACCGGGATGCCCCAGCAGTTGCTGAAGGTGAACGTCGAGCTGCCACCAGGACCGGCCGGCAGTTCCGCCGCGACGTACTTCACGTCGGGGTAGTCGTTCTTCAGCGCACCGTTGATCCAGGGACCCTCGATGACCATGGCCGCCTTGCCGAGACCGAAGGCCTCGCCACCCCAGCCCGCTTCGAGCTGCGGTGGGAACTTCAGCACGCCCGCGGAGATGAGGGACTGCACGTACTTCAGGCCGTCGACGTTGCCCTGACTGGATGCCGTGATCGAGTCGCCGTCGACGAGCTTGCCCCCAGCCTGGTTCATGAACACGCCGATGCGGGCGTACTCCTGTCCGAAGGAGAGACCAACGGTGTCAGCCGTGGTCAGCTTGGTGGCTGCCGCCGTGAGGCCGTCCCAGTCGGTCGGGATGTCGGCATCCGTGAGCCCTGCTGCAGCCCACATGTCGGTGTTGATGATCAGACCGAGGGTGGAGAAGTCCTTCGGGGCGCAGTAGAACTTGCCGTCGTAGGTGAATGCATCCTTGAGGGCCGGGTAGAACTGGTCGGCGTTGCTCAGGCTGTCGGCGTAGGGCTCGAGGTAGCCGTTGGACGCGTAGGTCTGGAACTGGTCCCAGCCCATGTAGAACAGGTCGGGCGGGTTGTTGCCCGAGAAGCCCTGGCCGAGCTGCTGGTTGAGGTCGCTCGCGGCGATCACCTCGACGGTGTTGCCGGTCTCGGCACCCCAGGCGTCGGCGGCGGCCTGAACGGCCGACGTCTCGGCGTCACCGCTGGATCCGATGAGCATGGTGAGCTTCTGGCCCTCTGAACTTGCACCATCGCCCCCGGAACTGCAGGCCACTAGGCTAACGGCGAGGCCAGCGGCGACAGCCACTGACATCCATTGTGTTGATCTCACAGTGTTCCCTTTCGATATGTGATTGCCGGCGCTACAAGCCGGTGTTCTCGTCAAGTGCAAGATGGGTTGATCTGCGCTCGACAAGTCGTGGGGCGAGGAGCCGATTCGTCGGCTCCTCGCTAAACTCCCCGCGCGTTCGCACGGAGTTGCCGGTCGGCCCCAGGAGCAACTCCAGCACGCCAGCGGCGACGCCTTCGAGGGGTTGACTGATGCTGGACAGACCCACGGCCTCAGCGACGGGCGTGTTGTCGAAGCCGATGATGGGCAGGTCGTCGAGACCGACGGCTGACGCGGCGAGCCGCGCACCGAGAGCCAGGGTGTCGCTCGCGCACACGATCGCATCGGGGCGGCGTGCGCTGGAGAGCAGCTGCTCCGCGGCCGCCCGTCCGTTGGCTACGGAGTCTTCGACTGCGACGTGAAGGTCGCCGGATGCGAGTCCCCGCTCCTCGAGAGCCTCCCGCCAGCCGCGGTGCCGGTCATCGCCCGCGCCAGAGCCGCTGGGCCAGCCGATGTAGGCCACGGCCTGGGCTCCGCCATCGAGAAGGTGGCGAGTGGCCTCGCTCACTCCGGCCCGACCGTCGACGTCGACCCAGAGATGCCGCGGGTCGGGGTTGTCCTCGGTGCCCCACGGGCGCCCGAAGGTGGCGAAGGGCACGTTGTTCTCGATCAGCCATTCGACCCGCGCGTCCTGGTACGACGTGGAGGTCAGGACGAATGCATCGACGTCGGCGCCGTCGCGCAGTCGGCGGATCTGTTCGATCTCGGCGGCCGCATCGTCGGCAGTGAACAGCAGCACGCGCATCCCGCGGCGGTCGGCCTGTTCGGTGAGAGCGTGCAGGAACGTGTCGAGCACCGAGCCGGAGATTCCGTTGCGCACCGGCTCCAGTCGGATTCCGATCGTCGAGGACTTCTGCGTGCGCAGCCTGCGGGCGGATGCGTGCGGACGGTATCCCAGCTCACCGATCGCCGCGAGTACCCGGGTGCGTGTCGCCTCTTTGACGATCTCAGGCGAGTTCAGCACATTCGACACGGTCTGGCGCGACACATTGGCAACGCGCGCAACGTCTTCGACGGTGGGCAGCTGTGCCATCGGTGCCTCCTTTGGCCACGATCGTGGGTGCTGTTTGATCGATCAAGCAGCCGCCCGAGTTCACGCCGATGGTGGCTCCGGGAAAAGTTTGATCGATCAAATTCTGAGTGTTATGTTACCTGCACAGCCCGGCATGTCAATGGGGCGAGCCGCACCGGAGTCAACGAGGAGTCGTGAGCGCACCATGAGCACGCCACTGCAGCCGCTGCTGCACAACGAGATCGTGGTCATGCGGGCGCCCACCCAGGTGTGGTCTGACCGATCGGGTGAACTGGGCTCGAACCCCATCCACGGTGTGTACTTCTCCGACGTGCGCGTGCTCTCGACCCTGGCCCTCGCCGTCGGCGGCGACCGGCCCGAGGCTATTGCCGTACTCCCCTCGGGGGCCGATGAGGCCGTCTTCGTGTCGCTGGTGCGCAGCCACGACGACGGCAACCCCGACCCCGGGGTGCGGGTCGAGCAGAGCAGGGTCGTGACCGGTCAGGGCATGAGCGAGATGCTCACGGTGCGCAGCCGTCACGGTGTGCCGCTCGCGCTCGACCTGGCAGTGCGCTTCACGCCTGACCTGAGCAACCTCGACCGCATCAAGGCGGGAATCGGCTCTGCGGGCATCCCGCCGGTTGTCGCGACCGCCACCGAAGTTCGCTGGGCGGGCGACGGGGTCGGCGTCACTGTCACGGCGCCGGATGCCGACATCCTCACGGTCGGTGCGTCGGTCGAACTTCGGTGGTCACTTCATGTTCCCGCTCGGGGCGAGACGCAGGTCTCCTGGTCGTTGGGCGCGGTGGACAACTCCGCAGTCGCGGCCGCGGACCCGCGCCCGGTGCCTTGGTCGACCCCGGTGATCGAAGGAGACGAACGACTCGCGCGCTGGGTATCGACGGCCCTGGGCGACCTCGACGGATTGCGCATGACCACGACCGCTCGGCCCGATCTCGGCTTCCTCGCCGCCGGTGCCCCGTGGTTCTTCACCCTCTTCGGCCGGGACTCGCTGTGGGCCGCCCGCTTCTTGTTGCCCCTGGGCACCGAGCTCGCCGCCCAGACCCTCCGGGTGCTCGCGCACTTCCAGGGCACCGAGGTCGTGGTCGACCGCGCAGAGGAACCGGGCAAGATCCTGCACGAGCTGCGGCGCGGCGTCGTGCACCTCGAGGGTGACGACGTCTACCTGCCGCCGCTCTACTTCGGCACAGTGGATGCGACGCCCCTGTGGATCCTGCTGCTTCACGACGCGTGGCGCTGGGGCCTCGATGACACCGAGGTGCGGGAGTTGCTGCCCAACCTCCGTGCGGCGCTGGGCTGGCTGCGCGACCACGCCGATGCCGACGGTGACGGCCTGCTCGAGTACGTCGACCGATCGGGACACGGTCTGGCCAATCAGGGCTGGAAGGACTCCGGCGACTCGGTGCAGTGGCGCGACGGAACTCTCGCTGAGGGTCCCATCGCTTTGTGCGAGGTGCAGGCCTACGCCTACGAAGCCGCACTCGCCGGTGCCGCGCTGCTGGAGCACTTCGGTGAGGACGGCGACTCCTGGCGGGCCTGGGCCGCACGGTTGAAGGCCGAGTTCGCACTGCGGTTCTGGCTAGAGGACGAGCACGGGCCGTACCCGGCCATCGCCCTCGACTCGCGCAAGCGGGCGGTTGACACGGTCACGAGCAACATCGGCCACCTTCTCGGCACGGGAATCCTCGAACCCGAGCAGGAGGCCCTGGTCGCGGCAAGGCTGATCTCGCCGGAGCTCAACAGCGGCTACGGCCTGCGCACGATGTCGACGACGGCGGCGGGCTACTGGCCGCTCAGCTACCACGGCGGCAGCGTCTGGACCCATGACACGGCCATCGCGATCGCGGGCCTGAGCCGGGCGGGGTTCGCCGCCGAGGCAGCGGTGCTCACCGAGGGACTTCTCGCCGCTGCATCCTGCTTCGACTACCGGATGCCCGAACTCCACTCGGGCGATGCCGCCTCGGTCTCGAGTCGGCCGGTTCCCTACCCTGCCGCCTGCCGCCCCCAGGCGTGGTCAGCGGCAGCAGCCGTGTCGGTGCTCGCGAGCACCCTGGGCCTGTCGGCCGACGCGCAGAGTGACGAGCTGGCCGCGACCAACGCCGGCGCCGGCATCACGGTGCAGGGGCTGCGCTTCAACTCGCGTGAGGTGTCGCTCGATCAGCTGCGGTGATCGAGCCTGTCGAGATCTCGACTTCGCTCGATCACCCGGCGAACGCGACCGGCACGTAGAGGTCCTGCACCCGGTCGCTGAGCGCGGTGTGGTCGTTCCTCGTGAAGATGCCGCAGGCATCCACTCGGCAGTCGAAGTCTTTGCCCTTCGGATCGCCGACCTCGACGTAGGCGGTGAAGGTGCCCTTGGCGATGTCGTCGTAGCTGCGGGCGCCGAAGAGTTTCCAGGCCCAGTCGTCGTTGATCCAGTTGCTCGGCGCGTACTGCACCGTGCCGGCATCCACCGCGGTGGGCGTCTGCTCGGGAACCCCGCCGATGCAGGGGCCAGGCTTCACGCTGGGGTTTGACGGGATGACGCAGATCGCCACATAGATGCCTCGCGCCCCGTCGAACCCGCTTCCACTCACGACGAGGTGCTGGCCGACCGTGAGCGCGGAGGTGTCGACTGCTGCGCCGTCCTCGCCGCTGACGGTGAAGGTGCGGGTGCGACCGTCGGCGCCGTTACCGGTGACAGTGAGCGGCCAGGGCTCGGTGGCATCCACCTGCCCTGAGGCTCCCTGGTTCTGGTGAAGCAGAATCGGCACACCGAGCACCGCCACGGGAACGAGCAGCAGCACGACGACACCCGCGACGATCCACGGCCACCGCCTGCGCCGGGAATCAGTTGAGGCCATGGGGGAATTCTAAGCGGCCTGATCGAGTTGACTGGCTTTCTCATAGGAGTAAGCTCGCCCCTCGTGACAGACGAAGCCCGGTCGCCCAAACGGTGGTTGATCGGAGACCCACTGCCGTCCGAGAAATTGGAAGGCCAGCTCCTACCCAAGCACCTCGCGCTACCCATTTTCGCGAGCGACCCGCTCTCCTCCGTGGCCTACGCGCCGCAGGAACTGCTCATGATCCTGCTCATCGGCGGGCTCGCGTTCCTCTCCTTCGCCCCGTGGGTGGCGATGGCCGTCGTGATCCTCATGATCGTCGTGGTGCTGTCGTACCGCCAGCTGGTGCGGGCCTACCCGAGTGGCGGCGGCGACTACGAGGTCGCGTCCAAGAACCTCGGCGAGAAGGCCGGTCTGGTCGTCGCATCCGCTCTGCTCGTCGACTACGTGATGACCGTTGCGGTGTCGGTGGCCTCGGGTGTCGACAACATCATCTCCGCGATCCCTGCGCTCAACCCGTTCCGTGTGGAGATCGCCGTCGGCTTCATCATCCTGCTCGCCGCTGTCAACCTGCGTGGCGTTCGCGAGTCGAGCAAGGCGTTCGCCGTGCCGACCTACCTGTTCATCGGCAGCATCGGCGTGATGATCGTCGTCGGCCTGATCCGCACCATCAGCGGCGACGCCCCGATCGCCGAAAGCGCCGGCTTCGAGGTGCAGGCCGAGTCCCTCACCCAGGCGGCGATCATCCTGCTGCTGCTGCGATCCTTCGCGAGCGGGTGCGCCGCCCTGACCGGTGTCGAGGCGATCGCCAACGGCGTGCCGGCCTTCCGCAAGCCGAAGGTTCAGAATGCCCAGAAGACGCTCGTGGCGATGGGCCTCATCGCCATCACGCTGTTCTCGGGACTGGTGATCCTCGCTCTCGTCTCCGGCGTGCACTACGCCGAGGATGCCTGCCACCTCATCGGCTTCGACAACTGCGAGACCGTGCCGCAGCGCAGCCTGATCGCGCAGATCGCGTCGGCGACGTTCGGCAACAACTCGATCCCGTTCTTCATCATCCAGACCGCCACGGCGACCGTGCTGCTGCTGGCCGCGAACACGGCGTTCAACGGATTCCCCCTGCTCGGCTCGATCCTCGCTGCCGACCACTACGCGCCCAAGTCCCTCTCGACCCGCGGTGACCGCCTGATCTTCTCCAACGGCGTGATCGCACTCGCGATCGTCGCGGGCGTGATCCTGGTGATCTTCGGGGCGGATGTCACGAGCCTCATCCAGCTCTACATCATCGGCGTCTTCGTGTCGTTCACGCTCGGACAGACCGGCATGGTGCGGCACTGGATCAGGCTGCTGAAGGAGGGCGCGACGAATCGCGGCCAGATCATCCGGAGTCTGGCGACCAACGCGGTCGGCGCAACGATGACCGCGAGCGTGCTGATCGTGGTGACGATCACCAAGTTCACTCACGGCGCGTGGGTCGTCTTCGTGATCATGCCGATCCTCTTCATGTTGATGCTTGGCGTCAACCGCTACTACCGCGACGTGGACAAGGAGATCGAGGCCGACCCCACCACGCGCTTCGGTGCGAAGGGCGACCACGCCATCGTGCTCGTCGGTCGCATGCAGAAACCCGTGCTCAAGGCGCTCGACTACGCGATCGCTGCGCGCCACGGCTCAATCGAGGCCGTGCACGTGTCGATCGACGATGCGGCCACCGAGCAGCTCGAGAAGGACTGGGTCGAGCAGAACATCAAGGTTCCGCTCAACGTGCTCGAGTCGCCGTACCGCGATATCAGCGCCCCGCTGGCGAAGTACATCAAGTCGCGTCGCCAGACGCACGGCTCCGAGGTCGTCACGGTCTACACACCGCAGTACATCGTCGGCCACTGGTGGGAGAACATCCTGCACAACCACAAGGCCCGTCGCATCCGCCAGAAGCTGTCGCTCGTGCACGGTGTCGTCATTGCGCTCGTGCCGTGGCTGCTCGACTCCTCGACCCTCATCTACGGCCGCCGCTCCCGCCCGCTTCCGGGTGAGGATCGTCGTGGTGAGCCGCGGCGTCCCGTGGTGCGCAAGCCCATGCCGCCGGCCGACCCGAGCGCCGCGGTGAAGACCGTCGTGCGCCCGAAGACCCAGGCCGAGAAGAAGAAGTAGCGTGCCCTGGCGTGACCTGCTGGCCGTGCTCGTGGGCGGCGCGGTGGGCACGGCCCTGAGGCTCGGCATCGACACCCTGCTTCCGCACGGCGACACCGACTTCCCGGTCTCGACGCTCGCGATCAACACCCTCGGTGCAGTCGTGCTGGGGGTGCTCGTCGGTCGAGTGTGGTCCACGGCACCTGGCTGGCTGCGGGCCGGCCTCGGGGCCGGACTCCTCGGTTCGTTCACGACCTTCTCCGCGTTGGCCGTCTCGCTCGTCTCGCTCACCGCCGCCGGGTTCGGGATGCTCGCCCTCGCCTACCTCGCAGCGACGCTGGTGCTCGGCCTCGCCGCCGCCGCGCTCGGCCTGCGCCTGGGCTCGCCGCGCGTCACCGACGTGGATCTGGTGGACGAGTGATCGCCGCCGCCGTCATCGTCGCGGGTGCCCTCGCGGCGGTCGCACGCTGGCTCGTCGCCCGCTGGTTGAGTAGCGCCGAAGGCGCGTATCGAAACCTGCCGATCGCGGTGCTCATCGTCAACGTCGTGGGTTCGGCGTTGGGGGGTGCGGTGCTGGGACTCGCGACCGCCGGGGGCGTCGACGCGGGCATCCGTCTGGTGCTGCTCACCGGCCTGTGCGGGGGGCTGACGACCTTCAGCACGTTCAGCGTCGAGACCGTGCAGTACGTCACCGAGGGCAAGTGGCGCATCGCCCTCGCGAGCGTCGTGGCCAACCTCGTGCTCGGCATCGGCGCGGCCGCCGGCGCCTACGCGCTCACCGTCTAGCGCGAGGCCTGGATCTTGCTCAGGGTTGCCACGACCTGACGGGCGATCATGCGGCCCGCTCGGTTGGCCCCGATCGTGGATGCCTGCGGTCCATACCCGGCGAAGAATATGCGGGGGTCCTTCCACGATGCGCCCTGCGCAACCACGACGCCGCCCTCCTTCTCCCGGAGCTTCAGCGGTGCGAGATGTCTCAGCTCCGGGCGGAATCCCGTGGACCAGATGATCGCATCCGCCCTCTTGAAGGCGCCGTCTTTCCAGCGCACGCCGTGCGGTTCGATCGAGTCGAAGATCGGCCGGGGCGTGAGCACCCCGCGCTCGATGCCGGCTTGGATGCGCCGGGTGCGCGGCACCCCCGTGCCCGACACGATGCTCGGCAGGGCACGACCGGCTCGGGCCGCCTCGTCCTGCATGCGCACGGCCTCGATGCGGGCCTCGAGGTTGAGGTCGCCGTCTTCGAGGAAGTCGATCGGGCGGCGGCTCACCCAGGTGGTGTCGCTGGCGATGCCCTCCAGTTCGAGGAGGAAGCCGATCGCGCTCGTGCCGCCACCCACGACGATCACGCTCTGGTCGCGATAGTCCTCGGCGCTCTTGTAATCGTTGGTGTGAACGTGGCGGCCCTCGAAGCTCTTGAGCCCCGGGTACCACGGGATGAAGGGCGCCCCCCACGTGCCCGTCGCGTTGACTACGGTGACGGTCGAGACCTCCTTCTCCTCGTCATCGAGGGTGAAGTTGACCATGAGGTCCATGCCGAAGTTCTCGACGCTGACGACGTCGGCTGGACGCACGACCTGCAGGCCGTAGTGATCCTCGTACCGACGGTAGTAGTCGGCGACGACGTCCTTGGCCGGGGCGTGACGGTCGGCGGTCTCGAAGCTCAGGCCGAGCGCATCCAGACCCGGAAGATCGTTGATCTTGTGTGCCGAGCCGATGCGCAGGGCCTCCCAGCGGAACTGCCAGGCACCGCCGGTTCCCGGCCCCCGATCGAGCACGACGAAGTCATTTCCCGCATCGAGACCGAGCCTCTGCAGGTAGTACGACACCGACAGCCCGGCCTGCCCAGCGCCGATCACCACTACTGAGGTATCGGTGCCTGCTGACGTCACCCGACAACGTTACCCGTCAGCGGGATGAGCGTGGAGAACCGCCCCGGCTGGCTAGGTGCCGCATGCTAAACTGAGCGCTAGTTTTTCCACCATCCCTATTCGCACAATCCCTGCGTGGTAGCAGCGCATCGGGACTGATCCAGAGGGGGTCTCGCATGGGGCGTGGCCGTCAGAAGGCAAAGCACACCAAGGTGGCGCGGGACCTGAAGTACTTCAGTCCTGACACCAACTACAACGCGCTTGCCCAAGAGCTCTCCGGAGCGCCCAGCGACCCTCGCCTCGCCGAGGATCTCGAGAAGTGGCCGGAGTACGTGGCTGGCAGCTACGAAGAGGATGAGTTCGACACCGACGACGAGTCGAAGACCGCCTAAGGCCGGTTGAGTAGGCCGCAGGCCGTATCGAAACCTGCGTGCCGAACGCAGGCCGGTTGAGTAGGCCGCAGGCCGTATCGAAACCTGCGTGCCGAATCGCCTGGTTTCGATACACCGCTTCGCGGCTACTCAACCAACTACACGTAGCTCCCGGTCAGCCGCACCGCTCCACCCTTGACGCCCTTCGCTTCGCTCTCGAAGCCGCTGAGGTCGCGTGGACTCATCGACACTTCGCCGAGCTTCCACGACGGGATGCCGCTGCGCTCCAGCGACGCAATGACGCCGTCGGCCGCCGCCGGGGTGACCACCGCGATCATCCCCACCCCGAGATTCCAGGTGCCTTCGGCGCTCACGAGCGTGCTTCCCGCCATGTCGCTCAGCACACGGAACACGGCCGGGGGCGACCAGCTGCCGCGATCGAGCTCGACCCACGAGCCCACCGGCAGCACGCGCGCGAGGTTCGCGGCGATGCCGCCGCCGGTCACGTGACTGAGGGCGTGTACCCCGCCAGGATGCTCCGCCAGCACGTCGAGGAGCGGGGTCGTGTAGAGCCGGGTCGGCTCGAGCAGGATCTCGCCGACGGTTCCGCCTAGTTCTGCCGAGGCATCCGTGTAGCCGATGCCTCGCTGGGCGAGGATGTGGCGCACCAGCGAGAACCCGTTGGAGTGCAGGCCGCTCGAGGCCAGGCCGATCACGATGTCGCCGTCGGCGACCCGGTCGGGTCCGAGCAGGTCGGCCGCCTCGACCGCGCCCACGGCAGCGCCAGCAACGTCGTAGTCATCAGGACCGAGCAGCCCCGGGTGTTCGGCGGTCTCGCCGCCGACGAGCGCCGTGCCGGTCGCCTCGCAGGCGCGGGCGATTCCCGCCACGATGTCGGCGATGCGCTGCGGGATGACGCGCCCGCACGCGATGTAGTCGGTCATGAACATCGGCCGCGCCCCGACCACCACGATGTCGTCCACGACCATGCCTACGAGGTCCTGCCCGATGGTGTCGTGCTTGTCGATCGCCTGGGCGATCGCGACCTTCGTGCCCACCCCGTCGGTGGAGCTTGCCAACAGCGGTCGGTCGAATGACTTGAGGAAGCTCACGTCGAACATTCCGGCGAAGCCGCCGACGCCCCCGAGCACCTGTGGCCCGTGCGTGCGCGAGACCGCGGACTTCATGAGTTCGACGGCCAGATCGCCTGCCGCGGTGTCGACTCCGGCGTCACGGTAGCTGCGGGAGGAGTCCTCGGTCACCCGACCAGCGTACCGGGGTGTCGCGCGATGACGACGATCGGCCGCCCGGCGCCACCGGTATGGGAGACTTGACCGTACCCGCTTCGGGTGCGCGCCCTTCGAACACCAGGGAGCAACCGGCCAGTATGTGCGGCATCGTCGGAATCGTCTCGTCCCACCCGGTCAATCAGCAGGTCTATGACGCACTCGCGCTCCTGCAGCACCGGGGGCAGGACTCGACCGGCATTGCGACGGCCGAGGGCAGCATCATCCACATGTTCAAGGCCAAGGGCCAGGTGCGCGAGGCGTACCGCACGCGCGACATGCGCACCCTGCTCGGCAACGTCGGCCTCGGCCACGTGCGCTACGCCACGAAGGGCAGTGCCTCGAGCGAGGAGGAGGCGCAGCCCTTCTACGTGAATGCGCCCTACGGAATCGTGCTGGTGCACAACGGCAACCTCACGAACACCCGCGAGCTCACGCAGGAGCTGTTCCACATCGATCGCCGGCACCTGAACACGTCGAGCGACACCGAACTGCTGGTCAACGTGCTCGCCAACGAGCTGCAGGAACAGATCACCGGAACCGACCTTGACCCCGATCAGGTCTTCGCGGCGATCTCGCGGCTGCACGAGCGGGTCGAGGGCTCGTATGCGGCGATCGCGCTGATCGCCGGTCACGGCCTGCTGGCGTTCCGCGATCCGTTCGGCATCCGGCCGCTGGTGCTCGGGCGCCGCAATGCTGACTTCGTCGGGGCCGAGTGGGTCGTGGCATCCGAGTCGCTGGTGTTGGAGAGCGCGGGCTACGAAGTGGTTCGGGATGTCGCGCCCGGAGAGGCCATCTTCATCACCCCCAACGGCGAGATGCACTCACGCCAGTGCGCCGCCAACCCGCGACTGCTGCCCTGCTCGTTCGAGTACGTCTACCTCGCCCGACCCGACTCGGTGATGAACGGCATCAGCGTGTACGAGGCGCGCTTGCGGCTCGGCGACCGCCTCGCCGACACGATCGCGCGCTACACCCCGCAGGGCGACATCGACGTGGTCATGCCGATTCCGGACTCCTCGCGCCCCGCCGCGATGCAGGTCGCGCAGAAGCTCGGCGTCGAGTACCGCGAGGGCTTCTACAAGAACCGCTACGTCGGGCGCACGTTCATCATGCCCGGGCAGGCGGAGCGCAAGAAGAGCGTCAAGCAGAAGCTCAACGCGATGTCGAGCGAATTCAAGGGCAAGAACATCCTGATCGTCGACGACTCGATCGTGCGCGGCACCACCTCGCGCGAGATCGTGCAGATGGCCCGCGAGGCCGGCGCCAACAAGGTGACCTTCACGTCGGCCGCACCGCCGGTGCGCTTCCCGCACGTCTACGGCATCAACATGCCGTCGCGGCACGAGCTCGTCGCCCACGGCCGCAAGATCCCCGAGATTGCCACCGAGCTCGGCGCCGACTACCTGATCTACCAGGAGGTCGCCGACATGCAGGCTGCCATCATCGAGGGCTCGGATGTCACGGCGCTCGACATGAGCTGCTTCACGGGTGACTACGTGACCGGCACCGTCACCCCCGAGTACCTCGACTGGGTGGAGCGCACGCAGCTGAGCTGACGCGCCGCCGTCGGCGCGCGGCCTCCACTCGGTACCGTTGAGCCATGAGCAACCAATGGCGGCGGGTGGTCGCGGCGCTCGACAATCCCGACCGACGGCGGGTGTACGCCGAGGCCGTGCTGGGACTCGGGGGCGAACCGTCGACGCGTCGCGAGAAGTCGCTCGCGGCCCTGCGCGATGCTGGGCTCCTGGATGCCGCGGGCGCACCCATCGCCGACGCCTTCGCCCGGCTGCTCGCCGAGACCGCGCCCGTCACACGCCAGGGGCTGGAGCGCTGGGTCACCGCGGGCGTGATCACCGAGTGGCCCTCCCGCCCGGCGGACCGCGACGAGCTTCTCGCATGGGTGCTCGAGCGCGTGGCTGAACCGGGCGAGAGCCTCGGCGAGCGCGAACTCACCGATCGGCTTGCGGCGCTCGGTCCCGACTCGGTCGCGCTGCGACGGGCACTGGTCGATGCGGAGCTCGTGACCCGCACTGCGGACGGCTCCACCTACCGGCGAAGCTAGGACGCGTCGGCAACGCTCTCGTCGGCAATGCTCTCGCGGCCCACACTCTCGCGCGCGGCGACGACCTCGCGGGCCCGCCTGCGCGAGATGCGGTCAAGAAGCAGCGCCAGCAGCGCGCCCAGCAGCACGCCCGCCGGGATGCCGAACAGGCAGAAGTAGCCGAACAGGGCGATGAACCCGACATTCGGGTCGACCGGGAACTGCGCGGTCAGCACGAGCGTCACCAGTGCGCCGATCAGCCCACCCACCGCGAGAAAGGCGCCGATCTTGGGCGCTCGGCGGATCTTGACGGTGCTTTCCGGTTCGCTCACCCCTCCATTGTCTCCCACGCGAGCGGGAGGTATGCCGTGAGGTCGGCCCGGGCCCCCGAGGCCGACACGGCACCGGATGCCACGGCCAGCGCCCACGTCGTGCCCCCGGTCGCCAGCGCGAGCCAGGTCGGCGCATCCATCTCGATCACATTGGGAGGCGTGCCGCGGGTGTGGCGCGGTCCCTCGACGGCCTGCACGGCGCCGAACGGCGGCACGCGCACCTCGACGGTGTTGCCCTCGGCGTTCTCCGCGAGCACCTGCAGCAGGTAGCGCGTGGCCGTGGCCAGCTCGGGCCGCGCGCCCGCGAGCGCACCGGTGACAGCTGCGCGCCCAACGTCGGCGGGGATGCGCTTGGGAGGCATGCTCCTACGTTAGGGGCTTCTTCGCACCGCCCATCGCCTCGCGGTACTCGGAGAAGCCCGACGCGAGAACCGCGAGGATGGAGATGGAGCCGACGGTGCTGGCGAACCCGCCCGACCAGTCGACCTCGCTCGACTCGAGGTTCGCGAGCACGGCGACGATCGTGCCGGACACGATGGCCAGCTCGATGAGGATCCAGGCGACTGCAATTGCTCGCACGGTAGTCGTGCCCTTGATGAATGCCGTCGTGGTCACCCCGGCCCGCACGATTCGGGTCGCGAAGATGGCGCCGATGAGCGTGGACGCCGTCGCGAGCGTCACGGCAACCAGTGAAGTGAATGCGAACTCGGATGCGTTGAGCAGCGCCTCCAGAAACAGCAGGAGATTGATGCCGACGGCGATCCAATAGACGATGAACCAACCCCGTTGCGTGCGGGGAACAACTGCCTTGTCGGCCATGTGATCAACTCCCTGATGCGGAACAGGTTGCGACCATTGTGCTGGGTGAGCACGGCTCATCCGTGACCACCACGCCGGGGCGTCGGTAGGGTTGACCCGTGCGAATCCTCGTCCTCGGCTCCGGTGCCCGCGAGCACGCCATCATCACGTCCCTGCTCAGCGAGCCGACCGCCCACGAGATCACTGCTGCCCCCGGCAACGCCGGCATCGCTGCGGTCGTGCCGGTCGTCGCACTCGACCCCACCCGCGGTGATGTCGTGAGCGCCTACGCGCTCGACAACGACATCGACCTGGTGGTGATCGGACCCGAGGCCCCGCTCGTCGCCGGCGTCGCCGACGCCCTGCGCCAGCGCGGCATCGCAGTCTTCGGGCCGGGCAAGGCGGCCGCAGCCCTCGAGGGCAGCAAGACCTTCGCCAAGCGCATCATGGATGACGCGGGCGTACCCACCGGCAAGGCCACCCGAGCGGGCACCATCGAGGAGGCCGTGGCAGCCATCGACGAGTACGGCGCGCCCTACGTCGTGAAGGCCGACGGACTCGCTGCCGGCAAGGGCGTGCTCGTCACCGAGGACAGGGACGCCGCCGTCGCCCACGCCGACTTCTGGCTCGCCCACGGCGCCGTGCTGGTCGAGGAGTTCCTCTCCGGGCAGGAGGTCTCGCTGTTCCTGCTCAGCGACGGCCACACCGTGCTGCCGCTCTCGCCCGCCCAAGACTACAAGCGGGTGTTCGACGGCGACGAGGGCCCGAACACCGGCGGCATGGGTGCGTACTCGCCCCTGCCGTGGCTGCCCGAGGGCTTCGTCGACGAGGTGATCGACACCGTCGCCATCCCGACCGTGCGCCAGCTGGCGAGCGAGCGCACCCCCTTCATCGGGCTGCTGTACTGCGGCCTGATCGTCACGCCGAAGGGCGTGAAGGTCATCGAGTTCAACGCGCGCTTCGGCGACCCCGAGACGCAGGTCGTGCTGCCCCGGCTGAAGACCCCGCTCAGCCAGTTGCTGTTCGCGACGGCGAGCGGCGAACTGGCATCGCAGCCGCGCCCCGAGTTCAGCGACGACGTCGCCGTCACTGTCGTGCTGGCGAGCGAGGGCTATCCCGAGGAGCCCGTCACCGGTCGACCGATCACCGGACTCTCGGACGTGCAGAACGTGACCATCGCACACGCGGCCACCGCCCTCGTCGACGGTACCTATGTCGCCACCGGCGGCCGCGTGCTCAGCGTCGTCGCCACCGGGCGCACCTTCTCCGAGGCCCGCGCCCGGGTGTACCTCGCACTCGACGCGATCCACCTCCAAGGTGGTCACTACCGCCGCGACATCGCCGTGCGGGTGAGCGAATGACGCTGCCGGGCTGGCACCACGTCTACTCCGGCAAGGTGCGCGACCTCTACGAGAATCCCGACCAACCGGGACGGATGCTCGTGGTGGCGAGCGACCGCGTGAGTGCGTTCGACCACGTGCTTCAGCCGGGCATCCCGGGTAAGGGCGCACTGCTGACCCGCCTCAGCCTCTGGTGGTTCGCCCAGCTCGACGTTCCCAACCACCTGGTGGCCGATGCGGGAACCTTCCCCGCCAACGCGATGCTCGTGAAGAAGCTCGACATGTACCCGATCGAATGCGTGGTGCGCGGCTACCTGTCGGGCAGCGGCTGGATCGAGTACCAGAGCTCGCAGAGCGTGTGCGGCATCGCCCTGCCCGCGGGACTGAGCGACGGCGACCGCCTGCCCGAGCCGATCTACACGCCCGCGTGGAAGGCCCCGATGGGCGAACACGACGAGAACATCACCTACGAGCGCACCGTGGAGTTGGTGGGATCCGCGGCGGCGGCCGCGCTGCGGGAGACGTCGCTGAAGGTGTTCGCCGCGGCATCCGGGATCGCCGAGGCGAAGGGCGTGATACTCGCCGACACCAAGTTCGAGTTCGGTGCCGACCCGGTGACCGGCGAGTTGACCCTTGCCGACGAGGTGCTCACCTCCGACAGCAGCCGGTACTGGGATGCCGCGCTCTACTCCACCGGCGAGCGCACCGCGAGCTTCGACAAGCAGATCGTGCGCAACTGGCTCTCCGCGCACTGGGACAAGCGGGGCACGCCGCCCGCGCTTCCACAGGAGATCGTCGAGCAGACCGCCGCTCGGTACCGCGAGCTCATCGAGCGGCTCACCGGTTCCGCGGAATAGTTGAGAGTTCAACTATGTTGGGGGTGACATGAACGACATCCTCGCCGCTGACACCGCCATGGGTCCGGTCACCCTGCGCGTCGGCAACCTCGACGCCATGACCGCCTACTACCGGGATGGCGTCGCCCTCCAGGTGCTCGAGCAGGCCGGACCGCGCGTCACCCTCGGCCGCGGCACGACTCCCGTGGTGATCCTCGAGCATGCGCCGGAGCTCGTGCACGCGAGCCCGCGCGACGCCGGACTATTCCACACGGCCATCCTCTTCGATAGCGAGGAGGCGCTCGCGGCGGCGGTCTACTCCGTCGCGCGCAAGTATCCGAACACGTTCACGGGCAGCAGCGACCATCTCGTGAGCAAGGCGTTCTACTTCTCCGACCCGGAGGGCAACGGCGTAGAGCTGTACTGGGACCGCGAGCGCTCGGCGTGGAGCTGGGCGCACGGCAGCATCGAGATGTCGACCCTCTACCTCGACCCCAACGCGTTCCTCCAGGAGAACCTCACCGAGGCCGCCGCCGAGGAGCCGCTCATCGGCGGGGCACGGGTCGGGCATGTGCACCTGCAGGTCGGCGACATCCCGAGTGCCCGCGACTTCTATGTGACGACCCTCGGATTCGAGGAGACCGCGGCCTACGGACCCCAGGCACTGTTCGTCAGCGCGGGCGGGTACCACCACCACATGGCGATGAACACCTGGAACAGCGCCGGCGCCGGCCGTCGCGGCGTGGGCCTCGGGCTCGCGCAGGTCGACATCGAGGTGCCGGGTGCTGACGATCTGGGGCAGCTCATCGAGCGCGCCAAGCACCACGGAATCGAGACCCGCGACGATGGACGCACGGTGAGCGTGGATGACCCGTGGGGCAATCTGATCCGGGTGGCCGCGCCGGTCGAGTAGCGCCGGTCGTGCCTCAGCCGGTCGAGCAGAGCCGGTCGTACCTCAGCCGGTCGAGTAGCGCCGGTCGTACCTCAGCCGGTCGAGTAGCGCGAAGCGCGTATCGAGACCCCGCTGCCCGCTCACTCCGACGAGTGCGGATCCCAGATCGTCCAGAGCGCGGTGGCAATCGGGAAGCGGTTGGAGAGGTGCCCGTTGCACATCACGGTGATCGTCGTGTGCCGGTCGGCGGAGACGGTGAAGTCGGTTATGAAGCCACCCATGCGGCCGGTGTGCTTGAGGTCACCGTTCGGCTCGATGTTGATGCCGGCGGCGTAGAGCTCGCCCGGACCCTCCTCGCCCTCGTCGACGGCGCCGACGGAGAAGTCGTCCTGGATGATGTCGCCCGCGCGGTACTGGTCGCCCCAGCGGGCCAGCTCCGACGCCGTCGTGATGATGCCGGTGTGGCCGTACGAGGTCCAGCCGGCCTCCTGCAGCTGGATGTCGTCGTCGTAGCTGAGCGCGATGTCCGCGGCGTGCAGGGTGGGTGCGAGCACCATCTCGAGGTCGAGCGGGGTGAAGATGCGTTCCGCGAGGAAGTCGGGCAGCGTCTGGCCGCTCACCCGCGCGACCACCTCGGCCAGCAGCACGTAGTTCGAGTTCGAGTACAGGAACCCGGTGCCGGGCTCGAGCTCGGTCTCGCGACGGATCGCATCAACGGTCATGGTCTGGTCGGCGAAGTCGGAGAAGCCGACGTCGATGTCGTCGAGCTCGACCCAGTAGTCGGGGATGCGACTGGTCTGATGCATGAGCTGATCGAGCGTCACCGAGGCGCCCCAGTCCGGCAGCCCGTCGACGTAGTTCGCGATCGGGTCGGCGAGCGAGAGCTTGCCCTCGCGCTGCAGCATGAGGATCGCGGTCGCCGTGAACTGCTTCGACACCGAGGCGATGTCGAAGCGGGTGTCGGTGGTCACCGGGATGCCCGCATTCACGTCAGCGAGTCCGCCAGCGCCCGCCCACAGCACGGTGCCGTCCACCGCAACGGCGGCGGAGCATCCGGGCTGGTCGGCTGGCGCGAGGGCGGTGATCACCCGGTCGCTGGCGCGGGCCTGCTGGAGCAGCTGGTCACGTGCAGAGGTCGGGCGGGCGCGCAGGTCGACGGGGGTCATGTCGGGTGTTGGGGCGGCGCATCCGGAGAGTGCCACGAGCGCGGCGCCGACCAGCAGCGCCAGCACAACCCGCGGCGTTCTCATCTCAGCCGCCGAGCCTCTCGTCGAGCTCCTGGATGACCGGCCACGCGCCCTCCTCGGTGTTGGAGAGCACGACGATGTCGAGGCCCTCCGCAAGGTAGTGGCGCACGATCCCGGATGCCCCGGGGTTGATGCCGTCCTTGTAGTACGAGCGCACAGTGCCGTCTTCGTTCATGTCGAACTCGAGGCCGAAGCCGTACCAGGTCGCCTCGTCGTGCTCGACCTGGGGCAGCAGGAACTCGGTCGTGAACTCGGCGTTGAGCAGCTCACCGCCACGCACCGCCTGGATGAAGCGCACGAGGTCGGCCGCCGTGACGTGCGCGCCACCGTCCGGGGATCCGATCGGCGGGTAGCTGTAGATGTTGGAGCACCAGACGCCGTCGATGAGGTCCCACCCCTCCGCGACGCGCGGAGCCGCTTCTCGACGGTCGTAGAAGCCGGAGTCGAGCATCCCGGCCCGAATGAAGACCTCGTCGAACACGTACTGCCGATACGACTGGCCGGTCACCCGCTCGATGGCGAGCCCGGCAAGCACGTAGCCGACGTTGCAGTACCGGCACTCGACGCCGGGTGCGGCGAGCGGCTCCTTGTGGGCGAACTGGGGCAGGAAGTCCGCCGTCTCGATGATCGCGTAGTTGGGCTTCTCGAGGAACAGGTCCTCGTACTTCTCGCCCGCCTCCTCGTCGGCGTCGTCCGCGATGCCGCTCGTGTGCGTGAGCAGATGCAGCAGGGTGACGTCGGGGCTGATCGTCGTGCCCTCGAGGTCGACATAGTGGTGGATCGAGGTCTCGAGGTCGAGTTCGCCCTTGCCCACCAGGTGCAGCACCGCCGCGCTCGTGAAGAGCTTGGTGATCGAGGCGGTGTCGAAACGGGTGTCCAGGGTGTTCGGGATGCCCCACCGCGGCGTCGCGAGGCCGGTCGCCGCCTCGTACACGGTCGTCGGACCGCGGCGCACGAGCACGACCCCCGAGAACTGCTGCTCGGCCAGGAACTCGTCGAGTCCGGAAGTCTCCATCCCCCGAGCCTACCGATCGGGTCGGCGGCGGGCGCTAGAGGCAATGGCTTCGCCCTACGATGGGCGCGTGAGCACCCTGCACCGCCTCAGCCGCGTGGCCATGATCCCGGTCGCGCCCGTGCTGGTGGCGCAAGGTCGCCGCCTGCGGCGCGACACCCCCCGACTGCCGGATGCCGCCTCCCCCTGGCACGGCACCGTCGCCGGTCCCCGGCCGCTGAGCCTCCTCGTGCTGGGGGATTCGACGGCCGCCGGCGTGGGCGCCGACACCCAGGATGACGCGCTGCCCGGCCACCTCGGCCGCGAGCTGGCGGCCCGCACCGGCCGCGGCGTGCAGTGGGGCGCGATCGGCGAGAACGGCGCCGATGCCCGGGAACTCATCGAGCGCTATCTGGATGACGCGACGAGCGCGACCTACGACGTGGTGTTCTTGAGCGTGGGGGCCAACGACGCGCTCGGCATCCGGTCGCGGGGTGCTTTTGTTCGCGACATCCGCCACCTGCTGAGCCGGCTGCGCGCCGCGAGCCCCGACGCGGTGATTCTGGTGAGCTCGCTGCCCGCGTTCTTCCGGTTCGAGCTGCTGCCGCAGCCGCTCAAATGGAACCTCTACCTGCACTCCACGAGCCTGGAGAACGCCGCCCGCGCGGTCGTGGCAACCATGACCGGCGTACACATGTCACCGCCCCCGCCGCCGTACACCGACGGCTTCTTCGCCAGCGACCTGTTCCACCCGAGCGCTGACGGCTACCGGGACTGGGCGCGCTTCGCGATCGAGGATGCCGCTGAAGCCGGGGCCCTGCGTAGCCTGATGGCTACCTCAGGCTAGGGCCGCGGGCAACTCAGCAACGCTGCCGAGCACGAGATCGGCGCCGGCCTCGCGCAGGCGCTGTTCGTCACGCCCGCCGGTGAGAACCCCGACCACCAGACCGGCACCGGCAGCACGGCCGCTCGCGGCATCCGACTCGGTGTCGCCCACGACCACCATGGCTGCCACCGAGCTGGTGCCGGTGCGCAGCAGCGCCGTGAGCGGAAGGTCGGGAGCAGGCCGACCGCGACCCGCGTCGTCGGGGGTGAGCACGGCATCCGCGAGCCCCACCCAGCCGAGCGACTCGATGATCGCGTCGGCGGTGGCGTGCGAGAACCCGGTGGTGAAGGCGATCGCCAGTCCGGTGGCCTTGAGCGAGCGGATGGCATCCTCCGCCCCCGGGATCGGCTCGCACCGACCCTCCTCGATGAGCGCGCGGAAAGCGCCCTCGAACGCCGCGTTCATGGCCTGGGCCGTCTCCTCGTCACCCAGCCCGCGGAAGACATCGATCTTGGACTGCCCCATGGTGGCGCGAACGTGCTCCATGGCGGCATCGCGGCCTTCCTCGGTGGCGACGACGGTGTCCCAGGCGCGGGCGAAGGCGGCCTCGACGAGGCCGTCGTCGACGACTGTCGTGCCGGCCATGTCGAGCACGACGAGTTCGAACGGGGTGGTCATGGTGCTCCTCTGGTTGATGAGAACAGGTCGCTGATCACGGATTCGCCCAGCCCCAGGCCGGTCGTCATTCCGATGCCGGTGGTCACGGCGACCACCCGAACCCCGTCGGCGGGTGCCTCGATCAGGAACTCGGCCGGCGCCGACGCGTAGACCCCCTGCCAGCGTTCGCGCACGGTGATCGGGCGGCCGAATAGGTCGACGGTCAACCCCTCCAGAACCGAAAATGATGCCTCGGGCTGGAATGGCGAGACCGCTGCATCACGCACGTGGGTGTCGCCGATCACGAGCGTTCCGTCGGGACGCTCGGTGTACATCTGGTTGATGTCCAGTTCGAGCAGTTCCGGATGCTCGCGCTCGAACCTCGCTCGCACCGCCGCCGCCGAGGGTGCCGACGCGAACGCCGAGTAGCGCAGCATCGTCGATCCGGTCAGCAGGGGCAGCCCCAGCCCGACACCCTCGGCGAGAAGCATGTCGAGGGCGCAGCGCACGACGCCGTAGCGCTCAGCGAGTTCCGGATAGAGCTGGTCGACATCGAAGTTGACGGCAACGACGATCGCCTGAGCCCGGATCGGTCCGCGACTGGTGTGGAGCACCCCGGTCTCCGCCCCCAGCGCCGCGGTGCGCCAGCGGAACTCGACGCCCCGCTCGCCGAGATGCCGCGCGATGGCCGGTGCGGCCTCGCGCGGGTCGACCTGCAGATCGAGTGGGCTGCGCATGCCGCCGATCGCACCCACGACGGGCGCGGCGTCTGTCACCTCGCGGGCAGTGAGCAGCTCGCCGACGCCCGACTCCTCGAGCACGGCCAGCTCGTCGTCGGCCCGCGCGACCATGAGCGAGCCGCTCTCGCGCAGCCAGAATCCCGCGGCCTCGGCCAGGCGCATCCAGATGCCGCGGGACAGGTCGGCGTAGTGGCGGGCATCCCCGACGTGCATCCCGACGCCGACATGCCCGAAGTTGCGCACGCTCGACCCGGTGATCTGGGTGGATCTCTCGACCACGACGACGCGCAGGCCTCGCCGCGCGGCCGCCTCCGCGTGGGCGAGGCCGACGATTCCGGCGCCCACGACCGCGAGATCGAAGCTGTCGTCGTCAGCCATCGATGCTCGCAGTCACTAGCGCACCGTCGCCACGCGTTGGCCCATCACGCCAGAGGCGAGCAGGATCACCAGCACCAGCGCACCCGCCGCCCACGCGACGCCGGCGTAGCCGAGGAGGGCCAGCACCGGGCCGGCACTGGCGCCACCGACCGCGCCCGCGAGACTCATGATCGTGTCGGTGCGACCCTGCACCCGCACGCGGGCCTCACCCGTGACGAGGTCGGAGACCAGCGCGGAGCCGGACACCGTCGAGGCGCTCCACCCCAGCCCCAACAGCACGAGCGCGACGGTCACGGCGGCCGTGTTCTCCGGGGAGGTGCCGATCAGAAGCACCGAGATCGCGAACATCCCCTGGCCCGCCAGAATCACCGTGAGTCTGCCGAACCGGTCGCTGGCCCACCCGAACAGCGGCGACAGCGCGTACATGCCCGCGATGTGCAGGCTGATCGTGAAGCCGACGATCGTCAGGCTCGCGCCGTGGCTCGTCATGTGCACGGGGGTCATAGCCATGATCGAGACCATGACCGCGTGGCTGAGAGCGATCGTGCCGATGGCGAAGACGAGCGCCGACCGACCGCGCACGATGCCCGCGTCCGCCGCCGGGGCCAGTGCGACCTCGCGGCCGCGGGCCAGGACGAGCGGGTCGGGGCGCAGGGCCACGAGGTAGAGACCGGCCGCTGCGAGCTGCGCGACGATCGCGATGACGAACGACCCGGTGTGTTCGGGCAGGCCGAGGGCGTTCTGGATGACGGTGCCCGGTCCCCACAGGTTGGGTCCGACGACCGCGCCGATCGTGGTCGACCACACCACGAGCGACAGGTCACGTCCGCGCCGCTCGGGGGAGGCGACATCCGTGGCCGCGAAGCGTGCCTGCAGGCCCACCGACGTGCCGACCCCCAGCAGGGCGAACGCGACGAGCAGCAGCGGGAAGGCGGAGAGCCCGGTCGCGACGACGGTGAGCACCGAGCCGAGCGCGGCGATCATCGCACCGAGCGCGAGGGCGGGTCGACGCCCGAGCCGAAGCGCGAAGCGAGCGAGCGGTATGGATGCCGCTGCCGCACCGAGAGTGCTGGCCACCGCCGCGGCACCCGCGAACGCCTCCCCCGCCATCTCGGCGGCGATCACAGCACCGATCGCGAGGGTCGCACCCTGCCCGAGTCCCGCAAGCACCTGACCGGTGACGAGCACCCGCACGATTCGGGTCTGCACTGCGGTATCACTCACCCGCCCAGTCTGCTCTAGCGTGAGGGCGTGAGCACGCTGCGTTCGATCGAGTCGCTGGCGCAGTTCGTCGAATCCCTGCCAACCTCGCCCCGACGCATCATCGGTATCGCCGGCAGCCCCGGCGCCGGTAAGTCGACGATCGCCGAGGCGCTGGTCGCCAGGCTGCACTCGGCCGTCGTGCTGCCGATGGACGGGTACCACCTGCCGCAGGCCCGCCTCGTCGAGCTCGGCCGCCGCGACCGCATGGGCGCGCCCGACACGTTCGACGTCGACGGCTTCCTCGCCACCCTCACTGCCCTCCGCGCTGTCGATAACTCCGGCAATCCGGTGCTCGCGCCCGGGTTCGACCGCGGAATCGAGGAGCCCGTGCACGATGGCATCAGAATTCTGCAGGAGTTATCGACAGTGGTGGTGGAGGGCAACTACCTGCTGCTCGAGTCCGGCGGGTGGGGGCGCGTTGCGCCGCTGCTGGATGCCACGGTCTTCGTACGGGTCGACCGCGGCATCCGTCTCGACCGCCTGATCGAGCGCCACGAGCGCTTCGGCAAGAGCCCCGCGGATGCCCGTGCCTGGGCCCTCGGCCCCGACGAACGCAACGCGCAACTCATCGAGGCGACCGCCACCCGCGCAGACCGCGTGATGGAGCTCCCGTGACCGCGACGCGCCGCCGGTAGACTGGTGCACAAATCCACCACCGACCCACGAGCGGGAGCCACGCATGCCCACCATCGTCGTCGAGGTCATGCCTAAGGCTGAACTTCTCGACCCAGCAGGCAAGGCCGTCGCCGGGGCACTCCACCGGCTCGGCAAGGGTCACTTCACCGCGGTGCGCATCGGCAAGCGGTTCGAGCTCACCGTCGATGGTCCGGTGGATGACGCGACGCTCGCCGAGGTGCGCGAACTCGCCGAGGAGATGCTCGCCAACACCGTGATCGAAGATGTTCTCAGCGTGCACACCCTCGACACCGAGACGGTCACCGCAGGGGAGACTCACTGAGCATGCGCATCGGAGTCATCACCTTCCCCGGCTCCCTCGACGACCACGATGCCCGCCGTGCGGTGCGCCTCGGCGGCGCGGAGGCTGTGAGCCTCTGGCACGGCGAGCACGACCTCAAGGGCGTCGACGCGATCGTGCTGCCCGGCGGCTTCAGCTACGGCGACTACCTGCGCTGCGGCGCGATCGCCGCACGATCCCCGATCATGAGCGAGGTCATCGACGCCGCCAGCGCCGGGATGCCCGTGCTCGGCATCTGCAACGGCTTCCAGATTCTCGTGGAATCCCACCTGCTGCCCGGCGGTCTCGTGCGCAATGATCACGGCGACTTCATCTGCCGGGACCAGCGCCTGCGCGTGGAGAGCACCTCGACCGCGTGGACCAACGGGTTCACCGAGGGCCAGGAGATCACCGTTCCGCTGAAGAACGGCGAGGGCGGCTTCATCGCAGACGCGGAGACGATCGCCCGGCTCGAGGGCGAGGGACTCGTCGTGTTCCGCTACCTCGACGTGAACCCCAACGGCTCGATGAACGACATCGCGGGCATCGCCAACGAGCGCGGTAACGTCGTGGGCCTCATGCCCCACCCCGAGCACGCGACCGAGCCCGGATTCGGGCCCGACACCGCCCTAGCCATGCGCTCGGGCACCGACGGACTCACATTCTTCACGAGCGTCGTGTCGGCCTTCGCCGCCCAGCTTGGTTGAGTAGCGGCGAAGCCGCGTAACGAAACCGCCTCTCGGTCCATCCCCACCCCACCCACCCCGACCCGCAGGATCGCCATGCCCCCCAAGTCCCTCTTCCGTCTCGCCGCCTTCGCCGAAGCCGTCACCTGGACTCTCCTGATCGCCGCGCTCATCATTCGCGCGGTGACCGGGTTCGCGCCGGTCGTGACGATCGCGGGGGGCATCCACGGTTTCGTCTTCCTCGCCTACGGCGCGACTGCTGTGCTGCTCGCCGTGAACCAGCGCTGGCACCCGGGTGTCGCCGCCATCGCGATCGTGAGCGCGATCGTGCCCTACGCGACGATCCCGGTCGAGCTCTGGCTCGCCCGCACCGGCCGTCTCGACGGCGAGTGGCGTCGCGAGACGACGGATGATCCGCGCGACAAGGTCTGGATCGACCGGCTCGCGAGGTGGTTCATCCGCCATCCCGTGCTGCTGATCCTCGCGATCGCCGCGGCCGTGGTCGTGCTGTTCGTGGTGCTGCTGAGCCTCGGTCCGCCCCAGCTGCCCGGGCAGGGCTAGGGCCGCTCCCAGGCCTGTCGCACGAGGCGCTCGAGCACGCTCGGGTCGACCGCGTCGAGTCGCTTCACGTAGAGGCATCCCTTGCCTGTGGTGTGCGGCCCGAGCTGGTCCATGAGCGGATCGGGTGTGCCGTGGTACACGCCGTAGATCGACAGGGCCGCCTTGCGAGGGGAGAACCCCACGGTGAACCAGTCCGACGTGCCGCTGCCGCTCGGATAGGGTCGCGAGCCGAATCCGACCAGCGAGCTCCCCCACAGCGTCGCCGGGGCTCCGGTGACGCGCTCCATGAGCTGCCGCAGTGCGTGACCCTCGGAACGGCGCTGCTCGCTCTCGATGGAGTCGAGGAAGGCCGTGACATCCGCGTCGGTGGGCTTGGTCTTGTTCTCTGCCATGGCGGGATGCTAGCGCCGACCCGTCACAACAGGAAGATCGGCAGCGCCCCCGGGTTACGCGCGTGCACGATCACGAGGAACACGATCGCGTCGAACAGCAGGTGCACGGTCAGCACGTAGGGCAGTGACTTCGTCTTGGAGTAGATCCAACCCTGAAGCAGCGCGAACGGGATCGTCAGCAGCGGCCCCCAGGCCTGATACCCGAGCTCCCAGAGGAAGGACACGAAGATCGTCGCCTGCAGCAGGTTCGCCTGCCACACCGGGAAGTGGCGCTTGAACAGCACGAACACCGTAAGGATGAAGAACAGCTCGTCCCACGTTCCGACCGCGTTGACGCCGATGAACAGTCGCAGGATCTCGTGCCACTCGGTGACGGCCGGCCAATTGAGGTAGACACCCGAGGAGATGAAGTAGAAGGGCAGGATGAGCCATCCGAGCCCCAGCACGAGTGCGATGTAACCCCACTGCACGCGCGACCACGGCCACCCGCCGCGCCACGGGAAGCGGATGACGCGGTCGCGGAACACGAACCGCGAGATCAGGTACGGCACCGCGACAGCGGCCGCGAGCACGAAGCCCAGAAGGAAGAAGTTGCCCCACGAGATATCCGCCTCGACGGAGACGGTGCTGACGATGAGCATGCCCACCGCGATGAGCAGCAGGTCGCGGAAGAGTCCGTCGGTGCGGCGAGCGCGGTCGAGCAGCCATGCGGCGATGAGGGCGGCCACGAGCATCCCGTAGGCGGCGAGGGTCTGGGCGACCGAGCTGCCGCGGAACGCGAACATGAGCGGCGCAGACCCCGCCAGCAGGATGCCCGGCAGCAGCGCCCAGCTCCAGGCGGGGCGCGGGGTGTCGAGCGTGTCGGCGGCGGGCACGGCACCAGCTTCGCACAGCCACGACCGCACCCACAGCCCATGAAGATGCGTACAATCCCCACTTCCTCTCGCACAGTTCTCGGTAAGACTGGTTTCATGACGACTCCAGCCGCACGTGCCGTTCTTGCCGCCGCCATCATCGCGACCTTCGCCCTCGCCGGCTGCGCGTCCACCGCCCCCGCTACGACCACGGGTGACAGCGACGCGCCCGACGCCTCCGCGGGCGGCGCGAGCGCCGACTGCAGCATCTTCGCCGGGGCGACCGACCCCGAGCTCATGCTGTTCACCTCGTCAGCGATCGCCGCTGGTCCCGCCGAGGGCCAGACCTACGGTGACGGCACCGAGCTGTCGGTCACTCTCTCGCAGGAGGCGATTGACGCAGGGCTTCTGCCCCAGATCGAGCTGTTGACCGTCAGCGACACCGGCGGCCCCGTTACGGTGGCGAGCCTGGCCTTCGACCCGACGACCGGCGGCGACGGCACCTACTCGACCGCCTTGAAGGAGTTTGGCAACGATGAGCTCGTCGGCACGGCCGTCGTCGCCGAGATCTTCGCGATCAGCGGTGCGACGGTGGGCGACGCCAAGCCCTACGGGGACAAGCTGCTGCTCGGCAACTACTGCATGACGTACGCGAACGACGGCTCCTAGCCGGGTGCCGCGAACGCGGCGAGTGGCGCTGGATAGAATTGGGCCGTGAATCCGGTTGCTGACACTGTCCAGAACGCCGCAGCGACCCCGGAGCGCGAGCAGCCCTACGCGGCCCTCGGCCTGAAGCCCGACGAGTACGAGCAGATCAAGCAGATCCTCGGGCGCCGCCCCACGAGCGGCGAGCTCGCCATGTACTCGGTGATGTGGAGTGAACACTGCTCCTACAAGAGCAGCAAGATCTACCTGCGCCAGTTCGGTCAGAAGGTCAGCCCCGCCATGAAGAAGGACCTCATGGTCGGCATGGGCGAGAACGCCGGCGTCGTGGATGTCGGCGAGGGCTGGGCGGTCACCTTCAAGATCGAGAGCCACAACCACCCGAGCTACATCGAGCCGTTCCAGGGCGCAGCCACCGGCGTGGGCGGCATCGTGCGCGACATCATCTCCATGGGGGCTCGCCCGGTTGCCGTCATGGATGCGTTGCGCTTCGGCGCGATCGACGACCCCGACACGGCCCGCGTCGTGCACGGCGTCGTCTCCGGCATCTCGTTCTACGGCAACTGCCTGGGCCTTCCCAACATCGGCGGCGAGACCTGGTTCGACCCGGTGTACCAGGCCAATCCTCTCGTGAACGCACTGGCGGTCGGCGTGCTGCGCCACGAGGACCTGCACCTGGCCAATGCCCGGGGCGTGGGCAACAAGGTCGTGCTGTTCGGGGCTCGCACCGGCGGGGATGGCATCGGCGGGGCATCCATTCTCGCCTCGGACTCGTTCTCAGAGGGTGGCCCGACCAAGCGCCCCGCCGTGCAGGTCGGCGACCCGTTCGCCGAGAAGGTGCTCATCGAGTGCTGCCTCGAGCTGTTCGCGCAGGACCTGGTGGAGGGCATCCAGGATCTGGGCGCCGCAGGCATCAGCTGCGCGACGAGCGAGCTGGCCAGCAACGGCGACGGCGGCATGTTCGTGGAGCTCGACAAGGTGCTGCTGCGCGACCCCACTCTCACGGCCGAGGAGATCCTCATGTCGGAGAGCCAGGAGCGCATGATGGCGATCGTCACGCCCGAGAAGCTCGAGGGCTTCCTCGCGGTGACCGCCAAGTGGGACGTCGAGACCAGCGTGCTGGGCGAGGTCACCGACACCGGCCGCCTCATCATCAACTGGCACGGCGAGGAGATCGTCAACGTCGAGCCGCGCACCGTCGCCGTCGACGGCCCGGTCTACGAGCGCCCGGTCGCCTACCCCGCGTGGATCGACGCGCTTCAGGCCGACACGACCGCGCGCCTGCCGCGTTCGACCGACCTCAAGGCCGACTTCCTCACGCTGCTGGGCTCGCCCAACCTCAGCGACAAGTCGTGGCTGACCAACCAGTACGACCGCTACGTCATGGGCAACACGGCCCTGAGCTTCCCCGACGATGGCGGCATGGTGCGCGTCGACGAGGAGAGCGGGCTCGGCTTCGCCGTCGCGACCGATGCGAACGGCCGCTACTGCCAGCTCGACCCGTACCTCGGCGCCCAGCTCGCGCTCGCCGAGGCCTACCGCAACGTCGCCGCCACGGGCGCGCGCCCCGTCGCCGTGAGCGACTGCCTCAACTTCGGCTCCCCGGAGAACCCCGAGGTCATGTGGCAGTTCTCGCGCGCGGTCGAAGGTCTGGCCGACGGATGCCTCGAGCTCGAGATCCCCGTCACCGGCGGCAATGTCAGCTTCTACAACCAGACCGGCGATGTGCCGATCCACCCGACGCCGGTGGTCGCCGTGCTCGGGGTGATCGATGACGTGGCCGCGCGCATCCCGAGCGGCTGGCAGGACGAGGGCAACAACATCTACCTGCTCGGCGTCACGCGCGACGAGCTCGACGGCTCGGCGTGGGCGGGAACGATCCACGGGCACCTGGGCGGCCTGCCACCCGCGGTCGACCTCGCCGCGGAGAAGACGCTTGCGTCGCTGATCTCGGCCGGCGGGAGCGAGAGCCTGCTGGCATCCGCTCACGACCTGGCCGACGGCGGGCTGGGGCAGGCACTCGCGGAGGCAGTGCTGCGGTTCGGTGTCGGCGCCCGCGTGTGGATCAGCGAGATCCTCGAGCGCGACGGTGTCGATGCGACGGCGGCGTTGTTCAGCGAGTCGACCGGCCGGATGCTCGTGAGCGTTCCGCGCGAGGACGACGTGAAGTTCAAGGGTCTGTGCGAGGGCCGCGGCTACCCGGTGCTGCGCATCGGCGTCACCGAGGACTCCGGCGCCTTGGAGCTGCAGGACCTGTTCACTGTGAAGATCGACGAGCTGCGCGCGGTGCACCGGGGAACGCTCGCCGCCGCATTCGGACCGGTTGTCGGCGGCTGAGCGTGGCACTCACCGCGACCGAACTCGCCGCCTCCGCTGGCGCGCCGGTCGTGCCCGTCATCGTGATCGATGACGCCGAGCATGCGGTAGCGCTCGGCGAGGCGCTCGTGGCTGGTGGCATCCGTACCGCCGAGGTCACGTTCCGCACCTCGGCCGGACTCGAGTCGATCCGCCGAATGGCGCAGGTCGACGGCCTCGTCGTCGGCGCCGGCACCGTGATCGACCCCGAGGGCGTCCAACGAGCGGTGGATGCCGGCGCGCGCTTCATCGTGTCGCCTGGGCTCGACGAGGAGGTCGTGAACCGCTGCCGCGACCTGGACGTGCTCGCCCTGCCCGGCGTCGCAACGGCCAGCGAGGTGCAGCACGCGATGCGGCTGGGACTTCAGGCGGTCAAGCTGTTCCCCGCGGGCGTGATCGGTGGCGCGAAGCTGATCAGCGCGCTCGGCGGACCCTTCCCCGACATGCAGTTCATGCCCTCGGGCGGGGTGTCACTTGCCTCGGCGCCGGAGTACCTGGCCCTGGCGTCGGTGTCTCTGGTCAGCGGAAGTTGGATGGTGTCGCGCGAGCTGATCGCGAGCCAGCGGTTCGGGGAGATCGAACGGATCTCCCGGCAGACCACCGAGGCTCTGACAGCATGAGCGGCATTCTCACGATGGGCGAGAGCCTCGGTCTCCTGCGAGCGCACGGCATCGGCACGCTCGAGCACCTCGCGTCGATGGATGTCGCGATCGGTGGTGCCGAGGGCAACGTCGCCGTCGGCCTGGCTCGACTCGGCACACCGGCCACCTGGGTGGGCGTCATCGGCGACGACGGGCTGGGGCAGCGGGTCGTTCGGGAGCTGCGCGGGCAGGGAGTTCGGGTGATCGCCCGCGTGAATCCCACCGCGCCCACCGCCGTCATGCTGAAGGAGAACCCCACCGCGGGTCTGACCCGGGTCACCTACTTCCGCTCCGCGGGCGCGGGGCGCACACTGGAGACTTCAGACGTCGAAGCGCTGGTGCGCGATGGCGAACTGGCGGGCATCCAGCTCGTGCACGTCACGGGAATCACGCCCGCCCTGTCGGAGTCGGCGGCGGCCGCGGTGCGCGCCCTCGTCGACGCGGCGCACGGTCTCGGGATCCCGGTCTCGTTCGACGTGAACCACCGCTCGCGCCTGTGGACCGACCGCGACCCTGTGCCCGTGTATCGCGAGCTCGTCGCGAGCTCGGACATCGTGTTCGCCGGTGAGGACGAGGCCGCGCTCGTGGTGGGCGGCACCGACGGCACTCGGGTCTACAGCGACGACGAGCTGATCGCTGGGCTGGCCGCCCTCGGCCCCCGCGAGGTCGTGCTCAAGCGTGGCGCGGCTGGTGCCACTGCGTGTGACGGTGACGAGACACTCTCGGTGCCGGCGGTGCCGGTGTCAGTCGTGGATTCCGTCGGCGCCGGCGACGCGTTCGTGGCGGGCTACCTCGCCGAGCGGGTCGCGGGCGAGCCCCTCGCCGTGCGACTGCAGACCGCCGTGCGAGCCGGGGCATTCGCGTGCACCGGCAGCGGCGACTGGGAGAGCGCCCCGCGACGACGCGACCTCGAGCAGCTCGGCGCATCCGGCGATCCGGTCATCCGCTGACATGGACGCAGTCAACGGCGAGCTCCCCGGCGTGGATGACGCGCGCCTGGCCACCACGGGCCTGACGGCCGCCGAGGTGCAGGCACGCATCGCCGCAGGGCTCACGAACGACTTCGACGAGGGAACCAGCCGCACGCTCGGCACGATCCTGCGCGCGAACCTGTTCTCGCTGTTCAATGCGATCGCCTTCGGCAGCTTCGCACTGCTCGTGATCCTGGGTGCGTGGTCTGACGCGCTGTTCGGCTTCTTCGTCGTCGCCAACGTGGCGATCGGTGTCGTGCAGGAGTTCACGGCCAAGCGCACCCTCGACAAGCTCGCCCTGCTCAACGCCCCCACGACCCGGGTGTTGCGCGACGGCGAGCTGGTTGAGATCTCCCGCGACCACGTCGTGATGGACGACCTCATCGTGCTGCGCGCCGGCGACCAGCTCACCGCAGACACCGCCGTCGTCGAGGCGCAGAACCTCGAGATCGACGAGTCGATCATCACCGGCGAAGCCGACCCCGTGCTGGTGGAGCCCGGCCGCGAGGTGCTCGCCGGCTCGAGCGTGGTCGGGGGATCGGGCACCGCCCGAGTGGTGCGGGTCGGCGCCGACTCCTTCGCCAACCAGATCACCTCGGATGCCCGGCGCTTCTCCCTCGTCGACTCCGAGCTGCGCAGCGGCATCGCCAAGGTAATCCGACTGATCAGCTGGGTGCTGCTTCCGGTCGCCGCGCTGATCGTGAACGGGCAGATGCAGGCGGCCGGCGGTTGGGCGGTCGCGATCGAGACGGGATCGTGGCGTCAGGCCTCCATCGCAGCGATCGCGAGCATCGTGGCGCTCGTGCCCCAGGGGCTCGTGTTCATGACGAGCGTCGCCTTCGCGGTCGGCGCGATCACCCTGAGCCGCCACCAGGTGCTCGTGCAGGAGCTTCCCGCCGTCGAGGGTCTGGCCCGCGTCGACATGCTCTGCCTCGACAAGACCGGCACGCTCACCGAAGGCGATGTCACGCTCGACGCGGTGCTGCTGGCCGACGACGCCGACCCGGCGACCATCTCTGCAGTACTCAACTGGTTCGCCGCCGACCGCAACGCCAACGCGACGGCCCGGGCGCTGCGTCCGAAGTACGGCGACACCGACGCCACCGAGTGCGTCGACGACGTGCCGTTCTCCTCCCGTCGCAAGTGGAGCGCTGTCGCCTTCGACGTTGCTCGCATCGCCGGCAGTTGGGTGCTCGGCGCACCCGAGATGGTGGTGGGCTCGCACGAGCACGATGAAGCGCTGCCGCGCAAGGCCAGCGAGCTGGCATCCAGTGGTCTGCGCACCCTCGTGCTGGCGTACTCGACCGACATGCTCGTGGTGCGCGACGGGGATGACCAGCGGCTGCCCGAGGCCCTGCGGGTGGTGGCAGTGATCACGTTCCGCGAGCGGGTGCGAGCCGACGCGGCGCAGACTCTCGCGTATTTCAGGGAGCAGGGGGTGGGCATCCGGGTCATCTCCGGCGACAGCCCCCGCACGGTGGCGGCGGTGGCCCGGGATGCCGGCCTCGAGATCGTGGGCGAACCGTACGATGCACGACAGCTGCCCGATGACCCCGATGAACTCGCAGCGGTGCTCGAGAACCACACGGTCTTCGGTCGCGTGACGCCCGCACAGAAGAAGAACCTGGTGATCGGCCTGCAGCGGGCGGGTCACACGGTGGCGATGACCGGCGACGGCGTCAACGACGCCATGGCCCTCAAGCAGGCCGACATGGGCATCGCCATGGGCTCGGGTGCCGCGGCCACGCGCGCCGTTGCCCGTCTCGTGCTGCTCGACGGCCAGTTCTCGCACCTGCCCACCGTGATCGACGAGGGTCGACGCGTGATCGCGAACGTCGAGCGGCTGTCGAAGCTGTTCCTCACCAAGACTGTGTTCGCGATGATGCTCGCGATCTTCTTCGGGGCGGTGCTGTGGCCGTTCCCGTTCCTGCCGCGCCAGTTCTCGGCGGTCGACGGGCTCACGATCGGACTGCCCGCCCTGGTGCTCGCCCTGCTGCCCAAGGCCCCGCGCTACGTGCCCGGGTTCCTGAGGCGAGCCGCGGCGTTCTGCATCCCTTCAGGCATCACTGTCGGCTCATCGATGATCGCGCTCAACATCTACGCGCACACCTCGGGCTTCGAGATCGCCGACATCCGCTCGGCCTCTGTCATCACCCTCACCGTGCTCGGACTCGGGGTGCTCGGCGTACTGGCCCGGCCCCTGACGCCGGTGCGCATCGCGCTGATCATCGCCATGTACCTGGGCGGGGTGGCCCTGTTCACGGTCGGCTTCGTGAGCAACTTCTTCGGCGTGGGGGTGCCACCCGCCCCGCTGCTGCTCGCGGCGTTCATCGTGGGCGGCGCCGGCTGGCTCGTCGTGGAGGTGCTGCACGTCGTTCAGACGCGGCTGCTGCCGACGGCACCCGCGCAGCCAAGAGCGCCTGCCACGCACACGGGGCCTGAAAAGCCCTAAAAGCCTCCGGCCACCCACCCGGAGACCTGACGTCCGCAACGGATGCCCCGCTCACGCCGCCCCCGAAACCGGCGATGGCGCCCCGCGGTGCACCCTCGCCCGGCATCGGGTGGGTGGCTCGGAGGTGCGAGGGGGGACGGCGAGCGACCACCCTCACCGTTGAGACACCGAACGCCGCAGAACATGACGCGAACTCGCGTGGTCAGACGGTGAAGGTGACTCCCGTTGCCTCCTCGGCGAGCCGCCAGAATTCCGCGCCGAACGCCGCGCCGGCGCTCTGAGCTACGGGCGTGGTGAGCACGGGCGGACCGGTGACGTTGCGGCGGGGTCCGAAGAACTGGCCGCCCGTGGCATCCGGATCGGTGGCGGCGCGCACCACCGGCCAGGCACCCCGGTCCTTGCCGTGGGCCATCGGGCGCAGCAGTCGCTCGCCGAAGCGCTGGGCGGGGGATGCGAGGTCGGTGACCCCGGGCCGGCGGGAGGCGCTGCCGTCGAGGGCGAATCCGGGGTGGGCGAGCAGCGACATCCGGCGACTGCCGCTGGCTCGTAGGCGCCGGTCGAGCTCGAACGCGAACGCGTGCATGAGGTGCTTCGAGAGGGCATAGGCGCGCGATGTCGAGTAGCTGCGCTCGCCCTGAAGGTCGGTGAGGTCGGCCTTGGCCAGGCGGGTGGCCATGCTGCCGAGGCTGATGATGCGGGCGTCATCGGCGAGCGCGGGCCACAGCAGCGCGGTCAGGGCGAACGGCCCGAGTGCGTTGGTGCCCACCATGATCTCGAGGCCGTCGACGGTGGCCTCGCGCCGCTTCGATCCCGAGGTCTTGCCCGCGTTGTTGATGAGCACGTCGATCGGGCCGAGTGCTGCCAGCTCGGGTGCCGCGGCACGAATCGAGGCGAGGGATGCCACATCCAGAGTCACCGCCGACACGTCGGCACCGGGTGCCGCCCGCCGCAGGGACTCGAGCGCTCTGGTCGCGTCGCCGCGCGTGGTGATGATCACGCGGGCGCCGGCCACGGCCAGCTGCTCGGCCGTGAAGTAGCCCACGCCGCGCCCAGCACCGGTGACGACAATCGTCCGACCCGCCTGGGAGGGGAGGGCCGTCGGATTCCAGCCGCTCACGGCTGGGTCTCGATGGTGCCCGTGTTGGCGATCTGCTCGTGGTGGTGGATGACTTCGGCGACGATGAAGTTCAGGAACTTCTCCGCGAACGCCGGGTCGAGGTGCGACTCCTCGGCGAGGGCGCGGAGCCGGGCGATCTGCACGCGCTCGCGCTCGGCATCGGAGGGCGGCATCCCGGTGGCGGCCTTCAGCCTGCCGACCTGCTGCGTGAACTTGAAACGCTCGGCCAGAAGGTGCACGAGGGCCGCGTCGATGTTGTCGATGCTCTGGCGCAGGCTCGTGAGTTGGGCCTCGGGCTGCGTGTCGCTCATGCCGACAATCTACCGGTGGAGCGCTGTGCTAGTTCCGCAGCGACGGCGTCTCGTCGCCGAAGGCCGCGAGCCGCGCCTCGAGCCCCGCCCGCACGGCAGGCCATTCGTCGATGAGGATCGAGTAGACCGCGGTGTCGCGCCAGGTGCCGTCGGCGCGCAGGCGGTCGCGTCGCACGATGCCCTCGAACTGTGCGCCGAGCTTGAGGATGGCCGCGCGCGAGCGATCGTTGAGTGCGTCGGCCTGCAGTTTCACGCGCCCGAAGCCGTGGTCGAAGGCCTCGCCGAGCATGAGCAGCTTCGCCTCCGGGTTCACCGCGGTGGCCCACACCTGCGGCGCGTAGGCCGTCCAGCCGATGTGCGCGTGCTCGTTGGCCTCGTCGAAGTCACCGAGAGTCGACGTGCCGACGAGAGCCGCGGCATCCGGCCCGCTGGTGAGCCTGACGGCGTAGACGTTGTTCCTGCCCCAGGCGAAGTAGCCGCGGGCGAACTCGACGAAGTCGGCCTCGCTCGCCTGGTGCCCGGCGGGGCCACCGCCCCAGCCGCCGGCGAACACCTCGGGGGCGCCGATGGCCGCGTAGAGCTCGGGCAGGTGCTCGTCGAGAAGCGGTTCCAGACGGATGACACGCCCCTCGATCACGCGGGGTTCGGGTCGCTTCGCCGGCACCCGTCCACACTACAGTTGCACCATGACCGGATCGTGGCGCGATTCCCCGCTCGTGCGTATCGTCGGCTCCGCCGCCTCCTGGTTCCTCTTCTCGCTGAGCTTCACGCTGCTGTACCTGGTCACGTTCGTGGTGATGGCCCTCGGCGGTTCGTGCGCGAGCGGCGGCCCCTACGACATCGCGGTGCAGTGCCCCGACAATGTGAACCTGTTCGCCCCGCTCAGCATCTTCGGCGGCCTCATCGCGGTGGGCATCTCGATCGCTCTCGCACAGGGCTTCGGCACCCCGCTCACCACCTGGGCGTGGCCGGTGCTGTTCGTCGGCCTCGGCACCGCGTTCCTCGCGGCCTTCATCTTCGGCCAGGACATCGTCGGCCTGATCATCGGAGCGTTCTTCGTGCTGATGGGCCTCACGCCCCTGGTGCTGGAACTGCGCGGCAGCCCGCAGCGCGTGTTCCTCGGCCAGTTCGCGCCCAACGGGGCCCAGTACTACGAGGGCGAGAACGCGCGACGCTCGCTCATGTCGCCGCGAGCGCCGAACCCCGACACCGCGATCCTCCCGAGCGCCGGAAGCTGGATCCTGTCGCTCGGCATCGCGGTGATCGCCGTCTTCGCCGGCTACCTGACCGCTCTGGCCTGGTTCAGCTAGCCGTTGACCAGGTCGTGGCGCACCACGATCGCCTCGCGGTCGGGCCCCACGCCGATCGCTGAGATGCGCGAACCCGACATCGCCTCGATGGCGAGCACGTACTCCTGCGCGGTCTTCGGCAGATCCTCGAAGCGACGCACGCCCGAGATGTCCTCATCCCAGCCTGGGAACTCCTGGTAGATCGGCACCGCGTGGTGGAAGTCCGACTGCGAGACCGGAACCTCCTCGACCCGCACGCCGTCGATGTCGTAGGCGACGCACACCGGGATCGCCTTCAACCCCGTGAGCACGTCGAGCTTGGTCATCACGAAGTCGGTCACGCCGTTGATGCGGGCCGAGTACCGGGCGATGGGTGCGTCGTACCAGCCGGTGCGGCGCGGACGACCCGTGGTCGTGCCGAACTCGAAGCCCTTCGAGCGCAGCCACTCACCCGACTCGTCGTGGAGCTCCGTGGGGAACGGGCCGGCGCCGACGCGGGTCGTGTACGCCTTCACGATGCCGATCACGCGGTCGAGGCGGTTGGGGGCGACGCCGGATCCGGTCGCGGCACCGCCACTGGTGGAATTCGAGGAGGTGACGAACGGGTAGGTGCCGTGGTCGACATCCAGCATCGTCGCCTGTCCACCCTCGAAGACGACGGTCTTGCCGGCGTCGAGGGCCCGGTTCAGGAGCAGGCCGGTGTCGGCCACCATGGGACGCAGGCGGTCTGCGAAGCTGAGCAGGTCATCCACGATCTCGTCGACCGAGATGGCACGACGGTTGTAGATCTTCACCAGCAGGTGGTTCTTCTGGTGCAGTGCACCCTCCACCTTCTGGCGCAGGATGTTCTCGTCGAACAGGTCCTGGATGCGGATGCCCACCCGGTTGATCTTGTCGGCATACGCCGGTCCGATGCCGCGACCCGTCGTGCCGATCTGACGCTTGCCGAGGAACCGCTCCGTCACCTTGTCGAGCGTGCGGTGGTACTGCGTGATGACGTGGGCGTTGGCGCTCACCACGAGCTTCGAGACATCCACCCCGCGGCTGGCCAGGGCGGTCAGCTCGTCGAACAGCACCTCGATGTCGATGACCACGCCGTTGGCGATCACCGGGATGACGCCGTCGGTGAGAATTCCGGAGGGCAGCAGGTGCAACGCGTACTTCTGGTCGCCGATCACGACGGTGTGGCCGGCGTTGTTGCCGCCGTTGAACTTGACGACATAGTCGATGCGGTCGGCGAGCAGGTCGGTGGCCTTGCCCTTGCCCTCGTCACCCCACTGGGCGCCGATGATCACGATGGCTGGCATGGGCTATCTCCCTGATAGAGGTGGGGTGGGATTACGCCCCAGTCTATCCGGCGTGCTGCGTCACCCACACGTGCATCACGATCGCGGCGGCGGCCGACGCGTTGATGCTGCGCGTCGACCCGAACTGGGTGATCTCGACCGACAGGTCGGCTGCGGCGAGCGCCTCGTCGCTGAGCCCGGGACCCTCCTGGCCGAAGAGCAGCACGCAACGCTCCGGCAGAGTGGTCGACTCGATCCGCACACTGCCCGGCAGGTTGTCGACGGCCACGATGGGCAGGTCGTGCTCGCGCGCCCAGGTGACGAAAGTCGCGACATCCGGATGATTCAGCACGTGCTGATAGCGGTCGGTGACCATCGCGCCCCGCTTGTTCCACCGCCGCCGGCCGATGATGTGCACGGTGTCGGCGAGGAACGCGTTTGCGCTGCGCACGATCGAGCCGATGTTCATGTCGTGCTGCCAGTTCTCGATGGCCACGTGGAACGGGTGCCGCCGGGTATCGAGTTCGGCGACGATCGCCTCCATGCTCCAGTAGCGGTAGCGGTCGATCACGTTGCGGGTGTCGCCCTTGGCGAGCAGCTCCGGGTCGTAGTGCGCCTCGGTGGGCCACTCCCCCCGCCACGGGCCGACGCCGTGTGTCGTGAGCTCGTGGCTCGGGTTCGGCTCGTCGGTCACGGGTACGAGGCTAGCCGTCCGCGAAGGTGCTCGCTCCACTCACCCTTCCCCCCAAAACTCAGGCTGTGAGTGCGGTCCGACGCACGGGTGGCCGCGGCGGGGTGTCCCTGCCTGAGTTTTCGACGCGGCTGTTAATCTCACCCCATGCCTTGGACGCGCGACGGACCCAACCTGGTGATCGCCGGCGACAACCTCACGGTGACGGCGACCCTGCCCGACGAGAGCTTTCGGCTGGTCTACCTCGATCCGCCCTTCAACACCGGGCGCACGCAGAAGCGGCAGACGATCACCACCAAGCAGAGCGCGGATGGCGCGCGCTCGGGCTTCAAGGGCCGCAGCTACGAGACCATCAAAGGCACCCTCACCCAGTACGACGACCGGTTCGCTGACTACTGGGAGTTTCTCGAGCCGCGACTCATGGAGGCGTGGCGGCTGCTCGACGACCGCGGCACGCTCTACCTGCACCTCGATTACCGCGAGGCGCACTACGCGAAGGTCGTGCTCGACGCCCTGTTCGGTCGCGACAACTTTCTCAACGAGCTGATCTGGGCCTACGACTACGGCGCCCGCGCCACCCGCAAGTGGCCGGCCAAGCACGACACGATCCTCGTCTACGTCAAGAACCCGAAGACCTACCACTTCGACAACGCGGCCGTCGATCGTGAGCCGTACATGGCGCCCGGGCTCGTCACACCGGAGAAGGTCGAGCGCGGCAAGCTGCCCACCGACGTGTGGTGGCACACCATCGTCTCCCCCACCGGCAGGGAGAAGACGGGGTACGCGACGCAGAAGCCCGAGGGAATCCTGCGCCGCATCATCCAGGCCTCGAGTGCACCGGATGACTGGGTACTCGACTTCTTCGCCGGCAGTGGTACCACGGGCGCAGTCGCGGCGAGCCTCGGCCGCCGGTTCGTGCTGGTGGACGAGAATCCGGATGCGCTGTCAACCATGCGCGCGCGGCTCGGTGAGGGGGTGGTGTTCGAGTGATGCACCTCAGGGTGATCAGCCCCGCCGAGACGACCGAGCAGGTGCTGTCGTACCTCGTCGCCGAGCCGGCCGTCGCGAACCTCGTCGTGCACCGTGGGGCGGCAGTCGACCCGGCCGGTGACGTCGTGATCGCGGATGTCGCGCGCGAGTCAGCCAACGAAGTGCTGCGCGAGCTCAAGGCGATGGGCCTCGACAAGAGCGGCTCGATCGCCCTGGACGCCGTCGGGGTGGCCCTGTCGAGTCGTGGCAGCGAGGCAGAGAAGGCCGCGCCGGGCGCCGGCGACGACGCCGTGGTGTGGGAGGAGATCGAGCAGCGCACCGGCGAGGAGTCACGGCTCTCCGTCACATTCCTGCTGTTCCTGTCGATCGCGACGGTCATCGCCGGCATCGGCGTGCTGCTCGATCAGCCGATTCTGATCGTCGGCGCCATGGTGGTCGGCCCCGAGTTCGGGCCACTGGCCGCACTGTCGGTGGGGGTGATCCGTCGCCGCCCGCGCGTGATCGGACGCTCGCTGCTCGCGCTGGCGGTCGGCTTCGCTGTCGCGATCACCGTGACCGTGCTCTCGACCCTCGCACTCAACGCGGGCGGGCTGGTCACCCGCGAGATGCTCCTCGGTGCGCGCCCCCTCACCGACTTCATCTGGCGACCGGATGCCCTGTCCTGGGTCATCGCGTTCCTCGCGGGCATCGCGGGCATCGTGTCCCTGACCGCCGCCAAGTCCGGCGCGCTGATCGGTGTGCTCATCTCGGTGACCACCGTCCCGGCCGCCGGTAACGTCGCGGTCGCGATCGCGTACGGCGTTCCCGATGAGGCGTGGGGATCAGCACTTCAGCTGGGGATCAATCTCGGCGCGATCGCGACGGCGGGCATCCTGACGCTGGCGGTGCAGCGGTGGTTGTCGCGCAGACGGCGACAGACGGCCGCAATCCGCTCGTAACGCCCGGCCGGTACCATGGCGGCATGAGCAAGCGAGCGGATGTCGAGTGCTGGCTGACCGACATGGACGGGGTTCTCGTTCACGAGAACCGTCCGATCCCGGGGGCGAGCGCGCTGCTGCAGCAGTGGCGCGACCAGGACAAGCCCTTCCTGGTGCTCACCAACAACTCGATCTTCACACCCCGTGACCTGAGTGCGCGGCTCAAAGCCTCGGGCCTCGAGGTGCCGGAGGAGAGTCTCTGGACCTCGGCTCTGGCCACCGCCGACTTCCTGCACTCGCAGATTCCGGGCGGCTCGGCGTTCGTGATCGGCGAGGCAGGTATCACCACAGCGCTTCACGAGGTCGGCTTCATCATGACCGAGAGCGACCCCGACTACGTGGTCGTCGGCGAGACCCGCAACTACTCGTTCGAGGCGATCACGAAGGCCATCCGTCTCATCGGTGACGGGTCGCGCTTCATCGTCACCAACCCGGATGCCACGGGCCCGAGCCCCGAGGGCCCGATGCCCGCAACGGGTGCCGTCGCCGCCCTCATCACCAAGGCCACCGGCAAGGAGCCCTACGTCGTGGGCAAGCCGAACCCCATGATGTTCCGCTCGGCGATGAACAAGATCGGTGCCCACTCCGAGAACACCGGCATGATCGGCGACCGCATGGACACCGACATCGTCGCCGGCATCGAGGCAGGCCTGCACACCATCCTCGTGCTCACCGGCATCAGCGACCAGGCCGAGATCGAGCGCTACCCGTTCCGGCCCGACGAGATCATCAACTCGGTCGCCGACCTGCTCGATGCAGAGCCGGTTGAGAGCGAGAGCTAGGCCGGGTTTCGATACGCGCCTTCGGCGCTACTCAACCCGCGTTCGATACGCGCCTTCGGCGCTACTCAACCCGCGGGTAGCGGGGTGGGCGTCGGCGCCACCTGCGGAATGGCGATCGACTGCGTGAGATCCTCCCCGCCGGAACGGTTGACGAAGCAGTAGAACGTGCGGTTGCCGGTGGCCCAGTCCGCGGCATCCGCTGCGAAGCTCGCCTGCACCTGGATGTCGGTGGCCGCACCCGCCTTGCTGTAGTCGATGACTGTGGGTGCGGTGCAGAGCAGGTTGATGCGCTTCTGCAGCTCCTCCACGCCGGGGTAGGGTGCGGTGGCCTCGTCGGCGAATTCGCCGCGGTAGATCATCTGGGCCGGATGCGGCACAGTGCAGTCAACGACCGTGTAGCGATCCTGCCAGGCCGATTCGAACGGCTTCAGGCACTCGCCGCCCAACAGTTCGTCCCACTGGTAGTCACCGGGCGCGACCGGGCCGATCGGCAGCACGATGAGACTCGGGCTGGGACTCGGGCTGGGCGTGCTGACCGCGGGCGCGGGGCCGAGCACAGCGGAGAGCTTCGTGCCGACGAGGAACAGCGCGAACAGCGCGAGCACGGCAAGCAGGCCGCCGGCCACGCTCAGCAGGATCTTCTGGTTGCGTGGGAGGGCGCCGCGCGGACCTGCGGGCGGCTTCGTCGCACCGCCTCCGCCGCCGGCGGCGTTCGCGCGCGGCGGCGGGGCGGGGATGAACTCGTCCGCGTACTCCTTGAACTGCGTCTCACCGAACAGTGAATCGATCGCGGATGCCTCGACCCCTTCGCCCTCGGGCGTCGCGAGTCCCACGATCTCAGCCTCGATCACCTCTGTCATCCCGTCGAGCGCGGGATCGACCGGAGCCGCCATCCACCGCATCGGGTCGGGCGCCTGCGGCTCGAGTTCCTGGCCCTGCACGGGCATCGCCTGCGTCGCGCCCGGGTCGAACGGCGCCGTGAAGGCTTGGGTCGGAGGCAGGGTGGGAGCGGCGGTGGGTGGCTGGATGGGTGGCGCGGCGGGCGGTACGTACGGCTGCGCGGGAGGCTGCGGCGGCAGCTGCGGGAACGCCTGCGTCGCGAACGGGTCGACCGTTGGCTGCTGCTGCGCGGGTGGGACTGCGGGCGCGGCTGGCTGCACAGGTGGCTCGGGCTGCTGCGCCGCCGGGGGCGTCGGGTCGGAACTGCCCGACGGGCTCAGTCCCCACTGGAACGGTGCGCCGGACGAGGGCGGCGGCGCAACGGGAGCCGCGAACGGCGGCGCGGCGGGAGCGGGCGCCGCCGGTGCGGCGGGAGTCGGCGGCGCGGCGGCCGGCGGCGCGACGGGCTGCTGCGGTGCTACGGGCGGGCGGGCATCCGCGGGCGGGCGGGCATCCGCGGGCGGGGCGACCTCGGGCTCGGGAGCGCCGAACTGACTCGCCAGCCAGTCGCTGGGGTCGAGCTCGTCGTCCGGAGTGCGGTCGTCCGTCATCCGGGAAGCCCCAGGTCGGCCAATCCGATCGCCGCGAAGTAGGGGTAGCCAGCCTCCTCGATGCGCTCGCGGGCGCCGGTGTTGCGGTCGACGACGACGGCGACGCCGGCGATCTGGGCGCCGACCTTCTTCAGGGCCTCAATGGCGGCGAGCGGCGAGCCGCCAGTCGTGGAGGTGTCCTCGAGCACGATGACGCGCTTGCCCGCGAGGTCCGGGCCCTCGACCTGACGGCCGCGGCCGTGGTCCTTCGGCTCCTTGCGCACGACGAATGCGTCGTAGGTGAGTCCGCGCGCAGCTCCCTGGTGCAGCACGGCGGCGGCGATCGGGTCGGCGCCCATGGTGAGCCCGCCCACGGCGAAGACGTCGGGCACGTCGGCGATGAGGTCGATCATGACCTGGCCGATGAGAGGGGCGACGCGGTGATCGAGGCTGACCTTGCGCAGGTCGACGTAGTAGGTCGCCTTCTTGCCGCTGGTGAGCGTGAAGTCACCGTGGAACACCGCTTCTGCCGCGATGAAATCGATGAGCTGCTGCTTGGCGTCGGTCACCCGACCAGCCTAGCGACTCGATCCGAGGGCGGATTCAGACGTGAATGGTACCGGCGACCAGCAGCAGGCTGGCCAGCACGACAAGCGCGAGCGAGATGGTGGTGATGACGACAATGCGTCGCAGGTCACGGCGATCGGCTGCCGCGGCATCCGCGTCAAGAAGCTCGTCATGGTCCACCACACTGGCACTCTAGGGCTGAGGATGTCTCGCTGTCGCGTCCCAGTACGGGGGCGAACCGATCGTGGTTCGAGCGTCGGTTGAAGCTTGTAGCGTGGAGTCATGCGCGTCGCCACCTGGAATGTGAACTCGATCAGAAGCCGGGTCGGCCGGGTCGTCGACTGGGCGATGCGTGAAGACGTCGACGTGCTCGCCATGCAGGAGATCAAGTGCACCGAGGCGCAGTTCCCGTTCGAGGCGTTCTCCGAGGCGGGCTACGAAGTCGAGCTGCACGGCCTCAGCCAGTGGAACGGTGTGGCCATCGCGAGCCGACTTCCCATGACGGATGTCTCGATCGGCTTCCCGTCGGCGCCCGGCTTCGGCAAGCCCCTCGACGATGGCACGCTGCCGCAGGAGGCCCGCGCAATCGGTGCAACCGTGGAGGGCGTGCGGCTCTGGAGCCTGTACGTGCCCAACGGCCGTGAGCTCGACAACCCGCACTACTCGTACAAGCTCGAGTGGCTCGCCAACCTGGCGACCGAGACGCGCGCGTGGCTCACCGCCCAGCCCGACCTTCCCCTCGCGCTCATGGGCGACTTCAACATCGCCCCCTTCGACCACGACGTGTGGGACATCGCCGCCTTCGCCGGCAAGACCCACGTGAGCCAGCCCGAGCGCGACGCCTTCGCGGCACTCGAGGCCGCTGGCCTCACGGATGCCCTCCGCTCCCGCGGCGTCGAGGGCTACACCTACTGGGACTACCAGCAGCTGCGCTTCCCCCGCAACGAGGGCATGCGCATCGACTTCATCCTCGGCTCGCGAGCGTTCGATGCCCTGGTGACGGATGCCCGCATCATCCGCGAAGAGCGCAAGGGCGACGCCCCCAGCGACCACGTGCCCGTGGTGGTCGACCTCGCGCTCGACGTCGAAGACGACGACGATCGGCCGATGTTCCTCTAGCGCTGCCGCCCGCGCGCGGCGCCCTGCTTCACGGCCCCCCGCGTTCGCCGTTCAGGAGATCTGCGCGACTCGCCGTGCCGCGGCATCCCGCTGGCGGCGTGTCGTGCAGGTCTCCTGAAGCGCGAGCCTAGGACGGCCCGGGTGCCCTGCCGCCCGCGCGCCGCTCACCCCGGAGGGGCAAGCAGCGCCGCGATCACCAGTAGCACCGGCAGCGAGAGCGCCGTCGTGATGAGCACGACGTCGCGGGCGAGGATCACGCCGCGGTCGTAGCGCTGGGCGTAGTTGAAGACGTTCTGGGCGGCGGGCAGGGCGGCGAGCACCACCACCGCGAACAGGCGGTGCCCGCTGAGGCCGAACACGAAGCTGCCGACCAACCACGCCACGAGCGGCATGAGGGTGAGCTTGAGGGTGCTGGCGAGAATGACTTCGCGGCGGGATGATCCGGGTGCCAGCGGGCGGGTGCCGTGCAGCGACATCCCGAAGCTGATGAGCACGACGGGAACCGCGGCCGCACCGATCAGGTGGAAGGGCTCCATGACGGCGTCGGGCAGCCGCACCTGGAAGATCGAGAGCAGCACGCCCAGCAGCGACCCGAGGATGATCGGGTTGGTCACCGGCCCGAGCAGGATGCGCCGGATCGAGGCGTGGCCGCGTGCCTGCACGTCGAGGATCGTGAGCGCGATGGGCGCGAAGAGCAGCAGTTGCAGGAGGATCACCGGGGCGGAGGTCGCGGCATCCCCCAGCACGTAGACGGCGACCGGGATGCCGATGTTGTTGGCATTGACGTAACCGGACCCGAGCGCGCCAACGACGGTCTCCGAGACGGGGCGCTTCCAGAGGGCCCGCGCGACCACGACGAATACGCCCGCCGAGACGACCGCCGCGATGAGCGAGACGAACAGCAGCGACGAGAACAGCGCGTGCACGTCGGCGTCGGCCAGCGTGGTGAACAGCAGGCAGGGTGCGAGCACGTAGAAGGCGAGGCGGCCCAGCACGAACCCACCGCGCTCGCCGAGCACACCCGACCGGCCGACGATGTAGCCGACGAGGATGACCGCGGCGATGATCGCGAACCCCACGAGCACACCCAGCATGCGTCAAGTCTGGGGCATCACGCGGGATGCAGCGTCGAGACCGCCTTTCACGCACGTTTTACTCGTCGATCGCAACCAAACGCCACGACCGTGCGAATACGCTGGAAAAGATGCACGTTTACTGAATGCCGGATCGGAGGTGAACCATGTCCCGAGTCACTGTTACCCCCACACGCGACGCGATCATAGGAGAGCCCGAGGTCGTCGAGGACATCGTCAGCCTCCCCGCCTGGCGTCGCCTCAAGTCCGCCGTCAGCTCGCTGCGCACGCACCAGGTCAAGGACGGCAGCATCCCCGACGCGACGATGCACGGCGACTGCCGGGCCCTGATCGCGACGATCCGCGCCGACATCCGCGACCTGTCCGGGCACTTCCCGCACGATGCCGAGTACCTCACCGCGCTCGACGCCGACTTCGCGCGCTGGGCCGAGGGCGGGTTCGGCGAGCTCGACTTCCTCGACTCGCTCGTCGCCTTCCAGCCGCAGCGCGACCGCGTCGACGGGATGCGCCACCTGGTCGTCTTCCCGATGTACACCCAGAACGGCTCCAGTGACCGTCGCGTCGAGGCGGTGCTCATCGAGGTGATCTGGCCCGAGTTCATCGCCGACCTCGAGGCGGGCGAGTACTCGAACGCGCTGTTCGTGCCGATCCGGTTCCTGGACTTCACCGAGGGCTACGACACCAACTCGGCCGTGCTGTTCCCCGAGACGGTCGCGATGCGCGAGATTCCACACTTCACGTGGGGTGCGATCTTCGCCGACCGCGAGGCCGCACGGTTCCGTCGGGTGGTGCGCGCGGCATCCGAGATCACGAAGCTCGACCTGCCCGAGGATGCCGCGGCATTGCTCGACGACCAGGCGCTCACGGAGGAGACCTTCGTGATGTGGGACCTCATCCACGACCGCACCCACATGCGCGGTGACCTGCCGTTCGACCCGTTCATGATCAAGCAGCGGATGCCTTACTTCCTGTACTCGCTGGAGGAGCTGCGGTGCGACCTCACGGCGTTCCGTGAGGCGGTGAGGCTGGAGCGCGCGCCCGAGACCGACGAGAACACCCGGTCGCACGCCAAGCTCGTGCAGTACGCCGTGATCTTCGACCGCATCTTCCGGTTCGCGATCACCGGCTCGCGCGTGCGCAACTACGACGGGCTCGGCGGCCAGCTGCTATTCGCCTGGCTGCACCAGCACCGCGTGCTGCACTGGACCGACACCCAGCTCACGATCGATTGGGCCGAGGTGCCCGATGTCGTGGTGGAGCTGTCCGACGCGATCAACGACCTGTACTGGAAGTCGATCGACCGCCCCAAGATCGCCCACTGGCTCGCCGCCTACGACCTCGTTGCGGGCACGCTCACGCCGCATCCAGCATCGAAGTGGGCGGTGCGCGACCTCGCGCTCGAGGGGCTGCCGCGCGAACTCACCGACGCGGTCATGGATGACGAGTTCCCGCTGTCGATGTTCTACGAGGCGCTCTCGAAGAAGATGACCGACGTGATCGAGTCGACGTCGGGGATCACTGGAGCGCTGGTTGAGTAGCGGCGCGGCCGCGTATCGAAACCAGCCCGACGAGGGTTTCGATACGGCCTCCGGCCTACTCAACCGACTCGTGCTCGTGGCCGGCGCCTCCAACGACTCCGGCCGCGCCGTCGCCACCCGGTTGACGGATGCCGGTGCCCGCGTGCTGGCCGTCGGCTCCGACCTGCGCCGCCTCGCCGAGACCCCCGCCGTATCCCGCTACGAGTGCGACCTCGCAAGCCCCCGCGGCGTGGACAGTCTCGCGTCCCGCATCCACGCGGAGCACGGGCCGATCGATGGTGTCGTGCATCTCGTGGGCGGCTGGCGCGCGGGCCGCGCCGACGACGACTGGGCGTGGCTCGAGTCGCGGGTGGTCGAGACGTTCCGCAACACGAGCCGGGCCTTCTTCGAGGACCTCAAGGCCTCGCCCGCAGGGCGGCTCGTGATGGTGTCGTCGACCTCCGTGGAGGCGCCGACCTGGTCCAACGCGAACTATGTCGCGGCGAAGTCCGCAGCGGAGGCGTGGGCGCGCAGTGCTGCATCGGGGTTCGCTAAGGAGGGCACCGCGGCATCCGTGATTCTGGCAGTGGCCTCGCTGGGACATGACGGCACGCCCGTCGGTGTGCTCGCCGACCGCATCGTCACTCTCTGGGACGAGCCAGCGGCCGAGCTCAATGGAGCGCGCATCACGCCCTAGCTCAGTGGATGAGCGCCTTCATGACCATGATGGCCACCCCGAGCAGGGCAGTGACAATCGCCCCCACGGCGCGAGCCCACGGCTTCGTCGTCATGCGGGCAACGGCGAGGTAACCGATGACGCCGAGGAGCGCGGCGTCGATCCAGAGGGCCGCCCAGACGGCCGTGTCATCCTCGATCACTCCGGCGGCGCCGAGAAGGATGATGAGCAACGGGATCAGCGCCCCGAGCAGCAGCCCGCTCGAGTGACGCACCGCGTAGAGCAGCAGTGCACCGAACGACTTGTCGCCGTCGATGGTCATTCCGAGGTTGGACACCACGCCCGCGAAGACGTGCGCGATCCAGAACACGATGACCGTGCCGAGCACCTTGAGGAAGGTGTCCCACGAGGTGTCCGAGTGCTGGCCGGTGACGATGATCAGCGCCGAGACGAGAATCACCCCGTACACGGCGGACTCGGACAGCACAGTCCGGATGCGCGAGGCGAGCCCCACGTCAACCGTCGCCTGATCACTGGCAGCGATGGTGTCCCTCCGATCTGGATCCCCCACCACATATCTTGCACCTGTCAGACTGGTGCTGTGACGCAACTCCACGATCCCCAGCTGCGCGGGTTTGCCAGCGACAATTACGCCGGTGTTCACCCTGAGGTGCTCGCGGCGATCGCCGAGGCCAACGGCGGCCACCAGATCGCCTACGGCGAGGACGTGTACACCGCCCGGCTTCAAGAGGTCATGCGCGAGCACTTCGGCGAGACTGCCGAGGCGTTCCCCGTGTTCAATGGCACTGGCGCCAACGTCACTGCCCTGACCAGCGTGCTGCCCCGCTGGGGCGCAGTCGTGTCGACCTCGACCGCACACATCCACACCGACGAGGGTGGAGCGCCCGAGCGCATCAGCGGGCTCAAGCTACTTCCCGTACCCACCCCCGACGGCAAGCTCACCCCCGACCTCATCGGCGAGGAGGCGTGGGGCTGGGGTGACGAGCACCGCGCGCAACCCCTCGCCGTGAGCATCACGCAGACCACCGAGCTCGGCACGCTGTACAGCGTCGACGAGGTGCGGGCCATCGCCGACTACGCCCACGAGCGCGGCATGGTGCTGCACATGGATGGTGCGCGCATCTCCAACGCGGCTGCTGCCCTGGGCGTCGGCTTCCGGGAGTTCACCACGGATGCCGGGGTCGACATCCTGAGCTTCGGTGGCACCAAGAACGGTTTGCTGTACGGCGAGGCGGTCGTGGTGCTGAACCCGTCCGTCTCCGACGGACTGAAGTACCTGCGCAAGCTCAACATGCAGCTCGCGTCGAAGATGCGCTTCGTCTCAGCACAGCTGATCGCGCTGCTCTCCGACGGACTGTGGCTGCGCAGCGCCTCCCACGCGAACGCGATGGCCGCCCGACTGCGGTCGGGGCTTGAGCAAGAGATCTCGACGGGCGCGATCTCCGGAGTGAACTTCACGCAGGAGACCCGGGCCAACGCGGTGTTCGTGACCCTGCCTCCCGGCGTGGCAGATAGGCTGCGCGAGAGCTTCCGGTTCTACGACTGGAACCCGGCCACCGGCGAAGTGCGCTGGATGACGGCGTTCGACACGACCGAGCACGACATCGACGCGTTCCTCGCGGCCCTGAGAACCGAACTGGCACCGAGAACGGAGCTATCAGCATGAGCAACGAAGGCTTTGTCGAGTACACCCCGGAGGGTCGTCCCCCGCGCAGCTGGGACTTCTTCCTCACGATCTTCCTGCTGCTGCTTCTGCTGATCCTCACCGGCGTCTTCGTGATCGTCGGCTTCGGACTGAGCGTCTCGGCCTTGGGCTGCGCGGATTCGTCGTCGTGCAATTACCTCGTGATCAGCGTGGGCACCCTCGTCGTGATGATCGGCACGCCGGTAGTTGCTCTCGCCGGAATCATCGTGTCGGTCGTCTGGATCGCGCGACGCAAACGCTCGTGGCTCGTCGCCCTCATCGCCTGCCTGCTGTCGGTCGGCGTGTTCTTCCTCGGCACCACCCTGGTGCGCCTGGCAGTTCCCGCCTAAGGGCGCAAGAGCACCTTGATCGCGCGACGCTCGTCCATGGCCGCGTAGGCCTCCGCGACCTCGGCCATGGGCAGCTCGAGGTCGAAGACGCGACCCGGGTTGAGCCGGCCGTCGAGCACCTCGGGCAGCAACTCGTCGATGTAGTTGCGCACCGGCGCGACGCCGCCGTTGGCGCCGACGTTGGTGCCGAACATCAGGCCGATCGGCAGCTCGGCGCCGCCATTGGGAACGCCCACGTAACCGACCATCCCGCCAGGACGTGCCGACCGCAACGCCTGGTCCATCGACTCCTGCGTGCCGACACACTCGAGCACGCAGTCGGGGCCGATTCCGTCGAACAGCTCCTTGATGCGGGCGATGCCCTCCGCGCCGCGCTCCTCGACGATGTCGGTCGCGCCGAACTCCCGGGCGACGGCCTGCCTGTCTGCGTGCCGCGACATGGCCACGATCCGGGATGCCCCGAGCCGCTTCGCGGCGAGCACAGCGCAGAGCCCGACCGCACCGTCGCCCACCACCACAACGGTGGAGCCGCGCGTCACGCCAGCGGACACTGCGGCGTGGTGGCCGGTGCCCATCACGTCCGCGAGCGTGAGCAGGCTCGGCACGAGGTGCTCGGCCGGTGCTCCGGGGGTCGCCACGAGTGATCCGTCGGCGTGGGGCACACGCACCCGCTCGCCCTGCGCGCCGTCCGCGAATCCGCCGAGGCGGTCATCCGAACCCCACCAGCCGCCGTGCAGGCAGGAGGTGCTGACGCCGTTGAGACAGTTGATGCAGGTCATGTCGCAGTCGTAGAACGGCGCGATCACGAAGTCGCCGACCGAGATGGTGAGCACGTCGGGGCCGATCGCCTCGACGATTCCCACGAACTCGTGGCCGATGCGCTTGGGGCGAGGGGTCGGGGTGATGCCACGGTACGGCCACAGGTCGGAGCCGCACACGCACGCGGCGACAACCCGCACGATCGCGTCGCCGCCGGTGCTCAGAGTCGGGTCAGCGACCTCCTCGAAGCGGATGTCTCGTTCCCCGTGAATCACCGTCGCGCGCATGCTCCCAGCCTACGCGCGCGCCTCAGCCGGCCTGCTCAAGGTCAACTGGAGGTCGGCCAATGTTACTTCGAACCGACTAGGGCTCCCAGCAGCGCGCAATCGAAGCTTGTGCCAGATACCTCGGGGAGGGGCGATCTCCAACTGCGTACGGGACTACCGCGAGAGGTTGCCCCTCAAGGCGTGAAACCTCAACCTCCCCGGCCGAACGGCCAAGACTCCGGTGCATTGAAATCCGACTTTTCGACACCCTCACAGTAAGATCCGGCGCAATGTCGATGAGCAGAGAGTCATAAGCGCGGTGATGTATTCGACACAAGGCAATCCCATTGCAGGTCTCGTCGGTACTGCCAAGTGCCGCGACCGGGATGATGTGCGCCGCCTCGATTAGGCCCAACTGAAGACCGCATATCGCGCATGTGTGATCGTAAGCATCAAGGATTCTTCTGCTAAAGTCCCACTCTCGGAAGTACCCCTCAACGACCCGGGCAGTCCGCGTTCGCGCGCTCGGGACACTAGCGACATTCGTCGGAATCTCGTTCAGCTCTGAAGTCAACGTGATCGGATTCTCCGAATGCATGGTTGTCGCAGCCTTTGCATACGCAGCAAATAACTCCGCGCGAAATGCGACGGCGACGTCCCCACTTCCTCGTGTTTCGGCGGCAAGCCCGCGATCAAAACCAGCCTCAAGAGTTTCTCTGTGGATCTGAAGCGATGGAGACGTCGACGATCGATTCAAGTGGGCCACTGGATCCCAAGCCGCGAAAACTTCGAACTCCTCGCTCCACCCGACAATTAGCGTGTGCTCACCTGCGAAGGCCGTAGGTACGGCACCAGTGATCTGTATCCGAAACTCGTCTGAGGAGCGCGAAGCTCCACCATGCGTTACGTTCCACGCGTAGATGTTGAACACATCCACTGCTCCAGAGCTCGAGGCACTGGCAACCCTTAGTGGTTTTACTCCGCTAGAACTCAACACAGCGAAGCTGTCCGGACCAAAATTGAGGGCCTGGATCAGAAGGCTCTCAAGCTCAAAGCGTCCCAGAGGCATGAGCTATTTGACTGTTACTTGACTTCCTCTGTCAAGGGTTAGGCAGCTCGCGAGCGCCCAACGTTCGACTCCGCAAGTAGATGGCGTGCGATTGAGCTCGCGAGCGCACTTGCGAGCACAGGGGGCACAGCATTTCCGACCTGCCGCCACTGCTCCTCTAGGCGCCCCGCAAGGAACCAATCATCTGGAAATGTTTGAAGCCTCTTGACCTCTTCAATTCGAAGAATCCGGTTTCTCCAATGAAGGGGGCCCATGTTGTTCGAGCGACGGGCTTGAATCGTCCAAGACGGGAGGTCCGGGCTCAGCTTTAGTAGGAAGGACCAGTACCTCTTTCGCCACTCGAACTGCGGTTCGGGGTACCCCCTCTTCGCGGTCAAGAACAGATAGTTGTCGCCGGGAGGAATGAGCTTCAGAAGATCATGGTGCTGACCGCCCGCAAAGTGCCCGTCATCGCTTGCCAATTCCTCCGTATCCAAGTCATTCAACACAGAACCTGCTGTATTCCAGGGCGGGAGGTCTGAGGTGACTTCGTGCTTTGGATCGGCATTCGTCGGCTCGGGCCAGTTGAAATCACCTTCACGTACCCCAACCAAGAAGAACCGCTGGCGAATCTGCGGGACCCCAAAATCTGCCGCATTCAATACACGGAACTCGCACCGATATCCAAGCTCCTTGGCCTCGGAGACGATGTGGGCGACAGTCTCGCTATGCACCTTGAACGCCATACCTGCGACATTCTCGAGGACGAACGCTCTCGGGAGGAGCCAGCGGAGAGTGCGGATGTAACCGTTTATGGTGACTTCGCCCACGGGGTCAGCCATCGCTCGCGGCATCTCGGTCCTATAGAACCTGCTCTTCGAGAACGGTGGACACGGTGGACCCCCGATCAGGACATCCACGGATCTCAGTTTGGAAGGTTCGACAAGTTCCTCTGCCCTCGACTGAGTAAAGTCTGCGATGCTCCCCTCGAAGAAGCTGGAGTCGGGAAAGTTTGCGGCGTGGCTTTCAGCTGAGAACGAATCGTTGTCAACGCCAACCAGTATCTCGAAGCCTGCGTTACGGAACCCTAGGTCGAGACCGCCACAGCCCGAGAAGAGACTGACTGCGGTGAGTGATTCTTTCACGCAGCCACTACCGAATCTCTGTGTGCGCGCAGGACAGACCCAAAGGCCGCCGCCGCCATCGCGCTAGGGACAGCATTTCCAATCTGTCGCACTCTCTCCCGCCTTGGCCCGGCGAATACGTAGTCCTCCGGGAATGACTGCAAGGCTGCCATCTCGAGAGTACGCAGACGCCTGCCCGTCCAGTGAAACGGTCCGGTCCATGGACCGGGACTTGCTGGCAAAGTCCATGAGGGGCGATCTGGCGCCAATTTCAATAGGAAGTTCCAGTACCTTGTTTCCGTCTCGAACGTCGGCGATGGATGTCCAGCCCAAGCCGTATGGTGCTTGTAGTTCCAGCCCGGTGGCACTTCGGCGAGATGGTCAGCCCAGCGGCCAGTCACTGTCTCGCCGTCCTCCGCAAGTTCAGGAACGTCGAGGTGGGATATTGCATCACCGGCCGTAACGATTGGGATCTTGCCTCCGTGCGTCTTGTCGGGCGCTAACGGCGACGAGTCCCGAGATCCCAGCAAGAAGACACGCTGCCGCGCTTGAGCTACGCCGTAGTCCGTTGCGGTCGCCACCACGGTGGTGGTGTGGAAGCCCGCCTCCTCTGCGTCCCGCCTAAGTGCTTCAAAGATGTGCTTGTTGCGGGGGTGAAGAATGCTGGGCACATTCTCGAAGAGGAACCCCGAAGCATCTGCTTCGATGGTCAGCCGGAGAAACTCATGGACAAGAGTGCGGCGGCTGTCGGGGCGCGCTTCGGTGAGCGCGGCGGGCTTCTCGGACTCCTCGCCTCTCGCACGAGCGCGCCGATAGGCGGCTTCTTTACCCGGATCCACCCAGTATGCGGCTTTACTAAACGGCTGGCACGGTGCCCCTCCAACGACGATCAGGTCATCACTGTTAGCGACATCAGCGCGCGAACGCAGGTCACGCCCGCTGAGCATCGTCACGTCACCTTCGAGCACCTGGGATCCATTGGCATTCAATCGAAGCGTCTGGCAAGAAAAGTGATCGTTGTCAACGGACAGACGCAACTCTCCCCCGGCTTTGACGGCGCCGACGCCGAGGCCACCGGCCCCGGCGAATAGGTCGATTACCGCTGGCGGCTTCGTCATCTGAGTGCTCTCCTCGCCCCAAGCTTGGCTACCGCCAGCTCGAACATACTTTCAGCTCAAACCTACCCGGGGCCGCCGACCTTAGGGGCGAGGCGCGCTGAGTTCAGCAGCAAGGCTACGGTCAACCATGAGCCGACCCGTCCGCATCTGAACACTGATCGCCATCGGCGCCCTTCTAAGGGGCCTCGGCGATCGACCTCATCGCGGAGATTCTGGCGCAGCCTTCAGCTTCAGGGACAAAATGATCGTTGTTGTCGCCGCCGGACTGGCGAATCCTGTCGAACCGCGCCAAGGGTGACCTGCCAATGTCACAACGACAGCCGTCGACACCGGCGGACTAGCTCAGCCGTCGAGCCGCCCGACCGTCAGCCCGTCACCGCTGTCCGCGACCCCCACGAGCACGGTGTCGCCGTCGCGTATCTCTCCGGCCAGCAGCGCGCGAGCGAGCTTGTCGTCGATCTCGCGCTGCATGAGCCGCCGCAGCGGGCGCGCACCGTACACCGGGTCGTAGCCGCGCTCGGCGAGCCAGGTGCGGGCATCCGGGGTCACCGCCAGCTCGAGGCGACGATCACCCAGGCGACGAGCGAGGCGGTCGATGTACAGCTCGACGATCTGGCTGAGGTCATCGGTCGACAGCGGCGCGAACACCACGATGTCGTCAAGACGGTTGATGAACTCGGGCTTGAACGACTGGCGCACGAGCTCGTTGACGACGCGCTTGCGCTCCTCCCAGGGGAGGTTCTGGTCGGTGATGAACTGACTGCCGAGGTTCGACGTGAGAATCAGGATCACGTTGCGGAAGTCGACCGTGCGCCCCTGCCCGTCGGTGAGGCGACCGTCATCCAGCACCTGGAGCAGGATGTCGAAGACCTCCGGATGCGCCTTCTCGACCTCGTCAAGCAGGATCACCGAGTACGGCCGACGCCGCACCGCCTCAGTCAGCTGGCCGCCCTGCTCGTAGCCGATGTACCCGGGAGGGGCACCGACGAGCCGGGACACGGAGAACTTCTCGCCGTACTCGCTCATGTCGATGCGCACGAGGGCCTTCTCGTCGTCGAACAGGTACTCGGCGAGCGCCTTCGCGAGTTCCGTCTTGCCCACACCAGTCGGGCCGAGGAACAGGAACGAGCCCGTCGGCCGGTCGGGGTCGGAGATGCCAGCGCGCGTGCGGCGCACCGCCTCGGAGACGGCGGCGACGGCATCCTTCTGGCCGATCAGGCGCTTGCCCAGTTCGGCCTCGAGGTGCAGCAGCTTTTCGGTCTCACCCTGGGTCAAGCGATCGACCGGGATGCCCGTCCACGCCGCCACCACGCTGGCGATGTCCTCCTCGGTGACCTGGTCGTTGACCATCCGAGGCCCGACCGGCTCGGAGGACTCCGCGGTCACCAGCGCGGCCTCGATCTTGGGGATCGTCTCGTAGTTGAGCTTGGACGCCTTCTGGTAGTCGCCCTCGCGCATCGCGCGGTCGAGGTCGATGCGTGCGTCGTTCAGCTGGGTCTTCAGGTCGCCGACACCGGTGAGGGATGCCTTCTCCGCCTTCCAGCGTGCCTCCAGTGCGTCGAGCTCCTTCTGGCGTTCGCCTAGGTCCTCCCGCAGCTTCTCGAGGCGAGCCTTCGACGCGTCGTCCTTCTCCTTCTTGAGCGCGAGCTCCTCGATGCGCAGCCGGTCGACGGCGCGCTTGAGCTGGTCGATCTCGGTCGGGCTGGAGTCGATCTCCATCTTCAGCCGTGACGCGGCCTCGTCGATCAGGTCGATGGCCTTGTCGGGCAGCTTGCGTCCGGTGATGTACCGGTTGCTGAGCGTCGCCGCCGCGACCAACGCGGAGTCGGCGATCGTCACCTTGTGGTGCGCCTCGTAGCGCTCCTTGAGTCCGCGCAGGATCGCGACAGTGTCTTCGACGCTCGGCTCGCCCACGAACACCTGCTGGAAACGGCGCTCCAGCGCGGCATCCTTCTCGATGTACTGGCGGTACTCGTCGAGCGTGGTCGCACCGATGAGGCGCAGCTCGCCGCGCGCGAGCATGGGCTTCAGCATGTTCGCTGCCGCGACCGAGCCCTCGCCGCCGCCCGCGCCCATGAGGGTGTGCAGCTCGTCGATGAAGGTGATGATCTGCCCGTCGGAGTCGTTGATCTCCTTGAGCACGGCCTTGAGTCGCTCCTCGAACTCGCCGCGGTACTTCGCGCCGGCCACGAGTGCGGCAAGGTCGAGCGACACGAGCTGCTTGTCCTTGAGCGAGTCGGCGACGTCGCCGGCGACAATGCGCTGGGCGAGTCCCTCGACGACGGCGGTCTTGCCGACGCCGGGCTCGCCGATGAGCACGGGGTTGTTCTTGGTGCGGCGAGTCAGCACCTGGCTCACGCGGCGGATCTCGGCGTCACGCCCGATCACCGGGTCGAGCTTGCCGCTGCGCGCGATGTCGGTGAGATTCACGCCGTACTGCTGAAGCGCGGTCTTCTGCTCTTCGTCGGTGCCGGGGGCACCCTGCATGTTGGCCATCAGTTCTTCCTTGATCGTGTGACGGTGAATTTGGAGGTGCGGGAGAGTTCGTCGGTCGGCCCGACGACTCTGGTCAGCTCGGCTCGGTAGCCGAGGTGCGAGTTGTAGACGGTGACGAGTTCGCCGCCCTGCTTCAGCACGCGAGCCGCGGCGGCGAACAGCTTCGAGGCCGCGCCCGTGTGCACGGTCGCCCCGAGGTGGAACGGCGGGTTCAGCACCACCAGGTCGAGACTCGCGTCGGGCTGGCCACCCAGGGCATCGTCCCGGGTCACCGTCACGTTCGTGAGTCGGTTGGCTTCGGCCGTCGCCCGAGCGGATGCCACGGCGCCCGCCGAGACGTCGCTGGCCAGCACAGCCAGCTCGGGCCGTGCTTGCGCAAGAACGGCGGCGACCACGCCGGAGCCGCAGCCGAGGTCTGCTGCGGTTGTGGCATCCGGAGCCACGGTGGGTAGCACCGCGAGCAGCGCGCGCGTTCCGATGTCGATGCGGGTGCCGGCAAAGGTCGCGCCGGTGGCGCACACCCATATGCCGAGATCGGTATGGAACTCCCGCGCGATCATCGGCGGCTCGCTCGGCAGTGGCTGCGATGCGATCAGCACGCGCGACTTCTGACGGGCGTGCGTGACATCCACTCGCCCGAGGTGGCGCGCCAACACCTCGTTCATCGCCGTCGTCATGTGCTTGATGCGTCCGCCGGCATATACCCGCACCGCAGGGTCGGCGGCCGACGCGATCCACGCCGCGAGCTCGTCGAGCTCGGCCAGCGAGCGCGGCAGCTGCATCAGCACGACGCGTGCGCCGCGCACCAGGTCGGCGCCGAGGGGCAGGCTCACGTAGTCGACGGCACCGGCGGCGTTCGCGGCGAGTGCCCGCTCGCCCACGATCGAATCCTGGAACACCCGGATGCCCGTCGCGCCGATAGCGGCGGCACCGATGGTCAGCGCACCATACGCGTCCCCGATCACGACGACTTCGCCGGGCCCGGACTCGGCGATCGCCGCGGCCGCCTCATCGAGAATGAGTCGGTCGCTCGCGTCGACCGCGTGCAGGTTCGGCGCCTCGACGTCCGGCCAGCGGCGCAGCCCCGAGAGCACCCGGTCGTCGATCGTGTCGAGCTGCTCCCCGGCCATGTCGCTCAGCCTCGGCGCAGCGGTCGCCACACGACGACCTGGTTGGACTTCGCCACTCGCGAACCCGCCTTGATCGACACGACCTCGCCCGATCCGCCGGCCGCGAAGACGCGTCGTCCCGGTCGGGCGAGAAGCTCGTCCGCGAGGGCGTGTTCGAGCTCTCGCACGCGGCCCGACAGCGCTGCCACCTGGTTCTCCAGCTCGAGGATGCGCTTGATGCCCTCGAGGTTGAGCCCCTGAGCGCTCAGCGACGCGATCTCGCGCAGCTGTGCGACATCCCGCATCGAGTAACGGCGTGACTGCCCCGCCGTGCGGGTGGGGCTGACGAGTCCGAGGCGGTCGTACTGACGCAGGGTCTGCGGGTGCATGCCCGCAAGCTCGGCGGCAACCGCGATCGCGAAGACCGGCGAGAACTCATCGAGCGGCGCTGACATCAGTGGTCACTCCTCGCTTTGTCGAGCAACTCGGCCCGCGGGTTCTCCTGCGGCATGGCCGCCTCGAACGCGCGAAGGTGAGCGGCAGCGTCATCCGGAACCCTGCCCGGAACCGCCACCTGCACCTCGGCGAGCAGATCGCCGGTGCCCTTGGCTGTCGTGACCCCTCGGCCCTTGACCCGAAGGATGCGGCCGCCGGGCGTTCCCGCGGCGACCCGCAGTTTCACCGGCTCGCCGCCCAGCGTCGGCACCTCGATGGTCGCGCCGAGCGCGGCCTCGGCGAAGGTCACCGGAACCTCGACTCGAAGGTTCAGGCCGTCGCGCTCGAACACCGGATGCTTGCGCACCGTGACCGTGAGCACCAGGTCGCCGGGCGCACCGCCGTCGTGGCTCGGCTCGCCCTTGCCCTTCAGCTTGATCTTCTGGCCGTCGCTGACCCCCGCAGGGATCTTGACGTTGATCGGGGCGCCGCCGGCGGGCTGGAGCTTGATCGTCTCGCCCTTGATGGCCGTCACGAAGTCCAGGGTCGTCGACGCGGTCACATCCCGACCGGCCGTGGGACCGGTGCGGAAGCCCTGATTCGAGCCGCCGAACATGCCGCCCAGGAGGTCCTCGAAGCTCGTGCCCTGGTAGGTGCCGCGGTTTCCGAACATGCCACCGAAGACATCCTCGAACCCGCCGTTGGCACCGCTGCTGGGCGCGAACCGCGCGCCGGAGCCCATCGCCCGGATCTGGTCGTACTCACGACGCATCTCCGGGTCGGAGAGCACCGAGTGGGCCTCGCTGATCTCCTTGAACTTGGCTTCGGCCTTCGCATCCCCCGGGTTGGAGTCCGGGTGATACTGGCGCGCGAGCTTGCGGTAGGTCTTCTTGAGGTCCGCCTCGGAGACATCCTTCGATACTCCGAGCACGGCGTAGAAGTCCTTGTCGAACCAGTCCTGACTGGCCATGGTGACTCCTCTTACTCGGCCGGAACCGACACGGCCACCTTCGCGGGCCGCACGAGGCGGTCCCCCAAAACATAGCCGGGCTCGATGACGTCCGCGATGGTGTTGACCGTGACATCCGGGCTGGGCAACTGCACGACTGCTTCGTGGAAGGCGGGGTCGAAGGCTTCGCCCTTCTCACCGATCTGACGCAATCCGTACTTCTCGAAAGCGCCCCGCAACTTCTGGGCGATGATCGTGAGCGGAGCGCCCTCGATGAGATCACCGTGCGCCTCGGCCCGGGCCAGATCGTCGAGTGCGGGCAGCAGCGAGCGGATGACCTCGGCGATCACTGCTTCGCGGTTGGCCGCCCGGTCACGTTCCACACGGGTGCGGAAGTTCACCAGCTCGGCCTGTGCGCGCAGCATGTCGGAGCGCATCTCGGCGACGAGGTCCTGTGCTGCCTGGTCGAGCAGCGCCTGGTCGGCGTCGCTCAGCTCCTCGGCAGCGTCGGCACCATCGGCGTCGACCGCCTCGGCGGCGGGGGTGTCATCCCCCACCGCCGCAGCGTCAGGCTCGCGAACATCGCCGGTCTCGGGATCGATCCTCCGCTTGTCGCGGATGACCGGCTCCTCGTTCTCGTGTCGTTCGTCGTTGTTGTCAGACATGGCTTACTTCTTGCCGTCCTCGGGCTCGTCGTCGACAACCTCGGCATCGACGATGTCCTCGTCGCTGCTCTCGGTCGCGGGCTCGGCGGTCTCGCCGTCGGCAGGCGCGGCCTGTCCGGATGCGTAGATCGCCTCGCCGAGCTTCTGCTGGCTCGCGGTGAGAGTGTCGAACGCGGACTTCACCGCGGCCTCGTCGTCACCGGCGAGAGCGGACTTGAGGGCATCCACATCGGCCTGCACGTCGGTCTTGACGTCGGCGGGCAGCTTGTCCTCGTTGTCCTTGATCAGCTTCTCGGTCGAGTAGGCGAGCTGCTCAGCCGTGTTGCGGGTCTCGGCGGCCTCGCGGCGTGCCTTGTCCTCGGCGGCGTGCTCCTCACCCTCGCGCACCATGCGCTCGATGTCCTCCTTCGACAGCGAGCTGCCTCCGGTGATCGTCATCGACTGCTCCTTGCCGGTGCCCTTGTCCTTGGCAGACACGTGCACGATGCCGTTCGCGTCGATGTCGAAGGTGACCTCGACCTGCGGGATGCCGCGGGGCGCGGGTGCGATGCCGGTGAGCTCGAACGTGCCCAGGTTCTTGTTGTCCCGGGTGAACTCGCGCTCGCCCTGGAAGACCTGGATCGCCACGGACGGCTGGTTGTCGTCGGCCGTGGTGAACGTCTCACTGCGCTTGGTGGGGATGGCGGTGTTGCGCTCGATGAGCTTCGTCATGATGCCGCCCTTGGTCTCGATACCGAGGCTCAGGGGGGTCACGTCGATGAGCAGAACGTCCTTGCGCTCGCCCTTCAGCACGCCGGCCTGCAGGGCAGCGCCCACGGCCACGACCTCGTCGGGGTTGACGCCCTTGTTGGGCTCCTGACCGCCGGTGAGCTTCTTCACGAGATCCACGACGGCGGGCATGCGGGTGGAACCACCCACGAGCACGACGTGTGCGACATCCGACAGCTTGACTCCGGCTTCCTTGATGACGTCGTTGAACGGCTTCTTGGTGCGCTCGAGCAGGTCGGCGGTCAGTTCCTCGAACTTGGCGCGCGTGAGCGTCTCGTCGAGGTTGGCGGGGCCGTTCTCCGTGAGGGAGAGGTAGGGCAGCTGGATGGTGGTCGAGGTCTGGCTCGACAGCTCCTTCTTCGCCTGCTCTGCGGCCTCCTTCAGACGCTGCTTGGCGATCTTGTCGCCCGAGACGTCAACACCGGTCGTGGCCTTGAACTGCTTGATCAGGTAGTCGACGACGCGGGAGTCCCAGTCGTCGCCACCCAGGCGGTTGTCGCCGGCAGTGGCCTTGACCTGGATGGTCGAGAAGTCGTCGTCCTTGCCCACCTCGAGGAGGGAGACGTCGAAGGTTCCACCACCGAGGTCGAAGACGAGGATGAGCTCGTCCTCCTTGCCCTTGTCGAGGCCGTAGGCGAGCGCGGCCGCGGTCGGCTCGTTGATGATGCGCAGCACGTTGAGGCCCGCGATCTCACCGGCCTCCTTGGTGGCCTGGCGCTCGGCGTCGTTGAAGTACGCGGGAACCGTGATGACCGCGTCGGTCACCGGCTCGCCGAGGTACTGCTCAGCGTCGCGCTTGAGCTTGGCCAGGATGCGCGCGGAGATCTCCTGCGCGGTGTACTTCTTGCTGTCGACGTCCTGCTTCCAGTCCGTGCCCATGTGGCGCTTGACGGAGGCGATGGTGCGGTCGACGTTGGTGACGGCCTGGCGCTTGGCGGTCTCACCGACGAGCGTCTCACCGTCCTTGGTGAAGGCCACCACCGAGGGGGTGGTGCGGAAGCCTTCGGCGTTGGCGATGACGGTGGGTTCTCCACCCTCGAGTACTGCGACCACCGAGTTGGTGGTTCCCAGGTCGATTCCTACTGCTCGAGCCATGTGCTCATTGCTCCTTATGTGGTCCCTGAGGCTCTCGAAGGGACCGTTGGTGTGGCGTGGCCGCTTCGAGAGCCTCAGCGACCGAGTCCATTCCCGACTCAAACCTGAGCCGCGATGTATCAAGTTTGCAACCTGTGGATAACTTCTGTCAAGTCGAAGTTGAGTCGACTCGGCTCAAGGTGACGTAGCATCCGTTCGGGGCCTACAGTGCACACGTGACCTCGACCTCTGAGAACCCCGTCTGGTGGCAGCGGCTCGGCTCGCTGCCCTTCGCCGTCGCCGTACTGGTGGCGTGCAACGCGCTCTACATCTTCCTGGTGGCGCTCGGCAACATCACCGACTACGGCACCAACTTCGAGTTCGTCAAGCACGTGCTCTCGATGGACACCACCAACTTCGGTGCAGCCGACGGCACCGGGCTCGACCCCGATGTCATGTGGCGCGCGATCACCGATCCCGTGGTGTGGAACGTGGCGTACATCGGGCTGATCATCTGGGAGAGCCTCGCAGCGATCGTGCTCATCGGGGCCTGTGTGCTGTGGCTGCGAGCCCTCATCACCCGGGGAACATTCGACTCAGCACGCATCTGGTCGAGCATCGGCCTGCTCATGATCATCGTGCTGTTCTTCGGCGGATTCATCACCGTCGGCGGGGAGTGGTTCCAGATGTGGCGCTCCACCGCGTGGAACGGTCTCGACCCGGCATTCCGCAACTCGGTGCTGGCCGCGATCACGCTCGTGCTCATTCACACCACCGCTCAGGGTTGGGTCAGAAAAGTTCACGTGGAGAACACCTCCAACCACTAGCGTGTGAGCATGACGGACGAGCTACCCGACGCTGTGAAGCCCACCGACTCGAAGATCCCGGTCGCCGCCGACACCCTTGCGGTGGGCGCGGTCGGCAGGGTCGCCGATGACGACAAGGTGGTTCCGCGCAAGCAGGTGATCTCCTGGGCGATGTGGGACTGGGCGACTCAGCCGTTCAACTCGGTGATCCTCACGTTCGTCTTCGCCTCGCTGTACCTCGTCTCTGACAACTTCCTGCCGGCGGACATCGCCGCCCTCCCCGACGGTGATGCCGTCAAGGAGCAGGCGCTCGCGGGTCTCACCGCCGGCTACGGACTCGCCACCACGCTGGCCGGTGTGCTGATCTTCCTGCTCGCCCCGGTGCTCGGCCAGCGAGCGGATGCCTCGGGCATGCAGAAGCGCCTCCTGCTGCTGTTCACCGGCATCCTCGCGCTGATCCAGTTCGGGCTGTTCTTCGTCTTCGCCCAGCCCGCCTACTTCTGGCTCGGCGCCGGCCTCCTCGCGCTCGGTGCCGTCGTCTCCGAGATCGCCGGGGTCAACTACAACGCGATGCTCGTGCAGGTGTCGACACGCAAGACGATCGGCAAGGTCAGCGGTCTCGGCTGGGGCCTGGGCTACATCGGCGGAATCGTCGCTCTGGTCATCGTCGTCATCCTGACCTTCGCGGACTGGTTCGGTCTGGACACCTCCAACGGGCTCGCGTACCGCCTCATCGCCGTCGGCGCGGGCGTCTGGACGATCCTGTTCTCGCTGCCGCTCTTCTTCAACGTTCCCGAGGCTCCGGCCGCGCGGCCCGACATCGCGAAGATCGGCTTCTTCCAGAGCTATGTCGTGCTGGTCAAGGACATCGGCAAGCTCTTCAAGGAGTCGGCGTCGACCGGGTGGTTCCTCATCGCCAGCGCGATCTACCGCGACGGGCTCGCCGGAGTCTTCGCCTTCGGCGGCATCCTCGCCGCCGTGGCGTTCGGCTTCACTGCCAACGAGGTCATGATCTTCGGCATCGCGGCCAACATCGTCGCCGGAATCTCCACGATCATCGCGGGCCGCATCGACGACATGGTCGGCCCGAAGGCGGTCATCCTGTTCGCCCTGTTCGGCCTGGTTGCCATGGCCGTGGTGATCTTCGCGCTTCATGACACCGGTACTGCCGTCTTCTGGGCGGGCGGACTCATCCTCTCCGCGTTCGTCGGCCCCGCGCAGGCGGCCAGCCGCTCGCTCCTGGCCCGCGTGACGCCCGAGGGTCGACAGGGCGAGGTGTTCGGCCTGTACGCGACGACCGGCCGGGTGGCCAGCTTCATCTCCCCCGCGCTCTGGACACTGTTCATCGTCGCCTTCGGCGCGACGATCTACGGTGTGCTGGGTATCGCGCTCGTGCTGCTGGTCGGTGCCGTCGCGCTGCTCTTCGTGAAGATCCCCAAGCACGTGCGGGTGCGCTGACGCTGCTGTCCGAAAGTCGCTGGCGGTGGCAGCATCCACCCGTCAGGCTGGGGGCATGACCCAACTGGAGAAGGCCCGCCTACTCAACTCGCTGTACGTGCCCGGCGACCCGCTCATCGTCACCAATGTCTGGGATGCCGTGACCGCGCGCATCGTGGCCGCCGCCCCCGGCGTGCGCGCGATCGCCACCGCCAGCCACGCCGTCAGCTACGCGCACGGGGTCGACGACGGCGAGGGGCTCACCCTCGATGAGGCACTGGATGCGGCCCGCCGGGTCGTCGCCGCAGTCGAGCTGCCGGTCTCCGTCGACTTCGAGCGCGGCTACGCGACGGATGCCGCGGCAGTGCAGCACCACGTCGAGCAGCTCATCGCGACCGGCGCCGTGGGGCTCAACCTCGAGGACAGCAGCGGACCCGACGCGCTGTTCCCGCACGAGCTGGCGGTGGCGCGCGTGGCGGCGGTGCGGCGCGCGGGGGAGGCCACGGGCATCCCGATCGTGCTCAACGCTCGGGTCGATGCCCTCGTGCGCGGCGGGACCCGGGACGACGCAATCGCTCGCGCGAACGCCTACCTCGCCGCGGGGGCCGACGTGATCTTCATGCTGGGCGTGCGTGACGAGGAGTCGATCTCGTGGGCCATCGAGCACATCGACGGGCGCGTGTCGGTGATCGCCAACCCCAGCGCTCCGCCGCTCGCGACCCTCGCCGAGCTGGGGGTGTCGCGGGTGAGCTTCGGCCCGGGCACCCTCGGGTTGACGCTCGCGCACCTGCAGGCCGCGGCCACGCAGCTCACCGCCCTCGGCGAGTACCCCGCCGAGCTCGGCTTCTCGTACTGAGGGGTCGGGGCTAGCGCGGCGCCTGCGGCCAGGCGGCCGCGAGACGCGTGAGCAGCGCGGCGAGCGCCTGCGTCTCGTCATCGGTGAAGCCGGCGAGCGCCTCCGTGACCGCACTGCGGCGGGATGCCCGTGCCGAGTCGAGGAGCGCCCGGCCGGCGTCGGTCAACGCGATGACGCTGCGGCGGGCATCCCGCGGGTCGGCGGAACGCAGCACCAGGCCGCGCTCGGCCGCATCGTTGACCAGCCGGCTGGCGCGGGGCTGATCGACGCCGATCGCGGCCGCCACCTCGGAGATGCCCATGCGCGTCTCAGGAGCCGCTGACTCGAGCACCTCGAGCATGCGGAAGCGGGCCGCGCCCGCGAGTCCGGGGGGTCCGTGGTGACCACCGGCCCAGGGGGGTGGGCCGTCACCCCACGGCGGGCGGCCAGCACCCCAAGGCCCGCGGCCGTGCGAGTGGTCGTGCCCGGCATCCGCGTGTTCGTGGCTATCCCCGTGCCCGTCTCCGTGGTCGTGCCCGGCGCCCCACGGTCCACGGCCGGCGCCGCGCGGTCCGCCGTGGCGTCGACCGCCCGTGCGCAGGGCCAGGAGGGCCTGCTCGATCTGGCGAATGGCATCCGCTTGACTTTCCGAAGACATGTATGTAACTATACATTCATTGTCATATGACATGTAAACCCAATCCGAAAGAAGAACCCCATGAACACCCCCACTGAAACAACTGCCCCCCGCCCCAGCCACTGGCTGCGGGCGATCGAGTTCCGCAAGCACCAGCTGGGTCGCGAGTACCGCGACACGCTGAACGACAAGGCCCGCGAGGGCATCTCCGACGAGGACTACGCCACCACCATGGCCACCCTCGAGAAGATGGCGCTCAACCTGGGCTGGAGCGAGGACGACGACTTCGGCCCGCGCGGTCGCGGCTTCGGCCCCGGCTTCGGTCGCGGCCCCAAGCGCGGCTTCGGGCGTGGCTTCGGGCCCGGCTTCGGACCCGGTCACGGTCACCACGACCACCCGCACCGCCGTCCTGAGAATGCACAGGACTCCTCGCCCGCCGCGGAGCCCGAGGCGTAACCTCGAAGCATGGACACTCCTCGACCCATAGGTTTCTGGCTCAAGCTCGTTGACCGACTGATCGACGAGCAGTTCGCCTCGACACTCGAGGAACACGGCGTCACCCGACGCCAGTGGCAACTCCTGAACGTGCTCACGCAAGGGCCCGCGACGGTGGAGCAACTGGATGCCGCGGTGGCGCCGTTCCTGTCGGGCGCGACCGACGACGACCCTGCCGAGACCTCCGCCGACCACCTCGCCGAGCTGCTGGATAGCGCCTGGCTGGAGGACACCGCGCAGGGCTACGCGCTCACCGACCGCGGACGCGGCGCCTTCGAGCGGCTCGAGCTCGTGGTCGCCGCTCAGCGCACCCAGGTCGCGGAGGGCATCACGGCCGACCAGTACGGGCAGGCCGTCGCCGTGCTCGAGCGCATGGCGCGCAACCTCGGCTACGCCGGCTGAACCAACCCGGCTAGCGCGACCCGCGCCCGCGCGTAGGGCTCCACGCTGTCGGTGAGCCGCGAGGCCGAGTTCGCGCCTTCGAGGATCGCCGTGACCTCGAAGGCGAGTTGGGCGGCGTCCGCGCCTGGCGCCAACTCCCCCGCATCGATGGCTCGCTGGGCGATGCGGCGCACGGTCTCGTACCAGTCGGCCATGGCATCGGCGACGGCATCGCGCACGGGCCCCGGCTGGGCCCCGACCTCCATGGCGGCTGCGGCGAAGAAGCATCCGCCGGCGAACACCCGGCCCTGGCTGTAGTCGAGCCAGTTGTCGAGCAGCGCGCGCAGCCGGTCGAGCCCGCCGGGCACCGTGAGCGCCGGCGCGATCACGCGCTCGATGAAGATCTCGCGCGCGGCTTCGACTGTCGCGAGCTGCAACTGCTCCTTCGTACCGAAGAGGGCGACGACACCGCCCTTGCTCCGGTCGGTCTCGGTTGCCAGGGCGCCGATGGTGAGCCCGTCCAGTCCGCCGACCGACGCGAGGTTGACGGCGCGCTCCATCACCTGGCGGCGCGACTCGTCCCCGCGCGCCCGTCGTCCATCGGCGGCCGTCGTCATGGCATCCATTGTTGCGTTCCTCCCGCCTTTCGATACTATACGAACGATCGTATTTACACACGAAAGGACTCCGGATGCCCGCCGCCCGCGTCGCCCTCGCCACCCTCAGCCGCGTCGCCCCCGCACTGGGAGCCGAGGTGGGGTGGCGGCTGTGGCGCCACGTCGGCGCGCCACAAGCCGTGCACGAGCGCGACTCGCTGGTGCACAAGTGGGCGTACCGCGAGGTCGTGGATGTGGGCGGCCGCGAGATCATGACCTACCGCTGGGGGTCGGGAGAGCGCGTGATACTTCTCGTGCACGGGTGGCGGAGCCGGGCATCCCGATTCTCGGCTCTTGTCGCGGCCCTGCAGTCTGCCGACGTGACTGTCATCGCCTTCGACGCGCCAGCGAACGGTGACTCACCCGGGCGGCTCGTGACGATCCTCGACTACGCCGCCGCGATCGAGGCACTGTCGCTGCGGCACGGCCCGATCGACACGATCGTGGCGCACTCGTTCGGGGTGCTCGCGACCTTCGTCGCCGTGCGCGAGGGCGTGACCGTCAAGCGCATCGTCGGAATCTCGGGGATGGCGAATGCCGACCAGCTCGTCGACAAGTTCTGCGCCCTCGCCGGCCTGGGCGCCCGAGCCGTGCGCGGCATGCGGCGACGGATCGAACGCCGCACGTTCCCCGAGGTCGTCGACCCCTGGAGCCGGTTCGTCGCCGAGCTGGACCCGTCGGCCACTCACGTGCCCGTGCTCCTGGTGCACGACACGGATGACGCGACCGTCGATCCCGGCCAGGCACTGCTCATCGCCGACGCGCACACCGGGCCGGTGCACTCCGTGATCACCTCGGGACTCGGCCACCTGCGCATCCTCAGCGACCCCGCGGTCGTGGAGGAGGTGCGGCGGTTCGTCGTCAGCGAGCGGTGAGCGCCCACCAGATCATGAGCATCGTCACGAAGAACCCGGTGATGAAGTTGAGGAGCAGGAATCGCCGCCACCCACGGTTGGCGGTGTCGGCCGCGGCATCCGTCACGTTCCAGAACGGTGCGCAGACCGCGGCGTACGGCAGCACGAGGATCGCTGCCAGAGGCCCGGGCCACGCGCTGAACAGCAGCAGCACTCCGCCGAGGAGGTAGGCGATCACGGCGAAGCGCACCGTCCAGCGGGCGCCGATCACCGTCGCGATCGAGGCGATGCCGCCCTCGCGGTCGGCGATGACGTCCTGCACCGCACCGAACGCGTGCGACGCCATGCCCCACAGGAAGAACGCGCCGAGCACCGCCCACAGTTGCGGCGTGAACACCGCACCCGCCAGCACGAGGCCGTAGACCGCGGGCGAGACGAAGTGAGTGCTCGAGGTGATCGAGTCGAGGAACGGCTTCTCCTTGAAGCGCAGCCCCTTCGCCGAGTAGGCGACCACCGCGAACAGCGAGATCGCCAGCACCAGCCACGACAGGGGCGACCCCACGATCACGAGGTAGACGACGAACGGCACGGTCGTCACGACCGAGGCGATCAAGGTCGGCCGGTGCATCCGGGTGTCGAGAAGGGCACCCTCGACGCCACCCTTGCGCGGGTTGCGCAGATCGGACTCGTAGTCGAAGACGTCGTTGATGCCGTACATCGCGAGGTTGTACGGGATGAGGAAGAAGATCGTGCCCACGATCAGGGTCACGTCGACCTGGCCGGTGGTCAGCAGGTAGGCGGCCGCGAACGGGAACGCGGTGTTCACCCAGCTGAGGGGCCGGGATGACACGAACAGCGCCTTAAGCATCGGTGGGCTCCTCCTCGGGGGCGGGTCTCGATACGCCCTCTGGGCTACTCGACCGGCGGCCGTCGAGCAGGGCCCACAGCGCGGGCAGACCCACGACCGCCGCCACCGCGTAGGCGAAGTCCTCGAGCGGCGCGACCCCCACGAACGCCCCGGATATCGCGGCCGGGTTGTAGGCGACAAGCCCGACGGAGATCATCACGTTGTCGAAGATCGCCGTCATCACCAGCACCACGGCCGCCGTCAGGGCGACCGCCGGCCAGCGCGGAGTGCGGCGCACGATGAGTCCCGCGATCACGAGCACCGCGACCGGCACGAGGAACACGACGTTGAGCGCCCAGTAGGTCATGGGGTGCCGCCCGCGCGGTCGTTTCGGACATCTCGCCCGTCCTCAGCACCCGCGTGTGTCCGTAGCGACCGCGCGTGCAGCAGGCGGGATGCCGCGGAGTACGCGTTCATCGTCAGGTAGCACAGCAGCGTGAGGAAGAAGACCTCCTCGAGCGGAACCTCGGGCGCGACCTGCAGGCCGGTCATGAACGAGGTCTCCCCGCGGAAGAACACGCCGAGTCCAACCCCCGCAATGTCCCAGGCGAGGAAGAACGCGAGGCCGACCACCAGCACCACCGCCGCCCGCCACGGCGCCGCCCAGAAGAACAGTCGGAACCTGCGGTCGAGCATCACCATGCCGGTGAGGGCGACCGCGAGGGCGGCGAGGTAGAGGAGGCTCATGGGGCCGGCGGGGTCGCTTCGGTGTTCGAGCCTGCTTCGGTGATCGAGCGCGCTTCGGTGATCGAGCCTGTCGAGATCGTCGCCGGGGTCTCGACAAGCTCGACCACCGGGGGCTCGACCGCCGACGGCACCAGCGGCTCGGCCATCGGCTCGGTCGACGTGTCGCCACGCAGTCGCTTGATCAGGATCTCAGCGCTGATCAGGCACATCGGCAGCCCGATGCCCGGGATCGTCGAGCCGCCCACGTAGTAGAGCCCGTCGACCTTCTTCGACACGTTGCCCGCCCGGAAGAACGCGCTCTGCTTGAGCGTGTGCGCAGGCCCTAGGGCCGTGCCGCGCCAGGCGTGCAGCTCGTCGGCGAAGTTGCCGGGGCCCACGGTGCGGCGCACGGTGATGCGCGAGGCCAGATCCGGGATGCCCGTCCAGTCGGCGATCTGCGCAATGACCCGGTCGGCCAGCACCTCGATGCGGGTGTCCCCGTCACCGTCGACGTCGCCGCGCCCGATCGTGGGATCGGCGGGGATCGGCACGAGCACGAACAGGTTCTCGTAACCTTCGGGCGCGACATCCGGATCGACACCACCGGGCTTGCAGATGTAGAGCGAGGCGGGCTCGGGCACCGACGAGGGGGTTCCGAAGATGGCGTCGAAGCCACGCTCCCACTCGCGCGTGAAGAGCAGCGTGTGGTGCTCCAGCTGCGGCAGTTCGCCCTCGACGCCCAGATAGAGCAGCAGAGCGCTGGGGCCGGGGGTCTTCGTGTCCCAGTACTCCTGCGGGTAGGTCTGCTCCTCGGGCTTGAGCAGCTCGGTCTCGCTGTGGTGCAGGTCGGCGGCCGAGACGACGATGTCGGCGTCGGCGAACTGGATCTCCCGATGCTCGTCGAGGTACTCGACGCCGGTCGCCTTGCCATTCTCCACGACGATGCGCGTGACCTCGGCGCGGGTGATGATCGTCGCGCCCTCGGCACGCGCGAGGTCGGCGATCGACTCGATCACGCGGGTGAAGCCGCCGATCGGGTACAGCACTCCGTCGGCCAGGTCGAGGTGGCTCATGAGGTGGTACATGCTCGGGGTCAGGTACGGCGACGAGCCGAGGAACACGGCCGGGTAGCCGAGCACCTGGCGCAAACGCTGGTCGTGGAACTTGCGCCCCACGAGGCTCGACAGCGGCTCGAGCAGCAGGCGCAGGAACTTCGCGGTCTTCGAGAGCACATCCCGGCGAAGCAGGGTGCGGATGTCCGCGAAGGTCGTGTACAGAAAGCGCAGCTTCGCGAGTTCGTACGTTTCCCGCGCGGAGTCCAGGTACTTCTCAAGCCGATCGCCGGCGCCGGGCTCGATGGCCTCGAACAGCTCGAGGTTGTCCTCGAGTTCGGCCGAGACATCCAGCGGCTCGGCGACGCCCTCGAAGTAGACGCGGTAGCCGGGGTCGAGGGTGACGAGCTTGAGCTGCTCGTCGGCCGAGGTTCCCAGCAGCTTGTAGAAGTGGTCGAAGACCTCGGGCATGAGGTACCAGCTCGGGCCGGTGTCGAAGCGGAAGCCATCCTGCTCCCAGCTGCCGGCGCGCCCGCCGACCTCGGGGCGTCCCTCGAGCAGGGTCACCTTGTGGCCCTCGCGAGCGAGCAGGGCGGCACTCGCGAGTCCCGCGATGCCACCCCCGATGACGACGACGCGACTCATGATCGACCTTTCGAACGGGGCAGTGATCCGGCGCTCGCGGCGAGCGCGAGCCTGACCTTGACGGGGTTGGGCACGCGCACCCGGGAGCGCACGAGCTGGTCGGCGGGCGTCTTGCGCAGCCGACGCGAGAGCTCGGCGAACAGGGACTGTGCGAGCGCCACCGCGCGACGGCTGCTGGAGGGCAGTTCGGGTAGAACCGCGGCGGAGACGGCGAGGTCGGCGTCGATGTCGTCGAGCAGGCGCACCTTCTCCTCCTCGGTGAAGGTCTCGACGTTCACGTCGGGAAAGTAGCTGCGGCCGAGGGTCTCGAAGTCCGCGGCGAGGTCGCGCAGGAAGTTGACCTTCTGGAATGCGGCCCCGAGGGCGCGCGCGCCCGTCTCGAGCCGGCGCAGGTCATCCACGTTCTCGCCGAGCACGAATGCGCGCAGGCACATGAGACCCACCACCTCGGCGGAGCCGTAGACGTAGCGCTCGAAGCTCGCCTGATCGTGCTGCTTCGCGCTGAGGTCCATGCGCATCGACTCGAAGAACGGAGCCGTCAGTTCGGCGCCAAAGCTCGTCTCGCGCGCGGTCAACGCGAAGGCGTGCACCACGAGGTTGGAGCTGAAGCCGGTGTCCATCGCGTTCTCGGTCTCGCGCTCGAGTTCGTTGAGTGCACGGCCGGCACCGATGGTGTCGACCCCCGCCTCTTCTGCACCGCCGTCGACGATCTCATCGGCCACCCGCACGAGGGCGTAGATGTTCTCCACGTGCTGACGCACACCCGGCCCGAGCAGCCGCGACGCGAGGCCGAACGAGGTCGAGTACCGCCGGATGACAATGCTCGCCGTCTCCTCTGCGACCCGATCGTAGAGGGCGAGCCGCCCGCTCACTTGACCCGCCCGAGCACGTCGTCGGCGAGCGGGTGCAGCTCGAGCCGCAATGCTGGAGGAATGTGCGGCTCGGCCAGACGCGCTAGGGCACGGTTCGTGTAGTAGCGCGCCAGCCCCTCCGTGAAGTTCTTCGCGCCGCAGCCGACGAGTACATCGCGGATGCGTGCGGCATCCGCCTCGGTGAGATCCTCTGTACCGAAGACCGGCTCGACGCTCGCCCACTCGCGCGTGCTGGTCGCGTAGGCGATCATCACCGTGCGCTTGCCCTCGCGCAGGTCGCCGATCGTCGTCTTACCGGTCTCCGACTCCAAGCCGAAAACCCCCAGCAGGTCGTCGACGATCTGGTAGGCGATGCCGATCTCGCGACCGAAGTCGCCGAGCGTCGCCACGACCTCGTCGGAGGCTCCCGCGAGGATCGCGCCCGCCTGCAGCGGGCACTCGAACGAGTACACGGCCGTCTTGAGGCGCTCCATGGTGAGGATGTCGTCGACGCGGGGAACCTCCGGCAGCATCGAGAAGTCCACGTCGATCAGCTCGCCGGCGGCGGAGGCGAAGAGCGCGTCATCCATGACCTCGATCAGGCGAGTGCGGATCTCGCCGCTGACCCCGCTGCGGTCGATGAGTCGGTAGGAGTTGAACAGCGCGAGGTCGCCAGCGATCACGGCCGCCGAGATGCCGCTGTGGTCGGCCGCGCGCTGGGTGGCACCCGCGGCGAGCGCACGGTCGCGGTAGGTGCCCGAGATGTTGGGCGATCCGCGGCGCACGAAGTCGTTGTCGATCACGTCGTCGTGCACGATCAGGGCGGTGTGCAGCAGCTCGAATGCCGCACCCACGTAGGCGGCGGCCTCCAGATCGGTGCCGCCGAGCGCGTCATAGGCGCACATGACCATGCGCGGGCGGAACCGCTTTCCGCCGATGGTGTTGTTCTCGAGGGTCTCCCACAGCGCCACATACTGCGGACCGAAGGCTGCTGCGCGGTTCTTGGCTAGGCTGAAGAAGCGCGCCAGCACGGCGTCGACCTGCGATTGCCTCTCCTGCGAGAGGGCGAGCAGCCCCGAACTATCCACATAGGCAGACTACCTCGATGACTGAATCAGAACAGGTTGTGCTTCTGGATGACGCGGGCACCCCGATCGGCGTCGCCGACAAGTACGGCGTGCACACCGCCGACACCGCCCTGCACCTCGCCTTCAGTTGCCACGTCTACAACGAGGACGGCCTGGTGCTGGTCACCCGGCGCGCCCTGTCCAAACTCACCTGGCCGGGAGTGTGGACGAACTCGTTCTGCGGGCACCCGGCCCCGGGTGAGTCGTTCGATGACGCGATCGCGCGCCGGGCATCCGTCGAACTGGGCATCACGATTGGTGAGCTCACGCTGATCCTGCCCGACTTCCGCTACCGCGCGGTCGACGCGTCGGGCATCGTCGAGAACGAGGTGTGCCCTGTCTACCGGGCCGTGACGGCGGATGCCGTGGTCCCGAACCCCGACGAGGTCGCGGAGTTCGCGTGGGTCACCCCCGAGTCGCTGACGGCGGCAGCTCTCGCCGCGCCCTACGCGTTCAGCCCGTGGCTGGGGTGGCAGCTGGAGCAGCTCTCCGCCCGATGATCGAGCCTGTCGAGATCGGCGACCGGTGATCGAGCCTGTCGAGATCCGAGACCCGCGTCAGTTCCCCGCCGCGCCCGCATCCGTCGACCGCACGTCAGTGCGGTGGAAGTTCTGGAAGCTGCGGCTCGCGGTCGGCCCGCGCTGGCCCTGGTAGCGGTTGAGGTACGCGCCCGAACCGTACGGGTTCTCGACCGGCGAGCTCGTGCGGATGAAGCACAGCTGCCCGATCTTCATGCCCGGCCACAGCTTGATCGGCAGGGTCGCGACGTTGGAGAGCTCGAGCGTGACGTGCCCCGAGAAGCCGGGGTCGACGAATCCGGCGGTCGAGTGCGTGAGCAGCCCGAGGCGGCCGAGCGAGCTCTTTCCCTCGAGGCGGGCAGCGACGTCGTTGGGGAGCGTCACCAGCTCGAAAGTGCTGCCGAGCACGAACTCGCCGGGGTGCAGGATGAACGGCTCTTGCTGCTCCACCTCGACCAGGTGCGTGAGGTCGGGCTGATCCTCGGCGGGGTCGATGAACGGGTACTTGTGGTTGTCGAACAGGCGGAAGAAGCGATCGAGGCGCACATCGATACTCGAGGGCTGCACCATCTCGAGGTCGAGAGGCTCGAGTCCGATGCGGCCCGACGCCAGTTCTGACCGGATGTCGCGATCACTGAGAAGCATGCGGCCCAGTCTATTGACGCGAGCCCGCCCATCCCCTGCGCGGGCGCCACGGACTCGCGCGGTCGATACGGCGGGCTCGATCGTCCGTATCGTGCGCGCGATCCACCACTCCTCCCGATGATGACGGGAGAGCCCAGCCTCACCGGGGCGACGGCCGTCGCGCTCATGGTCGACCGGACGCTTCAAGATGCGAACGTGACCAACTGGCCCGCGCGGATGTTCTTGGTCCACGAGCTGCCCGCGTTGGACCTTCACCCACGCTCCGTTTCCCGAGCAATCGAGCGTGGCGAGTTGATTCGGGTGAAACGCGGAGCGTACTGTCCGCGCGCCGTGTGGGATGCGGCGACCGATCCGGAACGACATCGGCTTCGAGTGAATGCGGCGGCGGCCGCGCATCCGAACGCCGTCTTCTCGCATTGGTCCGCCGCCGTTCTGCATGGCCTGCCGCTGATCGGACCGTGGCCGTCGACAGTTCATGTCGCTGCCGACCGCGCGAGCGGTGGCCGCTCGGAGGTGGGATTGACCCGGCATTGCCGAGGTCTTCGCGCTGACGAGATCGTAGACCTCGGGACCGCGCGGGCCACCTCGGTCGAACGAACGCTGGCAGACCTGTCGACGGTTCAGCCTTTTCGCTTCGCCGCGTCACCCGCTGATTACGCGTTTCGCGCCGGGCAGACCACCCGCGATGCGCTCGTCGCTTATCTGGAGGCGCCCTTCCGCGGTCGATCTCGCGCGCTGCAGGTTGCGGAGTTCGCCGATGGCCGAGCTGAAACGCCAGGCGAGTCGCTCAGCCGCGCAACCATGCACCTCCTGGGGTTTCCGGCCCCGCTCCTGCAGGTGCGGCACGTCACCGGCACGCGGGCGGAGTTCACGGACTTCGAATGGCCGGAGTACGGGGTGATCGGGGAGTTCGACGGTCTGGGCAAGTACCTGCGGGAGGAGCTCCGGGGCAACCGGAGCGTCGCAGAGGTCGTGATCGACGAGAAGAAGCGGGAGGACCGCCTGCGCCGTTCATCCGGGAGGACGTTCGCGCGGTGGGGGTGGGACGACGCACTTCGGATCACGCCGCTCCGCGACATCCTGATCGAATCGGGCCTGCCGATCGTTCGCGCGGGCCTTACGGACTCGCGCGGTCTATACGGCGGGCCCGATCGTCCGTACCGTACGCGCGAGCACGGTCTGGCCTAGAATTGGCGCTGCACGTTCGCGGATGTAGTTCAATGGCAGAACTTCAGCTTCCCAAGCTGATAGCGCGGGTTCGATTCCCGTCATCCGCTCAGAGAATGTCACCTACGAGTCGAACCCGAGCCCCAGCGCATCCAGGGTCTTCAGCAGCAGGTTGCGGCGGCCCTGGTTGTGGTCCGCGCGGTTGAGTGACCAGCGAGTGAGATTGATTCCGACGGATGCCGCGGGCTCGGGCGGAAACGGAAGCGGCCGTTCGCGCACCATCCGTAGCGTCGTGCGCTCGGTGGACTCACCGGAGAGCAGGTCGAGCATGACGTCGCCCGCGAAGCGGGTCGCGCCCACGCCGAGGCCGGTGAAGCCCGCCGCGTAGGAGACCCGGCCGCCGCGCGCCGTCCCGAAGAATGCGCAGAATCGCGTGCTGGTGTCGATCGCTCCCGCCCAGCGGTGCGTGAACTCGACGTCGGCAAGTTGCGGGAACGTCGTGAAGAAGTGGCTCGCGAGCCTCGTGAAGCTCTGCTGCCGTTCCTCGTACTGCGAGCGCACCCGACCGCCGGCGTAGTACACGGCGTCGTATCCGCCGAACAGGATCCGGTTGTCGGCCGACAGCCGGTAGTAGTGGAACTGGTTGGCCATGTCAGCGAGGCCCTGACGGTTCGTCCAACCGATCGAGGCCAGCTCGCCGTCGGTCAGCGGCCGGGTCATCAGCACGTAGTCGTACACCGGCACCGTCATGAGCCGGTTGCGCTTGAGCAGCGACGGGAACACATTGGTCGCCAGCGCCACCTGCTTCGCCCGGATGCTGCCCGCGTCGGTCACCACGTCGACGCCATCGCCCCCGGTGTCCAGCCGTCGCACCGGGCTCGACTCGTAGATCTCGACGCCGAGCTCCTGCGCGACCCGAGCGAGCTCGTTCGCCAGCCGGGCGGGGTGCACGAGCGCGGTGGAGCGGCGGTCCCAGTGGGCTGCGAGGTAAGTGGGGGAGTTGACCTCGGCTTGAGCGGCAGCGGCATCCATTCGCCCGTCGGCATCCAGCCACTCGATCTGGTGAGGCTCGACGGCCACCGTGAGGGTTCCGGTGCGCTCGAAGTCGCACTGCATCGAATACTTCGCGACGGTGGCCTCGATCGCGTCGAGGTTCTCGTGGCCGAGTCGGTCGAGCTCGTGAAGCTCCTCGGGCCAGCGACGCTGGCCGTTCTCCTCACCGTGCGTGAGGCTCGCCTCGACGAAACCACCGTTGCGACCGGATGCCGCCCAGCCGACGCGCTTCGCCTCAACCACCACAACGGACCGGCCCGGGTCCCGCTCCTTGGCACGCACGGCGGTCCACAGCCCGGTGTACCCGGCACCGACGATCACGAGGTCGGCGGAGCGGGAGCCGGTCAGGGATTCGTGCGGCGGCGGCGGTGCGTCGTCAGTCCAGAACGGGCGAGCCACCGACGACGCGAGCGACCGCGCGATGACTTCCTGGGCTGGCAGATCTCGCTCGAAGGCTGTCGTGTGCACCGCAAGGCTCCCTATTGTTGAGCGTGATCCGATGCTATCCCCCGCCTCGGGCAGGAAGTGAGCCGATGAGTGACGCGCCCCTCGATCTGACCGCCCTCGAGGTGCCGACCGAGCCCGTCGAGGCATCCCGCACCGTCGCTGGCGCGCCGCGCGATGGCGCCGCCGAGCTGACAGTCTTCGAGGGATGCGAGATCGGGGTCTGGGAGATGACCCCGGGCACCGCCACCGACGTCGAGGTCGATGAGGTCTTCGTCGTGCTCGCTGGCGCTGCGACGATCACCTTCGACGACGGCACTGTCGTCGACCTGAAGCCCGGATCGTTCTGCCACCTGCGTGCCGGCCAGCGCACCCGCTGGCACGTGACCGCGACGCTGCGCAAGATGTACGTCGTGGCGGCGGAGGGCACGGCATGACCGAACTCGTGCCGATACCGTCGCCGGGCATCCCGCTGTTCTACGGCGACCCGGGCAACCCGGTGGTCATCGTGCTGCACGACTGGTACGGTCGCCTGCCCGGCCTCGACTCCTTCGCCGAGGCGCTGGCCTCCCGCGGGCTGCGGGTCGCGGTGCCCGACCTGTACCAGGGCGTCTGCACAACGGATGCCGCGACCGCCGAATCGCTCATGACCAGCCTCGACCTCTCAACAGCCCTCGCCGAGGTCGACGACGCGATCGCGCAGGCTCAGGACACCGGCGACGAGCGGGTCGCGATCGTCGGATTCTCGATGGGCGGCTGGTTGGGGTTGCTGCACGCGCAGGGGGGTTCGGTCGACGCCGTGGTGGCGTACTACGCGAGTCTCAGCGAGGCGGAGCACGGCGTCATCCCGTGCCCGGTGCTCTTCCAGTGGGCCGAGGTCGACGAGTGGGAGAACGGGGACGGCCCGGAGGAGTTCATTGCGCGCCTCAAGGATCACGGCACGCCCGTCACCGAGCACCGCTACATCGGCACCGAGCACGGGTTCGCCAACGCGAGCATCCCGTCGAAGATCAACGCGCAGGCCGCCGCGCTGGCGTTCGCGCGCACGGCGGTGTTCCTGGAGAAGCACCTGGTCGGGTAGCGCGGTTTCGATACGCGCCTTCGGCGCTACTCAACCGGCCTTCGTCACGTCCCACAGGTGGTGGATCGGGTCGTGGATGAAGTACTTCGCGAACGTCTCGATCGTGAACGAGACCCCGTCGCTGCGTCGGCCGGGGCGGCTCCAGTCCGCGACCGTGTCGAATGCGTCGGCGAGCGCCGCGGCATCCGCCACCAATTCGGCCGACACCACCTCGGGCGACTGCTCGTTGTAGCGCTCCTCGACGGCGGTCGCGTCCTGGTCCCAGTTGGGGAACAGCGGGTCGTGTTCGGCGAGCATGAGCCCCAGCCGATACAGGTAGATGCGGAAGACATCGCGCACATGAGCCGCGTACTCGAGCTTCGACCAGGTGCTCTCGTCGGGACGCTCGCGCACATCGTCGCGCTCGAGCACGGCGGGCCACGAGGCCGCGTTGGCGCGGATCATGTCGGCGACGTCGGTCGCCTCGAAGGTGCTCGCGTCGAATGCGCACTCGGGGCAGGGCTTCTCGAGCACCCACGTCCAGTTCTTGGTGTCAGGGGTTATCGCCATGACACCATCGTGCCGTGTCGCGCCGACCGGCTACCGTAGATATCGTGCCAACCTTCTCCGACGACATCGTTACCGCCGTGCTGCGCCACATGAACGAGGACCACCCCGAGGACAACATCCTCATCGTCACCGCCTTCGGTCACAAGGATGCCTGGGCCGCAACCATGATCGGCCTCGACGGCGACGGCGGCTCCTGGGCCTACCTCCTCGGCGACGACGAGCGAGTGGTCACCGTGCCCTGGTCAGGGCCGATCACCGAACGGCCCGAGATCCGGCGCGAGATCGTCAAGGTCTACGACGCGGCGTGCGCGAAGCTCGGCGTGGAGCCTCGCCCGCACGACTAGTCGCCCTGTCGACGCTCGGCTAAACTGAGGCTTACCTTACCTACCGTTCTCAGGAGCTCCGGATGAGCGTCATCCCCTTCTCGCAAGCCCTTCGCGAGCGCACCCGTTCGAGTCACGGCGACAGCGCCGGCGCGACGTTCATGAGCGACCTGATGACCGGCAAGGGCTCGCGCGACGACTACATCGCGCTCGTCGCCCAGCACTACTACATCTACGAGGCCCTCGAGGCCGCCGCCCTCCGGTTCGCGGATGACGCGGTCGCATCCCCCTTCATCAGCCCGCAACTGACGCGGCTGCCCGCCTTGGAGCTCGACCTCGACTACCTCGTGGGACCCGACTGGCGCGACGCCCACCCTCCCGTGCCCGCGACCACCCGGTACGTCGACCGCATCACCGAGGTCGCCGACGAGGGCTGGGCCGGCGGATTCGTCGCCCACCACTACACGCGCTACCTCGGGGACCTCTCCGGCGGCCAGGCGATCGCGAAGATCATGCAGCGCCAGTTCGGCTTCGAGACCAACGGTGTCGCGTTCTACATCTTCGACCAGATCGCCTCCCCGAAGGAGTTCAAGGAGACCTACCGCGACCAGCTCGACTCGGTCGAGTGGGATGCCGCGGAGCGCGAGCGGGTCATCGACGAGGTGCTACTCGCCTACACGTTCAACACGGATCTGTTCATCGACCTCGCCGCAGCGAAGGCTGCTGCCTAGGCGGGTTGAGTAGGCCAAAGGCCGTATCGAAACCCCAACCCAGGCGGGTTGAGTAGGCCAAAGGCCGTATCGAAACCCCCCCTAGGCGGGTTGAGTAGGCCGAAGGCCGTATCGAAACCCCACACCTGAGGTTTCGATACGCGCTTCGCGCTACTCAACCCGCCTAAGCGCGAATCGCCGGGATCGCAGTCGTGCGGGACATGAAACGCACCACGTTCTCGTCGACGATGATGTCGCTGGGGCGCAGCGGACGCGTCAGGTAGAGACCCTCGAGCTCGCTGATGCGGCTGAGGGCCACGTAGGTCTGGCCGGGCGCGAATGAGCGCTGGCCGAGGTCGACGATCGCGCGGTCGTAGGTCTTGCCCTGCGACTTGTGGATGGTGACCGCCCACGCCAACCGCAGCGGGAACTGCGTGAACTCGGCCACGACATCCTTGCGCAGCGACTTGGTCAGCGGCGAGTAGTTGTACTTGAACTTCTCCCAGACCGCGGGCTTGACCTCGTGGCGCTCACCGTCGATCTCGACCCACACGGTCGTGTCGATCTTCAGAACAGTGCCCACACTGCCGTTCACCCAGCGCTGCGACTCGCCGCCGACGTCGTTGCGCAGGAACATCACCCGCGCGCCCACCTTGAGTTCAAGCGCCTCGTCGGCCGGGTACGCGCGCCCACCGAACTCGCCGTTGATCTCGGCCCGCGCGGTGAGCACCCGACCGGGCAGGCGGGCGAGCTCGGTGGCGTTGATGCGCGTGACGGTGCCGTTCGTGGTGGCCAGGGTGATCGCGCCATCCGTCGGGGCGGGTCTGGCGCCCACCTCGTTGAGGCGACCCGCGATCTCGGCGGTCACGTATCCGTGCCGCACCGCGTTGAGCATGCGCTTGAACTCGTCCTCGTGCTGGCGATGGATGGTCGACAGCTCGTAGATCGTGAGGTCGGTCTCGTCCCAGACCTTCGCGTCGAAGAACCACATCGAGTCGTACCGGTCGGCGAAGTAGGCGCGCTCGTCGCCCTCCCCCGGCACTGGGGCGAGCTGGTACGGGTCGCCGAACAGCACCACCTGCACCCCGCCGAATGCCTCGTTCTTGCGCTGGCGGGCCTGCCGCAGCGACCGGTCGATCGCATCGAGCAGGTCGGCGTTGACCATCGACACCTCGTCGATCACGAGGGTGTCGATCGTGTTGAGGAGCTTCTTGAGTTCCGCGCTCTGGTCGATGTCGTGGTCGGCAATGACGCCGATCGGCAGACGGAACAGCGAGTGGATGGTCTGCCCGCCCACGTTGAGAGCGGCCACGCCGGTCGGAGCGCTGATCACGAGCTGCTTCGAGGTGTTCCACGACAGGTAGTTGAGGAGGGTCGACTTGCCGGTGCCGGCACGGCCGGTGACGAAGATGTTGTCGCGAGTGGTCTCGATGCGGTCGTAGACGGCCTGCTGCTCAGGGGACAGGCTCACCTCGCTCACGGATTCACTGTACCTGCGGCGATGGTCGGGTCTCGGCAAGCTCGACCACCGGTGCACAGCCCGGCCTCGGTGCACAGGGCGGGCGGGTCTCGGCAAGCTCGACCACCGGTGTGCAACTTAGGATGATGGAATGCGCCGGGAGATCATCACGTGGTCGATCGTGGTGGCCGCCGTCATCGGCGGATTCGTGGGGACCGTGCTGATCCTCAACGCCTCCCTCTACAGCGCGAGCGGTTTTGTGCGCAGCTACCTCGACGCCCTGGCGCGACACGACGCACCGGGGGCGCTTGAGCTCGCCGGCCCGAGCGTCGCCGGCGACGCGTCGACCCAGTTGCTCTCGCGCGACGCGATGGGGGAGCTGGGCGACATCCGGCTGATCAGCGACTCGGCACAGCCCGACGGCACCCACACGGTCGTCTACGCCTACAGCGCCGGAACGGTCGTGGGCCAGTCGTCGTTCACCGTGCGGCCGACCGGATCACTTCTCGGCCTGTTCACCACGTGGTCGTTCGACACCACGCCGCTGGGGGTCGTGCAGCTCACCGTGCTCCACGAGGACGAGTTCACGGCCAACGGGGTCGCGCTGACCACACCTCGGCAGAACGAGTCGGCGCCGTACCTCGTCTTCACGCCCGGACTCTACGAGTTCGATCACCAGTCGACGTTCCTCACCGCCGAGCCCGTGCGCATCGCCGTGACCGAGCCGAGCTCAGCGGTGCCGGCCGAGCTCGACGTGCAGGCCAACGACGCCTTCGCCGAGGAGGTGTCGCGCGAGGTCAACGAGTTCCTTGACGCGTGCGCCACCCAGCAGGTGCTGCTGCCGACGGGGTGCCCGTTCGGCCAGACGATCACCAACCGGGTGGTCACGAGCCCGGAGTGGTCGATCATCGACTACCCGAAGGTGACGATCATCCCCGGCGGCGAGCCGAGTCAGTGGCGGATGTCGCAGGCCTCCGCCACGGCCCACCTCATCGTCGACGTCAAGAGCCTCTTCGACGGCACGATGTCAAGCCTCGACGACGACGTTCCGTTCACCGTGCGCGCAACCATCGCGATGCTGCCCGAGGACGACCTCATCATCACTGTCGACTGATGGGCTTGCTGGCCGCGCGCTCCGCGAGCATGCGGTTGTACTCCTCCAGCTCGGCATCACCGTCGCGATCCGCCTTGCGGTCGTAGCGCTTCTGCTCGCGATCGTCGCTGCGAGACCAGAGCACGACGATCGCGATCGCGATGATCGCGTTGGGGATCTCGCCGACGCTCCAGGCGATCGCGCCGCCGGCCTGCTGGTCGAGAATCGCCTTCGTGCCCCAGCCCATCGCGCCGTACCAGTCCACGAGGAGCAACCCCGTGCCGGTGACGAGCGCGAGCCCGAAGAACGCGTGGAAGGCCATCGTCGCAAACAACGTGACGAGTCGGATCGGGAACGGCGCGCGGTTGGGCGCCGGGTCGATGCCGATGAGCGAGAACACGAACAGATAGCCGGTGAGCAGGAAGTGGATGACCATCCACTCGTGTCCGATGTGATTGGTCGTCGCCCAGTCGAACAGCGGCGTGTAGTAGAACAGCCAGAGCGAGCCGGTGAACAGCCCAGCCGCGACCAGCGGATTGCTCAGCACCCCGAAGTACTTCGAGTGCACGAGCAGCATGATCCACTCCCGCGGCCCCCGGCTGCCATCGCTGCGCTTCTCGATCGTGCGCAGGGCGAGCGTGATCGGTGCCCCGGGCACCAGCAGCACGGGAATCACCATGCCCAGCACCATGTGCGCGAGCATGTGCGACGAGAACAGGTAGCGCTCGTACACGTTCACGCCGCCGTTGGTGATGTAGGCGAGCGCCAGCAGCCCCGCGACCCAGAGCACGGTGCGGTGCCAGGGCCACGAGTCGCCCCGCCGACGCAGACGGATGACTCCCCATACGTAGAACAGAATTCCGAAGCCGCACACCAGCAGCCAGATCAGGTCGATGTTCCACATCGTGAACAGGTTCTGCAGGGACACCGGCGGCGGCAGCGGGCTTCCCGTGAGCAGCTCGGCGGGTGTGGGGTCCGTCAGCTCGGAGGCGGGCACCTGTGGCACGGGAGTCGGCGTTCGTGCCAGTGCCGCGGCCACGCCCGACGCGATGCCCATGAACGCGAGCTCGGCGGCGGCCACCACCCAGAACAGTCGGGCTGCGGCGGAGTCGATTGAGCGCGTCATCCGGCGGATGAAGTACCGGCGCTGGGCGGCACCGAACACGCCGAGTGCCAGCAGGGCCGCCACCTTCACGAGCACGAGGATGCCGTACGGGCTCAGCAGGTTCGGCAGGTTCTCGACGCGGATCGCCGCACTCACGTAGCCGCTCACCGCAACCACCACGAAGCTGACAAGCGCGACCGTGGAGTAGCGGCGCAGCACGATCTCGAGGCGGCCCCGGTCAAGCAGCGGCCTGATGATTGCGATGGTGAGCAGGCCGCCGAGCCAGATGGCGGCGAACAGCACGTGCAGGAAGAGGGCGCTGGTGGCGGCGTCGTGGTTGGCGGTTCCGCCGCGGTGGCCTTGAAGCGCCATGGGTACGAGGCCTGCCACGGCGATCACGGCCACGAAGACCAGCATGGTGACGTTGCGCACGGCGAAGCAGAGCACCGTGACGACCGCCGCGAACAGGGTGGTGGCCAGCCACGCCTGGCCGAGCTCGGTGCTGGTGAGGAAGAGACCGAGCACCTGGCCGAAGGTGTCGTCGATTCTGATCGGCTGGTTGTAGACGAGCAGGAAGGTGAAGAACCCGGTCGCGCCCGATGCCACGGTCCAGACGGCGGCGCTCGCGGCGGCCACGTCGAGGGCCCTGCCGAACTCGGGCTTGGCCGAGTCGAGGGCGAACAGCACGAGAATCAGCGCGCCGACGCTGCCCGCGCCGGCCAGATTGACCAGCAGCTTGGAGACCGGCAGGCCGTAGCGCACGACCTCGCCGGGATCGACCAGCAGCAGCGGGTCGGCTCCACCACCGAAGGCGAGCGCCGCGAAGACTGCGACGAGTGCCGCGAGCACGAGAGTCGCGGGGGCGACGATCTTCGCTAAGCGGGGCACCCTATGAGCCTATTCGTCGCGGGCTGGGCATCCACCCGATCAGCCCGCAGGAACGACGAAGGGCGACGACCATTACGGTCGCCGCCCTATCGAACGTGCGCTGAATTACTTAGCGGCAGCCTTGAGCTTGCTTCCGGCCGAAACCTTCACGCCGTAGCTCGCCTTGATCTGGATGGCCTCGCCGGTCTGCGGGTTGCGACCGGTGCGTGCCGAGCGGTGCGTACGCTCGACTGCGAGCCACCCCGGGATCGACACCTTGGTGCCTTCACCGACCGACGTGGCCAGAACGGCGAAGATAGCGTCGACGACGCCGTTGACGGCAGCCTGGCTCTGGCCAGACTCGGCGGCAACAGCCGCGACGAACTCAGTACGGTTTAGTGACTTGTCAGCCATGGGATGTCCTCCTCGGACCTCATGCAGTTATGGGTGGTGCCTGTGTAGCGCCTGAAATCTACCAGCTTGACTTGGTAATTCCGGGCAACTCACCCCGGTGAGCCATATCGCGGAAGCGAACACGGGAAACACCGAACTGCGAGAGGAAACCACGCGGACGGCCATCGATCGAGTCGCGGCCGCGCACGCGCACGGGCGAAGCGTTGCGGGGAAGCTTCTGCAGGCCGAGGCGCGCGGCCTCGCGGGACTCGTCGGTACCGTTCGGGTCGACGAGCGCCTTCTTCAGCTCCAGGCGCTTGGCGGAGTAGCGGGCCACGATGACCTTGCGCTGCTCGTTCTTGGCGATCTTGCTCTTCTTGGCCATGTGTTTAGCGCTCCTCGCGGAATTCGACGTGCTGGCGGATCACCGGGTCGTACTTCTTGAGCACGAGGCGATCGGGGTTGTTGCGACGGTTCTTCTTCGTCACGTAGGTGTAGCCCGTTCCTGCGGTCGAACGGAGCTTGATGATGGGGCGGATGTCCTGCTGCTTGGCCATTAGATCTTCTCCCCACGGGCAAGAAGGTCCTTGACCACGGACTCGATGCCACGAGCGTCGATCACCTTGATGCCCTTGGCGGACAGCGTGAGCGTGACGCTACGGCGCAGCGAAGGCACGAAGTAGGTCTTCTTCTGGATGTTCGGGTCGAAACGACGCTTGGTGCGTCGGTGCGAGTGCGAGATGTTGTGCCCAAAGCCGGGAACGGCTCCGGTCACCTGGCAGACTGCTGCCATGGGTGTACTCCTGTTCTGGTTACCGTGACTCATCCACTGCTGGATGACTCACCCAAGATCACTTGTCGGCACGCCTTGATCCCCTAACGTTTCTGGGGAGGCATACATGTGGGCGGAAATGCCCAACCTGTAGATACTACGTGGACGGCCCCGGCACGTGCAACCTGGCGCGTGTCTGCGAGAATCGCCCCATGCCTCCCGTGTTGCAGGACATCGTGATCAGCCCGACCGTGGATGGCGCGAGCCTCCACCTCAAGGGACTGCTGGGCATCCCCGACTCACCCGGCCCGTGGCCGGCGGTCGTCGTCGTGCACGAGGCGTTCGGCATCGAGGCGGAGATGCGCAAGCAGGTGACGCACCTGGCGAGTCTGGGATACCTCGCGCTCATGCCCGACCTGTACACCGAGGGCGGATTCCGCAAGTGCATCGGCGCCACCGCTCGCGCACTGCGCAGCGGCACCGGGCGCGCCTGGGCCGACATCGAGTCGGCGCGTCTCTGGTTGACCGCGCGAGACGACTTCACCGGCGCCCTCGGCATCATCGGCTTCTGCATGGGTGGAGGATTCGCGCTGCTGGCCGCGGCGAGTGGGTATGACAGCGAGGAGACCGCCTATCAGGCGGCCGCCGTCAACTACGGCGTCCTGCCAGCCGACCTCGACGTGATCGAGCACTCCTGCCCGGTCGTCGCCAGCTACGGCTCGAAGGACCGCGCGGTCAAGGATGCCCCCGCCCGCCTCGAGGCGCTGTACACGCGTCTCGGGGTCGCCCACGACGTGAAGGAGTACCCGGGTGCTGCGCACGCCTTCATGAACGAGAAGCCGACGGGCCCGCTCCTCATCCGCCCCTTCCTCAAGATCTCCGGCATCGCGCCCGACCCGGTGGCCGCCGTCGACGCGTGGAAGCGCATCGACGCGTTCTTCGGCGAGCATCTGGTGTCGACCCGGCCATGAGGATCGGATACGCCGTCGGCTACTGGAAGCAGGGGCCGCCGAAGGGCGCGCTGAAAGCGATCCGCACCGCAGAGCGCCTCGGCTACGAGTCGGTCTGGACCGCCGAGGCCTACGGCTCCGACGCGTTCACGCCGCTCGCGTGGTGGGGGTCACGCACGACGCGCATCAAGCTCGGCACCGGAATCGCGCAGCTCTCGGCGCGCACTCCCACCGCCGCGGCGATGGCGGCGCTCACCCTGGATCACCTGTCGGGCGGCCGGGTGATACTCGGGCTCGGGGCATCCGGACCCCAGGTCGTCGAGGGCTGGTACGGCCAGCCCTACCCGAAGCCGCTCGCGCGCAGTCGCGAATACATCGACATCGTGCGCCAGGTTCTCGCGCGCGAGCGCGAAGTGACCTCGGCCGGCCCGCACTACCCGCTGCCCTACACCGGCCCGGATGCCACGGGCCTCGGCAAACCGCTGCGCTCCACCGTGCACCCGCTGCGCGCCGACCTGCCCATCTATCTCGCCGCCGAGGGACCCAAGAACGTCGCCCTCGCCGCGGAGATCGCCGACGGCTGGCTGCCGTTCCTCTTCTCTCCGAAGGCCGACGCCGAGGCGCGCGCCCAGCTCGAGGAGGGGTTCGCCCTGCGTTCGCCCGAGCGGTCGCCGCGAGCGAACTTCGAGATCGCGTTGCAGCTCGCCGTGATCCCGCACCCCGACGTGGAGAAGGCGGCCGACATGGTGCGCCCGACGATCGCGCTGTACGTCGGCGGCATGGGCGCGAAGGGCGCGAACTACCACCGGAACGTGATCGACCGTTTGGGGTACTCCGACGCGGCCGACCGCATCCAGGAGCTCTATCTTGCGGGCAAGAAGGCCGAGGCCATCGCCGCCGTGCCGACGAAGCTCGTGGAGGAGATCGCGCTCATCGGTCCGCCGGAGAAGATCCGCGACGAGCTCGCCGCGTGGGAGGAGTCGGTCGTCACGACCATGCTGGTGCAGGGGCCGGCGTTCGCGCTGCGGACGATCCGCGATGTGGTGCAGGGCGGGTCGCTCACCCGCGCGAAGCTGGGGGCGCTGGCGTTCGCGTATGCGACCCGTCGCCAGGCAGGTTGAGTAGCGCCGAAGGCGCGTATCGAAACCACACCCATCAGTTTCGATACGCCGCTTCGCGGCTACTCAACCAGCCAGGGCCGAGCACTCCGCACACAGCCCGAACACGTCCACGACGTGGTTCGGCTGGGTGAACCCGTGCTCGGAGGCGACCTGGCGCGCCCACTGCTCGACGGCATCCGCTTCGATCTCGACGGTGAGCCCGCAGTTGCGGCAGATCAGGTGGTGGTGATGAGTGCCCGGGGTGCAGGCGCGATACAGGCTCTCGCCCTCCTGCTGCAGTGAGTCGGCCTCGCCCTCAACGGCGAGGTCGGCGAGCGCCCGATAGACCGTGGCCAGGCCAATGGATGACCCGCCGTCACGCAACGCCGAGTGCAGGCTCTGCGCGCTCACGAAGCCCTCGCTCGTGCCCAGTGCCTCGCGCACGGCCTCCCGCTGCCAGGTGTTGCGCTTCATGCAGCCACCTTAACCCTCGCGTGCGAGCGCTGTCTGCGCCATTCGATCAGGCGGCAGACCACGTAGATGAGGAACGAGATGCTCGTGATGTACGGGCTGATCGGCAGCGATCCGCCGAGGGCGATCAGGATGCCGCCGACCGCTGAGACGAGCCCGAAGATCATCGCGAGCACCGGCACGAGCACCGGCGATGCGCTTACTCGGAGCGCGGATGCCGCGGGCGTGACCAACAGCGCGAGCACGAGCAGCGCGCCGATCACCTGCACCGAGACGGCCACCGTGAGTCCCAACAGCACCATGAACACGAGGGCGAGCGCGCGGCTGGGCACACCCTTGGCGACCGCGACCTCCGTGTCGAGGCTGTCGAAGCTCAGCGGGCGCCAGATCACGAGCAGGGCGGCGAGCACGACGACGCTGATGCCGACGAGCAACCCGAGCTGTTCGAAATCCACCGACACGATCTGCCCGGTGAGCAGGCCGAACTTGTTGCCGCTGCGGCCGGGGTAGAGGGCGAGGAACAGGATGCCGAGCCCCAGCCCGAAGGGCATGAGCACGCCGATGATGGAGTTGCGGTCGCGGGCACGCGCGCCGAGCAGTCCGATGATCGCGGCCGCGATGAGGGATCCGAGAATGGACCCGGCGACCACATTGACCCCGAGCAGCAGCGCGGCTGCGGCACCCGCGAAGGAGAGCTCGCTGATGCCGTGCACGGCGAAGGCCATGTCGCGCTGCATCACGAAGACGCCGATGAGACCTCCGACGACGCCGAGCACCGCACCGGCGAGCACGGATGCCTGCACCAGCTGGAGCAGTTCGAAGTAGGTGGCGAGGTCCATCAGAGGGCCTCCCCCTGGTGGTGGGCGTGGTCAGGGGCACCCGCAACAAAGATCCTGCCGCCACTGCGCAGCACCTCCACCGGGGTGCCGTACAGCGCGGTGAGCACCTCGCTGCGCAGCACCTCGTCGGGAGTTCCCACGGTGAAGTGGCCCTCGGCCAGGTAGAGGATGCGGTCGACCATCCCCAGCACCGGGTTGATGTCGTGAGTGACGAAGACCACTGCGGTGTCGTGCTCGCGGCGCCGCTCATCGATGAGCCCCGCGACCTCCGCCTGACGGTTGAGGTCGAGGCTGGCCAGCGGCTCGTCACAGAGCAGCAGCACGGGGTCGGCGGCGATCGCCTGCGCGACCCGCAGCCGTTGCTGCTCGCCACCGGAAAGGGTGCCGATCGGGCGGTCGGCGTACGCGGTGGCACCGACTGACTCGAGCAGCGCAGCCACCTGAGCCCTCTCAGCGCGGCTCGTGATCGGCACACCGAAGCGATGTCCGTTCACGCCGAGGGTCACGAGGTCGCGACCGCGCAACGGTGTGCCCGGCTGCACGAGCTTCTGCTGCGGGATGTACCCGACGGCGCGATTGCCGCGGCGGGCGGGCATCCCGTCGATCTGGATCGTGCCGGCGTCGAGCGGCTGCAGGCCGAGGATGGCGCGCAACAGGCTCGTCTTGCCCGACCCGTTCGAGCCGAGCACCGCGAGAAACTCCCCCGGGCGCACGCTCAGGTCGAGCTCACGCCAGAGGGTGCGCCCGCCGAAGCCGAGCGCACCCTGAGTGATCTGGAGAGCGGGGGTCACAGCACCGCTGCGAGTGCGTCGATGTTCGCCGTCATCCATGAGAGGTAAGTCTGCCCGTCGGGCAGGGTTTCCGTGAAGTCGACGACCGGGATGCCCGCCGCCTCTGCCGCGGCCCGCACCCTCTCGGTCTCGGGGCTCGCGGTCTGGTCGTTGTAGGCGAGGAGCACGACCGCGCCGTCGCTGAACAGCGCGAGGGTCTCCTGGAGCGCGGCCGGCGGCACATCACCGCCCTCTTCAATCGCCTCGGTGAAGTCGGCGGGGGTGCGGTTGACGAGACCCGCCGCCTCCAGCAGGTACAACGGCACCGGCTCGGTCACGGCGACGCCCTGACCGTCAGCGAGGCCCGTGACCTTCTGAGTGAGACCGTCGAGTCGCCCCGAGAGGGTCTCGTAGTTGCTCGCGTACTCGGCGGCGTTCTCGGGGTCGAGAGCGGCGAGGGTGTCCGCCAGCTTCTTGGCGAAGGAATCCATCGCGCCGAAGTCGTACCAGAGGTGCTCGTTCGTGCCCTCGGGGAGGTTCACGAGCTCGGCTACGGAGATCACGGTCGCCGTCGATCTGGATGCCGCGAGCAGGGTATCGACGAAGGGGTCGTATCCCCCGCCGTTCTCGATCACCACGTCGGCCTTGTTCACTGCGAGCTGGTCCTGGGCCGAAGCCTCGAAGCTGTGGGGATCGCGCGACGCTCCGGCAATCAGGCTGGTGACCGTGACGGTGTCACCTCCGATGGTCTGCGCGAGGTCGCCGTAGACGTCGGTCGACGCGACGATGCGGATCGTGTGATCCGCGGCCGGAGTGGTGGCTGCGCAGCCGGTGAGGAGGAGCGCTGCAGCGGCGAGGAGTGCGAGGGGCTTCACGTGCGACCTTCTGATAACCGTAATGAGATTCGTTATCAATAGAGTGGCACAGGGCAGGCCTCCGTGCAAGTCTCGGCGCAAGCCTCGAGGCGAGTCTCGGCGCAAGTCTCGAGGGCTCGCCTCGAGGTCTCGCCCGACGCCGATGTTCATAACTCCTGCAAATTCGGCGGCCGCGGCATGCTTGGACCAGCAGCTACCGGGAGAAGGCACCCGGCCACCCGCGATGTGCAGGAGTTATGAACATCGGTGCAGGGCAGGCGGGTGCGGGGCGGGGCAGGCGGGTGGGGGGTGCGGGCGGTGCGGGGCGGGGTGCGCGCTGCGGACCGCGCGAGCTCAGTCCAGGAGCAGCGCGGGCTCCTCGAGCACGCTCGCGAGGTCGGCGACGAAGCGGCTCGCGACGTCGCCGTCGACGATGCGGTGATCGAAGCTTGCGCCCACGGTAGTGACGAAGCGCGGCCGCACCTCGCCATCGACGACCCAGGGCTTCTGCTTGATCGTGCCGAGGGCAACGATCGTCGCCTCGCCCGGGTTGATGATCGGCGTTCCGGTGTCCATGCCGTACGAGCCGATGTTGGTGATCGTGATCGTGCCGTTGGCCATGTCGGCTGGTTGGGTCTTGCCGTCGCGGGCCGTGATGGTCAGCTGCTCGAGCGCGGTCGCGAGGTCGATGAGCGAGAGGGAGTGCGCGTCCTTGACGTTGGGCACGATGAGTCCGCGGGGCGTGGCCGCCGCGATCCCGAGGTTCACGTAGTGGTGGACGATGATCTCCTTGTCCGTCCACGACGAGTTGACGTTCGGGTTGCGACGCACGGCCCAGATCAGCGCCTTCGCCATGATGAGCAGCGGGCTCACTCGCACCCCGGCGAAGTCGGGCGAGTTCTTGAGGCGCTTGACGAACTCCATGGTGCGGGTCGCGTCGACGTCGGTGAAGATCGACACGTGCGGTGCCGAGAACGCGCTCTGCACCATCGCGGTGGCGATCGCCTTGCGCACGCCCTTGACGGGGATGCGCTCCTCGCGCTGGTCACCCCACTCGGGAGTCTCGATGTTGCGGAACACGCTCGCCTGCGACGCCTGGCGGATCACGTCGTCCCGGGTGATCTCGCCTGCGAGACCGGTCGCGAGCACCGTCGCGAGGTCGACGCCGAGATCCTTGGCGAGCTTGCGAATGGGGGGCTTCGCGATGATCGGCGATGCCGCGGCCGCCGGCACGCTCGCGGGTCGCGCCGCAGGCGCGACAGTCGCATCGGCTGGCGCCGCGGGTCCGGCGCCGCGCCGCCGCCGGGATGCCCCGTGGCCGCTGCTGCCGTAGCCGACGAGCACAGCACCCGGCTTCTCCTCGGCGGGCTTCTCGGGCGCCGCCACGGTTGCGGCGGTGTCGGCGACCGCCTCGACGACCGGGGTGGCAGGCGCTGCGGGGGCCGGGGCATCCCCCGAAGAGGACACGGTGATGATCGGGGTACCGACCTCGACGGTCTGGCCCTCCTCGACGAGCAGGGCCGCTACGGTGCCCTCGAACGGCGACGGCAACTCGACCAGGCTCTTGGCGGTCTCGATCTCGACGAGCACCTGGTTGAGCGTGACGGTGTCGCCGGCCTTGACCTTCCACGAGACGATCTCCGCCTCGGTCAGACCTTCGCCGACGTCGGGAAGCGTGAAGTCCGAGTTCGCCATGATGCTCTCCTAGTAGGCCAGGGCCCGGTCGACGGCATCGAGGATGCGGTCGGGGTCGGGCAGGTAGGCGGCTTCGAGTTTCGCCGGCGGGAAGGGGGTGTCGAATCCGGCAACCCGGATGACGGGCGCCTCGAGCGAGTAGAACGCACGCTCGGTGACGGTCGCCGCGATCTCCGAGCCGACCGAGACGAAGCCGGGTGCCTCCTGCGCGACGACCAGGCGGCCGGTCTTCTGCACGCTGGCAACCAGGGGACCGTAGTCGATGGGGGAGATCGACCGCAGGTCGACGACCTCGATCGAAGTGCCCTCCTCGGCCGCGATCTCCGCGGCCTGCAGCAGCATCGGCACCATCGGTCCGTAGCCGACGAGGGTTACCTCGGTGCCGACGCGCACGACCCGGCTGGCATGCAACGGGATGCCCGGGGCCGAGGTATCCACGTCGCCCTTCGGCCAGTACCGGCTCTTCGGCTCGAAGAACAGAATCGGGTCGTTGGATGCGATCGCTTCCTGGATCATCCAGTACGCATCGTGAGGTGTGGACGGGCTCACCACCCGCAGGCCGGGAGTGTGAGCGAAGTACGCCTCGGGGCTCTCCTGGTGGTGCTCGACGGCGCCGATGTGCCCGCCGAACGGCACCCGGATGACGACCGGCATGCTCAGCGTGCCCTCGTGCCGCGCCGTGAGCTTCGCGAGCTGCGAGGTGATCTGGTCGAAGCCCGGGAAGATGAACCCGTCGAACTGGATCTCGCACACGGGGCGGTAGCCGCGCATGGCGAGGCCGATCGCCGTACCGACGATGCCGGACTCGGCCAGCGGGGTGTCGATGACGCGGTTCGCGCCGAACTCCGCCTGTAGTCCCTCGGTCACACGGAACACGCCGCCGAGCGGGCCGATGTCCTCGCCCATGAGCAGCACCTTGGGGTCGTCGGCGAGTGCCTTGCGCAGCCCGTTGTTGAGGGCCTTCGCCATGCTCAGGGTTTCGATGCTCACGAGGCACCCCCCTCGAACGACGCCTCGTAGGCCTCGAGCCAGGCCTGCTGTTCCTGCATGAGCGAGTGGGGCTCGGTGTAGACGTGGGTGAACATCGACGACGCGTCCGGCACGCCGAGGGCGAGGGTGCGCAGCCGGATGTCGTTGGCCGCGTCGTGCGCCTCCTCCGCGAGTTCCGCGAAGAACGCGTCGTCGGCCCCGCGAGAGCGGAGGTAGGCCTCGAAGCGCACGATCGGGTCGTGCCTGACCCAGAAGTCGAGTTCGGCGTCATCCCGATACTTGGTGGGGTCGTCGCTGGTGGTGTGCGCACCCATGCGGTAGGTGAGCGCCTCGATGAACTGCGGGCCACCTCCGCTGCGCGCCGCGTCGAGGCTCGCGGTCGTGACCGCGTAGCTGGCGAGCACGTCGTTGCCGTCGATCTGCACGCCGGGAATGCCGAAGCCGCTCGGCCGCAGGTAGAGCGGTGTGCGCGACTGGCGCGTCACCGGCACGGAGATCGCCCAATGATTGTTCTGGAGGAAGAAGACCTCGGGAGTCTGGAAGCTCGCGGCGAAGACGAGAGCCTCGCTGACATCCCCCTGACTGGATGCTCCGTCACCGAAGTAGACGATGACCGCCTCGTCTTTATCGGGGTCGCCCGTTGCCGCCCGCCCGTCGAGCGTGATGCCCATCGCGTAGCCGGTGGCGTGCAGGGTCTGGGATCCGATGACGAGCGTGTACAGGTGGAAGTTGCCGTGCTCGGCCGGGTCCCACCCACCGTGGCTGAGGCCGCGCAGGATCTCGATGATCTTGATGGTGTCGACCCCCCGGATGCGCCCCACCACGTGTTCGCGGTACGCCGGGAAGATGTGGTCCTGCGGTTTGGCCGCGAAGCCGGAGCCGACCTGCGCGGCCTCCTGGCCGAGGCTGGGGATCCAGAGCGCGAGCTGGCCCTGACGCTGCAGGTTGGCCGCCTCGACGTCGATGGCGCGGAACACGACCATCTGCCGGTGGAACTCGCGCAACTGATCGTCGCTGAGGTTCTCGATGATCGGAAGGTACGGTTCGGAGAGGGCGCTCGACACCAGCTCGCCGGTCTCCGAGAGCAGCTGGACGGTCGCTGCGGTGTAGGCCATTCGTCTAATCTAACGTGGCCGTCGGGGGCGCCGTTCGTCGCATCTTCACAACCTCCGCGGACGCCCTTAGGAGTTTGTCCACAGACTCCGACTCGCCGACGCTCACCCGAAGGCCCTCGCCGAGGGCTCGAACGACGATGCCGTGCGCCTCGAAAATGCCCGCGGCGATCGGGGTATCGTCGCCCGTCGGCAGCCAGACGAAATTGCCGTGCGGCTTCGGGGTGTCCCAGCCCTGCTCGACGAGACCCTCCCAGATGCGGTCGCGCAGCGTTGCGAGGTGAGCAACGCGCTGCAGGAGCTCCGGCTCGTGAGCCAGTGACACGATGGCGGCGCGTTGAGCCGGCTCGGTGACCGACAGCGGAATGGCGACGGCGCGGGCGGCATCCATCACGTACTCCTCGCCCACCGCGTAGCCGATGCGCAGGCCAGCCAGGCCGTACGCCTTCGAGAAGGTGCGCAACACCACGAGGTTGGGGTAGTCGTGGATGACGCTCTCCCCCCGAACCGCCTCTGCATCGGTCACGAACTCGGCGTACGCCTCATCGAGCACCACGAGCACGGTGGACGGCACCTCAGCCATGAACGCCCGGAACTCGTCATCCGTGACCACTGTGCTCGTCGGGTTGTTGGGGCTGCACACGATCACAAGGCGGGTGCGATCGGTGATCGCGGCGAGCATGGCCGGCAGATCGTGCCGGTGGTCGGCGGTGTTGGGAACCTGCACGCTGGTCGCGCCGGCCGTGGCGACGAGCAGCGGGTAGGCCTCGAAGCTGCGCCACGAGTACACGATCTCGTCGCCCGCGGCACTGGCGGCCGAGATGATCTGCGACAGCACCGACACCGAACCCGCGCCGACCTGGATGCGCTCGGGCGAGACGCCGTAGCGAGCGCCGAGACGGTCGCGCAGAGCAGCGGCCGAGCCCTCGGGGTAGCGGTTGATGCTGCTCTCGGCGATGGCCTCAAGCACCGACTCGAGCGGCTCGAACGGATTCTCGTTGCTCGAGAGCTTGAACGCATCGTCGGCTGCCGCCCGTCCCTGTCGGTAGGGCACCATCTGCTCGACCTCAGGCCGCAGCTTCACTCGGGGCTTCGTCACGGTCCCCAGCCTAATTGCGCGACGGGGAGGCGGTCAGCGGCGGCGGCGATTGCGGCCGGTGAACGCGTGCGGGCATAGTGGGCTCATGCGTCTCTTTGTGAAGCTCCTGATCAACTCCCTCGCGCTGTGGCTCACCACCCTCATCGTCGCCGGAGTGCACGTCGTGCCCTTCGCCCCGGGCGGCACGCTCGAGATCGTTCTCACCTACCTGCTCGTGGCCGCGATCTTCGGAATCGTGAACGCGATCGTCGGCAACTTCATCCGCATCGTCGCCTTCCCGATCTACATCCTCACGCTCGGCCTGATCTCGCTCATCGTCAACGGCCTGCTCCTGCTGCTCGCCGCGTGGCTGTCCAGCCTCTTCGGGTTCGGCCTGTCCGTCGACAGCTTCTGGTGGGGGGTGCTCGGCGCTCTGGTGCTGGGCCTCATCAGCTGGCTCATCGGCATCCTGCTGCGTCCGATCATCGGGTCTAAGAACGGCCGCTGACGCTCGCTGATCCGGTTATCCGCTCGAACTCATAGTTCGTGCTCGTGACCCGGGTCGCGCCCTGGGTGAGCGAGTCGAGCGCGTCGATGGTCGAGCGCAGTTCGCCGGTCGAGGCATCCATCATGCGGGCAGTCTCGGCGTAGTTGGAGCGCAGGTGCGCGGGCACCGGCTGGTCGGCCGGCACCTGCCAGTCGTCGTAGACGCGACGATTCACCAGCAGCGCCGACTGGTTGTCCTGACGGCCACCCGTCGCAGGCACCAGGTCATCGTCGTGCTCGACGAGGATCGCCGTGATGTCGGTCGGCAGCTCGATCTGCCCGGTCGGACTGCCGAAGGTCAGGATGCCCTGCACATCGAAGTCTCCCGACTCGGCCACGCGCGCATCGGCCGCTCCACCCTGCGAGTACCCCACGAGCTGCACCTGACTCGAGGCATCGGCGCCCGCAGCGGCGAGCGCCTGCCGCAGGGCTTCCGCCGACGCGCTCGACCCGTCGACCATGTTGAGCACGTTGCTTTCCATGTCGAGAGGCTCGTCGGTCACGAACGGGTCGAAGGTTGCCGTGCCTGCGACATAGGCGATGAACGCATCGGGCTTGCCCTCGTACTCGTATCGCTCGATCGTGATCTGCGCACCGTCGCCGTCGGTCGGCGTCGGGACGCGATCCAGCCGCCCCTCTGCGCCCTCCACCGGACGCACCTCGGTCGGCACCGACTCAGCCGTCAGCCTGACAGGCGTGTGCCGCACCAGACCGACCGCGCCCCCCACGCCCGCAAGAACTGACGCGGTCGTGCTCGCTCCGGTCAGACCGAGCCCCTCATCGCCCAGCGCGCGCGACACGACGCGCGGGACTCCGAGGTAGCCGAGCAGCGCGTCATCCGATGACATCACCGACTCGCGCACCGCGTTCACGAAGAACGGGTGACCCCGCAGTTGAGGGTTGGATGCCGCGGCCGCCGCACCCCCGGCGAGGATCAGCCCCAGCGGCCCGAGCCTGCTCAGCGCCCCTCCCGCCGACGCGAGATCGCCCATTCCCGACCCGAACATGACCCGAACGAACTGTTCGACGGTCGTGTAGCCGTCCGCCGCGAACTGGAGCGCCTGTCCGTGCAGATCGGCGATGACGGTGACCTCCCCAAGCACGATCGTGGCCTGGTCGATGTCGTTCTCCGCCTCCAGCGCGCTCGTCGGCGCGCCCATCTCGCGCAGGGTCGCCCGGGTGGCGATCCGGTCGATCGAGGCCAGCTCCATCGCGATCGATGAGGCCTCAGCGGACAGCCGGCGCAGCAGCACGCCGGCACGCTCGAGCTCCTCGGGCGCGACCGCCGTCGTCGCGCCCCCGCTGACAACCAGGTCACCCACGAGCGCTCACCTCCGCCACGGCGCTCGCCGTGAACTGGATCGCCGACCTCATCGCGAGCACGGCACCGTCGACGGTGCCCGCCATCGCATCGATCCCGGAGTCGTAGGCCAGCCGGGCCGCCCCGATCCAGAAGGTGGCGGGGGGCGGCACGAGCGTCGCACGCGCGTACTCGAGGCGCTGCAGAAGCTCGGTGAGGCGTCGGTACTGGGTCTCGAGCGCGGCGAGCAGGGTGGCATCCGTCGGAAGAGTCATGGAACGAGGATCGTCCCCGGCCAGCGACCGCGCGCCGCAGTCGCCCGACCCGTGGGCACGTGCCGCCAGACGGGTCGTGGTGAGGAGGGGTTTCTGCGGGACAATGAAGCATGAGCTTCGAGCGCACCTTCGATGAGTCGGCGCTCTTTCGCATCTGCTTCGTGTGCACGGGCAACATCTGCCGGTCGCCCATGGCCGAGACCATCTTCAAGTCGATGGTCAAGAAGGCTGGCTACGAGAACCGCATCGCCGTGATCTCCGCCGGCACGGGGGATTGGCACGTCGGTGAGCCATCGGATGAGCGCACCCTCGCGGCCCTCGCCGCCCAGGGCTACAACGGCTCGGGCCACCGTGGCCGGCAGTTCGACCCGGACTGGTTCGACAAGCTCGACCTGGTCGTCGCCTTCGACCGAAGTCAGGAGCGCATCCTCAAGGCCTGGGCCCCGACCGACCAGGACAGGGCGAAGGTTCAGCTGCTGCTGAGCTTCGACAGCGAGCAGGCGCACCTCGTCGACGTGCCCGACCCCTACTATTCGGATGCCGCCCTCTTCGATCAGGTGCTCGTCATGATCCAGAAGGCGTGCGCCGCACTCTTCCGCCAGATCACCCCAGGAATCCGACAGGGAGCCCCATGAGCCTGCCCGAACAACCGCTGAGCCCGCTCGACGGACGCTACCGACCCGCGGTCTCCGCGCTGGGCGAGCACCTCTCCGAGGCGGGGCTGAACCGGGCGCGCGTGCGCGTTGAGGTCGAGTGGCTGCTCTACCTCACCGATCACGAACTGTTCGGCTCGGTCAAGCTGGATCACGAGCAGGCTCGCCAGCTGCGCGAGTTCGCCGCCGAGTTCGGCCAGGCCGAGATCGACGAGCTCGCTGAACTCGAGGCGACGACCCGGCACGACGTCAAGGCAGTCGAGTACCTCGTACGCCGCAAGCTCAGCTACCTCGGCCTCACGGGCATCTCCGAGCTGACCCACTTCGCATGCACGAGCGAGGACATCAACAACCTCTCCTACGCGCTCACCATCAGCGCGGCGGTGCGCGAGGTCTGGCTGCCGAAGTTCCGCAGCGTCATCGGCGCCCTGCGCAAGCGGGCCATCGAGCTTCGGGATGACGCGATGCTCGCCCACACGCACGGCCAACCGGCCACCCCCACGACCATGGGCAAGGAGCTCGCCGTCTTCGTCTACCGCCTGGACCGCATCCTCGCCCAGATCGAGGCCACGGAGTACCTCGGCAAGTTCAGCGGCGCGACGGGAACGTTCGCCGCGCACCTGGCGGCGGATGCCACGCAGGACTGGCCCGCGATCTCGAACAAGTTCGTGACATCCCTCGGCCTGACCTGGAACCCCCTCACCACCCAGATCGAGTCGCACGACTGGCAGGCGGAGCTCTACTCGCGCATCAGCCACGCCAACCGCGTGCTGCACAACCTCTGCACCGACGTGTGGACCTACATCTCGATGGGCTACTTTCGGCAGATCCCGCAGCCGGGCGCGACCGGGTCGTCGACGATGCCCCACAAGATCAATCCGATCCGCTTCGAGAACGCCGAGGCCAACCTCGAGCTGTCGAGCGCACTCCTCGACTCGCTCGCCGCGACGCTCGTGACCTCGCGCCTCCAGCGCGACCTCACCGACTCCACGACGCAACGCAACATCGGAGTCGCGCTGGGACACTCGCTGCTGGCGCTCGACAACATCGAGCGCGGCCTCAAGGAGATCGACCTGAACAGGGATGCCCTGGCCGCCGACCTCGACGCCAACTGGGAGATTCTCGGCGAGGCGATCCAGACCGTCATTCGCGCGGAGGTGACCGCGGGCCGCAGTTCGATCGCCGACCCGTACGCGATCCTGAAGGAACTCACCCGCGGCAAGCGGGTCGGCCAGGCCGAGCTGGTCGAGTTCATCGACGGCCTAGACATCGGCGCCGACGCCAAGACGCGGCTACGCGAACTCACGCCGGCGACCTACGCGGGGCTGGCGAGCGAGCTGGTGGAGTACCTCGCGGGCTAGGTTTCGATACGCCGGGTCGGGCCTCCTCAGCCAGCCAGACTCAGTGCCCCCTGCGCCCGCCCTGGTCGCGGTCCTGCTCGTCGATGTCGAGCTGCTCGTCGCCCGTCGGACGCACGGCGAGCGCCAGCATCGCCAGAACGACGAGCGCGACGATGAACGCGACGCCGAGGAAGATCAGCGCCAGCACGACCTGGCGCGTCGACATGAGCACGACCAGCCCGATGAAGATCGCGAGCACCCCCGAGATGAGGAGCAGTTCCACAGGACGCGTGCGATCGCGTCGGCTCGGCGGGGTGGGGGGCGTGGACATGTCAGGCCGCTTTCGGGGTTGCCGTGTCATCCGGCGCCCACTTGAGCGAGAGCGCCGCGATCACGAGATAGATGCCGAGGATCGCCCAGTAGGCGCCCAGGGTGCCGACGACGATGACGGATGCCGTGAGCTCACGAACCACGCCGTCGGGCCCCTCGAACGTCTGCACGAACCCCGGCGGCACGAGCAGCACGATGATCGCGAGCAGCACGGTGAGACCGCCGACGAAGATCCAGTCCCGGGCGGACCTCTCGGTGCGACGGCTGCGCAGGCCGAGGTAGAGCTCGAGGAATCCGGTCACGACCGCGAAAGCGGTCAGCACCAGCACGAAGAACGGCAGGCCGCCCGCGATCATGGCCAGCGACACAATGCCGGCGACAAGCGTGACGACCCCCTGGGTGAGCTGGAGTACGCGCGCGGTACCCGATGGCGACCTGAGTGCAAAGGCCGTGATGACGGCGCCCGTGGCCGCGGCGAAGATGCCGAACGTGATCAGGCCGAGCGCGGGGGAGTGGTCGGCGCTGAAGGTCACGACCCCCGCGAGCACGAGTGCGGGGATCGCGCGCGCGAGCGGCGCGTACCAGGAAGTCACGGACTCCAGTCTACGAACCCGGCGGCAGGTCCACGAACCGGGAGAAGTGACCGTGGAACCCCACGGTGATCGTGCGGGTGGGACCGTTGCGGTGCTTCGCGACGATGAAGTCAGCGGTTCCGGCGCTCGGGTTCTCCGCCTCGTACGCGCTCTCGCGGTGCAGCAGGATGACCATGTCGGCGTCCTGCTCGAGCGAACCTGATTCGCGGAGGTCCGACAGCGCAGGCTTCTTGTCGGCGCGCTGCTCCGGACCACGGTTGAGCTGTGAGATCGCGATGACCGGAACGTTGAGCTCCTTGGCGAGCAGCTTCAGTGCACGCGAGAACTCGCTGACCTCCTGCTGGCGGGATTCGACCTTCTTGCCGCTCGTCATGAGCTGCAGGTAGTCGATGATCACCATCTTCAGGCCCACGCGCTGCTTGAGGCGTCGGCACTTCGCGCGGATCTCGACGAGGGTCATGTTGGGACTGTCGTCGATGTACAGGGGCGCGTCGTTGATGCGGCCGCGGGTCGACGCGATCGTCGTCCAGTCGTTGGTGTGCACGGTGCCCTTGCGCATGTGCTGCAGGGGCACGGATGCCTCGGCTGACAGCAGACGCATGGCGATCTCACTGCGCCCCATCTCCAGCGAGAAGATGATCGTGGGCATGTCGTTCTTGATGGCCGCCGAGCGGGCGAAGTCGAGGCCGAGGGTCGACTTACCAAGCGCAGGGCGCGCCGCGAGGATGATCAGCTGGCCGGGGTGCAGACCGTTCGTGAGATCGTCGAGTTCGGCGAATCCGGTCGGCACGCCGACCATCTTGCCGTCACGGCCCATGGCGGTCTCGATCTCGTCGATCGCGGTGGTGACGGCCTCGGTGAGCGGAACGAAGTCCTCGCTCTCAACGCCGCCGGTCACCGCATAGATCTCGGCCTGGGCGTTGTTGACGAGGTCAACGACCTCGCCCTCGCTGGCGTATCCCATCTGCACGATGCGAGTGCCCGCCTCGACCAGGCGACGCAGCACGGCCTTCTCGGCCACGATCGACGCGTAGAAACCGGCGTTGGCCGCGGTGGGCACGAGCGCGGTCAGGGTGTGCAGGTACTCCGCGCCACCGGCCCGGGTGAGTTCTCCGGTCTTGGTCAGCTCATCGGTGACGGCGATGACGTCTGTCGGCTCCCCGTGGGAGTAGAGGTTCATCACCGCTTCGAAGATGGTCTCGTGCTTGGGGATGTAGAAATCCATGCCGCGCACGGTCTCGATGACGTCCGCGACGGCATCCTTGCTCAGAAGCATGCCGCCGATGGCGCTCTGCTCTGCCAGCAGATCGTGCGGGGGTACGCGATCGCCGCGGGAGTCGCTCGACTGGCGCTGGTCGCCAGCGAGTCCCAGATGAGCAATGGACATTCGACCCCTCCCAGTGGATCACGCTACGCCTCAGTTGTAGCGGCGTCCGCCGACACTCCGGCCACCAGCTTCTCCCCCAGTCCCGTCGAGGCGGCGGGACTGGACAACCATAGGGAGGCGCCGTCAGGCCCGACAACACCCCCTGTGGATGAAGGTGTGGGAAAAGTGCGAGAAACGCCGGACGTTGTGTGAGCAAGCTGTGCACTTAGCTGTGGAGAACTCGCCAATTTCGGATATTTGCACCCCTCTGACCTGCATTTTTATGTTTCACACGGTGTGTGTAGAAACATGTTTAGACTGCCGCTTGAGGGTTGTCCGGAAAAGTCGATTCCTGTGCATAAACCGCTTGACTTTTGCTCGTTAAACACGGATAGCGACGAGCGTTCAACTCGTCGCTATCCGTTGTTAATGCTCTACTTCGCGGCAACGACCTTCAGAGTGATGGTCGCGACGAGGTCGTCACGAAGGCGAACCGTCGCCTCGTGCTCACCAGTCGCCTTGATCGGGCTGGTGATCTCGATCTTGCGCTTGTCGATCGAGCCGAGACCCGCCGCAGCAACCGCATCCGCGATGTCCGAGGTCTTGACCGAGCCGAACAGACGCCCGCCTTCGCCGGCCTTGACGGTCAGCGACACGGTGGCGGCCTGAAGACGAGCCTTCAGGTCCTGCGCCTCTTCGAGGGTGGCGTGCTCGCGCGCAGCGCGGGCGGCCTTGATGGATTCGATCTGCTTCTCGCCACCGCGGGTCCACGCCACGGCGAAGCCCTGGGGGATGAGGTAGTTGCGAGCGAAACCGTTCTTGACGTCAACGACGTCGCCGGGGGCACCGAGACCGGTGACCTCGTGCGTGAGGATCAGCTTGGACATTGTCGATACTCCTTAACGGCCCGAGCCGGCGTAGGGCAGCAGTGCCATCTCACGGGCGTTCTTGACGGCCGTGGCGATGAGACGCTGCTCCTGCACGGAGACACCGGTGATGCGGCGAGCGCGGATCTTTCCCCGCTCGGAGATGAACTTGCGAAGCGTCGCGACATCCTTGTAGTCGATGACGCCCACGCGGATCGCCTTGGCCGGGGCGGCGTTCTTGCCGTCCTTGCCCTTGCGGATGGGCTTGCGGCGATCGCCGCTGCTCTTTCCTGCCATGAGTTTCTGTTTCCTTCAGTACGTAGTAATCGGTGATCGAGTAGCGGCGCAGCCGCGTATCGAGATCCGAAGAGTTAGAACGGCGTCTCGTCGGTGTAGTTGCCGGGCGTGTTCCAGACGTCGCCGCCGGCGTCGGGGGCGGATGCCGCCCACGGCTCCTCGGTGACCTGGCCGCCGCCCCGGGGGGCACCGCCTGACGAATCGCGGGATGACGCGGCACGGGTGACCTGGGCGGTCGCGTAGCGCAGGCTCGGGCCGATCTCGTCGACCTCGAGCTCGATGCTCGTGCGCTTCTCGCCTTCCTTCGTCTCGTACGAACGCTGCTTCAGACGACCGGTCGCGATGACGCGCGATCCCTTCGTGAGCGAACCGGCGACGTGCTCGGCGAACTCGCGCCATACGCTCGCGCGCAGGAAGAGTGCCTCACCGTCCTTCCAGTCGTTGCTCGCGCGGTCGAAGTTGCGCGGCGTCGATGCGATGGTGAAGTTCGCCACCGCGAGCCCGTTCTGCGTGTAGCGCAGCTCCGGGTCGCTCGTGAGGTTACCCACGACGGTGATGACGGTCTCGCCGGCCATGTCCTAGTCCGCGTCCTGGGCGGGCGCAGCCTTCGGCTTCGCGGCCGCGGCGGGCTTGGCGGGGGCATCCTCGGTCTCGACCTTGGCTGCGGGCGCGGCAGCCGGAGCGGCGGCAGCGGCCGGAGCCTTGGCGGGAGCGGCAGCCTTGCGGGCGGCCTTCTCGTCCGAGAGCTTCTTGGCGGCAGCAACCTGCGCGAAGCCCTGCTCGGCACGCAGCACCTTGGTGCGCATGACGGCTTCGCTGAGCTTCAGCTGGCGGTCGAGTTCGACGGTAGCGGTCGAGGTCGCCGTGAAGTTGACGACGGCATAGATGCCCTCGGTCTTCTTGTTGATCTCGTAGGCCAGACGACGACGGCCCCAGATGTCGACGTTGTCGATGGTTCCCCCATCGGTACGAATGACATTGAGGAACTTGTCTAGGCTGGGTGCCACGGTGCGCTCATCGATCTCTGGATCGAGGATCACCATGAGTTCATACTGGTGCGTCACAAACCCACCTCCTTCGGACTAGAACGGTTGCAGACGATCTGCAACAGGAGGGTGTTGACGATTGTCGTGGTTCCGCGAACGGTTCCAGACAACCTGCCCAGTGTAGTCATTTCCCGTCAGGAGCACCATCCCATGTCTGTGCGCGTAGCCCTTGCGGGTGTCGGCAACTGTGCCAACTCGCTTGTTCAGGGCGTGACCTTCTACGCGGATGCCGCGGCCGACGCCACTATCCCCGGTCTCATGCACAATCGGCTCGGGCCGTACGCCGTCGGTGACGTCGAGTTCGTCGCCGCGTTCGACGTGGACGCCCTGAAGGTCGGCGAGGACCTGGCCGACGCCATCTGGGCGAGCCAGAACTCGACCTTCCGATTTGCCGAGGTCGCACCCACCGGTGTGACCGTGCAGCGCGGACCCACCCTCGACGGGCTGGGCGAGTACTACCGCAAGGTGGTCATCGAGTCGGATGCCCCCGCCGTCGACATCGCGCGGGCCCTCCGCGACAGCGGCGCCGATGTGCTCGTGGCCTACCTTCCCGTCGGCTCGGACCTCGCGGCGAAGCACTACGCACAGGCCGCCCTCGACGCCGGGGTCGCCTTCGTCAATGCCCTACCGGTGTTCATCGCGAGCGACCCGGAGTGGGCGGCGAAGTTCACCGCGGCGGGCATCCCGATCGTCGGCGACGACGTGAAGAGCCAGCTCGGCGCAACCATCACCCACCGGGTGCTCGCCCGACTGTTCGAGGAGCGCGGGCTCGTGCTCGACCGCACCTACCAGCTCAACGTCGGCGGCAACATGGACTTCAAGAACATGCTGGAGCGGTCACGACTCGAGTCGAAGAAGGTGTCGAAGACGCAGGCGGTCACCAGCAATGTGGAGGCCGAGCTGAACGCCCGCGACGTGCACATCGGGCCGAGCGACCACATCCCGTGGCTCGACGACCGCAAGCTCGCGTTCGTGCGCCTCGAGGGGCACGGGTTCGGCAACGCGCCCACGAGCCTCGAGTACAAGCTCGAGGTGTGGGACTCGCCGAACTCCGCCGGCGTCGTGATCGACGCGATCCGGGCGGCGAAGGTGGCGCTCGACGCCGGCCTCGGGGGACCGGTGGAGGCGGCATCCGCCTACCTGATGAAGTCACCGCCGGTGCAACTGCCCGACCCGGTCGCCCGCGCCCGCTTCGACGAGTGGATCAGCGCGAACTCCCGTTGATCTGACGGCTCTCGCCCGTTCGCGGATCAGGAGCTCGCGCAGACACACCGTGCCTGTGCCGCGTTCTAGCGGCGAGCCGCGCAGATCTCCTGATCCGCGAACAGTTCAGGCGAGACGGGAGTCCGAGCTTCCCGCGCCCTCAGCGCGCAGACCACCACGCCCGGAGGCGCACTTCGGCCTCCTCCGGCCCGAGCGGACCCTCGTCGAGGCGCAGGTCGAGCAGGAAGCGGTACGCCTCGCCCACCTCGCGCCCGGGCGCAAGCCCGAGGATCGCCATGATCTGCTCACCGTCGAGATCGGGCCGCACCGCCGCGATGCCTTCGGCCTCGGCGATCGCTGCGATGCGCTCCTCGAGGTCGTCGTAGGCGAACCCGAGCCGGTCGGCCTTGCGCCGGTTGCGGGTCGTCACGTCGGCCCGGGTCAGGATGTGCAACCTCTCGAGCTGGTCGCCCGCGTCGCGCACGTAGCGACGCACCGCCGAGTCGGTCCACGCGCCATCCGTGTAGCCGAAGAAACGCAGGTGCAGCTCGATCAGTCGGGCGACGGATGCCACGGTGTCGTTGTCGAAGCGCAGCGCCTTGAGTCGCTTGGCCGCGAGCTTGGCGCCGACGACGTCGTGGTGGTGGAAGGTGACCACACCACCCCCCTCGATTCGTCGGGTGGAGGGCTTGCCGATGTCGTGCAGCAGGGCCGCGAGGCGCAGCACGAGGTCGACCGAGTGTCCGCGTGACTTCTCCAGGTCGATCGCCTGGCGCAGCACGGTGAGGCTGTGCTCGTAGACGTCCTTGTGGTGAGCGTGCTCGTCGACCTCGAGTCGCAGAGCAGGAATCTCGGGGAGCACCAACTGCGCAATGCCCGTGTCGACGAGCAGACGGATGCCCGGCACCGGGTCATCCGTGCGCAGCAGCTTCGACAGCTCATCGCTGATGCGCTCAACGCTCACGATCTCCAACCGCGGCGCGAGCTCAGCCATCGCGCGGACGGTGTCGTCGGCCACGGTGAACCCCAGCTGGCTCGTGAACCGGGCGGCTCGCAGCATCCTCAACGGGTCATCGCCGAAGGAGACCTCCGGTGCTCCGGGGGTCGAGATGCGGCGGGCGAGCAGGTCATCGAGACCACCCCAGGGGTCGACGAGCTGCCGTTCGGGCAGCCGGAGGGCCATCGCGTTGACGGTGAAGTCGCGCCGCACGAGGTCGTCCTCGAGTGTGTCGCCGAACTGCACGATCGGCTTGCGGGTCTCGCCGTCGTAGGCGTCGGCCCGGTAGGTCGTGATCTCTACCGTCAGTCCGTTGATGCGGGCGGCGATCGTGCCGAAGTCGCGGCCGACGTCCCACTGCACATCGGAGATCGGCGTGACTAGGGCGAGGATGTCGTCGGGGCGGGCGCTGGTGGTGAAGTCGAGATCGGTGAGGTCGCGGTTCAGGAATGCGTCGCGTACCGATCCGCCGACGAGAGCGAGCTCGTGTCCCGCCGCGGAGAAGGCGGCAGCGAGTCGGGAGACGGCAGCAGAATCGGCGAGTTCGCCGAGTCGTTCGACTGCCCTTGCGACGCTCTCCATGAGACCCAAGCTTGTCACAGGGCCATTCGTGTGACCGGACTCCCAGAAGCGAGTGAATAGACTTTGGGCATGCTGGCCGAGCGATTCACGCCGCTGCGTGCTGCACTGGCGCTGCTCCTCGGGCTAGCGGGAGCCGTGACCGGTGTTGCCATCGCGGCCCCCGCGGCGACCTCGGTCGGACCCGACGGCACCGTCGCCCTCACCGTGGTCGTGCCGCTGGCCGTGCCGGAGAGCGACGCCGGATTCATCCCGGCTGATGCACTCGACCAGTACACGCGACCCACGGGACTTCTGACCCGCGAGCTCGACGCGATCATCGACCGTCCCGTGGTGATCGCGATCGATCCGCGTATCATCGCGTCGATCCGGATCCTGGGTTCGTCGGTGCCGGCGTCGGCCATCGAATGGCTGAGCCGCCTCGAATCGGCGAGCAATGAGACCTTCGCGCTGACCTACGCCGACTCCGACATCACTCTCGGTCTTCAGGCGGGTAGCCCTCGAGTGCTGCAGCCCGAGTCCTTCGACTTCGCCATCGATCCCTCGCTGTTCGCCGAGGCCGCCGCTCAAACCCCCGCCCCGACTTCGAGTCCGGATGCCACGGCGCCCGGTCTGCCGACCAGCGAGTCACTGCTGGCCTGGCCGTACACCCTCGAGTCGATCGCCTGGCCGCGGGACGGCACCGTCGTCACCGCCGACCTCTCGGCGATCACGGCCAGCGGCTACACGACGACGATCCTGTCGTCGGCCAACGTCTCCCGTGACGAGGGGTCCGCGCTGGTGAGGGTGGACGGCGGCACCGCGGCGATCTCCGACGATGCGGTGTCGGGCGCGCTTCGAGCGGCCGTGGCATCCGTGTCGACAGACGACTGGGTGTCGGCTATGGGCACCGTGTCTGCCGCTCTGGATGCCGCGCCCGCGACGGTACTCGCCACGCTCGACCGCACCGTTCCGATCACCGGAACGCACCTCGCCGAGACGCTCAGCACCCTGCAGGCCGACCCGCGCGTGAGGCTCACCGGCCTGTCGCAGCTCCTGGCCGGCTCCGCTGACGAGGCGACCCTCGTCGACTCGCCCCAGCCCGCCGCGAGCGTTGGGCAGATGGCCATGCTGCTCGACGCCGAGTCGGCGGAGATCAGGTTCGCGACCGTCGCGGAGTCGCCGAGCGCCATCACGTCACCTCGCCGCCTCCACCTCCTCGCCCTGCTATCGAGCGCCTGGCTGCGCAATCCCGCGGGCTGGCTCACGGCCACCGATGCGTTCCTCACAGACTCGGACGACCTGAGAGCGTCGGTGCAGGTCGTCGCCTACAGCAGCTTCAATCTGCTCGCCGACAGCGCCTCACTGCCCATCTCGGTGAGCAACTCCCTCGACCAGGCCGTGACGGTGTACATCACCGTGCGGCCCGAAACAGCACTGCTGGCAGTCACCGACTCGCGCGTGGAGCTCGTGGTGGAGCCGGACTCGCAGGCCAAGGGTCAGATTCCCGTGCAGGCGGTGTCCAACGGAACGGTTCAGGTGCTCATCACCCTCGCCAGCGGAGCCGGCGTGCCGATCGGCGCTCCCGCGACCGCGGAGATCAACGTGCAGGCCGGCTGGGAGACGCCCATCGTGCTGGTGGTCGGCATCATCGTGGTGCTGGTGTTCGGCGGGGGAATCGTGCGCAACATCCTGCGCAGGAGGAAGCCGGCGCGACCGGTCGAGCCGACGGATGACTGACCGCCCGAGCGACGAGGTCGATGGGGCCTCCGCGATCGGGCGTGCCAGCGCGGCGCTGGCCTCGGGCACGATCGTGTCGCGCATCCTCGGGTTCGTCAACGCCGCGGTGCTCGCCGCAGCGATCGGTTACATCGGCGGCGCAGCTGACGCCTTCACGCTGGCAACCCAGATTCCGAACAGCATCTACGCGCTCATCGCGGGAGGACTGCTGAGTGCGGTCCTCGTTCCCCAGATCGTGCGGGCGGGCATCCAGGCCGATGGCGGCGCTGCCTTCATCAACAAGCTGGTGACACTCGGCACCGTGGTCTTCGTGATCGTCGCCGCCGCCGCGACCCTCGCCGCGCCGTGGTTGGTGAGCCTGTACGCGCAGTCCGGCACGAAGGGATTCGGCCCCGACGAACTCGCGCTCGCGACGGCGTTCGCCTACTGGTGCCTGCCGCAGGTGCTCTTCTACGCCCTGTACAGCCTGCTGGGGCAGGTGCTCAATGCGCGCCGGGTGTTCGGTCCCTTCACCTGGGCACCCGCGCTCAACAACGTGATCGCCATCACGGGTGTCTCGATCTTCATCGCCCTGTTCGGTGCCTTCCCCGCCAATCAGGATGCCTCGGTCTGGACGCCCACGATGATCGCCGTGCTCGCCGGCACCGCCACTCTCGGCATCGCAGCCCAGGCGTTCATCCTCCTGTTCTTCTGGCGACGCGCGGGACTCACCTACCGGCCCGACTTCCGCTGGCGGGGCGTGGGCCTAGGAAGCACCGGGCGGGCTGCGGCCTGGGTATTCGGCATGATCCTCATCACCCAGCTCGCCGCCATCGTCGAGACCCGGGTCGCCACCGGCGCCTCGGGCGACGCGTCGATCGGTGCGCTGAAGTACGCGTGGCTGATCTTCATGCTGCCGCACTCCATCGTCACGGTGTCCATCGCGACTGCGTACTTCACGCGGATGAGCACCCACGCCCGCGGTGGTGACCTCGCGTCGATTCGGGAGGACGTGGCATCCTCGCTCAAGTCGATCCTGTTGATCATGGTGTTCTCGGCCGTCGGCCTCATCGTGCTCGCCTACCCGTTCAGCGCGGTGTTCGGCGGCGGATTCGCGGAGATCAGCGCGCTCGGCAACGTGCTGATCGCCTATCTCGTCGGCCTCATCCCCTTCACAGTGCTGTTCGTGCTTCAGCGGGTCTTCTACGCGCTGGATGACACGCGCACGGCCTTCTTCCTGCAGCTGTTCCAGTCCGCCGTGTTCATGGCCGGCATTCTCGGCGTCGCCATGCTCCCGAGCGCCTGGGTGGCCGTGGGCGTGGCCGGCATGATGAGCATCTCGGGCACGCTCGGCACCATCGCTGCTGCGATCGTGCTGCGTCGCCGGCTCGGAGGCATAGGCGCGCGCTCGATCCTCGGCTCGACAGCCTGGTACCTCGCGGCCGCCCTGGTCGCCGGAGCACTCGGCGCGCTCGCCGTCTGGGGTCTCGGCGGGTTCGTCGAGGGCGGATTCGCCGTCGCGACCCGCATCGGCGGCGGCGTCACTCTAGCCGTCGTGGGAACCGGGATGGCCCTGATCTACCTCGGCCTGCTGGCTGTCACGCGCAACCCGCAACTGGCAGCCCTCGCCGCCCCGGTTCTCAGCCGAATCCGCCGCCGCCGATAGTCAGATCAAGCCGATTGTGCGGGCGCTCCGAACCCCAGTAGTGCAGGAATAGCCTCGACATAGTATGTGTTGTACCGGGCAGTGATAACCCTGAGGGAGACGCGTCAAGTGCGGCAAGTAATCATCATCGGATCCGGCCCGGCCGGCTACACGGCGGCCATCTACGCGGCTCGTGCCAGCCTCGCGCCGCTGCTCATCGCGAGCTCCGTCGAGGCCGGCGGTGAGCTCATGAAGACCACCGAGGTCGAGAACTACCCGGGATTCGCCGAGGGCATCCAAGGTCCCGAGCTCATGATGGCGATGCAGGCGCAGGCCGAGCGCTTCGGCACGGAGATCGTCCTCGACGACGTCGTGAGCCTGGAGCTCGAGGGCGACATCAAGCGCGTGACTCTCGGCAACGGAGACGTGCACGAGGCGCTCGCGGTGATCTTCGCGACGGGCTCTGCCTACCGCAAGCTCGGTCTCGAGGACGAGACGCGCCTGAGCGGTCACGGCGTCTCGTGGTGTGCCACCTGTGACGGATTCTTCTTCCGCCAGAAGACCATCGCGGTCGTCGGTGGCGGCGACTCGGCGATGGAGGAGGCAACCTTCCTCACGAAGTTCGCCGACAAGGTCTACGTGATCCACCGCAAGGACTCCCTGCGGGCGTCCAAGGCGATGCAGGAGCGTGCGTTCAGCGACCCGAAGATCGAGTTCCTCTTCAACAAGGAGGTCGCTCACATCTACGGTGACGAGCTCGTGACGGGCATCGGCATCGTCGACACCGTGGATGGCACGGAGACCACCCTCGACCTGAGTGGCCTGTTCGTGGCGATCGGCGCCGACCCGCGCACGCACCTCGTGCACGGCCAGCTCGACCTCAACCCGGACGGCACCATCCACGTCGACGGCCGCTCCAGCCGCACCAACATCGCCGGCGTTTTCGCCGCTGGTGATGTCATCGACCCCACGTACCGCCAGGCAGTGACGGCCGCGGGGTCGGGCACCGTGGCGGCGCTCGACACCGAGCACTACCTCGCTTCGCTTCCGAAGAACATCGTCGACGCGGCACACCAGCCGGCCGTCGCATCCGCCTGATTCACGAAAGAAGGAAACCCATGTCAACAGCACACGACGTCACCGACGCCACGTTCGCCGATGAGGTGCTCAACTCGAAGGACACCATCATGGTGGACTTCTGGGCCGAGTGGTGCGGCCCGTGTCGCGCCGTCTCCCCGATCCTCGACCAGATCGCGGCTGAGCACGCCGACAAGATCAAGATCGTCAAGCTCAACGTCGACGACAACCCGCAGATGGCGATGAAGTACCAGATCACGTCGATCCCCGCGATGAAGGTCTTCCGCGGCGGCGAGGTCGTCAAGACGGTCATCGGTGCGAAGCCGAAGCCGGCCATCGAGGCCGACCTGGCCGAGTTCCTGGCCTGATCCGATCCACGCGAAGCCCCGGCCGCCCTCGCGGTTGCCGGGGCTTCGTGCTGTCAGGATGCCGCGCGGTGTCTCGTTCACGTAGTCTCGGCCCATGAAACGGTCGCTTCCGTGGGTGCTCGTCGTGGCGCAGTTCGCCCTTCTCGCAAGCCTCGCATTCGTGCCCCAGAGCTCGTTGTGGCCGGTGGGGACTCCCGCGCTGATCGCGGCCATCGTGCTCGTGGTCGGCGGCGGGGTCATCGCGCTGCTCGGCGCCCGCGGTCTCGGACCGGCTCTCACCGCGACGCCGGTGCCCAAGGAGCGCTCGGCGCTGGTCACCACGGGCCTGTACTCGCGGGTGCGGCATCCCATCTACACCGGGCTGCTGATCGTCGGGCTGGGGCTGGTAGTGCTCGGCTCCTCGGTGGTGCACATCGTGCTGTGGCTGGCCCTGCTCGTGCTGCTCGCGGTCAAGGCCCGCTGGGAGGAGCGGATGCTCGCGGCGACCTACCCCGACTACGACGCCTATGCCGCGACCACTGGCCGCTTCATCCCGGGCGTCGGTCGGGTTCGCCAGCGCCCCGGCCAATCCTGACGCACTGGACCGTCCCCGGCTCTGGGGCGGTGTTTTCGTGGTGACCCTGCCCTATTCTTGAAGCTTCGCGACTGAAAAGGGCAGCGCATGACCAACCAGGGCAACAATCTCGACAAGTGGTACGGCCACTACGCCGATCGCACGGGCGGCCTCGCCGCCTCGGAGGTGCGCGCGCTGTTCGCCGTCGCCTCCCGTCCCGAGGTCGTCTCGCTCGCCGGTGGCATGCCCTACGTGTCAGCCCTGCCCCAAGACCTGGTGACCTCGGCGATGGAGCGCGTCATGCGCGACAACGGACCGGTCGCCCTGCAGTACGGCTCCGGCCAGGGCATGCCCGCCCTGCGCGAGCACATCCTCGAGGTGATGGCGCTCGAGGGCATCCGGGGCAGCGTCGACGACATCGTCGTCACGACCGGATCGCAGCACGCGCTCGAGCTGGTCACCAAGCTCTTCATCAACCCCGGCGACGTGGTGCTGGCCGAGGGCCCGAGCTACGTGACGGCCATGGTCGTGTTCAAGTCGTTCCAGGCCGACATCCAGCACGTGCCCATGGATGACTACGGTCTGATCCCCGAGGCGCTCCGCGAGCACATCGCCCGTCTTCGCGCGGACGGCAAGACGCTGAAGTTCCTGTACACGGTTCCGACGTTCAGCAACCCGGCGGGCGTGACGCTGACCTGGGAGCGGCGCCTCGAGATCCTTGAGATCTGCCGGGCGAACAACATCCTCGTGCTCGAGGACAACCCCTACGGCCTGCTCTACTTCGACGGTCAGCCTCCGCACGCCATGCGCTCGGTCGAGGAGGAGGGCGTGATCTACCTCGGCACATTCTCCAAGACCCTTGCTCCCGGGTTCCGTGTCGGATGGGTGCTTGCCCCCCACGCTATTCGAGAGAAGCTCATTTTGGCGAATGAGGCGGCGGTGCTCTCTCCGAGCTCGTTCACCCAGCACGTCATCGCCGAGTACCTGTCGACCGCCGACTGGAAGGCTCAGATCGACACCTTCCGCGGCGTCTACCGTGAGCGACGCGACGCGATGCTCACCGCCCTCGACGACTACCTCCCCGACCTCAGCTGGACCCACCCCACCGGGGGCTTCTACGTCTGGGTGACCCTGCCCGACAACCTCGACTCCAAGTCGATGCTGCCCCGCGCCGTCAAGGAGCTGGTCGCCTACACGCCGGGCACAGCGTTCTACGCCGACGGTGGCGGCCGCAACAAGATGCGTTTGGCATTCTGCTACCCGACGCCCGACTTCATCCGCGAGGGCATCCGTCGCCTGTCGACGGTCATCAACGGCGAGCTCGAACTGCTCAGCACGTTCTCGCAGACCGCGCCCCTGCCCGTCGTGCGCCCCGAGCCCACGATGATCAACCCACCCGCCAACCTCGGCTGATGGCGACCCCGCACGTACTGGTCCTCGCCGGTGGAATCTCCCACGAGCGCGACGTCTCGCTGCGCTCCGGGCGCCGGGTTGCGGACAGCCTCGCAGAGCACGGCCTCACGGTCGAACTCCGCGATCCGGATGCCTCACTCCTGAGCTACCTGCGCACCAACCGACCCGACGTGGTCTGGCCCGCCCTCCACGGGGCCAGTGGGGAGGACGGAGCGCTCCGCGGCCTCCTGGACTTCATCGGGGTGCCCTACGTGGGTTCTCGCGCCGAGGCATCCCGGCTGGCCTGGGACAAGCCGACCGCGAAGACGATCGTCGGCCGGGTGGGCGTCAGCACCCCACGGTCGATCACCCTGCCGCGCGACGCGTTCCGCGAGCTTGGGGCAAACAGCATCCTCGAGGAGATCCAGGACGAGTTCTCGGGCCCGCTGGTGGTCAAGCCAGCGCAGGGTGGCTCGGCTCAGGGGGTGACAATGGTCGACGATCGCTCGCTGTTGCCGCGCGCGATGGTCGACGCGTACACGTACTGCGACTCGGCGCTCATCGAGCAGAAGATCACCGGCACCGAGATCGCCATCGGCATCATCGACAGCGGCGACGGCCCCGTGGCACTGCCCGCGGTCGAGATCCAGCCTCTATCGGGCGTGTACAGCTTCGAGGCACGATACAACGCGGGGGAGACCCGCTTCTTCGTGCCGGCCCGCATCGATCCGGATGTCGCGGCTCGCGCCGAGCAGGCCGCACTGGACGCGCACAGCGCCCTGGGGCTCAGGCACCTCTCCCGTGTCGACCTCATCGTCGACGGGGCGGGAACCCCGTGGTTCCTCGAAGCCAACGTGCTCCCCGGCCTCACCGAGACGTCGATCCTGCCCCAGGCCCTCGAGGCGGCCGGGCACGACCTCGGCTGGGTGTACTCCGCGTTGGCCGATGCCGCGATCGCCGAGAGCCGCGCCTAGCCTCGCCGCGCCTAGCCTTGCGGCGCCTCGAGCTCGAGGTGCATGAAGACGCTGTTGGGGTCGGCCCAGTAGTCGGCGAAGGGCTCCCCCTCGACGAAGCCGTACCGGGCGTACAACCGTCGGGCGGGGGCGAAGTAGTCCTCGACGCCGGTCTCGAGACGCAGCGCCCGATAGCCCCGGGTGTGTGCCTCGGCCAGCAGATGCTCGAGCATGGCGGCACCGACCCCGCGACCGCGAGCCCCGGCGCTGGTGCGCATCGACTTGAGTTCGCCCTCCGTCGCACTCAGCTCGCGGATCGCGCCGGTGCCGACGACCTCTGTACCATCCCGAGCCACGAAGAACGTGATCGAGGGATGCCGCAGCTGCTCCGGATCCAGAGCGTGAACGCTCTCGGCGGGTGACGTCGCGTACATGTCGACGAGGTGCTCCTGAAGCAGCGGGAGAACCTCGTCGCTCGCGGGATTCGCCCGAACGATCTCGACTGAGCCGACCACGACTTACCGGGAGAAGCCCTGTTGACCCAGCTCACCGAGGATCCGGTTGAGGTCGGCGACCGTGGCGAAGTCGATGACGATCTGACCCTTGCTCGCGCCGAGGGTCACCTTTACCCGCGTGTTGAGGGCATCGCCGAGTCGCTCGGCAACCTCATCGAGCTGACCTTGGCGCTTGCCCGCGACGGGCTTCGCCTTCGGCGTGCGAGTAGCGACCTGACCGGCGGCCGCTTCGGCGGCCCGCACCGAGAGGTCCTCGTTGACGATCTTGTCGGCGAGGCGTTCCATCGCGGCCGCGTCGCCCGCCGCGAGCACGGCGCGCGCGTGGCCCGCACTCAGGACGCCGGCAGCTACCCGCTTCTGCACCGACGCCGGCAGCTTGAGGAGCCGCAGCGTGTTGGTGATCTGCGGGCGGGAGCGGCCGATCCGGCTCGCGAGCTGGTCCTGGGTGATGCCGAAGTCAGCGAGCAGCTGCTGGTAGGCGGACGCCTCTTCCAGTGCGTTGAGGTTCGCCCGGTGGAGGTTCTCGAGCAGGGCATCCCGAAGCATGTCCTCATCGGCGGTGTTCTTGATGACCGCGGGGATGCTCGACAGCCCCAGCTGTTTGGTGGCCCGCAGTCGCCGCTCGCCCATGATGAGCTCGAAGTGCGGGGTCTGGGTGGCACCGGGGATGGGCCGCACGACGATGGGCTGCAGCACTCCGATCTCACGGATCGACACGACGAGCTCCTCGAGCTCCTCGGTGCGGAACTCCTTGCGGGGCTGCTGTGCGTTGGGTGCGATGTCGTCGGGGGAGAGGTTGGCGAGCTTGGCGCCGGGAACCGCGAGCAGTGCCTGACGCTCGCCGGTCGAGGCGGGGAAGAAGACGTCGACGGGACGCTGGGAGTCCTCCTCCGACCCGGGGATGAGTGCGCCGATTCCTCGGCCGAGCCCGGTGCGCTTGGGTGCTGCCATTACTGCGGGGCTCCTCGTCGTGCGATCTCGGCGGCGGCCTCGAGGTACGAGAGCGATCCGGGGGATGCGGCGTCGTAGCTGATGACGCTCTGCCCGTAGCTCGGCGCCTCGGAGATGCGCACCGACCGGGGGATGACGGTGTTGAGCACCTTCTCGGGGAAGTGCGCCCGCACGTCGTCGACCACCTGATTGGCGAGGTTGGTGCGCGAGTCGTACATCGTCAGCAGGATCGTGGACACCGACAGTCGAGGGTTGAGGTGACGTTCGATGAGCTGGATGTTGCTGAGAAGCTGGCTGAGACCCTCGAGTGCGTAGTACTCGCACTGGATCGGGATGAGAACCTCCTGGGCCGCGACGAAGGCGTTGATCGTCAGCAGGCCCAGCGACGGCGGGCAGTCGATGAAGACGTAGTGGAACTGCTCCTCCGACTGCGCGAGGAAGAGTTCGAGCGCCGTGCGAAGACGCTGCTCACGTGCCACCAGCGACACGAGCTCGATCTCCGCGCCTGCGAGGTGGATCGTCGCGGGAACGCAGTAGAGACCCTCGAACTCGGGGCTCTTCTGCACGACGCCGGCCATGGGCTCGTCGTTGATGATGACGTCGTAGACGCTCACCGTCTCGGACCGGTGCTCCACGCCCAGAGCAGTGGATGCGTTGCCCTGGGGATCGAGATCGATGACGAGCACGCGCGCACCGGCCCGCGCCAGGCTCGCGGCGAGGTTCACGGTGGTCGTGGTCTTGCCGACGCCGCCCTTCTGGTTGGCGACGGTGAACACGCGGGTGTCGTGGGGCAGTGGAAGCTGCTCCTGGGCAAGTGCCTGACGGCGACGGGTCAGGTCAGCCAACTCCCGGGCGAGCGGGGTCGAGTCGTCGAACGTCGTGCTCGACTCGGCGAGATCGCCTTCTGGATGTTTCACGTGAAACCTTCTGAGTGCGAAGCGCGGACGCGCCTCAAGCGGTTGGGTCGATGGTCAGTCCACTGTAGCCCGAAACACCCGGGTGGCCTCGGGCGTTATCCCCTCGCCCAGGGTCAGCACCTCGATGTCTCGCAGACGTGCCTTTCGGATCGCCTTCGCAGCGGCCTCGACCTCGTCGGCGACCTTCGAGCCCTTCATGAAGATCATCTCCCCGCCCGGTCGCACCAGGTGAGCAGTGGCGGGAATCAACTTCACCAGGGCGGTCACCGCTCGCGCCGTGACCTGATCCAACGGACGTTCGAGCCGGGCCTCCTCGGCGCGGGCGCGCACCACGGTCACGTTGTCGAGCCCCAGCTCGGACGACTCGTGCCGGAGCCAGTCGACCCGACGCTCCATCGGCTCGATCAGCACCAGGTGCACGTCGGGGCGCGCAATGGCGAGCACCAGGCCGGGCAGGCCAGCGCCGCTCCCGACGTCCCCCGTGACGCCCTCGTTGAGCAGGGGAGCAAGCAACGCACAGTTCAGGATGTGGCGCGACCACAGACGCGGCGGCTCCAGCGGCCCGATCAGCCCCAGCTCCTCGCCTCGTCGTCCGAGGTCGGCGGTGTAGGCGCGGGCGAGCTCGATGCGATCACCGAACAGGGATGCCGCGGCATCCGGTTCGGGCTCAACGGCCGTCACGCGACCACCGAAACCCACGTATGTTTCACGTGAAACTATGCCCGGGAGATCACCGTGTGGCGATCGCGGCCTTCACCCTCGGACTCCGAGGAGAAGCCGCGCTCGGACACGACGTCGTGCACGAGCTTGCGCTCGTAGGACGACATGGGAGGCAGCGCTGCGGAAACCGCGCCGGCCTCGATGCGCTCGATCGCCTTATCGACGAGGAGCGCGAGCTCCGACGCCCGCGCCTCGCGCGATCCACCGATGTCGAGGATGAGCCGAGAGAACGATCCCGTCTTCGTCTGCACCGCGATGCGGGTCAGCTCCTGGAGGGCGTTGACCGTCTCGGGGCGCGACAGCAGTCGCAGATTCGTGTCCTCGCTCGACGTGACGGAGAGGTAGGCACGTCCGCCGCGCGCATCGATCTCGATGTCGCCGTCGAGGTCGGTGATGTCGAGAAGCTCCTCGATGTAGTCCGCGGCGATGTCGCCCTCCTCCTCGAGCTGGCTCGGGGTGCGGGCTTCCTCGTCGGCGATGGTCTCGACCGGCTCGGCGCTGATGTCGGGGGTCTGCGTGTCAGTCACGTCGCTCACTTCTTCTTCTTCTTGGATCGGTTCTTGCCCACGGGCTGCTGGCGCTGCGGCTTCTTCGGCTCCTCGACCATGAGGGTGCCGCCGTCGGGGGTCTCCTCGACGATGCCCTTGCGCTGCTGACGCTTGGCGAGCCGCGCCTCTCGGGCGAGTGCCGCCTCGCTGCCGGGAGTCGGCATGTTCCGGATGACGAGGAACTGCTGTCCCATGGTCCAGAAGTTCGAGACCAGCCAGTAGAACATGACGCCCAGCGGGAACGTGAAGCCGGAGAACGCGAACACCAGCGGCAGCAGGTACAGCAGGACGCGCTGCTGGCGGTACATCGGGCTGGCCTTCATCTCGGCCGACTGGTTCTTCGACATGATCTGCAGCTGGGTGATGAACTGCGAACCGGTCATGAGGATGACCATGATGACGGCGATCACGATGACCGCAACGTTGCCGTCCGCGGTGCTGATCGCCAGGTGAAGCGGTGCGATTCCGAAGAGTGACGACGTGCCGAACGACTCCGACAGCTCGGGCGTCAAGAGGCCCACGCCCGGGTTGCGCGACCCATCTGCATTCACGTGCTGCGCATTGCTGAGCACGGAGAACAGTCCGAAGAAGATCGGCATCTGCAGCAGCAACGGGAGGCACGAGCTCAGGGGGTTGGTGCCGGTGCGCTTGTACAGCTCCATGGTCTCGCGCGACATCGCCTCGCGGGAGAACTGATCCTTCTTGCCCTTGTACTTGTCCTGGATCTTCTTGAGCTGAGGAGCGACCTCGAGCATGCGCCGCTGGCTCTTGATCTGTCGCACGAAGATCGGAATGAGGGCGGCGCGCACGACGAGCACGAGACCGACGATCGACAGCACCCAGGTGAGACCTGCGTCAGGGTCTAGCCCGATAGCCGTCCACAGGGTGTGGAACGCCACGAGAATGGCCTCGATCACCCACTTGATCGGCCAGAGGAGGGTGTTGAAGAATCCACCGATGTCCATGTGTGCGGTCAGCCCTTTCCGTGGCTATTGGCGACTACGAATCCGAAGCGGGTGACCGCGTACCGATCGTGATGAGTGTGCGGAACGTCGTCAACGCCGCCCTCGGCCCACGGGTGGCACCGAGCGATGCGTCGAGTTCCCAGCCATACGCCTCGCACGACCCCGTGCTGCTGAATGGCCTGGAGTGTGTAGTGCGAGCACGACGGGTAGTAGCGACAGACGTCGCCGTACAGGGGTGAGATGACCGCGCGGTACACGCTGAGGATCGCTACGCAGACGTTGCGCGGCGCGAGAACAACGAACGCGAGAGTGCGGTTCATCGCTTGCCCACAGCCTTCCCGATCGCGCTGGCCACTTCAGAGTGCAGGGTATCCCACGTCGCCCGATCAGATCCTGGCAAAGCGCGCACCACAACGTCGATCGGTGTGGTGACGGTGGGAAGGATGTCGCGGCACACGGCACGAAGACGACGGCGCACCAAGTTCCGGGTCACCGCACCGCCCACCGCCTTCGTGACGATGAACCCGAAACGGCTCGGCTGGGCGGACTCACGCTCGACGACATGCAGCATCGTGTGAGCGCTCCCCACCCGCCGGCCCTGACGCACGGTAGATCGGAAGTCCGCGGGTCGCGTGACCCGGTTGTCCCTGGCGAGCACCGGGGTGGTTACGCGGAGAGTTCGGTGCGACCCTTGCGACGACGAGCGGCCAGGATGGCGCGGCCGGCACGAGTGCGCATACGAAGCCGGAAGCCGTGCACCTTGGAACGACGACGGTTGTTCGGCTGGAAGGTTCTCTTGCTCATAGTGGTATCTCCAAAGCCCAGCTCTGAAGGCCGGAAAGAAGTCGGTTGGCCCTAGGGCCGGAAGTCAACTGATTAAAGCTACGGCGTTAATGCCGGGCGGTCAAACTTTCCGCGGGCCCGAGCGCACTATCCACACTTACCCAACTGGGGTTGGTAACGACAGGCTGTGGACAACTAAGGTGAAAGCCAGCCGAATCGCGGGGACAATCGGCCAAATTCGGGGCATTCCCACACCCTCGCCCCGTGCATGAACCTGTGAGTAAGTACAAGTCAAGGAAGTGACTCTATGTCGGAGAGCCCAGACTCAACCCGAGAGATCTGGCAATCGGTGCTGTCGCGCCTGACCTCCGACGAGCGCATCACTCCTCAGTTGCTCGGTTTCGTCAGCCTGGTGGAACCCAAGGGAGTGATGGCCGGCACCCTCTATCTTGAGGTGCCCAACGAACTGACCCGCGGCATGCTCGAGCAGCGCATCCGACTCCCCCTCCTCAACGCGATCTCCGGCTTGAGCGAGACGCAGGAGGTCAGCAACTTCGCGATCGTGGTCAACCCCGACATCCAGCAGGACGTGCTCGAGCAGACGCCCGATCCGGCGGAGCAGTCCTACATCGAGCCGACGCTCGTCTCGCCAGTTGAGACCGGAGGCCCTCGACGTTCCGACTCGCGGCTGAACCCGAAGTACAGCTTCGACAACTTCGTGATCGGCGGATCCAACCGTTTCGCCCACGCCGCGGCTGTCGCCGTCGCGGAGGCACCCGCCAAGGCATACAACCCGCTCTTCATCTACGGGGAGTCCGGCCTCGGCAAGACTCATCTCCTGCACGCAATCGGACACTATGCAGAGAGCCTGTATCCGGGCATCAGGGTCAGGTATGTGAGTTCGGAAGAATTCACGAACGACTTCATCAACTCGATCGCCAACAACAGGGCATCGGTATTCCAGTCCCGGTACCGCGAGATCGACATCCTGCTCATCGACGACATCCAGTTCCTCCAGGGCAAGGACTCCACTCAGGAGGCGTTCTTCCACACCTTCAATACGTTGCACGATCACAACAAGCAGGTGGTCATCACCAGCGACCTCCCGCCCAAACACCTGACGGGGTTCGAAGACCGGATGCGGTCGCGCTTCGAGTGGGGACTGATCACCGACGTGCAGGCTCCCGACCTGGAGACGCGCATCGCGATTCTTCGCAAGAAGGCTCAAAGCGAGAAGCTCCAGGTGAGTCCGGAGATCCTCGAGTACATGGCTTCGAAGGTGTCGTCCAACATCCGCGAGCTCGAAGGCATCCTGATCCGCGTCACGGCATTCGCGAGCCTCAATCGCACCGAGGTCGATCTGCCCCTGGTGCAGACCGTGCTCAAGGATCTCATCACGCTCGATGAGGACAACGTGATCGCGCCGGTCGACATTATCAACCACACCGCGGACTACTTCAAACTGACGGTCGACGACCTCTACGGATCATCCCGATCGCAGGCCGTTGCCACGGCACGGCAGATCGCGATGTACCTCTGCCGGGAGATGACGAACCTCTCCCTGCCCAAGATCGGCCAACTCTTCGGTAACCGCGACCACACGACGGTGATGTACGCGAACAAGAAGATCACCGAACTCATGAAAGAGCGCCGCTCGATCTACAACCAGGTCACGGAGCTCACCAGTCGCATCAAGCAGGATCACCGCTTCGGTAAGAACTGAGTTTTCACACCATGTGCATAAGGTGTGTATAACTTCCGCGACGCGCCGAGCATCCTGTTGATGCAGAAATCAGATCTGTGGAAACGCGCTCGCGACCGGCTTGAGACCACCACAGACCTCACCGTCGATTCGCAGCGCTGTCAACATCTCACACCGTTGTAGTTCCCACCGTCTGATTGGGCGCTCGGTAGTTACTCACAGTCTCCACAACGGTTAAGAGTGTTGTTCTTGAAAGAAGAAGTTTTGAGGGAGATAACCCATGAGCCCGCGCATCATCGGCCTGTGCCAGTATTAACCGGCCAGACCCACCGACAGTGTTAGGGGTGAATGAAGTGAAGTTCCAGGTCAACCGCGACGTTTTCAGCGAGGCGGTCTCGTTCGCCGTGAAGCTTCTGCCCCAGCGCACAACACTGCCCATTCTCAGCGGCGTTCTCATCGAGGCGACCACTGACGGATTGACACTGTCGTCATTCGACTACGAGGTCTCGGCGCGCACGCAGATCGCGGCCCAGGTGGATGAGCCGGGCAAGGTCCTCGTCTCGGGTCGCCTTCTCGCCGACATCGCCAGCAGGCTGCCGAACGCCCCGGTCACCTTCACCACGGATGAGGGCCGCATCACGGTCGCCTGCGGTTCGGGTCAGTTCACTCTGCTCAGCATGCCGGTCGAGGAGTACCCGACCCTGCCCGAGGTTTCGGAGAACTCCGGAGTTCTCAAGGCCGAGGACTTCGCCAACGCGATTGCTCAGGTAGCGGTGGCCGCATCCCGCGACGACGTCACCCCGGTCATCACCGGTGTGCAGCTCGAGGTCTCCGACAACCAGTTGTCACTCGTGGCGACCGACCGCTATCGAGTTGCAGTTCGCGAGATCGAGTGGGACGCCGCGACATCTGGCATCGAGACGGCAACGGCACTCGTGCCGGCCCGCACCCTCATCGAGATCGGCAAGACGTTCGGTCACTCCGGCACAATCTCCGTGGCGATCACCAGCTCGGATGACCGCGAGCTCATCGCCTTCCAGGCCGATCGCAAGACCGTCACGTCGCTTCTCATCAAGGGCAACTTCCCTCCGGTCAAGAGGCTTTTCCCCGAGACCGTCGACAACTACGCGGTGTTGAACACCGGCGAGCTCATCGAGGCCGTGCGCCGGGTGTCACTGGTGCTCGAGCGCGAGGCGGCGCTGCGGTTCACCTTCACCACCGACGGCCTGACTCTCGAGGCCATCGGATCCGAGCAGGCCCAGGCGTCCGAGTCGATCGACGCGTTCCTCACGGGAACCGAGACTGTCGTCTCCTTGAAGCCGGCGTTCCTGCTCGACGGTCTCAGCTCCGTGCACTCCGAATTCGTACGCATCTCGTTCACCAAGACGGAGAACCCGAACAAGCCGGGTCCCGTGCTCATCACGAGTCAGTCCTCGAAGGATCAGCCCGGCGCCGACAATTACAAGTACCTGCTGCAGCCGAACTTGCTGCTGCGCTAGCCACCTTCGGGACAAAAGGGGAATCCGATGCACATCGGCATCATCGGGCTCGGCAAGATGGGCAACAACATGCGTGCCCGTTTGCGCAAGGCTGGCATCGAGGTCACCGGCTACGATCCCAACCCCGCGGTGACGGATGTCGCGTCGCTCGCCGAACTCGCGGCAGCGCTGCCCGCGCCTCGCATCGTCTGGGTGATGGTGCCGTCGGGCAAGATCACCGACGATGTGATCCACGATGTCTCCGACGTGCTCGAACCGGGCGATCTCGTCATCGACGGTGGCAATTCCCGGTTCACCGACGACGCAATCCACGCCGAGTTCTTGGCCGGCAAGCAGCTGGGGTTCATCGACGTGGGAGTTTCGGGCGGAATCTGGGGGCTTGAGAACGGCTACGGATTGATGGCCGGCGGCGACGCTGCCGACGTCAAACGGGCGATGCCGATCTTCGACGCGCTCAGGCCCGAGGGTCCCCGGGACGAGGGATTCGTTCACGCAGGCCCGGTCGGCGCCGGTCATTACGTGAAGATGGTTCACAACGGTATAGAGTACGCGCTCATGCAGGCCTGGGCCGAGGGGTATGAACTTCTCGACAGCAGGAAGGATCTCGTCACCGACGTCACGGGATCGTTCAAGGCTTGGCAGCGCGGCACGGTCGTACGCTCCTGGTTGCTCGAGCTGCTCGTCAAGGCGCTCGAAGAGGATCCCGAATTCAAGGACATCGCCGGTTACGTTGACGACTCCGGCGAAGGGCGATGGACGGTCCATGACGCACTCGACCGGGCGGTGCCTGTTCCCACCATCAGCGCCGCGATCTTCGCCCGCTTCGTCTCACGTCAGAAGGACTCGCCCTCGATGAAGGCTGTCGCGGCACTCCGCAACCAGTTTGGTGGCCACGCCGTCCGCAAGAGCTGAGACGACCGTGCCTTCGTGATCGTCACCCAGCTGAGCCTCACCGACTTCAGGAACTACACGAGCCTCGACGTCGAGTTGCATCCCGGTTCGAATCTGTTCGTCGGAAGCAACGGCCAGGGCAAGACCAACCTGGTCGAGGCGCTCGGATACCTCAGCACGTTGGGGTCGCACCGAGTCTCCGTCGACCACGCGATGATCCGCCAGGGGCAGGAGTCGGCGATCATCCGAGCGCGTCTCGCGTTCGGCGGCCGCGAGATCCTGGCCGAGGTGCAGCTCAACCGCGCCAGCGCCAACCGCGCGCAGGTCAACCGCTCGGTCATCAAGACGCGCGAACTTCCCCGCTACTTCTCGAGCGTGCTCTTCGCCCCCGAAGATCTCGCCCTGGTGCGCGGGGAACCGTCGGGTCGGCGCAAGTTCCTCGACGAACTGCTGGTGTTGCGCACCCCGCGCATGAGTTCCGTGATCGCGGATTACGAGCGGGTGCTGCGCCAACGCAACACGCTTCTCAAGTCGGCACGGGCATCCGGTCTCAAGCAGACCCAGCTGGGAACTCTCGAGATCTGGGATGAACGTCTCGTCGCCCTCGGCTCGGAGATCATCCACGCCCGCACGTCACTCGTCGCCGAGCTCGCACCCGAGGTGTCCCGCGCCTACAACGCCATCGTGGGTGCCGATCACGCCGCGACGCTGGCGACGCAGTTGAGCATCTTCGCCACGAGCGCCGACGACGATCTGGCGGATGACGCGGCAGTGCGCACAGCAGTTGTCCCCGTCGAGGCGGCCGCCGACGGGTTCCGCGCCGCGCTCGCGCGCCTTCGGCGCGCGGAGTTGGACCGCGGCATCACACTCGCCGGACCACACCGGGACGACCTGCTGCTGGGTCTCAACGGTCTCGCCGCCCGTGGCTATGCGAGTCACGGCGAGAGCTGGTCGTTCGCGCTTGCGCTCAAGCTCGCGTCGGCGGCGGTGCTCCGGCGGGAGTCATCCGCCGGCGACCCGGTGCTGATCCTCGACGACGTCTTCGCTGAACTCGATGAGTCACGGCGCAGTCGGCTGGCCGAGGCGGTGGGTGACTTCGAGCAGGTGCTCATCACGGCGGCGGTGTTCGACGACGTTCCGGAGAGCCTCGCGGCCCACGTGGTCCGAATCCGGGCGGGGGCGGTGGTCACCGATGAATGAGACCCCGGATCCCGAGCACGTCGCGGTCTACCTGCGTTTCCGTCGCGTCTTCGGTGGGGCGCGAGGGGCGACCGCGCGCAAGCGCGAGAAGCGCGAGGGCACGAGCCTGCCTTTCGCGCCGGGCCGGGATCCCCACGGCCTGGGCGATGTGATCGACGGACTGGCAGCCAGCATGGGGTGGACCTCACCCTTGGCTCGGTCGGAGCTGATCGCCTCCTGGTCCGAGATCGTGGGCGACGAGACATCCGCGCACTCCGAACCGATCGGTGTCGAGGACGGCGTGCTCACCGTGCGCTGCGACTCCACCGCATGGGCGACCCAGCTGCGACTGATGCGCACCCAGGTGACGACGACGATCGCGGTGCGCTTCCCTGCCGCAGGAATTCAGTCGGTGAGGTTCGAAGGGCCGAACGCCCCTTCGTGGAAACGCGGTCCCAGATCAATTCCAGGACGCGGCCCACGCGATACCTATGGCTAGGTAGGCAAATCAGGTCAAACCGCTCACGAAAACTCCCCAGATCGCCGATTTCGGCCTGTGGGTGGTGAGGATTTGGTAGAATTGTCAGCAGTCGTCGAGCGCACCTCCCTGGTGGAGAAATCACCGCCGAATGACAGCGTGACCAACTGGCAGGAGCCCCACCACAGATGACATCGACGCCCCCCGACGATCTGCAGGCAAACACCCCCATCTCCAACGGTCACGTCGCCGCCGACAGCTACGGCGCAGACCAGATCCAGATCCTCGAGGGACTGGAAGCGGTGCGCAAGCGCCCCGGCATGTACATCGGGTCCACCGGTCCCCGCGGTCTCCACCACCTGGTCTACGAGGTCGTCGACAACTCGGTCGACGAGGCTCTCGCCGGTTACGCCGACGACATCCAGGTGTTCATCCGCAAAGACGGCTCGGTGCGCGTCATCGACAACGGCCGCGGCATCCCGGTCGACATGAACCAGCAGGAGCAGAAGTCGACCGTCGAGGTCGTCATGACGATCCTCCACGCCGGCGGCAAGTTCGGCGGCGGTGGCTACACGGTGTCCGGCGGTCTGCACGGCGTCGGCATCTCGGTGGTCAACGCGCTGTCGCGCGAGGTCGACACCGAGGTGCGCCGCCAGGGTCACGTCTGGCGCATGAGCTTCACCAACGGTGTTCCGGATGCCCCGCTCGCCAAGGGCGAGGAGACCGACCAGACCGGCACGACTCAGACCTTCTGGCCGAACCCGGAGATCTTCGAGACCGTCGAGTTCGACTACGAGACTCTGCGCGCACGCTTCCAGCAGATGGCCTTCCTCAACAAGGGTCTGCGCATCACGCTCACCGACGAGCGTGGCGAGGAGGACGTGGTCGAGAGCTACATGTACGAGCGCGGTCTCGTCGACTACGTCGAGTACCTCAACAAGGCCAAGAAGAACGACCTCATCCACCCCGAGGTGATCGCCTTCGAGTCCGAGGACACGGAGCGCAAGATCTCGCTCGAGGTTGCGATGCAGTGGACCAACGGATACACCGAGTCGGTGCACACCTACGCGAACACCATCAACACTCACGAGGGTGGCACGCACGAGGAGGGGTTCCGCGCGGCGCTGACCACCCTCGTCAACAAGTACGCGCGCGAGAAGAACATCATCAAGGAGAAGGACGAGAACCTCTCCGGCGACGACGTGCGCGAAGGACTCACGGCTGTCATCTCGGTGAAGCTCGCCGAACCGCAGTTCGAGGGCCAGACCAAGACGAAGCTCGGCAACACCGAGGCGAAGGCATTCGTGCAGCGAGTCGCCGGCCAGCAGCTCGGCGACTGGTTCGATCGCAACCCTACTCAGGCGCGGGATGTCATCCGCAAGGCGATTCAGGCATCCCAGGCCCGCATCGCGGCGCGCAAGGCGCGCGAGCAGACCCGCCGCAAGGGCCTGCTCGAATCGGGTGGAATGCCGGGCAAGCTGCGCGACTGCTCGAGCAAGGACCCGTCGCTGTCGGAGATCTTCATCGTCGAGGGTGACTCGGCCGGCGGCTCCGCCGTGCAGGGCCGCAACCCGGAGTTCCAGGCGATCCTGCCGCTGCGCGGCAAGATCCTCAACGTGGAGAAGGCGCGCCTCGACCGTGCCCTCGCCAACGCCGAGGTTCAGGCCATGATCACGGCGTTCGGTGCCGGGGTCGGCGAGGACTTCGACCCCGAGAAGGCCAGATACCACAAGATCGTGCTCATGGCCGACGCCGATGTCGACGGCCAGCACATCACGACGCTGATCCTGACGCTGCTGTTCCGCTACATGCGCCCGCTGATCGATCACGGCTTCGTCTACCTGGCTCAGCCGCCGCTGTACCGCCTCAAGTGGACCAACGCCGAGCACCAGTTCGTGTACAGCGACCGCGAGCGCGACGCGCTGCTCGCCGACGGTATCGCGGCCGGCAAGCGCATCCCGAAAGACAATGGCATCCAGCGCTACAAGGGTCTCGGCGAGATGGACTACACCGAGCTGTGGGAGACGACGATGGACCCCGCGACCCGCACTCTTCTGCAGGTGACTCTGGATGACGCTGCCGCGGCCGACGAGATCTTCTCGACCCTCATGGGTGAAGACGTCGAATCCCGTCGCAGTTTCATCCAGCGCAACGCCAAGGACGTTCGCTTCCTCGACATTTAGGCGGGTTGAGTAGCGGCACAGCCGCGTATCGAAACCTCCCCGACGAAAGGCTTTCCAGATGGCTGACGAAGAAACCCCCACCGAACCCACCTTCGAGAACGCGGTCGTCGACGACCGCCACGACAAGATCGAGCAGGTCGACCTGCAGCTCGAGATGCAGCGCTCGTACCTCGACTACGCGATGAGCGTCATCGTCGGGCGCGCGCTGCCCGACGTGCGCGACGGCCTCAAGCCCGTGCATCGCCGGGTGATCTACGCGATGTACGACGGTGGCTACCGCCCAGACAAGGGATTCAACAAGTGCACTCGTGTCGTCGGCGAGGTGATGGGTCAGTTCCACCCGCACGGTGACGCGTCCATCTACGACGCACTCGTGCGACTCGTGCAGCCGTGGAGCCTGCGCTACCCACTGGCGCTCGGCCAGGGCAACTTCGGCTCGGCGGGCAACGACGGCGCCGCCGCGCCGAGGTACACCGAGACCAAGATGGCGCCGCTGGCCATGGAGATGGTGCGCGACATCGACGAGGAGACCGTCGACTTCAGCGACAACTACGACGGCAAGACGCAGGAGCCCGACGTGCTCCCCGCGCGCTTCCCGAACCTGCTCGTCAACGGCTCGGTGGGTATCGCGGTCGGCATGGCCACCAACATCCCGCCCCACAATCTCCGCGAGGTCGCGGCCGGCGCCCTCTGGGCGCTCGAGAACCCTGAGGCGCCGCGCGAGGAGCTGCTCGAAGCGCTCATGCAGCGCATCAAGGGTCCCGATTTCCCCACCGGCGCCCAGATTCTGGGAGTCAAGGGAATTCACGACGCCTACCGCACCGGTCGTGGCTCGATCACGATGCGCGCGGTTGTCAGCGTCGAGGAGCTGCAGGGCCGCACCTGCCTCGTCGTCACCGAGCTGCCCTATCAGGTGAACCCCGACAACCTCGCGCTGAAGATCGCGGAGCTGGTGAAGGAGGGCAAGGTCGGGGGCATCGCCGACATCCGGGACGAGACATCCGGCCGCACCGGCCAGCGCCTGGTGATCGTGCTCAAGCGCGACGCCGTCGCGAAGGTCGTGCTCAACAACCTCTACAAGCACACCCAGTTGCAGGACAACTTCGGCGCGAACATGCTCGCGATCGTCGACGGCATCCCGCGCACCCTGCCGATCGACGGTTTCATCACGCACTGGATCGACCACCAGATCGACGTCATCGTGCGCCGCACCACCTTCCGCCTGCGCAAGGCCGAGGAGCGTGCCCACATCCTGCGCGGATACCTCAAGGCGCTCGACGCGCTCGACGAGGTCATCGCCCTCATCCGGGCATCCGCGACAGTGGATGACGCCCGCGAGGGTCTCATGGAGCTGCTCGACGTCGACGACCTGCAGGCCCGGTCGATCCTCGACATGCAGCTGCGCCGCCTGGCCGCGCTCGAGCGCCAGAAGATCATCGATGAGCACGATGAGCTCGAGCGACTGATCGCGACGTACCACCACATCCTCGCCACCCCGAGCGAGCAGCGCACCATCATCAAGGACGAGCTCACCGAGATCGTCGATCGCTTCGGCGACGACCGTCGCACCGAGGTGATGTTCGGCTTCGACGGCGACATGAGCGTGGAAGACCTCATCCCCGAAGAGGAGATGGTGATCACGGTCACGCGCGGCGGATACATCAAGCGCACCCGCAGCGACAACTACCGCAGCCAGCACCGTGGCGGCAAGGGTGTCAAGGGTGCCCAGTTGCGGGCGGATGACGTCGTCAACCACTTCTTCGTGACGACCACCCACCACTGGCTCCTGTTCTTCACCAACACCGGACGCGTCTACCGCGCGAAGGCATACGAGATCCAGGAGGCCGGCCGCGACGCGAAGGGCCAGCACGTCGCCAATCTGCTCGCGATGCAGCCGGGGGAGGAGATCGCGCAGATCCTCGACATCCGCGACTACAAGGCCGCGAAGTACCTCGTTCTCGCGACGCTGGGCGGTCTCATCAAGAAGACGGCACTGACCGAATACGACACCAACCGCACCGGCGGCATCATCGCCATCAACCTCCGCGAAGACGACGAGCTGGTCTCGGCGATGCTCGTCGAGGAGGACGACGACGTGCTGCTGGTCTCGCGCAAGGGCATGTCGATCAGGTTCACCGCATCGGATGCCGCGCTGCGCCCCATGGGACGATCCACCTCCGGCGTCATCGGCATGCACTTCCGTGAGGAGGACCAGCTGCTGAGCGCAAGCGTCGTCGGCGAAGACGGATACGTGTTCGTGGTCACCGAAGGCGGCTACGCGAAGCGCACCTCGGCGGACCAGTACCGCGTGCAGGGCCGGGGCGGTCTGGGCATCAAGGTCGCCAAGCTGAGCGACCACCGCGGCGACCTTGCGGGTGCCCTGATCGTCGGCGATGAGGACGAGGTCCTTGTGGTTCTTGCCAGCGGCAAGGTGGTACGCTCGTCTGTCGCTGAGGTTCCCGCTAAGGGCCGCGACACCATGGGTGTTGTTTTCGCCCGGTTTGCCGACGACGACAAGATCATTGCGATCGCCAGGAACAGTGAGCGGAATCTAGAGAATCAGGAACTCGACACGGAAGCCGACGAGGCTGCCGACGAGGTCGAGTCCACTGGAAGGGACGAGTCAGTAGATGAGTAGTGTCGCAGAGAAGCTGCAGCGCAAGTCGCAGCGCCAGGTGGCGGTCAAGCAGGTTCGCCTCAAGCTCGTGTACATCGACTTCTGGTCGGCGGTGAAGCTGTCCTTCCTCGTGGCGGTGTCCCTGGGGATCGTGCTGGTCGTCGCGACCATCTTCATCTGGATCGTGTTGAACTCGACGGGCATCTTCGGAAGCCTCGACAACATCCTCAAGGACATCCTCGGTGATCCCGAGTTCAGCGTGGCCAAGCAGTTCTCGCTGGGTCAGGTAGCACTGTTCTCCTTCATCGTTGCGATCCTCAACATCGTCGTCGGTACCGCGCTCGGCGCGATCGCGAGCATGCTGTACAACTTCAGCGTGCGGCTGACCGGCGGCCTGCTGGTGGGCTTCACGAACAACTGATCGGCGATCGAGTAGCGGCGAAGTCGCACATCGAGATCGACGATTACATCAAAGCGAACCGGATGGGGTAAGTTCTTATCTGGTCTCGGGGGTATAGCTCAGGCGGTTAGAGCGCTTCGCTGATAACGAAGAGGTCCCAGGTTCAAGTCCTGGTACCCCCACTGGAATCTCCACAAGGGATTCCTTCACCCGTTTGATTGTTTGGGATGACGCCAGCCAGATTCCGGTCTGTTGGTATAACCGATCGCCGAGACGGCGATCGGCGCTGGCGTCGCAGCGAGGCCAGAAATGGCCTCGCCCTAAGCTCCAGCGCGGGGCCTTAGCTCAATTGGTAGAGCGCCTGCTTTGCAAGCAGGAGGTCAGGGGTTCGATTCCCCTAGGCTCCACACCTGAGAGGCCCCGCCATACGGCGGGGCCTCTCGTCGTTCCAGCGGGAGCTCGTGGCGACGACACGCCTGTGAGTAAAGAAAACTTGACACGATGTACAACAGACCGTACATTCGTCCATGTCAACATTTCTTTACATAGGAGAACATCGTGTCATTCGAAGAGAGAGGCGTGTGGATTCTGCTGACGGTTGCCGTCGCTGCCTACGCCGTATACCTGTTCCTCATCCTCGGCGGGCCGGCCGACGTGCCGCTGGTCGACCGCCCCTACGTCGTGCCCATGCTGTGGACGATCGGCGGCGCGATTGTCGCCGGCATCGTGCTGAGCATCTTCTCGGGCATCCTGACCGGCATCATCAGCCGCCGGGGCACGGTGGACAAGAAGGACCAGCGCGACAAGGAGATCAACCGCCTCGGCGAGCACATCGGATCGTCGTTCGTCGTCATCGGCGGCGTGAGCGCCCTGATTCTGGCGTGGATCGAAGTCCCGTACTTCTGGATCGCGAACGTGATCTACCTGGGCTTCGTTCTCTCCGGCATTGTCGCCTCGATCGCCAAGCTCGTCGCCTACCGTCGCGGCTTCCAGTCATGGTGAAGCCGACCCGGGTCACCAACTCGATCCGTCAGCTGCGGTTCGGTGCCGGCGAGATGACCCAGGCCGATCTGGCCGACCGGATCGGCGTTACGCGCCAGACCGTCATCGCCATCGAGCAGGGCAGATACTCGCCGTCGCTCGAGATGGCATTCCAACTTGCACGAGTCTTCGGGGTCGGCCTCGACGACGTCTTCCAGTACCCCGAGGAGAACTGATCATGAAAGCAGCAATGCACGATGTCTACGGCGACGCGAGCGTCGTGACGATCCGGGATGCCGCCGTGCCCGAGCCCGCCGCCGGTGAGGTGCTCATCAGGGTGCACGCCGCCGGGCTCGACCGCGGCGTCTGGCACCTCCTCACGGGCACGCCGCTCATGGCGAGGCTCGCCCTGGGCCTGCGCACGCCCCGCCAGAAGATGCTCGGCCTCGACGTGGCCGGTGTCGTCGAACGGGTGGGCGCTGGGGTGACCGAGTTCGCGCCGGGTGACCGCGTCTTCGGCGGTGGCACAGGTACCTTCGCCGAGTTCGCGATCGCGAAGCCGAAGGCTCTCGCCCCGATGCCTGCAGGGCTGTCGTTCGAGCAGGCCGCAGCATCCCCGGTCTCAGGACTGACCGCGCTCCAGGCGCTGACGAAGGCGGGCCCGGTCTCGGGCAAGTCTGTGCTCATCATCGGTGCCGGCAGCGGTGTCGGCTCGTTCGCCATCCAGCTCGCGAAGGCACAGGGTGCGATCGTCACCGCGGTGGTCAGCCCCGGCAAGATCGACTTCGTGAAGCGACTCGGAGCCGACCACGTGATCGACTACACGGTCGACGATCTGGGCGACGGGAGTCACGACGTGATTCTCGACATCGCGGGCATCCGCCCGATCGATGAATTGCGCGGCGTGCTAGCACCTCGCGGCACGGTCGTCTTCGTCGGCGGCGAGGGTGGTGGGCCGATGCTCAACGGCATGCAACGTCAGATCGGCGCCGGACTCTTCGGCCCGCGGGGCCAGAAGTTCGTGACCCTCATGGGCACCACGAACACGGCCGACCTCCTGACCCTGAGTCAGTACCTCGAAGCGGGCACCGTGATCCCAGCCGTAGAACAGCGCTACCCTCTCGAGCAGGCCGCCGATGCGATTCGCTACATCGGGCAGGGGCACGCCACGGGAAAGACCGTGATCACCGTCAGCGAGTGACGCGCGCGCGGGCGTAGAGGTCGGTCCACACGGCCAGCACCACGGTGCCCAGCAGGGTGAGCGCGATCCAGGTGAGCGCAGCAGACAGCGGACCGGTCACGAAGAACCCGAGCAGGAGCATCCCGAGGGCACCGAGCGCCCAGACGACGGCGACGACCACCGCGGCAAGGATCGCCCGGGTCGGCTGGCGCCGAATGGTGTGCCCCGCGGCGGGCAGGGGGTTGGATGCCCCGGCCGACGCTGCGGGCATGACCAGCAGCCCGAACCACAGTCCCACCACGGTGAGGTACGGGCTCAGCAACCCCAACAGTACGAGCAGCACGACGACCACGATCGCCCACACGAGAGCCGGATGCGCCGTCAGCACCGACCGCCAGCGCACCGGCTCTCCGGCGATCGCCAACGTGAGCGCCCGCGAGACCAGCCAGAGTCCGATCGCGAACACAGCGCCGGACGCGAGCGCGAGTGCGACGAACCCAGGCGAGGCCACCGGAACCGGATCACCGACGACGAGCAGCGCCTGGCCGGCGGTCACCGCGGCGGCCACCGGAACCCACACGCGAGCGCTCGTGCCGAGCGCGCGGCCCCACGCGCTCACGGGGCGGGCTCCACTGCGGCATCCAGCACGTCCTGGATGCTCCCCGAGTACAGCACGGCGCCGTCGACTGTCACGGTGAGGTTTGTCGGGTCATCGGCGGGGGAGTCCACCTCGATCGCGCCTCCGTCGACCGTCGATCCCGTGCAGGTGACGGCACGATCGACGGTCTCGCAGACGGGAACGGTGAGCACGTCGACTCCCTTCTGCACGAGGATGTCCAGGGCTGCGTAGCGCACCTCCGAGACGTGCGCGCCGCCGACCGGCGCGATCGCCGCGATCTGGCTGCATCCGGTGAGGGCGAGCGGGACCGCGACAGCGAGCGCGGCGACCGGGATCAACGCCCTCATGAGATGAGTCCGCTCTCGTGGGCGAGCACCCGGGCGCGCGCGGCGACGTGTTCGGCTTCGAGCGCGGCATCCGTGATCTTCGACAGATCGAACGGGGCGGGCAACAGCAGCTCGGTGTTGCGGTCGAAGGGCGAACCCCGACGCATCGTGGGGGACTCCGCCCAATCGTTGAGGGCGAACTCGCGGCTCTGCGCGGCGAGATCGAGGGTGGTCGCGCCGGTGCCCGGCGAGACGGGGGCAGCGTGATCAAGCACCGTCGTGAACAGTGACAGCGTGCCGTCGCGATTGTCGACGATCTCCACGACCTGCTGCTGTTGCGGGAAGTCGATGCACGACGCCGTCGTGATCTCCCAGAAGCCCCCCCTGGGTCCGCCGTGGGCGAGGATCTGGTTGAGGTGGGTGTGCCCGTTCATCCAGCCGACGACCACCGGGAACCGCAGCAGCAGGTCGACGAACTCCTCGGCGCCGTGCAGCTTCTCCGTGTCGCCGGGGCGCTGCGCGCGGTTCTCGAGGGTGAGGCTGTTGTGGTGGCTGAAGATCAGCACCAGGCGGTTGTCCTTCTGCGCCTGCGCGAGCTCCTCCTCCAACCAGCGGAACTGCGCCTCCGGCACGGCACCGTCGGGGCCCGCGACCTGATTGCAGGTGTCAAGGCCGAAGGCCCGCACGAAGGGGGTGAGGTCGGCCTTCCACCACGTCTGGCCGGTCTCGAGGTTGTGCTTGGTGAATCCGTGTCCGACCGGGCCCGGAGCGCTTTCCGTGCGGAAGTGCTCAGCCATGAACTCGGCCTGTGCGAACAGGTAGCGGTCGGGGTCGGCGGGAACGGCGTGGAAACCCGGGCGCCCGAGAGCGACGCCCGCGGCATCCGTGCCACGGCCGAGCGCACTCGTGGTCGCGGCGTAGCCGCCGAGGATGGTCGACGCCGTCGCATCCAGTGACCAGGACTTCTGCCCGCCGACGGCGAGAGCGTGCAACTGCGAGCTGAGGTCGAAGGTGCCGAGCAGCAGGGTGTCGTGATTGCCGTAGACCGCGTACCACGGGGCCGGCAGGCCCGGCGATTCGACCGGATGCGCCACCGAGTCGTCGAGAAGAGTGGGCAGCTTCGGAAACCCGTAGTCCCCGAACGCGCCGCCGGCCGGGTTGCCGGGACGGTAGGCCCACACGGCCTCGGCCCAGGCCTGCACACCGTTGAACTGCCGGCCGATGCTGACTGCTGGGTCGACGGTGACGCCGTCGAGCATGTCGATGTACCAGCGCAGCTCCTTGTGGGAGTGCATGTCGGCGCTGTCGCCGGTGACGATCGCCGCACCCATTGGTGCTCCGGTCAGCGGGCTGTAGCGCAGCGCCGAGAAGCTCTGCACGGTCGAGGAGGTCACGTGCAGCGACAGCGGGTCGTGCGGGTGGAAGGCGGAACCCCAGGCCGAATGGTCCTGCACGATCATCGGCTCGATGCGACCGGGCGACTGTGCGTCGATCACGTGCATGTCGGAGAGGTGGCCCAGGTACAGCAGCGATCGGCGCGCGGCCACGCGAGCCGCATCGGGGGCGCGGCCGAGCAGGTCGACGCGGGGCAGGTAGCTCTCGCCGGGACCGGCGACGAGCGTGCGGTACTCACCCTTCACCTTGCCGCCCTGCAGCATGGTCTGCAGCAGGGTGCTCGGCGCATCGGCCGCGGGCGTGACCTCGGCGGCCGCCGCCGCACCGACGGCCTCGAGGGGGATGCCGGCCGCGGCCGCAGCTGCGGCGGCGGTCGCCAGGAACTGCCTCCGGGACAGCCCCGACATCAGTCGGCGGTCTCCGACTGGGCCTGAGCGACAGTGGCGCTCAGGAAGCGGATGAACGTGGCGATCCATCCGAAGATGATGATGAACACGACCAGCTCGAAGAACGTGAGGTTGAAGTATCCGGTGACCGCGAACAGGATCACCGACCCGACCATCGCCGCGAAGAAGCCGCCGGTGACGGCGAAGAAGGTCCAGGGCATCCCGCGCAGCACGAGGGGCGAGGCGAGGAGGAGGAGCCCGAACGCGACCGACATGCCCGCCGCGCAGATGTTGTGCATTGTCGCGTTCACGTTGAGGGGGAAGGCGCCGACCCCGGCGAGCATCAGGCCCATCACGATGAACAGGGTCGAGATCGTGCGCGCGCTCCAGCGGTAGCGCAGCACCCCGGTGTCGAACAGTGCCCGGATGTCACGCTGCAGGTAGAGCGAGAAGGTCGTCACGAGCAGTCCCGCGATGATCAAGGAGATGTTGAACAGGCTCGCCGACTTGTCGCCGAGGGTGCCCAGCAGGCTGAAGTGATACTCCCACCACAGGGGATCGGACGCGGTGGCCATGCTCGTGAGCACGGTGATCGAGATGAAGAGCACGAGAAGCATCGAGAGCTTGCCGGTGTCGATCTTGGAGACCGACAGGTAGATCCAGTAGGCGCTGAGGCCCGCCGCGGCCGAGACGCTCACGGCTGCGACCCATCCGTCGAGGGTGACGCCCCGGAAGCTGAGCGAGAGGAGCACGAATCCCGCGATCGTGCCGATGCCCGCGATCAGGGCATGCACGGCGGCCACGTTCGTGGCATCCAGGATGAACTTCCACGGCGGCAGCGTGAGTCTCCACTCCTGGCCGGTCAGGTGCCGGGCACGCCAGTACCCCACGTAGCTCGCGGTCACACCGAGCACGACGACGACAATCGCGGCGAGGAGGCCGATCGACCAGCCACCCCAGATCGGCGGAGCGGAACCGGCGAAGGCGATCGCGCCCGCCGCGCCACCGAGCACGGCGGCGATGCCGCCCACCACCACCGCCTCGGACTCGAGGCCGACGGTCGTTCGGGATTCGGAGCGCACCTGGAGCACGGGTTCAGCCATGCGCCAAGCCTAGGGCCGCCGCCTATCCGGCGTGGTTTCGATACGCCGCCTCGCGGCTACTCAACCAGCGGTCGTGTCAGAGGGCTCGTCCTCAACCCAGAGGTCGTCGTCGGCACGCAGCGTCTGCCACGCGGCGTACGCGACGGCGGCGGCGGCCACCACGCCGATTCCGATGAGGATGTAGCGACCGGGGCCCGCGGGCTTGGGCTTGATCAGACCGACCTGGGTACCGACATCCGTACCGAACTTGGTGGCCCGGCTGATCGCCTCGCGCACCTGCTTGTTCTTCGCGACCTCGATCGCCGCAAGAGCGGTACCGAGAGCGGATGACATGGCCGGCAGCACATCGTCGACGAGACGGTCACGCGTGGTCTGCGCCGCAGAGCGTGCGCCCGCGACACCGGATGCGACGGCGGGCCGCACGCGATCCTCGTACGTCTCGCGCACCCGGGGAGCGACCTCCTCGCGAGTGTAATGAGCGGCCTGGCGGCTCGCCTCCCGCACGACCTTCGCCGCGTGGTCGAGGAGTTCCTTCTGGTCCTCCCAGAGGTCCTCGGCCTGACCCTTCAGACGATTGAGTTCCTTCTGGCGCTTGCGTGAGAGTGCCATGGTCAGACCTCCAGTGGGATCGGTTGAAAAACAAGCCCATCCTGTCACGGTGGAACGTGTTGCGGTACCGGGTTGACTGGGAGGCCGCTGGGTGCTTTCGGGCTGGGGGCGTGGAGCGCTGTGCAAGAATTGTGCCCATGTCTCACCACACGGCTGTCGCCACGATCACGACCAATCTCGGAACCATCAAGGTGAACCTCTTCGGCAATCACGCGCCGAAGACGGTCGCGAACTTCGTGGGACTGGCCACCGGCACGAAGGAGTGGACCCACCCGGCCACGGGCAAGGTGTCGACCGACAAGCTCTACGACGGTGTGATCTTTCACCGCATCATCAAGCAGTTCATGCTCCAGGGTGGCGACCCGCTCGGTCAGGGCATCGGTGGCCCAGGGTACGAGTTCGACGACGAGATCCACGGCGAGCTGACGTTCGGGGAGCCCTACATCCTCGCCATGGCCAACGCCGGTACGCGCGGGGGCAAGGGCACCAACGGTTCGCAGTTCTTCATCACCACGGTGCCGACGCCGTGGCTTCAGGGCAAGCACACCATCTTCGGCGAGGTTGCCGACGAGGAGTCGAAGCGGGTGGTCGACGCGATCGAGGCCGTCGACACCGATGGGCGCGACAAGCCGCTCAAGGATGTCGTCATCGAGAGCATCACCGTCGACGAGGTCTGACACAGGTCGTGTCGAGCACTCCGGACACCTCGCGGGGGTTCTGCTACCGTCATCCCGACCGGCCGAGCTTCGTGCTGTGCCAGCGGTGCGGTCGCACGATCTGCCCGCAGTGCCAGACCCAGGCCGCGGTCGGTGTGCACTGTCCCGAGTGCGTGCGTGAGGACCGCGCAGCCGCGCCGCGCACTCGCCCCGCGATTCTGACGTCGGTGAGGTCGGGGAACGCGCCGGTCGTGACGTACGCGATCATCGCGCTCTGCGTGCTGGTGTTCGTTGCTCAGAACATCCCCGGCACCGTCGGCACTCTGGTGGACATCTTCGGAGCGTACCGCCCGCGGTACACCGCGCAGCTGCCCTGGACCATGGTGACCTCGCTCTTCCTGCACGGGTCGATTCCGCACATCGTGCTGAACATGTTCTCGCTCTACATCTTCGGCTCGATCCTCGAGCGCGGGCTCGGGCGCTGGCGCTTCCTGGCGCTCTATCTGCTCAGTGGGTTCGGCGGCTCGGTCGCCGTGCTCCTCATTGCACCGACGATCTCCGTGGTCGGGGCGTCGGGCGCGATCTTCGGCCTGCTCGGCGCATTCTTCGTGATTCAGCGGCGGCTCGGCGGAAACAACCTGCAATTGATCATCCTGATCGTGCTCAATCTGGTGATCGGCTTCGTCCCCGGTTTGAACATCGCCTGGCAGGCGCATCTGGGAGGCCTAGTCGTGGGTGCTGCCGTGGCGTTCGTCTTCGTTCGCACCAGGCGTGCCGACCAGTTGCGCACTCAGGTCATGCTGACGACGGCCATCGCCGTGCTGCTCGTCGTGATCACCATTGCGCTGGTGACCCTGCGCCCCGTCGGCTAGCGGACGCTGGAGTTATCCACAGGTGAATCCACAGTGGGTATAACTACATCGCTGTAGTTCAGGAAAATCGCAGGTCAGCGCCAGCGAGTGGTCATCAGGAACCCGATGAACATGATCCCGAAGCCGATGAGGATGTTCCAGCTGCCGAGGGTCGGGATGGGCAGTTGGCTCTGGCTCACGTAGAAGACGATGATCCAGATGAGGCCCAGCAGCATGAACCCGAACATCACGGGCTTGAACCACACCGGGTTCGGGGCGGGTTCGCCGGAGCGCACCTCTGCGGGACGGTCGGACTTGCGTGCGGTCGTACGGGCCATGCCACAGATTCTAGCGTGATCGGCTGCTTGGGGGTCTCGGTGCGGTGGATCACGCGGCGTGCTCTCAGCGTGCGCATCGTACAATCGTGAGCATGGTTCTGGTGGACGGACGTGTGGCGCGAAGGCGGGCCGAGCGGCGTTCGCGCGTGACATTCGTCGGCGTGCTCGGTGAGGTCTTCATCACCGCGGGCGTGCTCGTGCTGCTCTTCCTGGGCTGGCAGGTGTGGCTCAACGACATCGTCGTCGGCGGGCAGCAGAAGAACCAGGCGATCGAGCAGAGTCAGACGTGGAGCAAGGGCGAGGCCTCGGCTCCAGCTCCGGCGGTCCGACCCGATCCGGGACCCCCAATCGTGATGGCTTCGGCGCCAGCTGACGACGTGCAGTTCGCCAACCTCATCATTCCGCGATTCGGCTCCGACTACACCCGTCCGATCCTCGAGGGCGTCGCAGTGCACGGAGCACTCGCCGACGGAATCGGTCACTACCCCGGCACGCAGATGCCAGGAGACGTCGGCAATGTCGCTCTCGCCGGTCACCGCACCGGGTGGGGAGCACCGTTGGGCGACATCGGCAATCTGATGGTCGGCGACAGCATCTACCTCGAGACCGAGGACGGCTGGTACAAGTACATCTTCCGCACGTTCGCCTACGTCATGCCGACGGGTGTCGATGTGCTGGCCGCAGTTCCGCAGAATCCCGAGGCGGCGCCGACCGATCGCATCCTCACCCTCACCAGTTGCAACCCCAAGACGACCGCGGCCGAGCGCATCATCGCCTACAGCATCTTCGACACGTGGTACCCGCGAGCGGGCGGCCCGCCTCCTGAGCTCGCCCCCGAGGTCGCGGCCGCAGCGGCGGCCGGCTGATGTACGGGGCGCTCTGGCGAGTTCTGCCCGGCCCGTGGTGGGTGCGCGCGCTCATCTTGGCGGCCGCCGCCGCTGTCGTGCTCACCGCTTGTGTACTCTGGGTGTTCCCGTGGGTGAACGACTTCATCACCCCGCAGGACGTCACCGTGGAGGGGCAATGACACACGTACTCGTCGTCGACAATTACGACAGTTTCGTCTACACGCTCAACGGCTACCTCCTGCAGCTCGGTGCGCAGACCACAGTGGTGCGCAATGATGCCTTCTCAGCGGATGACGCCGCGCAGGTCATCCGCGACTACGACGCAGTGCTGCTGTCGCCAGGCCCCGGCACTCCGGCCGCAGCGGGAGTGAGCATCCCGATCGTGAAGGCCGTGCTCGAATCCGGCCAGCCGCTGCTCGGAGTGTGCCTCGGACACCAGGCGATCGGTGAGGCGATGGGCGCCACTGTCACGCACGCCGAGGAACTGATGCACGGCAAGACCTCGCTGATCACTCACGACTCCAGCGCCTTCTACGACGGAGTACCCCAGCCCTTCGTCGCCACCCGCTACCACTCGCTCGCCATCGTCGACGACACCGTGCCGAGTGACCTCATCGTCACGTCGCGCACCGAGGGCGGCGTGATCATGGGCGTACGCCACGAGAGCCTGCCGATCTACGGTGTGCAGTTCCACCCCGAGTCGGTGCTCACCGAGGGGGGCTATCGGATGCTCGGCAACTGGCTTGCCGTCGCCGGCCTGCCCGAGGCTGCCGAGACCGCGCGCGGACTCACGCCACTCGTCAAGCTCGCCTAGGGTTTCGATACGCCGCTTCGCGGCTACTCAACCAGCGGGAGGCGCCGCTTCGCGGCTACTCAACCCGCTGGAGGCGGATCAGCCGCCGCAGTAGCGCAGGCTGATCGGTGACTTCTGCGGCTGGTCGCCCACGATGGACTGGCTGGCGACCGTGCCGCCGGAGCAGCCCTGGTCCACCTGCACGGTGGGGTTGAGTCCGATGGCGTTGAGCGCGCTCGAGGCCTCCGCGATCGACTTGCCCGTGACATCCGGAACCTGCACCAGACCGTTGGAAACGATCAGGTTCACCTCGTGGCCGATGCGGATGACCTCGGAACCAACCCGCTCCGAGCCGCCGGGAGGATCGGAGTCGATCACAACTCCCTGCCGAACGCTTGCCGAGTAGGTCTGAGTGGTGCTGCCGTACTTGAGTCCCTTGGCCTGGAGTGCTGCGATCGCATCCGCTTCGGTCATGTTCGCCACATTGGGCACGGTGACCGGGGTCTCACCGAGGGACACGTAGACGGTGACGGTGAGTCCCGGGTTGACCGTGATGCCGGCGGCGGGGTCGGTGCTGATGATCGCACCCTCGGGAACGGTGTCGCTGGTCTGAGCGACCTTCTCGGGAACCAGCCCGGCGTCGATGAGCGAGGCCGACCCGTCGGCGTAGGTCTGGCCGACCACATCGGGCACTTGAACGGCAACGTTGGCCGTCAGCTGGGCGGGGGCGAGGTTGAAGGTCCAGAAGATCACGGCGGCGATGATCACGACCATGCTCGCGATGCCCGCCCAGATCCACGCGACCGGGGGACGACTCTGCGTGCGCACCAGTCGCTCATCGTTGTCGACGGTGAGCTGGCGCAAGGTCGCCTCGGAGCCGGCGACCGAACTCGGGTTCACCCCGAACAGGGTCGCATTGAAGTCATTCGCGACCAGCTGCGTGCGCGCGGGAACCTCGCCGGCGGCCGCAGCCTCGACATCGGCACGGAATTCGCCCGCGCTCTGGTAGCGCGAGAAGCGATCCTTGGCCAGCGCCCTGAGCACCACGGCGTCGAGCGCTGGCGACACCCTGGGGTTGAGCGTGCTCGGAGCGACCGGATCGGAGTTCACGTGCTGGTAGGCCACCGCGACCGGGTTGTCACCGCGGAACGGAGCGCGCCCGGTGAGGAGCTCGAAGAGCACGATGCCGGTGGAGTACAGGTCGGTGCGGGCATCCACGCTCTCGCCGCGGGCCTGCTCGGGGGAGAAGTACTGGGCGGTGCCGACGATCGCGCTCGATTCGGCGATCGTGGCGGATGACTCGGAGATCGCCCGCGCGATGCCGAAGTCCATAACCTTCACCTGCCCGCTCGAGGTGATCATGATGTTGCCGGGCTTGATGTCGCGGTGCACGACACCGGCGCGGTGCGAGTACTCGAGCGCCGTCAGCACTTGGCTGATGATGCGGGTCGCCTCGGCGGGTTCGAGGGGACCGTCAGCGAGCACGTCCTTGAGCAGGCGGCCGTCGACGTACTCCATCACGATGAACGGAACGAGAGTCTCGGCTCCGTTGGACTCGCGGATTGACTCCTCGCCAGCGTCGAAGATGCGCACGATCGTGGGATGCGCCATCTTTGCTGCGTCCTGCGCCTCGCGACGGAAGCGGGTGCGGAACGCGGGGTCGTTGGCGAGGGAGGGCTTGAGCAGCTTGACCGCAACGCGGCGGCCCAACCGGGTGTCCATTCCGACGTGGACGTCGGCCATGCCGCCTCGCCCGATCAGCTCGCCGAGCTCATAGCGGCCGGCGAGCAGGCGCACGCCCTGTGCAACACCTTCGCTCACGCGTACTCTCCCCGGTCAAACCCGACAGTATCTCTCAGAGTGTACCCGGTGGGTTCTGCGCCACAGTGTCAGTTGACTGTGACTGACGTCTGGTCGGACACCGGGGACTCGAAGTCGGTGCAGAGGGCCGTGTAAGCGATAGTCGTCGTTCCCGGGGTTCCCAGCTCGATCGACAGGGTCGTTGCCGACGACGAGATCGGGTTGGTGCTGGCCGCCGTGCCGTTGGTGATCTGGAAGTTGAATCCGCTCAGGGGGTGTCCACTCGGGCAACCGCTGTAGTTCGGCCAGTTCACGGTGATGTCGTTGCCAGCGAGCCACGGCCCGGCCGGTGCGGTGACCGCGGCCGGCTTGGGTGCCGAAGGGGGCGGAATCTCCGTGTAGAAGTTGACCGTGATCGTCTCGCCCTTGCGCACGTTGCCCTTGGGGTTGACGCTGTAGGCCAGACCGACCTGCTCCTCGGTGGGGGCTGCAATTCCCTGCTTGGGGTCGAGCACGAGGCCGAAGTTCAGGCTGGCGATGTAGGACTGCACGTCGTCCTGCGTGCGCCCGATCACCAGGGTGTCGTCGAGGAACACCCGGTTGGGTGCTGATGGCGTTGGGCTTGGTGACGACGCGGTCGAGGAGCTCGCGGGCGGGCTCGACGGGTTGTCGTTCGGCGGAGGGCTTGCGAGCAGCGCGATGATCGTGCCGACGAGCACCACGGCAAGCAGCGAGACGATGGCCACGAGCGGCCAGGTCCACGGGTTGCGCCGACGCTCCTCGACGGGCTCGGACGCCTCGAGTGCGCCGTTGACCGGGAGCACCCGCGTTGCCTGGGTGGCGTTCTGTCCGTAGTTCGGGCCGACGGTTGCGGCGTGCGAGCCGGTGCCGAGGATGCCAGGCACCGCCGCTGCGGCGGCAGCGACATCCCCCCGGCGAAGCGACTGCGCCGCGCGGGCCAGGTGTGCGGCCGAAGCGGGCCGGTCGGCGGGGTTCTTGGCGATGCAGGAGTACACGAGGTTGCGCACCGGCTCGGCGATGGTGACCGGCAGCTCCGGGGGCGTCTCGTTGATCTGCGCCATCGCGATGGCCACCTGCGACTCGCCCGTGAACGGACGCTGTCCCGCGAGCGCCTCGTAGGCGACGATGCCCAGCGAGTAGATGTCAGTGGTGGGGGACGCGGCGTGCCCGCTCGCCTGCTCCGGCGAGAGGTACTGCACGGTTCCCATGACCTGGCCGGTCGCCGTCAGCGGCACCTGGTCGGCGATGCGTGCGATACCGAAGTCGGTGATCTTCACCCGGCCCTCGGGGGTGATGAGAAGGTTGCCGGGCTTGATGTCGCGGTGGACGAGCCCGGCCGCGTGGGCTGCCTGCAGGGCCATGGCCGTCTGGGCGACGATGTCGAGGACCTTGTCGGTGGGCAGAACCCGTTCGCGCTCGAGGATCGCGCTCAGCGCCTCGCCCGGCACGAGCTCCATGACGAGGTAGGCGCTGCCATCCTCCTCGCCGTAGTCGAAGACGTTGGCGATGCCTTCGTGATTGACCAGCGCGGCGTGCCGGGCCTCAGCACGGAAGCGCTCGAGGAAGCCGGGGTCGCCGAGGTACTCGTCCTTGAGGATCTTGATCGCGACGGTGCGCCCGATCACGAGGTCGGTAGCCTGCCAGACCTCGCCCATGCCTCCGATCGCGACGCGACTGGAGAGTTGGTATCTGCCACCGAAGGTGAGCCCGCTGCTGGGTCTCATCTGAATAGCACCGCCTCTAGTACTTTCTTCGCAATGGGAGCTGCGATCGCGTTCCCGTAACTGGACTGTCCGAGTCCGGCGCCGTTCTCGACAACCACTGCAACGACTACCTGTGGATCGTTTGCCGGGGCAAACCCGGTGAACCAGAGGGTATAGGGATCACCCTCGCCGTTCTCGGCTGTACCGGTCTTACCCGCGACATCGACTCCGTCTATTCTGGCATTACTCGCCGCGCCGTTGCTGACTGAGCCGACCATCATCTGGGTTATCGCGGCAGCAGTCTCGCGGCTCATCGCCTGCCCGTAGACGCTCGGCTCAAGTGACTGCAGCACCGTCAGATTGGGCGCGGTGATCGACTCCACGAGGTTCGGCTTCATCAGGGTGCCGCCGTTGGCGATCGCCATCGAGACCATGGCCATCTGCAGTGGGGACGCCCGCACGCTGGACTGGCCGAAGGCGGAGAGCATCGTCTGGGGCTCGTCGAGTGCTCGCGGGTACACGCTGGGAGTCGACTCGAGGGGAACAGACACGCTCGAGTTGAAGCCGAACTTCATGGCCTGAGCGAGGATCGCGCGCGTGCCGATCGCCTGCCCAAGTTCGGCGAAGGGGATGTTGCAGCTGAGCCGGATCGCGTCCGAGATCGACACGGTTGGCGCGCCACCGCAGTCATCCCCGCCGGAGTTGATGATCACGCTGTCGCTCTGCGGCAGCTGAAGCTGGGGCGGATTGGGGAACTGGCTGTCGGCCGTGTACTGGCCGCTGTCGAGTGCCGCGGCTGCGACCACGAGCTTGAAGGTCGAGCCAGGGGGGTTGAGGTTGCCGGCAAGAGTCCGGTTGAAGAGCGGGCCTGCCGGGTCAGCGAGCAGCTGGTCGTAGGCCGCGATCACCTGGTCGGTGTCGTGGCCAGCGAGCGTGTTGGGGTCGAACGTGGGCTTCGACACCATCGCGAGGATGGCCCCGGTCTTCGGGTTGATGGCGATGACCGCGCCCTGAAGATCGCCGAGCGCATCCCAGGCCGCCTGCTGGATGTCGCGATCCAGGGTCAGCTCAACCGCCGCCCCCTTGGGGTTCTGTCCGGTCAGTAGCGCGTTGACCTGATCGAGGAACTGACTGTTGGAGGTTCCGCTCAGGTAGTCGTTGAGGCTGCCCTCGATGCCGGTGTTGCCCTGGTTCAGGGTGAAGTACCCGGTGGCGGGGGCGAACAGCGGGCCATCGGTGTAGGTGCGCTGGAACTTGAATTCGTCGTCGGTCGGAACCGACTCGGCGATCGGCTGCCCGTCGACGAGGATCGGGCCGCGCTCGGCTGAGTAGCTGGCATACAGGGTGCGCGAGTTGCGCCCGTCGGCGCGCAGACTGTCGGCAGTGAGCACCTGGATGACCGTACTCGAGCCGAACAGCGCGAGGAACATCAGCAGCACCACGATGCTGACGCGCTTGAGTTCCTTGTTCACTGGCCCACGACCAGACGGTTGTCCGCGGCATCCAGCGGGTCGATGACCAGCCGAGGCTGGCTGCGCACGCTGTCAGACAGTCGCAGCAGAAGCGCGGCGATGATCCAGTTCGCGACCAGGGAGGAGCCGCCGGCTGCGAGGAACGGGGTGGTGAGTCCGGTCAGCGGGATGACGCGGGTGACGCCACCGATCACGACGAAGACCTGCAGGGCGATGACGAACGAGAGGCCCACACCAAGGAGGCGCCCGAAGTCGTCCTGACCGGCGAAACCGATGCGGAAGCCGCGGGAGATGAAGAGCAGGTAGAGCGCGAGGATGGCGAACAGCCCCACCATGCCCAGCTCCTCGCCGAGCGCAGAGATGATGTAGTCGCTCTCGGCGAGCGGCGTGATGTCGGGCCGGCCCTGACCGAGCCCGGTGCCGATCAGGCCGCCATCCGCCAGACCGAACAGCCCCTGCACGAGCTGGTAGCTGCCGCCGTCAGCATCGTAGAGCTCGGGGTTGAAGGGATCGAGCCACGTGCTGACGCGTCCACCCACGTAACTCAGGGTCTGGCTGGCCACGACCGCGCCGATGATGAACATGCTCAGACCGAGCACGATCCAACTGGACCGGCCGGTGGCGACGTAGAGCATCACGAGGAAGAGTCCGAAGTAGAGCAGGGCCGTTCCGAGGTCGCGCTGGAAGACCAGTACGAGCATCGAGGCGGCGAAGACCACGAGGATCGGACCGAGATCACGGGCCCGCGGGAACTGCATGCCGAGGAAGCGCCGACCCACCATGGAGAGCGAGTCCCGTGCAGAGACCAGGTAGCCAGCGAAGAAGATCGCCAGCGCGACCTTGCCCAGCTCGCCGGGCTGGAACGAGAAGGGACCGAGCTCGACCCAGAGCCTCGCGCCGTTCCGAGTCGCGCCCACCAGAGGAAGCATGGGAAGCAGCAGGAGCAGGATTCCGCTGAACATCGCGATGTACCGGTAGCGCTGCAGCACCCGGTGGTTGCGCACGACGAGCAGCACCCCGATCGCGATCGCGATGGCCACGGCCGTCCAGGCCATCTGCCGCAGGCCGCCGTTGTCCCACCCGGAGTCCTCGTCGGCGAGGCCGATGCGGTAGATCATCGCGATGCCGAGGCCGTTGAGCACGGTGATGATCGGCACGATCAGGGGGTCGGCGTCGGGAGCGACGACCCGCAGGGCGATGTGCATCCCGATGAGAAGCAGGCCGAGCAGTCCCGAGAGGGCGAGCACACCGAGGTCGAGCTGCCCCAGGGCGCCGAGCTGCACGAGGGCGATCGCCGCCACATCGATGGCGATCGCGAAGAGCAGGAGAACCAATTCGAGGTTGCGCAGCCGAGCCGGCACACGCAGTCTGAGCCGGATCGTTGAGGTGAACGTCGACCTAGGGGACTCGGGCATCCGACAACTTATCCACTATTCGGCGGGCGTCGGCGAGGTCCTCCGCGTTGATCGTGGCCTCCACCTGCTGACGCTGGTACAGGGGCAGGTTGGTGAGGGTGATGGTCGTCGTCTCGTAGACGTGGGAGAGCTCGATCGGCCCGATGTCCTGTTGCACGCCCTGGAAGATCGCGACCCGGCCATCGCTCGCACCGACGAAGTAGTGGCGCTGGGTGAAGTTGTAGCCGAGGACGATGGCCCCGATGATGGCTGCGATGGCCACCGCGATGAAGACGAGCCAGGTGGTGCGTCGACGTCGGGCGCGCTTGCGGTCCTCGATGATGAGGGCGTTCAGGTACTCGTCCGACTCGGGTTCGAAGTGGCTGTCGTCGGTCTGCGTCGCCTTGAGCGGATGCAGCAGCAGGCTCGGCAGGCGCAGCGGACGCCGACCGGCCTCGGCGTCGAACGACAGCGGGGAGGCGGCGGAGCCGACGGTCACCGGCGGATTGTGCGACGAGTCGCCCGTCTCATCGACGTCGACGAGAACGACGGTGACGTTGTCGGGGGCGCCCTGGTCGAGACTCTCCTTGACCAGGCGGTCCGAGGCGGCCTTGGCGCCGGCGACCGTCGCAAGCACCGTGGCGATCTTGTCCTCGGCGACGTAGCTGCTCAGGCCGTCGGAGCAGATGACCCAGCGATCGCCGGCCTTGGTCTCCATGACGGTCGTATCGATCTCGGGCGACGCATCGACGTCACCGAGCACCCGCATGAGAACCGAGCGCCGGGGATGCACGGCCGCTTCTTCTGCTGTGATGCGGCCGCTGTCGACCAGCCGCTGCACGAAGGTGTGGTCGTTGGTGATCTGGGTGAGTTTGCCGTCACGGAACAGGTAGATGCGGGAGTCGCCGATGTGCGCGATCGCCACGTGGTTGTCGACGCGGAGCAGGCCGCTCACGGTCGTACCCATGCCGGTGAGTTCGCCGTGCTCGAAGACCGTCTCGGCGAGCAGGGAGTTCGCGGCAAGAAGCGCCGACTGCAGCGCGAACTCGGCATCGTTGGGTGAGGTGTACTGGCGATCGGTCTCGGTGATGCGCTTGACCGCGATCGCCGAGGCGACGTCGCCGCCCGCGTGGCCACCCATGCCGTCGGCGACGAGGAACAGGTACTGTCCCGCGTAGCCGCTGTCCTGGTTGTTGGAGCGCACCTTGCCGACGTGCGAGACGGCCGCGCTCCTGTCAGTACTGGCCATCACCTACCGCCGAAGTTCGAAGCTGGTCGTACCGATCTTCACCGGTGTGTTCAGCGGTACCTGCGTGGGAACGATCACGCGGACCGAGTCCAGGTACGTGCCGTTGGTCGAGTCTAGGTCCTGGATGACCCAGCCCTCGTTCCACTTCAGGAGCCGAGCATGATGCGTCGACGTGTAGTCATCGCGGATGACGAGTCCCGATTCGCTCGAGCGACCGATGGTGAGCTGCTCCTCCGGAAGGTCGATCTCGAGACCCTCCTTCGCGCCCGACGTGATCACCAGCCGAGTGGCGTTGACGGAGCCGATCGGGTCGTGCGCGACAGCGGGTTTCGGTGCCGGTGGGGCGGCTGCGGGCAGGGTGGCCGCGACCGGTGCGGCGACGCTGGCGGCGGGGACGGGCATCCGTCTGGCCTTCTGACCGAAGAGGTCGGAGCGCAGGGCGTAGACGATAGAGAAGACGAAGCCCCACAGCACGGCGAGGAATGCCAGCCGCAGCAGGAGCAGTGTCAGTTCACTCACCGTGCACCACCCGGACGGTCGTTGCGCAGGTCGGCGAACTGGTCGACCTCGGCGGCCTGGGCGAGCACGCGGAACACGATGCGGGTGCGGCCGATGTCGATCACCGAGTCGGGGGCAAGCGGGGCCTTGGCCACCGGCGTGCCGTTGAGCAGCGAGCCGTTGGTCGAACCCAGGTCGTTGACCTGTGCGCGGGTGCCGTCCCAGAGGATCTCGACATGCTTGCGCGAGATGCCGGTGTCATCCACGGTGATGTCGGCATCGCTGCCGCGTCCGATGATCGTGCGCGAGTGGGTGATCGGGTACCGCTTGCCACCGATGTCGAGCACCGGGGTCCACGCGACGGCACCCTTCACGTTGGTCGAGGTGACGTCGATCATTCCCTGGCTGAGCGAGGGGTCCTCGGCGAGAGCGATCGAGATGCCGCCCGCGAATGAGTAGTGCTGCGCGGCGGCGTGACGCTGCACGAGCTCGGTCAGCTCATCGATGAGCGTCGGGCCGAGGGCGACCATGCGCTGGTAGTCGACCGAGCCGAGCCGCACGGTGAAGGAGTTCGGCACCAGGATGCGGTCGCGCGAGACGACCGCCGCCTTCGTGTCCAACTCGCGACGCAGGGCACTGGTGATCTCGACGGGCTGCAGACCACTCTTGAAGGTCTTGGCGAAAGCGCCGTTGACGGCGCGCTCAAGACCCTTCTCGAAGCTGTCCAGAAGACCCAAGACTCTCCTCGTGATTGCCCGTACTGGTTATCACGATGTTAGCCGGTGGTCCCGGGCGGAACCTGTCCGCCACAGGGCGACCACCGCCGCGAAACCAACGAGTGCCATTCCCGCCAGCGCGAGGAAGCCCACGGTGAACGACCCCGTCGCATCCCGAAGCACGCCGAGCAGCAGCGCCGAGGCGAACCCGCCGAGGTTCGCGCAGAAGTTGCCGAAGCCCGAACTGAGCCCCGCCACCCCCTGACCGAAGATGCGCGCGGGCACCGCGAAGAGCGGCCCGAAGTAGAGCTGGATGAACACCGCGAGCAGGGCGATGATCGCCAGCATGATCGGGATGCTGCTGACCTCGCCGAGCACGGCGAGCAGAAGCGTCATCGCCCCCAACGACACGGCGATCACCAGCAACGGCCTCTTCAGCCGGTCGGACAGGATGCCACCGCCGATGTTGGCCGGCGCCGTGATCGCCGACGACACCGCGACGACGATGCCTGCAGCGCCGATCGCGAATCCGCGGTCCTCGATCAGGAAGGCGGGCAGCCAGAAGGTGAAGCCCGAGACGATCCACAGTCGGGCGAACTGGATGACACCGAGCAGCCACCACGCCGCGGTGGACCACACCCACCGCGTCGGCGCGGACTTCGGCACCTCGCGGGGCGGGCCGTCGTCGCCGAGGAACCAGAACGCCACGAGCACGGCGAGCCCCAGCACCGACGACAGGATGATCACCCCGCGCCATCCGAGCGGGTCGACGAGCAGAGGCCCCGCGAGATTCACCACGATGTTCGACGAGAATCCGCCTGCGACGAAGAGTCCGAGGGCGGTGGCCCGCCGCGCCTCGGTGAAGTGTCGCGCGATCAGGATCATGCCGGGGATGAACATGAAGGCACGGAAGATTCCGCCGATGGCCTGAGTGGCGAGCATCCAGCCGAAGTCGGTGCTGAGCGCGAAGGCGATGGCAAGAGCGTTGGCGCCGAGGATGCCGATGGCGAAGATGAGCTTCGGGCTCACGCGATCGGTGATGAGGCCCGCGGGTATCTGCATGAACGCGTACGACAGGGTGGCGACGGCGGCGAGCAGGCCGGCCTGCGAGAAGCTGAGGTCGAGTTCTGACCGGATCAGCGGCAGGAACAAGGCGATCGCGCCGACCGCAATCGCCTGCGTCGACTGTGCGACCACGATGAGCGTGCTGTTGAGCGCGACACCGCGCGTGGTCGAACCCATGGGACTCCCGATGCTAGCGGGCGTTGCTCTGTGATAATCTCGCTCAGTTGACGCGTGCTGCGTCGGCAGGTGAGCGCGAGTGGCGAAATTGGCAGACGCGCACGGTTCAGGTCCGTGTGCCCGTGAGGGCATGGGGGTTCAAGTCCCCCCTCGCGCACCATGAAGAAGGCGTCACCCCCGGGTGGCGCCTTCTCTGTTTGCCGGGCGCCGTCGCGAGCCTCAGTGCGAGGCGCGAACCCGCGCGACGAGTGGCCGTACGGTGCGCCGCACTCGCGAGCGCGCTCGCGTGACCAAGCTTCGGCGAGGCTTGGGCGGAACCTTCTCGGTCCACGCGGCGGTGAGTTCGACCAGCCAGCGGCGGGTGACCGCCTCGCCGCCGTACTGTTCGGCGGTGAGCCGCGCCGCGCGTCGCATCACGCGCAGTTCACGGTCGGAGCGCTCGCCGAGCCAGGCGATCGCATCCCGAAGACCGGATACGTCGCCGGACTTCACGAGCAGACCATCGACGCGATCCGTGATGATGTCGGCGGGGCCGTAGGGCACGTCGTACGCGATGGGGATGCAGCCGGCCGCCATCGCCTCGGTGAGTACGAGCGGCAGACCCTCCGACACCGACGCCAGAGCGAGGAAGCCGTGATCGGCGAGCCGGGAGCGGGCCTGCGTGTCATGCCCTCGCAGGTGCACCAGGCCGCCGGTCGTCTGGGCGAGTTCGGCCAGGCGGGAGCTCTCCACCCCGGTGCCGTAGACGTCGAGAGTGACGCCCGATCCGCGCACGGCCTCGATCGCGTGATCCACCCGCTTGCGGGCGATGAGAGAGGAGAGGATGATCCCGGAGGTCATGGGTCGGGCGCGGCGGGCATCCGCAGCTCGGGGAAGATCGATCGACACGGGCACGACGATCACGTTCGGCGTCGCGCCGAGCAGGAGTCGGATGTCGTCGCGCTGGCGGGAGGAGAGCACGACCACGCGGTCGAACTTCTCGAGGGACTGGAAGGTCTCCGCCCTGGTCGCCCGTAGGGGTGCGAACGGGCGTTCGTCGCCCTGGAGGTGGGAGCCGTGTACGACGTGCACCGTGAGCACGTCCCGTCGGCGATAGGTGGCCATGAACCGCGCGCTGGTCTTGCTGTCGACGATCATGATCGCCGGCTCTCCCGCCCGCAGTGCGTCGAGCCAGAAGCGGTAGAGACCCCAGATCGAGCCCCACGACTTCGCCGGTCGGCCCGCCGCATCGCACAGCACGACAGATCGACCACCGTGGATGCCCGGCTCGTCGACATCGCGTCGGTCGCTGACGAGCAGGCTTCCGTCGTCGCGGAGGTGGTCGACCTGAAGCACGGTGGTGCCGTCGGCGGCGAGTCGGGTGCGCGTGCGGCCGACGATCGGAACATCGGACCCGAGTGGTGCGAACGCGGTGACGTCGGGTGCGGCATCCGCCACCGGGGTGGAGGCGCGCAGCCAATCCCAGAGGTTCACGAGCGACACCCCGTCAGCCAGTTCGCCGGTGCCGCGAAGCTCGGCCCCCACCCTGTCGTAGCCCTCGAACTCGTCGAAGGTCAGAACCTCGACCCCGGTCACCCCCGACCGCACGAAGTTGCGTGACCGCTGAAGCACAGCCCGCGTCATGCCCCCGTGCTGCGCTCGCACTTGCCACAGAACTGCAAAGTGCCGTGCCGGCAGTGTCCCCATGGTCGCAGGCTAGGCCGCGAGTCTGGGAGTCCGGTAAGGCGGTGCACCGCTTCCGCTGAGAGTTCTCACATGTGGGCGACGGGGACTGTCTACGCTGGGGGCATGATCGACCTGCCTCCCGGGTACAGCATCCGCCACACCGTCGAGGGCGACCACCTCACCGTGGTCGAGGCGATCGGGCGCTGGTGGGACACCCCCAACCGCGCGATGCTGGGCCTGCTCATGCCTCGGCTGTTCTTCCAGTTCTTCACCGGCACCAGCTGGATCGTGGATAACGAAGAGGGCGAGATCGGGGCGTTTCTCATCGGGTTCCGATCGCAGGACGATCCCCAGGTCTGCTACATCCACTTCGTGGGCGTCGACCCCGACCTGCGCCGAACCGGAATCGCGCGCCAGCTGTACCTGCTGTTCTTCGAGACGATGAAGGACCTCGGATGCTCGCAGGTGCGCGCCATCACGGGGTCGTTCAACCGGCGCTCGCAGGCGTTCCACGCCGCACTGGGGTTCGAGGCCCACGGTGATCGCGAGATCGACGGGGTGTTGGCGTATCCCGACTACGACGGTCCGGGCGAGCCGCGGGTTGCGTTCAGCCGCGGTCTTTAGACCCCCCTCTTGGAGGTCTTGTTCGCGTGATCCGCCGGCAGAATAATTAGCCGCATGAAGAGCTTGAGGATCCTTGCGGCTGTGGTCGCCGTCTCCGCCGTCGTGGGCCTGTCGGCCTGCGCTCCCACCCAGCCCGTGGTGGCTCCCGTGACCGTGAGTGTCGGAGACCTTCAGGGCGCGACCGTCGACGTGGCCCTGAACCAGGTGATCAACATCAACACCGGTGATCTGGCAGTCGACAGCTACACCGCGGAGATCGCAGACCCGAGCATCCTCGAGTTCGTGCAGGGCAAGGAGGAGGGCGGTGCCACCTTCAACCCCGGACTGAAGCCGCTCAAGGTCGGCACCACCGAGGTGACGATGACGAACGCCCAGGGCGGGATTCAGCCGCTCACGTTCACCGTGAAGGTGACCGGCTAGGCGCGATCGCACGGCGCTGGCGGCAGGTAAGCGCCGCCGCCGTCACTCCTCGTTGGAGTCGACTTCGTCGGCGTCGATGTGCGCGAGGTAGGCGTCGACTACCTCGTCGGACGGTCCGATGGCTCGAACGCGGCCACCATCCAACCACACGACCTGATCACAGAGCGCGCGCACCTGAGGCATCGAGTGTGACACCAGGATGATCGTGCGCTTCTGGTCGCGGAACTCCGCGAACTTGCGCTTGGACTTGGTCTTGAATGCGGCGTCGCCCACCGCGAGAACTTCGTCGACGATGAGGATGTCGGGGCTGACGTGCACCGCTACGGAGAATCCGAGCCGAACATACATGCCCGAGGAGTAGTTCTTCACAGGCTGATCGATGAACTTGCGCACCTCGCTGAAGTCGACGATCTCATCAAATCGGGAGTCGATCTCCTTCCTCGACATGCCGAGAATCGAACCGTTGAGATAGATGTTCTCCCGACCGGAGAGCTCAGGGTGGAAGCCGGAGCCCACCTCCAAGAGCGACGCCACACGTCCCGACATCGTGATCTGGCCCTCATCAGGGTGAAGAATGCGGGCGAGAGTCTTGAGGAGCGTCGACTTGCCCGAGCCGTTCCTGCCGATGAGGCCGAGCGTGGTTCCCCGAGGAACGTCGAATGAGACATCCCGCACCGCCCAGAACTCCTCGTAGACGGATGCCCGGCCCCGCATGAGGGCGCTCTTGAGGGTGGCGTTGCGCTCCCGATAGAGACGGAAGCGCTTCGATACACCGTCGACGACGACTGCTGATTCGGTCACAGTAGCTCGGCCAATCTCTTCTCGTTGTTCACGAAGACCACGTATCCGAGCAGGAATGCTCCGATCGCCCAAGCGAAGCACACGAGGCTGTCGTCAAGCGCGGGCCAGGTGTTGTCGTAGAGCAGGTTGCGGAATACCGCGATGAATCGCTCCATGGGGTTCAGCCGGTAGACCGTGAGGATCCAGTCGCCGCGCTGTGCCGCTGCGGTCTCGACGAGGGAGATCGGGTAGATCACCGGCGTGAGGTAGAACCACATTGAGATGACGATCGCGGTGAAGTGTTGGGTGTCGCGGAAGTGCACGTTCACGATCGCCAACAGCATGGCGATACCGGTCGCGAGTAGTCCCAAGAGCACCATGAAGACGAGGAGCAACGGGATCCACGGGATCGGGAATCCGCCGAACAGCCAGATCGCCGCGATGAGCACACCGAGCTCGAAGAGCCAGTTGAACCCCGTGGACAGCGTGACCGCGAACGGCAGATGCATCCGAGGGAAATACACCTTCTTGATCAGCCCCGCATTCGACACGATCGAGCTCAGACCACCGGTAACTGCACGGGTGAAGAAGCTCCACGCGAGAAGCCCGCTCATCAGCCAGAGCGGGTAGATGTCCAAGCCGGACGGGTCTCCCACCCGCGGACGCGCTTGGAAGATGAAGGAGAACACCACCGTGTACACGAGCATCGTGGCCAGAGGGTTGAGAAGTGACCAGAGCTGGCCCAGGACCGTGCGGCGGTACTTGCCCTTGATCTCGCGCTGCACCAAGTTGCCGAGAAGCTCTCGCGTGCGCAGCAAATCTCGGGCGTAGGACATCGTTACTCTCTGATCAGGTGGACCGGCCAAGTCTACGTAAGGGTCCGAGGGTGTGCTCTCTCAGCGCCGCCCAATAGAGTGCTCAGTGATGCTCGTCTACTTCGTCAATCACAGTTCAGCGCCCGATCATCTGGGTGGCGCCGAGCGGTCGATGATCAAGCTCGTCGAAGACTGGCGTGCCACGGACCCGAGTTTCGAGCCGTTCTTCATCACTAAGGCCCCGCACGGTCAGTTCGTGCGTGCTCTGGAGCGACGAGGGTGGAAGTACGCATCATTCCGGTTTCGGGGCTGGGCCATCTCGCTGAAGCATCCCAAACCGACCGAGTTGGCCTACTTCGCCAGGGATGACTACGCCGCGACCGCGGGCATCGTGCGCACGATGAGAAAGCGTCGCCCCGACCTGGTGGTGACCAACACCGTGGTCGCCCCGTGGGGTGCGTTCGCCGCGAAGGCACTCGGAATACCGCACGCGTGGTTCGTTCGCGAGTACGGCGACCTCGACCACGGCCTGCACTTCCAGCATGGGAGAGCCGACACGTTCCGAGACATCGGCCTGCTCTCGGAGGCTGTCTTCGCCAACTCCAGAGCGATCAGGGATCATGTCGCTCAGTACGTCGATGAGCACAAGATCTTCGTGTCATACCCTCAGCTGGACGTGCCGGATCTCCCCGAGAGGGCAGCGCAATCGCCCGACGTCGACCCGTTCCCGCAGCCGGAGCCGGGCCTCAAGATCACGGTCGTGGGCCGGTTGGCCCCATCGAAGGGCCAGTGGCGTGTGGTTGAGGCAATCGGTGAGCTGAGTGCGCGGGGAGTGGTGGCGAGTGTCTGCTTCGTGGGGGCGAAGATGGTGCCCGACCATGACGCCAAACTGCTGCGGCGCGCACGCGCGCTCGGGGTTGAGAGCCACATCGTGTTTGCTGGAGAGCAGCCGAATCCCTTTCCGTACATGGCCGCGGCGGACGTCTGCGTTACGCCGTCGGACAACGAGGCCTTCGGACGAACGACACTCGAATACCTCACGATGGGCAAGCCGGTGCTGGCCACTCGCGCCGGCGGGAGCACCGAGCTGGTGGAGGACGGCACGAACGGCTTCCTGTTCGACGGCGCCAACCCATCTGAGCTCGCCGATGGACTCGCGCGGTATGCGGCCAACCCCGCACTCATTGCCGAGCACGGGCGAGCCGCCGCACAGTCCGCCTCGATCACCCAATCCGGAGAGAACGGCAACCCGCAGACGATCCAGCGGCTCAAGCATGTTGCGGCGAGCACGGACGTGTATCGACTACCGAACGTAGCTCGATTCTGGTTCGAGCTCCCCACCCTCATCTCGGGAAACCCAGGCAACACGATCACGCTGTCGTATCTCATCAGCCGCCTCTTCACCCGCGGACGCAACTTCTTGCGCAACCCCGTGGCCGCGATCCGCCGCCGTCTGTCGCGGTGACCGAAGTGGGTCAGCGCGCGCCGATTTGCGTGGTCGTGCCCGTCTACGGAGCGCGGGAGAGCGTTCTGCGCTGCGCTGTTGCGCTGATCTCCACCGTCGACCATGCGGTTGACAGTGTGATCTTCGTCAACGACTGCGGCCCCGATGCCGACGCGATCGAGCGCGACATTCTGAAGGTGATCGCCGCGCAACCGTCGTTCTCCTACGCCCGGAATGCCCGCAATCTCGGTTTCGTCGGAACGTGCAATCGAGCGGCGCTGGAGTTGGCACCTCCGGGGTTCGATCTGCTTCTTCTCAACAGCGACGCGATACCGACAGCCGGCTGGATGGACGAGCTCGCCGCGGTTCTCGCACACTCACCCAGGCACGGGGTGGTGTGCGCTCGCAGTGACAACGCCACGATCGCGAGCTTGCCTTTCCGTCTCCGGAACCCGTCTCAGGCGCGGAGTCGGCAACGGACCGCAGAGGTGCATTCTGCGCTGGTCGATACCCTGCCGCAGTTCAGTGTCACGCCGGTCGCGATGGGCTTCTGCTTTCTCGTTCGGCGGAGCCTCATCGACCAGTTCGGACTGTTTGACGAGGCGTTCGCGCCCGGATACGGCGAGGAGAATGACTTCTGCCTGCGAATGCGTGATCAGGGCTATCTCTCGGTGATGGCGCATCGAGCCCTGGTATTCCACGAGGTGGGTCAGAGCTTCCCCTCCCCCCAGCGAGTACGGCTGCGGTCACGGCACGAGCGCTTGTTGCGTGTGCGGCATCCCGAATACCCCACGCTCGTGCAGCGTTACCTGCACGCCGACATCGATGCTGTGGATGCGTTCGCCGACTGCCTGGTGCTGCCTCACGGCGAGACACCCCGCATTCTCATTGCGGTGGGCGAGCATTCCGTCGGACGCGCCGAGCTGATCGCATCCCTTGAGAGGCGCGCTCAGCTGTCGGTGCTGGGCGCGCCGGCGGACGCGGTGGGTGTCGATCGGGTGCCAGACTCCCTGGGCAACCGCGTGTGGGATCTGTGCGTTCTTGTAGGAGACGTGCCGCGGCTCCGCACAGTGGTGGCCCTGGCGTCCTCGGCGCGCCAGCTGAACTTGGACAGCATCGACGGCACGAGCGCGGAGCGCGTTCTGCGGGCGGTCGAAGCTGGCATCGATGTGCAGGACCTCCGCTCCTCGTGGAAGTCACTCGTAGCAGCGAAGGAGGAGCTCGGATTATTGCGTCCACCCCGACAGCGCACCCGTGCCCGCGTTCTCGCTCGACTCGACGAGTACGTGCCGCGGGTCTCGACGAAGCTGCGCGAGTTCATCGCTCGGCGGAGCCGCGGCTAGTGTCCGAGATCACCGGTACGGAGATGCCGTGATCGATCCCTCTCCCGGCTCGGTCCTCGCGGCGAGCGATCAGGGCAAGCCGGACACAGCTCTTCACGGGTTCGCCTTTGACGGGCCGCATCTCATTCTCGGCGAAGCAGGACGACTCTGGTACGGAAACGCTCACGCCCGGGCAGTTCACCCCGGCAACGACGGTTCGTACATCGCCGTGAATCAGAGGGGTCGCGTCGCGGTGGTCGGCACCGACCATGCGGGCTATCGCCGGCTCTTTCTGTACCGCAGTGACGGCAACTGGGCGATCTCCGACTCCTTCACCTGTCTGGCCGACTACGTCTCCGAGCGACGGTGGACGATGACGCCTGACCCGAGGATGCTCCAGTCGCTCGCCATGCAAGGCACCATCGGCAACCAGTTGGTGTCACACAGCACTGCCGTGCGGGAGATCGAGATGCTACCGAGCTCTCGCGTGGCGCACATCCGCGATTCGGCCGGCGGCTCCGAGCTGGAGATCCGCGAGGCAGACTCCGACCGGGGTCTCCGCGGGCGCAGCTATCGATCACTCATGCGCGCCTACGTAGCCGAATGGCTTCCCCGAATCGCCACAGTGCTCGCCTCCCCGCTGCCGATCGTGAGCGACCTCACTGGCGGTCGCGACTCACGAACCGTGCTCGCCGCGATACTTCGAGCAGGCGAACTGACGGGAATCGACGTCAATGAGAGAGTGCGGTTCGCTAGTGATCCCCAGCTCGTGCGTGATCTCGCGGTGGCAGAGGAGATCGCTCGACGATACGGATTGCGCCTCAACACCACGGTGACCAACGCCGGCGGCCTGCTGCCGGGTGCGGAGATCGTGCGGCAGTGGCGCACGGTCAATGCGGGCGTCTACTACCCGATCCATCTCGACGACGCGCAGGCTGCGGAAGTCTCGTTGGGTGGCTCGGGTGGCGAAAGCAATCGGAACTTCTATCCCGGTCCCGGACTTTCGCGTCTCTTTGACGTGCGCGCGAAGTACTTCTTCGACCGCGACTCGTTTGAGCATGTCAAGACCCGCGCCTTGGCGGATGCCGCCTCGCTTGCGGTGCGCTCGGAACGTCGGCTCGATCACATGATCGTCCACTATCGACACTTCAGGGATCGACTGCACGGAGGCCGTCGGGGGCACAGGAGCTTGTACTTGACGCCTCTGGCTTCGCGCCACCTGCGCTTTGCCACGACAGCACAGACACCCGAGCTGCGCGGACGCGGACAGATTCTCGCCGATCTGCTCATCAATCTGTCACCACAGTTGGCTCAGATGGAGTACGAGAGTAGCGCGAAGCAGCTCGACTCCCGGCACTTCGACGACGCCATCGATCTCTCGTCGCGGGGTCGAGTCATCCCGGGCCGGGTCTTCGGCACCCTGACCGAGCCGGCGCCCACGTCAGGTCCGCGGTCTCCCTCGAGCATGGAGGCTCTCGCCGAGGAGTTCTTCCGCGTGCTGCCGGTCGCCCAGCAGCACGGACTGGTTCCGGATGACTTCGCTACGACAACCGCGGAATTGATGCGAGCATCCTTGGGAGCCGGGCGGTTCGATCACCCCGAAGACGCACAGCCCGTCGCGCTGATCATGCTCGCAGGGGATCTCGTGCGCTACGGCGCGTCGCGCTGATCGGCCGGATCGAAGACCTCGAGCACGGCGAGGCGCTCGCGCTCCTCAATCACCCGTACGCCGAGACCACCAAGACCCATCGACACCAGCTCGTCAACGATGCCCTTCTCCTCAGCGCGATTCGCGTCATCGACCATGATCACGCTGCCGGGCTTCACCCGGGTGCGCAGGAAGTCGATCGCAGGCCGTCGAGCGTTCGGCCCGCTGGCGCCGGGCGGACCGTCGATGAAGGCGAGGTCGATCGCTCCCAGGTCGTCCCAGCCGTCGCTGGAGTACCACAGCACGTCACCAAGACTGGCCTCGGTCCGTAGTGGCGCCAGCCGCAGCTCGACGACGTCGGCGAGTCCGTTGAGCTCGAGAGCCCGCCGGGTCTGCTGCTCCCAGCGCTCCGAGTGCTCAAGCGCGATGACACGGATACCCGTGCCGGTCTGGGCCGCGAGCCCCGCCCAGACGGTACTCAACCCGCTTCCGGTTTCAAGGAACACCGATCCCGGCGGGAGGGCCTTAACCCGCTCCACTATGGCCAGCAGTGTGGAGGGCAGCGCCTCCCAGCCTGTGGTTGGCACCGAGCTGGCCGCCACATCCAGCATTGTGTGCAGCGTCGAGAAGGCGGCGGTGTCCCTGAGAACCGCCTGACGGATCTGCGCCGCCGCCGAGTTCGTGCCGTTGCCCAACCTCTCGCGGATCTTCGCCAGGTGAACCTCCTGCGCGTCGAGGCGAACGCGGAGGTTCGCTGCGGTTGCGACGAACTCCCGCGCGTCGCGCTTCAGGGCGCTCTCGAAGGCGGCGCGTGCATCCTCGTGTTTCGTCATGGCGAGGGACTGCTGCTTCATAGCCGCAGAGTGCTGTTGCAGCATCGCCGCCACGGCGGCAGTTCTGCGCTCGCTCCGCAGCGTTGCCCGCAGCGTCAGCCCGGCTCCCAGAACGACGGTTGCCATCAGGATCGGCCAGAGAGCGGCCGCGATCAGCACTGTTACCCGGGCCCCCTCGTCGACCGAGGCAGCGACGACGATCAGCAGCACGGACGGGCCGGTGATGGCAAGCAGTGCAACGAGCGTGGCCAGAAGGGCGCGGGTCCTCATGACAACACTGTAACCTCGCGGCCCAATGCTTCGGTGGTCGGTCTAGGAACGCGAGGCCGTTCCCTCGATCAATGACCGTAGGGTCGCGTTCGCGACGATCGTCACGGTTTCCGGCTCAACCCCGAACATGCTTCGAGCCACATCCACTACGTCGCGCTCGGTGAAGTTCTCGCCACGACGGTCACGACCCGACACGAGATCCTCGACGAGAATCACCCGTGAAGTCTTGATCGGGGAGGGACTGTCCGGGTAGCCGTGAAGGGCGCTGATCGTGCGGACGATGACGGTGCCCACCGTCAGGGTGTCGTCGAGACTGACCCGCGTCACTCTCGACTGGCTCACGTGCTCCTGCAGGATGTCGGGAAAGACTCCCAGGGTGCTCCTGTCCGAGGTGAGCGAGTCGAGGTGCGCGACGGCGACTCGTTGGCCACGCGAAGACAACTGCGCGAGTTCGGTCGCGATGCGACGAAGCGTTCCCCGGGGATTCGCTCCCTCACGCCCATCAAACATCACAACGACATCGAACTCGGTGTCGGTGCGCTTCTCACCCAGCAGATAGGGGTGCACCGGGAACGGCCGATCGACCAGGGGATGAGGCAGGTAGGGGCTCATCGATCCCGCCCGAATGCCACGGTGCCACCGCTCGAAGGCGCTCCCGTAGCCGACACGCGCCGGATGCTTCCAGCCATCCCGGAAGTCGCTGCCGCTCAACGAGCCGGATGTGAAGCGGATGAGGGCAAGCGGCCCCCCGGTCTCCAGCAGCGGGATCTCCTGATCGAAGGCTGCCTCCAGTCTCTGTCGGTATTCGGAATCGGCGCCCTTGCGCACCGCGTCGTAGTAGCCGACACGTTCAATCACGCGCTTCTTCCTGAACATCAGTGATGACTCAGTCATGCGGATGCTGAGTCCCCGGGGCTGCACGAACCGCAGATTCTCGGTCACGCGCAGTGATTTGCTCGTGTTCGCGATCACTTCAGAGTTCGCGAGCAGATGGCGGGCCTGCACCTCGAGCCGTCGCGGGTGAACCCAATCGTCGGAGTCCTGCATCGTGACGAACTCTCCTCGGGCCGCGTCGATGCCATCGTTGCGCCTGACGTAGGTTCCCGCGTTGTGCTCAGCGCGGATGACTCGCACTCGACTGTCCATCTCAGCGACTTCGCCGAGAACCCCCGTGAACTCCTCGGGTGACGCGTCGTCCAGGATCAGCAACTCCCAGTTGGTCCAGGTTTGCGCGATCATCGAACGCACTGACGTGATGAGACCGCGGTCTGGCTTGAAACACGTCATGAGTACGGAGATCAGCGGGCCGTCGGTGACGCGGTCGTTCGAGTGCGCTGACAATCGGTCGTAGGGCGTCTCGCCCGTACCATCCAGGGCGACCGGCTCGAGCCCGTAGGGTCGATGGATCGAGTTGAACGCGGCCAGCCAGGTCGCCACAGACGCCTCGGTGGGGGACGGGCCGGTCTCGACCCACGGGTTGAGCAGGTCGGCCGCGAGTTGACGCTCGGTGAACCCCGATGTCGCCCAGTCCTTGAGGACCTCGAAGGCCAGCGCGTCCCTGCCCGTGCGCACGAGCCGCTCGGCGAGCAGCACCCGGTTGCCGTAGGACATTCGCGATTCAGGCAGTTTGCGTGCAATGTACTCGAGGATGGCGCCGGCGGTCTTCTCGTCGTCTTCGTCGGGAACCTGGGCGAGTACGAATCGCGCGAGGCCGATGAGGAGGTTCAGGTCGAGCTGTCCGAGAAGGAGGTGATCCACCTGCTCGCCATCGTTGCTGGCCCTGAGGCCGCGTTCGAGCTCCCCATAGGTGAGACGACCCTCTGTCAGCACGTGGGCGTAGACCTCCCGAGCCCACATCGATCTGCTGCGGGCTCCGAAGATATGCAGAGCACGCAGGTCGAGGCGTGCGGCGGCCGCAATGACCCGGCGGGCTGAGATGTCGGGTGAGGTCGTGTCGATCCAGTCGGGCGCGGTGCCAGCGAGAGCTCCCGACGCCCTGACCTCCGCAGCGTCGGCCGCGGCCTGCTCGGCAACCAGTTGCCGGGTGCGGAATCTGAGTCGCAGGGTGACTGCGAGCACGATGACCATGATGGTTGCCAGATAGTAGAGACCGACGACTACGAGGATGCCAGTCGATTCGGTCATCGCACTGATCGCGATGACAGTGCCGATCACCACCGGCGCGAGAAGAACGAGCGCGATTGCGGCGATCTCCACCGGCCGCAAGCGTGACGTCAGTTCGCGGATACGAGTGATCATTGCCCCATTCTCTCGTGCCTGGCGAGTCAGGGGCCAACGGGTCAGCTTTGCTCATCGGCTAGCCTGAACTCGAAGACGTCGAGGCTGGCATCGTGCCGCAAGTAGGGGACGAACGTGAAGGCAGTCATTATCGGACAGGGCTACGTCGGCCTGCCTCTCGCACAGGCGGCGGTCGGTGCAGGCATATCGGTCGTGGGACTTGAGTCGAAGCCGGAGACGGTCGACGCCCTGAACGCGGGAAAGTCGCACGTCGGTGACATCAGTGACAGTGCCCTCGTGGAGATGCTCAACAGCGGCTACGGCGCGACCGCGGATGTCACAACGATCGCCGATGCTGACGTGGTCGTCATCTGCGTTCCCACGCCCCTGGGCGATCAGGGCGTTCCTGACCTCACGTACGTCACCTCCGCGGCGACCCAGATCGCCGAGAACCTGACGGCTGGCACTCTGGTCGTGCTTGAGTCGACCACGTACCCGGGCACCACCGAGGAAGTTGTGCAACCGATCCTCGAGCAGTCGGGGCTCGCACTCGACACCGGCTTCCATCTCGCGTTCTCCCCGGAACGCATTGATCCCGGCAACCCGACCTTCGGGTTGAGGAACACTCCAAAGGTGGTCGGTGGTGCGACACCCGCATCGACTCGGGCGGCGGCCGAGTTCTACGGCACGTTCATTGAAACTGTCGTGACCACGCGGGGTACTCGTGAGGCCGAGACCGCGAAGCTTCTGGAGAACACCTATCGCCACGTCAACATTGCGCTGGTCAATGAAATGGCACGGTTCTGCCACGACCTGGGAATCGACCTGTGGAATGTCATCGACGCCGCAGCTACCAAACCCTTCGGCTTTCAGGCGTTCTATCCGGGACCGGGAGTCGGCGGGCACTGCATCCCCATCGATCCGAACTACCTGAGTTACGAAGTCCAGCGCAAGCTCGGTTACCCGTTCCGCTTCGTCGAGCTCGCCGAGAGCATCAATGACTCGATGCCCGCCTACGTTGTCGATCGAGTTCAGGATGCGCTTAACGACGTGTCGAAGCCGATCAAGGGTTCATCGGTCCTCCTGCTCGGAGTGACCTACAAGGCGAACGTCAAGGATCAGAGGGAGTCGCCCGCTCGCCCCATCGCCGAGTTGCTCGCTGCGAAGGGCGCCCGCCTGAGCTACCACGACCCGCGGGTTGCGCGGTGGACGACGGAGATCGGCGAGTTGGAGTCGGAGACCGACTTGGAGGCTGCGGTGGCCGCTGCCGACGTCGTGATGCTGCTGCAGGCGCACCGCGAGTACGACGTCGATGCGCTGGCGGAGTTGGCTCAGCTGTTCTTCGACACTCGCGGCAAGAGCACGATCGCCAAGGCGATCAGGCTTTAGGCCGCCGCGCTGACAGCGCCTGCGCAGCCTCAGCCGCGGCGAGTTCGGCGAGCAGGTCGCTCACGACCTCCGTCATCGGGCGTCCGAGCGAGTCGTCGGCCGTCGGCGTGAAACCCGCCCGACCTGAACCCGAGATCTGGTCGATGGCCCTGACCACCGCATCCCCCAAGACCATGGGATGCGCCTCGACGGCCCACAGAAGCGGGTGAAGACCCGCCCGAGTTCCTTCGAACTCGTTGGTGATGGAGATCGCGCCGGCAATGGCCGCCTCGAGCGGCGGATGGCTCGGGTGCGGGCTCGCCTGGAGAGACAGAGCGACGTCGGTTCGCGCCAGCAGCGCGAAGTATTCGTCCCAGTCGAGGGTGCCCACGCTTCGAAGGACGACACCGCTGGCGAGCGTGAGATCGGGGTGATGCTCGCCCGCGGAGATGAATTCGATGTTCTTGGCCCGTGCGCCGAGACGCAGTGCGGCGTGTTCGAGGGCCGCGACTCCGAGGTCGAACAGGTTGCGCGGCTTGCTGGGTCGGCCGTAGAAGAAGATGCGGATCGTGTCATCCCGCACCGCATGCGGCTCTTCGCGGATTCTGTCGACCGCGAGATTGGGGGCGAAAACCCGGGACATGGGCACGTCGATACCGATGCGCTCAGCAAGGTAGCGCCACAGGGGCATCGAGTTCACGAGTATCTGGAATCCTGCGTCGTACGTGTCGCGCGCGACTGTGGATGGGGTGGACCAACCGGCGAATCCGGGCTCGAAGTCCTGTACAAGGTAGATGACCTGGGCGGGTGAGATCCTCCCGTCGTCAACCGCCACCTGCACCGGATGAGCTGTGGTCCAGTGAGTGGCTATCCAGAGGTCGGCGGGGTTGAACGAGGTCGCGACAATCGCACCGCGGACGACGACCGACACGCCCGGTGCGCGCTCCTGCAGCTCCAACTGGATGTGTCGGCCGAGCTCCGGAGTGACCCGCTCACTGAGGAGGATGATGCGCAGGGCGACCCCCCGCCCTGTCGCGATGGCAACCGCGATGTCGAGGGCGGTGCTGACGCCCGCGAACAGGCGCGTGGTGTCGAGTTCGCTGAGAATCAGGTTCACCTTCGCGGGTTCGGCGGGGTCCTCCGTGATGGCGGCGAGCGCGAGAGCCGCCGAGCTGAGGCGACGGTGCACTCGAGTCTGTGGTCGCGCGCGACGCGCCTCTCGACGCATCTGCGGGGTGTCCGTGATTGACTGCACGACCCGGGCGCTATTCACGGCGGCGCGGAAGGAGGAGGAGCTCACATACAGTGCAACGAACCGCGTGAGCTCGACCGCACCGCGTACGACTCGTGACACTGCTCCGACCTTCCCCAGAGTGGGTGACTTCCCTTGGAATTCAATCACGTCCCCCTCAGACGCCCCCACCCGCGCGACTCCCGACCGTGTTAGGTTCGGGAAATGTCACGCATAGCGGCGGTTGCCCCCGTCCTGCCCGCGTTCGCCTACACCCAGGCGGAGATCACCGCTGAGCTCGCTCCGCTGATATCGACGGTGCCGGGCAAGCGGGCCGTGCTTGAGCGGATGCACGCGTCATCAGGTATCGGCACCCGACACACAGCGCTGCCGCTGGAGCGCTACCGCGACCTCGGCGACTTCCGTCAGGCCAACGACACGTTCATCGAGGTCGCCACGGATCTCGCTGAGCGGGCTCTGCGCACGGCGCTCGCCGACGCGGGCCTCGAAGCGCCCGACGTGGACTTCGTCATGTTCACCTCGGTCACGGGAATCTCGGCGCCCAGCGTGGACGCCCTGCTCGTGTCGCGCCTGGGCCTTCGTCCCGATGTGAAGCGGTTGCCCTCGTTCGGCCTCGGCTGCGTGGGGGGAGCCGCGGGCATCGCACGGGTCAATGACTACCTGGTGGGGCATCCGGATGAGGTGGGCGTTCTGCTGAGCGTCGAGCTGTGTTCGCTGACTCTGCAGCGCGACGACGAGACGATCGCCAACTTCGTGGCGACGGGGCTGTTCGGCGATGGTGCGGCAGCGGTCGTCATGGTCGGCGAGGACCGCGCTGAGCCCGGCCCCCGCATCGTCGACACCCGCAGCTCGTTCTTCCCCGACACCCGCGAGGTGATCGGCTGGAACATCGGCGGCTCCGGCTTCGAGATCGTGCTGACCGCGGGCGTCGCGGACGTGATCGAGCGGCACTTCCCCGTCGAGGTCGCCGCCTTCCTGGCAGACAACGGTCGAGGCATCGCGGATGTCGCAGCCTGGGTCGCGCACCCCGGCGGCCCGCGCGTTCTGGACGCCTTCGCGCACTCGCTCGACCTGCCGAAGGACAGGTTCGACCTGAGCTGGGCATCGCTCGATCGGGTGGGCAACCTGTCGTCGTCGGCCGTGCTGCACGTGCTCGCCGACACGATCACGGCCGGCGTCACGCCGGGCGGTACCGGTCTGCTCTTCGCGCTCGGCCCCGGGGTGAGTGCCGAGTTCGTGCTGCTGGAGTGGCCGTCGTGAGTGTCATCCTGTACATCGCCTTCGTGCTCGCGACCGGGGTCGAGCGGCTCTACGAGTTGCGGGTCTCGAAGCGCAATGCCGTGACCGCCTTCGCCCAGGGCGGCCGGGAGTACGGTCAGCGCCACTTCCCGTGGATGGTCGCACTGCACACGGGTCTGCTGCTGGCCTGCATCGCGGAGGTCGTGCTGCTCGATCGACCGTTCATCCCCTGGCTGGGCTGGCCCATGCTGGTGATCGCGGTGCTCTGCCAGGCCGCCCGGTACTGGATCATCTCCTCGCTCGGCTCGCAGTGGAACACCCGGGTGATCGTGGTGCCCGGTGCCGCCCGGGTCGTCGCGCGCGGACCGTACCGCTGGTTCACCCACCCCAACTACGTGGTCGTCGCCGTCGAGGGCATCGCACTGCCGCTGGTGCACACCGCGTGGATCACCGCGATCGCGTTCACTGTGCTGAACGCGGTGCTGCTGCTCGGGTTCCGCATCCCCACCGAGAACCGTGCGCTGCGCGAACTGACATGACCGACGTCGATGTGCTGGTCGTCGGCGGTGGACCGGTCGGGCTCGCTTCGGCGATCGAGGCGCGGCTCGCCGGGCTCACGGTCGCACTAGTCGAGCCTCGCGACGGCGACGTCGACAAGGCCTGCGGCGAGGGACTGATGCCCGGCGCTCTGCCGTTGCTCGCCCGGCTCGGCGTCGACCCCGACGGGATGCCGCTGCGCGGGGTCTCGTATCGTACCGAGACGCGGCGCGCCGACCACCTGTTCCGCTCGGGTGAGGGCAGGGGGGTTCGCCGCACGACGCTGCACCGCGCGCTCGCCGATCGCGCAACGGAGCTGGGCATCACGCGCGTCGCGGCTCGCGTCGAGGCGGTGCTACAGACCAACAGCACCGTGACGGCCGCCGGGCTCACCGCCCGGTACCTGCTGGCCTGCGACGGGCTGCATTCGAGTGTGCGACGCCAGGTCGGGCTGGAGCGCGCCGTGCGCGGATCGCGCCGGTTCGGTCTGAGGCGACACTTCGCCGTTGCGCCGTGGAACGACCTCATCGAGGTGCACTGGACCCGCGAGGCCGAGGTGTACATCACGCCCATCGCCCCCGGCCTCACCGGCGTCGCCGTGCTCGGCCCGCCGCGAACCGACTTCGACACCGCCGTCGCGGCGGTTCCCGAGCTGGCCGAGCGGCTCGCGGGTGTTGACGCCGTCACCGAGGTACGTGGCGCGGGCCCGTTCCGCCAGCGGGCTGCAGCACGCACGGCCGGCCGGGTGCTGCTCGTCGGAGACGCGTCGGGCTACGTCGACGCGATCACCGGGGAAGGTCTCCGACTCGGCTTCGAGCAGGCGCACGTCGCGGTGGCGGCGGTGGCCGATGACACTCCGACGCGCTATGAGAGGGAGTGGCGCAGGGTGACGCGCGACTTCCGCGTGCTCACGCACGGTCTGGTTGCGGCGGCAGGCTCGCCGCTGCGTGGTGGCATCGTGCCCGCGGCATCCGCTCTGCCCGGTCTGTATGGCGCGATAGTGGAGCGGCTCGCCCGCTAACGGGTGGCCGCGGAGATGAGCGTCGTCAGGTCGTCGCGGATGCGTTCGAGTTCGCTGACCTGCATGCCGAGCCGAGACACGATCTTCGCGGGCACCTTCTCGGCCTCGTCGCGCAGGGCGCGGCCAGCCGTGGTGAGCTCCACATCGAGAGTTCGCTCGTCGACCGCGTTGCGCCTGCGCGTGAGGAGACCGGATGCCTCGAGCCGCTTGAGCAACGGAGAGAGCGTCGCGGGCTCCAGCAGCAGCGTCTCGCCGAGGTCGCGCACCGTGCGCGGACTGCGCTCCCACAGCGCGAGCATCACCAGGTACTGCGGGTGGGTCAGGCCGAGCGGCTCCAGCACCGGACGGTAGAGCCCGATCACGCTGCGCGACGCGGCGGCGAGGGCGAAGCAGACCTGGCGGTCAAGGGCGAGGGGGTCGACGGCGGCCATTTAGTTAGTATACTAACTGTTTGTGAGCGATGTAAAAGTGCCGTGGTGGGATCGTCTGAACGACGCCCTCCTGCCCTACATCGGGCCGCCGCCGCTCGGCCCCTACGACGAGGAGCCGCTGCCGCCGACCGGCGCGAAGGCGTGCCCGCTCTGCGGCAAGCCGATGGAGGAGCACACCTTCGAGCGCAGCCAGGACCGCCACTCCACCCGGATGCACTGCCCGCGCTGACGGGCCGGGGGCTCAGCCCAGCAGCAACGGAAGCAGCTCGCGCGGGTGGCCGACCTGGGCGATGGAGCCCTGCTCCTCGCCCGGCTTGCCATAACCCCAGGTGACGAAGATCGAGGGCATGCCGTTGGCCGCGGCACCCTCGACGTCGTAGTCGCGGTCTCCCACCATCACGGGGCGACTGGTATCGACCCCGATCATGCGGAACCGGGTCAGCGCCTCGGCGATGACGTCTTTCTTGGCGCTGCGGATCTCGTCGATCGACGAACCGGAGATCACGCGGAAGTTCGCCGTGAGGTTGCCGTGGTCGAGGATGATCGACGCGGGGAACTCGGGCTTCGAGGTGGCCAGTGCGAGCGGGGTTCCCGACTGGTGGATCGTGCGCAGCACGTGGGGGATCCCCTCGAAGATCGGGGCACCGGTGCCGCCGTGCTCGAGGTAGTGGTCGCGGTAGATGGCCAGTGCCTGGGCGGCCTGCGCCGGCGTCATCCCCGCCCGGTCGCGGAACGAATCGAGGATCGGCGGGCCGACCCACTCCCGCAGCTCCTCGGGGGAGGGCACCGGAAGCCCCAACTCCTCGAACATGTACCCGAGCGACGCCGTGATGCCGGGAGCGGAGTCCGCGATCGTGCCATCCAGGTCGAACAGGATGCAGGTCCAATCGGGAGCGCTCACTGAATCAGAATAGGCGGCTGTGCGAGTCGTCGAGTCCGCGCATGGCGTCGTAGTCGAGCACCAGACAGCGGATGCCGCGATCCTGGGCCAGCGTGCGGGCCTGCGGTTTGATCTCCTGGGCGGCGAAGACTCCCGCCACCGGCGCGAGCAATGGGTCGCGATTCATGAGTTCGAGGTAGCGGGTGAGCTGCTCGACGCCGTCGATGTCGCCGCGCCGCTTGATCTCGACGGCGATGCTGCCGCCCGCGGCATCCGTCGCCAGGATGTCGACCGGGCCGATGGCCGTCATGTACTCGCGACGCACCAGCCGGGTGCCCTCACCGAGCAGTTCGATCTGCGGCGAGCAGCTTCTGCAGGTGGGCCTCGACGCCGTCCTTCTGCAGCCCGGGGTCGTGGCCGAGCTCGTGGGCGCTGTCGTGGAGGATCTCGTGGATCGAGATCACGAGCAGGTCGGCGGTCTTTGCCTGGGCGACCTTCCAGACCTCGATGACGCCCGCCTCGGCCTGCTCGGCCTCAGGCTCGATGACGGCGATCGTGCAGGGCGGGCTCATCCAGTTCAGCGGCTTGTAGCTCAGCGAGTCGCTGTGCACCAGCACGCTGCCGTCGGCCTTGACGAGCAGCAGGCGGGTGGCCAGCGGCAGGTGCGCGCTCAACCGTCCGGCGTAGTCGACCGAGCACTTCGCTACCACCAGACGCATGGGTCCAGCCTAGGAGGACTACGACGACTGAGGGTCGCTGAAGGTGTCGACGGGAGCGGATGCCTCGCGAGACGGTTCGCGGGCCGCACCCGCGACGACCGCACCGATCGCGCAGAGCACGAGCACCACGAGCAGCGCGTCGAGCACGCCGACGTACTGGCCCAGGAGCCCGATGACCGGGGGACCCACGAGGAACGCGAAGTAGCCGATCGTGGCGACGGCACTCACGCGGGCCGCAGCCGTTCGCGGATCGTCGGCGGCGGCCGACATGCCCACGGGGAAGCCGAGCGCGGCTCCGAGGCCCCAGAGCACGGCGCCCGCGACGGCGATCAGCGGGATCGGAACGAAGATGACGATCACCAGTCCGATCGACGCGAGCAGGAACGATGCACGCAGCACCGCGACCCGGCCGAATCGGTCGAGCAGGAACACCCCGGCAAGCCGGCCGACGGTCATCGCGGTGACGAAGATGCCGAAGACGAGAGCGCCGTTCGCGTTGCTCACGTCGTGGCCGTCGACCATGGCGATCGCCAGCCAGTCGTTCGCCGAGCCCTCCGCGAATGCGGCGGCCAGCACGATCACGCCGATCAGGAGGGTGCGCGGGTCCTTCCAGATGCCGAGTCGTCCGCGCCAGCCCATCGACGAATCATCCGAGGCGACGGGTTCGCCGTTGGCCTCGATGACGGTCTCGGGCTGCACGAAGCGGGTGGCACCGAACGCGACAGCGACGATGGCGACGGCGACGAGCGCGAGGTGGATGACTATCGGCAGCCCGGCGAGTTCGGCGAGCGCTCCGAGCCCCGCACCCACCATGGTCCCGAAGCTGAAGAAGGCGTGGAAGATCGGCATGATCGACCGCTGCAGGGCGCGCTCGTTCGCGGCGCCCGACACGTTCATGGCGACGTCGGTGATTCCGGATGCCGCCCCGAAGATCAGCAGACCGCCGAACGCGATGATGAAGTTGGGTGTCGTTCCACCGACGCCCGCGATCGCGAGACCGACGGCCGTCGCGGTGAGGCCGGCCGTGATCGCCGTGCGCGCGCCGATGCGCGCGATGAGGTGGCTGGAGACGATGAGGCCCAGGATCGAGCCGGCTGCCATGCCGAAGATGAGCAGCCCGACCTGAGCGGGCCCGATCTCGAGGGCGTCGCGCACGGCGGGCAGTCGGGAGACCCAGCTGGCGATGGCGACACCGGGCATGGCGAAGATCAGGAAGACGGCGTTGCGCCACGAGACGACCTGGCGACGGGTCAGTCCACCGGGGTAGCTGGTGGGGGCGGGCGACGTCTTCGACATGGGTTCCTTGCGGGCTCGGGGCCGGTTCGGCGACAGAGGTCGAATCGATTCGATCGATTCGATTCGACTAAGCTACCAACCCATGGACGCCGAGGCAAGCCAGACCAGGGGGCGCCCCAACCTCGCCGCCGTCGCGGCTCTCGCCGGCGTCTCGGCGTCGACCGCGTCGCTCGCCTTCAGCGGTGCCGGCCCGGTGTCGGAGGCGACTCGCGCCAAGGTGCTGGCGGCCGCGAAGAAGCTCGACTATGCCGGACCCGACCCCCGTGCCCAATCCCTGCGTCGCGGCCGGTCGGGAGTCGTCGGCGTCGTCATCGAGGATCGACTCCGAGACGCATTCCGCGACCCCATCAACGTGGCCATGCTCGACGGAATCGCCGATGCCCTCGGTGCGGAGAGCCTCGGCCTGCTGCTGCTCACGGACACCGGCGAGGGTGGAGCCGACATCTCGCTTGCGCCGATGGACGGCGTCATCCTCATCGGGTGCAGCACGGAGCTCGACAGGCCGGTCAGGGCTTTCCGCCAGCGGGGCATCCCGATCGTCGCCATCGAGGCCGAGCCGATGGAGGGGGTACTGGCGATCGATCTCGACAACCGGGATGCCACGGCGCACGGAGCCCGGCACCTCCAGAATCTCGGCCACACCGCCGTGGGGCTCGTCACCCTGCCGCTCGAGGGATCGAGGCAGCGCGGCGAGCTCGAACCGCACCGCATCGCGGCCAGCCGGGCGCACACCACCCTGGAGCGCATCCGGGGTGCTCGTGATGTGTTCCCCGACGCGAGCGGTGTCGTCGCGGGGGGCAGCAGCGTGGAGGACGGCCTGGTCGCCGGTCGAGACCTCCTCTCGCGCACTCCGCGCCCGACCGCGATCATCGCGCAGAGCGACCTGCTTGCGCTCGGCGTCATCCGCGCGGCCGAGGAGTTGGGGCTCTCGGTGCCTGACGACCTCAGCGTGCTGGGCTTCGACGGAGTGCGCATCGAGGGTGCTGCGCCGCACGAACTGACGACGCTCGTGCAGCCCGCGGTGGACAAGGGACGCGCGGCGGGGGGTGCCGTCATCGCACTGCTCAACGGCGATCGACCCGAGCCGAGCCGGTTCACCAGTCAACTGCGCATCGGAACCACCACCGCGCCCGCGCCGAGCTCTGCGGCACCGTCCAGCGGGAGCGCTTAGGCTGGCTCGCATGACCGACAACGCCCTCAGCTCAGGCATTGACACCGACGAACTCGACACCAGCATCCGGCCGCAGGACGACCTGTTCCGCCACGTCAACGGCAAGTGGATCGAGCGCACCGAGATCCCCAGCGACAAGGCGAGGTACGGCTCCTTCTACCTGCTCGCGGAGGAGGCCGAGAAGGCCGTGCGCGACATCATCATCGAGTCGCAGTCGGCTGACCCGGGCACCGAGGGCCGCAAGGTCGGAGATCTCTACGCGAGCTTCCTCGACGAGGCGCGCATCCAGGCGCTGGGGGCCGAGCCGATCGCTGAGGCGATCGCCGAGGCCGAGAAGGTGGACTCGATCGACTCCCTCCTCGAGACCCTGGGGCGCCTCGAGCGCGGCGGTTCGAGCGGCTTCTTCCAGGTGTTCGTCGACAACGACCCGGGCCAGCCGGAACGCTACCTCGTGTTCCTCGAGCAGGGCGGCCTCGGGTTGCCCGACGAGTCGTACTACCGCGAGGAGAAGTTCGCGGAGATCCGCACCAAGTACCTGGCCTTCGTCGAGCGGATGCTCGGCCTCGCCGGTCTCGATGACCCCGCCGCGCGTGCCGCCCGCATCGTTGCTCTCGAAACCGAGCTCGCCACCCACCACTGGGACAACGTCGCCAACCGCGACAGCGAGAAGACCTACAACCCCATGCTCTGGTCGGCGGCGAACGACCTCGCTGGCGCGATCGACATGGATGTCTGGCTGAACGCCCTCGGCGTGCCCGACCACTCCTTCGACGAGGTCGTCGTGCGCCAGCCGAGCTTCATGTCGGGACTCGAGACGGTGTTGACGGCCGAGAACCTGCCCGCGTGGCGGGACTGGCTGGCCTGGCAGGTCATCCGCTCGAATGCGGCCTATCTGTCGAGCGACTTCGTCGAGACCAACTTCGACTTCTACGGCAAGACCCTCACCGGCACCCCGGAGCTGCGGGCGCGCTGGAAGCGCGGGGTCTCGCTGGTCGAGGGCGCCCTCGGTGAGGCCGTGGGTCGCATCTATGTTGAGCGGCATTTCCCGGAGGCGGCAAAGACCGCCATGGATGTGCTCGTCGCCAACCTCGTGGAGGCCTACCGCCAGTCCATCACGGGCCTCGAGTGGATGGGCGAGGCGACCCGTGCGCGGGCCATCGACAAGCTGGAGAAGTTCACGCCGAAGATCGGCTACCCCGTGAAGTGGCGCGACTACTCGAGCCTCGAGATCGACGCATCCGATCTCATCGGCAACGTGCGGGCGACCAACGAGTTCGAGTTCCAGCGCGAACTCGGCAAGATCGGCAAGCCGCTCGACCGCGACGAGTGGTTCATGACTCCGCAGACGATCAATGCCTACTACAACCCGGGCTTCAACGAGATCGTGTTCCCCGCTGCCATCCTGCAGTTCCCGTTCTTCGATGAGACCCGGGATGCCGCGGCCAACTACGGCGCGATCGGTGCGGTGATCGGCCACGAGATCGGCCACGGGTTCGACGATCAGGGGTCGAAGTACGACGGCGACGGCCGCCTCACCGACTGGTGGACGCCCGAGGACCGCGCCGCCTTCGAGGAGCGCACCAAGAGCCTGATCGAGCAGTACAACGCGCTGGCTCCGCGCCAGGTTCCCGACCACCACGTCAACGGCGCGCTCACCATCGGCGAGAACATCGGTGACCTCGGCGGTTTGAGCATCGCCTGGAAGGCCTACCTGATCTCGCTGGACGGGCAGGAGCCTCCAGTGATCGACGGCCTCACCGGCGCTCAGCGGTTCTTCCTGTCGTGGGCCCAGGCCTGGCAGTTGAAGGCGCGCGACGAAGAGGTGGTGCGGCTGCTGTCCATCGATCCCCACTCACCCAACGAGTTCCGGTGCAACCAGATCGTTCGCAATATCGACGAGTTCTATGACACCTTTGAGGTAACCGAATCCGATGCACTATGGCTTGACCCGAAGGATCGCGTCACTATTTGGTAGATAAGTCCCGCACCCGAGAGCGGCGTGAACGAGCCCAGCAGACCCGTGTGGCCCGTCACGCAGGAACTGGCGAAACCGAGAACTTCGCCAGTACCTTCAGCGCGCTGGGAAAGCTCGCCTACGAAGGAGCCCAGGTCTCCGCGAGCGTCGTCGACCTGAACTCCGGCAAGACGCTGCTCGCCATCGACGACCGCATCGTTCTGCCGACCGCGAGCATCGGCAAGATCCTGCTGCTCATCGAGGTGTCTGCCCGGCTCACCAGTCGCGACTTCTCGGGCTACGGCATCCTCGACAAGACTCCGCGTGACGCGGTAGGCGACTCGGGCATCTGGCAGCACCTCCAGGCGCCGTCGCTCCCGGTCGCCGACCTCGCGACGATCGTCGGTGCGACGAGCGACAACCTCGCGACCAATGTGCTGCTCAGTCAGGTAGGACTCGCCGCCGTGCGCGCCCGCACCGAGTCGCTGGGGCTCATGCGCACCGCCCTGCTCGACCTTGTGCGAGACAGCCGGGGCCCGGATGACGCACCCCAGCTCTCAGTCGGATCGACCGCCGAACTCGCCTGGCTGTTCGGAGCGCTCGCCCGCAATGAGATCGTCGATCCGCTCACCAGCCAGCGCGTGATGGGTTGGCTCAGTCTCAACAGCGACCTGTCGCTGGTAGCCAGCGCATTCGGTCTTGACCCGCTCTCGCACCGCGGCGCCGACCACAACACCCTTCTCGTGAACAAGACCGGCACTGATCATGGTGTTCGGGCCGAAGCGGGTGCCCTGCGGGGCGCGAGCCGTGCCGTGTCGTACGCGGTCTCGATTCAGTTCAACGACGATGGACTGCAGGCGCGGCTCCGGGTGCTGGATGCCATGCGCACCGTCGGGTTCGACATCCTCGAGTACGTGCACTGAGCGACACTCACTAGCCTTGTCCTCCTTGTGGGGGACGTGCTAGCGTGCCAGCACAGACAGGCCCCACCCAGGCCTTACCCCTGCTGTTTCCGAGAAGGTGATACCCCGAACCACCCCGCGAGAGCCATACCCGAAATAGGCCGCCTTCGCTTTCCCGTCTTCGTGCGTCGTTGCGTTCCCTGCAGTTCTGCTTACCCACATCCGCGTCCCGGGCGGAATCCCGTACACACCGCGCCACGGCGCGAGCTGATTCGCGCTGCCCGAAGACCCGGAAAGAAACCTCACTCATGACCAAGAACAAGTTCTTGGCGACCCTGGCCGCAATCGGCCTGGTCGCTGGTGCTCTCTTCAGCACAACCGCCCCCGCATTCGCGGACAAACCCGCCGACACCGGCCACACCGAGATCGACCTGTGCCACGCCAAGGGTCCCAACCAGCCCGACAACGGCTGGACCATCACGCCCGTCGATGACAGTTCGGTCATCGACACTGCGCACTTCACCAACCACGAGTACGACATCATCCCCATCACGGCCGGCACGCCGCAGGGCAAGAACCTCGACACAGTCTGGGGCGGATACACCGGCGCCGAGATCCTCGCCAACGGGTGCAGTCTGCCGACGCCGCCGCCACCCACCGACGTCTGCGCCAACATCGACGACGTGCAGACCGAGGTGCCCGAGGGTTACACAACGGACGGCACCAATTGCTATCCGCCGGTTGTCGACGTCTGCAGCAACATTGATGACGTGCAGACCGAGGTGCCCGAGGGTTACACCGAGGACGACGGCGAGTGCTTCGAGGACAACCCGGAGGTGACGAAGTACTCCATCTGTCATGCCACCGAGGTGGTTGATGCCAAGAACGGATGGCTTGCACTGGGTCCGCTCCCCGCGGTCGCGATCGTCTCGGGCCACGGCAACCACTCGGGTGACATCATCCCGGTGATTGACCCCGACTTCCCGAACGGTCAGAACCTCGACACCCTGTACCCGAACTACGGTCCGGGCGTGACGGGCGCGGACATCCTCGAAGAGGGATGCCCGGACTCCGTGGTGAAGCCCGACCTCGCCACGGCGAGCCTGACCTTCATCCCCGCCACCTGTGATGCTCCCGAGCAGCTCGACCTCGGCAACTCGCCGATCTCGAACGCCACCTGGGGCACCGACACCGACGTTTCAGCACTCGGCTACCACGTGGTGGCGACCGCTGACGACGGTGCCGAGTTCGCAGACGGTGACCCGGGGAATCTGACCAAGACCTTCAGCGGCACGCTCGATGACGTGCTCGACGACCCGTCGTGCGTCACGATCCCCGACCTCGCCACCGCGACACTCGCGTTCACGCCGGCGTCCTGCTTCGCTGCCGAGTCCCCGAACATCGGTGGCTCCGCGATCTCGCACGCGACGTGGGGTTCTGACACGGATGCCTCCCCGCTCGGATACTCGATCGTCGCGACCGCGACTCAGGGTGCCAAATTCACCGACGGCGATCCTGGAAACCTGACGAAGACCTTCACGGGAACACTGGATCCGGTCTTCGCCGATAACGATCCTCGCTGCACGCTCGGTCTCGTGCTGCCCTCGGTAGTCTTCACTCAGGCGACCTGCTTCGCTCCCGGTTCATACACCCTGGGTGTCGCCGACGGCTACGACCCGACCCACGTGACCTTCACCGTCAATGACGTCGCGGGAATCGTGGCGGGTACCTACCCGGTCGTCGGCGCCCAGAAGGTGACGGTCACGGTGCAGCCGGTCGCCCCGAACGGCCTCGAGATCGATTGGGTTGACCCACCCGCTTTCTCGTTCCTGAGCCAGAGTGCCTGCGGCCAGCTGACCACCCTCGCCCTCACGGGTTCGGCCGTCTCCTACCTCGGCTGGACTCTGGGCGGTGGCGCACTGTTCCTCGGAGCTGCGCTGCTGTTCATGCGCCGACGCAGCGAGAAGGCCGGCGACTAGCCACTGAGACCGGATGCCCGCCCGCTCGGGTAAGCGGGCGGGCATCCGCTCACGGCAAGAGCCCCCAAGGAGGGACTTGTCCTCCTTTCGGCCGACATGGTAGCTTTACCGAGCATTGCGCATGTTGGAACCCGAAACTCCGGCGTGCAACCCCGAAGCAGTGTCGAGCCTTACCCGATCCACCCGTGCGCTCTCCCGAGGTGCGTGGTTGTTTGGTGCAGCCCGAACTCCGTTACCCAGGAGACGCACCATGTTCAAGAAGTTCATTGCCGCTATCGGCACCCTGGTTCTCGCCGTAGGCCTGTCCGTTGTCGCGGTCGCCGCACCATCGTCGGCCCATACCGGCGATCTCAACGCGACGGCGGTGTGCAACACCACCACCGGCCAGTACGACGTGACCTACAAGCTGACGATCTCGAATACGTCGCTAGCGGGAACGACCTACTGGCGCACCGGTACGACCTCGTTCGAGGGCACTCCAACGAGCAACACCGGCCTCACCAACGGCCCGGTCGCGTCGACCGGCGCGGGGGTGTACACCTTGGGCACGATCTCGCTGCCGGGTACCTCCACCAGGGCGCCGTGGGCATACGCTTACACGACCTGGTCTGACAACTTCACGAAGGGCTCGGACGGCGGCGACATCAGGCTCGATGGCACCTGTACGATCCCGTTCGACTGGAACTGGCAGTACGCCGCTCCCACCTGTGATGCCCTGACGGTCACATACCCCGCGAACATTCCCGCTGGCCAGGCCAACGACGTCAACGTGCGCATCAAGTACGGATCGAACTACGGCACCGAGCTCACGCTGAACTTCCACAACAACGCAGGTACCTGGTCGGGTACTCAGGTGTTCACGTACTCCACGCATCCGAACTGGCCAGCGAACATCGGCCCGTTCAAGGTGGTCTGGACTCAAGTCGGAGGAACGAACTACCACTGGGAGGGCGAGGTCGCCTGCAACCAGCCGGTTCCTGACGCCTCCGCTTCGGTCACCATCGTGCCGCCGACCTGTTCGGCCGGCGCCCAGCTCGTGCTGAACACCCCCGTCAACGCGACCTGGGGTTCGGTCACCGGCGCCTACTCCGTGACGGCGACCGCCGTCGCCGGCCACACCTTCTCGGGCGGCGCGCTCACGCAGACCTTCACGGGCAGCCTCGCCCCGAAGCTCTCGTCCACCGATCCCGCGTGTGCTCCGCCGGCCGTCTGCATCCCCCGCTCGGCAGTGAGCTACACCTACGACCCGGCGACCAACAGCGGCGTCATCACGGTGAGCAACGTGCCCAACTCCACGGGGCAGCTCTGCCAAGGCTTCTGGGTGACGGCAACGAGCTGGAAGTACACCACCAACTCCCTGTGGCCGCAGGTGCTCGACGTCGTGCAGAAGCTTCCGAAGATCACCACCCCGGGCACGTACCCGTATGCTGCGGCCGTGACCTGCGGTCAGGGTGACATCTATGCGTCATTCGCTGGCGAGATCACGCCGACCGCGACGCTTTCGGGCCCCGCCGGGTGGGAGACCTTCCTGCACGGCATGGGCTTCACCGGGCCGAACCCGACGTGGGTGCAGCAGAGCCCCAGCTGCAATGAGGCACCGGTCGCTGTTCCCACCGCCACCAAGATCACTCAGTGCGGCACCTACGGTACGGTTCTGGTTCCTCAGGACACCGACAAGATCGACTACACGCTGACCGGCAACGGCACCACGGGCATCAACGTGGTGACCGCGGTCGCGAAGGCGCCGTACGTGCTGAAGAACTACCCCAAGGATGGCTGGACCTTCGATCTCGGCCAGTACGTCGACTGTGCGCACGAGTGCACGGCGACGGCCTTCGGCGGCAAGTCCACCAACCTCGACGCGAACGGCTGGGACTTCACTCAGTCGCGCTCCGGAGGACACCACGAGTATGTGGAGACCGGTCTGCGCATCTACACGGACGCCGCTGACTCGAACGGCAAGTCGGCGGGCTATGTCGCCACCGACCTCAACCTCGAAGACGTGGGTACACCGGTTCTGAACTTCACCAACACCAGCGGTGGAGCCGAGCCCGGCATCAACCTGTCGCTCATCGTGAACGGCGTGTGGCAGGGCAACCTGGTCAAGGAGCCCCTGTTCTCCCAGTGGTGGCTGAGCAAGGCAGTCCCCGGAATGCCGGCCGGCCCGAACCCGAGCTACCAGAAGTCCTACGGGTCGCTCAACGACTTCCTCTTCGCGTACGCGCAGCTGGGCTACACCGGCGACAAGGTGAAGGTCGTTGCGATCGGTTACTCGCTCGGCTCCGGTGCGAAGGGTGACGGCATCCTGACCTCGATCACGGCCGGGTGTGTGAACTACACGTTCGGTGCTGAGAAGGTCGAGCCGACCGTCGACTACCGTCTGGGCGTCTGCTACCCGAACGGCCAGGAGCCCGACCGCTTCTCGTCGAAGAACCTGTACATCATCCTCGACAACAGCGGTTCCACCGTGCCGGTGACCTTCACGGTCGTGGGCGCTCAGGATGTCACGAGCCTCGACGACCCGACGCCGAGCGACATCGTGCGCACCCTCGCCCCCGGTGAGGTGCTCGAGGTTGAGACAACGCCGATCTGGGATCAGGGCGGCGGCTACACCGTGACGTTCGCGGCCGATGGGGCGACGATCCCGGATGGCGAGATCACGGTTCCCTCGTTCGTGGGCTGCCTCGACGGCAACCCGGGTGACCCGAGCCACACCAACCAGCAGTGTGTTGCTGGCGTGGTCAAGGGTGGAACCATCACGGTCGAGCTCAAGGAGGGCTTCACCTACACGATCACCGGTCCCAACGGCTTCAAGTGGGTCTCGGATGACGTCGCCACCGTGACCGACCTCGAGCCCGGCACCTACGAGGTGACGGTTGAGGCGGCACCCGGGTACGTCCTCACCGGACCGGACAAGTGGCCCTACGAAGTGCTGATCGAAGAGCCGGTGCACTGTGCGCTCATCCCGATCCCCGCGATCGTTCCTCAGGACATCGCCTGCGACGCTGACGGAAGCTTCACCCTCCCGACGATCGAAGGCGTGACCTGGTTCGTCGACGGGGTTGAGACTGCCGGCAAGGTCGTCGTCACCTCGGCGAAGACCTACAAGCTCACGTACACGCTGAGCAGCGGCACCTACTGGGACGGCACCCCGCCCGACCCGTGGCAGCTGGTCTTCGCCGACCCGACGGACTGCGTGACCAACGACGCCAGTGCGTCGGTGGGCGTGCTGCCCGCGTCGTGCTTCGCCGACGGCACGTTCGACCCGGCCAAGACGAGCCTGACGAACGCGACCTGGTCGTCGCCACTGCCGACTGTTCCCGGCACGTACACGATCGTGGCGAACTCGGACAAGGGACACGCGTTCTCGGATGGGAGCACCTCGAGGACCTTCGTCGATGTGGTGATCGATGCGAAGATCCCGTCCACGGATCCCAAGTGCGACCTGCCCACCGAGGGCCTGTCGGTTCCGACGTACACGTTCGTTCAGACGACGTGTACGGCCCCCGGCAGCTACACGGTCGGTGCGTCGATCAACCCCGAGTTCGTTGAGTGGCGCGAGCAGGGCTCGAACACGGTCATCCCGTTCAACACGAAGATCGTGGTGGACCCGGCACGCACGGTGACCCTGGAGGCCACCTCGACGGATCCGGTGAAGCACGGTCTGCAGGCGCCCGGCGGTGGCGATTGGACGAACCCGATCGTGCTGAAGTTCGTGGCGGCAACGGGCTGTGACCTGCAGCTCACCACCCTGGCCCTCACGGGTCTGGGGTCTGGCCTCGGGCTCACGCTCGCCGGTGGTCTGGTGTTCCTCGGTATCGGAGGCCTGCTGGTCTTCGCCCGCCGTCGCCAGCTGACCAACAACTAGCAGCTCACTGACGGGTAGACCCCGGGTTTCCACACGGCAACCCGGGGTCTACAGTCGTATCACCATGACCGATATCCCGACGGCCCGACGTGGGTTCATCGCCCTCTACGCGCTGGGTTACGTCGGGGCGTACATCGCCCTGATCACCCCGGTCGCCACCACTCTCGCCCTGAAGGTCGGCGAGCTCGACCCCGAGGGCAAGGAGACCAGCCTCGGGTTGATCAGCGCGATCGGTGCGCTCGTCGCGATCGTCTCCAACGCCCTGACGGGAGCGCTCAGCGACCGTACGAGGTCGGGACTGGGTAGGCGGCGCCCGTGGATCATTGCGGGGTCGGCCGGCGGCGTCGTCGCCCTCGCCATCGTCGGCTTCGCACCCAACCTGGTCGTCGCCACCCTCGGCTGGATTCTCGCCCAGCTGACGCTCAACATGGTGCTCGCGGCGCTGCAGGCGCTGCTGCCCGATCAGGTACCTCTCGAGCAGCGCGCCCGGGTCAGCTCGGTTCTGGGAATCTCGCAGCAGGTGTCACCGCTGCTCGGCATCGGGATCGCGTACGGCGTGCAGGCCGCCGGCGGCGGAATCGGCCTGATGTTCCTCATCCCCGGCATCATCGGCGCCCTCATGCTCGCACTGCTGGTGGCGAAGATCCGGGATGTGCCCCACGAACAGGCGGGCCGGTTCACCTTCGGCGAGTTCGTGCGCGGGTTCCGCATCGACAAGGGCAAGGGCGCCGACTTCGGCTGGGCCTGGTTCGGTCGGTTCTTCGTCATCCTCGGCTTCGCCGTCTACACGACCTATCAGGTGTACTTCATCGGCGATCGACTCAAGGTGACCGGTCCTGATGTCGTGCTGACGCAGCTGTACGCCCTCCTGATCTTCTCCGCGGTGCTCACGGTGAGCGCGATCGTGTCGGGTCGCATCTCAGACCGCACCGGCCGTCGCAAGATCTTCGTGTTCCTCGCCGCCGCGATAGTCGGCGTGGGGCTCACCCTGCTCGCCCTCACGAGTTCGTTGCCGATGTTCTTTGTCGCGGCATCCGTCATGGGGGTGGGTATCGGGGCGTTCTTCGCCGTCGACCTCGCGCTGATCACCGACGTGCTGCCCGACAAGGAGCACAAGGCCGCCAAGGATCTCGGCATCTTCAATATCGCCAACTCGCTTCCCCAGTCGGTGGCGCCGGCGATTGCACCGCTGTTCCTCGCCATCGGCGGGGGTGGCAACTACACGGCGCTGTTCATCGCCGGAGGCGTCTTCGCGGTGATCGGCGCCGTGCTGATCGCGCCCATCCGCGCGGTGAAGTGATCCGATGGATGCCGCGCTGAGCCTGGAGCAGAAGGCTGCCCTCGTGGCGGGCGGCGGCTTCTGGTCGACCGTCGGGGTGCCCGAGGCGGGCATCCCGTCAGTCGTGCTCACCGACGGCCCCCACGGGGTTCGCAGGCAGACGGGTGGCGATGATCATCTCGGCATCGGGGAGAGTGCACCCGCGACCTGTTTCCCGCCGGCCGCGGGCATCGCCTCGAGCTGGAACCCCGACCTCGTGGAGCGCGTGGGCCGCGCCCTCGGTGAGGAAGCACGCGCGCAGGGCGTCGGGGTGCTTCTCGGCCCGGGAGTGAACATCAAGCGGTCGCCCCTGTGCGGTCGCAACTTCGAGTACTTCTCCGAGGATCCGCTGGTCAGCGGGGTGCTGGGCGCGGCCTGGGTTCGCGGCATCCAGTCGACCGGTGTGGGCGCATCGCTCAAGCACTTCGCGGTCAACAACCAGGAGACCAACCGCATGACGGTGAGCGCGGAGGTGGACGAGCGCACGCTGCGCGAGATCTATCTCCCCGCCTTCGAGCGAGTCGTCGTTCAGGAGCAGCCGTGGACGGTCATGTGCTCCTACAACCGCATCAACGGCGTCGCGGCGGCCGAGAACCACTGGCTGCTGACCGAGCTGCTGCGCGACGAGTGGGGCTTCGAGGGCCTCGTCGTTTCCGACTGGGGTGCCGTGGATGCCCGGGTGCCGGCCCTCGCCGCAGGTCTCGACCTCGAGATGCCCGGCCCGCAGGCCGACAGCGTGCAGGCGATCGTCGCAGCCGTGAAGGCGGGTGAGCTCGACGAGGCGGTGCTGGATACCGCGGTTGAGCGGGTGCTCGCGCTCGCGGCTCGCGCCTCCGGAGATCGAGCCGGCCCAGATCATGGCGCAGACGATGCGGATCTCGACGAGCTCGATCACCGGATCCCGGCGGCCCATCACGTGCTCGCGCGCGAGGCAGCCACCGAATCGATCGTGCTGCTGCGCAACGAGGGCGCGATTCTGCCGCTCGAGACCGCTCAGGCGATCGCCGTGATCGGTGAGTTCGCCCGCACCCCGCGGTTCCAGGGGGCGGGCAGCTCGCAGGTCAACCCGACCCGGGTCGACACCGCCCTCGACGCCGTCTCGAGCATCGCCCCGGTGGAGTTCGCGCCCGGCTACAGCTTCGACCGGCACGTCGATGCTGCGCCGTTGATCGCCGAGGCGGTGGCGGTCGCACGTCTGTCCGATACGGTGCTGCTGTTCGTCGGGCTTCCCTCCGGTGACGAATCGGAGGGCTACGACCGTACCCATCTGAGCCTGCCGGCCGCCCAACTGGCCCTCATCGAGGCGGTCAGCGCCGCGAACCCCCGCACGGTCGTCGTGCTCACCAACGGGGCCGTCGTCTCGCTGGAGCCGTGGCATGATTCCGTGCCCGCGATCGTCGAGGGGTGGTTGCTCGGCCAGGCCGGTGGGTCGGCCGTCGCGGAGGTGCTGTTCGGCATCGTCGAGCCGTCCGGGCGACTTGCGGAGAGCATCCCGTATCGACTGCAGGACACCCCGTCGTACCTGAACTTTCCCGGCGAGAACGATGTCGTGCGCTACGGGGAAGGCGTGTTCGTCGGCTATCGGTACTACGAGTCCGTCGACCTGCCCGTGCGCTACCCCTTCGGCCACGGCCTCAGCTACACCGTGTTCGCGCTCTTCGACCTCGAGGTCTCGCGCGATGGCTCGCGGGCGAGCGTCACCGTGACCAACACGGGCGAACGCCCGGGCGCGCATGTCGTGCAGCTGTACGTCTCTCCAGCGCCGTCGGAGGTGGCCAGGCCGCGCCGCGAGCTTCGGGCGTTCGAGAAGGTCTGGCTCGAGCCCGGCGCGTCGACGCGTGTCGAGTTCGAGCTGGATGCCCGCGCCTACGCCCACTGGGACACGCGCACCTCGGGGTGGGTGGTACCGGGTGGCGAGTACCTCGTCGAGGTCGGACACTCCGCGCACGACATCGCGCTGACGGCGCCCGTGCGGCGGCATCCGCCCGCACCGGGCAAGCTCACGCTCGAGTCCCGGGTGGCTGAGTTCCTCGCGCATCCTGTGACCGGCCCGCTGTTTGCCCGTGCCGCAGACGGTGCGGGTGCCGACGGCGGCATCAACCTGCTCGACATGGTCGCGTCGATGCCGATGCGGCGACTCATGCGCTTTCCCGGGGTCGGCGATGCGTTCAAGCGCATCGGACCGCTCATCGCCGTGGCGAACAACCCCGTGGTGCGCGGTGTCGCGGGGTGGTGGCAGCGGCGCAAGCGGCGGTAGTCGAGGCGGGCCGGGTTTCGATACGCAGCTTCGCCGCTACTCAACCGGCGGTTGGGCCGCTACTCAACCAGCGGCGAGCTTGGCCATCACGATCACGTCGCTCCACTCGCCGTCCCAGTACCAGGCGTCGCGCAGGATGCCCTCCGGGTGGAATCCCGCCTTCGTGTACACCCGCTGGGCGCGTGTGTTGAAGTCGACGACCTCCAGGCTGATGCGGTGGAGCCCGACGACTTCGAGGCCGTAGTCCACGACAGCCTTGGTCGCCTCCGAACCGTAGCCCTTGCCGAACACGCCCGCACTCGACAGTGCGATGCGGAAGCCCATGGACAGGTTGTGCGGATCGAGATCGTTCAGCACGACCTCACCGACATACGAGCCATCCTCCTTGCGCACGATCGCCCAGTCCGCGCGATCGTGGGCATCGGCCCGTGAGGCCAGCCACTCGCGGATCTGCTCCTCGGTGAACGTCTCGTGCGTGCCGGTCATGCGACGGGACTCCTCGTCGTGAAGGGCTGCCCAGCTGCCCTCGAAGTGCTGAGGGCCGAGGGGTTCCAGCCGCAGACCGGGGGTCTCGAGGCTGACCTGATCGCGGAAGTAGTCGACGGGGATCATGGTTTCCATTCTCGGGCCAGCAGGCCGTAGATGCCCGTGTCGGCCCACTCACCCTTGAACATCATGTGCTCGACGAAGTGGGCCTCGCGACGCATCCCCAGCCTCAGACACAGGGCGACGGATGCCGCGTTCCGCGGGTCGAGCTCCGCATACACCCGGTGCAGTCCCATCTCGCCGAAGGCCACCGAGAGCATCGCGCTGGCCGCTTCGAACGCGTACCCCTTGCCCTGGTGCGCCCGACCCAGGACCCATCCGATCTCAGCGGTGAGGTCGTCGACGCTGGAGAGTGTGAAGTAGATCGCTCCGACCACTTCGCCGTCGACGACGATCGCGGGCTGCACATAGTCGCCGTTGCTCTCCAGTCGGCTCGCGAGGGCGTACTCGGCGACCTTCTCGGCGACGGTGGCGCGGTCGCGCACGTCGTAGAGCTGGTAGCGCACGACCTCGGGGTCCGACATCCAGTCGTGCACCGCATCCACATCGCCCTCGTTCATCAGCCGCAGGCTGAGGCGCTCGGTCACCAAGGGTTCATCGAAGGAAAACGGAAGTGACATTGGCGTAGCGTACATTCCCTGTGAGGCATGGTCTACCGGGCGACAGCATCTGCGGGCGCGGCTAGGGTTGGGAGCACCACACACTTTCAGGGAACGGAGCACCTCATGAAGGGCAAGATCCTCTTCGTCGTAGGGCTGGGCGTAGGTTACGTGCTCGGCACCCGCGCGGGTCGCGAGAAGTACGACCAGATGAAGTCCGCAGCGCTCAAGCTGTGGAACGACCCACGGGTGCAGAAGCGTGTCGACGACGCGGGTGATTTCGTGAAGGACAAGGCGCCCGAGGTTGCCGAGTTCCTCGCCGACGGTGCGAAGAAGGTCGTATCGCAGGTGTCGGGCTCCAAGGCACCGACCGCGGCTCCCGCGAAGCCCGCGACCCGTACGTCCACCTCGAAGTCCACCCCAGCGAAGTAGTCGGCGATGACCGACACGTCGCGCGGCACACCCCGGCGGTCCCTGTTCGCCCTCATCGGCGACATCCCGCGCCTGCTCATGGACCTCGTGCGCTCCGAGATCGAGGGGCTCCAGAAGGAGCTTCTCGACAAGGTCAAGCACGCGGGCGTCGGTATCGGCCTGATCGTGACGGCCCTCTCCTTCGCATTCTTCGCGCTCGGAGTGCTCGTGGCGGCAGCGGTGATCGCGCTCGCGCAGGTGCTTCCGGGCTGGGCCGCAGCACTCATTGTGGCGGGCTCGCTATTGGTGATCGCGGCACTGCTGGTGGCCATCGGCGTGCAGCAGATCAAGAAAGGCACGCCCCCCACACCCACGAAGACAATCGACAGCATCAAACAGGATGTCCGGGTTCTGAAGGGAACCAACAGTTCGGGCACCGGAAGGCGAGCATCATGAGTGCAAAACCGATCGAGACCCGCATCGCCGACGCGCGGAGCGAACTGGAGCAGACACTCGAGGCGATCGAGGACAAGCTCAACGTGCCCAAGCAGGTCGGCGAGCTGACCACCCGCGTGCGTGCTTCCTACGAGCGCAACCCGCTGCCGTGGATCATCGGCGCCGTGGGTGCTGCGGTGGCCGTGGCGGCAGTGGTGGCTTGGGCCATCCTGAGCGACGACGACTGATCACCACCCCTCGATTCGTCAGCCCGACCTTCCACAGGGGAGGATAGGCACATGGCAGCCAAACCACTGGGCGGCCTCCGCGTACTGGTTCCCCGCGGCGGGAAGTGGGGGGACGGCATCGCGGCGACCCTCCGAACCCTCGGTGCGACCCCCGTCATCGCACCGATGATCAATTTCGCGAGCGCGGACGACGGCGCAGCTCTCGCGAATGCACTCCACGAACTCCAGGACGGTCAGTTCGACTGGATCGTCATCACCAGCGCGACGACCGTCGACGTGTTCGTCGGGCACCGCGTGAGCATCCCGTCGACGACCCGCATCGCTGCCGTCGGTGAGACGACCGGTGCCGCACTGCAGCTGGCGGGCTATCGAGTCGACTTCACGCCGAGCGACAACTCCGCGCGGGGCCTCGTCGCCCAGTGGGGCACCTCCGAGATCTCCGGCCGCGTGCTGGTGCCGCAGTCCGACGTAGCCGAGCCCACGCTCGTGTCCGGGCTCGGCGGGCTCGGCCTCGATGTGCAGTTCGTCTCGGCGTACCGCACGGTCGGGGTTCCGGTCTCCGACGCTGTTCGGGCGGATGTCGCATCCGGTCGCATCGCCGCGATCATGGTCAGCTCGGGCTCAGTGGCCCGTCAGATCGCGGCCCAGCTCGCACCGCTGCCCGAGGGAACCGTTGTCGCATGCATCGGCCCGCGCACCGCCTTCGACGCGCGCGCCGCAGGACTCGCCGTCGACGTCATTGCCGAGGAGCGGTCGGCCGACTCACTGGTGGCCGCGCTCCTCGAGCACGTCGTGCAGCCCTAGCCGACGAGCAGCGCGAGGCCCAGCAGCACGACGCCGACGAGAGGTGCGAGGCCCTGGATCGCGGCGGCCCGCGCGAGCTTGGGCGACGAGATGATGAGCACCAGAGCGGCCGCGACCATCGACCCGGCCGCGAACAGGGCGATCGCGAGTCCGGCGGCCGTGTGCGAGGTCGCGATCAGCAGGAGACCGGCCACCACACCCAGGGCGAGGAACAGGTTGTAGAACCCCTGGTTGAACGCCATGGGCTTGACCACGTCGGCGTCGGCCTGCGACTTCAGCCCGAAGGTCTTCCAGGTCGCGGGCCGCGACCAGCGCAGGCTCTCCAGAACGAAGATGTAGACATGGATGAGGGCGGCGATCGACACGAAGACAGACCCGGCCACGAGCAGCGCAGTGTTCATGCCCGCCAGCATGCCACCTTTCAGCCGATGAGTGTGGTCTGCTCCACGTTGATCATGCGGGCATAGAGCACCTGCTCGTTGACGTCGAGGTTGTTGATGATGGTCAGCGCAGCGATGATTCCGTTGCCCACGAGCTCGTCGGCGGTCTCGCCGAACTGCACCTCCAGCACGACGTTGTCGGCGCGCTCGTCGTTGGAGACGCTGTCCGGATCCTGCCAGGTACCCGCGGCCGCGAGCTCGGTCGAGGCGCGCATGAAGTCCAGGGCCGAGGCCTTGAAGCGCGGCAGAGCGAAGGTCAGCAGCTCCTGCTGCATGCGCTCCAGCTGCGTGTTGGTCTGCTCGTCTCCGAACAGCAGGGCGTAGAGCACGTCCTTGGCCCGGCGCAGCAGCTCCTCACCGGCGGGGCTGCGGTGCTCGGCGGTCAGCTGCGCTGTGCCCTTGGCCGGGGCATCCGGTGACAGATGACCGGATGCCTGCAGCGTCTCCCGCGACACCGTCGCGTGCTCGGCGGTGAACGCCGCGAGCGACTCATGTGTCAGCGCCATGGCCTTCACGCGCTCGATGCGCTCGGCGCGCGCCCGGGCCTTCGCGTCGCGCTCGACCTTGCGGTCGATCTCCGCGAGGCTGTGCGCGTCGAGCGTCAGACGCACGATCTGGTCGATGAGCCACTCGCGGTCGGCGGTCGCGAGCTGTGCGCGCAGGCGTTCCTCGAACTGCGGCGTGAGGTCAGCCTGGATGGCCCTGACGACGGCATCGATGTTCTGCATGCGCAGAGTATGCCCAGTGCCCGGGCGGGTCGGCAAGCGCCAGCCGAAGAGCCGCTACCCGAAGAGAACGGCGGCCTCGTCGTAGCGGGACTGCGGCACAGTGTTGAGCCTGCCGAGGGCATCCTCGAAGGCGACGTGCGTGATCGACGTTCCGCTCAGCGACACCATGCGGCCCCAGCGGTTGTGCACGACCGAATCGATGGCCGCCATGCCGTAGCGGGTGGCGAGAACGCGATCGTAGGCGGTGGGGGTACCGCCGCGCTGGATATGGCCGAGGGTGGTGGCCCGGGTCTCGATGCCCGTACGTGCCTCGATCTCGGGAGCCAGCACATCCCCGATGCCGCCGAGGCGGGGGCGACCAAACGCATCGAGGCCGCGTTCGGAGTGGGCATCATCCATCGTGTCGAGCTTGAAGCCCTCGGCGACGACGATGAGCGGGGCGCGGCCGCGCGAGTGTGCCGACTGCACCCACTCGATGAGCTGGTCCATGCTCGTCTTCTGCTCGGGGATCAGGATCGCGTGCGCGCCCGCGGCCATGCCCGAGTGCAGCGCGATCCAGCCGACGTGACGTCCCATCACCTCGGCCACCATGCACCGTCCGTGTGAGTCGCCCGTGGTGCGCAGCCGGTCCATCGCCTCGGTGGCGATCTCCACGGCGGTGTCGAAACCGAAGGTGTAGTCGGTGGCCGAGAGGTCGTTGTCGACGGTCTTGGGCACGCCGACGATCTTGATGCCGGCATCGGTGAGGCGCTTCGCGGCCGCGAGGGTGCCTTCGCCGCCGATCGCAATGAGCGACTCGATGCCGAGGCGATCCATATTCTCGCGTACGCGCTCGGCGCCGCCGTCGCCCTCGAACGGGTTGGTGCGGCTCGTGCCGAGAATGGTGCCGCCCTGCTTGGCGATGCCCTGGATGTCCTTGCGCTCGAGGGGCATGATGTCGCCCTGCACGACCCCGCGCCAGCCATCCTTGAACCCGACGAACTCCTTGTCGTAGACCTTGATGCCCTTGAGTACGGCCCCGCGGATGACCGCATTGAGGCCGGGGCAGTCGCCACCGCTCGTCAGGATTCCGATGCTCATGCCTCTATCTTGCCGTGTCGCCGAGGCGGCCGTGGTGCGCACCCCCCTCCCGGCACTAGAGTCGTGCCGACGCGGCTCAAACGTGAGTCCGCGCACACCTTCTAGGAGCATCCATGACTGACGCTGCACCCGCACCCGTTCCTCCGGTTCCGGCCGCGCCCGCGGCATCCGACGGCAAGACGCTCGGTATCGTCGCGCTGATCGTCACCTTCTTCTTCTCCCTCGTCGGGCTGATCCTGGGCTTCGTCGCCCGCGGCCAGTCGAAGCGCGCTGGAGTCAAGAACACCCCGGCGACCGTCGCGATCGTTCTCGGCTTCATCTTCCTCATCGGCACGATCATCGCGATCATCGTCGCGATCGCCGGCGGCGCAGCCCTCATCAACGCGTGCGCGGGCCTCGAGCCCGGCCAGTACACGCTCGACAACGGCGCCACGCTCACCTGCGGCTAGGCACTCGTGTGACGCGGCGCCCGGGGGTCACCCTCGGGCGCCGTGCCGTTTAACGGAAGGATCGGATCGTGACGCTACTCATTGGCAAGCCGATCGGTGACCCAGCAGCGTCCGGTGGGCAAACGGCGCCGCAGCATCCGGTGGCGTCGGCTCAGTCCCAGCAGGTTGGTCTCGTGGTGGGCATCATGTCGATCATCTTCGCCTTCGCGTTCCCACTCGCGGGGGCGATCCTCGGCGGTGTTGCCGTCGCACAGGCGCGTCAAGGCGGTTACGCCAAATCGGCTGGCGCTCGCTGGCCTGATCCTCGGAGCGGTCTTCACGGTGCTCATCGTGGTGATCGTCGTGGTCTCCATCGTGCTCGGCGTCGGGTTCTTCACCCAGCTGCTCGGCGCCTGTCAGGACTCCCCCGAGGGCATCATCTGGGGCATCCCCTACACCTGCAATTGAGCCGCGTGCTCGTCGCAGTGAATGACGGATGCCGCAGCGCACGCCTCGCACACGACCAGCTGCACGCGGCAGGCCGGGTCGGCGCAGTTCTGCATGTGACGGGATGACTCGCCGCACGCCACGCACGCGCCGACCACCGCGGCGTGATCGCTGAACTCGACAGACATGCGCTTGTCAAAGACGTAGAGCGCACCCTCCCATAGGCCGTCGTCGCCGTACGCCTCTCCATAGCGCGCGATGCCGCCGTCGAGCTGGTACACCTCGCTGAAGCCGCGGGAGATCATGAGCGATGACAGCACCTCGCACCGCACACCGCCGGTGCAGTAGGTGACCACTGGTCGATCCTTGAGGTGGTCGTAGCGACCGCTGTCGAGCTCGGCCACGAACTCGCGGGTGTTCGAGACCGGCGGGATGACGGCATCCTTGAAGTGACCGATCTGCGCCTCGAACGCGTTTCGGCCGTCGAAGAAGGTGACCTCCTTCTCGGCCACCAGTTCGTGCAGCTGCTCGGGCGTCAGCCGTGCGCCACCGCCGACGACTCCGGTCTCGTCGACCGTGAGCTCGTCGGGTGCGCCGAAGCTGACCAGCTCATCGCGCACGCGCACGCTGAGCCGAGGGAAGTCGTCGCCGGTGCCCTCGCTCCACTTGACGTCGATGTCTCTGAACGGGGCGTACTCGCGGGTCTTGCGCAGGTACATCTTGACGGCCCGCACGTCGCCACCGACGGTTCCGTTGATGCCGTGCTTCGACAGGATGATCCGCCCGCCCAGCCCCAGCGACTGGCCCAGGTCGCGCTGCCAGAGCCGCACCGCCTCGGGGTCCACGAGGGGTGTGAACGCATAGAACAGCAGGATCTTGGGCACGGTCACACGGCAATGCTACGTTTCACGGCATGCCCGCCTCGACGCTGTACTCGCCCGCCGAGCCGGTGAGCCTGTCGGCGACGTTGCGGCCGTTGCGACGCGGCTATGGCGACCCGACCTTCCGCACCGATGTGAGCGGGGCCTGGCGCACGCTGCAGACCCCGCACGGCGGGGCTACGCTGCATCTGGCCCGTACCAGCGAGGGCATCTCCGCCACAGCATGGGGTGATGGCGCCGCCTGGGTCATCGAGGGAGTTCCGGAGCTTCTCGGCTCGGGCGACGACTGGTCCGAGCTGGATGTCTCGTCCGCTCCTCTGCTCGCCGACTCCCTGCGACGCAACCCCGGGCTGCGCCTCACCCGCACGCGACAGGTTTTCGAGATGTTGGTCGCCGCGATCCTCGAGCAGAAGGTGACGGGCAAGGAGGCCCGGGCGGGCTGGCGTTGGCTCGTCAGTCGGCACGGTGAGCCAGCACCCGGCCCTGCGCCGGAGGGGATGCGCGTCTTCCCGACGGCGGAGGTGTGGCGGCGCATCCCGTCGTGGGAGTTCCATCGCGCCGGTGTGGGCCCGCAACGCTCGGCCACGATCATGCGCGTGGCGGCGGTTGCGGCATCCCTCGAACGCACACTCGACCTCGGTCGTGGTGGGCCCGAGGTCGAGCGTGCGTTGCGCAGCGTCGCGGGGGTCGGGGTGTGGACGGCCGCGGAGACGATGCAGCGCGCCCACGGCGACCCCGACTCGCCGAGCGTCGGGGACTATCACCTTCCCGCACTGGTCGGGCTCGCTCTGACAGGCGAGCCTGTCGACGATGACGGGATGCTCGAACTGCTCGCCCCGTGGGCGGGGCACCGCCAGCGCGTCGTGCGCCTGATCGAGTCGAGCGGCTTCGTGAAGCCCCGGCACGGCCCACGCGCGACCGTGCAGGACCACCGCGGGCACTAGGGCGAGTTGGTCCCCAGCACATAGGTCTGGATCGCCAGAACGGCTGCCCCCCGACACCACTCCGTGTCGTCGCCCGAGGTTGCGACGATCGGGATGCGGCGAGTTCGCGCGTCACGGTCGAGGCTCAAGCCCTCCTCGATGCCCGCGACCGCCACCTGAGCCAAGCGCACACCCTCCCCTCCGAGAATGATGATCTCGGGCATGGTGAGGTTCGCGACGGCGGCCATCAGTCGGCCAAGACCTCGACCCGCGTCATCGACGACCCGACGAGCTCCCTCGTCTCCCTCCTCGGCGAGCGTCAGCGCCTCGTCGTAGGTCACGGCCCGACCCACCGCGGCGGAGACTCCTTGGATGATCGCCGACGTCGTGAGCACGCTCTGCGCGCATCCGCGGTGGCCCGCTCCGCAGACCGGTCCGTAGGGGTCGAGCGGCCAGTGACCGACCAGACCGATACCGGCGTCAGCGTCGGCGACGACTTCACCTCCTGCGACGAGGCCGTAGCCCACGCCGGCGCCGAGGGTGATGACCGCGAAGCGGTCGAGGTTGCGCCCGGCACCGAACCACCGTTCGTACTCGGTGAAGGCCGTCAGGTCGTTCTCGATGACGGTGGGCAGGCCCGTCGCCCGCTCGACTGCCGCCCCGAGGTCGACGTCCGACCAATCCAGGAACGGAGCGCTTCGCACGACCTGCCGGTCGGCAACGAGCCCGCCGACTCCCAGGCCGAGCGCCGTAACCCGAGGGACGCGGCTCGCCAGATCACTCACGAGCATCTGGATGACCGCGACCACGTCGACCGGGTCGCGACGCTCGAGGGGCGAGAACGCCGTGGCGATCACCGTGGCTCGAAGATCGGTCACCACACCGAGCACGCCGTCGCCGGTGAGTTTGAGTCCGATGAAGTGCCGGGATTCCGGAATGACATCGAGAGGGCGGGTGGGTCGTCCGGGGCTGCCATCGACGCGCTCGCCCACCTCGACGAGCAGACCCGACTCGATGAGAGGTGTGCTGAGGCGGGTGAGTGATCCGGCCGACAGCCGGAGCTTGCGCGCGATCTCGCTGCGCGAGATGGGACCGTTGAGCAGCACCTCGAGTGCGACGGCGTGGGAGGGCCCGGGCCCGGAGGCCCACGGTGGTGTTGAGATGCGCATCCGGCCTCCTTAAGTTTCGGCGCTGAATAAACAACACCCTAGTGTCTCTCAGGATTGCCATATTGACATGCAATTACTTTTGCTGCAAAACTAACCCCGAGCACACTCCGAGGCATGCACAGCAGCATGCCGGACAAAGAAGTTCGAGTGAAAGGCAATACACGTGAAAGCACTGAAGTTCCTCGCCGTCACGGCGTGCGCGGCTACCGCGCTCGCCCTGACCGGATGCTCGACGGGCGGTGGCGACGCAACGAGCGCCATCGGCGCACCGGGTGCCACCGACATCTCGGGCACCGTCACCTTCTGGCACGCCTACAGCGCCGACTCCCCGGAGGTTGCGACGCTCGACGACGTACTGATTCCGAAGTTCGAGAAGATGTACCCGGATGTCACGGTCAAGTCGGTTCCCGTTCCCTACGACGATCTGCACCAGAAGCTGATCACGGCCGTCGCCGGCGACCAGCTCCCTGATCTGGTTCGCGCCGACATCGGCTGGGTTCCCGAGCTGGCGGACCTGGGAGTGCTGGCACCGCTCAGCACCGATATGCCCGACTTCCAGGACCTCGCGGACCAGATGTATCCCGGCACGCTCGCTACGAACCTCTGGAAGGGCACCTACTACGGGCTCCCGCTCGACACCAACACCCGGGTGATGCTCTACAACCAGAAGGCACTGGATGCCGCGGGCGTCACGGCCCCGACCACTGTGGACGAGCTGTTCGCCATCGCTCCGAAGCTGAAGGCCGCCGGTTCGTACGCCTTCGCCGACAACGGCGCGAGCGGCTGGAACGTGCTGCCCTGGATCTGGAGCGCGGGCGGCGACCTGACCGACCCTGACGTCACGAAGGCGAGCGGCTACATCAACAGCCCCGAGTCGGTTGCTGGCGTGCAGGAGCTGGTCGACCTTCACGCGAACGGTTACCTCCCGGACATCATCCTCGGTGACTCGGGCGGTCTGGCCACCAGCGATGGTCTGGCCGACGGCACCTACGCCACGATTCTCGACGGCCCCTGGATGTACCCGATCTTCGCCAGCCAGTTCCCCGACTTCGAGCTGTCGGCGACACAGGTGCCGGCAGGCGCGGGCGGAAGCATCTCCGTGGTGGGTGGCGAGGACATCGTGCTGACCCAGTCGTCGGAGAACAAGGCTGCCGCGGCAGAGTTCCTGCGCTTCCTGGTCTCCGAGGAGGCTCAGCTCGAGATGGCGAAGGTCGGCCAGATGTCGGTGCTGTCGTCGCTCGGTAGCAAGCTGACCGACATCAACGCCTACTACGCACCGTTCGTGGAGCAGCTGGCCACAGCACGCCCGCGCCCGGTGACCCCGGCGTGGAGCGAGATCAACAGCATCCTCGAGAACGAGATCCGCGCAGCGATGCGCGGGGAGAAGAGCGTCCAGGAGGCGCTCGACTCAGTCGCCACGCAGTCTGACGCTCTCCTCGCGAAGTTCAACTAGGAGATAGTCGGTCATGTCCACTACGACGGTCCTGCCTCCGGCAGCCTCGCCGTCGTCCATCCCCCGGCGGCGGCGTGCCGCCGCCGGGGCGGGGCGGCGGGCGGCCCTCACCGGCTACGCATTCGTCCTCCCCGGGTTCAGTCTCTATGCCCTGGTCATGCTCTACCCGGCGGTGCAGACCTTCCTCCTCAGCCTGCGCGATTGGAAGATCACCCCCGGTGTCGATAGTCCGTGGGTCGGACTTGACAACTACATCCGCGCCTTCTCCGATCCGGTCTTCCTCAACTCGCTCGTGAATTCCGTGATCTACACGGTCGGCACGGTGCCGCTGCAGATTGCCATCGGCCTTGGGCTGGCGGTGCTGCTCGACTCCAAGCTGCCCGGTCGCACCGCCTTCCGGGTGCTGTTCTACCTTCCCGTCGTCACGAGCTGGGTCGTCGTGTCCCTGCTCTTCCAATACATCTTCTCGTCGGGCGACGGCCTCGCGAACTTGGTGGTCGTCGACGTCTTCCATCTCGCCCAGGAGAACGTCAGCTGGTTCCAGGACCGCTGGACGGCGTTCATCGCCATCTGCGCGCTCGGCGTCTGGAAGGGCGTCGGATGGTCGATGCTGATCTTCCTCGCGGCGCTCACAGCCGTGCCCCGCGAGCTCCACGAAGCGGCAGCCATCGATGGCGCCGGCGCGTGGGGGCGCTTTCGCCACGTCTCACTTCCGTCGATCCGCGGTGCCCTCTCCGTCATCGTCATCCTCCTCGTGATCGGCGGCTTCAACGTGTTCATCTCCGTGCTGCTCATGACCGGAGGCGGCCCGGGCAACGCGACCCAGGTGCCCCTCACCTACATGTACGACCAGGCGTTCACGTTCCTCGACTTCGGCTACGGCAGCGCGATCTCCTTCTCACTCACCGCCTTCGTACTCGTGGTGTCCGCCGCGCAGTACTGGTGGACTCGCCGAGCGATGAGGAGCTGACCATGGTTGTCTCGCCCACCCGTCGACGGGTGATCACCGCGGTTCGCTATCTGCTGCTCGCGATCGCAGCGTTCCTGCTCGTCTACCCGTTCCTGTACATGCTGTCGACCTCGTTCAAGCCGAGGTCGCTGGTACTGGGAGACCCCACCTCGCTGATCCCCGAGGACCCGACACTGGACAACTACATCCAGGTGCTCGGTGCCGACAATTTCGCCCGGTACTTCCTCAACTCGGCCATGGTGGCCGTGGTGTCGACGGTGCTCATCGTCGCTCTCTCGTCAATGATGGCCTACGGCTTCACCCGTCTGTCATTCCCCGGCCGGCGCATCCTCTTCGGCCTGATCATCGTTGGCCTGACAATCCCCACGATGATGCTGATCATCCCGCAGTTCCTCCTGGCCAGGGATCTCCACCTGCTCAACTCGCTGCAGGGCCTCGTGCCGTTCTACGTGGGCACGGCGCTGGGCTTCAACACCTTCCTGCTCTCAGGCTTCTTCGAAACCCTCCCCAAGGAGCTCGATGAGGCGATGACGATCGATGGTGCCGGCGCGTGGCGGCGCTACTGGAGCCTGGCTCTTCCCCTCTCGCGGCCGGCACTGGCCACCTGCGTCATCTTCGCCTTCCTCGGAACGTGGGACGAGTTCGCGTGGGCATTGACCGTACTCAACGACGTGGAAGTACGCACACTGCCCATCGCGATCGCCCTGTTCCAGGGGCAGCACAGCACCAGTTGGGGACTGGTCTTCGCGGCCTCCATGCTTGCGATCATCCCGGTCCTCATCGTCTACATCGTGTTCCAGCGCCACTTCGTCGCTGGCCTGACCTCCGGAGCAGTCAAGAGCTGATGACCACCACCACCCAGACCCCTGACCTCGTCGCCGACAGCGTGCGCGTCATCCTCGACGGGCAAGCTGCCAGTGGCGCCTATGTCGCCAGCCCGAACTTCTCGCAGTACCGCTTCGGCTGGCTGCGCGACGGTGCCTTCGTCGCGCTGGCCATGGATGCCGCCGATCGCCACGACTCCGCACGCGCATTCCACGAGTGGGTGCGGCGGGTGCTCGAGACGCAGTCCGGCCGCATCGAGCGTGTGCTCGAGGCTGTGACCGCGGGTCGCGAGCCCGCGCCGGAGGATCGCCTGCCGACGCGGTACACCCTCGACGGCGCAGAGGAGCCTGAGGCCGACGAGGCCTGGCCCAACTTCCAGCTCGATGGCTATGGCACATGGCTGTTCGCGCTCAATGCTCACCTCAACGGCGCACTGCCGCCGGAGTTCGAACCTTCTGTGCGCTCGGCGGCGCGGTACATCGCGGCAACGTGGCGCCTGCCCTGCTACGACTACTGGGAGGAGTTCGGCGATCGCGTGCACACGTCGACCCTCGCCGCGCTCGCGGCTGGCCTCAGGTCGGCGGCCGAACTGCTCGCCGAGAATGAGTGGCTCGACGCGGCCGACGACATCGTCGCCTTCATCCGCTCCGAGTGCGTGGCCGACGGTTCGTTCGTGAAGGGTCCCGAGGATGCCCGCGTGGACGCCAGCCTGGTATCGCTGGCCACGCCATTCGGGGTGATCCCTTCGACCGACCCCGTCATGGCCGCCACGATCGAGCGCATCAGGACCGAGCTGTCGAGCCCGAGCGGGGGCATCCGTCGGTATCTCGGCGACTCCTACTTCGGCGGCAACCCCTGGCTGCTGTTGACCGCCTGGCTCGGATGGCACGATCGACTCACCGGGAACGCCGCCGGCGCGCAACGGGCGCGCGAATGGGTGCTCGCGCACCGGTCCGAGGGCAACAACCTCGCGGAGCAGATCCTCGACGAACCGCAGGTGCCCGAGGCGGTGGCCGAGTGGACCGAACGCTGGGGACCGGTGGCCGACCCGCTGCTGTGGTCGCACGCCAAGCTGATCCTGCTCGAGCGCGGCGGGGTGCGCACATGGAGTTGACCCCGAGCGCGGCAAGCTATCGGCCGGGTGAGGCGGTCATGGTGCAGCTGGCCGCCGCTGCGCCATCCGACTCGTCGATCACCGTCTACAGTCTCGGGCGCACCGAACGGATCGTGCCCGTCGTCCAGGGCGACCGGCGGGTCGATCTCGGGTCGTTCGAGGTCGGGGGCTACGGCGTCGAGCTCGAGGGGTCGACGACGGCATTCGACGTGCTCGCCTCGCCGTTCGATCGGCCGCGCTATGGATTCGTCGCCGCCCTCGACGAGCAGGTCGACATCGCGGGAGTCACGTCCAACTTCCGTCGCCTGCATCTCAACCTCGCGCAGTTCTACGACTGGGCGTACCGTCACTCCACCCTGCTTCCGCCCGAGGATCGGTATCTCGATCCCCTCGGCCAGGAGCGCACCCTCTCGACAGTCAACGCCATGGCAGAAGCGCTGTCTGCCGTGGGCACCGCACCTCTCGGCTATTCGGCTGTGTACGCGGTGGGCCACGATGAGCTCGACACCTGGGGTGCCTCGGTCATCCACCGCAGCGACGGCGAGGCCTATCGGCTGGGGGAGAACTTCCTGGTGCTCGTGGACCCTGCTGAGCCCCGCTGGCTCGAGCACTACCTCGGGCAGCTCGAGGCAGTGCTGGAGACCACCAAGCTCTCGGGTTTCCACCTCGACCAGTACGGCTGGCCGAAGTTCGCGCAGCGCGAGGACGGCACCGTGGTCGATCTTGCCGAGAGCTTCGTGACGCTTCTCGCGGCCATCCGCGAACGGATGCCGGCGGTCGCCATGATGTTCAACAACGTCAACGACTTCCCCACCTGGGCGACCGCGACGAGCCCCCAGGACGCGAGTTACATCGAGGTCTGGCCGCCGCACTCCGGGCTGCAGGATCTCGCAGACCTGGCGAGCCGAACCAGGGCGCTCCGCCCGGAGCATCCGCCGATCCTGTCGGCCTATCTCAGCTGCTACAACGACGACGAGCGCCGCGCCAACACGGCCGCCGAACTGGTGATGGCCACGGCCTTCTCCCACGGCGCATCCCACCTTCTGCTCGGTGAGCACTCCAGTGTGCTCACCGGTCCGTACTATCCGGACAATCACGTGCTCACCGAGCAGAGCCTGTCGGGCTTCGTGCCCTGGTACGACTTCGCCGTCAGGTACGGCGACCTGCTCTACGACCCCAAGCTGGTCGACGTCACCGAGACCTACACGGGCGGCATCAACGGCGACGTGGTCTTCTCCGGCCTGCCGGTGTCGACGAAGGCCGACGCCGGCACCATCTGGACGCGGGTCGTGCGCACCGGCGAAGGTCTCGTGCTTCACCTCATCAACCTCACCGACCAGGCGAGCACCGAATGGGACGAGGGCAAGAACGACCTCACGGTTGTCAGCGGCCTGACCGTGACCCTGTCGCTGGTGGGTAGTGATGCGGTGCTCGGGTTCGCCTCGGTGGAGGAGCCGACCATGGTCGATCTCGTGTCACACGCCACCAGCGCGAGCGAGCAGCACGACGCGCTGTCCGCGGCCCAGGCCGGCGCGGTGTTCGCCGTTCCGCCGTTCCGAGCGTGGGCTGTGGTACTCGTACCGCTGAGCTGACGACAGTGGGTTAGCCTGACGCGGTGAACCTGATCTTCCGCACCATCATCCGAATGTTCCGCAGCAAGCGGGCGCCGAAGCTCACGATGAGCGATGTCGGTCGCATGGAGTTCCGCGTGGTGCCGACGGATATCGACGTGCTCGGGCACATGAACAACGGCGTGTACTTCTCGATCATGGATCTCGGCCGCATCGACCTCATGATCCGCTCGGGGGCGTGGGCCAAGCTTCGCGCGAAGGGCTACTACCCGGTGATGGCGAACGAGACCATCAGCTTTCGCAGGTCGCTCAACCTCTGGACGAAGTTCACACTCGAGACCAAGATGGCCGGTTACGACGAGAAGGCCGTCTACTGCGAGCAGCGCTTCGTCGTCGATGGCGAGATCTACGCGGTTGCGATGACGCGCGCCCGATTCCTGAAGTCATCGGGCGGGGTCGTCAGCACAGCCGAACTCGCCGAGGTGGTGGGGGTGGATGTCACGAGCCACGAGCCCGACGCCTGGGTCGCCGAGTGGGCCGCGCACGTGGCCCTCCCGAGCACGCGGGAGCCAGCCCCGAGCGTCTGGGACTGAACGACTGACTGAGCCAGCTAGCTCGGCGGCCAGCTGGCCGGGTCGCCGTCCATGGCGAGCCGCTCGTAGTAGGGCCGTTGCGAGGGCAGGTAGCCCGCGGCATCCGGAGCCCTCTCGCCCAGCACGGCGGCGCGCAGGCGATCCAGCGCGTACTCCCAGCGCGGCCCGGCGGCACCCGCAGCCCGCCAGTCGCTCACGCGCTCGCCGACGAAGAGCATGGTCACGCCGTCGACCTCCGCGAGGGAGATCACGACCGGGGCGCCGTCGTCGAGCACGATGCGCATCGGGGAGTCGCCGTCGGTGACCGGCACGGCCGCGCCGAGCCACTTGCGCTGGTGGTGGGGCTTCGTCAGCCAGTTGCGCACGGTCGCGGCATCCGCGGGGATGCGTCGCTCGAGCAGAAGCTCGAGTCCGCGCCGATCACGCACCACGCGGCCCGTCGGTTGCACTGCCATGTCCTGAGACTAGTCAGGATGCCTCGAGCACCGCCATCGCCGCATTGTGCCCGCCGATCGCGCTCACCGCACCCCCGCGCTGAGCGCCCGAGCCGCAGAGAAGGATGCGTGGGTGGCGCGTGGCGACGCCCCAGCGCTCGGCCGGTGTGGCGAGAGCAGCGTCATCCTCGACGAACGGCCACGAGAGCGGACCGTGGAAGATGTTGCCGCCGGGCATGTGCAGGGCGTGCTCGAGGTCGAGGGTGGTCTTCGTCTCGATCGTGGGGTGGCCAGCGGCATCCGTCAGCAGCAGGGCTTCGACCGGCTCGGCCAACACCGAGTTGAGGGAGGCGAGCACGGCGGCCTGAAGCTCGGCGCGGCGTGCATCGTTGTTCTGCTCGGACACGAGCCGGTCGGGGGTGTGCAGCCCGAACACGGTCAGGGTCTGGGCGCCCGACGCCTGTAGCTCGGGCGACAGGATGCTCGGATCGGTCAACGAGTGGCAGTAGATCTCGCACGGCAGCGGCTCGGGCACGGCTCCCGCGGCGGCAGTGTCGTAGGCGGCGGAAAGCTGGGTCCACGTCTCGTTGATGTGGAACGTGCCCCCGAACGCCGCGGCCGGGTCGACCGCAGGATCGAGGAGGCGCGGCAGGCGCGACAGCAGGAGGTTGACCTTGACCTGGGCGCCCTCCGGCCGCGCGGTGGTCGAGGGCGCGCCCAGCAGCCGCTCCAGCTCGTACGGCGCAACGTTCGCCAGCACCCACGTCGCCGCGAGGGTGCGCTCGGTGTCCCCACTGCGATAGCTGACCTCGCCGTCCGGTGTGATCGCGGTCACCTCGGCGCCCGTCAGCAGCTCGGCTCCCGCGAGGCGCGCCGCACGCGCCAGCTCGCCCGTGACTGCACCCATGCCGCCCACGGGAACGTCCCAGTCCCCGGTGCCGCCGCCGATCACGTGGTACAGGAAGCAGCGGTTGGCCGCGAGCGATTCGTCGATGTTGGGTGCGAACGTTCCGATCAGGGCATCAGTCAGCACGACTCCCCGCACGAGGTCGCCGCCGAAGGTGTCGGCGATCGTCTGCCCGACCGGACGCTCGATCAGGTCGCGCCACAACCCGTCGTCGCCGACCGCGGCGCGGGCCTCGGTGCGGGTGAGAAGCGGTTGGGTGACGGTGGGGAAGAGCGCCTGCGCGAGCCGCGCCGTGCCCGAGTAGAACGACTGCCAGGCGGCGGCGTCGGGGCCGAGCGCTGTGGCGGTGGCCGCGGCATCCGCGTTGTCGATCAGCAGGCCGCGGGTGCTGCCCGGCTCGGGGGTGTAGCTGGAGTACCGGCGGCGTCGCAGCGTGATGTCGAGACCCAGGTCGCGGATGACGCGCTCCGGCAGCAACGACACCAGGTACGAGTAGCGCGACAGCCTGGCGTCCACGCCCTCGAACGCGGTCGCGGAGACGGCGGCCCCGCCGAGCCCATCGAGGCGCTCCAACACGGTCACGCGCTTGCCCGCGAGAGCGAGGTAGGCGGCGGCCGCGAGCCCGTTGTGGCCGCCACCGACGATGACTACGTCGCGACGGTCATCCCGCGACGTCGACACGGTCCTCTTCGTCCACGCAGATCGGTGGGTTGATCACGTCGAGCACCCGCCGCGAGGCATTCAGCAGGGCGGTCTTGTGCTCGTCGTCGAGCACGTCGAAGAAGTACTCGCGGATCGCGTCGGTGTGATCCCGCATTGCCGTCGCGACGGCGCGGCGTCCCTCGGCGGTGAGCACGACCCACACGCCGCGGGCATCGTCGCCGCACTCGACCCGCTCGATGAGGCCGCGCTGCTCCATGCGGCCGAGCTGGTGCGAGACCCGACTCTTCTCCCAGCCGATGATGTCGGCAATGCGACCGGCCCGCAGTTGCGTGCTGGACTCCTCGGAGAGTGCGGCGAGAATCTCGAAGTCCGCGGAGGAGATGCCGGAGTCGGCCTGCAGCCGCCGCTCAAGGGTGAGTTCGAGCTGACGACGCATCACGAAGAAGGTCCGCCAGAGCTCGCGCTCCTCGGCGGTCGTCGTTGTCATCCCGCAATTGTACGGATCGTGCCCTCCTGGCAGCTAGGGCGCTGCAAAGCGTCGTCTGCGCCCTCTCTCACGCAAGAGTTGTGCGTCAGTATGCGCTCTTCGCTGGGATGCCGCGGTTAAGCTCGATGCATGCTGCCCGAGTCCGATCTCGCCGACGAGGCCGTCGCCACCGTGCGCCGTTGGCTCACCGAGAGCGCCGACATTCCGGCGTCGCCCAGTGCGGCCCGTCTGGCCGGCCTGCTCAAAGACCCGAAGGGTCTCGACTTCACCCTCGGATTCGTCGACCGGGTGGTGCGGCCCGAGGATCTGCGGGTCGCCGGCCGCAACCTTGAGCGTCTCAGCCACTCGGTGCCGTCGTTCCTGCCGTGGTACCTGCGCTTCGCCATCCACGCCGGCGGCGGATTCGCTCTTCTCGTTCCGTGGCCGATCGTGCCGATCGCGCGGTGGGTGCTGCGGCGGATGGTCGGCCATCTGGTCATCGACGCGACGCCGGAACGCCTCGACAAGACTCTGGCGCGATTGCGGGGTCGTGGCATCCGGCTCAACCTGAACCTGCTCGGCGAGGCGGTGCTCGGCCAGGACGAGGCGAACGCCCGACTCGACGGCACCCGCGACCTGCTCGCGCGGGCCGACGTCGACTACGTCTCCATCAAGGTGTCGTCGGTGGCCGCCCAGCTGTCGATGTGGGCCTTCGACGACATGGTCGAGACGGTCGTCGCTCGGCTGACCCCGCTCTACGAGCTGGCTGCCGACAGCGAGACCACCAAGTTCATCAACCTCGACATGGAGGAGTACCGCGATCTCGACCTCACCATCGCGGTGTTCACGAAGCTACTCGACCAGCCGCGGTTGAAGAACCTCGAGGCCGGCATCGTGCTGCAGGCGTACCTGCCCGACGCCCTCGGCGCTCTTCAGCGGCTGACAGCCTGGGCGACCGAGCGTCGCCAGTCCGGCGGCGCCGGCATCAAAGTGCGCGTCGTCAAGGGCGCCAACCTCGCCATGGAGCACGTGGATGCGGCGATCCACGGCTGGCCCGTCGCGACCTACTCGACCAAGCTCGAGTCGGACACCAACTACAAGCGAGTACTCAACTGGGCGCTGACCCCCGAGCGCACGGATGCGGTGCGCATCGGCGTTGCCGGTCACAACCTCTTCGACGTCGCCTGGGCGTGGCTGCTCGCGACCGAACGCCACGTCGACAACCGGGTCGAGTTCGAGATGCTGCAGGGAATGGCGACCGCCCAGGCGGATGTCGTCAAGCGTGACGTGGGCGGCCTGCTGCTGTACACGCCGGTAGTGCACCCTCGCGAGTTCGACTCGGCGATCAGCTACCTCGTGCGCCGCCTCGAGGAGAACGCGTCGAGCGAGAACTTCATGAGCGGGCTGTTCGAGCTCGAGTCGAACGGCGCCGTGTTCGCGCGCGAGGAGGGCCGCTTCCGGGCGTCGCTCGCCGCGCTCGACGACCGGGTGCCCGGGCCGAACCGCACCCAGAACCGCTCGAAGACCCTCGAGGTGGCCCCCAACGTCGACCCCGCGGACCAGCGCTTCCGCAACGAGCCCGACACCGACCCGTCGCTGAGCATCAACCGCGCCTGGGCCGCTCGGGTGCTCGACCGCAGTGACCAGTCGCGTCTCGGCGCCGGCACCATCGCGGCCTCGCGCGTGACCGAGGCCGAGGCTCTGGACCGACTCATCGTCGCGGCGGTGCGCGCGGGTGAGGGCTGGGGCGCCCGCTCGGCGGCCGAGCGCGCGCGTGTACTGCACGACGCGGGCGACGTGCTCGCGGCCTTCCGGGGTCGGCTCATCGAGGTCATGGCCAACGAGACGGGCAAGACGATCGCGGAGGGCGACGTCGAGGTCAGCGAAGCCATCGACTTCGCGCACTACTACGCCGAGCGTGCCCTCGAGCTCGATCAGCTCGACGATGCCACCTACGTGCCGCCGCGCCTGACAGTCGTCACCCCGCCGTGGAACTTTCCGGTCGCCATCCCCGCCGGCTCGGTGCTGGCGGCGCTCGCCGCGGGCAGTGCCGTCGTCATCAAGCCCGCTCCGCAGTCGCGTCGCAGTGGCGCGGTCATGGTGGAGGCGCTGTGGGAGGCGGGGGTGCCGCGGGATGTCCTCACCCTCGTCGATCTCGAGGAGGGCGACCTCGGCCGCCAGCTGGTGTCGCACCCGGGCGTCGACCGCGTCATCCTGACCGGCGGGTGGGAGACGGCGGCGCTGTTCCGCTCGTGGCGGGCCGACCTGCCGCTGCTGGCGGAGACCAGCGGCAAGAACGCCATCATCGTGACCCCGAGCGCCGATCTCGACCTCGCTGTCGCCGATGTGGTGCGCAGCGCCTTCGGTCACGCCGGCCAGAAGTGCTCCGCCGCCTCGCTCGTGATCCTGGTCGGATCGGTCGCCCGCAGCGAACGCTTCTCGCGCCAGCTCGAGGATGCCGTGCGCACCCTGCGGGTCGGCTATCCGCAGCAGGCGAGCGCGCAGATGGGTCCGCTGATCGAACCACCGTCGGGCAAGCTGCTCGGCGCCCTGACAGTGCTCGGCGACGGCGAGGAGTGGCTCGTGGCCCCGCGCTCGCTCGACGAGTCGGGCCGCCTGTGGTCGCCGGGGGTGCGCACGGGGGTCGCGGCAGGCAGTGAGTTCCACCTCACGGAGTACTTCGGTCCCGTGCTCGGCGTGATGACAGCGGCGACACTCGACGACGCGATCGCGCTGCAGAATGCCGTCGCCTATGGCCTCACGGCGGGCATCCACTCGCTGGAACCGCGCGAGGTCGCGCACTGGCTCGACCGGGTCGAGGCGGGCAACCTCTACGTCAACCGCGGCATCACGGGCGCCATTGTGCGTCGCCAGCCGTTCGGCGGCTGGAAGCGCTCGACGGTCGGCACGGGCGCGAAGGCCGGCGGCCCCAACTACGTGCTGACGCTCGGCTCCTGGCAGGCCATCGAGCGCGAGCCTTCGGGAAACATTCTGGTCGACGGCCTCAGTCGCCGAGTCGCCTCGGTGGTCAAGCGGGGTCAGTCGGGCATCTCGTTCGAGGAGTTCGACCGGGTTCGTCGCGGTGCGCTGAGCGACGAGGCCGCGTGGGCGAGCGAGTTCGGTGTCAGCCGGGATGTCTCGGCTCTCGAAGTCGAGCGCAACGTGTTCCGCTACCGGCCCGCCGCCGTGACCATTCGGCTCTCGGAGGGACAGCCGCTCGGGCACCTCGTGCGGCTCATCGCGGCGGGATCCCTCACGGGCGCGGAGTTGACCATCAGCTCGGCGCAGCCGCTACCAACCGCCCTGGTCGAGTCGTTCAGCGAACCGATTCCGACGGCCAACGTGCGCGCGATCGTCATCGAGACGGATGCCGCGTGGCTGGCCCGAGCGCCGCAGCTCACCGGTCGCGTGCGTCTCATCGGAGGCGACCCGCTCGCCCTCGCAACCGCCGTCGGTGGCAACCCGGACGTCGCGATCTACTCGGCTCCCGTCACCACCGAGGGGCGCGTCGAGCTGCTCCCGTTCCTGCGCGAGCAGAGCGTGTCGATCACCGCTCACCGCTTCGGTAACCCGGATCGGGCGATGGCGGGCCTGGTCGTCTAGGCCGGTTGAGTAGCGGCCGGAGGTCGCGTATCGAAACCTCACGGTCCTGGCCGGTTGAGTAGCGACCGGAGGTCGCGTATCGAAACCTCACGCTCGGTTTCGATACGCGGCTTCGCCGCTACCCAACCGGCCTACGCTGGACGCATGAACATTCCCACTCTCGCCCTCAACGACGGAACGAGCATCCCGCAACTGGGCCTGGGCACGTACGGCCTCTGGAACGATGAGGGGTCGGAGGTGATCGCCCGGGCGATCGGCCTCGGCTACCGTCACGTCGACACCGCGGCCCGGTACGAGAACGAGGTCGCGGTCGGGGAGGGCCTGCGCCGTTCGGGCGTCCCCCGCGGCGAGCTGTTCGTGACGACGAAGCTCGACGGTGAGTGGCAGGGCGAGGACCGCGCCGTCGCGGGGTTGGCCGCGTGCCTGGATCGCCTCGGGCTCGACTACGTCGACCTGCTCCTCATCCACTGGCCCGTGCCGAAGCGGGACGAGTACGTGTCGACCTGGCGCACCTTCGAGCGACTCAAGTCCGAGGGCCTCACGCGCTCGATCGGGGTGTCCAACTTCAAGCCCGCGCACCTCGAGCGCCTCGCCGCCGAGACCGCGACGGTACCGGCGGTCAACCAGATTCAGCTGACGCCGGTGATCCAGCGGCACGAGCAGCGGGCATACGACGCCGCGCACGGCATCGTCACCGAGTCATGGAGCCCACTGCGGGGAGTTCTCGAGCGGGAGCAGGTGGTGAGGGTCGCCGAGATCACCGGCCGGACTCCCGCCCAGGTCGTGCTCCGGTGGCACCTGCAGAACGGACTCGTCGCTATCCCGAAGTCGTCGAACGTCGACCGCCTCGCCGACAACCTCCTCGCACTCGACTTCACGCTCGACGACGAGTCGATGGTGATTCTCGACACCCTTGACGAGGGGCCGCACGCGGGCGTCGACTCCGACACGGACGGGCACTAGAGCCCGAGCGCGGCCCGGACATAGGCGAGCGCGTCGGCGGGCGGCAGCCCGAGTTCGCGTGCGCGTGCGGCGAAGGCCGTGGCATCCCGCTGCAGAAGCTCGACTGAGCTGCCCTCCCTCGCCTTCACGAGGGTGCCGTTGCGGCCGAGGGTCTCGACGAAACCGTCGGCCTCGAGCGCGCGGTAGACCCGGGCGACGGTGTAGGGCGCGACTTCCAGTTCGGTCGCCAGGGCGCGCACGGTCGGCAGCTTCGTGCCCACGATCAGCTCGCCCGACTCGATCTGCTCGATGATCTGGCGGTACAGCTGCTCGTAGAGCGTGGTCGCTGAGCCGGGGTCCACGGCGAACTGCATCAGTCGTGGGTCCTGTGGATGAGCCGTGACAACACGATCGCGCTGCGGGTGTGATCGACGTTGGGAGCGATCCGCACCTTCTCGAGCGCGATCTCCAAGGAGGGGATGTCGCGTGACCGCATGTGCACTATCGCGTCGGCAGAGCCGGTCACGGTGCCGGCATCGACGACCTCGGGAACTCCGGACAGGATGCGCTTGAGCTCCTCCGGCGCGACGGTGCCCCGGCAGAACAGTTCGACGTAGGCCTCGGTGCCGAGCCCGTCGACGGCCGGGTCGACCTGAATGGTGAAGCTGCGGATGACGCCATCAGACACCAACCGGTCCACCCGACGCTTGACGGCCGACGCCGACAGGCCGATGACCTCGCCGATGTCTCCGTATCCGGCGCGGGAATTGAGGCGCAGGAGGTCGATGATGCCGTAGTCGAGACTGTCCATCCGGGCATCCTATGACGAATAGTTGTGCTGCGATAGCGTCAGACGCAGGTTCGGTGCGCTCCAAGCTCTGACATTGCGGATAGGTGCGTGAAACACTGGACGAATGACGATGACCGACGCCGCTACGGCCACGCCCGCCCGCACTGCCCGCAAGCGCACCGTGCTCATGTGCCGGCCCGAGTACTTCACTGTGAGCTACCGCATCAACCCGTGGATGCACCCCGAAGACCCCACCGACACGAGCCTCGCCGTGCGGCAGTGGGATGTGCTGTACCGCACCTACCTCGACCTCGGGTTCGAGGTGCACCTCATCGACCCGATCGCGGGTCTCCCCGACATGGTCTACGCGGCCAACGGCGGCTTCGTGATCGACAACATCGCGTACGGCGCGAGCTTCACCTACCCCGAGCGCCAGCCCGAGGGCCCGGCCTACATGGACTGGTTCCGTGAGGCGGGCTTCGACGTGCGCGTTCCCGAGGAGATCAACGAGGGCGAGGGTGACTTCCTGCTCGTGAACGGGATGATCCTCGCTGGTACGGGCTTCCGTACCGCAAGCAACAGCCACGAGGAGATCGCCCGCATCTACGGTCGCGAGGTGGTGTCCCTCAATCTGATCAACCCGAGCTTCTACCACCTCGATACCGCCGTCGCGGTTCTGGATGACACGAACATCGCGTACCTCCCGAGTGCCTTCGACGAGGCATCCCTCGCCACCCTGCGCAGGCTCTTCCCCGATGCCGTCATCGTCACCGAGGAGGACGCGGCAGTGCTGGGCCTCAACTCGTTCAGCGACGGCTACAACATCGTGATCGCCTCGCGCGCCAAGGACTTCGAGCGGCAGTTGCGCGAGCGCGGCTACAACCCCATCGGCGTTGACCTCTCCGAGCTTCTGCTCGGCGGCGGAGGTGTGAAGTGCTGCACGTTGGAGCTTCGCCGGTGACCGGTGCCGCGACTGATCTCGACAAGCTCGATCACCGGGCGCTGGAGGACGAGCACGTCGCCCACAACTACCACCCGCTGCCCATCGTGGTGGGGTCCGCGGCCGGCGCCTGGGTCGTCGACGTGGAGGGGCGGCGCTACCTGGACTGCCTCGCGGCGTACTCCGCGGTCAACTTCGGCCACGGGCATCCGGAGCTCATCGCGGCGGCCAAGGCCCAGCTCGACCGGGTGACACTGACCAGCCGGGCGTTCCACAACGACCAGCTCGGCCCGTTCGCGACCGCGCTCGCCGCCCTCGCCCGCAAAGACATGGTGCTGCCCATGAACACCGGTGCCGAGGCCGTGGAGTCGGGCATCAAGGTCGCTCGCGCCTGGGGCTACCGCGTCAAGGGGGTCGCCCCCGATCGCGCGACGATCATCGTGGCCGACGGCAACTTCCACGGCCGCACGACCACCATCATCAGCTTCTCGAACGACGAGCAGGCTCGGGCCGACTTCGGTCCATTCACCCCTGGCTTCGTGAGTGTGCCCTATGGGGATGCCGCAGCCATCGAAGCGGCGATCGACGACAACACCGTGGCCGTGCTCATCGAGCCGATCCAGGGTGAGGCGGGCATCATCGTTCCGCCGGACGGGTATCTCGCTGCCGTGCGGGACATCACGTCGCGCAACAACGTGCTCTTCATCGCCGACGAGATCCAGTCCGGCCTGGGGCGCACCGGCTCGACCTTCGCCTGCGATCTCGCGGGAGTCGTGCCCGACCTCTACCTTCTCGGCAAGGCGCTCGGCGGCGGAATCGTGCCGGTGAGCGCGGTCGTCGGCAACCGCGACATCCTCGGGGTGCTACGTCCGGGCGAGCACGGCTCGACCTTCGGCGGCAACCCGCTCGCAGCGGCCGTCGGTCATGCCGTGGTCGACCTTCTCGCGACCGGTGAGATGCAGGAGCGCGCGGGCGTGCTCGGCGAGCGCCTGCAGGCGCGGCTGCGCACCCTCGTCGGTCGCGGCGTGGTCGCCGTGCGCGGCGCGGGATTGTGGGTGGGCATCGACATCGACCCCGCCATCGGAACCGGTCGGCGGGTGTGCGAGCTGCTGATGGAGCGCGGGGTGCTCGCGAAGGACACCCACGGGTCGACCATCCGGCTCGCCCCGCCGATCGTTGTCACTGCTGAGGAACTCGACTGGGCTGTCGACCAGCTCGAGGCGGTGCTCGAGGAGTTGCGCACCGGCTGACGGTCTAGATTCGGGGGATGACCGAACAGCAGCTCGTGGAGCGCCTGAGGGCGGCCGGCTGCGTGTTCGCCGAGGATGAGGCGCGCGTGCTGCTGGAGTCCGCGTCATCCGCCGCCGAGCTGGAGGCCATGACTGCCCGTCGCGTCGAGGGCGAGCCGCTCGAGTACGTCGTCGGCTGGGCCGAATTCTGCGGGCTTCGCATCGGCGTGGATGCCACGGTCTTCATCCCCAGGCCGCGCACCGAGTTCCTCGTGGCCGTCGCCGTGGAGCTCACGCCACCTTCCGCAGTGGTCGTCGACCTGTGTTGCGGATCCGGCGCGCTCGGACTCGCGCTCGCGGCATCCGTGCCGGACATCGAGCTGCTGGCCAGCGACATCGACGACGCTGCCGTCGCCTGCGCCCGGCGCAACGGGGTCGCGGCGGTGCAGGGTGACCTGTTCGACGCGCTGCCCGATCGGCTGCGCGGTCGGGTCGACGTGCTCCTCGCCAACACTCCCTACGTGCCGACCGACGAGCTCGATCTCATGCCCCGCGAGGCGCGGCTGTACGAGGCGGCGGTGACGCTCGACGGCGGGTCGGATGGCCTCGACCTGCAGCGCAGGGTGGCCGGGGGTGCGGCGCACTGGCTGGCGCCGGGCGGCAGCGTGCTCGTCGAGGCGAGCGAGCGGCAGGCGTCGACCGCCGCAGCCGTCTTCGAGGCTGCGGGCCTGAGTGCGCGGGTGCACTACGACGACGACCGGGATGCGACCGTGATCGTGGGCACCCGGCCGCAGTAGATTCGTTCCATGACCCTCACGAGCCTGCCCGACGCCGACCACGAACCACTGCGCGGCGGTCCCACGTTGCGCTGGGGTGTCCTCGCGCCGGGGCGCATCGCGGCGTCGTTCGTGGGGTCGCTGAACAAGTCCACCGACCAGAAGGTCGTGGCCGTGGCATCCCGAAGCCAGGAACGTGCGCAGCAGTTCGCGAGCGAGCACGGCATCGACACCGCCTATGGCAGTTACGACCAGCTGCTCGCCGACGACTCGGTCGACATCGTGTACGTCGCCGCACCCCACAACGAGCACGCGCGGCTCGCACACGCTGCGATCGCTGCGGGCAAGCATGTGCTCATCGAGAAGCCGATCGCAACAACGGTCGCTGAGGCTCGTGGCATCGCCGACGCCGCCGCGCACGCCGGCGTCTTCGCGATGGAGGCGATGTGGAGCCGGTACCTGCCTCAGGCGACCATCGTCGCCCAGCTGTTGGCTGACGGAGCCCTGGGAGAGCCCCGGTTCGTCGAGGCTGACTTCGGATTTCTCGCGCGCTTCGATCCGGCTTCCCGGCTCTACAATCCCGAGCTGGCGGGCGGAGCGCTGCTCGACCTCGGCGTCTACTCGGCGTGGTTCGCCCACTTCGTACTGGGAGCACCACGATCAGTGCACGCCGTGGGGTCGCTCGCAGTGACCGGGGTCGACCAGCAGTCGACCGTCACCCTGACCTACGACTCGGATGCCCTCGCCGTCGTCTCGAGCAGCATCATCGTCGAGACTCCCGTGGCGGCGCGGGTGAGTGGTACCGAGGCGTTGCTCCAGTTTCCGGCCAGCTTCCCCGGACCCAGTGCGTTCCGGCTCGCGGTCCACGGCGGTGAGACACTCGAATGGCGCGACACGAGCGGCCTCAACTGGAACGAGGGGCTCTGCTACCAGGCGGTGGCTGCGGCTCGGTACGTCAGTGACGGGCTGAAGCAGTCGCCGCTTCACGGTCTCGGCGACTCGATCGCCGTGCTCTCGGTGCTCGAACAGGCACGGGCGCAACTCGGGGCGCTATGAACCCGCTCGACGCGAACGATCCGCTGGCACGATACCGCGAGCGCTTCCTGCCGACACCCGGGCTGATCTCCTACCTCGACGGCAACTCCCTCGGACGGCCCCTCGCGGCCTCAGTCGAGCGGGTCGAGACGTTTCTGCGCGAGGAGTGGGCCGGCAAGCTGATCCGCGGCTGGGACGACGGCTGGATGAGCCAGCCCCTCACCGTCGGTGACGAACTCGGTCGGGTCGCCCTCGGCGCGGCACCGGGCCAGGTGGCGATCGGGGATTCCACGACGGTGCTGCTCTACAAGACGATTCGGGCGGCACTGGATGCCCGTCCCGACCGAACCGAGATCGCGATCGATCTCGAGAACTTCCCGACCGACCGCTATCTCGTCGAGGGCATCGCGTCAGACCGGGGACTCACCGTGCGCTGGGTCGACACCGACCCTGCGGCGGGGGTGACACCCGAGCTCGTGGCCGCCGCCGTCGGCCCCGACACGGCGGTGACGCTGTTCTCCAGCGTCGCCTACCGCAGCGGCTTCCTCGCCGAGGTCGAGGCGATCACGGCCCTCGTGCACGACGCGGGAGCGCTCACCATCTGGGATCTCTCGCATTCCGTCGGTTCGGTGCCGACTCCGCTCGACGACTGGGGCGTCGACCTCGCTGTCGGCTGCGGGTACAAGTACCTGAACGGCGGGCCCGGCGCTCCGGCGTTCCTCTACGTGCGGCGCGACCTGCAGGGCAGCCTGCGCCAGCCGATCCAGGGCTGGCTCGGCAGCCGCACGCCCTTCGAGATGGGGCAGGGCTACGAGCCCGCCGAGGGCATCCGCGGCTGGCTCAGCGGAACACCGCCCATGGTGGGTCTGCAGGCCATGCGCGACATGATCGCGCTCATCGACGAGGTGGGCCTCGACGCGGTGCGCACCAAGTCAGTTGCGCTCACCAAGTATGCGATCGCCCTCGTCGACGAGCATCTGCCGACCGCGACGCTGGCCAGCCCGCGAGACGCCGCACGTCGCGGCGGTCACATCACGGTGGACCACCCGCGGTTCGCCGAACTGCTGCCCGGGCTGTGGGCGAGCGGCGTCATCCCGGACTTCCGTCGTCCCGACGGGCTGCGCCTGGGTCCGTCGCCCCTCTCGACGAGCTATGCCGAGGTCGAGGCGGGCGTGCTGGCGATCCGGGATGCGCTGGGCGAGTAGGACCTCGAAGGCGCCGCCCGTGCGCTCTGACGGACGTAGCCTGAAGGGGTGACTGTTCTGACTCCCGAGTTGCTTGAGCGCATCCGCTCGCGCGCAGCCGGCTACGACCGCGACAACACCTTCTTCACCGAGGACCTCGCAGAGCTGCGCGAGGCGGGCTACCTCGCCCCGCGCAGCCTGCTCGAGACCGCGCGCGACCAGCGACTGCTCGCGGCCTATGCGCCCGCGACGGCGCTCGGCATCAACATGCACCACGTGTGGGTGGGCGTTGCGCGCGTGCTGCACGATCGCGGCGACGCAAGCCTCGATTGGGTGCTGGCGGATGCCTCGGCCGGCGAACTCTTCGCCTTCGGTAACAGCGAGCAGGGCAACGATCTCGTGCTGTGGGACTCGACGACCCTCGCCGAACCGGTCGATGACGGCTACCGCTTCACCGGCACCAAGATCTTCACCTCTCTCGCGCCGGCGTGGACGCGGCTGGGCATCTTCGGCCGCAACGGTGAGCACCTCGTGCACGGGTTCATCACCCGCGAGACCCCCGGATGGCGCACCATCGAAGACTGGGACACCCTCGGGATGCGGGCGACGCAGAGTCACACCACCGCGCTCGAGGGTGCGCTCGTGCCGACCGACCGGGTGGCGCGCATCCTGCCGGTGGGGCCCAATGCCGACCCCTTCATCTTCGGTATCTTCTCCAACTTCCTGCTGCTCATCGGCTCGGTGTACGCGGGCATCGCGGATCGCGCCCTCGAACTCGCCGTCGAGGCGGTGAAGCGCCGCACGTCGCAGAAGACGGGCACCACCTACGACCAGGATCCCGACTTCCGGTGGCGCATCGCCGATGCAGCGCTCGCGCTCGACGCTCTCGCCCCACAGCTCGAGACCTTGGCCGCGGATGTCGACGGGCTCGTGAACCACGGCGCGAACTGGTTCCGCTACCTCACCGGGGCGAAGCACCGCGCCACCGAGACTGGGCGCTATGTCGTCGACCAGGCGATGCGCAGCGCCGGCGGTGGCGGTTACCGCACCGCGTCCGAGCTGTCCCGCCTGCAGCGCGACGTGCTCGCGGGCATCTACCACCCGAGCGATACCGAGTCGGTGCATAACACCGTCGCCACGAACCTGCTCGGACCGCTCGCCTAGTTCGCGGGAACGAATTCCAGGGTGACGGTGACGGTTGTCGGCCCGACCACCAGGGTTGCCCGACGGAAGAACGTACGGAGCACCGCGAGGTAGGCGGCGGTGCGCAGCCGCGCGCCGTCCTGCGTGAATGTCGCCGTCATCGTCACGACCGCCTCGCTGCTCCGGGTTGTGGCACTGACGGCGATGCTGCCGGGCACCAGCGACGCAATTGCCCGCAGTTCGGAGATGAGGGCGCCCAGAGCCATGCGCTGTTGGGGCGTCATCCGGTCGGCGACCCTCTCGGGGTCATCGACCGTGTCGGCGAGTTCGACGAGCCAGCCCCGTCCGGCCTCCGCCAGCATGGTGCGTCGCAGCGCGGTGGCCAGCCCGCGGGCCCGAGCTGCGTCGGCGGGGGTTACCACTCCGCGATCGAGAACATCCTGCAGGAAGGGTGCCGCGCGGTGCTCGAGGAGCTCGTGCCTCGCGTTCGACACCTCCGCGAGCAGCTCCTCCCGCACGGTCGCGCGCGCGATCTCCGCACGCTCGGCCGCGCCGTTCTGCCACTGCGTGAGCCTCGTGACGAGGGTGTTCGAAAACGCCGCCGCCCCCGCCCCGACTGCGGCGATCGGCGCTGCGCGGGTAATCGCGAACAGGGCGACCTGCGCCGGTGTGAGGCCGGCGGAGAACCCGACGACGAGCGCGGCCACGGTGATCGAGCTGACTGCCGTCATCAGCAGGATCTCGGCCGCCGGCCGGTAGGAGCCGATGGTCATCAGGAGGATCGCGAGGCAGACCGCGCCCCAGGCCGCAGACTCGCCGGCACCGTGGTCGCGGCCCGCGAGATCGAACGCGACGGCAAGCACCCCGAGCACGTGGAGGAACGCGTGGCGCCGCGCCGAGAAGGGGAACCGTCGCGCCGCGGCACCGTCAACCACCGCACCCCCGGCGGCGACAATGCACAGCAGCGCGATCGCCTCCAGAGCGGGCGAGCGCACATCGTTCGCGTGTCGCACGACCTGGGTGACGGCGACCGCGACGGCGATGATCGCCACGCTCCAGATGAAGTACTGCGCTGTCAGCCCGCCCAGGGGATCCAGTCGCTGCGGTGTTGCGCGCTGCTGGCTCGCCCGGCGCCCGGTCGCCCGCGCGCTCACGTCGAGTCTCCGTCGATGGGCACGCTGACAATCACGGATGTTCCCGTGCCCGCACCGGTCAGCACCCGCACCGCTCCGCCGAGGTCGGCGATGCGCCCCCGGATCGATTCGCGCAACCCGAAGCGGTCGGCCGGTACCGCGCCCTCGTCGAAGCCGCTGCCCTCGTCGACGACCGTCGTGATCAGACGTCCCTCGCTCACCGCCACCGACAACTCGGCGTGAGTGACGCCCGAGTGCTGCAGCACGTTGACGAGGCACTGTTCCATGGCGAGCACGAGGCTCGCCCGCCGATCAGCCGACAGGCGGTCGAGCGCGCTCGGGTCACCGGTCACGGTGATGTGCAGCCCCGCGATGCGGAATCGGGTGAGCAGATCCGCGAGCGCGACCGGGGGCGGTCCGGGCTCCGGCGAGGGCTCGGCGGCGGAGGCCGCCGCCACGAGACTGGCCCGGATGCTCGTGGCCATGCTCTGGAGCAGGGGCCCAGGGCGCGTCATCCCGAGCGCCGCCAGCTCACCGAGCACGGTGTCGTGCACGAGGGCCCGGGAGTTCAACAGAAGGGACTGGCGCTCGTGTGCCGTCAGATCTCGTCGACCGGAGTCGTCGAGTCGTGGCCCGCTCGCCCGGGCCCGGCGGCGCACGACGCTGAGCATCGAGATGAACAGGGCGACGATGACGGCGACAGCGGCTGTGGCGGGATCGATCACGAGCCCGGCTGGCACGGCACCCTGATACGCGAGCACGAGGGCCGCCTGCCCCGCGACGAACCCGATGAGGGTGCCGATGGCCCCCGACCAACGATCGGCGATGGCGCCAACCAGAGTTGCAGCCACGCCGACCACAAAGAGTGGGAACCCCACGTAGCCGTCGAACGGCAGGTCGATGAGTCTGATGCCCGCGGCCACCATCCCGCAGGCCAGTATCGATGCCGCCCCCGCGACAAGCGGCACAGGGCCGCCGGATTCGAAGCGGCGGGCGACGATCAGGCTCCCGGCGGCCAGCACGAATCCGCCGAGCGCGAGCCACGGCACCACTCCGGACTCCGAGAGACCGACCACGAGCGTCGCGGCGGCACCGGCGGCGAGCAGGGCCACGCCGGTCCAGGCAAAGGCCGCGACCACGCCGAGCCGGGTCGTTCGTGCGGCCTCCGAGACGGGATAGACCCACGACATAGCCTCACCCTAGGGGAGGACCCGCGGCCGCCCACCACGAACGGCCGCGGGAGTTCAGGACCGACGCGCCGGAGCCTTCGCTGCGGTCGGCTTCGCGGCGGGGGTGCGCACCACCGTTCGCTTGCTCGCGGGCACGGCCGAGGTCAACGCCGGCGAGACGGCACGGGGCACGAGACGCTCGAGCTGGGTGACGTGCTGCGGGCCGAGCTCCTCGACGTTCGCCACCTCGAGAAGCTTCATCGTGCGCACCACCTGCTCCGACAGGATCTGGATCGTGCGGTCGACCCCGGCCCGCCCGCCCGCCATGAGCCCGTACAGGTAGGCGCGCCCGACGAGAGTGAACTTGGCGCCGAGCGCGAGCGATGCGACGACATCCGCACCGTTCATGATGCCGGTGTCGACCATCACGGTGGTGTCCTTGCCCACCTCGCGCACGACCTCCGGAAGCAGGTGGAAGGGGATCGGGGCGCGATCGAGCTGACGGCCGCCGTGGTTGGAGAGCAGGATGCCGTCGACACCGAGGTCGGCGAGGGTCTTCGAGTCCTCGACGTTCTGCACGCCCTTGACGACGAGCTTGCCGGGCCACATGCCGCGGATGATCTTCAGGTCCTCGAAGCTGATGGAGGGGTCCATGGCCGAGTCGATCAGCTCGCCCACCGTGCCCCCGGTGGACGACAGCGATGCGAACTCCAGCGGCGGAGTGGTCAGGAAGTCCCACCACCACCACGGGCGGGGGATCGCGTTGACGATCGTGCCGAGCGTCAACTGGGGCGGGATCGAGAATCCGTTGTGCTTGTCGCGCAGACGTGCGCCCGCAACGGGGGTGTCGACGGTGAACATCAGGGTGTCGAATCCGGCGGCGGCTGCCCGCTCGACGAGCCCGTAGGAGATCTCGCGTTGACGCATCACGTACAGCTGGAACCAGTTGCGCCCGTCGGGGTTGGCGGCCTTCACGTCTTCGATCGAGGTGGTGCCGAGCGTCGACAGGGTGAACGGGATGCCCGCCGCGCCCGCAGCGCCGGCCCCCGCGATCTCCCCCTCCGTCTGCATGAGCCGGGTGAAGCCGGTGGGCGCGATGCCGAACGGCATCGCCGAGGTTCCGCCGAGAATCGTCGTGGACGTGTCCACCGTCGACACGTCGCGCAGGATCGACGGGTGGAAGACGACATCCTCGAACGCCTGCCGCGAGCGTGACATCGACAGCTCGCCCTCGGCGGCGCCATCCGTGTAGTCGAAGGCGGCCTTGGGGGTGCGGCGCTTGGCGATCAGGCGCAGGTCGTAGATGGTCAGCGCGCCGGAGAGGCGACGCTTCTTCGCGTTGAAGGTCGGCTTCTTGAACTTCATCAGGTTGAGCAGCTCGACGGGGTTCGGGAACTGGCGCTTGGTCACTGCGGGCCCTTCGTTGTTCGTGCGAGGAGGCGGTCGCGCGCCCCGACGATGTGGTCACGGGTGAGGCGCGCCGCGGCATCCGCGTCGCCCGAGGTGATGGCATCGAGGATGCCCTGGTGCTGGCGGGCGATCTCGGCGGAGCTGAGCAGGTGCGCGGCCTGCACCTGTCCGATGCACAGCTCGATCTCGCCCATGAGCAGCTCGTGCAGGCGGGTGAGCCTCGGGCTCGGCTGGCCCGCGACCAGCGCGCGGTGGAAGGCGATGTCGTGCTGGGCGAAGTCCTCGGTGGTGGTGAGAGCGCGGTGGGCGGCGAGTGCCGCGGCCGGGATGGTGCCCGCGGTAGCGAGCGCGGCCATCGCTGCCGACTCGATGATGGCGCGGTTGTCGAACAGGTCCACGATGTCGTCGCGGCTGAGTTCGGGCACCCGTGCGGCGCGGTGGGCCTCGCGCCGCAGCAGTCCATCGGCCACGAGTTTGTCGATCGCCAGCCGGGCGGTGGGTCGAGCGACCCCGAAACGCAGGGCGACGGCGGACTCCGTGAGGGTCGAGCCCGGGGCATCCACCTGGCTCAGGATGCTCGCTCGCAACTGATCGGCGATGGAGTCGGGCAGCACGGGCGTCGGTTCCACCGTCACGCTGCCTCCCTTGGCTCCAGAATGTCTAACAATGTATCAGATTGTCAGACATTCGCGAAGGAGGAGAATGGACCCATGAGAATCGCGGTCACGGGTGGAAACGGCAAACTCGGCAGGGTCACTGTGGAGGTTCTGCGCGCCGCGGGCCACGAGGTGGTCGTACTCGATCAGGCGGGCCCCGATCGCTCGGCCTTCACCCAGGTCGACATCACCGACTACGGGCAGGTGATCGACGCGCTGGCCGGCATCAACGACCGGCACGGTGGCGTGGATGCGATCGCCCACCTCGCCGCGATCCCCGCGCCCGGCATACTCCCGGATGCCGCGACCTTCCACAACAACGTCGTCGGCACCTTCAACGTGTTCCAGGCCGCCCGGCGCCTCGGTATCCGCCGCATCGCCTTCGCCTCCAGCGAGACAGTGCTCGGACTGCCCTTCGACGCCCCGCCACCCTACGTTCCCCTCGACGAGGAGTACGACACCCGGCCGGAGAGTGTCTACTCGCTGGGCAAGCATCTCGAGGAGGAGCTGGCGCGCAAGATCGCCCGCTGGGATCCCGAGCTGAGCATCACCGCACTGCGTTTCTCCAACGTGATGGTCGAGGCTGACTACGCCGAGTTCGCGTCGTTCACCGCCGAGGGCCGCAAGTGGAACCTCTGGGGCTACATCGACGCGCAGGACGGCGCCGAGGCAATCCGTCTCGCACTCGAGGCGGGGCATCCGGGGTACGACGTGTTCGTGATCTTCGCAGGCGACACCGTGCTCGAGCGCCCGAACGCCGAGCTGATGGCCGAGTTCTTCCCCGGGGTCGAGGTGCGCGGCGAGCTCGGCGTGAACGACTCGCTCACGAGCACGGCCAAGGCGCGGCGCATCCTCGGCTGGCAGCCGAAGCACTCGTGGCGGGACGCCCGCTAGCGCGGTCGGTAGAGCACGGGCAGGAACGCGCCGGCGACCAGCGCCCGGAGCGACTCCAGCGAGCCACTCGCGAAGCCCAGGGCGCGGGCCTGCACGAGCACGTTGCCGATTGCGGTCGCCTCGACCGGTCCCGCCAGCACGGGAAGCCCGCTGCGGTCGGCGGTGAGCTGGCAGAGCAGCTCGTTCTGCGAGCCGCCGCCCACGATGTGGATGACCGACACCGTCTTGCCCGAGAGCTCGGTGGCCGTGCGCACCGCGTCTGCGAAGGCGACGGCAAGGCTCTCGACGATGCTGCGGACGAACTCGACCGGGGTCTGCGGCGCGGCGAGGCCGTGGGTCGTGCACCACGCGGCGATCCGTGCCGGCATGTCACCGGGCGGTAGGAACGACGCGTCGTTCGCGTCGAACACGCTCACCGGTGTCGTCAGCGCGGATGCCGCGGCCAGCAGCTCGGGCAGGTCGAGGTCGCGCTTGCCCTCGTCGTTGAACTGCCGCACCGACTCGCTGAGCAGCCACAGCCCCATCACGTTGTGCAGGTAGCGCACCCGTCCGTCGACGCCGCCCTCGTTGGTGAAGTTGGCGAGCCGGCTCGCCTCGGTTAGCACCGGCCTCTCCAGTTCGACGCCCACGAGGCCCCAGGTTCCGCATGAGATGTAGGCGAAGTCATCGGATGCCGCAGGCACCGCCACGACCGCCGACGCCGTGTCGTGCGATCCGACCGCCGTCACGCTCACGTCACCCCCCACGATCGCGGCGGCCTCGGGACGCAGCGAGCCCAGCGGGGTGCCCGGGTCCACCAGCTCGGGGAAGATGCGGCGCGGCAGTGCGAGTCGCTCGATGAGCGCGTCATCCCAGTCGCCGGTCGTCACGCTGAGCAGCCCGGTGGTCGACGCGTTGGTGCGCTCCGCGACGCGTCGGCCGGTGAGCCAGTAGGCGAGCAGGTCCGGGATCAGCAGGAAGGAGTCGACCGAGTCGAGGTCAGCCTCGGCGGCGAACTGGTAGAGCGTGTTGAAGGGCAGGAACTGCAGGCCGTTGGCGGCGTAGAGCTCCTCGGGGCTGACGAGTGAGTGCACCCGCTCGACGCCGCGGGCGGTGCGCTCGTCACGGTAGTGGAAGGGGAGTCCGAGCATCCGGCCGCCCGTGAGGAGGGTGTAGTCGACAGCCCAGGAGTCGATGCCGATTCCGGCGAGCGTGGGCTCCTCGCGCAGCGCTGCAGTCAACCCGGCGAGGGCGTGGCTGTACAGGGCGTCGATGTCCCAGTGCAGGCCGCCGTCGCGCTGCACGGGACCGTTGGGGAAGCGCGCGACCGGCCGCACGCTCAACTCGTTGTGGTCGACGTGGCCGAGCATCACCCGGCCGCTCGTCGCGCCCAGGTCGACCGCGGCGACGTAGCCCGTCACTTCTGTCCTCCCGCGCGCGCGTTGCGGACTCGCGCGCACGTTACGGCGCGGCGAACTGTCCACACCATACGCGCGGGGCCCGGCTGGCTCATCGCAGGAACGCGGCCGCGACGCCGGCGTCCACGGGGATGTGGAGTCCGGTGGTGTGCGACAGGTCGGGGCCGGTGAGCACGGAGACCGCGTTGGCGACGTTCTCCGGCAGCACCTCGCGCTTGAGGATGGTGCGTTGCGCGTAGAACTTGCCGAGGTCCTGCTCGTCGATGCCGTAGGTCTTGGCGCGGTTGGCGCCCCAGCCCGCGGCGAAGATCCCGGAGCCGCGCACGACGCCGTCGGGGTTGATGCCGTTGACCTTGATGCCGTGCTCGCCGAGCTCGACCGCGAGCAGTCGCACCTGGTGGGCCTGGTCGGCCTTCGTCGCCGAGTAGGCGATGTTGTTGGGGCCGGCGAAGACCGAGTTCTTGCTCGAGATGTAGATCACATCTCCGCCCATGCCCTGCTCGATCAGCACCGGTGCTGTGGCCTTCGATACGAGGAACGATCCCTTGGCCATGATGTCGTGCTGGAAGTCCCAGTCCTGTTCGGTGGTCTCCAGCAGCGGCTTCGAGAGCGAGACTCCCGCGTTGTTGACGACGATGTCGAGGCCACCGAAGGCGAGCACGGCATCCTGCACCAGGGTTGCTATCGCCGCGGCATCCGTCACGTTGACCTGGAGGCCGACCGCGACGTCGGTGTCGCCGATCTCGGCCGCAGCGGCCTGCGCCTTGGCGAGGTCGAGGTCGGCGATCACGACGCAGGCGCCGTCCGCGGCGAGGCGGGTGGCGATGGCCTTGCCGATTCCGGATGCCGCGCCCGTCACCAGCGCGACACGCGTCGCGTGCGACTTCGGTTTCGGCATGCGGGCCAGCTTGGCCTCCTCGAGCGCCCAGTACTCGATGCGGAATTTCTCCGCGTCACTGATCGGCGCATACGACGAGATGGCCTCGGCGCCCCTCATGACATTGATCGCATTGACGTAGAACTCGCCGGCAACCCGCGCGGTCTGCTTGTTCGCGCCGTAGCTGAACATGCCGACGCCCGGCACGAGCACGATGAGCGGGTCGGCGCCGCGCATCGCGGGGCTTCCGGTGGTCGAGCTCGTCGAGACCACAGCGTGCTTCTCGTAGTAGCTCGTGTAGTCCTTCCGGTACGCCTCGTGCAGCTCCTTCAACCGGGCGATGGATGCCTCGACCGACGCGTTCGCCGGAAGGTCCAGCAACATCGGCTTGACCTTCGTGCGCAGGAAGTGGTCGGGGCAACTCGTGCCCAGCGCCGCGAGTCGGGGGGCGCTCGCCGACGCGAGGAAGTCGAGCACCACGTCCGAGTCGGTGAAGTGCCCGACCATCGGCCGGTCGTGGCTCGCGATGCCCCTGATCGTGGCTGCGAGTGCTGCAGCCTTCGCGCGCCGCTCGGCGACCGGCAGTGCCGCGTTCTTCTTGACGGTCGCGCCGAACGGGTTCTTCTTGCCCTTGGCCGCGATGTACTCCTCGGCCGTTCGGATGATCCAGAGGCTGTTCTGCTCGGCCTCCTTCGAGGTCGCACCCCACGCGGTGATCCCGTGTCCGCCGAGGATCACTCCGACGGCCTGCGGGTTGGCCGCCTTGATCGCGGCGATGTCGAGTCCGAGCTGGAAGCCGGGCCGACGCCAGTCGACCCAGGCGACCTTGTTGCCGAAGGCCTTCTTCGTGAGCTTCTCGCCATACTTCGCGGTCGCGAACGCGATGCCGGAGTCGGGGTGCAGGTGGTCGACGTGCGCGGCATCCACGAGCCCGTGCATGGCGGTGTCGATCGACGGCGCGGCGCCGCCCTTGCCGTGCAGCGTGTAGTCGAAGGCCGCGACCATCTCGTCTTCGCGGTCGAGCCCGGGGTAGACGTCGACGAGTGCGCGCAGGCGGTCGAGCCGGAGCACGGCGAGGCCGGACTCGGTGAGGGTTCCCAGGTCGCCGCCCGAGCCCTTCACCCACATCAGTTCGACGGGCTCGCCGGTGACCGGGTCGATCTCGGTTCCCTTCGCGGACGTGTTGCCGCCCGCGTAGTTGGTGACGCGAGGGTCGGAGCCCAGTCGGTTGGAGCGGGCGATGAGTTCGCCGGGCGTGGTCGCCATCGAAAGTCCTGTCAGATATTGAGCGGTTTAACAAAAACTAACAGCATCATCGCAGCTCGACAAGGTCACGGTAGGGATCGAGGCGCTCATCTGCTGTGGGCAGCTCGGTGATGAGCAGGTCGATGGACTGCCAGTCCAGGCCGCGAGCGAGCGCGCGCAGACCCAGCTTCGAGGCATCCACGAGCAGTACCGTGCGGTCGGCCTGTTCGGCGAAGCACCGCTTGACCTCGACCTCTGCCAAGGATGCCTCGCTGGGCCCGAACTCGGCGTCGACCGCCGACGCGGAGGTGAAGAAGACCGCGTAGCTCAGGCTGCGGGCGCCCAGGTGGGCGATCGGTCCGACGAAGCTGCCGGTGCGCTCCTCCAACTCGCCGCCCACCAGCACAGAGCGAACGCCCGGCCGTCGCCGTGCCGCGGCGGCATTCTCGACCGAATTCGTTGAGACCATCAGGTCACCGCCGTCGAGGCCGGACAGCAGGGCACCGCTGGTCGTTGAGGCGTCGAAGGCGACCGCGCCCCGCGACGGGACCAGCGCGAGCGCCTTGCGAGCGATCTCGCTCTTCGCTGCCGACCGCGAGGCGGCTCGGGCGCCAAAGGGTTCGGGAAGGATCGGCGCGACGGCGCCGCCACGCACGCGTCGCACCAGTCCCTCCGCCTCCAGATCGGCGAGGTCCCGACGCACCGTCATCACCGACACCCCGAGCTCCTCCGCGGCCGTGTCGAGGCGGATGACGCCGGCGCGCCCGAGTATCGACAGCAACAGCTCGCGGCGTTCGGTGCCGAGCAGTGGAGACATGAGCACAGCGTACTCACGCCGCGGACGGGGCCATCCCCGCACTGCTTGACACGGGCGACGGCGTGCCAGTAGCTTCGCTGGAACGATCAATGGTTCATTGAACCGATGGGATGGCACCATGACCAAGGCGGGACCCTACGACGGCGTGACCTCATCCGAGGGCAGCATCGAACGCGCTATGGAGGCGGGCGGTGGCGTGCTGCGACTGGCTCCGGCCTGGGTGCCCCGGTCGTTCTGCACCCCGGGTCGACGTCTCCGACTCCACCCCGACGACTACTTTCCGCTGGGCAAGGAGCGGGGAGGAATCGACGAGCGCTGGTTCGCAAGCGCGATCCGGGCCGAGAATGGTCCGCTCACCGACCCCTATGAGGGGCTCAGTCTCGTGGTCGGGGCGGACGGGGAGGTCATCCCATTCGATGAGTTCATCGCGCACCTCAAGGCGGAGGCGATCGGCTCGCTCTGGGGCGAGTACGGCACCTGGCCGATGTACTCCAAGTTCTTCGACAACCAGTTCCCGCTCCCGTTCCACTTGCACCAGAAGGACGAGCACGCGGCACTTGTCGGCAAACGGGGCAAGCCCGAGGCCTACTACTTCCCGCCTCAGCTCAACAACCACGGCGGCGAGTTCCCGTACACCTTCTTCGGCCTCCACCCCGAGACGACCCGACAGCAGGTTCTTGACAAGCTCGAAGCGTTCCTGCGCGGCGGTGACAACCGCATCACCGAGCTGTCGAGCGCGCATCGCATCACTCCGGGCACGGGGTGGGATGTGCCGCCGGGAGTCCTGCATGCCCCTGCGAGCATGTGCACCTACGAGCCGCAGGCGGCCAGCGACGTCTTCGCCATGACCGAATCGTGGTCGAACAATCGCGAGGTTGCGGATGAGTTGCTCTGGAAGGACGTGCCCGCCGATCGGGTGGGTGACCTGGAGTTCATCCTCGAGATCATCGACTGGGAGCTCAACGTCGATCCCGAGTTCTGGAGTCACCGTTTCACGCCGCCCGTGGAGACGGATGCCAGCGCCGCGGCCGGTGGCGATCGGTATGTCGAGCGCTGGATCACCTACCGGTCGCCTGCGTTCAGCGCCAAGGAGCTCACCGTGGCACCGGGCTGCGAGGTCTCCATCGACGAGTCCGATGCGTACGGCTTCATCGCCGTCGACGGGTTCGGCGAGATCAATGGCCAGGAAGTCTCGGCGATCTCGTCGATCCGATACGGACAGCTCTCGCACGACGAGTACTTCGTGACCTCATCCGCTGCCCAAGCGGGGGTGCGTATTCGCAACACCTCGCCGAGCGCCGACCTCGTGCTGCTCAAGCACTTCGGTCCCGGCAACCGGGAGCTCGCCGCCGACAGGGGCGCCGTCGCAGCGGAGCGCGCGTGACCAACCCGTCACCGACACTCCACGGTCGCCCTCTCGATGAGGCGGCACGACGGACCGGCATCCTCGCCCAGGTGGCTCGGATCGACCGCCTCGTGGAGGATGACGGACCCGCGCGGGGTGCCCGTCGCATCCGCCTCGTCACCGGGGGCGGGCTCGAGGTGGAGATCCATCCCGATCGTGCGCTCGACCTCGGGCAGGTGACCTATCGCGGCACGCCGATCGCTTGGATGTCGCCGACGGGAATGGTCGCCCCGGCGATCGCGGAGTGCACCGGGGACTCCTGGCTGCGATCGTTCGGTGGGGGTCTGCTGGCCACCTGCGGTCTCGACACCTACGGCCCGGCCACGACCGACGCTGGCGTGGAGTTCTCGCTGCACGGTCGAGTGGGCACCGTTCCCGCGCTGGTGACCCGGGCATCCATCAGTGGTACGGAGCTCGTGGTCTCGGGGCTCGTGCGCCAGGCGAGCGTCTTCGGCGAGAACCTCGTGCTCGAGCGCACCTGGAGCGCTGACCTGGGTGGAACATCCCTGCGACTCACCGATGTGGTTCGCAACGAAGGGCTCGAGGACTCGGGGCACATGGTGCTCTACCACGTCAACATCGGATGGCCGCTGCTCGACGAATCCGCCGCGCTCGACATCCCCTCGCTCGAGGTCACGGCGAAGGACGGCGCAGCGTCGGCGGACCCCGTCGGCTGGCAGACGATCGAGGCACCCCAGCACGGCTACCGCGAGCGGGTGTACAGCCATCGATTCGTCGGGCAGGGAACCGTGCGGGTCGCGATCGACAACGCCGATCTCGACGTTCGATTCGAGCTCGGCTTCGACTCCTCGACCCTGCCAGCCCTGCACCAGTGGAAGATGAGCGGCGAGGGGCACTACGTCATGGGTCTCGAGCCGGTCAACGTGAGCACGTTCGGAGGGCGCGCGGGCGCAAGGGCAGCGGGAATCCTGCCCGTGCTCCCGCGCGGCGGTTCGGTCAGCTACACGATGGAGTTCGGGTTCGGGCCCTCGCAGCTCACGCGCTCTCGCGCGTGACGAGTTCGGGCTGCAGCACGACGTGGTTCCGCCTCGCCGCGCCACCCTCCGGCCCGGCGAGCAACTCCATGATCATGTCCACGGCGGTTCGACCGAGCACCTGACGCGGCTGGCGCACGGTCGTCAGCGGCACGCTTGCGGCGGAGGCCCACATCAGGTCGTCGTAGCCCACGACCGCGACATCGCCGGGAACCTGAATGCCATCGCGGAGCAGCTGCTGCTCGAGCCCGAGGGCGAGCATGTCGTTGGCGCACAGCACCGCTGTGGGTCGCTGCGCTGGGGCACGCGCGGCGAGCGCCCGCGCGGCGCTCTGCCCCGCCTCGATCGTCCAGGAGTCAGACGTGATGAGCTCGAGAGTGGCATCCGGTCGCCCGGTGAGAGCGCCCCTCGCCCCCGAGAGCCGCGCACCCACCTTGGGCGATCGATCGGGATGGCCGAGGAACGCGAGTCTGCGGTGACCCCGATCGAGCAGATGCTGCGCGCCCAGGCGGCCGCCCTCGACGTCATCGACGACCACCGACCAGCAGTCCCTGTCATCCCCGACCCGATCAACGAAGACCATGGGCACGCCGCGATCCCTCAGCAGCTCGAGGCGCGAGCTGTTCTCATCGACGGGTGTGATGATGATTCCCTGAACCCGGGACTGCACCAGCAGGTCGAGGTTCTGCACCTCGCGCCCGGGGTCGTACCCGCTGTTGCAGATGACAACACCCACCCCCAACTCCTTGCAGCGCTCCTCCGCGCCCAGAGCGACGTCGACGAAGAACGGGTTGTCGAGGTTCGCGATCGCGAGTCCGAGTGTGCGCACCCGGCCGGGCCGAAACTGACGGGAGCCCTGGTCGGGCACGAAGTCGAGTTGGCGTATCGCTGCGAGCACCCGGTCCCGAGTCTCCTGGCGCACATAGGACGGACGGTTGAGTACGTTGCTGACCGTGCCCGCCGAGACCCCGGCGAGCGTGGCGACATCCCTGATCGTCGCCATGGGTCTCCTCGGGCCTGTGTTCAGTGAACCAGTCTAGGTTCGGGATGCCTCGTGCCGCACGCCCAAGAAGGGTCCGCCGTGCACCCATGCGGCCATGCGATCGATGCTGCGCAGCGCGAGCGGTTCGTCCGGACTGTTCAGGTGCCCGTGTCGGGTTCCCACCTCGCGCATCACCAGTGTGTCGACGCCTGCGGCGGCGAGCTCGCCCGCCAGAGCCTCACCCGAAGCGCGCAGGGGGTCGTTGTCCGAGTTGAGGATGAACACCGGCGGCAGCCCACGAAGGTCGTGCCCGCCGGGGAAGGCATACGGGTTCGCGAGCTCTGCCTCGTCGCCGACGTAGTTGAGATGGATGACCCGCATCACCTCCGGCGAGAACCGCAGGATCGGAGGCAAGTCACCGAGCCCGGCCTCAAGCTCGCGCGTGAGGGGCGGGACCACAGCGTGCACGGACGGGTAGACGAGCAGACCGGCACGAGGTTGCTGTTCGCCCCCGTCGCGGAGGCGGAGCATCGCCGAGAGCGCGAGGTTGGCTCCCGCGCTACCCCCGCCGAGGAAGAGCTGCTCAGGATCGGCGCCGAGTTGATTCGCGTGGGCGAGCATCCAATGGAAGGCGGCGACCACCTCTTCAGATGCGACGGGGAAGTGCACCCCGTCGCCGCTGGGCGCAACGCTCGCATCGGTGAGGTCGATCGTGGGGGAGAGGCGGTAGTCGACGGCGACGACGGCCACACCACGCTCGGCCAGCTGCCGGGAAACCCAGTCGGACTCGGGCATCGACACGTCCCCGAAGGCGTAGGCGCCGCCGTGAACCCAGACCAGGGCGGGACCGTGCGGGCGGTCGGGGGTGTAGATGCGCAGGAGGAGGGGCCCGTGGGGGCCGTCGATCGTGGTGTCCGATACCGTCACGTTCACGATCATGCCCCCCAGCTGGCTTGAGTTCCTCCGACGCGTTCGGCGATGATCGCATCCGCATAGCCGGAGGCTGCGTAGGCGGCAAGCGGGTCGCGGGGCAGACCGCGCTGCTCGCGCCAGTCGGCGAGGGCCGGCCGCACATCGGTGTAGAAGGCATCCATGAACAGGCCGTTCGCCGTGTGCACGTCGCCGGAGTCCTGAGCCACCGTCAGAGCGGCTCTGTCCACGAGCAGCGCCCGCGCCGTCATCTCCTGAACGGTCAACACCGAACGGATCTGGCCGGGGATCTTGTCATCGACGTTGTGGCACTGGTCCAGCATGAATGCGACGTCGCTGTCGACCCCGTACCCGCCACCCCGGAGCACCTCGTAGAGGATCCGGAAGAGCTGGAACGGATCGGCCGCCCCCACGATGAGGTCGTCGTCGGCGTAGAACCGGGAATTGAAGTCGAAGGATCCCAGCTTGCCCAGTCGAAGCAACTGAGCCACGATGAACTCGATATTGGTGCCGGGGGCGTGGTGGCCGGTGTCGAGGCACACAACCGCGCGCTCGCCGAGCGCGACGACCTGGGCATAGGCGGTGCCCCAGTCGGGAACGTCGGTGTGGTAGAAAGCCGGCTCGAAGAACTTGTACTCGAGCACCAGGCGCTGATACGCACCCAACCGCTCGTAGATCGCGTGGAGCGAGTCTGCCAGACGATCCTGGCGTCCCCGGATGTCGCCCTGGCCCGGGTAGTTCGTGCCGTCCGCGAGCCAGATCTTGAGGTCGCGCGACCCGGTCTGGTGCATGACGTCAATGCACTCGAAGTGGTGGTCGATCGCCATCTGACGTACGGCCTTGTCGACGTGGGTCAACGATCCGAACTTGTAGGCGTCATCCTGGAAGGTGTTGGAGTTAATGGTGCCGATGCGCAGTCCGTGATCGACGGCGTAGGCCGATAGGGCGGCGTAGTCATCGACCCGGTCCCAGGGGATGTGCAGGGCGACCGCCGGGGCAAGCCCGGTGACTCGATGCACCTGTGCGGCATCCGAGATCTTCTCCTCGGGCGTGCGCGGCGTGCCGGGCGTGCTGAAGACCTTGAACCGGGTTCCGGCATTGCCGAACGCCCAGGAGGGCAGTTCGATCTGCTGGGCCTCGAGCGCCTCGAGCACTTCGGAGGGCAACGTCGCGCTCACGGAGCATCCTTTCGGGACAGACCTCGTCGAACCTCGGTATGCTGGCACGACAATGGTTGTGAATCGTTTCAATCAACGGACTATAGCAGGATTCCGTCGCATCGCCACCGGCGATGCGAGGAGGGCGCCAGGCCGCGTTCCGGGTTCGCCGCGACTGCGCGGCACCGAGACGGACAGCCGGTGAACGACTACCTCCGGACTCGCCGTCGACTGCTGCTCGACATGCACATCCCCGACTGGGACGATCGCTTCCTGGCCGACTACGAACCCGCCGAGCTCGCCCGACTCGCTCGCGAGGCCGGTGTCGAGGGCGCCCTGATCTACTGCAAGTCGCACCTCGGCCTGAACTACTGGCCCTCCCCGGTGGGAGGCATCCATCGCGCGGCGAGTGCGCGCGACCTCGTCGCCGAGGCGAAGTCCCGGTTCGAAGCGGAGGGCATCAGCGTCGGCGCGTACCACAGCGTGATCTTCGACAACTGGGCGGCCGACAATCATCCCGAGTGGCGTGTCGTTCCCGCGACGCGCGAAGCTGGCTACGACTGGACGGTACTGGGACATCGGTACGGCACACTCTGTCCGAACCATCGCGGCTACCAGGAGTACGAAGAGCAGCAGATCTCGGCACTGTTGGATCGCTACGACTTCGACGTGCTGTGGATCGACATGGCCTTCTGGACGGCGGTGTGCGTGTGCGACGCGTGCGAGGCGCGCTACCGCCAGGAGTTCGGGGTTCCCATCCCGCGCGTCATCGACTGGTCCAGCGTGGAGTGGACCAGGTTCCAGTCCGCCCGCGAACGGTGGCTCGCCGAGTTCGTGGCCGAGCTGGTAGCGGCGGCCAAGTCCGGCCGGCCCGCTCTCGCCGTGACCCACAATCTCGCGCCCGGCCTGAGGGACTGGTCGCGCGGTCAGCGCGCCGAGGATGCCGCGGTCGATGACTTCGCCGCGGGCGACCTCTACGGCGGCTTCGACGAGCAGGTGTTCGTCATCGCCCTGATGCGGGGGTTGCGACCCGGCGTGCTCACCGAGTTCATGACCACCCGCACCCGCGACCTGTTCACCCACACGAGCACGAAGACCGAACACGAGATGACCACCCAGGTGCTCATCGCTGTCGCCGCCGACTCGGCCTTCCTGTTCATCGACGCCGTCGAACCCAGCGGTCGACTCAACCAGGGGGTCTACCAGCGCATGGGTCGCGCATTCGCTGCTGCCCTGCCGTTCGAGGGTGAGCTCGGGGGTGAGGACATCACTGACGTCGCCGTGTACTACTCCGACGACTCCCGCATCGACGAGGCCGACGACGGCAGTCCGGTCGGTGCGGTGCACGCCGGCGGATCACGCCACCAGGACGCCGTCATGGGGGCGGTTCGCGTGCTGCGTCGAGCGCACATCCCGTTCTCTGTGGTGACCCGCCTCGACAACGCCCGGCTGGCGCGATTCCCGGTGCTCCTGGTTCCGGATGCCCGCCGCCTCTCCCGCGCGGACATCGACGCACTGCGGGCCTACGTCGCCGCCGGCGGCCGACTCTACGCGAGCGGCCGCACATCGTTGCTGCTCTCGGACGGCACCGCGCTCGCGGACTTCGCTCTCGCCGATGTCTTCGGATGCCACGCCATCGCGTCGGAGGAGGGCAGCACGGTCTCGCTGCGCCCGGAGACCGACACCCTGCGCGCGGCCGCGTTCCCGGAGCTCACCGTGCCCGTCGGTCGTCGCCAGCCGGCACCGGCGCGCCCGGGTCCGACGTTGGGTCTGCCCCGTATCGCTGCGGACGACTCGACCCGCGTGCTCTCCCGCCTGAGCCTGCCGTTCGGGTATCCCTCGGACGGCACGCGCGCGGGCCGCGACTTCGCCAGCATCCACTCGTCGCCACCGTGGGAGCACACCGCTCATCCCGCCATCGTGGCGGCGGACTACGGGGCGGGCCGGTCGGTGTACTCGATCGCTCCGATCGAGGCGGAGGGCGGTCCCCAGCACGACGAGACACTCGTGGCCCTGCTGGTCGGTGAGCTCGGCCTCGCACCGCGCGTCACGGCGGTCGGGCATCCGGATGTCTGGATCACCGCTTTCCACCAGCCCGACCGTTCCCGGATGCTGGTCTCAGCCCTGCGCCTCGCCGAGGACCCTCCCGAGGGCTCGGTGCCGGTGACGATCCGGGCACGTCCACCGCGCGGCACCACTGTCGTCGGCGTTCGCGACGTCGAGTCCGGCGAGCCGTTGTCGTGGCGGTGGGACGACCTCGTGGTCGTGATCCCGGCCGCGGTCGAACTGTTCGCCATGGTCGCGATCGAGCTCAGTGCCGAGGACCCCTCCGCGAGTTGAGGACCGCGAGTGCCTCGAGCACCGCATCGGTGACCGCTCCGGGCATGAACGCGATCGATTCGCCGAGTGTGCGCCTAATCGACCAGAGCGCCTGACGCCTCAGCCGGATTGCCCCCTCGGGCGCGACGGAGCGGATGGCCGTCATCACCGCGACGTACGCTTCGCGGTCGTCGAGCACCTCGCCCAGGTCGCTCGCGAGGGAGAGCTCGCGCAGGGTCTCCTGGGAGCCGGGGGCGTCCACCGTCCAGCGGTGCGACCCGGAGCCCACCGCGAACGGCGCACGCCCATCCGGCAGAACCACCGTTGCGGTCGTGCCTGGGGGAACCTGCGCCTCAACGACGACGGTGCCGTCCGCGGATCGGGTCCACCCCGATCGGATGAGGCCGTATGGCGAATCCAGGTGCGCCCGGGCGAAACTCAGCGCGGGCAGCGGAAGCGGCTCGATGCGGATCCGCCGGTAGCCTGCGGCATCCGGGGCCAGGCCGGCGAGCCGGCGGTGCAGCCAGTCGGCAACAGCGCCGAAGGCGTAGTGATTGAAGGAGGTCATCTCGCCCGGGTTGATCGAGCCGTCCTCGAGCATGCTGTCCCAGCGTTCCCAGATTGTGGTCGCACCCATGGTCACCGGGTAGAGCCACGACGGGTTCTCGGTCTGCAGGAGCAGGCGCTCGGCCGTCTGCACGTGACCGGTTGCGGTGAGCGCGTCGAGGATGATGGGGGTGCCAACGAACCCGGTTCCGATGTGGAAGCCACTGGCCCGCACCAGGCTCGCCAGCCGGTCGCCGAGTGTGGCGCGCAAGTCGGGCTCGACGGCGATGCCGTAGACGATCGCCATCGCGTAGGCGGTGGGGGCGTCGGAGACCATACGCCCCGCGGGGGTCACGTACGCGGACAGGAAGGCGAGGCGCACGCGCTCGGCCAGCTCGGCGTACCGCTGAGCGTCGGCGTTCTCGCCCAGCCGCTCCGCGGCTCTCGCGGTGAGCGTCAGCGTGCGGAAGACGTGAGCGGTGGCCACCACGTCGGGCTGGGTCTTGGCGCGGCCGGGAAGGTCGGCTGGGGCATCCGGATCCAGCCAGTCGCCGAACTGGAAGCTCGCATCCCAGAGCAGGGTCTGCGGGTCGCTCTCGGCGATGACGGTCTCGGCCCAGGCGCGCATGCTCGGGTACTGTGCCGCGACGGCCGCCGCATCCGCGAAGCGCTCGTCGAGCACCCACGGCAGGATGCTCGCCGCATCGCCCCACGCGGCCACCGGCCCGCGCAGAACGGTGAGAGGCGACGGCACGATCACGGGGACCACCCCGCCGTTGTGCTCCTGCTCGAGCGCGAGGTCGCGCAGCCAGGAGACCAGGAAACCATCGGTATCGAAGAGGAAGCTCGCGGTCGGGCCGAACACCTGGATGTCGCCGGTCCATCCCCACCGCTCGTCGCGTTGCGGACAATCGCTGGGGATGGACAGGAAGTTTCCGCGCATGCCCCACACGGCGTTCTCGTGCAGGCGGTTGAGCAGGTCGTCGGAGCACTCGAATCCGCCCGTGCGCGTCATGTCGCTGTGCACCACGACAGCCTCGAACGCTGTCGGGTCGAGCGCTCCCGGCCAGCCGTCGACCTCCACGTAGCGGAAGCCGTGGAAGGTGAACTCGGGCTCCCAGGTCTCGGGTGCCCCGCCGGCGAGCACGTACTGGTCGGTCTGGAGCGCTCGTCGCAGGGGTCGCGTGCCCAGCTCGCCGTGCTCGAGCACCTCGGCGTGGCGGAGGGTCACCCGCTCGCCGCGCTCGCCGCTCGCGGTGAAGCGCACGTGACCGACCATGTTCTGCCCGAAGTCGAGCACGGTGCGACCTGACGGGGTGGTGATGACCGACAGCACTGGGAGGGTGCCCGTGTGGCGCACCGGCGGTCCGACTCGGGGCTCGGGCGTGGGGCCCGGCTCCAGCACGGCGACAGGCGACCAGCCCGAGTCATCGAACTCCGCTGTGCCCCAGCCCGGTATCTCGCGGGTGGCGTCGTAGTGCTCTCCGAGGTAGATGCTGCTGGAGCGAAGCGGGCCATCCTCGGTGGCGCGCCACTCGGGTCCCGTGATCAACGTGTCCCGCGATCCGTCGACGTATTCGACTTCGAGCTGCATCGCGAGTGCGGGCTGGTCGCCGTAGAAGCGTCGGGCGCCGCCCCCGAATCCGTACTCCTCGGTGTACCACCCGCCGGCCAGCCGGGCCCCGAGCACGTTGCGCCCGGGTGCGAGCAGGGCCGTGACATCCGTTGACTCGTGGATGACTCGCCACTGGTACGCCGTCCACCCGGGCTTGAAGCGATCCCCATCGACGTCGACGCCGTTGACGGTGGCCTGGTACACGCCGCGCGCCGTCGCGAACAGCGTTGCCCTGCGCACGTCCTGAGTCAGGTCGACGACACCTCGGAGCAGCACCGGCTGAGCCGCCTTCGAGGGTGCGGGGAGCCCGACATGCGGCGCCGTCCAGCCGCCCGGGTCGAGGAAGCCGGCGGTGACCGTGACGGCCTCGCTCCACTCGGAGCTGTCGCCTCGCGTACTCGTCACGCGTACCCGGATGCTCGCGGTGCTGCCGGCGACCAGGGGATCGAAGGGCCACGGGACCAGCACCGACTCCGCACCCACCTCCGCGTGCACGACGGCGCCGTCATGGTCGAGCCGGAGCTCCGCAGAGGCCTGCATCCAGTCGGGCTCCGACGTCGTGACCGTCCAACTGAGGTGAGGGGCGGGCACGGGGCTGACGCCCGACGTGCGATTGCGCTCGACTCGCACCGGCGTCACTGTCACGCGGTCCGTCGGCATGTGGTCCTCCTCGTTCCGGGGCGCCGGTGGCGCTGACCTCGCACACGATATACCGAATCGTGATGAATCGTTTCAAGCCGCAGTTCGGCGGAGGGTCGCGGCTGCGCGACGGGCGACGGGAGACGACCATAACTCGAACTCGACAAGCGGCTGGTCGGGATGTATTGTCAACATTCACCGGTGATTGAAACGATTCATAGCACCGGATCTCCCCGAACAGAGTCGTAGAGTGAGAAGAGGCAACAATGAAGTTCCGCACCAGAATCGTGACGGCGATCACCGCCCTTGCCGTCACATCAGCAGCACTAGTGGGGTGCTCTCCGAGCGCGCCCGAACCTGACGTCGAGCGCACGCTCACCCTCGCGGTTTCGTCCGACAGCCTGTGGGGCTTCGTACGCGCCGACCTGGGGACCCAGGTGCACCAGTCGGCCGCCTACTGGAAGCCGCTGTACGACACCATCGTCAAGATCACGCCCGACCTCGAGATCCAGCCCAACCTGGCTACCGAGTGGAGCTACAACGACGACCTGACGGTGCTCACGCTCAAGCTGCGTGACGACGTCAAGTTCACCGACGGCACCCCCGTCGACGCAGCGGCCGTCAAGGCGAACCTCGACGCGTTCCGCAACGGCGGTGGCGGCGAGGCATCCCAGAGCACCGGACGCATCACCGACGTGGCCGCACCGGACGCGACGACCGTCGTGATCACGCTGAGCGGAGCCGACCCGAGTGTGCTGCCCGGACTCGCCGAGAGCGCGGGCGCGGTGTTCCTGCCCGCCGATCTCGAGAACCCGGACGCCGACAAGTCGGTCGTGCCGGTCGGCTCGGGTCCGTACCTGCTCGACGAGGACAACACCACGCCGGGTTCGGTCTACACCTACGTGCGCAACCCCGACTACTGGAACTCCGAGGCCTACCCGTACGACACCCTCGTACTGCGCCCGATGCCGGATGTCGCTGCTCGCATGAACGCGCTGAAGGCTGGTGAGGTCGACGGCGCTGCCGTGCCCGCCGCCAACGCCGCCGACATCGAGGCGAGCGGACTGACGCTCAACACGGGTATTGCCAACTGGGGCGGCCTGCACATCCTCGACCGCAACGGTGAGATCGTTCCGGCGCTCGCCGACGTCAAGGTGCGCCAGGCGATCAACATGGTCTTCGACCGTGCGTCGATCGTGAAGAACCTGTACCAGGGCTACGGCACCCCGAACAACCAGGCCTTCCGTGAGGGAAGCGCCGCGTTCGTCGCCGACGAGACCGACAAGTACCCGTTCGACATCGAGGCCGCCAAGAAGCTGATGGCCGAGGCCGGATACGCGGACGGGTTCGACATGACGATCCCCGCCATCATCGGCAACCACGACGCGATCATGCCGATCATCACGCAGCAGCTGGGCGAGATCGGCATCCGAGTCACGGTCGAGCAGTTCCAGATCGGCGACTTCTTCAACGAGGTCTTCGCCAAGAAGTACGGAATCGTCTTCGTCTCCCTTCCGAGCTTCGACGACTGGCGTGACGTGACGGGCATGGTCTCCCCGGAGGCGCTCTGGAACGTCTTCGGAACCGAGGACCCGGCGCTGGACAAGCTCATCGACGAGGCCCGCACCACGACCGGTGACGCACAGGATGCTGCGTTCCAGGGAATCGGCAAGTACCTGCTCGACAACGCGTGGTACGCCCCGTGGCTGACGCCGAACGTCATCTACGCGACGAACGACACCGTGTCGGTGCAGCTGAGCCCGGGCCAGATCGAGCCTCTGCTCTGGGACATCAAGCCGATCGACTAGCACCAAGGATGCCCCGCCGCGGGAGTTTCCCGCGGCGGGGCATCATCCTTGTACCTAACCGAGTAGTTGGAGTCCCCCCATGTTCACGTTCCTGGCCCGCCGAATAGCGTCGGGACTCGTTCTGATCGTCGTGGTATCAGCCATCGCGTTCACTCTCGTCTACAGCGACGGTAACCGGATCGCCCGGGTCATCCTCGGCCCGACCGCGTCGCAGGAGTCGGTGCAACAGCGCGCGGAGGAACTCGGACTCAACGACCCGCTTCCGGTGCAGTTCGCCCGATGGTTCGGGGGCCTCCTGCGAGGCGACCTGGGCAACTCCCTCAGCGACAACCGCTCGGTGATCGAGACGCTGTCATTGCGCATCCCGGTCACTCTCACGTTGGTGGTCTTCACCCTCATCGTCACCGTCATCATCGCGGTGGCCATCGGACTCTTCAGCGCCTACAAGGGCGGCTGGATGGACAGCGCGTTGCGCATCTTCGGAGTCTTCGGGTTCGCGACCCCTCACTTCATCATCGCCATCGCCCTGGTCGCGATCTTCGCCTTGGCACTCGGCGTTCTCCCCGCTACCGGGTACGTGCCTCCCGGCAAGTCGGTCGAGAAGTGGATCGCGTCGCTCATCCTCCCGGTCACGGCTCTGGCGGTCGGGACAATCGCGTCCGCCTCTCAGCAGATCCGGGGCGCGGTTCGCGATGTGCTGCGTCAGGACTACATCCGCACGTTGCGCAGCCGCGGCATCCCGCTGCCCGCCATCTACCTGCGGCACGCCCTCAAGAACGCCAGCGCTCCCGGGCTGACCACGGTCGCTCTCCAGTTCATCGGACTGCTCGGCGGCGCCGTAGTCATCGAGCGTGTCTTCGCCCTGCCCGGACTGGGCACCCTCATCATCGACTCGGCCCTCAAGTCAGACATCCCCGTGATCATGGGAACCGTGTTGTTCAGCGTGGTCGTCGTCGTGGTCGTCAACGTCGTCGTCGACCTCACGATCGCGTGGGCCAATCCGAAAGCGAGAAACCGATGAGCGTCGAACTCGGACTGCCCGCCACGGCAGAGCCCGGTACCTTCGTCCGTTTGGGGATGGTGCGCCGACTGGTCAAGAAGCCGACCGTCATCGTCGCGGTCGTGATCCTTGCCGTGGCTCTGTTCTTCGCCGTGTTCGGACGACTGCTCGCGCCGTTCGACCCGAACTACTCGGTGCTCGACATGATCAACATGCAGCCGTTCCAGTCCGACTTCATCCTCGGTGGGGACCGCGCGGGGCGCGACATCCTCAGTCGGCTCATGTTCGCGACAGCCAACAGTCTCGGCGGTGCTGCGATCGCGGTCGTGGTGTCGACCCTTCTCGGCGTCACGTCGGGCCTGCTGGCTGGCTATTACTCGGGAACCATCGACGCGATCGGAGCCTGGGTCTCCAACGTGATCCAGGCTCTGCCCGGCATCATCGTGCTGATCGCGGTCTACGTCGTGGCGGGCCCGTCCACCGTGGTGAGCATGACTGTCGTGGGTATCCTGTTCGCGCCGGCGTATTTCCGGCTCGTGCGCAACGTGGTGATAGCGGTTCGCAACGAGCTCTATGTCGACGCGGCGAAGGTCGCGGGCCTCTCCGACGCGCGCATCATCGGGCGTCACGTGCTGGTGGTGGTGCGGGCACCGATCATCATCGAGATGGCATTCGTCGCCGGGTTCGCACTGGTGATCCAGGCCAGCCTGGAGTTCATCGGTCTCGGCTCGCCGGAGAACCCCACCTGGGGCGGAATGCTTCAGGACTCGTTCAACGCGCTCTACATCTCTCCGCTGGCCATCCTCTGGCCGGCCGCCGCGATCATCCTCACCGTGCTCGCCTTCGTACTGATCTCCAATGCCGTGCGCGACACCCTGGGGGACCCGCGCAACAGCGCCGGACGCAAGCGGCGCGCTGTCCAGGTCGATGCTCAGACGCAGGTGGAGGCATCCGACGCGTTCCTCAGCGTGAGCAACCTGTCCATCGCCTACCCGCTCTCCGCTCACGAGACCCGCGAGGTGGTCAAGGGGGTCAGCCTCGAGGTGAATCGCGGCGAGGTGCTCGGCCTGGTGGGCGAGAGCGGTTCCGGCAAGACTCAGACGGCGTTCGCGATCCTCGGGCTTCTACCGGAGGAGGCGATCGTCGCCTCCGGACGCATCGCTCTCGGCGGGCGGTCGCTGCTCGGGCTCTCCGAGAAGCAGCTCAATGCCCTGCGCGGAAACGACATCGCCTACGTGCCTCAGGAACCGATGACGAACCTCGATCCCGCCTTCACCGTGGGACAGCAGTTCGACTTCGCGATGCGCAAGAAGCTCAAGCTCACCAAGGCGCAGACCAAGGAGCGTGCGATCGCCCTGCTCGCCCGGGTCAACATCAATGACCCCGAACGGGTGCACGGTCTCTACCCCCACCAGCTGTCGGGTGGGATGGCGCAGCGCGTACTCATCGCGATCGCGGTCTCGTGCGACCCCGCGCTGCTGATCGCCGACGAGCCGACCACCGCACTCGACGTCACCGTGCAGGCCGAAGTGCTCGACCTGCTGCGAGACCTCCAGCGCGAGCGTTCCATGGCGATGATCCTGGTCACCCACAACTTCGGCGTCGTCGCCGACATCTGCGACCGGGTGGCCGTGATGAAGGACGGTCGCGTGGTGGAGACCGGGGACACCCGGTCGATCATCAGGGAGCCGCAGGATCCGTACACCCAGTTGCTGCTGGCATCCGTGCTCGACAACGCCCCGATGCGAGCGCCGCTCGATGCCGAGAAGGAGACCGCCTCATGACCGGCGCGCACGAGACCCTGCTGAGCATCCGCGACGTGGTGATCGAGTACAAGCGCAGCGGCTGGCGTGCACAGCCGAACCGAGTGCTGCACTCGGTGTCGCTCGACATCCGCGAGGGCGAGACTGTCGGCCTGGTGGGGGAGTCCGGTTCGGGCAAGACCACGCTGGGTCGGGGCATCCTCGGTCTCGTGCCGATCGCATCCGGAACCGTCACCTACGACGGGCGGGACATCACACACGTGTCGCGGCGGGAACGGCGCGGCCTGGCCAAGGAGATCCAGGTCGTGTTCCAGGATCCCTACTCGTCGCTCAACCCCTCTCTGCTGGTGTCCGACATCCTCTCCGAGCCACTGCGGGCGGCAGGTGTCGCCGGTGGGGAGGCCCGGGCGCGCGTGAAGGATCTGCTCGACCGTGTCGGCCTGCCGACGGACGCATCGCACCGCTACCCCAGCGAGTTCTCGGGCGGTCAGCGCCAACGCATCGCCATCGCGCGTGCGCTCGCGCTCGAACCCCGGTTGATCGTCTGCGACGAGCCCGTGAGCGCCCTCGACCTCTCCACGCAGGCCCGCGTGCTGGATCTGCTGGTCGAGATCCAGGAGCGCACCGGGGTCGCGCTGCTGGTGATCTCACACGACCTCTCCGTGGTCAGGGCGGTCTGTCACCGTGTGGCAGTCATGTACCACGGCGAGATCGTCGAGCAGGGCACCACGGCCCAAGTCATCGACGACCCGCAGCACGACTACACGAAGCGCCTTCTGCTCGCGGCACCCGTGTCCGACCCGGACGAGCAGCAGAAGCGCCGGGAGGCCCGCCGACTGCTCAACGAGACCGCGCTCGCCGCGGATCGTGAGAGTGTCGGTGCCTGACCGGATCGATCGCCTGCGAGTCGAGAGCGAGGTTCCGCTGGTTCTGCGCGCCGGGAACGATCGACTCGCCGTGAGGGGTGCCGACCATCTCGAGCAGACCGACGGAGGTCTGCGGGTACACCGGTTGCCCGAGCGAGCGATTCGACGCATCCACACCGAGTTCTTCCGATCGGTCGAACCTCAGGCTTCGGGGGTGCGCCTGGCGGCGCGGTCCCAGGCGTCGTGGATCGAGCTGACTCTTCGGACTGTCGCGCTGACGGTGGAGGGCGACGACCCGCTGTCATTCTGGGGGCGGATCGACCTGGTGATCGACGGTCGCCAGCACGGGTCGGTCGCACTCGCACCAAGTGCGGTTCGCACCGTCGACTTCCTGACGAACAGCTCGACGGTCACACCCGGCGAGCCCCTGACGGTGCGGTTCGCCGATCTGCCAGCCAGTGACAAGACCATCGAGATGTGGTTGCCCCACGATGTCGAAGTGACGCTCATCGACGTGCGCGCGGATGCGCCGCTGGCGGTGCCCGACGACGACCGGCCGGTCTGGGTCAACTACGGCAGTTCGATCAGTCACGGATTCAACGCGGCAGGACCGACCGGTACCTGGCCGGCCGTCGCGGCGACGACCGTCGATGTCGACCTGGTCAACCTCGGCTTCAGCGGCAGCGCACTGCTCGACTCGTTCGTCGCTGAGGCCATCCGCGACCGTCCGGCCGACATCATCAGCCTCGAGATCGGAACGAACGTGGTCAACCACGACGCCTTCCGGGTGCGCACGTTCGTGCCCGCGGTGCACGCGTTCCTCGACATCATCCGGCAGGGGCATCCCACCTCGCCGCTGTGGGTGGTCTCGTCGGTCCTCTGTCCTATCGTCGAGGATCGCCCGGGCCCGACGACGATGGTCGGACCGCCGGGCGAGCGAACCGCCATCGCCGAGGGACTGCCGGAGGACCTGGTGCGAGGTCGCCTGAGTCTCGGGTTGATCCGCGACCTGCTTGCCGCTGTCGTCGCCTCGCGGGCGGCTGAGGATCCGAACCTGCACTACCTCGACGGCCGCCTGCTCTACGGCGAGACGGAGCACGAGGCGATGCCCATGGTCGATGGCCTGCATCCGGATGCGCCGGCGCAGCTGCACATCGGACGTCGCTTCGCCGAGCTGGTGCTCGAGCCCACCGTGAACACCCGAGAAAGGGGTGACTGACATGTCCCATTCCGTGCGTGCCGTCGTCTCGGCCCGGCCCGACCAGGTCGCTGTCGAGGAGATCTCCCTCGCGCCGCTCGGCGCCGACCAGGTGATGATCCGAACCCTGCATTCGGGGGTGAGCACCGGCACCGACAAGTGGGTGCTTCAGGGCAAGTTCACGTGGGGCAACGCCCAGTACCCGCTGTGCCCCGGCTATCAGAGGGTCGGGGTGATCGAGGAGCTCGGCGCCGACGTCACGGCGTTCCGGGTCGGGCAGGTCGTTGCGACGACGACGAGCGTAGGTCTCGAGGGCGTGCATCCGTTCTGGGGGGCACACATTGAGCGCGCCGCCTCAGCGCAGGGGGCGGTCTACCCTGCAGACGGAGTCGACCCCCGGGCCGCCTCGCTCTTCGTGTCGGCACAGGTCGGCTACAACGCGGCGTCGCGAGTGACCGGTGCGCCGGGCGACGGTGTCATTGTCGTGGGCGACGGCATCATCGGGTCGTCGGCCGCTCTCTGCGCGCGAGCGCGGGGCTTCCGGGTGCTCATGGTGGGGCGTCACGACACTCGTCTTGCACCGCTCGCCGAGCTGGGCATCCACACTCTCAACAGTCGAACCGGGTCGCTCGACGCGGTCGCGTCCTTCGATCCGGTCGCGGCGATCGACACGATCCACAGCCTCGACTCGTTCGCCACCTACTTCCCTGCCCTGCCGATCCGGTCGGGTCAGGTCGTCTTCAGCGGTCACAGCCCGGGAGGCGTCACCACCTGGGGTGACATGGAGGCGATGCAGAAGAAGGAGCTCACGGCGCATTTCGTGTCCGGCTGGACTCCCGAGCGCCTCACCGCGACCCTGCAGCTCATGCGATCAGGCGATCTCCCCCTGGAGCGGCTGGTCGGCTCTGTAGCGCGCGGTACGGAGGCGATCGTAGGCCTTCTCACCGACGTCATCAACGGTGGCCTCGAACCGGTCGCCGCAACCATCGAGTGGGGGGACCCGTCATGAAGATCGTCATCACCGGAGCAGCGGGGGGAATCGGCCGTCGCGTCACCGCCGCCCTCGAGCAGGCCCACGACCTCCTTCTGGTCGACTCCGTGGCGCCCGAGGAGGCCACGGTCTTCGACATGAAGTCACCGACCGGGCGGCGGCTCGCGCCGCTCACTCCGAATGTGCCCTACGTGCGCGCCGACATCGGCGAGCCCGCAGCACTGGCCGACACCTTCCGTGGCGCCGACGCCGTCATCCATCTGGCCGGCTGGCCCACCGGTGAGTGGGACAACGCGATGCAGATCATGACCACGAACGTGCTCGGCACGTTCTCGGTGTACACCGCCGCGCGGGATGCGGGGGTGCGGCGGGTGGTCAACGCCTCGAGCATCAACGCCTTCGGCTCGTTCTTCTGGAGGGTGCACCCCGAGAGTCCGGTGCGCAGCCGCCTCCCGTTGTCCGAGGACGAGCGACGGGTCCCCGAGGACCCATACAGCCTGAGCAAAGGTGTCACCGAGGAGATCGGTGAAACGTTCCGGCGGGCCTGGGGGATCGAGGCCGTGAACCTGCGCTTCGCTGCGGTGTGGTCGGAGGAGAAGTACGAGGAGCTCCTGACGACCGGCCTGCCGGTCACGGAGGCGTGGGCCGACGACCTCTTCCAGTGGGTTCACCCCAACGATGTACGTGACGGCATCATCCTCGCGGCAACGGTTGACCAGACTACGAGTGAGCCCATCGTGCTCGCGGCCGCCGATACGCGGGCACCCGAGGATACGCTCGAGCTCATCCGCCGATTCAAGCCGGAGTTGGAGCGGGAGTTGCGTGAGCCGCTTCCCGGCCGCAGTTCACTGCTGTCCATCACCCGCGCACGATCCTTCCTCGGGTTCGAGCCCCGGCATTCGTTCGCTGCCGCCGCGCAGTCCGACGGACAGCGCTAGCCCGTCAGGGCAGGCGCCCGATGGCTGATTGAGGCATGGTGGTTGCGACGATTACTCTTGATCGACGAAGCACGATCGGCTCCGCGTCCCGATGGTCGAGGAGATTGCCGCTGGCGTCGGAGCAACTGATCAGGAGGTCGTCGTGACCGTGAGCGTTCGGGATGTCGCCGCTGCCGCGGGTGTCTCGGTGGGCACGGTCTCGAATGTGCTCAACCGTCCCGACATCGTCGCGCCCGCGACGGTCGAGCGCGTCCAGGCGGCCATCGACTCGCTGGGCTTCATCCGCAACGATGCGGCACGTCAGCTGCGGGCGGGCAAGAGCCGGACCATCGGCATGGTCGTGCTGAACGTCGGCAACCCCTTCTTCACCGACGTGGCTCGTGGTGCGGAGGTGCGTGCGAGTGCGGCCGGTATGAGCCTGCTCCTCGGCAACAGCGACGAGAAGTACGACCGCGAGCTGGCCTACTTTGACCTGTTCGAGGAGCAGCGGGTGCACGGGCTGCTCGTCACGCCGGTGGGCGACGACCTGAGCCGTCTGGAGCGAATCAGCAACAACGGCACGCCGGTGGTGCTTGTCGACCGTGAGGCCGATCCCAGCGCTTTCTCGTCTGTCTCGGTGGACGACGTCAGCGGGGGATTCCTCGCGACCCGCCACCTGCTGGACACGGGCCGTCGTCGGCTCGCCTTCGTCGGTGGGCCGGCGTCGATGCGTCAGGTCGCGGATCGTCTCGCGGGCGCCCGTCGGGCGGTCTCCGAGGAGTCCGGAGCCACGCTCGAGCACATCCCGACCGATTCGATGACCGTCGAGCACGGGCGCGCCGCGGGCGAATGGATTCGTCTGCGCAGTCGGTCCGATCGGCCGGAGGCCGTCTTCGCCGGCAACGATCTGGTCGCGTTGGGAGTGCTCCAGGGCCTCATGATGCACAACGACGTGCGCGTACCGGAGGACGTGGCCCTCATCGGCTACGACGACATCGACTTCGCCAGCGCCGCGGTCGTGCCACTGTCATCCATCAGGCAACCGCGAATGCTGATCGGGCACACCGGAGTGGACCTCCTGCTGCGGCTGGCCGATGAGGGCGCCGACCACGAGCGGGTCGTCTTCCAGCCGGAGCTCGTTGTCAGGTCGTCGACAGCCGGGTGAGCCGGTCGTCGTCCGGTCACAGATCCAGCCGGATGACCCTGCCCCCGAGCGCCCACTCGGTGAGGTAGACCGCACCCGTCGGGCCCACCGCCAACCCGTGGGGGCTGTTGAGGCATCCCTCGCGGAACTCGGGTGCGACCACCTCGCCGTCGACGACCCGGTTGGGCCAGCCCTCCCGGTCGCTCCCGTGCGAGTCCGCAACGATCACGTGCACACGATCGTTGCGGTCGATCCGCAGCAGCGCTCCCCGCAGGTCGGTCACCAGCAGGTCGTCCCCCCGCAGCGCCAGTGAACTCGGGGTGGGCATCGCGTCATCGGTGACCGCCCTGACGAACTCCCCATCGAGGGTGAGGAAGACCACTCGCTGGTTGCCGCGATCGGCGATGGCCACGAGCGGCTCGGGGCCGCGGTGGTCGATCGCGATGCCGTGCGGGCAGTCGAAGCGCATCCCCGAAGTCGAGCCGTCGATGGTGCGGGTGTCTCCCGTCCCGCTCACCCGGTGCACCAGGCTGCGACCGTATCCGTCCGCTATCCAGAGGTCGCCGCGGTGGGCCGTGGCACCCGTCACGACGGCCGTCGAGGTGGGTTTCCATTGCTCCGCAAGGCCGTCGGTCCCCGGTTCCGTCAGGCGCGCAAGCATCGTGCCGTCGACCCTGATCCTGGTGAGCTGCCCGGACTGCCCCAAGGGGCCGGGGTCAGCGATCCACAGTTCGTTTCCGTCCGCACCCTCGATCGCTTCGATACCGTGCGCGTGTGCGGAGCCGGTCCACACGCCGTCGATGTCCCCGGTGTGCTCGTCGAGCAGCAGGAGCTCGCCTCCGCCGCTCGCCGAGATCACCAGCCGCCCGTCGGCGAGAACACCGATGCCCGAATGGGACCACCGATCCGTCGGAGTTCCCAGCAGCAGGGTCGTCCAGCCGACGGCGCTCAGCTCCACTCCACGATCACGGAGCCGGCGCTGTAGGTGGCCACCGGGTGGGCGAACGGCAGGGGGTTCAGTTGCTCGGCACTCACGAGCTTCACCGCGGGCAGAGCGGCGAGGAGTTGCCCGACCGCCTCACGTATCTCGATGCGCGCGATCTGCTGGCCGAGGCATCCGTGGATGCCGTGCCCGAACCCCAGGTGCCCGAACGCATCCCGCGTGATGTCGAACTCGTCGGGGTTCTCGAACCGCTGCGGATCGCGGTTCGCTGCCACCGCTGAGACCGAAACCGACTCACCGGCGGCGAAGCGGGTGTCGCCGAGCTCGACATCCTCGGTAGCAGTTCGCGCGAACAGGGCGACGAACATCGTCCCGTATCGCATGAATTCCTCGACGGCTCCTCCCATGAGGTCCGGGTCGTCGCGCAGGGCGGCGAGCTGGTCGGGATGCCGCAGCAGAGCGAGCAGGCTGGTGGCCATCATGTAGGCGGCGGCGTCGCGACCGGAGATCATGAGCACGAGGGCGACCCAGTCGATCTCTCCCGCGCTGAGGTCGGATCGGATGAGATCGCTCAGCACGTCTTCATCGAGATCGGTGCGCTTCTGCTCGATGACGGCCCGCGCGAACAGCACACGATCCTGCACGGGCGCCTCGCTCAGGAAAAGGCGGGCGAACTCGTCAGCACGGGCGTCGGGGATACCCAGGATCAGGCGATGCACGGCGGCCGAGATCGGCGCTGCGAATTCGGCCATGAGGTCGGCGGGCGATCCCACGGTGAGGAGGTGAGCCACCTGGCGAGCGACGATGGCGGCGATCGCGGGTTGCTGTGAACGTCCGGCGCGCACAGAGAAGCGTGCCATGAGGATCCGCCGCACGCGGCTATGCGCCTCACCATCCAGGAAGAGCAGGTTCGCTACTCTCTTCGAGGCCAGCGCCTCGTCGTCAAGGTAGGGCAGTTCGGGGCCGCCGGGGATGGTCTCACCCGGGATGCGTTGGGGCTGCTGGCTGAACCGCGGATCCTCCAGCACCCGCCGGGCCAGCTCGTGGCGCGTGACGATCCAGCCGTCGTGCCCGTCGGTGTAGTGCAGCGGCGTGGCTGGGCCTTCCTCGCGCCACTCACCGAGCACGGGGGACGGCTCGAGTGGTGTGCCGTCGGTGGGCAGCACTCGCGGGTGCACCGGGCATCCGGTCGGGGTCGTGGTCATCGGTGGGGTCCTCTCATCGGTGGGCAGGGGCGAGGTCGTCGAAGCGTGCCCGCTCCTGCCGGAACTCGCGCGGCATGTTCCAGCCGACCAGTCCGGTCGGGCGGCCATCGTGCAGGGTGGCGCCGACGAACCGCCGGTCGTCCAGGGAGCCGGCCAGCAGTGTGAGGGGCAGGTCGGCGTTCAGTCGGCCGTGGACCACGATGCGCTGGGAGAACAGTTCCGTCCAGTGGAAGGGCACTATCGGGGGGCTCGGTTCGCCGGTTGCGATGGAGCGCGCCACCGCGAGCGCCTGCTCGATAGCGGTGGCTTGATGCTCCACCCGGCGAGCGAGGCCTGCGTCGGGGTCGTACCACCGCGCGACGTCGCCCACGGCCCAGACACCGGGCGCTGCGACACCGTGCTCATCGCACAGCACTCCATCGCTGATGTCCAAATCGGTACCGACCAGCGCTTCGACGCGGGGTGTGCTGCCTACAGCCGCGACGACCGTGGTCGCAGGCACCACCGAGCCGTCGGCGAGCATCACCCCGGTGACCGAGCCGGTGGTCGCAACGCCGACCGGCTCGCAACCCAGCCGCAGGTCGACGCCGTTCTCCCGCAGCACGCTCTCCACGAGCGAAGCGAGATGCTCCCCGGTGCGTCCCAGCCTCACATGGCGGCTGCGTCCCAGCACGGCCACGTCATGCCCGAGTTGCCGGATGCCAGCGGCCAGCTCGAGCCCGAGAACTCCAGCCCCGATCACGGCGACCGGTCCCGGACGGTCGAGTTGAGCTCGCAGACTCCGCGAATCCTCCACGGTCCGCACGGTGTGGATGCTGCCGGCCGGGTACGTGCCAGCCGGTCGACGTGCACTGACTCCCGTCGCGATCACGAGGTGCTCGAAGGACAGCCAGTCGGCGCCGACAAGAACTCTTCGCGCCACGAGATCGACGGTCGACGCGCTGACCCCGCGCAGGTACCGGATGTCCCTGAGCTGGAGGTCGTCGCCCCGGCAGAGGTGGATGTCGTCTTCGTTCAGTCGTCCGGACAGCAGCTGCTTCGACAGAGGAGGTCTGCTGTACGGCGCCCGGTCCTCGTCGCCGACGAGTGTGACTGGGTCTTCGTAGCCATCGTCCCGGAGGTTCAGCGCCGTGGTGACCCCGGCAACACCAGCGCCCAGTATGAGGGTTCCGGCACCGGCCCGGTCGGTCACTCCGACTCGTCGACGACGATCACCCGGGCCGGGCAGAGGGCCGCAGCGCGCCGCGTGGCGGCATGCTCTGGTTCGGAGGGTGCAGCGTTCAGGAGCATCACAATGCCGTCGTCATCCTGGTCGAACACATCCGGGGCCACCAGGGCGCACTGACCGGCGCCGATGCAGGCTGCGGTGTCGACGTTGACTCTCACGAGTTTCCTTCCCTGCGCTCGCCGACGGCGACGATCACCCCACAACGGTACGAGTCAGACGAGGGATGGTGCCATGCGCCGATCGAGCAAATCTTGGACGATTCGCGCAGCGATCCTTCTCTCTTCCCGCCGATTGCTTGCACGGGTAGCCTTGTGACATGGATAGGACGGCGGTGAGCCCGGTCGACCAGGGGCCCGAAGCCGGTGGTCCTGTTGTCATCGGCGCCAACTGGTACCGCTTCCGGGTAGACCAGCGCATCCGTGTGGCCCGCATCGAGAGCGTGTGCTTCCTCTGGGTGGTGCAGGGCTCGGGAAGCGTGACGACCGGTGGGCGTACTCACTCCCTCTCCACCAGCACCGTTCTGCGACTGCCGTGGGGTCACGACGTCGACTACGAGCCCCACGGTACGACGCCGCTTCACATCGGCACTGTTCACCTCGTCCCCTGGCACAGCCTTGCGGTTGCGGTGGAGCCGCGGGTGGCGTTCCGGGCCGACGACCCACTGCTCGGTGTGCCCTGGCGCCGGGGGCCGGCAGAGCCCGGGATCGCGGCCGAGCTGCCGAGTCGCTCCGTGCCGGGTCGGAGCATCATCGGACTCGCCTCGTACTGCGTCGAACGGTTCCTGACCGGCCGCACCGAGGAGCCGGCTCTGCGTGCGCTGGGCGGGCTGATCGCTGAGGAGAGCGGACTCGAGCCCGCGCGCGAAACCGAGCCCACGGCTACGCCGGTCGCCCTGCAGGCGATGACGGAGCACATCCTCAGCCGACTGGATCAGCCGCTCACCGTCGCCGAGGTCGCCCGAATCGGCGACTGCAGCACGGCAACGGCCGAGCGTCTGTTCTCGCGCTACACCGGCCACTCCGTCGTCTCCTGGACCCGCCATCGCAGGATGCAGGAGGCGGCGATCCTGCTGCGCACAACGGGGCTTCGCGTCACCGAGGTCGCCAGACGAGTGGGGTTCAGCGACCCCGCGTACTTCTCCCGGGTGTTCTCCGCCGTGCACGGAACGCCTCCGAGCCGGTACACGGAAGGACAGCTGCGCCCCTGATTCGCTACATCCCGGTCACCATGATCTCGCGCATGTAGGGCGCGATGATCGACTGGGAGACCTTGCAGTCGACCACCCACACTCCATCGGATCCGTCGGCCAGCCATCGCTCAAGAGCGTCGAGGTCGTCGAGGGTACGCACGGTGAGTCCGTGGGCGCCCAGTGCACTCCCGACAGCGGCGAAGTCGACGTCGTCGATCAGCATGGGGGTCGCGGAGAGGCCCTTCGAACCGTATTGGTGCATCTCCGCCCCGTAGCCAGCGTCATTCACCACGATGACCACACCCCGCCGGGTCGCGGCGATGAACGACTGGAGGTCGGAGAGCGCCATCAGCCCGCCACCGTCACCGGTCGCCAGAATGATGGTGGAGTCGGGTGCCGCCACGGCCGCACCGACACCGCTGGCGAACCCGAGACCGATCGTCTGGAGCGCTGTGCCGACCATGATCAAGCGGTTCGGCGCTGGAATGCGCAGATACCCCGGAGCCCAGCCGATGAAGTGTCCGCCGTCCTGCACCACCACCCGATCGAGCGGCAGAGCGCGGTCGAGACGCTGAAAGACATTGCGGGGGTCGAGCCGCGCGTCCTCCAGCACCGCGACCTCACCGACCATCGAGCTCAGGCCGCGCGGCACCTCACCTGCGGTGGCCCGCCACGGCGTGATCGCTCGATGCCCCGCCAGCCGATCGCACAGGGCTCGACCGACGTCGACGGCGTCTCCAACGAGAAGCAGGTCGGTCACCGGGTGGCGTGACTCGGGGTCGGTATCGATCTGGATGACCGTGGCCGCCGGATCGAGCAACGATCCGAACCGCATCGTGAACTGGTTCAGCCGGGCACCCACGACGAGCACCACATCGGCCTCGTGCATGAGGGCGGCGGACTCGTGACTGCCGAAGCCACCCGCGATACCGAGGTTCCAGGGCGAGTCACCGAAGAGACCGGCTCCGAGTGCGGATGTCGCAGTCAGGGCGCCCACGCAGTCGGCGAGTTCACCGAGCACTTCTCCCGCCTGAGCGAGCCACGCGCCCCGCCCGGCGAGGATCAGTGGCCGGGCGGCACCGGCGAGCGCGGCGGCGGCAGCCGCGATCTCGTCGGCGTCGAGGGGTGCTGCGGGGGCGTCATCCGCAACCCACGGGGTCGGCGCAGTGGTCGGATCGGCGATGATGGCGCGGCCGATGTCGTAGGGAACAGCAAGTACCACGGGCATCCGGGTCGACCGGGCGAGCGCGACGGCCCGTTCCGTCTGGCCCTGTGCATCGATCCTGTCCACAGTGATCGTGGCGGCACCGACCGCGGAGGCAAGGGCGGTCTGGTCAACATCCCAGTCCCGCATCCCCGATTCCGGGGCGCAGCCGACGATCACGACGAGGGGGATGCGCGCGCGCACCGCCTCGGCGAGCGGGGTGATGAGGTTGGTGAATCCAGCCCCGTAGGTCGCCGTGGCCGCGGCCAGCCGCCCGCAGGCGCGAAAGTAGGCGTCCGCGGCCGCGACGGCGGCCGCCTCGTGGCGCACGGGCGTGAAGACCGCGGACGTGGTCTCCAGAGCGTCGAGGAAGTAGGCGTTGCCGTTGCCCATCACTCCGAAGACGTCGTGGACATGGGCTGACAGGGTCGTCGCAATGACCGCAGAAACAGAAGGCATCGGTGCTCTCAAGATCTGAAACGGAAGGGTGTCCGTATATGTCTCGCGAGCGAACTCGATGCTTATTGCCCCTTTTTCGGGCAACGACGCGGGGCGTCTGACAGCTCCTACGTTAGCGCGAATCGGCCCCCTCCGCCGGTCGCGTGGAATGCCGGCGGCGGCGAAGGGGTTGTTTGGCTACATGCCACTCACAGGGGAATATGAACCGAGCACGTCCGACTGGGCGCGCAAGCAGGCGGAGCTGTACGAGGCATCCGGCGGCACCGAAGGCGTCGACCTGCGCGGTCGGCGCGTCATCGTTCTGACCAGCGTCGGCGCGAAGACCGGCAAGCTGCGCAAGACCGCGCTCATGCGGGTGGAGCACGACGGGGTGTACGCGGTCGTCGCGTCGCTGGGCGGTGCGCCGAAGCATCCGGTCTGGTACTTCAACATCACGAAGAACCCGCACGTCGAGCTGCAGGACGGCCCCGACAAGAACGACTACCTGGCCCGCGAGGTCACCGGCGACGAGAAGGCCGTGTGGTGGCAGCGCGCTGTCGAGGCGTGGCCCGACTACGCGGCATACCAGGAGAAGACCGACCGGCAGATCCCGGTGTTCGTGCTGGAGCCGATGCGCTAGCGCCGGTACTCGAGCCAGCGCTCGGCCAGCCCGCGCCAGGCCTCGGCGGGGATGCCCTCGGCGAAGCCGAGGCCGTGGGCGCCGCGCTCGAAGACGTGGAAGTCGTGCGGCGCCGCGTTGCGGGCCAGCGCCGTCGCCAGCGCGTAGGAGTGGTCGGCGATGGCGACCGACTTGTCTTCGCCGGTCGTCCAGATGAACATCGGCGGCGCATCCGGGGTCACCAGACGTTCGAGGGATGTCGCGCGCTTGAGTCGGCGCGATGGCCGCGGGCCGAGCAGCTGGTCGCGTGAACCGCGGTGGGTGTCGGCCAGCATCGTGACCACGGGGTAGCAGAGCACCGAGAAGTCGGGGCGCTCGCCGCCCGCGAGAGTGAGAGCGGCGTGACCGGCGAGGTGCCCGCCCGCGGAGAAGCCGAGCACTCCGACGATCTCGACGCCCGACGCGCGCTCGGCCGCGATCTCGGCCCGCACCACATCGAGGGGCCCCGGATGCCGCGTCTGCACCGGATACTCGACGACGCGAGCACGCCAGCCGATGCCGCGGAGCCACTCGGCCACGGGCTCGCCCTCGTGGGGTGCGAGCCGGGAATAGCCGCCGCCCGGCAGCACGAGGATGATCGGCGAGGTCTCGGTCACAGACGAAACCCTAACGCGGTGAAACACCACCGCAACACGACAGCCGTAGGCTCATGCCATGGCTGACCTGTTCGATGGCTATGGCGCCACCGCCACCACGAGACCGGGCACGCCTCCGTGGGACGAGATGTTCGCGTCTCCGGGCACCGCCCGAGCCTCCTACAAGGAGATTCACGCGACCCTCGCGCAGATGACTCAGGCGGAGCTGCGCGGCCGCACCGATGCCCTCGCCAGCTCCTATCTGGCCCAGGGTGTCACCTTCGACTTCGCGGGCGAGGAGCGTCCGTTCCCGCTCGACGCGGTGCCGCGCGTGATCGACCAGGCCGAGTGGGTCGAGGTCGAGGCGGGTATCAAGCAGCGCGTCCGCGCGCTCGAGGCCTTCCTCGCCGACATCTACGGTCCGCAGAACGCGGTCAAGGACGGCGTCATCCCGGCCCGACTGGTCACGAGCTCGGCGCACTTCCACCGCGAGGCGGCCGGTATCGAGCCGGCCAACGGTGTGCGCATCCAGGTCTCGGGCATCGACCTGATCCGTGACGAGCAGGGCGGATGGCGCGTGCTCGAAGACAACGTGCGGGTGCCCAGCGGTGTCAGCTACGTGATCTCCAACCGCCGTGTCATGGCCCAGACCCTCCCCGAGCTGTTCGTGTCGATGCGGGTGCGGCCGGTGGGGGATTACCCGCACAAGCTGCTGCAGGCGTTGCGGGCATCCGCCCCCGGTGGCGTCGAGGACCCGACGGTGGTCGTGCTGACCCCCGGTGTCTACAACTCCGCCTACTTCGAGCACACGCTGCTCGCCCGCCTCATGGGCGTCGAGCTCGTCGAGGGCCGCGACCTGTTCTGCTCCGGCGGCCGGGTCTGGATGCGCACCACCGCGGGTCCCACGCGCGTCGACGTGATCTACCGCCGGGTCGACGACGAGTTCCTTGACCCGCTGCAGTTCCGCGCCGACTCGATGCTCGGCAGCCCCGGCCTGCTGCTCGCCGCGCGCCTCGGCAACGTCACGATCGCCAACGCGGTCGGCAACGGTGTCGCCGACGACAAGCTGGTCTACACCTACCTACCCGACCTCACGCGCTACTACCTCGGCGAGGACTCGATCCTCAAGAACGTCGACACCTGGCGGCTCGAAGACCCGGGAGCCCTCGAGGAGGTGCTCGACCGCCTGCACGAGCTCGTGGTCAAGCCCGTCGACGGTTCCGGCGGCAAGGGCCTCGTGATCGGCCCCGCGGCATCCGCCGACGAACTCGCCGAACTCAAGGGCAGGCTGCTGCGCGACCCGCGCGGCTGGATCGCCCAGCCGGTGGTGCAGCTGTCGACGATCCCCACCCTCGTCGATGACGGGATGCGCCCGAGGCACGCCGACCTCAGGCCCTTCGCGGTCAACGACGGCAACGACGTCTGGGTGCTGCCCGGCGGACTCACGCGAGTGGCACTGCCCGAGGGCGAGCTCGTGGTCAACTCGTCGCAGGGTGGCGGCTCGAAGGACACGTGGGTCGTCGGCCAGGATCCGCTGATGGTCACGCGCCACTCGATTCAGGGGCTGGTTGCCGGGCAGGCCGCCGCGACCGAGGCCATCTCGATCATCACGCCCGAGATGCTCAAGGCCTCGCAGCAGGACCACGCACCGCACGATCGCCCGCTCGGTCACGGGCAGCAGGAGCAGCAGCAGCAGCAAGCACAGGACGGCGGATCGAGCCTGTCGAGATCTCAGCCGCGGGATCGCGTCGGTGAGGTTTCGATACGGCCCTCGGCCTACTCAACCCGCGAGGTCGCCGAGGGCGGTGCCGAATGCTGAGCCGAATCGCCGAATCACTGTTCTGGATCGGGCGCTACATCGAGCGCTCCGACGGCACCGCACGCATTCTCGATGTGCACCTCCAGCTCCTGCTCGAGGACCCGTGGATCGAGGAGGACCTCGCCTGCCGTTCCCTGCTGAGCGTGATGGGCAGCCAGGCACCGGATGACGCGGTGCTCACCCGACAGGACATCCTCTCGATCCTCGCGGTCGACCGCTCCGAGCCCGCGTCCATCGCCTACTCCCTGGGGGCGGCCCGCGAGAACGCCCGCCGCGCCCGCGAGATCGTCTCCACAGAGCTGTGGGAGTGCCTCAACACGACCCGCGCCCGGATGCCTCGCAAGGTCTCGAGCGACAAGGTGCACGAGTTCTTCGGCTGGGTGCGCGAGCGCTCGGCGCTGGCCGTGGGCATCATCGAGTCGGCGACGAGCCGCGACGAGGCGTGGCAGTTCTTCACGTTGGGTCGCTCGATAGAGCGCGCCGACATGACGGCCCGCCTGCTCGCCACTCGCAGCCTGACCGAGGCATCCGGACCCAGCTGGACCACGATCCTGCGTTCGTGCGGCGCGTACGAGGCGTATCTGCGCACCTACCGTGGCGTGCCGAGTGCGCGCAACGCCGCGGAGTTCCTGCTGCTCGATCGACTGTTCCCGCGCAGCATCCTGTTCTCGGTCACGCGGGCCGAGCAGTGCATGCGCGATATCGAGCCGCGCGCCGACCGGGTCGGCGTATCTGATCAGGCGCAGCGCCTGCTCGGGCAGATCCGCAGCGAGCTCGAGTACCGTCCCATCTCCGAGATCCTCGTCGACCTCACCCTGCACATGGACAACGTGCAGCTGGCGACCAGCGCCGCGTCCGAGGCGATCCGGCAGCGTTACTTCCCGACCAACGCGGCGCCGAGCTGGGTGGGGGAGACCTCGTGAACCGGCTGCGCATCAAGCACATGACGGGCTTCCACTACGGCGGCGACGTCACGGCGTCATACAACGAGGCCCGGATGCTGCCGGTCAGCTCCGACGGGCAACTGGTGCTGTTCTCCAACCTCGAGATCCTCCCGATCTCGAGTCACCACAACTACGTGGACTACTGGGGATCCCGCGTCTCGTCGTTCGAGATCCTCACCCCGCACAAGGAGCTCGCCCTCACGGCGACGAGCCTCGTCGAGGTGCGGCCCCGGCCGCACGCGGATGACGCGATCGGCTGGGATGACCTGGCGATCGCCGTCGAACGCGCCACCGAGACCGTCGAGCAGCTCAAGCAGACCCGGCGCACCGCGCCTCCTGCCGAGGTCGTCGATCTGGCCCGGGAGATCGCCGCCAAGCACACTAACTCCTGCGACGCCGCGCTGGAGATCTCCACGGCCATCGGTGACGCCGTGCAGTACATGCAGGGTGTCACCGGGGTTCACTCGACCGCCGCCGAGGCGTGGGCCGTGCGCAAGGGAGTCTGCCAGGACATCGCGCACCTGGCGCTCGGCGCACTGCGATCCGTCGGCATCCCGGCCCGGTATGTCTCCGGCTACCTGCACCCCAAGCCCAGCGCTGGCATCGGGGAGACCGTGGCGGGCGAGTCGCACGCGTGGGTGGAGTGGTTCTGTGGCGGCGAGTGGCGCGGCTTCGACCCGACCAACCTCATCGACATCGGCGACCGCCACGTGCTGGTCGGTCGCGGTCGTGACTACAACGACGTGCCGCCGCTGCGCGGCGTCTACGCCGGGCCGTTCGGCTCGACCCTCTTCGTGACCGTGGAGATCACCCGCGAGGCTTAGCGTATGACAAATGTCTTACGCTCGCGGTAGTCTGTGCTCGTGACTGTCGTGAATTTTCGAACGGATGAGGCATCCGACCGTGCGCTCGCCGAACTCACCGCCGACGGCACCAGTACGTCTGCCGCAATCAGGCAGGCGCTTCTCGACTCGGTTCGTGTCCGCAAGAGGGAGCAGATGAGGATGGAAGCGTCGATGCTTGTGGACGACGCCGAAGATCGAGCGGAGAGCGCCGCGATACTGGCCCACATGGAAGAGCTTCGTGCGCGGTGACATCCACGAGCTGAAGGCGCCGCGGGGTGCTCGAGGACACGAGCAGTCCGGTGCCCGCTACGCGGTCGTGGTGCAGTCGGATGACCTGCCGCTATCCACGCTCCTGGTCGCCCCGACGTCGAGTTCGGCGCGCGCGTCATCCTTCAGGCCGGTCATCTCAATCGGCGACGAGCGCACCCGGGTGCTCGTCGAGCAGATCGCTGCGGTCGATCCGGGTCGCTTGGGTAAGCTCGTCGGCCGAGTGGGCCGGACCGAGCTCTCCGCCATCGGCGACGCGATGCGGTTGGTGCTCGAACTCGACTGAAAGCGCTCAGCTCGTGCGGTCGGTGGTCGACTCGACGATCGCGATCTCCTGCGTTGCCAGCTCCCGGTCCTCGGGTGACGACGGCGCGGCGGGGCGCGGAACGGCCGACTCGGCGATGAGGCGGTTGCGGCGGCGGAGCATCCAGAACCCGGCGATCGCAGCCGCGATCAGACCGGATGCCGCGCCGATCGCGAGCGCCCAGCGCGGGCCGTACACGTTGGCGACCCAGCCGACGATCGGCGCACCGATGGGGGTGCCGCCGGCGAAGATGGCGAGGTAGAGCGCCATCACCCGGCCACGGAACGCCGGGTCGGTCGTGGTCTGCACGTAGGCGTTTGCCGTCGTCATCATGGTCAGCGAGGCGACGCCGATGAGCACGAGGGTGAGCGCGAAGAGCCAGTAGGTGGGTGCGATGGCACCCAGCACGCAGGCCAACCCGAATGCAGCGGATGCTGCAACCGCCACCACGAGTCGAGCTCTGGTTCGCCGTGCCGCGAGCAGCGAACCGGTCACAGCACCGGCCGCCATGATCGACGACAGCAGCCCGAACTCGGTCGCCCCTTTGCCGAACTCGACCGTGGACATCGTGGAGATGAAGATGGGGAAGTTGAAGCCGAACGTTCCCACGAGGAACACCGCGACCAGCGTGACCACGAGGTCGCCACGGGTGCGCACGTAGTGCAGGCCGTCACGGATCTGGCCTCGAGCTCGGATGAGGCGAGGGGAGGCGACGAGCTCGTTGCGCCGGATGAAGGCGAGTGAGGCGAGCACGCCCGCGAACGACAGCGCGTTGATCAGGAAGACCGGACCGGAGCCGATCCACGCGATGAGCACGCCCGCGACGGCGGGGCCGACCAGCCGGGCACTCTGGAACGAGGTCGAATTGAGGGCGACAGCGTTCGAGAGGTCGGCGTCCGTGACGAGCTCCGACACGAAGGCCTGGCGGGCGGGCGCGTCGATCGCGGTCGCGATGCCCAGCAGCAGCGCGAAGACGTACACCTGCCAGAGCTGCGCGTGGCCGGAGACGACCAGCAGCCCGAGGCCCAGAGCAAGCGCGCACTGGATGCCCTGGGTCCACATGAGCAGGCGCCTGCGGTCGAAGCGGTCGGCCATGAGTCCCGCCACGGGCATGAGCAGCAGGAGTGGACCGAACTGCAGTGCCATCGTGATGCCCAGAGCCGCGGCATCCCGGTCGGTCAGTTCGGTGAGGACGATCCAGTCCTGGGCGGTGCGCTGCATCCAGGCACCGGTGTTGGAGACGAGTGCGCCGGCGAACCACAGGCGGTAGTTGAAGACCCGCAGGGATCGGAACATCGCACTCACGAGTCGGCGAGGGTGCGCAGGATGGGTGTCGCGGCGTCGAGCGCCTGCCGCTCGGCCGTCGACAGCGAGGCGAGCTGCCGCGAGAACCAGGCGACGCGCCGGCGCTGAGTCTCGACGACGAGCGCGCGAGCCCGATCGGTCAGGGTGATGAGCACCTTGCGACCGTCGTCGGGGGAGGACTCGCGCACGATCAGCCCGTTGTTCTCGAGCGCGTTGACGGTGCGGTTCATCGAGGGCGGGGTGACCCGTTCGTGCTCGCTGAGGGCACCCAGGGTCTGCGCCCCGTGCTTGGTGAGAACGAAGAGCACCGAGAGCTGGCCGTCGGTGACATCCTCATCGGCGCGCTCCAGGCGCATCCGTCGGGCCAGCCGCATGATGGCGATGCGCAGCTCATCATCCAGGTCGTCGGTCACAACTCGTTAGCCTAGCAAATTAGCCATGCTAACTAAAGCGCGGGGGCCGTTTCGCCCCCGTACGATAGGGCTGAGCGAGGAGGCTCCGTGTCGAAGACCACCGTTGAGAGAACCGACCACTCGTACGTCGACGCCCACGGCGTGACAATTCACTACTACGTGTGGAAGGCGCCCAAGGCGAAGGCCGTTGTGCAGCTCGCCCACGGCCTCGGCGACCACGCGCTGCGCTACGACCACGTCGCGCAGGCCCTCGCTCAGGCCGGCTACAGCGTCTACGCGGACGACCATCGCGGTCACGGCGAGACCGGCATCACGCAGCACGGTGGAGACAAGTCCCGACTCGGACGCCTCGGCCCCGGCGGTCTGCGCGCGACCATCGCCGCGCTGCAGCAGTTCACCACGATCATCCGCGCCGAGAACCCCGGCCTCCCGCTCGCGCTGCTCGGACACTCCTGGGGCTCGCTCATGGCGCAGACGATCGTCAACACCCACGCCGAGGCCTACGAGGCGGTCGTTCTGACTGGCACCGCCTACCGCACGCTCACCGACATGAACGGCGGCGACCTCAACAAGGGGTACGCCACGCCCAACGAGTGGCTGAGCCGTGACCCGTCCGTGGCGAAGGCCTTCGCCGACGATCCGAAGACCTTCTACGCCGACACCCTCAAGTTGTTCGGCCTGGGCGACGCCCTGCGCCTGCTGGGCAAGCCGGCGAAGAAGCTGGGCCGCGACATCCCGATTCTCATCATGATCGGAAGCGCCGACTCGCTCGGAGGCGAGAAGAGTGTCGCCAAGCTCGCCTCGGACTACGTCACGCGTTCGGGTCTCTCCGACGTCGAAGCCATCGTCTACCCGGATGCGCGCCACGAGATCTTCAACGAGACCAACCGCGACGAGGTCATCGCCGACCTCGTGGCCTGGCTGGACGCGCGCCTGACCGCATGACCTCTGTCTTCACCGAGATCCTGCGAGGCAACTCGCCGGGTCGCTTCATCTGGCGGGATGACACCTGCTTCGCAATCCTCACGATCGAGCCGCGCAAACCGGGGCACACCCTGGTGATGCCGCTCGAGGAGGTGGACAACTGGCTCGACCTCAGCGAGGACGTCGCCCAGCACATCTTCCGGGTGGGCAGGCTGATCGGCCTCGCCCAGCGCGAGGAGTGGGGGTCGCCGCGAGTCGGCGTCATGTACGAGGGCTACATGGTTCCGCACTCCCACCTGCACGTCTGGCCGTCGTGGACGGTGTTCGAGTACAGCCACACGGGCATCCAGCGCAACGCCGAGCCCGCCGACCTGGATGCCGCGGCCCTGCGCCTGCGTGCCCGGCTGGTCGCGAACGGGCACGGGGAGTTCGTGCCCGCAGATTGAATAGCCGCGAAGCGGCGTATCGAAATCGTGGCGGGTTTCGGTACGCGGCCTTCGGCCGCTACTCAACCCGCGACTGATTAGGCTTGCCTCATGCACGGCGAGTTCAAGGTTCCTGGCGGCAAGCTCGTCGTCGTCGACCTCGAAACCACCGACGGGGTCATCCACGACTTCCGTCTTGCCGGCGACTTCTTCCTCGAGCCCGACTCGGCCCTCGCGGCCATCAACGCGGCAGTGAACGGTCTGCCCGCGGATGCCGACGCCGCCCGCATCGCCCGGGCGATCCAGGCCGGGCTTCCGGATGACGCGTCCCTGTTGGGCTTCACGCCCGACGCCGTCGCCACGGCGATCCGCCGTGCGCTCGCGAGTGCCACGGGGTGGCGGGACTACGACTGGCAGCTCATCATGGGGCCTGCCCTCGACCCCGTCGTGCAGATGGCTCTCGACCAGGTGCTCGCCGAGGAGGTCGGTGCCGGTCGCCGCAAGCCGACGCTGCGCATCTGGGAGTGGGAGAAGCCGGCAGTCGTGATCGGCAGCTTCCAGTCGGTGAAGAACGAGGTCGATCTCGACAACGCCAAGAAGTACGGCTTCGACATCGTGCGCCGCATCTCCGGCGGTGGCGCGATGTTCATGGAGGCCGGATCGGTCATCACCTACTCGATCTACGCACCCACCGAGCTCGTGCAGGGCATGAGCTTCGCCGACTCGTACGCCTTCCTCGACGAGTGGGTGATCATCGCTCTCAAGGCACTCGGCATCGAGGCCAGCTACGTGCCGCTCAACGACATCGCCAGCCCCACCGGCAAGATCGGCGGCGCAGCTCAGAAGCGCCTCGGCAGCGGTGCCGTACTTCACCACGTCACCATGAGCTACGACATGGACGGCGACAAGATGGTCGAGGTGCTGCGCATCGGCCGGGAGAAGATGAGCGACAAGGGCACCAAGAGCGCCAACAAGCGCGTCGACCCCCTGCGCACGCAGACCGGCCTGCCCCGGGCCGAGATCATCGAGAAGATGGTCGGCACCTTCCGCGGCCTCTACGGACTCACCCCGAGCGAGATCACGCCGGAGGAGCTGGCCCAGGCGCAGCAGCTCGTGACCGAGAAGTTCGGTACCGAGGAATGGCTGCAGCGGGTGCCGTGAGGACGCGCGCCGTCGTACTGTCCACGAGCCTGGGAGTGCTGCTCGTGGTGGGTGTCGTCGCCTCCGCGATGCTCGGGCAGCTGGCGGTCAGCCCCGCCGAGGTCGTGGGCTCGGTGTTGCGGGCGGTGGGCATCCCGAACTCGTGGGCACCGACCGACCCGATCGTCGAGTCGACGCTGTGGGTCGTGCGGTTCCCGCGGATCGCCATGGCGCTCACGGTGGGGGCGGCGCTCGCCGTGGCGGGCGCGGTGATGCAGGCGATCTTCGGCAACCCTCTCGCCGAGCCCGGTGTCGTCGGTGTCTCCTCGGGTAGCGCGCTGGGCGCCGCTATCGCGATCGTGCTCGGCGTCACGGCCTTCGGCACCGGCAGCCTGGCGATCTTCGCGTTCCTCGGCGGTCTCGGCGCGACCCTGCTCGTCTACTTCGTCTCGCGCGCGAACGGTCGCACCGAGGTGGTCACGCTGCTGCTCACGGGAATCGCCATCAACGCGTTCGCCGGGGCGGGGCTCGCCTTCATGCTCTTCGTCGCGGACTCCGGCAGTCGCGAACAGATCGTGTTCTGGCAACTGGGATCGCTCAACGGCTCGCGCTGGAGCGAGGTCGTCATCGTGGCCGTCGTCGGCGTCATCGGTACCGCCATCGCGGTGCTGCTCGGCAAGCGCTACGACCTTCTGGCGCTGGGCGAGCGCAACGCCCGCCACCTCGGGGTGGACGTCGAGCACCTGCGCGTCGGATCGATCGTGCTGGTCGCGCTGCTCACCGGCGTGGCCGTGGCCTTCGTGGGCATCATCGCCTTCGTGGGCCTCGTCGTGCCCCACGTGATCCGCATGGCGATCGGCCCCTCGCACCGCCCGCTCATCGTGGCGAGCGCCTTCGGCGGTGGGGCTCTGCTCGTCTTCGCCGACCTGCTCGCGCGCTCGGTCGTGCCCGGCGCCGACCTTCCGATCGGCCTCCTGACCTCACTGGTCGGTGGACCGTTCTTCTTCTTCCTGCTCTTCCGCCAGCGCCGCCAGAGCGGAGGCTGGGCATGAGCCCCTACTCGTCGCGGGTGATCACGGCAGCAGAGGTGGGAGTCGACCTCGACGGCGTAACCGTCCTGGACGGTGTCAGCCTCGATGTCATCCCCGGGGAGGTGCTGTGCCTGGTCGGGCCCAACGGCGCCGGCAAGTCCACCCTGCTCGCTGTGCTCAGCGGCGAACGGCGGCCCACCCGCGGAACAGTGGCCATCGGGGGGCGTGAGCTCGGCGGCATCCGTCACACCGAACTGGCGCGTCTGCGCAGCGTGCTCACGCAGGAGAACTCGGTGAGCTTCCCGTTCCGCGTCTCCGAGGTCGTGGCGATGGGCCGCGCGCCCTGGGCGCGCACGCTCGAGGGTCGCGACGATGTGCGGGCGGTCACCGAGGCGATGGATGCCACAGACATCCGTCACCTCGCCACCCGCCGCTACACCGCCCTCTCCGGCGGTGAACGCGCCCGTGTCTCGCTGGCCCGGGTTTTGGCGCAACGCGCGGGCACCGTGTTTCTCGATGAGCCGACGGCATCCCTCGACCTCAGACACCAGGAGGACGTCATGCGCATCGCCCGCGGGCTCGCTGCCGAGGGCCGCGCCGTGGTCGTGGTCGTGCACGACCTGTCGCTCGCGAGCGCATATGCCGACCGCCTGGCGCTTGTGGCCGGGGGGCGCCTCGAGGCGATCGGTTCGCCAGCCGAGGTGCTCACCGAGGAGCGGATCGAGCGCGTCTACGGACTGCCGGTCGAGCTGCATCTGGTCGGTGGGCGGCCGGTCGTCGTTCCGACGCGCGGAACGTAAGCTTGCCTCGTGGACTGGCTCATCTTCTTAGGCATTGCGGCGGTCCTCATCGCGCTCGGATTCGTGGCGCAGCACTACGGCTGGATCGATCTCAGCAACAAGAGCCGCACCTCCGGTAAGGCGGGCGGCGGAATCATGGGCATTGGCGACGAGGTGTTCAACCCCTCGCGCTACGAGTCGCAGCTCGAGCTCGACCGCCAGACCATGCTTCCGGCACCAGCGCCACTGCCCGGCGACGGCGACAAGGACATCTACAAGGGCAACGTCAAGATCGACCTGACGGATCCGGCCGATTGAGTAGTCGCGCAGCGGCATATCGAAATCGCCGGTCAGGTTTCGATACGCGCTTCGCGCTACTCAACCAGCGAGTCTCTAGCGCGTCAGCAGATCCTGGTAGTCCTTGTGCTCATCGATCCACTTCTTCATGAACGGGCACAGCGGCACCACCCGATGGTCGGTGTCGGCGCGAATCAGGTTGAGCATGCCGCGAGCGAGCAGGTCACCGAGGCCCTCCCCACGGCGTGACGGATCGATCTCGGTGTGCAGGATCACGATCGAGTCGTCGCGGATGCGGTAGTCAGACAGCCCGACCTGTTCGCCATCCACGAGCAGCTCGAAGCGATTCATCGATACGTCCTGAATCACCTCGCTGGCCATAGGGAAAGCCTACCGAGGCGACCGATCAGGCGCTGTCGCGCACGACGAGGCGCGTCGGCATGACGCGCTCGCGCTCGGGGTGCTCGCCGCGCAGCATGGCCAGCATCATCCGGGCCATCTCGACGCCCATCTCGCGCGACGGCTGGTGCACCGTGGTGATGCCGATCGACCCGCTGGTGGCGGCCGAGCTGTTGTCGAAGCCGACCACCGCGACATCCTCGGGAACCCGGATGCCCCGCTCACGCAGCACGGAGATGGCTCCGGTCGCCATGAGGTCGCTGGCCACGAACAGCCCGTCGATCTCGCCGGACCGGTCGAGCAGCTCGCGCATCGCGGCGGCGCCGCTGGCCAGGGTGAAGTCCCCGTGCACGACCAGGTCGGTGGGCAGGCCCGCCGCGGTGACGGCGTCGATCCAGCCCTGGTGGCGGTCGATCGGCGCCTGCATGTTCTCAGGTCCCGCAATCGTGGCGATGCGTCGCCGACCGAGGTCGATCAGGTACTGGGTGCCCAGCGCGCCGCCGGCGCGGTTGTCGACGTCGACGAAGGAGTTCTCGTGAGCTTCGGGGTGGAACGGTCGCCCACCGAACACCACGGGGATCGTGGCATCGAGGGTCGTGAAGAAGTCGTCGCCCGAGTGGTGCGACACGACGATCGCTCCGTCGACATTGCCGCCGAGCAGGTAGCGGATGGTCTTCTCGGATGGGGCGGACGGGCTCGCCAATTGCAGGTTGAGCACGTAGTCGCTGTCTTCGAGGCCCTGGGTGATGCCCTGCACGATCTCGGAGAAGAACGGGTCGCCGAAGAACCGCGTGGTGTCCTCGGGCACGACCAGGGCGATGGCCATGGTCTGGCGGTTCGCGAGGCTGCGGGCGGCCCGGTTCGGAACGTAGTTCAGTCGTTCGATGGCCGCCGTGACCGCGGTCACGACATCCGGGCGCACGTGCTCCGAGCCGTTGACGACACGCGACACGGTCGACCGTGAAACCCCGGCTTCCGCAGCCACGGCCTCGAGCGTGGGCGCCACCCGTCGGGCGGGCGAATGCAGGGTCATGGGGGCAGTCTAGCCAGCAGAATCGGGCAGCGCGCGCCCAGTGATTATGCGGGTGTAAGCGATTGCGCTGTCCTTCGGTGTACGGGTCTGAGTGTCGTAGTCGACACGCACGATTCCGAAGCGCTTGTCGTAGCCCCAGGCCCACTCGAAGTTGTCCATGAGCGACCAGTAGAAGTACCCGCTCACCGGCACCCCGGCGTCGATCGCGTCGAGGATTGCGGCGAGGTGCGACTCGAGGAACGTCACGCGATCGGCATCGTGGATGGCACCGTCGGCGGCGACAACGTCGGTGTAGGCGGCGCCGTTCTCGGTGACAGCGAGCGAGACACCGGCACCCGAGGTGTACTCCTCGTGCACGCGGATCAGCAGGCGCGTGAGGCCCTCGGGCTGCACCTCCCAGTCCATTGCCGTGACCGGAAGGTCGCGTCGGTGCCAGTGCACCGAGTCGGCGGCCGGGAACGGGGAGCGCTTCGGTCGCGCCGACGGCGCCTGAGTGGTGATCTCGTGGTCGGCGGGCTTCGAGCTCACGGCCTCGCCGTGGTAATAGTTCACCCCGAGCGCGTCGATGGGGGAGGAGATGATCTCGAGGTCGCCCGGCTGCACCACCGACTCGAACCCGAGGCCCGCGACATCCTGAAGCACATCCTCGGGGTAGGACCCGCGGAAGATCGGGTCGAGGAACCAGCGGTTGAACTGGCCGTCGATGCGACGCGCGGCGTCGAGGTCGCCTTCGTCTGACGGGTCGACCGGGTCGGCGACAGTGAGGTTGAGGGTGATGCCGAGCTGCAGGCTCGCGTCGCGGGAGCGCAGCTCCTGCACGGCGAGCCCGTGGGCCAGAAGAAGGTGGTGGGATGCCGCGAGCCCCGCCGCCGGGTCCTGCCGACCTGGAGCGTGCTCGCCGCCGATGTAGCTCAAGAACGACGAGCACCAGGGCTCGTTGAGGGTGGTCCAGGCGGACACGCGGTCGCCGAGGACATCGTGGACACTCGCCGCGTACTCCGCGAACAGGTAGGAGGTGTCGCGGTTGGTCCAGCCGCCCTTCTCCTCGAGCGCCTGCGGCAGGTCCCAGTGATAGAGGGTCAGCCAGGGCATGATGCCCTGCGCCAGCAGCTCGTCGACGAGCCGGGAGTAGAAGTCCAGGCCCTTGGCGTTGACTGCTCCGCCGTCGGGCCGCACGCGCGCCCACGAGGTGGAGAAGCGGTAGGTCTGCAGCCCCAGCTCGGCCATCAGTGCTACGTCATCGCGGTAACGGTGGTAGTGGTCGCACGCCACATCACCGTTGTCTCCACCGACCACTGCGCCGGGCACGCGGCAGAAGGCATCCCAGATCGAGTCGGTGCGGCCGTCCTCGTGGGCGGCGCCCTCGATCTGGTAGGCCGCGGTCGCAGCACCGAAGAGGAAGGTGGGCGGGAACGTGCGGTGAGCGTCTGCGGACATGCCGACAGAGTCCTCTCTGAGATGTAGAGTCACGGCCCGTTAACCCTTGACTGCGCCAGCCATGATACCGCTCACCAGCTGGCGCCCAGCGAAGATGAAGAGCAGCAGCAGCGGAACGGTGGCGAGCACGACGCCGGCGAGCACGATCGAGTAGTCGACGAAGTAGTTCGACTGCAGGAGCGACAGCGCGACGGGCAGGGTGGGGTTCTGCCGGTCGAGCACGATGAAGGGCCAGAAGAAGTTGTTCCAGGCACCCACGAAGATGAACAGGAACAGCATGGCCGCGGCCGGGCGGGCCGCGGGAACGCCCACAGTCCAGAACGTACGGATCATGGTTGCGCCGTCGACTCGAGCTGCCTCGATGAGCTCGTTGGGCACCGCCTGGCGGAGGTACTGCGTCATCCAGAACACTCCGAACGCGCTCGTCAGCGCCGGCATGATGATGGCGCCGATCGATCCGGTCCAGCCGAGGTCGGAGAACAGGATGTACAGCGGCACGACGCCCAGCTGCTGAGGAACGGCCATGGTCGCGACGACGAACGCGAGCAGGGCGGGACCGCCGAGGAAGCGCAGCTTGGCGAATGCCCAGCCCGCCAGCGTGGAGGTGATGACCACCGACGCCGCGATGAGGAACGACGAGTAGATCGAGTTCCAGAGCGCTGCCCAGAAGTTGACGGCGGGGTTCGACACGACCGCGAGGGCGTTGGCCAGGAAGTTGCCGCCCGGCCACCACGGGCGTTCGCGCAGCGACGAGGCATCCCCGGAGCCGATCACGAACGACCACCAGAGGGGGAACGCCGCGCTGATGAAGACAACCGCGAGCACCGCGTAGACGACGAAGCCCGGCCGGTTGCCGCGGATGCGCGTGGTGCGCTCGCCGCGGCGGCGCTGGCGCTCGTTGGGGATGCTCTCCTCGACGATGGCGATGGGGGGTGTCGTGCTCATCGTGCGAGCTCCTTGCGTTCACGGCGGCTCAGTTTGACTACGCGGGTGCCCTCATCGCGCACGAGGGTGCGGGTGATGAGGAGGTTCAGCAATCCGATGAGCAGGATGATGACGAAGAGGATCCACGCCATGGCAGCTGCTCGACCGAAGTTCCATTGGCCCCACCCGATGTCGTAGAGGTACAGGGTGATGGTCAGCCATTGCTGGCCGGCGCCGCCGCGCCCGAACTGGTCGAACACGCGCGGCTCATCGAAGATCTGAAGGCCGCCGATGGTCGACGTGATGACCACGAAGATGAGGGTCGGCCGCAGCGACGGCAGCGTGATGTACAGGAACTGCCGGAACCGGCCGGCACCGTCGACCGTCGCGGCCTCGTAGTACTCACGGTTCACTGCCTGCATGGATGCGAGCAGGATGAGCGTGTTGTAGCCGGTCCAGCGGTAGTTGACCATGGTGGCGATCGCCACGTGGCTCCAGAACGGTTCCTTGTGCCACTGGATGGCCGGCAGTCCGATGTCGGTGAGGAAGCCGTTGACCAGGCCGAAGTTGTCGGCGAAGACGACGTTGAAGATGAGGCCGACCGCTACGGGCGCGACGACGAAGGGCAGGAGCACGCCCATGCGCCAGAAGGTCTTGGCCCGGATGTTCCTGTCGAGCATCGCCGCGATGAAGATCGCGAGGAGCAGTTGGGGGATGGTCGAGAGCAGGAAGATGCTGAAGGTGTTGCGCAGCGCGGTCCAGAAGTGGGGCTGCTGAAGGATCCAGATGTACTGGTCGAAGCCGACGAACTTGCCCGAGCCCCGCACGAGATCCCAGTCCTGGAAGGAGATCACGGCCGTGAAGATGATCGGGAAGAGGCCGACGACCAGGAACATCAGGAAGAAGGGGGAGATGTACAGGTAGGGCGAGAGCTTGAGGTCCCAGCGGCTCATCCGGTGCGAGAACGAGACGACCCGAACCTGCTTCGGGCTCTTGGCGGTGGCGGTGCTCATGGGGGTGCTTTCGGATCAGTTCGCGGGACGGGGAACGACGAGGGTGCGGGCCGCTGGCGACCCGCACCCCCATTCGGGAACTAGAAGGCCGAAACCTCAGTGACCCAGTTGTTCCAGCTCGTCTGCTCGTCTTCGAGGCCGTCGAAGACGCGAGTCACTGCGTTCTGCAGTGCATCGTGGAACTGGAAGTACTTCGGGCCCTTGAAGGTCGCCACGGTGATGGCGTTGGCGCGGTCGGTGAGGATCGTGCCGGTGGGGGCGTTGTTGAAGTACTCGTTGGTGGCACCGGCGAGCTCGTCGCTGGCCAGAGCGTCAACCTGGCTCGGGAAGGTTCCCGCGTTGGTGAACGCCTTGAGCTGCGTCTCGGGCGAGGTCAGCCAGGCAGCGAGCTCCGCGGCCTCCTTGACGTGAGCGCCGTTGGCCGGAACGGTCAGGTACGAGCCGCCCCAGTTGCCGCCGCCGCCCGGGAACGCGTCAGCGATGTCCCAGCCCGTGACGTCGGGAGCGTTGCCCGAGATGACGCCGAGCATCCATCCGGGGCAGAGCATGGCAGCGAACTCGCCGCTGGCCATCGATGCGAACCAGTCCTCGCTCCACTGACCCGAGTAGGCCGAGATCGGGATGGCCTTCTCGACGACAGCCTTGTAGGCGGCCTCGATGTCGGGGTTGGTGGTGGCGATGATGCTGCCGTCGGTGTCCTCGTACGCGAGCTCGTACTGGTTCACGATGCCCTGGAGCACCGAGTTGGCGGAGTCGATGAACGGCTTGCCAGTCGTGGCGGTGTACTGGGCGCCGATGGTGAAGAAGTTGTCCCAGTCACCGTCGAACAGCTTCGCAACGTCGGCACGGTCGGTGGGCAGGCCAGCGGCGGCGAACAGGTCGGAGCGGTAGCAGATGCCCTGCGGGCCGATGTCGGTGCCGTAGGCGATCAGGTTGCCGGCAGCGTCGGTCGCAGCGGCTTCCTTCCAGTCGAGCCAGCGGCCCTTGAGGTCATCGGCAACGGGCGCGAGGAGGTCGGAGTACTGCATCGCCTCGGTGAACCAGTCGATCTCGACGGCCTCAACGTCGGCCAGACCGGAGTTGCCCAGCTTCTGGAAGTAGTTGGCGCGAGCGTCGTTCGACGTCGCCGCCTTGTTGTGGATGACCGTGATGCCGGTCTCCGCGGTGAACTCGGCGAGAAGCTCGTCGGTGTAGCCGAAGTCGTTGAACGTCGCGAGGGTGAGGGTGACCGGCTCGTCGCTCGTGTCGCCCCCTCCTGCCGAACATCCGGTGACTACGAGGGCGAGGGTTGCTGCGCCGGCGATGGTCGCGGCGATTGTGCGTCGTGATGTTCTCACGGTCACTCCTTTGTGTGTGCGTGGTGGGTACTGCAGGGCGGCCCCGCAGGGTTGGGAGCGCTCTCACGTGGTGGTTGAGAGCGCTCTCACGGAACCGCGGCCCACACTAGGCAGCGCTCGCGACCCCTGTCAAGTACTGGTTGAGAGCGCTCCCACGGAACGCCGGAACCTGTAAACGCTTGCGGCGTCCGACTCCCGCACAAATACGGGGGTCGGACGCCGCTCGACGTGCGCGGAAAAAAGTCCGCTAGGTGGTGCGCTTGGGGCGCTTGCCGGTCGGTGCAGACTCCGGTTCGGATGCCTCGTGAGTCGTGTCCAGGTCGGGCGCAACCATCGCGCCGGCGAGGTCGGCCGCCTCCTGGGCGATGACCGCGGCATCCGCGTCGGCGTTCTCCTGCAGAGCGGACTTGGCTCGTAGCGGAGCCGCCTTGAGGAAGAAGCTCAGCACGAACGCGATGAGCACGACGGCCAGGGCGACCCAGTAGACGCTCACGGCGGCGTTGTTGAAGCCCTCGAGGAAGGGTGCGGCCAGACGCGGGTCGGACCCGTTGAGGAACGAGGTGTCGCCGTCGAGCGCGTTGCCGACCGAGCCGCCGTTCTGGGCCTGCTGGAACAGCTCGAGGATCTGCTTGTTGGCGGGGTCCGCGAGCACCTTCGGGTCGGCGACCGCCTCCGCGATGCCGTTCTTCACGCTCGTCGAGGCGAACGCGTCGGCGATGGTCTGCGGTATGCGCGTGAAGAGCACCGAGAACAGGATCGCCGTTCCCAGCGTGCCACCGATCTGGCGGAAGAACGTCGACGAGCTGGTGGCGACGCCGATGTCCCGCGGGCCGACCGAGTTCTGCGCGGCGATCGTGAGGGTCTGCATGAGTTGACCTAGGCCGAGGCCGATCAGCAGCATCCCGACCATGATCCAGATGAGCGGCTTGTCGGCCGTGAGGAACGTCAGCCAGAAGAAGCCGATCGCCATGAACGCGGTTCCGAGGGTCGGGAACACCCGGTAGCGCCCCGTGCGAGCGATGATCTGGCCGCTCGCGATCGAGGAGATCATGAGCCCGAGGATCATCGGAAGCGACAGGAGTCCGCTCTCGGTGGGAGTAGCACCGTTGACGAGCTGCAGGTAGAGCGGGATGGTCATCATCGCACCGAACATGCCGAAGCCGACCAGCACACCGAGCACGGTGGACATGGAGAACGTCGGGTGCTTGAACAGCTTCAGCGGAATGAGTGCGTCATCACCCATGAGCTTCTCGCTGATGATGAACGCGGCGATACCCAGTCCACCGACGATGTAGCAGGTGATGGCGTAGAACGAGTCCCAGCCCCAGTCGCGGCCCTTCTCGGCGACCAGCAGCAGCGGCACGAGGGCGATGACGACGGTCGCAGCCCCCCACCAGTCGATGCGCACCTTGCGACGGGTGTGCGGAATGTGCAGGAAGCGCAGCACCATGGCCAGTGCGATGATGCCGACCGGAAGGTTGACGAGGAAGACCCAGCGCCATCCGGTGATGAACAGGATCTGGTCGGCTCCGGCGAAGAGCCCGCCGACGAGCGGGCCGATCAGGCTGGAGACGCCGAAGACAGCCAGGAAGTAGCCCTGGTACTTCGCGCGCTCGCGGGGGGCGAGGATGTCGCCCATGATCGCGAGCGGCAGCGCCATGAGGCCACCGGCGCCGAGTCCCTGCAGCGCACGGAAGACCGCGAGCTCGTACATGGAGGTCGAGAAGCCCGCGGCGAGCGATCCGACGAGGAAGATCACGATCGCGATGATGAACAGCGGGCGGCGCCCGAAGATGTCGCTGAGCTTGCCGTAGATGGGCGTCGCGATGGTCGAGGTGATCAGGTAGGCCGTGGTCACCCACGCCTGCAGGCTGAGTCCGTCGAGGTCGTCGGCGATGGTGCGCATCGACGTGCCCACGATGGTCTGGTCGAGCGAGGAGAGGAACATTCCGGCCATGAGACCGAAGATGACGAAAAGGATCTGGCGGTGGGTCATCACGCCGCCGGCGTCGGCGATTGCCTGTGCCTGCTGCTTGCCCTTGGAGAGTGCGCTGGACATGGTTCCTTTAACGGTAGGAGTGCGAGGAAGATTTTTGCGGAGAGTGCAAAGTTACACCCTCCGCAGTCCCAGTGCAAACCTCACTCCCCGACACGCTGACTAGGATCGACGACGTGTCAGAACTCCGTCCGCGCAATCGCCCGTCGAAGGCTGTGCGCCGTCGTCGCACCATCGTGGTGGCGAGCGTCGTTGCCGCCGTCGTCATCATCGCGGTCGTTGCGGCGGTCGTGCTGCTGAGCCCTCAGACGCCTGCGCCCGCGCCGACGCCCACCCCGTCGCGGAGCACCCCGACCCCCACTCCGACGCCGACCCCGACACCCACCCCCACGTTCGACAAGAGCGCCAACTCGATCGACGACGCATCGAGCCTGTGGGTGGTGGTCAACAAGCTGCGCCCACTCAACCCGGTCGACTACTCGCCCGACACCGTGCTCGTGCCGGTTCCGTACGTCTACGAGCCCTACCTCCGGCCCGAGGCAGCGGATGCCGTCGTGCAGATGTTCGCCGCATTCACCTCCGAGACCGGGCTCGAGATGCAGTCGCAGAGCGCCTACCGCAGCTACTCCACCCAGGAGAGCGTGTACGCCGGCTGGGTCGACAGCCTCGGTCAGGAGGGCGCCGACCTGACGAGCGCCCGCCCCGGCCACAGCGAGCACCAGACCGGCCTCGCCATCGACATCAACGCCCTGCCCGACCAGGGCTGCGCGCTCGAGCCGTGCTGGGGTGACACCCCGCACGCCCAGTGGCTGGCCGCCAACGCCTACCGCTTCGGGTTCATCGTGCGCTACCCCGACGGCAAGACCGACATCACCGGCTACGAGTACGAGCCGTACCACATGCGCTACGTGGGCATCGAGCTCGCCACCGAGATGCACAACACGGGCATCACCACGCTCGAGGAGTTCTTCGGGCTGCCGCCCGCCCCGGACTACGCGGGCTGACGCTTAGCCGCCGAGCGCGGCATCCACGATCGACTTGGCCTCCGCCTGCACGAGCTTCAGATGCTCGGGCCCGCGGAACGACTCGGCGTAGATCTTGTAGACGTCCTCGGTACCGCTCGGCCGCGCGGCGAACCACGCGAACTCGGTCGTGACCTTGACGCCGCCTACGGCCGCGCCGTTTCCCGGAGCCTCCGAGAGCTTCGCCGTGATCGGGTCGCCGGCGAGTTCGGTGGCCGTGATGGCCGCACCGCTGAGCTTGCCGAGGCGAGCCTTCTGCTCGGGGGATGCCGCGGCATCCACCCGCTCGTATGCTGGGTCGCCGAACTCCGCGACCAGCTCGGCGTAGAGCTGTGACGGCGTCTTGCCCGTCACGGCGAGGATCTCGCTGGCGAGAAGGGCGAGCAGGATGCCGTCCTTGTCGGTCGTCCACGCGGTGCCGTCGAGGCGCAGGAAGCTCGCGCCAGCACTCTCCTCGCCGCCGAACGCGACACTGCCGTCGACAAGGCCGGGAACGAACCACTTGAAGCCGACCGGCACCTCCCACAGCCGGCGTCCCAGGTGGGCGGCGACACGATCGATCATGGAGCTGGAGACGAGGGTCTTGCCGATCGCGGCATCCGACCGCCACTGAGGACGGTGGGTGTAGAGGTACTGGATGGCGACGGCCAGGTAGTGGTTGGGGTTCATCAGGCCGCCGTCGGGCGTGACGATGCCGTGCCGGTCGGCGTCGGCGTCGTTGCCCGTGAGGATGTCGTAGTCGTGCTGGTGGGCGAGCACCGAGGCCATCGCCGAGGGGGAGGACGGATCCATACGGATCTTGCCGTCCCAGTCGAGGGTCATGAAGGCCCAGCGCGGGTCGACCTCGGGATTCACGACGGTCAGGTCGAGGCCGTACGTCTCGGCGATCGCTTTCCAGTAGTTGACGCTTGCACCCCCGAGCGGGTCGGCACCGATGTGCAGGCCGGCCTTGGCGATCGCGTCCATGTCGATGATGTTCTTGAGATCGGCGACGTACGCGCCGCGGAAGTCGTAGGTCTCGACCCCGGATGCCTCACCCCGCTTCACATCGCGGTTGCCGTTCGCGATCAGCTCGTTGGCGCGGTTCGCGATCCAACTCGTGGCGTCGCTGTCGGCGGGGCCGCCGTGCGGCGGGTTGTACTTGAAGCCACCATCACGGGGCGGGTTGTGGCTGGGTGTGATGACTATGCCGTCGGCTTGGTCGTCATGCCCCGCGGCGTTGTACGCGATGATCGCGTGGCTCAGCGCCGGCGTCGGCACCCAGTCGTCGAACTCGTCCACGAGCACGCGCACGCCGTTGGCGACCAGCACCTCGAGCGCAGTCGTCTCCGCCGGCCGGGAGAGGCCGTGGGTGTCCTTGCCGATGAACAGCGGGCCCGTCGTGCCCTGCGCCGCGCGGTACTCCACGATCGCCTGCGTGATCGCGGCGATGTGGGTGTCGTTGAACGCCGTGTCGAGAGAGGAGCCACGGTGGCCGCTCGTGCCGAAGACGACGCGCTGGGCGGGGATCGAGACATCCGGGACCTTCTCGAAGTAGGCCGCGATGAGTTCGTGCACATCGATGAGGTCGGAGGGCTGGGCCGGCTGTCCCGCGCGAGTGTTCATGGGTCGATAGTGGCACGCCAGTACAGTGGTGACCATGCCTGACGAGACCTACAGCTACCTCGGGCCGGCCGGAACTTTCACCGAGGCCGCGCTCAAGCAGGTGCCGGAGGCTGCGGGTAAGAAGTGGCGCTCGGTGAACAACGTCGGCGAGGCCCTCGACGACGTGATCTCGGGCCGCAGCACGGCCGCGATGATTGCGATCGAGAACTCCATCGAGGGTGGCGTCAGTGTTGCGCAGGACGCGCTCGCGACAATCCCGGGCCTGCGGATCATCGGCGAGTACCTCGTGCCGGTCAACTTCGTGCTGGTGGCCCGGCCGGGCACGACGCTGGCCGACGTGAAGGTCATCAACGCGCATCCGGTCGCCTATGGGCAGACCCACCGCTGGCTCGATGAGCACCTGCCCGAGCACGGACACATCCCGGCTACGTCGAACGTCGCGGCTGCGGCATCCCTGCTGGAGAGTGACCTTGCGGATGCCGCGGTCGCACCCCCGGGAATCACCGAGCACCACGACCTCACCGTGCTCGCCGAGGGTATCGGCGACAACCCGAACGCGGTCACCCGCTTCGTGCTGGTGTCGCGCACCGCGCAGCTGCCGGAACCCACCGGCTCCGACAAGACATCGATCATCGCCGAGCTGCCGGATGACACGGCCGGGCGTCTGCTCGAGATGCTCGAGCAGTTCGCGACCCGCGGCGTCAACATGAGCCTGCTCGAATCGCGGCCCATCGGTGACGCCCTGGGACGCTACCGCTTCGTCATCGACCTCGACGGGCACATCCTCGACGAGCGGGTCGCCGACGCCCTGCTCGGCCTCAAGCGCTTCAGCCCTCACGTGATCTTCCTCGGCAGCTACCCGCGCGCCGACAAGCAGCGCATCACGGTCGTGGAGCGCTACGACAACGACGCCTTCGTCGACGCGCGCGACTGGCTGCGCGGGCTGATCGTGGGCGAGGGCTAAGCGCGCACTCCCCTGGCCCCACCCGCGCCATACCCCACCACCCCACCCCTTCTCGCCGAGTTCGCCTAGGTGCACGGTGTGCCGCGTCCCCAACCCGCCATCTAGGCAAACTCGGTGCAGGTCACCGCGTCCGCCGAGCGAGCACCGAGCGGATGCGAGCCACCAGTTCCACCGGATCTCCGAGATCATCCGCGTTGATCTCCATCACGTACCAGCCCTGCGCCTCGAGCCGGGAGCGGCGCGTCATGTCCTTCCGCCACTGCGACATGCTGCGGTGGTAGTCACCCTGGTACTCGAGGATCACCTTCGCGTCGGCGAACAAGAAGTCCGGCCGCAGGTGCTTGCCGGTCTCGGTGTCGACGAGCGTGTGGTTGATGGTCGGCTCGGGCAACCCCGAGACAGCCAGAATCACCCTGAGCCGAGACTCGGGTCGCGACTCGGATGCATCCCGCACCAGATCGACCGCACGCCGGGCCAGCCGGATGCCGCGACCCGAGCCCATGAGCGCGAGGCGGCCGCGAATCTCAGCGATCGTCACCCGCGGCAACCGTCGTGACACGAGGTAGTCGCCCACCGCGACAAGGTCCTCGAGGTCGAGCACCGCCGCCAAGTCGCACCACGTGCGCGCCGGGGAAGTCACAGCAACTCCTGCTCGGCTCGCGACATCCCCCGGAAGCCGGGTCGTGGAGTGACCGCGGATACCCCGCGCATGCGGCGCGGACTCCGGAGCCGGCACCGAGACATGGACTGAACGCTCGCGCTCCACATGGGGCGGCAGGGGTGCGCCCCAGAGCATCGCCGCGGTTGCGTGACTGACGATCGCGTCATCCCGAATTCTGAGTGCGATGGTGCGACAGCGCGCAACTAGATCCAGGGGTTGGTTCGCGTTCACGCGCATCCCGTAGATCGAGCGGTCGAGGTCAGCCGCCCGGAGCCTGTTACGCGACAGACCCGAGCCAGCAACGGAAAAGGGCGCCGCAGCGAGGGCAGGCGGCAACGGTGTGCGCTTCACGCCTTCAGCCTCACGAACCCTGCGGTCGCTCGCAGCCGTCATCCACAGCTCCGAGTGCATGCTCGCGCCGAGATCGCTTAGATGCCCAATGGATGAAGCCCCTGACTGGTCATCCAGGCGAACTCGGCGAAAGGGGGGTGGGGGCGCGGCGAGAGGGGGTGAGGCTAGCCCCGCGGCACCATCACCGTGAGCGCGCCTGCGTCCACCCAGGTGTGCACGGATGCCGCGACCCCGAACTCGTCGCCGTCGAGCTGGAACTCCTGCGGCACATCCACCGTCATGGTCAGGTCGCGGGTCGTGAAGTAGGTGACGTCGCGTACGTCCTTGGAGAGGTCGATGATCTTGCGCCCGATCGCCGACTTGCGCAGCACTCCGTTCTCCCACGCGACCTTCTGCCAGACCTTCGCCCAGCCGAACGGTCCGCGGGGTCGCAGGGCTGCGACGTCGAGGATGCCGTCGTCGGGCTTGGCGTCGGGCATGAGCAGGAATCCGCCGGGGAGCACCCCGCAGTTGCCCACGATGATGGTGTGCACGTTCATCGAGCGCACGATCTCGCGATCGAGGCGGAAGTGCACGCGCACCGGCTTCAGCTCCGGAAGCGACCGGGCTATGCCGTCGATGTACGCGAGCCAGCCGACGGCCTTCTTGAGGCGCGTCGAGGTGTTCTTGATCATCTTCGCGTCGAGGCCGAGCCCCGCCATCACGAGGAATGCGTGCTCGCTCGTTATGCCATCAGGCCGGGTGATCGCGGCAATTCCCAGATCGATCGGGTGGGCGTCGCCGGTGAAGGCGGCACCGACGCTCGCATCGAGATTCGACAGCGGCAGGTCGAGGTTGCGGGCGAGCAGGTTGCCGGTTCCCGACGGCAGCACTGCCAAGGGAACGCCGGTGCCCCGGAGCGCCTCCGCGACGGCGCGCACTGTGCCGTCGCCGCCCGCCGCCAGAACCACGTCGGCTCCGCGGCGCACGGCGCTTGCCGTCACGCCTTGCCCCGGGTCATCCTCGCTGGTCTCGAACCAGACGGTTTCCCCCCAGCCGGCCGACTTGGCGGCCGCGGTGACCGACTTGCGAAGCTTCTTGAGCTCAACCTTCACGGGGTTGTAGATGACCGCCGCGCGGTTCTTCTTCCCATCCCGAGGGTTCGTCACTCTGCCAACGGTACGGCATCCGCTGGGTAGGCTGTACGGGTGATCGACCCCCAGCTGCTCCGCGACGACCCCGAGGCAGTGAGGCGCTCGCAGGAGTCGCGCGGGGCATCCGTCGACATCGTCGACAAGGCCATCGCCGCCGATGGTGCTCGACGCGCATCGATCGGCGAGTTCGAGAGCCTTCGAGCCGAGCAGAACGCGTTCGGTAAGACCGTCGCGGCGGCCCCGAAGGAGCAGAAGCAGGCCCTCGTCGCCGAGGCGCAGCAGCTGGCCGCGCGAGTGAAGGCCGCCCAGCAGGTGGCACAGGATGCCGAGACCGAGTTCACCGCGATCGCCGGCTCCATCGCCAATGTCGTCATCGATGACGTGCCCGCCGGAGGCGAGGACAACTTCGTCACCCTGCGTGAAGTGGGCGCCAAGGCGACCTTCGACTTCGAGCCGCGCGACCACGCCGAGCTGGGCGAACTACTCGGCGCGATCGACATCGCTCGTGGCGTGAAGGTGTCGGGCAGTCGGTTCTACTTCCTCAAGGGCGTGGGCGCCCGCCTCGAGCTCGCGCTCATGAACCTGGCTCTCGACAAGGCGTTGGCCGAGGGGTTCATCCCCCTCATCACGCCGACGCTCGTGCGCCCGGAGATCATGGCCGGCACGGGCTTCCTCGGTGAGCACTCCGACGAGATCTACTACCTGCCCGCCGACGACCTCTACCTCACTGGCACGAGCGAGGTCGCGCTCGCCGGGTACCACTCCGACGAGATCCTCGACCTGTCCGCAGGCCCACTGCGCTACGCCGGGTGGTCGACCTGTTACCGCAGGGAGGCTGGCTCCGCTGGCAAGGACAACCGGGGCATCCTTCGGGTGCACCAGTTCAACAAGCTGGAGATGTTCACGTACGTGCTGCCCGAGCAGGCGCAGGAGGAGCACGAGCGCCTCGTCGGCTGGCAGGAGTCGATGCTGCAGGCCTGCGGGCTGAGCTACCGCGTGATCGACGTCGCGGCCGGCGACCTCGGTTCGAGCGCCGCCCGAAAGTTCGACATCGAGGCGTGGGTGCCGACCCAGGGCACCTACCGCGAGCTCACGAGCACCAGCAACTGCACCACGTATCAGGCCCGGCGACTCGACATCCGGTACCGCACCGAGTCGGGCAAGACGACGCCGGTCGCCACCCTCAACGGAACTCTCGCCACCACCCGCTGGCTGGTCGCGATCCTTGAGACCCACCAGCAGGCCGACGGCTCGGTAGTGGTGCCGGATGCCCTGCGCCCCTATCTGGGCGGCCTCGAGTTGTTCGAGCCCCAGTCATGACCGAGCGCTGGCTCATAGCGCTCGATGTGGACGGCACGGTGCTCCGCGAGGACGGCGTGATGAACGATCCCGTGGTGCAGGCTGTCGGCCGGGTGCGCGATGCCGGTCACGCCGTCATGCTCGCCACCGGCCGCTCCGTGGCGATGACGCTGCCGATCCTCGAGCGACTCGGTATCGAGCCCGAGTACGTCGTCTGCTCGAACGGCGCCATCACGCTCAAGCGCGATCCCGACGCCGTGCTGGGATACTCGCGCTTCCACGTGGAGACCTTCGACCCCAGCGAGGTGCTCACGACCATCCGGGGCAACCTCGACTCGGCCAACTACGCGGTCGAGGACGAGCACGGGCACTACCGGTACACCGGCTATTTTCCGGATGGCACGCTGGGCGCCGTGAGCGAGAAGGTGAGCTTCGAGGAACTCCTCATCACCCACGCCACCCGGGTCGTCGTGATCTCCCCCGAGCACAAGATCGAGGACTTCCTCTCCGTCGTGGAGAAGATGGGCCTACACAAGGTCAGCTACAACGTGGGATGGACGGCCTGGCTGGACATCGCCCCCGACGGCGTCAACAAGGCGACGGCGCTCGAGCGCGTGCGGCAGTTGTTGGGCGTGCCGCGCACCCGCGTCATGGCGGTCGGTGACGGTCGCAACGACATCGACATGCTTGAGTGGGCCTCGGCTGAGGGCAGGGGAGTCGCGATGGGCCAGGCGCCGGAAGAGGTGCGGGCGGTAGCGAACGAGCAGACCCTCAGCGATCTCGACGACGGTGTGGCCGTGCTGCTCTCGGCTTTCTGACAGGCGCCGTCGGTACCCTGCTACAGGCTCCGGCGTCGGGCATCGGATACACTCGGACCTTGGGTTTCGGGAGGGCTGTCCGAGCGGCCGATGGAGCCAGTCTTGAAAACTGGTGATGTGAAAGCATTCGTGGGTTCGAATCCCACGCCCTCCGCGTCTATAGATCACGTCCCGTCGGGTGACGAAAGGAACTTCCATGAGCGAGTTGCAACCGCAACCAGAGATGCGTTCCCGCTCCGAGCTGCGGGTGCGCGGCGGTAGTTCTGCTCCCGGTCTGGCTCGGCACGGCCGACTGCGCAAGGCGAGCCCGTGGGGAACGATTGCCAAGTTCGTCGCGGCCGCACTGGCCGTGATCCTCGTGAGCGGGGCATCCGTCGGTGCTATCGCGTTCAACAGCATCTACTCGAAGCGCACGGTCGTCGCTCTCGTGGGCGAGACCGAGGGTCCGCCGCCGCAGATCGGCGCGATCGAGGGCGGCTTCAACATCCTGATCGTCGGTAGCGATACCCGTGGTGGCCAGTACGGCATCGGAGGTGATGTCGCTGACGACAGTTCCGTGCTCAACGACGTGAACATCCTGCTGCACGTCTCGCAGGACCAGACCAACGCCGTCGCCATCAGCTTCCCGCGCGACATGGTCGTCGGCATCCCGGAGTGCCCGTGGGATGACGGATCCGGTGACACGAAGGGCTACTCGACCGAGCCCATCAACGTGGCGCTCTACTACGGCGGCTTGCCGTGCGTCGTACTCACCGTGCAGGAGCTCACCGGTCTGCCCATCCAGTTCGCGGGCATGATCACCTTCGACGGTGTCGTTGACATGTCGGATGCAATCGGTGGCGTCGACGTGTGCATCACGGCCCCCATGTACGACCCGTACACCGGCATCGACCTTCCCACGGCTGGCACGTGGAAACTGTCCGGATTCAACGCGCTCGCCTTCCTCCGCTCGCGCCACGGCGTCGGCGACGGAAGCGACCTGACCCGCATCAGCTCGCAGCAGGTGTACCTCTCCTCGCTCGTGCGCACTCTCAAGAGCTCGGACACCCTCGGCGACGTGAAGAAGCTCTACAACCTGGCGAACGCGGCGGTCAGCAGCATGACCCTGTCGAGCAGCCTGGCGGATGTGTCGACCATGGTGTCGATCGCTCTGGCCCTCAAGAACATCCCTCTCGAGCGGGTGACATTCGTGCAGTACCCGGGTAACACCGGCGGCGATGGCATCTACGCCGGCAAGGTTCGTCCGGACACGGCGACGGGTGACGAGATGATGGCCCTCATCGCGGCTGACCAGCCGTTCGTGCTCGCTGAGACGACGGATGGCCGCGGCTCGACGATCGATCCCAACGCGCCGGTCGCGACGCCTGACCCGACGGCCGCGCCGGTCGACAACACCGGATTGCCGGTGGTTGAAGGGGTGCGAGGTCAGACCGCAGCCGACTACACCTGCTCGATCACGCAGGTGTCCAGCGGCGACGAGGACTAGTCCGTGGAGCTGGCTGGCTCCGAGTCGTCGCTCAGGAGCCAGCCAGACACGGGTCGGCATCGGGTATACCGTGACACGATCATAGATGTCCTCCTTTTGGAGGACAAGAGGCGATCTGCCGCCAGTGCATCGGATGCCCGATTCCTGACATCTCGCGGGTTCCAGCTATGATTGCTGACGTTACTGGAGACGTCGCATAGTTCGGCCTAGTGCACCACCCTGCTAAGGTGGAGAGGGGTTTAAACTCCTCCGTGGGTTCAAATCCCACCGTCTCCGCAGAGAAAAATGGTCGCCTTCAGGGCGGCCATTTTGCGTTGCGAGCGTCGTTGCCCTCGAGGGTCAACTGCCCGCCGGCGCGATCGTCTTGCGCATCACCGTCTTGCTCTTGCCGAGGTGGCGTTCGAACGTGAATCCTGCCTTCTCGAACATGGCCCGCGTTCCGTTGTGGAGGAACGACGACGACGTTCGCTTGCCGGGCTCGAGCTCGTTGGGGAACGACACCACCTCACCACCGCCGGCCTGGGCGATCAGCTCGAGCGCGCCATCCAGAGCCTCTCGGGCGACGCCCGATCGCCGATGGTCGCGGTCGACGAAGAAGCAGGTGATGCGCCACGGCCCCGGGTTGGTCTCGCCCGCGTCGTACTGCTTGCGGTGGTATATGCCCGGAAGCTCGAGCGGGCTACCGTATTCGCACCACGCGATCGCGTCGTCACCGTCGAAGACGAGCGCTGCGTGCGCGACGCCCTCCTCGACCAGTCGCTGCTTGAAGGTGGGCCCGTCGTAGTCGGCCTTGACGGTCTGCTCGGTGTCTGAGTGGAAGTAGGAGCAGTAGCATCCACCCCAGACGCCGTTGTGCTTCTGCGCGAGGGCCAGCCACGCCGGGAAGGTCTCGGGCGTGAGAGGTTTGATCACGTGCGACGTTGTCATTACAGCCGCTCCGCGATCCCCTTGATGGCGGCCAGTCGCCGATCCCACGCGAAGCCGAGTTCGTCGAGCCGTCGGGCCGTTGCCTCGAGCTGGGCGCCGACGACGCGGTAGCGCACCTCCCGGCCGACACGGAGCGGTTCGACGAGTCCCACCTCTTCGAGGATCGTGAGGTGCTTGGCGATGGCCTGCCGCGAGACGGGCAGGCGCGACGCGAGCCCCGAGGCCGAGGCGTCGCCCTGACCGAGGGCGGCGAGGATGCTCCAGCGCGTGTCATCCCCGAGGGCGGCGAACACCGGCACCAGTACCTCGCTCACAGGCCGGCTTCCAGCAGGGCGACGAGCTCGTCGAGTTCGAAGTCCCAGCCCTCGCGGTGGCTCTCCAGGTTGGCGATCGGGTCGGACGTGGTCTCGAAGCCGGTTTCGACGACCGTCAGGCGTGTGCCCGTCTCGATCGGCTCGAGCGTGAAGGTGAAGACTGTCGAGTGGGCGTCGTCGATCTGGTCGGCGAGGATGCCGCTGGCGTCGTCGTTGCCCCAGCGGTACGACACGAGAGTGGGGGCATCCATCGCTTCGATGCGGATGGGGATCGTGCCGTAGTCGTCCCAGCTCAGAGTGCCGAGCGTGCCGATGCCACTGCCGCGGAGTGCCGCCTCGCCGAACCACTTCGAGATGTGTTCTGCCTCGGTGACGGCGGCCCAGACCGACTCGATGGGGGCGGCGATGGTGATGGTGCGGCGCACGCTGAACGTGGTCTCGTCGACGGTGGATGCGGGGTTGTCGGTCATGACTCCATGATGCTCGCTCGGCGGTCCTAATGCAACCCGCGAGTTGCAGTAGCGAGCACGATCGGAGAAGCGCATCCGAGGAACCGTCCCTAGGCTGGGGATGTTCCCGCCACCGCACAGAGGAGTCGCCATGTCACCCGCCGAGTCATTCAGCGCAGAGGAACGCGCCGCCATGAAGGAGCGCGCCAAGGAACTCAAGGCCCAGGCCAAGGCGCAGGACCTGCTCAAGGACTTGCTTGCCAAGATCGCCGAGATGCCCGAGCACGACCGAGTCATCGCCGAGGCGATCCACCGGATCGTCACCACCACGGCCCCCGAGCTCACCCCGAAGACCTGGTACGGCCAGCCCGCCTACGCAAAGGGCGACCAGATCGTGTGCTTCTTCCAGAGCGCCGCCAAGTTCGGTGTGCGGTACGCCACCCTCGGTTTCAACGAGGCCGCCACGCTCGACGACGGCAGCATGTGGCCGGTCGCGTTCGCCATCAAGGACCTGACGCCTGCCGACGAGAAGCTGATCGCGCAGCTCGTGTCGAAGGCGGTGGGCTAGCGCACCGACCCGGTTCGCCCGAACGCCTCCGCGAGCACGCCTCGTTCTGCCTTGCCCATGCGATTGCGCGGGATCTCGGAGACCCGCCAGAACGTCGTCGGGTACCCGCCGGGCAGCCGGGCGCGCAGGTCGCGGTCGAGGGCGCGCAGGTCGCAGTCCGCGTCGGCAACCACGGCGAGGCCGAGTTCGGCGAGCCCGGTGGAGCGCTCGAAACCGAAGGCCGCGGCATCCCGAACCCCCGGGAATTGCGCCGCCAGCCCGTCGACAATCGCAGGGTCCACCTTCTGGCCAGCGATGTTGAGGATCTCGGCCGAGCGGCCCGCGAGCACCAGGGAGCCATCGGGTTCGAGCATCCCAAGGTCGCCCGGCGCGAACCACCCGCCGGGGAACGGCTCGACGGTGTCACCCACCAGGTAGCCGGAGGTCTGGCCGGGGCTTCGGTAGCGCACAGTGCCCTTGACCCCGAGGGGTAGGGGTGCGCCGTTCTCGTCGACGACCTCGAGCTCGGATCCCTGAAGGGCCGGTCCGACGTTCGCGAGATCGTCTCCGGCGGCGAGCATACGCATAGTGACCCCGCCTCCCTCGGTCGACCCGTAGACGCTGCGCACCGGCACCGCCAGCACCTCGGCGATGCGGCGCAGGAGAGCGTCGCCCGGACTGGCGCCCGCCATGCGCACCTCCTCCACCTGGGGGAGGGCGATGTGTGCCTGGTCCAGCACACCGATCGCATGCGCCATCTGCTGGGGTGAACCGCAGAGCACCTGAACCCCCTCGGCAACCACGAAGCGCATCGTGTCGGCATCGATGCGATCGACCGCGCGGTGAGCCTGGCCGTGCCGCAGGTTCGCGATCGCCGTGTGGAACCCTCCCGTCGTCGACAGCGCCATGAAGTTGACCTCGGCCCGGCCGTCGGACCAGTACCGGTGCAGTCCCTCGGTGCGGTACTCGAGCGCGGCGGCCGAGTAGGCCGCGGCTCGCGGAGTCCCGGTCGTTCCACTGGTCATCATCAGCCGGACTATCGAGTCGGGTCGCGGGTATTCCACCAGAGGGGCCGCACCGGATGCCCCGCTCACCGCCTCGACCAGCCACCGTTCGTCGACCACCACCTCGCGAGCCGCCGGCGTAGCCCGCCGGCCCGGCTCCGTGATCAGGACATCGGCGCGCAGCCCACCCGACTCGGGAACCCCGCGCAGTGACACCGATCGGGCGGCCAGCCTCATGAGGGCGAGGTCGATGATCCACTCGTTCAGGGAGGGGAGGTCCACGGCGACGAGGCTGCGCGGCGTCACGCCCTCGGCGCGAAGGCGGATCGCCGCGGCATCCACGACTCGTTTCAGCTCGGCGAAGGTGTAGCGTCGGGCGAGCGAGACAAGGGCGGGCTGGTCAGGCGTCTGGGCAGCCATGCGTTCGAGATCGGCCAGCGGGGCGAGCATGAAGTCCTTCCTGAAGTGACTCGTTGTCACACTAGACTGTCGCCATGCCCGAAGCAGGTACGTCATTCACGCGCTCACGCGCCGTCCGCGTTGCCTCGGGCCTCGCGTCCTTCGGGGTCGTCGTTGGCTTCTCGCTCGTCGCAGCCAGCCCGGCGGCCGCCGCAACCGACGCCGACTGCACGCCGCTCAACACCGTGGATGCGACGACCGACACGTCGGCTGACATCCAGACACTCCTGACGGCCCAGACTCCGGTGATCTGCCTCAGCGGCACCTTCACCCTCACGGCCGGTCTCACCTACGACTACGACGTGACCCTGCACGGGCTGCCGAGCGCGACTCTTGATGGAGACGGGTCTTACGGAATCCTGACCGAAACCACTTTCGCTCACACGCTCACCGTCGAGAACCTTCGTCTCACGAACGGCAGCGCCCCTGACGGCGGCGCGATCAACGGCTATGTCGTCGTCTCGACCAACTCGACGTTCGACAACAACGATGCCGACTACGGCGGAGCGATCTACGCCTACGCTGTCAGCGCCACTGACTCCGTGTTCGAGGACAACACGGCCATCACCGGCGGTGCCATCGTCTCGGCGTTCACTAGCGTGGGGGACTCGACGTTCACGAACAACACCGCTGAAGATTCGGGCGGCGCGATCTACTCTTATGGGTCACTGTTCGCCGATTCGTCGACCTTCGAGGGCAACTCCGCGTTCTTCGTCGGGGGCGCCATCGCGTCTTACGGCTCACTGGATATCGCGAACTCGACGTTCGTGGACAACTCGACCGATCCGACCGCAGGCCTTGTTGGCGCGGTCTACACCGAGGGTGGCACCATCACCCAGTCGACCTTCCTTGACAACACCGCCGGCCCCGGCACCGGTCAGAGCGTCGGCAGCAATGGATCGACTCTGACCCTGCGCGGCAACATCTTCGCTGGCGCCGACGCCACCCAGGCCCACCTCTACGGCGATCCCGCCGACTTCGCCGACAACGGCGGCAACCTCTTCACCACGTCCGCCGCGACCGAGGTATCACTCACGTCGCCGGCTCCGAGTAGCCTGTTCGACCTCACGACGCTGGCGATCTTCAATGGAGCGACCCTCGCCGACAACGGCGGTTCGACCCAGACCGTCGCGCTCTGGTCGGGCAGCCCGGCGATCAACGCCGTGCCCGCCGACCCGGGATCGCTGACGATCGACCAGCGTGGGGTTGCACGCCCCGACGTCAGTGACGCCGGAGCCTACGAGTTCGTCGCTCCGGTACTCGCTGCAACCGGCTCGGTTTCCTCGGGCCTGCTCGGCGGTGCCGCAGCCTTGCTGCTCGGCGCCGGCGCGCTCGCCGTCGGCCTGGCGCGTCGCGCGGTCCGCAGCCGCTAGCGGGGCATCCGAGCGAACTGCTCGCTGAGCATCGCCCGCATGGGCTTGCCCAGGCGCGTGCGCGGAATCTCCGCCACGCTCCAGAAGGCGGTCGGATGCCCGAGCGGCAGCAGCGCGCGAAGCTGACGGTCCAGCTCCCTCAGGTCGCAGCCCACCTGGGTCACCACGGCGAGGCCGACCTCCGGTAGACCCGGGACGCGCTCAACCGCGAACGCGGCCGCGTCGATCACGCCGGGGAACGCGAGCGCCGGCTCGTCGATTGTCGCGGGGTCGATCTTGACCCCGCCGAGGTTGAGGATCTCGGTGTCCCGGCCGCCGAGCACGAGTTCTCCGTCGGCGGTGAGCGTGCCTCGGTCGCCGGGGGTGAACCAGCCGTCCTCGAAGGGCACGAGGTGTCCGTCGACGAGGTACCCCGACACGAGGCCGGGAGTGCGGTAGCGCACAGCTCCCTCGGTGCCGGGCGGCACGGGCATCCCCGAGCCGTCGACGACCTCGAGCTCGACGCCGGGCAGCGGCACACCCGTCGCCGCCAGGTCGGACTCGGCGTCGAACCAGCGCTGGCTGATGCCACCTCCTTCGGTCGAGCCGTACACACCGCGCACCGGCACCGTCAGGTGCTCGGCGATCAGGGCGAGCAGACCCGCGGTCGGACCGGCCCCGGCCAGCCGAACCTCGGTGAGGGAGGGCAACTCGATGTCCGCGTCGCGCGCCGCATGGATGGCGCGCACCACCTGGCTGGGTGACCCGCAGAGCACCTCGATCCCTTGGTCGGCGGCGAAGCGCATCGTCTCCGCATCGATCCGATCCACGGCGAGGTACGGCACTCCCAGTCGCAGGGACGCGACGGCGGCGTGGAACCCACCCGTCGTCGACAGCCCGATCAGGGTGAGCTCGGGCCGCCCGTCGGTCCAGTGCACGTGCTGCTCGGCGCTGCGGTACTTCAGCGCGCCGAGCGAGTAGGCGGCGGCCTTCGGCACCCCACCCGTCGTGCCGCTCGTGAGGATCAGCCGGAAGATCGCGTCGTCCCCGCCGAAGTCCGCGACCGGGGGTGGGTCGTCACCGCGGGCGATGGCGGAGTCGAGCCACAGGTCATCGGCCTCGAGCGTGAGGCCGGCGGGCGCGGCGCGGCGCCCCGGGTCGGTGATCAGCGCATCCAGCTCGGTGGGTCCTGGGTTGGTCACGCCACGCAGCGACACCGAGCGCGCGCCGAGGCGCAGCAGGGCGAGGTCGACGATCCATTCGAGCGATGTCGGCAGGTCGATGCCGACGAGAGTTCCGGATGCCACGCCCGCCCGGTCGAGGCGCGCCGCGACCGCGAGCACCGCGGTTCTCAACTGTGCGAAGGAGAACTGTCGGCGCGGGCTGCACAGCGCGGGTGAATCGCCTCGCTCGGTCGCGTGGCGGTCGAGGTCGGCGAGGGGTTCGAGCACGGAATCAGAGTATCCGCCGCAACCCTCGTGCGACGGGCCCCTACTGCTAGTCTCGCCGCGGGGGTGGACCCCGTGACGGAGGCAATGTGAAGCACGTGGTTCTCGCGGTGGGTCTCGGCATCGCCGGCGTTCTCGTCCTTGCGCAGCCGGCGTGGGCCGCGGCATCCGTCGCACCGCCGATCCCCGTGGGCGTGGCACCCAACGAGGTGACGTTCAGCCCCGACGGAACAGGTGCCTATTCCGCGAACAGCGGCAGCAACGACATCTCGGTGATCGACGTCGCCAGCGGCACAACCGTGGGGCTGCCGATACCAGTTGCTGCGCAGCCCGTCTCGATCGCGTTTCTGCCCGACGGCAGCGCCGCCTATGTGGCGAGCAATGGCGGCACCGTCAGCGTCATCGACACCGCTACCGCGTCGGTGATCGACACGATCGCGATCGCCAGCGCGTCCTTCATCGAGATCACGCCCGATGGCGCCACGGCATACGTCGCGAGCTTCGCGACCAACACGGTCGTGCCACTCGACGTCGCGACGGGCGTCGCGGGCACGCCGATCCCAGTGGGCTCCGGTCCCACCGGCCTGGCGATCAGTCCCGACGGTTCCCGCCTCTACGTCGCGAACACGTGGGACGGCACCGTCGCCGCCATCGACACCGCCACGAACACGCTGATCGCCACAATCGTCGTGGGTCCTCGGCCATTCCAACTCACTGTCAGCCCGGACAACTCGGAGGTCTGGGTGGCAGTGGGCGACATCGACGCCCTCGCCGTGATCGATGCGACCACGCTTGAGACGGTAGCGACGATTGCGGTCGGTCAGAATCCGCGCTCTGTGACCATCAGCCCCGACGGCACCACCGCCCTGGCCGAGTCGTACTTCGACAACGCCGTGACAGTGGTGGATGTCACCACCCGCGTAGTCACGTCGGCAATCTCGATCGGCCTCAACCCGGTCTACGTGCAGTTCAGCCCCGATGGGTCGCGGGCCTACGTGGCCGTCGCCGGCGACTGGACGATCGGTGTCATTCTGTTCGACCCGGCACTGTACCCGCAGCCCGGCGCACCCGCGCTGGCCAGAACGGGAGAGAACCTGGGCATTCTGGTGCCGATCGCTGGTGGACTGCTTGCACTCGGGCTCGTGCTGCGCAGCCGCAGGAAGCATTCGAACCCGTGAGAGTTGGGGCCGAGTAGCACGCTCCGTAGACTTCCTCACAGTCCCACACCGGTGCGGGCGCTCTGGAAGGGGGAAGTCCCGTGTCATTGTCGAGACTTCGCGGGAGCGCTCCCATCCTGGCGACCATCGTCGCCGTGGTCGCCCTCGTCTCGGCCTTCGCCACGGCGACGGTGATCCTCCTCGACGAACGCACGACCGTGGGTGTGACCACCGAGCTGGCGCAACGGTCGGGCTCCTTCGCCGCCCTGCGCGTCACCTTCGACCGCGCGAGTGATGCCGAGCAGCAGGATGCCGCAGTGCGAGCGGCCGTCGACCGAACGTTCGCCGGAACGGGCGTGCACTTCACCGTCATCCGGGCGCTCGAGTCGAAGGCGGTCTTCGGAACAGTCTCGGGTGACGCCGTCGAGACCGCCGGTTCGGCGACGGTGGCCACCTTCTCCGACCTCGCGAGCCACGCCGTGTTTGAGACGGGGTCGGCCGCCCAGGATCAGTTCGAGGTGGCAGTTCAGGCCGACGATGCCGACCTGCTCGGCGTGCGGGTGGGGGACCAGCTGACGATCGGCGACCAGCCGTTCACTGTCTCGGGAACCTGGCGCGCCCTCGACCGGCTAGACCCCCGCTGGTACGGCGACGAGCGGGTCGCCTCAGGCGGCGGTGATCCGCTAGGACCCTTCGTGATCGATGAGTCCGCGTGGGCCTGGATCGGCTCGGTTCCACTCGCGACCTGGACGATCGTGCCGGAGTCGATCGAGAGCATCACGGCCACGAATCTCACGGCAGTGACGACAGCCTGGGCCGGAGTGATCGAGTCGTGGCGCGGCACCGTGCCCGAGTACGAGTCCATGGACGTGGAGCAGCGACTGAGCCGAACCCTCGACGAGCTCGCCGGTCGCATCGCGGGACTTCGAGCCATCGAGCCGGTCGCGTTCACGTTGATGGTCGGCAGTGCCCTCGTGGGTCTCTCGCAGATCGTGCAACTGCTGGTCGTCACCCGGGAACGCGAGTCGGCCCTGTTCTGGGCGCGTGGCCAGTCGCCACGGGCTGTGGCCACCCGCCTCACGGCCGAGGTCGGCATCAGCGCCGTGGTCGGGGCCGTTGTGGGCGTCGGCGCGGTCGCGGCGTTCGCTGTCGCGGTGAGCCAGGGCGGCACACTGACGGCGCTGCTGCCGTTCGGTCTCATCGTGCCGGCCCTGGTCATCGTGGGAGCCACCGCCACGGCCGCCGTATTCGCAGCCCGGTCGGCGGCGAGCATCGCCAACCCGTCACGCGGCGGACGCACGGTAGGCCGCACCGGCCGGGTCGCCGTTCCGGGCGTCGTCGTGCTCGTCACGATCGGGGCCGCGCTCGCTGTGTGGCAACTGCGCCTGTACGGATCCCCGATCGTCGGTGCCGCCGACGGCGGCAGGATCATCGACCCGGTTGCCGTCGCTGCACCGGCGGCGGCCCTGATCGCCATCGTCCTGATCTCGCTTGCCGCATTCCCGTCGATCGTTCGTCTCTTCGCAGGCCGGGCGGCGCGCGGCGGGCCGCGCCCGTTCCTCGCGGCCCGCACACTCGCCCGCAACACGCGTCGCGTCGTTGCCCCACTGGTCGTCGTGGCGCTCGCGGTGGGCTCGGCGGCGATCGCCGCGACATTCTCGGAGACCTGGTCGAGGTCATTCGCTCAGGCGGCGCAGCTCTATGCGGGCGCGGACGTGCACGTCTCATCACCCCTCGTGCCCATCTCGCCCAGCCAGGTGGAGGCGGTGGCCGGCACAGCGGGTGTCACCAGCGTGGCCCCGCTCGACGTGCAGATCCTCTCGGTCGGCACGCTCCGGGGGAGCACGCTGGCCGCCACGCCGGAGGCGGTGCGCGAGCTCGCCACGACGGCCAGCGGCACCTTCAGCCCAGCGGATGCCGCGTCGGCCATCCAGATGGACCCGGTCGGCCCGCAGGTGCCGGAGGGCACGAACCAGCTGACCCTGAGGGTCGAGGCCCTGGGATTCGTCGCGCCGCCCACTCTCGTGGCGTGGCTGGAGGATCCGCTCGGTCGCCTGCATTCCGTCGCCTTCGGTACTCCGACGACCGAGCCCGACGGGGTTCTGGTTTACGTAGCCGATCCGGGCGGGCAGGCAGGCACGATCGCCTCGATCGACGTGCGGATGCCGCGGCAGTCGGTAGAGGACCGCCCGAGTTTCCGACTGCTCGAGCTGACCGCCGCAAGCCAGTCCACCGACGAGAGCCTCGCCCTCGACCAGTTCTGGGTTCTCGATACCCTCAGCATCAACTTCGATGCGCCGGAGCCGCTCACGGACGCACCCGGGTTCGTGCTGGATCGCCAGTTGTCCCTGATTCGCATGACAGCATCGTTCGACGGCGGGGCGACTGACGAGGTGCGTCCGCGTCTGGTGGTATCGGCGGCCCTCGCGAGCGCGCTGAATCTCGAGATCGGCGACACCGTGGGCTTCACCATCCGCAAGGGCCAGGAGCGTCTCGTCGGCATCGTCGCGGGGGTCGTTGCCTCGATCCCGGGCGCCCGCTCCAGCAATGCCGTGCTGATGGATCTGTCGGTGAACAACCACTTCCAGCTGCGATCCGATCTGGTGCCAGGAACGACGACCGACCTGTGGGTGGCGGCGGAGGACCCCGACCGGGTGCGCGCCGACATCGGAGCCTCGCTGCCCGCTGACACCCGCATCGACACCCGCACTGATCCGTTCGGCGCTCAGGTGCTCGGTGCCGCGTCGGTCGCGCTGTGGGCGGCCGCGCTGTGCTGTGCGCTGATCGCCATCGTGGCCGTCGCCTCGGCGTCGCGCTCGCGGCTGCGTTGGGGTCGCGAGGAGATCGGATCGCTGCGGGCGATCGGCGTGGGAGCGCGCGACCAGTCGTCGATCATCCTGCGGGAGTTCGGCTTCGTGCTCGGCGTGGCCATCATCACGGGTCTCATCGCTGGCGCGGTCGTGTCGGTGGCGACGGTTCCGCAGCTGGTTCGGGCGGCGGTCGACCGCGCCTATCTCTCCGGAGAGATCGCCCTCGCGATCGAGTGGACCGGCTTCGTGGCGCTGATCGGCCTGTTGGCCGTCGGCACTGCCGTGGTACTGGTCGGCCTGAGTCTGCGGGTGCGCAGACTGGCATCGACGGCGCTGCCGGGTCGGGGCGATCAATGAGCGCTTCCCTCACGACGAGGAGTCTCGTCGGCGACCATCTTCGTTCGGGCTGGGCGGCATCCGTGCTGGTGGCGGTGCTGGTCATGCTCACTGTGTTCGCGGTTGCCGTCGCACCGCGCGCATTCTCGGCGGTGGCGACCGCCGAACTGCGGCACCAACTCGCCGCGGCGCCCGAGGAGCAGCTGAACCTGCGGGGCGACGGGCAGATCGGGCTTCCCGGCCTCGGCGAGGATGCGACGGCAGAGGCCCTGCTCGGTCCCACCGACGAGGCGATCACCCGTTTCCCGTCGCTGCTGCCCCGCCCCCTGCGTGACGGTGTCGGCAAGCCGACCTGGCTCATCCGCACGGTGGGAATCGCGGGGTCGAACCCCGACTTCCCCTACGCGTTCCTCGCCATCCGCCTCGCAATAGACCTGACCTGGATGACGCACATCACGTTCGTCTCCGGCCAGCAGCCCGCACCGTGGCAGGCCGACAGCGGTGCGCCGATCGAGATCGCCCTGTCGGCGACGACCGCGGCAGCGATCGGGGCCGAGACGGGCGACATCCTCGACACCGGGGTCGGGCCGTGCCTGGTCTCCGGCATCTACGAGCCCACCCAGCCCGACGACAGCTACTGGCGCCACGCCTTCGACCTCGGCTCGCCGATCGAGATTCGCCAATCCGGGCAACGACCCACGATCCAGGCGTCGGCCTTCGTCGATCCCGAGACGCTGGTCGACCTGCAGGAGCCCTTCGCCAGCGGCACCATCGCGGCGTGGGCACCGATCGATGCTCAGGCCTACTCGTACGCCGACCTCGATGAACTGTCGACCCAGGCGGGCAACCTGGTCGTCACACCGCGCAGCCTGCCCGAGTTCGGCCGGCTCAGTCTCAGCACCGCGCTGCCCGAGCTGCTGGAGCGCACCCGGCAGGCGGTCTCGGCGACGTCGGCGTTGATCGCGCTCGCCGCATCCGGGCTCCTCGGGGTGTTGGTCGCGACGTACGCCCTGAGCCTGCAGGCGCTCGTGCGTCGACGTCACTCGGCGCTCGCCCTGCTGTCCGCTCGCGGAGCCGCTCCCGGACAGATCCGGGGCCTCGTGGTGCTCGAGGCCGCAATCGTCGCTCTCCCCGGATCCGCCCTCGCGATCGTTGCGGCGGCGATACTCCTGCCCGAGCGCATCGGTCTTGACGGCTGGCTCGCTCCGGTCGTGCTCGCGATCACCCCTGTGATCCTCGCTGCCGTGCTGGTGGTGCCGAGCAACCTCCGGGAGACACGACAGGATGTCGCGGTGCGCTCGACCTGGCCCCTTCGCTGGGTTCTCGAGGTGGCGGTGGCCGGCGCTGCGGTGATCGCCCTCATTCTTCTGCAGCGGCGAGGGCTGGTCGCCTCGAGCGACATCGCTGCGGTCGATCCGCTGCTGACGGCGACGCCCCTGCTGGTGGCCGCGGCGGCCGGGCTCGTAGCGCTGCGGCTGTTCCCGCTACCCGTGCGTGCGGTGCGCGCCATGGCCCGAACCCGAACCGCCCCGGTGTGGGAGGTGGGTTCTGCGCGCGCCGCTCGCGAGCCCGCCATCGGAGCCATCGCCACCCTCGCGCTGGTGATCGGCGTGACCATCGTCGTCTTCTCCACGGTGATGATGAGCACCGTCGCAGCGACGATGGCGGGCGCCGTCAGGGAGCGGCTCGGTGCCGACATGGAGATCGTCGCGCACGACCTCCCGGCTCCCGTCGTCGACCAGATCGAGAGGTTGCCCGGGGTCACCGGGGTCGTCACCCTCACCTCGCGCAGCGGGCTGACCGTGATGGATGACGCGGGGCCGATCACCGTGACGGTGGTGCTGGCCGACCCGGCCGCCCTTCACCGGGTGCGACCCGATCTGCCGCAGCTCACCGATGCGCCCGCCGGCACCTCGCCGGTGATCCTCTCCGCAGGTCTCGCCGAGCGAATCCAGGGAACGGACATCGCGCTCGAGGAGAACCGCGTGAGTGTGGTCGGGGTGGTCTCCGACACCGCCCTTCCCGGACCGACCGGGCTGTGGGTCGTTGCCGACCAGGCGACCGCAGGAGATCTCGGGCTGGGCGACCTGACGCCGACCCGCATGCTCGTCGCGCTCGACGACGAACAGGATGCCGCGACGGTCGACGCGATCACCGGGATCGTGCTCGATGCGCAGTCGGGCAGCTTCGCCGAGTCTGCGCGAGTTTCTGACATCCAGTCGGAGCTGGACGAGAGCCGGGCGGACCCGATCACGTTCGCACTCCAGGCCGCCCTGCTCATCGTGGCCGCTGCCTCGCTTCTGCTCACGGTGCTCGTGGTGACCCTGGCGTCGGCAGTCTCGGCGACCTCGCGCAACCGGGTGCTCGGCGTGCTGCGCATCCTCGGGATGACGCCTCGCCAGGTGCGAGGGCTCGTCGCCTGGGAGTTCGGACCGGTCGCCATCGCGTCGATCGTCGTGGGAACCCTGGTCGGGGTCGGCCTGCCCTACCTCGTGACCTCGGTGCTCGACCTGCGCGCATTCTTCGGCGGCACCGTGCTGCCCCAGCCGTCGCTGGAACCGGTGTGGATCGCGGTGGCGGTGGGCGGCTACGCCCTCGCGATCGTGGTCGCGGTGCTGGTGGCGAGCGCCCTCGGTCGTCGGTTCGCGCCGGCATCCACCCTCACGATGGGAGAACCATGAGTCTTCAGATCGAGTGCACCGACCTGGTGAAGATCTTCACTGCCGAGGGCGTCGAGGTGCAGGCGCTGCAGGGGCTCACCCTGCGGGTGGAACGGGGCGAGCTCACGGCGATCGTCGGCGCGTCCGGCTCCGGCAAGTCGACGCTGCTGTCGATCCTCACCGGGCTGGAGATTCCGACAGCGGGCCGGGCCATGGTCGCCGGCCACGATCTACTCGCCATGACCTCGGCCCAACGCACGCGCTATCGGCGCGAGACGGTCGGGTTCGTGTGGCAGCAGACCTCCCGCAACGTGCTGCCCTACTACTCGGCCGCGCAGAACATCGCCGTGCCCCTGGCGATCGCCGGTGTGCCCCGAGCACAGCGGTCGGCGCGTGTCGATGCGCTCGTCGAACTTCTCGGCATGGGCGACTTCGCTCTGCGTCATCCGGCGCAGCTGTCCGGCGGGCAGCAGCAGCGCGTGGCGATCGCTGTCGCGCTCGCCAACGAGCCCGAGGTGCTGTTCGCCGACGAGCCGACCGGCGAACTCGACGAGGTGAACTCGCAGCTCGTGTTCGACGCACTCGGCTCCGTCAATCGCGAGCTCGGGGTCACGGTGCTCATCGTGACCCACGACGAGGAGGTGTCGACCAAGGTGAGGCGCACCGTGCAGATTCGTGATGGGCGGCTGTCGACCGAAGTGCATCGCAGCACGGAGACCGACGAATTCGGGGAGGAGCAGCACCGCTCCCAGGAGTTCGTGGTGCTCGACCGCGTGGGTCGACTCCAGTTGCCGCAGGAGTACGTGCGCGCGCTCGGGCTCGAGGGGCTGGTGCGGCTCGAGTTGGCCGATGATCATGCGCGGGTGCATCCGACCGAGACCGGGAAGGCGGGCGACAAGTGAGCGAGCAGGCGGTCCTGCGATGCGAGGCACTCACCCGCACCTACGGCAGCGGGGCGACCGAGGTGAGGGCCCTCGTCGACGCCGAGCTCGCCGTCGAGCCCGGTGAGCTGGTGATTCTGCGCGGGCCGTCCGGATCCGGCAAGACCACCCTGCTGAACCTCCTCGGCGGACTCGACGTGCCGACCGGCGGACACGTCTGGCTCGGTGATCGGGAGGTCACCGGGGCGAGTGAGCGCGATCTCGTCGACATGCGTCGCCGGGAGATCGGCTACATCTTCCAGACGTTCGCGCTGCTGTCTGCGCTGTCGGCGGCCGAGAATGTGGAACTGCCGATGCGCATGATCGGCCTGCCGGTGGCCGAGCGACGGGAGCGGGTCGCCGAACTGCTCGCTGTCGTCGGACTTGCCGAGCACGCCGAGCAACGACCCAACGAGCTCTCGGGCGGCCAGCAGCAGCGACTCGGTATCGCGCGAGCGCTGGCCAACAGCCCGCGTCTCATCATCGCCGACGAACCCACGGGGCAGCTCGACAGCCTCAACGCCGAGGCGATGATGTCGTTGATCGCCTCGCTCGTGCACGAGCGAGGGGTGTCAGCGATCGTGTCGACCCACGACCCGCGCATGGCGGCGCACGCCGACCGCATCCTCGAGATTCACGACGGCCACCTCGGGCGCCGCCACGGACGGCACACGACAGGAGCCGAGCCAATCTGAGTCGGTTCGCGATCGACCGTTCTGCGGCCGACCGTTCTCGGGGTCGATCGCTCTACGGCACGTGCCGCTCGTCGGGTCCGACGTACAGGCTCAGCGGGCGGATCAGCGCGTTGGCCTGCAGCTGCTCCATGATGTGGGCAGTCCAGCCCGTGACCCGGGCGGCCACGAACAGCGGAGTGAACATCTCGGTGTCGAAGCCGATGAGGTTGTAGGCGGGCCCGCTCGGGTAGTCGAGGTTGGGCAGGATGCCCTTCTTCTCGGTCATCGCCTTCTCGAGCGCGTCGTAGAGCGCGAGCAGGTCGGGCCGGTCGTACTCGACGATGAGCGTGTCGAGCGCTGCCTTCATGGTGGGAACGCGCGAGTCGCCGTTCTTGTAGACGCGGTGACCGAAGCCCATGATCTTGCGCTTCTCGGCCAGCGCTGCGTCGAGCCAGGCCTCGGCCTTGTCGGCCGTGCCGATCTCGTCGAAGATGTGCATCACCGCCTCGTTGGCGCCACCGTGCAGCGCACCCTTGAGCGCGCCGATGCCGGCCACGACAGCCGAGTACAGATCAGACAGGGTGGATGTCACGACCCGGGCCGTGAACGTCGACGCGTTGAACGAGTGCTCGGCGTACAGGATCATCGACACGTCGAACGCCGAGACCACTACCTCGTCGGGCAGTTCGTCGAAGGTCATGAACAGGAAGTTTGCGGAGTAGGAGAGGTCGTCCCGAGGCTCGACGAGGTGCAGTCCGCGGCGGCGGCGCTGGTCGTAGGCGACGATCGCGGGCAGCTGCGCGTACAGGCGGATGGACTTGTCGAGGTTCGACTCGGGGGAGGAGTTCGCGGCATCCGGGTCACTGGCACCGATGACGCTGACGGCGGCGCGCACGACGTCCATGGGGTGGGCGGTCAGGGGCAACTCGTCGATCACGCGCTTGACGACGGGCTGCAGGTGGCGCAGTGAGCGCTCGAGCGTCTCGAACTCGGCCAGCTGCTTCGGGGTGGGCAGTTCGCCGTGCCACAGCAGGTAGGCGACCTCCTCGAAGGTGCACTTCGCGGCGAGCTCCTGCACGGGGTACCCCCGGTAGAGCAGGGAGTTGGTCTCGGCATTGACCTTGGAGATCGACGTCGTGTCGACGACGACGCCGGCCAGTCCCTTGCGGATGTCGGGGGTCTCGGTCATTCAGTTGCTCCTTCGTGAGGGTTTCGATACGGCCTTGCGGCCTACTCAACCGGCCTTACAGGGTGAAGTTGAAGACGCTGGTGTCGAAGGCGTTGTAGGCCTCGTAGTCCAGCAGTTCGTACAGTCTCGCCCTCGTCTGCATGTGCTGCACCGATGAGTTGAGGCTACCCTCGGCCGCCAGCGCGTCAAGACCGCGTTCCGCGGCGCCCATCGCGAGGCGCAACAGCGACACCGGGTAGATGACGATGTTGATGCCGATGTTCGCGAGCTGGGTGGTGGTGAAGAGCTCGCTCTTGCCGAACTCGGTCATGTTCGCGAGGATCGGCACATCCACCGCCTTACGCACCGCCTCGAACTCGCCGAGGTCGGCCATCGCCTCCGGGAAGATCGCGTCGGCTCCGGCATCGACGAGGGCCTTGGCCCGGTCGATCGCCGCCTGCAGCCCGTCGACGGCCCGGATGTCGGTGCGCGCCATGATGAGCAGGTTCGGGTCGCGTCGGGCATCCGCTGCCGCGCGGATGCGCTTGAGCGCCGTGTCCTCGTCCACTACCGCCTTGCCGTCCAGGTGGCCGCAGCGCTTGGGGTTCACCTGGTCCTCGATGTGCAGACCGGACACGCCCGCGTCCTCCAGGGTCTGCACCGTGCGGGCGACGTTCATCGGCTCGCCGAAGCCGGTGTCGGCGTCGATGAGGGTCGGCAGGTCGGTCATCCGGGAGATCTGCTGGCCGCGGGCGGCGACCTCGGTGAGGGTGGTGAGGCCGATGTCGGGCAGGCCGAGGTCGGCGCTCAAGACCGCACCGGAGATGTAGACGCCCTCGAAGCCCTTGTCCTGGATGAGCTTGGCGCTCAGCGGATTGAATGCGCCGGGCATCCTGATCAGCTCGCCGGTGGTGAGGCGCGCACGGAAGGCCGCCCGCTTGTCGGCGGGGGTGACGGTGGAGTACAGCATGGGCGGCTCCTGGGTTGGTGGGTGTCTGGTGGGTGGATGGCGGCTCGCGTGCGGCCGGCGTAGGCTGCCGCACTTCGTCGAGTTCGCCTAGATGACCGGTGTGAGGCTGCGGCGACTGGTCATCTAGGCGAACTCGCGGGTGGGGAGGGGCGGGTTGGGCGGGGCGGGTGCGGCGCGGTGGAGTACAGCATCAGAAGATCCCCTTCGGGGTGACGGCGGGGAAGTCGCCGCGCAGGGTGAGGCCGCTCAGGTCGGTGAGCTCGGGCAGACGCTGCGCCTCGTCGAGGAACCGCTCGATCTCTGCGGCCGCGAGCACGCCCTCGGCGAGGATGCGGAACTTGCCCACGTAGTCGGCCCGCGCGAACGGCCGGGCGCCCAGCGGATGCGCGTCGGCCACGGCGATCTCGTCGACGATCGTGGAGCCGTCGGTGAGCGTGATCGCGACGCTGCCGCCGAACGCCTTCTCCTGCGGGTCGTTCGAGTGATACCGGCGGGTCCACTCCGGGTGCTCCTCGGTGACGACCTTGTTCCACAGCGCCACGGTGTCGGGGCGTGCGGCACGGTCGGGTGCATAGGAGCGCTCGTGGTTCCACTCGCCGTCCTGGAGCGCGACGGTGAAGATGTACGGGATCGAGTGGTCGAGAGTCTCCCGGCTGGCGGTCGGGTCGTACTTCTGCGGGTCGTTGGCGCCCGAGCCGATCACGTAGTGGGTGTGATGGCTGGTGCGGATGATGACCCGCTCGATGCGGTCGGCCGTGAGGTCGGGGTACTCGTTGTGCAGCTTGCGTGCGAGGTCGATCCACGCCTGGGCCTGATACTCCGCGGAGTGCTCCTTGGTGTACGTGTCGAGGATGGCGGTGCGCGCCTCACCGCGTTCGGGCAGAGGTACCTCGTAGCGGGCATCCGGGCCGTCGAGAAGCCACGCGATGACGCCGTCCTCGCCCTCGTAGATCGGGGTCGGGCTGGTCTGGCCGCGCATCGCCCGGTCGACGGCCTCGACGGCCATCTTGCCGGCGAAGGCCGGGGCGTGCGCCTTCCAGGTCGAGATCTCGCCCTTGCGGGACTGGCGCGTCGCGGTCGTGGTGTGCAGGGCCTGGCCGATGGCCTGGAAGATCGTCTCGGTCGGCAGGCCCAGAAGCGTGCCGATACCGGCCGCGGCCGACGGGCCGAGGTGGGCCACGTGGTCGATCTTGTGCTTGTGCAGACTGATCGCCTTGACGAGGTCGACCTGGATCTCGTAGCCGGTCACGATTCCGCGCAGCAGCTCCGAACCGGTGCGCCCCAGGTGCTGGGCGACCGCGAGGATCGAGGGGATGTTGTCTCCCGGATGTGAGTACTCGGCAGCAAGGAACGTGTCGTGGAAGTCCAGCTCGCGCACGGCGACACCGTTCGCCCACGCCGCCCACTCCGGGCTCGTCAGCCGGTCGCTGCCGAAGACGGTGCTGCCGGTGCCGCCGCGGGACACGAGGTGGGCCTCGGCCTGGGCGCGGGCCGCGACGACCGGCTCGCGGGTGAGCGATGCGGCGGCGACCGCCGCGTTGTCGATCACTCGGTTGATGACCATGTCGGTCACCTCGGCGGTCGGCTCGAGCTGCTCGGCGGCAACCTCGGCGATCTTCCAAGCGAGCTGGCCCTCGCGTGCGAGGTTCTCGTCGCTGCGGTGTACGCGTACTTCGTGGGTCTTCATGCTGTCCTGTCGATCTGGTGGGCGGGGTCGTGGGTGCTGACGGGGGCGGCGAAGCGACCGGAATCGGCCGCGTCGATGATGGTGGCAAGGCTGTTGTGCAGGTGCACAGCGGTGGCTGACCGGGCGAGGTCCACGTCACCGGCGAGGATCGCCTCCACGATGAGCAGGTGCTCGCGGGCCGCAGCGGCGAGTCGCTGCGGGTTGTCCTGAGCCACCCGACGCAAGCGCGCGAGGTGGGTACGGAGGCCGGTGAGGGTGGACGCGAGGTAAGTGTTGGCGGCCGCGTCATCCACCGCCCGGTCGAAGCGGGCGACCAGGTCGTAGTAGGCGGACCGATCGGGATCGGCGATGAGACTCGCTGCCCCCGCGAACTCGTCGCGAAGCCCCTCGAACACGGCAGGGTCGCGACGCTGAGCGGCGAGGGCGGCGGCCTGCGTCTCGAGGGCGATGCGCACCTCGAACAGCTCCGCTGCACTGTCGGCGGATGCCTCGGCGACGACCACCCCGCGGCCGGGCAGTGACTCGACCAGCCCGTCGCCGCTGAGTCGCGCGAGCGCCTCACGCACGGGAGTGCGGCTGACGCCGAGCCGCGCGGCCTGCTCCACCTCGCCGAGGATGGTGCCCGGGGCGAGGTGCCACTCGAGGATCTCCGAGCGCAGGGCGCTGTACGCGCGATCGCTAGCCCGCACGCGCCCTCACCGCCTCTGTATACATTCGTGAGCCTTCAGGAGTGAAATCTACCCCGATTGAGCTGTAATGTATACAGCGGCGATTCCCAGCCGTGACCCAGCCCCGCTTGTTAGGGTGACTGCCGGTTCGAAACGACCTCCCCCCGACTTATGACGACTCTCCTGGACTCCGCCCTCAACGCGGCACAGCGAACCCTCGGCTCGGTGCGCGGCCTCATCCCCTCGTTGCGTTGGACGCGCAAGCATCTGCCGATCGCGGCGACGGCGGCCGTATTCGCCCTCGTTGCTGTGTCCGCGCTGGCCCCGCCCCGCTGGCCCACACCGGCGGAGGAGTTCCAAGCGTTCATCGACCAGCACGCGCAGACGTTGAAGGTGCCATCGACGGTGCTCGCGGCATCCGTCACCCGCGACGACTACTCGGCCACTCCCGGCATCGCGACGCTCGCGGCGGGCGGCACCAACTACGACTGGGCCAAGCTCGTGCTGCTGCTGGCCGGCTTCCCCATGACCGAAGACAACGTGACCGTCTTCACCCGGTGGATGCGCCAGGAGAACGGCCCCGACGACTGGTGGAACCGCAACAACCCGCTGAACAACGGGTGGGGTTCCGGCGGCGGCGGGGGACTCGGCAGCTACGACAACCTCGTGATCGCGGCCGAGAATGCGGCCGCTGCGCTGCGCACCAACGCCGGGTACGCCGGCATCGTCGACGCGTTCGCGTCGGGTGCACCCACCGATGTCATCGAGTCAGCGATCTGGGCCTCGCCGTGGGCATCCGGTCACTATGCCAACGGCGGCCACTGGGCGTACACGCCGGTGCCCGTGGTGAAGTCTCCCGACGGCACCTGGGGCCAGTAACGGTGAGAGGCCGCCGCGGAGCACAGATTCCGCGACGGCCTCGGCTAGTTGCCCTGCTCACCGAACGGGCAGGGTGAGTCGAGCCTGACGCTCGAAGGTGCGCTCGCGCTCCAGTCGCGCGAGCTGCTGCTCGATGCGGCTGGCACGCCGCTCACGCGACTCGATCACGAGGGGCCGGCGGCCCCACTTGATCAGCGCGATGCCGATAGTCAACGCGGCGCGATCGAGCAGGGTGACCCGCCGGATCGGCGGCGCCGCAGGCTGCAGCACCGGTTGGGGTGGATGGTCGTGACGACCGGGAGCGGTCGACAGTGTGGTGTTCATGGCGATCTTCTTCCTCACGGGATTCGCTTGTGGCGGGGTGCGGCGACAGCGCTGAGTGAGCGCGCCGCCGTGCGTGGCGAGATGAGTGTCCGCGAAGCACGGGATGCCCGTGCGGGAGTCACTCGAGCTTCGAGAGCGTCGCCACCGATCAACGGGTGGCGTGAACAGCTACCCGATCAGTCGGCGAGGACGCCGACGAAGCCGGCGGTGGTGGGAATCATCCCTCGAAATGCAATCAACACGGTCGGCCTCCTTTCGGCATGAAGTGCGGCGCCCCTGTGGCGCGACATTCACGGTAGCGGCCATGTCGCGGCTGCCGCAACCCATGACACGCCCGGGGCGACAACGGAATGGTAACGACCGACGATCACACCACGGTCGGGGGCAGAGGCTTGCCCGGCGGGGTCGAGGAGGGGCCACCGTCGGTCTCCACGTCCGCCAGACCGGTCGCCTCGAGAACGTTCACGATGGTGTCGACAGTCTGCTCAGAGTTGCGACCCTTGCGCATCACGACGAGGCCGACGATCGCAAGCCCCAGGAAGATCGCCCCGGCGAAGGGGGCGAGCTCGACCAGCCAGCCGGCCCAGACATCCGACACCTCAGGGATGAAGGCGCCGAAGAAGTACAGCACGCCGCACGCCAGTGCGAGCACGCCGAAGACGACCAGCAGTAGCGCACCGATGAGAACGCGTCCGACCTTCCCGGCGGGCGTGTCCTCGCCCGAGAGGTCGATCGTGAAGGCAGACTTCTCAGAATCGCTCATGCCCGACACCATAGTGGCGGGTATGGGGCGACGCCAGAGGGTAGTCAGCTAGCGGATGCGGCGACCGCTGATCGACGTCGGGAAGATGCGCACGTAGTTGAACTTCTCGGTGCTGGTCGCGGTCGGCAGCCGCAGAACACCCGAGCTCTCGATCATGTCGTCGCGGTCGAGACGATGGGCCGTGCCCTTGACGACGACGCTCCAGCGGTGGCCGCCGTGGCGGCCGTCGACCTCGAAGGCGACGACCGGGTTCGCCGCGATGTCAACTAGCTTGGAACCCGGCGCGCTGCGGAAGAAGATCTCCTCGCCGGTGACCACGTAGTTGATGGGGAAGATGTCGAGTCCGTCGGTCGTCTGCACAGCGATACGGCCGAGGCTTGCCTTCGCCAGCAGACGCCAGCAGTCGTCAGAACTCACGGAGGCGATGGCGCCGCTCTTGCCCTCTGCATTCGGCGGGAGTATCGCCCTCATGGCGTGGGTAGACATGACCTCAGTCAACGCCGAACCCCCGATCGGCCATAGGGCAGAAGGTCCCGCGGGGCCACGGGACCTTCGACCCTAGGTGTGATGTCTGCGGAGCGGAATCGTGGAGTTGACCAATCAACTCCCACGAGGAAGGCCCTGCCTTGGATCCCGTCGACATCGCCCGCTGGCAATTCGGCATCACAACCGTGTACCACTTCCTGCTCGTTCCGCTCACTCTGGGCCTCGGCCCGACCGTCGCCATCATGCAGACAATGTGGGTGCGCACCGGTAACGAGCGCTACCTGAGAATGACCAAGTTCTGGGGCAAGCTCTACCTGATCAACTTCATCATGGGTGTCGCCACCGGCATCGTGCAGGAGTTCCAGTTCGGCATGGCATGGAGCGAGTACTCCCGCTTCGTGGGTGACGTCTTCGGGGCGCCGCTGGCCATGGAGGGACTGCTCGCCTTCTTCATCGAGTCGACCTTCCTCGGTCTGTGGATCTTCGGCTGGAACCGTCTGCCGAAGCGGCTGCACCTCGCGACCCTCTGGCTCGCCGTGCTGGGCTCGATCGTGTCGGCGTTCTTCATCATTGCCGCCAACTCGTGGATGCAGCATCCGGTGGGCATCGAGTTCGTCGATGGGCGTCCAGTGCTGACCGACATCTTCGCGGTGCTCTCCAACAACACCGCGATCGCCGCCTACACCCACACGATCTTCGGCGCCCTCGGAGTCGGCGGGGCGTTCCTGCTCGGTATCGCCTGGTACCAGCTCTGGCAGCGTCGCAAGGACAACATCGACACCGTGGATGCTGCGGGCCGCGTCGTCGTGGGCGAGAACCGCACCATCCCGGGCCGCGACAAGGCCGACCACAGCGTCTGGATCACGTCGCTGCGGTGGGGTGCCGTGGTCGCGATCATCGGCTTCGCGGGGGTTGCCATCACTGGTGACTATCAGGCCAAGCTCATGTTCGAGCAGCAGCCGATGAAGATGGCCGCCGCCGAGGCAGCCTGCACCGATGGCACCGGATTCTCGGTGCTCGCCTTCGGTGACCTTGCCGCCCAGGACTGCTCCCAGGTGACCACCGTCATCGAGATCCCCGGGTTGCTCTCGTTCCTCGCGAACGGTGATTTCACGACCGAGGTCAAGGGCGTCAACACACTCGTGCCGATCTATCAGGACAAGTACGGAACCAACCTCCCCGACAACCCGATCCTCGGTGACCGGGCCGGCCAGGCGATCGACTACGTACCTCTCATGGCAGTCACCTACTGGGGCTTCCGCCTGATGATCGGGTTCGGGGCGCTCGCTGCCTTCGCAGCAGTCGTCGCCCTGTGGATGACCCGCAAGGGAACGGTACCCAAGTCGAAGTGGCTCATGCGCCTCGCCCTGCTGGGCATCCTCGCTCCGTTCGCGGCCAGCGCGGCCGGCTGGGTCTTCACGGAGATGGGCCGCCAGCCCTTCGTCGTGGCCCCCAACCCGACGCCCGGTGGCATCGACGGTGTGTTCATGTTCACCGCGTCAGCGGTCTCGCCCGGAGTGGAACCGTGGGAGATGATCGTCTCTCTCGTGGCCCTCACCCTCGTCTACCTGGCTCTGCTGGTGGTCGAAGTGGGTCTGCTCGTCAAGTACGCCCGGGCCGGAGTCGCGGGTGTGATGCCCGAGCTCGACGAGAGCCACGACGACACCGACAAGACCGACGACGTGCTCGCGTTCGCCTACTAAGCCGCTAGGAGACTTTCAATCATGGACGTTCTGCCCACCATCTGGTTCGTCGCCATCGGCGCCCTGTGGATCGGATACCTCGTGCTCGAGGGATTCGACCTGGGTGTCGGCATGCACATGCTGTTCACGGGCCGTAGCGACGCCCAGCGCCGCGTGATGCTCAACACCATCGGCCCGGTCTGGGACGGCAACGAGGTCTGGCTGCTCACCGCGGGCGCTGCGACCTTCGCCGCCTTCCCGCTCTGGTACGCCTCGCTGTTCTCCACCCTGTACCTGCCTCTCGTGCTCGTGCTGCTCGGCCTGATCTTCCGGGCCGTGTCGATCGAGTACCGCGGCAAGGGCGCGACCGAACGCTGGACGAGGTTCTGGGACTTCTCGATCGGCATCGGTTCGTTGGTGGTGGCCTTCGGAATCGGCGCGGCACTCGCGCTGACGACCACCGGTCTGCCCATCAACGAGAACGGTGACCGTGTCGGCGGCCCGTTCGTCTGGCTCAACGGCTACGCGATTCTCGGTGGACTCGCGGTGATCGGCTTCTGCCTCGTGCACGGTGCCGCGTTCCTCGCGCTCAAAACCGACGGTCCGATCAGGGAGAAGACGGGCACGTTCCTCGTGCGCTGGAGCCCCGTGTTCCTGCTCCCGATCGTCGCCTGGGTGCTGATCATCCAGTTCCAGCACGGCACCATCCTGAGCTGGGCACTCGTGGTCATCGCTGTTGTGGCGGTGGTCATCGCCTGGCTCAGTGCTCGCGCAGGTCGTGAGGGCCGTGCATTCACGGGTATCGCGGTCTTCGTGGCTGCCGGTGCCGGCGCGATCTTCGCGGCGGTCTACCCAGTGGTGCTGCCATCGACGCTCGACCCCGCGTTCAGCCTCACGGTCTCGAACGCCTCGAGCGGTGACTACACGCTGATGGTGATGTCGATCGTGACGGGCATCTTCCTCCCCGTTGTGATCGCCTACCAGGCCTGGACCTATTGGGTCTTCCGCAAGCGCATCAGCGAGACGCACATCCCGACCAAGCATGTGGTCGTGGCTGCCGTCGGAAAGTAGCTGATGTTCTCGTCGCGAGCCCTGCTTCCGCGTCGCTTCGTGTACCTGGTCGGTGCACTGAGCGGCGCGAAAGCGCTGTCACTGGTCATGCTCGCCGAGTGCATCGCCCGGGGGATCTCCGCCATCGCGGCGGGGGACCCCGGGTGGTCCGGCGTGCTGGGCTGGGCGGCGGCCGCTGCGCTGCTGAGGGCCGGGTCCGCCTGGGCCACCTCGGTGGTCGCCGCGCGTGCCGCTCTCGACACGAAGCAGCGCCTACGGGCACAGCTGGCCGACGTGCTGGTCTCGGGAACGCCCCGGGTCGGGTCATCCGCGGCCCTGGCAACCCGCGGGCTCGACGACCTCGACGAGTACTTCACGAGCGTGCTGCCCGCCATCACCTCGGTGGCCGTCGTGCCGCTCGTGCTGATCGCGCGGGTCGTGTTCGCGGACTGGCTGAGCGCCGTGATCCTCGTGCTCACGGTGCCGCTCATCCCGGTGTTCATGGTGCTCGTGGGGCAGTACACGAAGCAGAAGACGGATGCCGCGGCATCCGCCCTCGACCGCCTCAGTGACCACGTGGTCGAGTTGGCGCGCGGGCTTCCCGTGCTGGTGGGACTGGGCCGCGCCGACGATCAGGCGCAGGCTCTGCGCGGCATCTCCGACGACTACCGCAAGCGCACCCTCGCGACTCTGCGCACCGCGTTCCTCTCCTCGCTCGTGCTCGAGCTGATCGCCACGATCTCCGTGGCGGTCGTCGCGGTGACGATCGGCGTGCGGATCCTCGGCGGCGATATGAGCCTCGAGGTCGGCCTGCTCGTGCTGATCCTTGCGCCCGAGTGCTACACGCCGTTCCGCGAGTTCGGGGCGGCGTACCACGCGTCCCGGGCGGGGGTTGCAGCGTTCGAGCGGGTCACGGCCATCGTCGACGCACCGCTCGCCGTTCGCACGGTGGTACCGGCGTCGACGGTGTCGGTGTCGCACTTCACCGTCACCTACCCCACCGGCACGGTTGTCGCTCCGGTGAGCTTCGCTCTGCCGCCGGTCGGGATCACTGCGTTGCTCGGGGCGAGCGGCACCGGCAAGAGCACACTGCTGCGCGCGCTTGCGGGCCGGCTCGACGCCGAGGCGATCGTGTCGGGCGAGCTGGCGGGCATCGACGCCGATCGAATCGCGTGGGCTCCGCAGCATCCCCGGGCCGTCGAGAGCACCGTGCGCGCGGAGCTCGAACTGTACGCGCTCGGCCTGCCGGTCGATGACCTGCTCACTCGACTCGGCTTGGCCGTGGTCGCCGACTCCGACCCCGCCGAGTTGAGCCCCGGCGAGCTGCGTCGGCTCGCCGTCGCACGCGCGGCACTGAGGGTGCGCTCCGGTGCGACGCTTCTGCTGCTCGATGAGCCGACCGCACACCTTGACGACCACTGGGCCGCCGTCGTGCAAGGCCTCGTTGCCGAGCTGGCCGAGACCTGCAGCGTGCTGGTCGCGTCGCACGACACGGCGGTAACCTCGATCGCGACCGGTGCAATCCGGTTGGGTGCGCCGGGGCCTCTGCGGGAGCGTGCTGAGGATGGCACGGTGAGCGAGGGGCGCGCGCGTCAGCGCGTCGCGACCGAACGGGTCGAACCCCGCGAGATCGCGCGGGCCTGGAGCGAGTTCGTTCGCCCCGCGATGGGCCGCTACGTTGGCTCGGCCGTGCTGGGAACTCTGGCCGCAGGCTTCGCGATCGCCCTCACCGCCGTGTCGGCCTGGCTGATCGTGCGCGCCAGCGACCAGCCCGCCATCATGTACCTTCTGGTCGCCATCGTGGGCGTGCGATTCTTCGGGCTCGGCCGCGCCGGTCTGCGCTACGCGGAGCGGTTGGTCACCCACGACGCGGCCTTCACCTCCGCAACTGCTCTGCGCCTGCGGCTCTGGGCCGCGCTCTCCGCTCGCGCCGGCAGCTCCCGCGCGCTGCAGCGCGGGGGCACAGCGCTCGACTACCTCGTCGGTGCGACTGACGAGATCCGTGACCTTGTGCCGCGGGTGCTCGTGCCCGGTGCGGTCGGCGTCGTGGTGTCCATCGGAGCCGTCATCACCGTCGGACTCATCCTGCCGACCGCGCTCGCCGTGATCGTGGCGACCCTCATGGTCGCCCTGCTCATGGCGCCCCTGATCGCGCTCGCGGCGGACCGTGCTGCCGAGCGCGACCGGCAGCGGATGCGCTCCGGCGTGCTGAGGCGGTTCGTCGCCTTCCTCGACGCGGCCGATGACCTGCGCGGCAACGGTGTCGATGGCATCGTGCGCGCCGAACTCGCGGAGGCAGATCAGCGGGTCAGCGCATTCAGCCGGCGGGTCGCGGCATCCCGAGGTCTGGGACTGGCAACCGTCCTGCTCGCCTGCGGGCTGGGCACGGTCGGCATGCTCGCTGTGGGATCGAGCGCCGTGGCATCCGGAGCCATCGGTGTGGAGCTCGTAGCCGTACTCGCACTGCTACCGATCGCTCTCGCCGACTCGCTCGCCGGATTCGTGGCTGCGATGCAGCTGCTGCCCGCGCTGGTCACCGCCCTCGCCCGTGTCGCCCGGATGCGCGAACCCGCCATTGACCTGCACCGCACGGCGGCCCTCGACCGCCCGGTGACCGATCTGCGCCTCACGCGGCTCGCCGCGACCTGGCCCGGTGCGACCTCGCCCGCCTTCGAGCACGTTTCGGCGGACGCGAAGCGCGGGGACTGGCTCGTCGTCTCGGGCGAGTCTGGAACCGGCAAGTCGACTCTGCTCAGCGTGTTGCTCGGCCAGCTCGCGCCGAGCGACGGCTGGCTCGAGTTCAACGGGCGCGACATCGCGGAGCTCGACCCGGTGCAGTTGCGTCGTCACGTGTCGTGGTGCCCGCAGGATTCGCACCTGTTCGATTCGACGATCCGCGCCAACCTGCTGATCGCCCGCTCGCGCGACGACGCACCGAGCGAGACGGAGCTGACCGAGGCCCTGACCCGGGCCGGACTGTCCCAGCTCATCGCCGCCCTGCCCGACGGGCTCGACACCCGCATCGGTTCGCAGGGCTCGCACCTCTCCGGTGGCGAGCGTCAGCGGCTGGCAGTGGCCCGCACGCTGCTGTCACGGTCGGAGATCGTCCTGCTCGACGAGCCCACCGCCCATCTCGACGAGGACACCGCCGACCAGCTCATGGACGACCTGAGGATGGCGTTCGCCGACCGCATCGTCGTGCTGGTCACGCACCACCACGGCGACACGCGCCTCGGCGACCAGGTACTGCGGCTGGGATCGCAGCAGTCAGCGCGGGTTCCGGCCTAGCGGCCGGACGCGCGCCGGTCTAGCGGACATCCGCCGCCGGCCCGCGACCTACAGCCAGTCCCACCCGGTGACTTCGGGGCTGTCCTCGCCGTTCTCGTAGGCGTAGGCGCGCATGCGGGCGCGTTCGTCGGCGAAGTGCTGCACGAGGCTCGCGTGACGCTCCTCGAGCCCGGGAACCCGGCGGATGACATCCATGGCCAGGCGGTATCGGTCGAGGTCGTTCATCATGAGCATGTCGAAGGGCGTGGTGGTGGTGCCCTTCTCCTTGAAGCCGCGCACGTGGATGTTGGCGTGGTTGGTGTGCCGGTAGGCGAGCTGGTGGATCAGCGCCGGATAACCGTGGAACGCGAAGATCACAGGCTTGTCGGTCGTGAAGAATGCGTCGAAGTCGGCCGCCGATGAGCCGTGCGGGTGCTCCTCCTTCGGCTGCAGCCTCATCAGGTCGACCACGTTGACGAAACGGATGCGCAGCTCGGGGATCGCGTCGGCGAGCAGCCGCACGGCCGCGAGAGCCTCCATCGTCGGCACGTCTCCGGCGCTCGCCACCACCACATCGGGTGCCTCGCCGGGCACCTCGGTGCCGGCCCAGTCCCAGATGCTGAGGCCGCGCGCACCATGCACCCGGGCCTCCTCGATCGACAGGAACGTCGGCGCCGGCTGTTTGCCGGCGACGATCACGTTGACGTAGTTGCGGCTGCCGAGGCAGTGCTCGGCGGTCACGAGCAGGGTGTTGGCATCCGGTGGCAGGTAGACCCGCACGACCTTGGCGCTCTTGTTCATGACGACGCTCAGGAAGCCGGGGTCCTGGTGCGAGAAGCCGTTGTGGTCCTGTCGCCAGACGTGCGAACTGAGCAGATAGGTGAGGGATGCGACGGGCCGCCGCCAGGCGATCTCGTTGCACGCCTCCAGCCACTTGGCGTGCTGGTTGAACATCGAGTCGATCACGTGGATGAACGCCTCGTAGGAGTTCATCATGCCGTGGCGACCGGTGAGCAGGTAGCCCTCGAGCAGTCCCTGCACGAGGTTCTCGCTGAGGATCTCGATCACCTTGCCCTCGTCGGCGAGGTGCTGGTCGGTGGCCACGATGTCGGCCTCCCACTGCTTCGAGGTCACCTCGAGCACGGCGTCGAGCCGGTTGGAGGCGGTCTCGTCGGGGCCGAACATCCTGAAGTTGTCGTTGGCGTCCATCACGTCGGCCAGCCAGCGGCCGAGCACGCGGGTCGCCTCGGCGGTGACGCCGCGGCCCTTCGAGATGTCGACCTCGTGCTCCTCGATCGGCGGCAGCACGAGGGGAACCAGCAGTTCCCCGCCGTTGGCCTGCGGCAGCGCGCTCATGCGCTGGATGCCGCTGGGCCGCAGCACCCCGAGGCTCGCGACCGGGCGGCCGTCGCCGTCGAACAGCTCCTCGGGGTGGTAGCTGCGCATCCACTCCTCGAGCTGGGCGAGGTGCTCGGCGTTGCCGCGCACGGTCGCGATCGGAACCTGATGCGCGCGCCAGGTGTCCTCGACGGGCAGGCCGTCCACGACCTTCGGCCCGGTCCACCCCTTCGGAGTGCGCAGGATGATCATCGGCCAGGCCGGACGTTCGGTCTCGGTGCCGCTGCGGGCATCCGTCTGGATGGCGGCGATGCGGTCGGTCGCCCAGGTGAGGGCCTCCGCGAACGCCTCGTGCACGCGCATCGGGTCTTCACCGTCGAATCCGCCCGACACGAGCACCGGCTCGTAGCCGTAGCCACGGAACAGCGAGAAGAGCTCCTCCTCGGAGATGCGCGCGAGCACGGCTGGGTTGGCGATCTTGTAGCCGTTGAGGTTGAGGATCGGCAGCACCGCGCCATCCGTCGCGGGGTTGAGGAACTTGTTGAGGTGCCAGCTCGCTGCGAGGGTTCCGGTCTCGGCTTCGCCGTCGCCGACGACACACGCGACGATGAGCTTCGGGTCATCCAGGGCTGCACCGTAGGCGTGCACGAGCGAATAGCCGAGCTCTCCGCCCTCGTGGATCGACCCGGGCAGGTCGGGCGAGGCGTGCGAGGGGATGCCGCCCGGCGCCGAGAACTGGCGGAACAGGGCGCGCATGCCGGCGGCGTCCTGCGAGATGCGCGGGTAGATCTCGGAATAGGTCTCGTCGAGCCACGCGTTGGCAACCATCGCCGGACCGCCGTGGCCCGGGCCCGCGACGTAGAGCACCTCGAGGGGCTTCTGGGTGATCAGATGGTTGAGGTGGGCGTAGACGAGGTTCAACGCCGGCGAGGTGCCCCAGTGCCCGAGCAGTCGCGGCTTGATGTCCGCGTCGACGAGGGGCCGGGTGAGCAGGGCGTTGTCGCGCAGATAGATCTGGCCGACCGTCAGGTAGTTCGCGGCACGCCACCAGGTGTTGACGGTCTCGAGCGGATGTGTTTCGGTCATTATCGGGCCACCATAACTGTTGTGTTGATGTTGAGGAGAACTTCGTAGGCAACTGAGCCGAGATGGTCCATGCCGCGTCGGCTCGACCCGATGACAAGGAGCGAAGCGGAGCGGCTCGCATCGAGCAGGCCCTCGGCCGGCCTGCGACGGGAGAGGCGGCTGCGCACCTCGAGATCGGGCGCCACCGTCGCGACCAGGGCGACGGCATCCGAGAGCACGGTCCGGCCGGTCTCGGTAGCGTCCGTGCAGTGCAGCAGTGTCAGGTCCTCGCCCAGACGCGCGGCTTCGCGCGCCCCCGCGAGAACGGCGGCGTCGGAGGCACCGTCGGCTGCCACGCCGACGAGGATTCCCGTGCGGCCCGCGAGCGTGGCATCCGGCACCACGACAACACTGCAGGGGGCGACGGATGCGACGATCACACTGCGCGTGCCGAGCACCCGGCCATTGAGAAACCCCGTCTTGTGCGTGCCCACGACCAGCAGGTCACCGGGGCGCGCCACGGCCGCCAGCTCCCACGGGGCGGCCCCGTGCACGAGCTCGGAGCGGATCTGAACGCCGCGGGCCGCTGTTCGGGCGGCGCTCACGGTCTCCTCGAGTACCTCGGGGCCGCGGGAGTCGGAACTCTCCTCGATGCAGTGCACGGCGAGAATCGCAGCACCGATCGACGTGGCACGTGCGAGAGCCCACGCGAAGGCGGCACGGCTCGGCCCTGAGCCGTCGATGCCGACGATGATGCTCGCGCTCATCACGTGTCCTTCCTCGGGCACTGCGCCCATGCCAGACTGACAAGTCAGGTACGTTCACGTCAGGGCCTAAGGTCCCACCACCACGACCGAACGGGGGCAGGATGACCGACGAACTGAGTTTTCCCGACGTCTCCCGTTCCGAACTCGACCGCACACTCAGCCAACTGGTCGAGAATGCCCAGGACGTACTGAACAGCCAGGATCGACTGCGCAGCCTGCTCAAGGCGACCCGGGTCGTTGCCGGGGAGCTCGAGCTCGCAGAGGTTCTGAAGCGCATCATCGAGGCCGCGGTGGAACTCGTCGGTGCTCGCTACGGCGCGATCGGGGTGATCGCCCCGGACGGCACGCTCGAGCAGTTCATCCACGTCGGACTGCCCGACGAGCTGGTCGGTCCCATCGGCCGCCTGCCGGAGGGCCATGGTCTGCTCGGTGCCCTCATCGACGAGCAGGAGCCGATCCGCCTCGACCACCTGGCGGACGATCCTCGTTCGTCGGGTTTTCCGAAGCACCACCCGGCGATGGACAGCTTTCTTGGCGTGCCGGTGCGCGTGCGTGACGAGGTGTACGGCAACCTCTACCTCTCCGAGAGTCGGTCGGGCTCGTTCAGCGAAGAAGACCAGGAGTTGCTCATCGCGCTGGCGGCGACCGCGGGTGGTGCAATCGACCATGCGAGGTTGTTCGACGCGACCCGTCGCAGCCAGCGCTGGGCGGCGGCGCTCGCCGAGGTGACCACGGCACTGCTCAGTGACGACGCCGAGGACTCGCTCGGCATCGTGGCCGAACGGGTGGCGGCGCTCGCCGAGGCCGACCTCGTCTGCTTTCTCGCGCCCACCGTCGACGGGATGCTCCGTGTCGACCTGGCGCGGGGGCCACTGGCTCCCGGAGTTGAGGGCCTGCAGTTCGAGGTCGCGGGCACCGTGGCCGGCCGCGCGCAGGAGAGCGGGCAGCCGGTGCTGGCCGACGCCGAGGCCGAGCTCGCACTCGGCTCTGGTGTGCGGTTGGGCCCGACGATGGCCATTCCTCTCATCACGTCCGACGGTCCGAGCGGAGTTCTCACGGTCTCCCGCGAACCCGGGCAGCCGAGGTTCACCGACGCCGACCTCGGCACCGCTGCCGACTTCGCCCGCCAGGCGAGCGTCGCACTTCGGCTCGCGTCGGGGCGCAGCGACCGCGCTCGGCTTGCCACCCTTGAAGACCGCAGCAGGATCGCCCGCGACCTCCACGATCACGTGATTCAGCGGCTCTTTGGGGCAGGGTTGAGTCTGCAGGCGCTGGCGAGCTCGCTGCCGGATGCGGCATCCCGTGCACGACTGCTTGAACAGGTCGACACCTTGGATTCGGCGATCGCCGAGATTCGCACTGCCATCTTCACCATGACCAGCCAGCAGAACGCCGACCAGCCGACGTTGCGCCACCGGGTAATCGATCTGATCACCGAGTCGTCGGGCATGTTCGCGCAGCCGCCGACCGTGAGCTTCGCGGGTGCCGTCGACCTGATGGTGCCTGTGCCGCTCGCCGAGGACGTCGCCGCGGTCGTGCGGGAGGGCCTCACCAATGTGGCGCGGCATGCGTCGGCTCAGCTGGTCTCGGTTTCGGTCGGGTTCGCGGACGGCATCGTCACTGTCGAGATCGTCGACGACGGTGTTGGCGTGCCTGCGCAGACCGGGCGCTCCAGCGGCACCGCCAACCTCGCTCGTCGGGCTGAGGCGTGGAGCGGGGCGTTCGCGCTCGAGCCGGGGTCGCCCACCGGCACGGTACTACGCTGGACCGCACACGTGGAGGGCGGCGAATGAGACGGGTTTTTCTGGTCGATGACCACGAGATCGTGCGCCGCGGCGTGGCCGACCTCATCAACGCCGAACCTGACCTTGAGGTTGTGGGGGAGGCATCCACCGTCAAGCAGGCGCTCGCGCGCATCGCCGCAACGAGTCCGGACGTGGCAGTACTCGACGTGCGCCTGCCCGACGGCAGCGGTGTTGACCTGTGCCGCGACATCCGGTCGGCGCACCCGACGGTGGCGTGCCTCATGCTCACCGCCTACGACGACGACGAGGCCAGCTACACAGCGGTACTCGCGGGTGCGGCCGGGTATGTGCTCAAGGACATTCGTGGGCAGGGGTTGCTCGACGGCATCCGCCGAGTCGCGAACGGCGAAAGCCTGGTCGCGCCGGGCGTGACGCGTCGCGTGGTCGAGCAAGTCTCCACCGGTAAGGATGCCGCCGAGCTCAGCCTCCGCGAACGCCAAGTACTCGACCAGATCGCCGCCGGACTCACGAACCGCCAGATCGCGGAACACCTCGGCCTCGCCGAGAAGACCGTCAAGAATTACGTGTCGGGGTTGCTCGCGAAGCTCGGCATGGAGCGGCGCACGCAGGCGGCGGTGTACCGGGCAGGGTTGGGGGAGTAGGGTCACCATTCGTCGCACTTAGTGCGCGTCGCCCACCAGCTTGAGTCCAACGATGCACCCTACTAGGCCGAGTATCAGCAGAATCTTGATGACCGAGATCGACTCCGTCCCCGTGACCATTGCGTAGGTGATGGTCATGACTGCGCCGATTCCCACCCAAACCGCGTAGGCCGTTCCGATCGGGATGCCGCGCATCGCGAAGGCGAGACCTCCCATGCTTGCCGCAAGCGCCACGCCAAACACAATCGATGGCACCAGCTTGGTAAAGCCTTCGGACTTGCCGAGGGCGGTCGCCCACACAGCTTCGAGAAGACCAGAGACGATAAGAACAACCCAGAACATGACATGACTCCTTATGAGCCAGTCGTGTCTGTCCGGGTACTGGATGCCCTCGTCCGGATGGCGCCTGCCGCCACTCATAACAGGATAGCCCTCACACTGAGCTCGGAATGGAGCGTCGCACGCAAGCAGCGGTGTACCGGGCGGGACAGCGGCCGGTTGAGTGGGCGCGCAGTGCCGTATCGAAACCCGCGAAGTAGGCTCAACACATGACGTCGATCACCAGCATCCCGCAGAAGCCCGGCAGGGTCTGGGGAGTGCTTGCGCTCATCGCGGTGCTCTTCCCGCTGCCGTGGCTGTTCGTGCTCAATGTGCTCTCGGTCGTGGTGCGCTCGCAGCCGCCGCGCACGGGCACGAGCGCCGAGGAGTGGGCCTACGGTCTGATCGCCTTCGGTGGCCTGTTCTTCTTTCCGCTGTTCGCGATTCTCACGATCTTCTTCGCCATTCGCGCCGTGCTCAAGCCGCGGGTCGCGGGCAAGGTCATGGGCTGGATCGCGATAGCCCTGCTCGTGCTGTCGATCCCTCTGATCTGGAACGGGTACGCGGTCTGGATCGTGGCGGGTGCCCGATGAGCGACTTCGATCCGCGCTTCGACCCCGCGTTTCAGCGCGGCTATGACGGGCCTGCGGTCACGCCTCCCTCCACAACGGATGCCCCGGCTCCCGTCGCGCCGCCGCTCGTGCGCATCGACCCGCAGGCAGCCGTCGCGCCGCAGGCCGAGCAGGATGAGCTGCCGCCCCGCAGGGGCAACCCGTTCCTTGTCGCGCTCGCGGTCATCGGCGTCGCGCTCGCGGTCGGCGGACTGGTGCTCGTGTTCCAGTTGCGCACGATCTTCGGAGACGGCAACGGCAACCCCGACTTCGACTACGTGACCCTGCAGACGCTCATGATCGCAGCCCCGATTCTGACCGGCCTGGGCGTGGCGACGGGAATCGGTGTGCTGTTCGTGTTCGCGGTGCGCTGGGGTCGCTAGGGTTCGCTGCGCCGCTAGCGCAACTCCTTGCGCCAGACGATCTTCAGCCCCGACCAGTCGGTGTCGATGGCCGCGACCTTGACGTCGACGAGACCGATCGGCAGGGCGACATCCCGAAGCAGGTTCTCGGTCACGTCACTCACGTGGCCAGCCGCCTTGCGCGGCCACGCCACCCACAGGGCACCGGCCGGGCGAATGCTCTCACCCAGTCGCGGAATGCCCGCCCGCACGTCGTCCGGGGTGCGCACGAACAGCAGCACGACGTCGGCCGGCGCGCTCTCCTCGACCTCCTCGACGCCCTCGGGCCGGGACTCGAACGCCCACCCGTCCGGAGCACCCACGACCGCCAGGCGCACCCCGGCCGAGATGCCGAGCTTCTTCAGCTGGGGTGTTCCGGAATAGCCCGCCGCAGTCGTCACGGCGCACACGTTACCAAGTTGACGCTACCGTCGCGCGGAGCGGGCTGGAAAGCTTCTCACTAACGGGTGTCTGTCAACCGAACGGGCACTGTGGCGCGTCGAGGGGGTGTGGCTGTGGCGGTGAGCGAGAGGGTCCAGCTGGACCTCGACGCCTTCGTCGCGTTCGAGTACCCGAAGGTCGTCGCGGCAGTCGGACTCATCACGGGCAACCGGCAGGACGCGGCCGACGCCGTGCAGGACGCGATAGTGGGCTTCCTCGCGAAGCCGCCGACGCATCCGGTCACCAATCTCGCGGCCTGGTTCACCGTGGTCGCGAGCAACCGGGTCAAGGACGGCTATCGCAGCGAGGCGGCCCGGCAGCGCGCGGTCGCCAAGCTCGGGATGCCCGTGGAGGAGACCACCGACGCGATCGAGCTGCTCGACGTGGACGTGGCCAACGCGCTCAAGTCATTGCCGCTGCAGCAGCGCCAGGTGTGTGCGCTGCACTACCTGATGGACCAGTCGATCGAGACGATCGCCGAAGGACTGGGTGTCTCCGAAGGCACCGTGAAGACCCAGCTGCACCGGGCCCGCAAGGCGCTCGCCGCACGTCTGAGGAAGGAGGATCACCATGGCTGACATCGATGTTCTGCTGAGCGCTTCGCTCAAGCGCATCGCCCAACCGGGTGACGCCGCCGGTGTTGCCGATGCCATCCGTGCGCGGGTGGACGCCGGCGACACCGGCACTCCTGCCACCTCAAGCGGCTTCGGCTCGCGCCCGTGGTGGCTGTTCCTGCTGTCAGGCCTGCTCGTGATCCTGGTGGCGGTCACGGGCGTGTCCGTCGCCCTCGGCCAGCCGAACCCGGTGACGCCTACTCCGGATGCCGCGTCCGTCGCCGTCTCGCCGAGCCCCACCACCGCGCCCACTCTGACGCCCACGCCCACGGCCACCCCGACGGCGACGGCCGCACCCGAGCCCGCTCCCGCGCCTGCCGAACCTGACCCGGAGCCCGCCCCTCCCGCCGACACGACGGCGCCGGTGGTCGACTCGGTGACGTGGTCAAGCACCATTTACTCGGCCAACGGCGGTCCGACCACCATCGCGGCGCTCGCCACGGATGACACCGGTGTGGTCGCGGTCGCGATCTCGTGGGCTGGCTGGGCCACCGGAAGCGCCTCGATGGCGCCCGGCTGGAGCTACACCCTCGATCCCCCTCCCGGCCCACCCGTCTTCAGCACCGTCACCTTCACCGTGCAGGCGTTCGACGCGGCCGGCAACGCGAGCGCACCTGTCTCAGTGGTTGTTCCCGTGCAGCCCTAACTGCAGGCCCCCCACAGCCCGGCGCGCCGTCGGAATGCCTGCTCGGTGGCCTGGGCGATGGCGGCGAAGTGCGCTTCGTTGTCGTAGGAGGAGACGGCCGTCACGAAGCCCTCGTCGGCGAGGGTGAGGTTCACGAACTCGCCGTTCGAGGTCCAGACGTACATCAGCCAGCGTCCGTTGTCGTCCTGTGCCGTCGCATCCGTCGCCACCCAGGCCAGTGAACCCTTGGGCAGCAGCTGGCGCAATCGACCCTGCGACTCCACGGCGTAGCACTCGTTGATGAGTCCGAAGTGCGGTGCGTAGACCCCGATCAGGCGCACGCTGACGTTCCCCCAATCGGGCACCTGGGGTCCGGGGCGGGGGTTGCTGAGCACGACGGTGTCGCCCGACAGCACCTCACGCACGATCATGGGCTGGGCATCGGCAGGAATCGGGGTGACGGATGCTGCGCTCGGCGTGCTCGGCGCCGACGCAACCACGAGGCCCACAACCAGCGCGGCAACCCCGAGTGTCCCAGCGACCACCGCACGAGCGACCACGGGTCAGGCCTCCGGCCACTGGCACGGTGACTGTGCACTCTCGTGCCAGCCCCACAGACCCTGACCCCGCCGGTAGGCCTCCTCGGTCGCCTGCGCGATCAGCGGATACAGCGGCCCCCGCTCGGCAAAGTCGGAGGCCCTGGCCAGCCCCTGCTCGGCCAACGTGAGGTTGACGAAGCGGCCTTCGGCGTTCCACACGTACATCGACCAGAGGCCGCCCGAGTCGCGGTGCTCGTTCGTCGTCACCCAGGCGAGCGAGCCCTCAGGCAGCATCGCCCCCAGCCCGCCCTGCGCCTCGGCGGCGAAGCATTCGATCACCGGTGCGAGGTCGGGAGCGTCGAGCCCGATCAGCCGCACCGTGAGGTCGCCCCACCGCTGCACCTGGGCGCCGGGGCGAGCGCTCGTGAGCACGACGGTGTCGCCCGACAGCACCGTGCGCACGATCATCGGCTGGGCATCCGCTGGCCGCGATGCTCCGGATGCCCCGTGTGCAGTCGGCTGTGTCCACGCACCCGACAGGGCGGCCACGATCACCGCGGCGCCCACCACGCCGCCCACGACGGCGCGGACGACCATGGTCGCGACCCTACTCCGGTCGGTCGGCGGGGAACAGTGCCGCGGCGGCGAACCCGATGCCCGGGCAGCGCTCGGGTCAGCGGCATGCCCCGCGCATTCCGCCGAACGAGACGAGCGCCTGATGCTCACCGTCGGCAAGGATCTGCCCGTACCGGGTGTCTGCTGCCGTGGCGAGCACCTCGGCGTATCCGCCCACCGCCATCAGGTAGTTCACGAGCCGTCCGTCGGAGCCCCACACGTTCAGCAGCCAGTCGCCGGATGGGTCGCGGGTCGGGACATCCGTCGTCACCCAGACGATCGATCCGGCGGGCAGCAGGTCCTCGAGACGAGCGAGCGCCTCGGGGGCGAAGCACTGATCGACGTCGGTTCCGAATCGCCGACCGAGGTCGGGTGCGTCGAGACCGACGAGACGTGCCGTCAGCCCTCCGAACAGGGGCACCTGGGCGCCGGCGCGGGTGCTCGTCAGTACGAGCGTGTCGCCCGACAGCACCTCGTCAACGAGCATCGGCTGGGCTTCAGGCGGCTGGGCGACGGGCGAGTCGGCGGATGCGGGTCCACGCGCCCACAGGTTGACGATCGCCCAGGTGAGCAGGCCGAGGGCCAGCACCACACCGAGTGTCACGCGCACGACCACGATCGCGAATCTATCCTCGTCAGTCCGCGGGGAACAGTACCGAGGCGTCGAGCCCGCCGCCCGGCCGTGGCTCCAGCTTCGCGCTCCCACCGCTCGCCTCGGCGAGCTGGGCGACTATCGCGAGGCCCAGGCCGCTGCCGCCGACCTGTGAGCTGGCCCGCCAGAAGCGGTCGAACGCGCGAGCGCAATCCTCCAGCGAGAGCCCCGGGCCCTGGTCGAGCACGTGAAGCGCGACGCGGTCACCCCGCGACTCGACCCGCACGACGATCGTCGTTCCCCGCGGACTCACCGAGAGCGCGTTGTCGATGAAGTTGTCCAGAATCTGCTCGGTCGCCGTCGGCACGACGCTGGCCACGGCCTGCGTCGCCCCCTCGTAGCGGATCGCAACGCCCGACTCGTCGGAGAGGGGCAGCCAGTGGTCGACGCGGGCGCGGGCGGCGGCCGCGACATCCACCGGCACAGCGACGGCCGACTTGGCCTCGGTGCGGCTCAGCAGCAGCAGACCCTCGATGATCGTGCCGAGTCGGTCGGCCTCGCTCTCGGCGGCGGCGAGACGTCCGGCAGCACCGTCAGGGTCGGTGTGGATGAGATCGCGCGCGCGCTCCAGCTTCAGGCGCAGGGCGGTGAGGGGTGTGCGCAGCTGGTGCGAGGCATCCGCTGCGAAAGAGCGCTGCTGGGCGATCAGGCCGTCGAGACGCTCCGCCATCACGTTGAACGACCGCGACAGCGAGCGCAGTTCTGACGCTCCGGCGCCCTCGTCGGCGCGTTCGTCGAGGTGGCCGTCGGCGAGCCGTTCGGTGGATGCCCGCAGCATCTTCAGCCGGCGCGTCACCCCGGCCGCCACCACGTATCCGACCACGCCGGCTAACAGCACCGTCGTGAGCGCAACGACCCACAGTTGCCGCAGCTGGGTCGCAACCGCGTCGTCGACGACCTGAGCGGGGTAGGTCAGTCGCACCGCACCGAGGATGCGACTACCGCTGAACACGGGCACGCTCACGTAGAGCAGCTCCTGCTGGAGCGTCTGAGAGTATCGGGTGCCCGATGCGATCTCGCCGCTCAGCGCGGTACCGATCTCCGGGCGCGAGAAGTATGAGGCGCCCACCTTGGAGTCGTCGGCGTCACTCGTGACGACCGCGATCCCCTTCGCGTCGACGACGATCACACGTGCACCGCTGCTGGCCTGGTAGCGCTTGGCAACCTCGGTGATGACGGCGGTGTTCTCATCGCTGGGGGACTCGAGTGCCTCCTCACTGCGCCCGGCGAGCACGAAGGCATCCCGCTCCAGGCCGGTGATGATCCGGTCGCGCTGCACGCCCTGGATGTAGTAACTCAGGGGGATGTCCTGCACGAGGATCACCAGAAGCGTGGTCGCGATGAGGGCGGCCACCAGACGCCACTTCACGGAGCACCCGGGGTAGTCACTGGGCGCCCGGCTCCCCGAACCGGAAGCCCACGCCGCGCACCGACTCGATCCAGCCCGGGTCGCCCAGCTTCTTGCGAATCGCCGCGATGTGGGCGTCGAGGGTCTTGGTGGTTCCGTACCAGTTGGTGTCCCACACGTCGTGGAGGATCTCGCTGCGCCGGAACACGGCGCCCGGATCAGCGCTCAAGTACACCAGGAGTTCGAACTCCTTGGCGGTGAGGTGCACCGGCTCTCCAGCGAGTGTGACCTTCTGGCTGCGGGTGTCCACCACGAGCGCACCGAAGGTGCGCGCCGCCGCGGGCTCGGCGACGGTCGGGCCGGTGCGCCTCGCGACAGCACGGATGCGCGCGACCAGCTCGCGCATCCCGAACGGCTTCACGACGTAGTCGTCGGCGCCCATCTCGAGGGCGACGACCCGGTCGATCTCGTCGTCGCGTGCGCTCACCACGATGATCGGCGTCTGCGAGACGGCGCGTATGCGGCGGCACACCTCGGTGCCGTCCATGTCGGGCAGCCCGAGGTCGAGCAGCACCAGGTCCGGTTGGTAGGTGGACAACGCGTCGAGTCCGCCCTGACCGGTGCTCACGTGGAGTGCGTCGACGGTGGCCTGCGCCAACCCGTCGAGGATGCCGTCGGCGACTGACGCGTCATCCTCCACGACCAGTACCCGCATGGCTCAATTGTGTCGCGGGCGCGGCCCGTCGAAGCACACCCCGGAGATCTTGGACAGATCTTGGATATTCGTCGGTCACCCCTTGGATGGCCTGATCGTAGGTTGGGGACATGAAGACCTCAGCAATCATCGCCCTCTCCATCGTGGGAGTCCTCGGCACTGCCGGGGCGGCCATGGCCGTGAACGGCACCACACTCGCGTCCTTCAGCGAGGGCACCATTGGTCAGGCGACCGATGTGCTCGTCCCCAGTTCGACCCCGACGGATGACCCCACTGGCCTCCCGACGTCGTCTCCGTCGCCCAGCGCGACCGAGAGCGAAGGGGTCGAGGGCGGCGACGATGGCCCGAGCAGCAGCGACGGCGGCTCGGGCAGCGTCAGCGACCCGGTGGTGGTTCCCGCCCCGAGCCCCAGCCCCAGCCACACCGAGGACGACGACAGCGAACATGAGTCCGGGGACGATGACTAAGTCGCACCCCGCAGGCGGCACGCGCACGCTGGTCGGCCTGATCTCGACCTTCGCCCTGGTGGGCGGGGTCGTCGGATTCCAGAATGCCGCCTCGGCCGAGGAGGCTGCTGTGCAGCAGCAGGCCCTCCTCGGTCGCGGCGTCGGCGTCGCATCCGCTCGAGTGGCACCCACCGAGGCTTCCGTGCCGGAGGCTGCTCCCGCGGCCGACCCGGCTCCGGCCTCCGACCCCGCGCCCGCAGCAGATCCTGCTCCCGCGGCGGCCCCTGCCCCCGTGGTGGCGCCCGCTCCCGCTCCAGCTCCCGCACCCCCCAGCGGCACCACGGGTGGGTCCGGTGGATAGGTGGAGCTCGACGCGATAGCTCGCGGTGCGCTCCTGGCAGCGCACGCGCAGAACGACTCCCAGCCTCCGACGTTCTCCGATCGTCGACCCCTCATGGGCGACCACGCCACCATCACGCTGGTGGGAGGAGGCGAGGATCTCGTCGCACGCTGCTTCGCGCTCGCCGACCACCTTGAGGCTCGGTGGAGCCGGTTCCTGCCCACGAGCGACATCAGTCGAGTCAACTGGGCGGAGGGGGCTGCGGTCGAGGTCGACCCGGCCACAGTGCGGCTCATCGGAGCGATGCGTGAGGCGTCGGAGCTCAGCGGTGGTGACTTCGACCCCACGCTTCTGCCGCAGCTGATTGCGTCCGGCTACGCGGCCTCGGTCGTGGCGCCCGACCTCGTGACCTCACTGCCGGCCTCGGCGTCGGCGCCGGGGCGCCTTGCCGCGCTCACACTTGACGGGTCATCGGTGCGGATGCCCGTCGGAACGACCCTCGACCCCGGCGGCATCGGGAAAGGTCTCGCCGCCGACATCATCTGCGAGTTCGGGCTCGCCGAAGGTGCCTGGGGCATCATGGCCGAGATCAGCGGCGACATCGTCGTCGCTGGCCGGGCACCCGACGCGGTGGCCTGGCTGCTCGGGGTCGAGGATCCGTTCGACACATCACGCCACCTGACAACCGTGCGCATTGCACGGGGGGCGATCGTGACGTCGAGCCAGCGCAAGCGACGCTTCGACACGGCCGCGGGTATTCGGCATCATCTGATCGACCCGCGCACGGGAGCGAGCGCGCTGACCGACATCCAGACGGTGACGGTCATCGCAGCGACCGGCGTGCGTGCCGAGGCAATCAGCAAGTCGGGGTTCCTGCGCCCGGTCGAGGAGTACCTCGCCTGGCTGCCGCAGGTCGGGGCCGCTGCGCTTCTCGTGGATTCCGCGGGGCGCCAGCATGTGTCAGCAAACTGGGGGAGATACGCGTGAGCCTGAACGATCCGCACATCTGGTGGTACGTCACCCGTGCCAGCGCCCTGATCGCGTGGGCCCTCATGACGCTCTCGGTGGTGTGGGGCGTCCTGCTCTCCACGCGCATCCTGCGTCGGGTCGACAACCCCGGCTGGCTGCAGGACCTCCACCGTTTCCTCGGCGGCCTGTCGGTCATCATGGTGCTCCTCCACATGGTGACCCTCATGCTCGACGGCTGGCTGCACCTGAGCCTGGTGCAGGTGCTCGTGCCCTTCACGAGCGACTTCAAGCCGATCGCTGTCGCACTGGGCATCGTCGCGTTCTACCTGCTCATCGCGGTGCAGGGCTCCTCGATGATCATGCATCGACTGCCGCGCACGTTCTGGAAGGGTCTGCACTACGCCAGTTACGCGGTCGTGCTGCTGGTCTCATTCCATGCCGGGCTCTCGGGCACGGATGTCGGCTCGCTGGGCTACAAGATCCTCGCGTTCAGCCTGATTGGCCTCACTGCCGCCGCGACCGTCGTGAGGATCGCCGTGACCAACCGCACGACCCGGGCGGCCAAGGCCGAGGTGTGGGTCCCCCCGCACGACCCGGCCCCACGCATCTCACCGCCGCGGATCCAGACCCGCACGATGGTGGTGGCTGAGTCCGGGCTGATCGCCGAGGGCGTCATGGGCATCCGCCTGGTCGCCCTGGGCGGGGGCCTCCTGCCGATCTGGTACCCCGGCGCCCACGTCACACTGCATCTGGCCAACGGGCTCGAGCGGCAGTACTCGCTGTGCGGCGACCCGGGCGAACGGCACCACTACGACCTCGCGGTTCTGCGCACCGAGGACTCCGACGGCGGCAGCCGCTGGGTGCACGAGAGCGTCGTGCCGGGTACGACCATCGAGGTCTCGGGTCCGCTGAATCACTTCGAGCTCGAGCCGTCGCGGGAGTACCTGTTCATCGCGGGAGGCATCGGAATCACGCCCATCAAGGCGATGATCGAGTCCCTTCCGGCGATCCGGGAGTGGCGACTCATCTATGTCGGCCGCAGTCGTCGCAGCATGGCGTTCGCCGGCGAACTGGCCGAGCGCTACCCGGACCGGGTGCGCATCCACGCGAGCGATGAGACCCCGGCCCAGCTCGACTTCACCCGACTCGTCACGCCCGACACCACCGCGGTGTACTGCTGCGGACCCGAGTCCCTCATGTCTGCCGTGGCCTCGGCCGTGCCGTCGGCGCGACTGCACGCCGAACGGTTCATTCCGATCGAACGGGTGCCGAGCATCCCGGACCAGCCGTTGCGCCTCACCTTCAGCCGCAGCCCGCTGGCGCTCACCGTGGGTGCCGGGGAGACCGTGCTCGACGCACTCGAACGCGGCGGGATGCCCGTGAGCGGGTCATGCCGCAAGGGAGTCTGCGGCACGTGCGAGGTGAAGGTGCTGGCGGGCACCCCGGAGCACCTGGACTCGGTGATGGATGACGCCGAGAAGGACAAGCTGAAGATCATGTATCCGTGTGTGTCGCGGGCGATGACGCCGGAGCTGGTGCTCGACTTCTAGCGGTGGTCGATCTGGTCGACACCTACCGGTGGTCGAGCCTGTCGAGACCCCCTACACCTGGCAGTTCGGGCACCACCACACGTCGCGCTGTGTGAGCGCGGTGTCGCCGAGCTCGCCGTGCTGGATGGGCGTGCCGCAGCGCAGGCACGGTTTTCCGGTGCGCCCGTATACCCACAGGCGCTGACCGTTGAGCTGACCCGTCGTGGTGCGCTGAGCGCGGTCCTTGTTGGCGTCGATGAGTCGCCAGGCGAGCTCGACCATCTTGTCGAGCTCAGGCACTTCGCCGACGGGTCGCCGCGGGAGCACCCCGCGCAGGAAGCACAGCTCGGCGCGGTACACGTTGCCGAGTCCGGCGAGGTTGCGTTGGTCGAGCAGGGCGAGTCCGATCTCGCGCTCGGGGTTCGCGCGCAGGTTGGCGAGAGCCCGCTCGGGCTGCCAGTCGCCGAGAAGGTCGGGGCCGAGGCATGCGACGACGCTGTCATCATCATCGCGGCGCACGACCTCGAACTCGCCCAGGTCGAAGCCCACCGCCAGGAACTCTGCGGTGCCGAGAATCGCGCGCGCCTGAAACTCGGGGCGCAACCACTTGGACCCGTGCCGGTAGAGGTGCCACGAGCCCTCCATCTTGAGGTGCGAGTGCAGCGTATATTCCCCGACGTGCATGAGCAGGTGCTTGCCGCGGCTCGCCACGCCCTCGATCGTCTCGCCCGTGAGATCGACAGTCGCGAATGCGGGCACCCGGATGTCGCAGCGCGTCAACACCTGCCCCGCGAGGGCCGCGTTGAGATTCTTCGCCGAGCGGTAGACGGTGTCGCCCTCAGGCATTGCGCAACCTCAGCCCCTGCGGCGTCGCCACGAAGCCCGCCTCGACGAGGGCGAGGCCCAGGGGGGTGCCGACCGCGAATTCCCCGTCGATGCGCTCCACCTGGAGTTTGCCGAGCGCCGTGCGCACGGTCGCGGTGAGACTGCGGGATGCCGCGGCGAGGGCATCCGGGTCAGAACCGAACGTGAGCACCGTCTTGCCGCCGCGCTCGACGTAGAGCGCGAGGGCTCCGTCCACGAGCACGACGAGGGCGCCGGCTTTGCGTCCGGGGCGATGCCCGGCTGTACCGGTGGTCGAGCCCCTTCCGGTGGTCGAGCCTGTCGAGACCCCGCCCGCCGCCACCGGCCACCCCAGGGCGGCCCCGTACGGGTTCGCCGGATCGGTCGCCGCCAGGGTCACCGCGTTCAACCCGCGCTCCGCCTCGGGGTCGCGGGTGAAGCTGCGCAGCCGGTCGACCGTCGCACCGGTGGCGAACTGTGCAGCGCCGAGCCCCTCGACGAAGTAGCCGCGCCGCGCGCGACCCGTCTCCTCGAATCCGGCCAGCACCTTGTACGCGAGCGCGAACCCGCCGCGGATGCCCTCACTCACGACCGCGCCACGGGTGACCACCCCGTGCCGTTCGAGCAGCAGCTCGGCCATCGCCTTCGCCCGGATCGTGGGGTCGGGTTCGGCCAGTGGCAGCAGCGACCAGCGGCCACCCCCGGCGGGCGGGCCGGACTGCGCGACGGCGAGGGAACGTCCGCGGTACGAGCGGGTGCGCGGGGGGCGCGCCTTGACCGGCCCGCCGAGGTGGGCTCGCAGGGCGGTGAAGGAGTCGTTGGTGATCAGGCCCGCCCAGACCAGGCCCCACAGGGCCTCGAGCAGCTGCTTGTCGTCGGTGTTCGTCAGCGCGGCACCGAGCTGCCGGAAGAAGAACGCGCCGCCCCCCGCGAGCACCGCCAGGATGTCGCGCTGGAGTTCCGTCGTCTCCTCGCCGCTGGGCTCCGGCAGGGTCAGCGGCGCGGTCGCGGCGAGGTGCAGGCTCACCCACCCGTCGCCGCCGGCCAGCGCCCCGTTGCCCGACCAGACGACTTCGCCCGAGACGGTGAGCTCGTCGAGCCAGGCGGGCGAGTAGCCCGGCAGCCGGGCCGGCAGCACGAAGCTCTCCCAACTGGATGCCGGCAGCGAGACCCCCGCGAGTTGGTCGATCACCTGTGCGAGCCCATCGACCCCGCGCAAGCCGGACCCGCCGACGTGCTGCCAATCGGGCAGGAACCGCGCGAGGGCGGCTGGCTCGACCGGCTCGACCTCCTGACGCAGCGCGGCGAGCGAGCGACTGCGGAGCCGGCGCAGTACCTCCACCGAGCACCACTCGGTGCCCGACGCCCCGGGTCGGAACTCGCCGTCCACCACACGCCGATCGGCGGCGAGGCGGCGGAGGGTGTCGGTGACGACGGCGACTCCGAGGCCGAAGCGGGAGGCGGCATCCGTCACTGTGAACGGGCCGTGGGTGCGAGCGTAGCGGCTCACGAGGTCACCGACCGGGTCGTCGACCGGCTCGATGAACGCGGCGGGCACGCCGATCGGCAGCGGCACACCGAGGGCGTCGCGCAGGCGTGCGGCATCCTCGATCACGGCCCACTGGGCGACACCGGCGATCGTGACCGGCAGCACGCGGTTTGCGGACCTCAGCCGGTCGAGTAGGTCCGGCAGGACCGTATCGAGACCAGTCCCCGCGGGTTTCGATACGCCCTCCGGGCTACTCAACCAGCGCTGCGCGATCTCCTCCAGTGACAGCGGCCCGAGCATCCGCAGCAGGTCGACAACGCCCTCGGCGTCGCGCGCGGCCCGCTCCGGCGTGAGGCGCTGAAGCTCGAGCTCGGTCTGCTCGATGACGGCGGGGTCGAGCAGTTCGCGCAGCTCGGCGCGACCGAGCAGCTCGGCTAGAAGCGTCGGGTCGAGCGACAGCGCTGCGGCCCGCCGCTCGGCCAAGGGTGAGTCGCCCTCGTACATGAACGCGGCCACGTAGCCGAACAGCAGGCTGCGGGCGAAGGGCGAGGGAACCGCCGTCTCGACCTCGACCATGCGCACCTGCCGGGCGGCGATGCGGTTCGACAGAGCGGTGAGCGCCGGCAGGTCGTACACGTCCTGCAGCACCTCCCGCACGGTCTCCAGCACAATCGGGAAGCTCGGGTACTTGCGCGCGACCTCCAGCAGCTGGGATGCCCGCTGCCGCTGCTGCCACAGCGGGGAGCGGCGGCCGGGGTCACGCCGAGGCAGCAGGAGCGCGCGCGCCGCGCACTCCCGGAACCGGGCCGCGAACAGCGCCGAACCGCCGACCTCCTCGGTGACGATCTCGACCAGCTCGGCCGTCTCGAAAACGAACAGGTCGGCGCCCGGAGGCTCCGCGTCGGTATCCGGGATGCGCACGACGATGCCGTCGTCACCCGCCATTGCGGCACCGTCGACCCCGAGCCGGTCACGGATGCGCGCGGTGACCGCCAGTGCCCACGGCGCGTGCACGGGCATCCCGTACGGGGAGTGCAGCACCAGTCGCCAGTCGCCCAGCTCGTCACGGAAGCGCTCAACCACGAGCGTCGTGTCGGTGGGCACCTGGCCCGTCGAGTCCCTCTGGTCGGCGACCAGCGCGATGAGGTTGGTGACGGCGCGCTCGTCGAGGCCGATCGCTTCGAGCTGCTCCGGTATCGGCCGACGAGGCGCAGCCTCGTCGGAGCTGGCGTCGCGGGATCGCTGTCGCGATCCTCCCAGCTCCAGCGCTCTGGTGAACGCCCCGATCGCCTCGCCCAGCTCGGCCGGCCGCCCCAGCCCGTCACCCTTCCAGAACGGCACCTTGCCCGGCTGCCCGAAGGCGGGGCTCACGAGTACCTGGTCGTGGGTGATCTCCTCGATACGCCAGCTCGTCGTGCCCAGCGCGAACACGTCGCCAACCCGCGACTCGTAGACCATCTCCTCGTCGAGCTCGCCGACGCGCCGACCCGGCCCGCCGGGGGTCGTCGCCCCGCCCACGATGAACACCCCGAACAGCCCGCGGTCGGGAATCGTGCCCCCGGATGTCACGGCCAGCCGCTGCGCGCCCGGACGCCCCTCGATCGTTCCGGCGACCCGGTCCCACACGATCCGCGGACGCAGCTCAGCGAACTCGTCACTCGGATACAGCCCGCTCAACAGGTCGAGCGTCGCGTCGTAGGCGCTGCGCGGCAGCGTCGCAAACGGGGCGCTGCATCGCACCGTGTCGAACCAGTCCTCCACGTCGAGGGCGCCGAGGGCGACCGCCGCGACGGTCTGCTGCGCGAGCACGTCGAGCGGGTTCGCGGGCACGGCGATGGCCTCGATCTGCCCGTGCCGCATCCGGTCGACAGCGACCGCTGTGTGCAGCAGGTCGGTGCGGTGCTTCGGGAACAGCACCCCCTTGGAGATCTCGCCGACCTGGTGCCCCGCCCGCCCGATGCGCTGCAGCCCGGATGCCACGCTCGGAGGTGACTCGACCTGGATCACGAGATCCACGGCGCCCATGTCGATCCCGAGCTCAAGCGAGCTGGTCGCGACGACACAGCGCAGGCGCCCGGACTTGAGGTCGTCTTCGATGGTGGCGCGCTGCTCCTTGGAGACCGAGCCGTGGTGGGCTCTCGCGAGTAGCCCCACCTCCGCGGATTGAGTAGCGACCGCGGATTGAGTAGCGACCGCAGGTCGCGTATCGAAATCTCCCCCGCGAGTTACCCCGTCGGTGAGGTTTCGATACGCGGCTTCGCCGCTACTCAACCCGCTGGGAACGAGAGCGACTCTCTCCTGCGCGATCTCGTTGAGCCGTGCCGTCAGCCGCTCGGCCAGGCGACGCGAGTTCGCGAACACGATCGTGGACCGGTGGGCCAGGATGTGGTCGACGATCGACTCCTCGACGTGCGGCCAGATCGATCCGGTCGCCTCGGAGGGCGCGCCGGTCGGACCGCTCGTCGAGCCCTCCCGCGGGGTGAACACGCCAGGCTCGCTCATGTCGTCCACGGGCACGACCACGCTGAGGTCGAAGGTCTTCGCCGCGGGTGGCTGCACGATCGTGACGGGTGCGCGCCCTCCGAGGAAGCGGGCGACCTCCTCGAGCGGGCGCACCGTGGCCGAGAGACCGATGCGCTGGGCCGGCTTCGGGAGCAGGGCATCCAGTCGTTCGAGGGAGACGGCCAGGTGCGCGCCGCGCTTGGTGGCGGCGACCGCGTGCACTTCATCGATGATGACGGTCTCGACGCCAGCCAGGGTCTCGCGGGCCGCCGACGTGAGCATGAGATAGAGCGACTCGGGCGTGGTGATCAGGATGTCGGGGGGCGTGCGCGCGAGCTGCCGGCGGTCCTGCGCTGTGGTGTCACCCGACCGCACGCCGACGGTCACGGCGGGGGCCGGGAGTCCGAGTCGCTTCGCCGTCTGCGTCACGCCCACGAGCGGGGCGCGCAGGTTGCGCTCGACGTCGACGCCGAGCGCCTTCAGCGGGGAGATGTAGAGCACCCTGGTCTTCGCCCCCTCGCTGGGCCGCGTGATCAGCTGATCGATCGACCACAGGAACGCGGCGAGCGTCTTGCCCGAGCCGGTCGGCGCGACAACGAGAGCGTGACCACCGGATGACACGGCCTCCCACGCACCGAGCTGCGCGGGTGTCGGCGCCGCGAAGGCGCCCGTGAACCACTCCCGCGTCGCGGGGGAGAACCGGTCGAGCACCATGGCTCTATCCTCCCCCCGGGCACCGACCCCGCGGTCCGTGCCCCTAGATGTGCTCGGCCAGGAACCCCGTGAGGTCGGTCAGCTCCTGCGTGGAGATCGAGTGGCCGAGGTCCTCATAGATGCGGATGTGCGGTTCGGCGTGCGTGGGCAGCCACTCCTGGGTGCGATCCACGGCGGCAGCAGGGATGACGGTGTCGGCGGTACCGCGGCCCCAGAACACGGGCGGGCGCACGATCTCGAGCCGGGCATCCCCAGCATGGATGCCCGGCGCGACGAACCCCGACAGCGCCACCGTCGCGGCGAACCGGTCGGGCGCGAGGCGGTTGAGCTGAAGCGCGAGGGCGGCGCCCTGCGAGAAACCGAGGAGTGCGACCGTCGTGTAGTCGACCGTGTCGAGCCAGTCGAGCACCGCCTGCGCGCCGGCGTCGACGGCGGCCGGGTCGGGCTGGCCGGGGTTCTGGCCGGCCAGCGACCACCACGCGTATCCGGCGCTCTCCTTGATCGGACCGCGCAGCGAGGCGACCGTTGCGGCCAGCGGCAGGCGCGGCGACAGGCTGAACAGGTCGCCCTCGTGCGAGCCGTAGCCGTGCAGCAGCACGATGAGCGGGCGGCCGGCCCGCTCGCGTTCGGGGGCGGACCAGAGAATCGCTGACTCATCGAGTTGCATTCGCCCACACTACTTTGGGTGACAATGGAGCATGAGCTCAGTAGGCACTCCCGACCCCAACTCCGGATGGCTGTCCGAAGAGGAACTCGCCGAGACCCGCCGCCGCCTGCCCCTGCTCTACGTCGAGGCGGTGCCGGTGCGTGTCGACGGCCTCGGCCGGGTGACCGAGGTCGGGATGCTGCTGCGCGCCAACAACGGCGAGATCACCCGCACGCTCGTCTCCGGCCGCGTGATGTACGGGGAGACCCTGCGCGACGCACTGTTCCGCCACCTCGAGAAGGACCTCGGGCCGATGGCCTTCCCCCTCCTGCCCGCCAGCCCCGTGCCGTTCTCGGTGGCCGAGTACTTCCCGTGGCCGGGCTCGAGCCAGTTCATGGACTCCCGCCAGCACGCGGTGTCCCTCGCCTACGTGGTTCCCGTCACGGGTACGTGCGAACCGCGTCAGGACGCACTCGAGATCACCTGGCTGCGACCCGCGGAGGCGGCATCCGAGTCAGTGACTTCCGACATGGAGGGCGGCCGCGGCTCCCTGCTGCGCGCAGCACTCGCGTCGGTGGGGGTGCTGCCGTAGGGCTCAGGCTGAAACGCACATACGAGGTGCGGCAATCAGCCCTTTCTCGCGCTAGCGAGGGAACGATTGCCGCACCTCACATGAGGCTTGGAAGACTTACCGCCCGCGGGTGTTCGCGCGCACGACCTGGCCCACGCGGATGGGGCCGCCCGAGCTCTGCGCGCGACCCTTGCCGCCGCGCGGACGCGACGGCGACTGCTCGGCAGAGCGAGTCGGCTGCGCGGCCCGGTCGGCCTGCGGGGCGGATGCCCGCCGCTCCCCGGTCACGGCCGCGCGGCCACCACCGGCCGAGGTGCCCCGAGCCGAACCACCGGCAGGCGCGCCGGAACGAGCCGGCCGTCCACTGCGGTCACGACGGGGTGCGCCGGAACCGGCACCCTCGCCATCGCGACGAGCCTGCTTGCGCTGCGCGTTCGCGCCCTGCGAGCGGCCGCCACCGCCGGCGGGAGCCGCGGCACGGGGTGCGGGCTTCACGTAGGCCGCGACATCCCCGACCAGGGCGGTTACCGCCGCCGACTTGGCGTTGACCGTCTGAGGCGTGACCGTGATCTCGGCCTTGCGCAGCAGTGCGGCGGTGTCCTTGCGCTGGGTGGGCAGCACGACGGTGACCACGTCACCGGACGAACCGGCGCGGGCTGTGCGGCCCGAGCGGTGCAGGTACGCCTTGTGCTCGGCCGGCGGGTCGACGTGGATCACGAGCTCGATGTCATCCACGTGAACACCGCGAGCGGCGACATCGGTGGCGACGAGAACCCGGGTCTCACCCGAGGCGAACGACGCGAGGTTGCGGTCGCGGGCGACCTGCGAGAGGTTGCCGTGCAGGTCGACGCTGGGGATGCCTGCGTCGGTGAGCTGCTTCGCGAGCTTCTTGGCGTGGTGCTTGGTGCGCATGAACAGGATGCGACGGCCGGTGCCCGAGGCGAGGGTGCGCACCAGCTCGCTCTTGTCGTCGACCGACGCAACCTCGAACACGTGGTGCGTCATCGCGGCGACGTGGCTGTTGGCCTCGTCCACGGAGTGCAGCACCTCGTTGTGGAGGTAGCGGCGCACGAGCTTGTCCACGCCGTTGTCGAGCGTGGCGGAGAACAGCAGGCGCTGTCCGGTCTGCGGAGTCTTGTCCATGATGCGCGTGACGACCGGCAGGAAGCCGAGGTCGGCCATGTGGTCGGCCTCGTCGAGCACGGTGATCTCGATCGCGTCGAGGTGGGCGAAGCCCTGCTTCATAAGGTCCTCGAGGCGGCCCGGGCAGGCCACGACGATGTCAACGCCCGACTTGAGGGCGGCGACCTGGCGCTGCTGCGAGACGCCGCCGAAGATCGTGGTGATCGTCAGGCCGTAGGCGCTGGCGAGCGGCTCTATGGCCGCGGTGATCTGGGTGGCGAGCTCCCGGGTGGGGGCGAGCACTAGTCCGAGCGGGCGACCGGCGCGGCGCTTGCCGCCGGCCAGCGCACCGCCGAGGCGAGCCACCATGGGGATCGCGAAGGCGAGGGTCTTGCCCGAGCCGGTCTTGCCGCGGCCGAGCACGTCGCGCCCGGCAAGGGTGTCGGGCAGAGTGTCGACCTGGATGGGGAACGGTTCGGTGATGCCGTTGGCGCCGAGGGCGGCAACGAGCGGGGCGGGCACGCCGAGCGTGCTGAAGATGTTCTCAGTCATGTGTGTGTTTCTTGGGTAGTGGCTGGTTGAGTAGCGCGCAGCGCGTATCGAAACCAACCGAAAGGGCGAAGGTGGCGGTGCCACATCCGTTCGCCGTGAAAGTGTCTACAACCCGAATTGACCGGGGAGAAGAGGAAGCGTTCTACGACGCAAGGGGGCCGTCGTGGCCCCGCAAGTACTTCAACCCTAGCAGACGGCCTTCTGGCGGCCCTCGGCGACCGGTCTGGCGGCCCTCAGCGACCCCTCAGTACGCCCCGAAGTACCGCTCGCCCACCGGGATGTCGACCAGCACCGTGTTGCCGGCCGGCGCGAGCGGGCACGCCCACGCCGGGTCGTAGGCGCACGACGGGTTGTACGCGAAGTTGAAGTCGAGCACGAGGTCGGCGCTGCCCCGTCCCAGGTCGGCACCCTTGATGGTGTCGAGGAGGTAGCGCCCGCCACCGTAGGTTCCGCCACGCTTGCCGGCCAGCGCATCCTTCACCGGGATGAAGATGCCCCCGCCGTAGGAGGCGAGCCGCCACACGTCGAGGGTGCCGACGCCGGGCACATCGACGAGCCCGATCCGTTCGAACGGCACGGTGCCGTCGGTGCCGGTCTCGACGTCGAGCCGGGCATCCGGTGCGGGGAGCAACGGCAGCTCGAAGCGCCAGCCGGGCTCGTAGGGGCGGGTCGGCAGGCCGGTGAAGGCCGCGCGGTCGTCGGGCAGCAGGGGAGACGACGGATGCTCGGCGAACAACTCGTCTCGCGTGCGCCGCCACAGGTCGTGGGCGGCGGGCAGATCGCGGGAGTCGCGCACCTCGGCGTAGAGGGCGAAGACTCTCCGCCGCCAGTCGGCGACGTCGAGTGCGGTCATGCCCACACGCTACCCCCGCCTCCTTTGCACCCCAGAACACGGCAACCCCCGTTCTGGGGCATGTACCCCGAATTGTCCTCCGATATGTTTGGGGAGGCAGCCCGATGCCGTACCCCATTCTGAGGGGCAGTTTCGGCGGTGCCGACCTGACCTGGGGGATGACATGTTCGGCAAGGGCACGGCGCGCGCGAAGTCGCGCGGCAAGTGGTGGCAGTGGGGCAAGGCCCATGCGGCCGTAGCGACGGCGGTCGTCGCCGCTCTCCTGGTGCCGACCACAGGCAGCCTCTCGGCCTCGGCCGCCGATCTGCAGCCGGTGCTCATCGAGATCTCCAAGACGGCCACGCCCGCGGCCCCGCAGGCGCTCATCCCGGGCGAGCAGGTCGTCTTCGACATCGAGGTCAGCTGCTCGTCGACCGACACCGACTGTGTCGGCATGAAGGTCACCGATCCCCTGCCTACGCCGCTGACCCTCGTGTCGGTCAGCCCGTCTCTGTCGTACACCGTGGTGCAGACCGGCAACTCGTTCGTCGCGAGCTTCACTGACGTGCTCGACGAGGGGGTCGGCCTCAGAGCCGGTGCCACGGTCAGCCTTCAGGTGATCGCGGCGGTGCCGAACAACGTCGACGCCAGCTTCAACGGCCAGACCGTCACCAATACGGCGACCGTCACCGTGGACAACCCCACCGTGCCGGAGAGCACCCTCTCCGACACTGCCGACGTGCTCCTGTCGATTCCGCTCGACCTGGAGTCGACGATCTCCAAGACCGTCACGCCGAACTCGGTTGTCGGCCTGCCCAACACCGTCGTCAACTTCGACCTCAGCGCGACCAACACCTCCAACACGGCGGTCGACAAGCTCATCATCGAGGACCCGGCCGAGTCGGCCTCCAACGCGTTCGACTACCTCGTGGTCACGGGTCTCACCAACGTCACCTTCCCGAGCGGTGCGAACCGAGTGCAGGTCGACTGGTACAACGGCATCACCTGGACCTTGGGCAGCCCCGCCGCCACGGCGACCCTTCCCGGTAACCTCTCCCTGGTCAAGGGCCTGCGTCTGACGTTCACCAACTCGGGGTCGACGAAGATCGCCGCCGGCGCGACCGGATCGTTCCGCATCGCCACGAAGACGACGGCCGCCGTGAGCAACATCATCGGCACATTCAACGGCTCCAACCTCGCGTCGTCTCAGGTGCGCCTGGGCGTCGACTCGAACACGCGAGTGCTTGCCACTGCGCCGTTCGCGATCCGCGCGGCATCCGTGGCCCCCGGGGCCACGAAGGACTTCGAGCCGAACGTCATCATCGGCGGGCAGAACACGACGGTGACCCTCGGAGGATCCAACGGCGGCGACTTCGCCATCAACCGCATGACCATTACCGAGCCCAAGCCAGGCTCGACGTCGATGACCGATCAGGGCATCGCGTTCAGCGCGTGGAAGCCGCTCGACATCCAATGGCCGTCCGGCGCGACACTGGTCGAGGTCACCTACCTCTACGCGACCACGGGCTACGGGACCCCGGTCACCACGGACACGGTCGGCACCCTGCCTGCGCCGCTCGCAGGTGACACTGTGCTCGGCTTCATCGTCGAGTTCACCGGCACCATGGCACCGGGTGCCTACGCGACTCTGCCGTTCGTGGCGACGACGTCGACCGCCGTGGGCAGCGACGTCACCACGACCGACACGGTGACGGTCGAGGTCGAGACTCCCGCGGGTGCCACCGCGACCGCCGACGCATCCGACACGCTCACCCGCCGGTCGTCGCGGGTCGACACCACAGTGCGCAAGATCATCTCGCCGGACACCATCTATGCAACTCCCGGTGCGACCGCGCTGCTCACGCTGCCCGCGCAGGTCGCGCCGCTTCCGCCGGCCGTCGTGAACTCGACCGTCGGCGCCAAGACGCTCGTTGTGCGCGACGACGACGCCGGATTCTGGGCCAAGTTCGACCCGAAGTCGATCATCGCCACCGACGTGCCCGTCAACTCCACGCTGACGGTCAAGGGCTACAACGGTTCGACGTGGAGCGACATCGCGGGTGGGGTCGGAATCGTCGGGCCGGCGACCCTGAACCTCACGCTGCCGGCGGGCCTGCAGGGTCTCGAGTTCACGTTCGTGCCGACCGACCCCGATTCGGTGCTGCCGCCCGGCTTCAACGTGCAGCCCAACGTGCGGGTCGTGCTGCGCGCGAGCGAGCGCGGTACCGGCAACCCGATCATCGATCCGGCTGCGACCGACCCGGTCGTGGTGGCCAACACGGTCGTCTCCGAGGTCACCAATCCCATCGCTACGCCGTCATTCGCGACGGACTCCGCGGTCGCCGACATCACCCTGCTCCCCGTGCCTGCGGGCGGCCCCGGCCTCATCGACAAGAACTGGCAGAAGGACGAGGTGCTCGCTCGCTCGAACGAGCAGGCTCGCCTCGGCATCTCCTGGGGAACCGGTGGCGTCCAGTACCCCTCGGTGGTGATCACCGACACCGCGGATGACCCGTCAGCACCCACCTGGGACGTCGCCGACACCGTGTTCGAGGCCTTCGATCTCGTCTCCATCCCGCAGATCACCTCGGGCATGGACGCGTACCTGAAGTACGACGCCATCCAGTCCGTAGAGTTCTACATCCCGGGTACCGGCTGGACGCCGGCCGAGGGCAACCCCTGCGCCGCCAGCGGCGGCACAGCGTGCTACGGTCGCTTCCCCGGGTACACGCTCTCGCCGTTCGAGCGTGACAACGCCGTGGGCGTGCGCTTCGTCGTCATCGAGAACCCGAACCGCGCGAACCCCTCGTCGAGCACACCCGATGCCCCGGCCAAGGGCTCCGGCGTCGCCTCGTCCGTGTTCACCGACCGTCGACTCGACCTCGTCTTCGAGGTGCGTGACGACCGTCGCTCCAACGGTGACCCCGTGCTCGGCCTCACTCGTGAGACCCTGTACAACACCTCGGAGTTCGGCCAGGTGCTCAACAATGCCCGTGTCGCGATGCGCGACGCCACCAACGCCGTCGTCACCGAGGGCGTCGCCGCCGACACGATCCTCATCCTGGACCGTCCCATCGGCGTCACGACATCGAAGGACTGGTCGGGTGGGCCGCTCGGCATTCCGCCGGTCGGCACCGACCCGCAGTACTACCCGACCGCGCGGATGACGCTGACCGCGACGAACAACTCCGTCACGCGAGTCGACCACCTCGACCTCGCGGAGCCGACCGAGGGCACGCAACCGTTCGACTTCGTCAACCTCTCCGACATCGTGTCGATCACGGTGCCCGGCGGCACCACCACAACGACAGTGATCCTCACGCGCGGAGTGACCCCGACGACGTACTCGCTCAGCCAGGCGCTCGCGCTCACCGAGGCGCAGCTCGCCGACGTGACGGGAATCCAGGTCATCCACGAGGGCCGCATCGACTCGAGTGCGTCGACCGTCGTCGTCCTCGACACGCGCCTGCGTGAGCTGGTGCGCGGCACTGCGACGCCCGTGAGCGTCATTGAGGGCAGCCCCATCGACAACATCGTGACCGCGACGGTGCGGGATGCCGGCGGCACGACCGTCGTCGCCCCCGGTGTTGACAACGAAGCGTTCGCGATCGCGTCGGACGCCACGACCATCGAGGCCTGGAATTACGGCGTCGTCGCCACCAAGGACATCGTGGCCGACACGGCCGCCAACGTGGGCTCCCCGGCGATCCAGTACGACGACTCCTCGCGCACCGCGAAGATCACCCTCACCGGTCGTCCGACCGGCAACGTGCGCACCACGAAGATGGTCTTCGAAGACATCACTCCGTCGTTCTGGAACGCATTCAACTTCAAGAACTTCGGCCCCGGCGACGCAGGACCCGTCTCGCCAGCCGAGCAGGTGCAGGTCGATGCCCTCGTGGGCGTGACCTATGAGGTCGCCGCCGACAACTCGATCACCGTGAAGTGCGGCGCATCCACCGACCTCACCGCGTGCTGGGTGCTCGGCACCCCGCACGCCAGCCTGACCCTGCCGAACCTCGGGTCGACGCCGGTGGCGAGCATCCGAGGCCTGCGCTTCACCTACACGAAGCTCGACCAGTCCAACTGGGAGCGCCCGTCGAACCCGGCCCAGTCGGTGATCTTCACCGTCGAGCGCCGCGACACTCTCATCGAGAAGAACCCGGATGCCCCGACCGCCGCAGTGCCGTCGACCCTGTTCGGCCAGCTCCCGGCGCCGGGCGAGACCACCCCGGGCGTCTACACGAACGCAGTCAGCGTCACCGCGAGCGGTGGGGACACGAGCGACCCGACCCCCGTGTGGGTCGCGACCGACACCGACTTCAAGCAGCTGAAGTACCAGCACCTGCCCGCGCGGGTCGAGATCAAGAAGTCGCCGGTGGGCCAGCAGGCGCTCGGCGTGGACATCCCGTACCAGATCGACGTGATCAACCGCGGCGGAGCCCACGAGAAGCTCCTCGGCTCGGTCGTCGTCACCGACACCTTCCCGGTGGATGCCCAGGGTCCGCAGCTGGTGATCCCCACGGACCCTGACACCGGCCAGCCGTTCCCCGTGTCGACCGCCTTCACTTACACGCTGCTCAACGGCAGCGGCGTCGCCCAGGCGGCTCCGACCGTGACCGCCGTGCTCGGCGCGGCGACGATCCCTAGCCAGACGATCACCTTCACGCTCGTCTCTCCGGCAACCCTGCCCAAGGGCTGGACCCTGCGCATCAACGCCACCCTGCAGCTGCGGCCGCAGTTCGAGACCGGCACGCCCGTCGTCAACACGGCGACCGTGACGTCTGACCAGACCTTCGACAGCTGTGACTCGTACACCGACGTCTCCGTGCAGAACCTGCAGACCACCAACGTTGCCACCTGTTCCTCGTCGACCACCGTGTCGGCCACCCCGAGCACGCCGCTGGTGATCGTCAAGGGTGTGCGCGGTGTCGCTGCCGGCCCCCTCGACGCGAGTGGGGACCCGCTTCTCGACAGCGGGGGCCAGCCGTTCGACGACCTCGGCATCCTGAAGACCGTGCAGAGCTCGGTCGTCGATTGCTCGGCTCCCAACGTGACCACCGGCGGCACGGCCGAGTACTACCGCTACCCGTGCGTGCCGATCACGCGACCCGGCGGCACTGAGGAGTGGGTCAACACCTTCGTCAACGGTGGCAACATCCCCGTGACCAGGCTTGCGGCGATCGACGTGCTCCCGCGCGCCAATGACCGCGGCGTGATCGTCAACCTGCCCCGCAGCTCCAAGTGGACGCCGACCCTGTCGACCCTGCCGACCATCGTGGGCGGCCCCGCGGATGCCTCGCTCGCCGTGTACTACGTGGCCGCGACCGGCATAGCGAGCACCCGCTGCAACGCCACCGACATCCAGTCCGAGCTCGGGATGACCGGCTCATCGATTCCTGCCGTCACGACCCCGTCGTGTCTCACGGGCTCCGCCGCCGACGACATCCCGCAGCGCAACTGGCAGCTGCTGACGCAGGCGGACATTGACGCGGATGCGACTCTGCTGCCCAGAATCGTCGCCCTCAAGTTCATCATCACCTCGTCGGGCGGCATCGCCCCGGGTCAGAAGATCTCGATCATCTACCGTTCGACGACCGCGGCCGCACCGGAGATCGCGGAGACCGCCAACGGACTCGACCGCGACTCGATCGCGTACAACTCGATCGCTGCGTCTGCGCTCGGCAACGACAACGGCACACCCACCCCCAACCGGTTCGTGATCGAGCCGCGCAAGGTCGGTGTCGCGATGGCGACTGGTGGCGTCGAGCTGGCGAAGCTCCTTGACGGCCTCAACAAGGGCGCCGCCTACGTGCAGTCGAACTACAAGATCACCTTGTCGTGCACGTCGGTCGGGCAGGCCTTCCAGCCGATGAACTCCGACGGTTCGCTGCGCAACCCGTTCACGATCACCGCCGGTTCTGCCGCCACCCTGATCCAGGGTCTGCCGCTCTACGCAACCTGTGGGGTGTCCGAGTCCAACTACGGCTCCGTTCAGACCATCACGCCCTCGACCGTCACCGCTCAGGCGGCGCACACGACCAACTACCTCGTCTACGACCCGCACCCGGCGTTTGACAACAGTCGACCCGCTATCGAGCGCTCGACCGTGACGAATACCTACGACAAGGCGAGCCTGATCGTGGGCAAGACGGTCGGAACGAACAACGCGGTCAACTCGAGCGGCACCCCGATCGTGTACTCGAACTTCCGCTACTCGGTCACCTGCACGTTCTTCAACGGCGTGAGCTCGGTCACCGTGCTCTCGACGACGACCTTCGGTCTGAACGACGGCCAGACGCGCACCTTCACCGACCTGCCCGCTGGCGCGAGCTGCACGGTGCAGGAGACCAGCTCCCGCGGCGCGGTCACCACCACCCACGTCGACACGACGTCGGCAGGTAGCGGCTCGGCGACCTCGGGCACGTCGACCACCATCGTCCTCACGGCGGATGGCCCGGTCGCGGCTCCGACCAACCGGGTGCAGTTCACCAACAACTTCGGTGACGGCTCGCTCCAGATCACCAAGGCCTTCGCCGGCCTCGCCCAGGGCGACTACGGCAGCGGCACCTTCCAGATCGCGGTCAGCTGCACGCTCAACACCAACGGCAGCGTGAACAATGTCTGGAGCGGCACGCTGACCTTCAGCAAGGCGACCCAGCTGGTGCAGACGATCCAGCACATCGCCGCGGGTGCCGTGTGTGCGATCACCGAACCCACGCAGGGCGGCGCGACATCCGTGAGCCTGCCGACGAACGTGACCATCGTCAATGCCAGCACGGTCTCGCGCACGGTGACCAACACGTTCGACTACGCGCAGCTGACCGTCTCGAAGAACGTCATCACCTCCGCCCAGGATGAGGACAACGCGGCAGTAATCCTCGACTCGCCGTTCACGGTCACCGTCTCCTGCACGTTCAACGGCAGTGCCGTCTACGCGGACGGCTACAGCGCGGGCACCCCGATGGTCCTGAGCCTCGGCGCGGGCGCATCGCAGACGCTCACCAAGCTGCCGGCCGGCGCATCCTGCACCGTCACGGAGACGACTCCCGGTCACGCCGAGGGCACCACGATTCGTTGGAGCACCGCCACCAACCCCGGCGGCACCACTGCCGTGGGCACGACGGCGACGTTCACGCTCACGCGCGATAACCCCGGCGGCACCAACTCGGCGATCGTCAACAACTCGTACGGCGTCGCGAGCTTCACCGTGGAGAAGCAGGTCAAGGGCGGCGGGGCTGCGCAGTTCGGCACCGGACCGTTCATCATCCACGTGCTCTGCATCGCGCCCGGTGGCGTGACGGCGTACGACGGCGATGTCAGCCTCAGCCCGTCGACGACCATGTCGGTGACGATCAACAACATCGCCAAGTCGTCGGTCTGCTCGGCGCAGGAGACCAACTTCGCCAGCACGGGTGCGGATGCCCTGGTCTACCGCAACGGCGCAGGCGCAGTGTTCGACGGCACTGGCGTCGACGTCTCGACCGGTACCCCGAAGGTCACGGTGGAGAACTGGTACCTGACCGGCGAGGTGTCCGTCACGAAGGCTGTGAGCGGTGACGCCGCCGCCAGGTTCGGGGCCGGACCGTTCGAGGTCACCCTCGAGTGCACCCGTGACGGGATCGACGTGACGATCGTCAACCCGACGCGGCCGATCCTGGACGGCGAGGTAGAGACCTTCCGCAACCTCCCGCGCGGTGCTGCCTGCGTGCTCTCGGAGACCGGCACCGGCGGTGCGACGTCGGCGCTGATCGCCCGCATTGGTGACGCCGCGACAGTGGATGCCGCAACCGGCTGGTCATTCGTCATCGACGACATCGACGCCTCCGACCTCAGCGACAACCAGGTGCAGTCCGGCTTCACCCTGCAGAACCGCTTCGATCCCGCCGAGCTCTCGGTCACCAAGACCGTGGACACCGCCTCGCTCGACCAGTCGGACGGCAAGATCTACTACGGTCCATTCCCGACCACTGTGGAGTGCACGTTCAACAATGCCGCGGTCTACGCTGACGGCTACGCCGCCGACGCCCCGATGCAGAAGGACCTCGAGGACAACGAGACCTGGCTGCTCTCCGGCCTGCCGCAGGGTGCCGACTGCACGGTCACCGAGACCGACTCGAAGGGCGCGACGAGCTCCACTGTCGTCACGACCGCGGGCAGTGCCGACCCGGTTGAGAATGCCACAGTCACCCTCGCGGCCCTGCCCGCCAGCAACACTGCGGCCATCACCAACTCGTTCGACACCGGAAGCCTCAGCCTGTCCAAGGCGCTGGCGGGCGATGGAGCCGAGGCCTGGGGCACTGCGCCGTTCACCGTCAACGTCGAGTGCACCCTCGACGACGACTCAGGCCTGCGCACCGTCTGGCTGAAGGACTACACGTTCCAGGTGGTGGACGGGGCGATCGCGCCCGCATCGGTGACGATCGACACTCTGCCTGCCGGCGCATCCTGTGCCATCACCGAGACGGCGACCGGTGGTGCCAACTCCACGACGGTCACGATCGACTCGGCCGTCACCGAAGGCACGAGCGCGACCGCCGTCATCGCGGCGGACACCGAGAGCGACGTGCTGGTCACCAACACGTTCGAGCTGAGCCAGATCGACGTCACGAAGGCCTGGGACGGCCTCGGAGCCGAGCTCTACGGCGCCGGTCCGTTCGAGGTGACCCTCACCTGTGAGCGCGACATCGATGGTGTGATGACGCCCGTGGCGATCCCCGGTGAATTCGACGGCGACCCGTCTCCGGCGACTCGCGACCTGACCGCCGACTCCACCCCGGTGGCCTACGTGGCCCACTACCTCGGGCTGCCGCTGGGCGCCGAGTGCGAGCTGACGGAGACCCTGCTGGGCGGCGCCGATAGCTCGGTCGTGGCCCCCGGAACCTTCACGCTCGAGGCTCTCCCGACGGCGGTGACGGTCACCAACACCTTCGGCGATCCGACCGTGCACGTGGCCAAGACCCTCGGCGGAGACGGGGTGCCGCTCTACGGGGCGGGTCCGTTCGAGGTGACCCTTGAGTGCACCCGTGACGTCAACGGCGAGACGGTTCCCGTCGCGATCCCGGGGGAGTTCCCCGGCGACCCGACCCCGGCGACCCGCGAGTTGAACAGCACCAACGGCTACGAGAACAGCTTCACGATGCTGCCCTCGTTCGCCCAGTGCGAGCTCACCGAGACGACGACGGGCGGGGCGACAAGTCACGAGATCACCAACCCGATCTTCCAGCTCGGTAACGCCGACAGCGTCCACGAGCTGCAGATGGAGAACGACTTCGAGCTGTCGAAGATCACCCTGAGCAAGCAGGTCGTCGGAACCGCAGCGGGCGACCACTCGCAGCAGAAGTTCGCGGTCGAGCTCGCCTGCGTGCTCGACGTCGATGGTGTGCCGACCGACATCGAGATCCCCGGCGGTGCCGCTCGCACGATCGTGCCCGGCAAGGATGTCGTCTATGACGACCTTCCCGCCAATGCGGACTGCACCCTCACTGAGACGGACAACGGTGGCGCCAACACGGCGACGCTGCTCTACAACGGCGCACCGGTCATCGGCTCGAAATTCACCCTGACCTCGGGCGACTCGAAGCTCGTGCTCACCAACGTGTTCATGCTGGCGCTCACCGGGTTCGACTCCCTGACGCTCATCCTGGGTGGTGGCGTGCTCCTGCTCGGCGGTGTCGCGTTCGTCGCCTACGGCGAGCTTCGTCGCAGGCGCCGGGCCTAGCGGTCAGCGCGCGGCTCGTGCCCAGCGGGGTGCGAGCCGCGCGATGCCCAGCGCCCGCCACTGCCAGAACGCCCAGTAGAAGGGCCAGAGCAGTGCCGTGATCGGCCCAGCCTCGAACTTCAGTTGGTCGCGATAGAGCGTGCGCCCACCCGGCGCGGATGCCACGGCCATCGTGTGCTCCCAGCGGGTGATGAGCGCCAGTGGGCCGCTGAGCCCACGCCCGGTGTCGCGCATCATGCGCACGCCCTCCGGCGCGGGAGGGTACGAGATGCCGATGATCTGCTCGCCGATCGGCACGACGCCGAACGCGCGCGCCGCCACGGGATGCTCGCCCGCCTGCCACTGCTCGGGGAACCCGTCCGGCTCAAGCGACGTGAAGGTCGTGAACGGCCACGAGACGTCGCTCAGGCCTTCAGGGCTGCGGATGGCCTGCCACGCGGCATCCGGTGGGCAGTCGATGACGAGCTTGAGCAGTACGCGCATGATCCCAGTCTGCGCCTGAAGTAGCCTCGAACGGTGACGTCAGCGAGCCCGAGCGCCCAGACCCGCTTTCAGGTGCGATTCGACTTCGGCGCCGACAGCCCGGTGATCGAGGGCGCCCACGTGGTCGTGTGGGTGGATGCCCTGGCCGATCCCATGGCCGACCCGCAGGCCATTCCGGGGTCCGCCGCCGTCGTGACAGGTAGCCCAGCGGCACGAGCGGACATCGCGACCTGGGTGCTCGCGCTGCAGGCCAGCCTCGGCGACCGCGCCATGGTCGCGGTCGTCGCGGCAGGCGCTACCGGCGCCCGCTTCGCGGTGGAGGACTTCGTGGCGGCGGGCGCCGTCATCGACGCCCTCGCGGAAGTGGGCATCGACTACACCTCGCCCGAGGCTGCGGCGGCCGCCGGTGCGTGGGCGGCGCTGCGCAATGCGGGCAGCCACGTCCTGTCCGCCTCGGTCGCCGGGCAGGAGCTGCTGGCGACGGGCGGGAGCCTCGATGCCGCCCGCGACGCGTGGTCGGCGGCGGGCATCCGGGTGCTGCGGGAATTCGGCGACACCCTCTGAGGTTCGCCTCTGAGTACAGCCACGACTCACGGAGGACACCATGAAGGCACTACTCGGCGACACGGTCATTGCGGAAGCCCCGCAGGAGGACCTCATCAAGATCGAGGGCAACTGGTACTTCCCGCCGTCGAGCGTGAACAGCGACCTGCTCGTCGAGAGCGCGACGCCCTACACCTGCCCGTGGAAGGGCGAGTGCCAGTACTTCTCCGTCAAGGACGGTGACACCGTGCTGCAGGACCGCGCGTGGAGCTACCCCACCCCGTACCCGACCGCGTTCGACCGGGTCGGCAAGGACTTCTCCAACTACGTTGCCTTCTGGAAGGAAGTCAAGGTCGTCGACTAGCTCGGCCGGTTGAGTAGCGCGCGAAGCGCGCGTATCGAAACCGACCTTTCCTACAGCAGTTCCCCCGCGTGAAACGACATCATGAGCCTACGAACTTCGGGGTCGAATCTTGCTTCGCGTTCGCGCACTTTCTGAAAGAACTCATCGACGTCGGCGGCTTCGGAGAATTCTCTGAGTGTGCGTGACGGTGGTCCCATCGTCCAGTTCGGAAATGATCGCTCGGTAATCTCGGCAAGCTCCAGCATTCGCACGTTGGAATGCCGGGTGTCACCTTTGATCCGCTCGAACACCCCGGTGACGTTCTCGTGGGTTCCTTCAAGAATCTGGCAGAACGATCCGCCTGCGAGCATCAGCATGCCGGTCACATCGTGCGTGAAGAAGTTGCGAATTCGCGATGAGAGCAGAATCTGATTGAGTTCGTCGTCGGTGATTCTCGGTTTGGCGTTGCTGACGTAGACCAAGCGCCAGAGAGGAGCCTCCGCCGTCTGGGCCGAGAGCGCCGAAATATCTACCCTGTCGTTCTCGCCCTTGACCATGTCCCTAATCTAGTTTTCTTCTGCCGGGGCAGCATCGGGAGAGTTCGCTCTTCGGACACGACCTAAACGATCGCGATCGCCTCGATACCCACGGAATCAGTGCCGTTCTGCTCGCCGACGTAGAGCGTGCGACCACCCTCGGCGAGCGTGCCCTGCGAGAACGCCGGGTTGCGGTGCAGGGTCGCGGGGTTGATGTGGGTGATGGTCATGCCGTCGCCTTCCTCGCGCGGTGGTTGCGCACCTTCGTTCGGTTGCCGCAGCGCAGCATCGAGCACCAGCGGCGGTTGTTCGACCGGGACTCGTCGTGGAACACGAGCTGGCAGTCATCCGCGGCGCACTCCCGGTAGCGACCCTCGTCGGCCGCGGCGAGAAGGCCGATCGCCTCGCGCGCCATCGCCGACAGGGCTTGGCCGGTTCGCACCCGGGAACGACCCGCCTGACGGGTGCCGCCCTCGAGGGCGGGTGCGATGTCGGGAGTCGCCGCAAACAAGTTGATGATGTCGACGTCTGCGGGCGCCGGCGCCTCGCCCCGACTCGCGGATGCCGCGGCGCGAGCCACCGCGCCCCGCAGCTCCAGAGCGTCCCTGAGGTCACCCTCGCTCACGATCCCGTCGGCAGCGGAGAACCGTCCCTCGAGCCACGCCGCCAGATCGGCCGGAGCGTGCAGCTGCTCCCACGCCGGGTTGTCACTCATGGCACCCGTGTAGGCGAAGTCGAGGCTGAGCGAGCCCGAGTCGAACCACCACTGCGTGCCGTCGGACGACCGGAACCACTGGCCGGTCGGCGCCGCTGCTGTCGATGCTGCCACGTAACCAATATAGTCGGTTACATGAGCGATACCACTGGACTGACCAAGGATGCCGGCTGGGAGCTGGGGGTGCGCACGACGGTGGCGGCACCGATCGACGCGGTCTGGGAGTTTCTGCTGGGCGCAGGACTGCCGGTCTGGCTGGGCGAGATTGACGCGTTGCCCGAGGAGAAGGGCGCCGCCTACTCGACGGCAGACGGCGTGAGCGGCACGATCCGCAGCCGCACAGATGGACTCCGAGTGCGCCTGACGTGGCGGCCCAGCGACTGGCCGCACGATTCAACCCTGCAGCTGACGGTCAAGTCCGCCGCGACCGGAACAACCATCGGCTTCCACCACGAGCACCTGGCCGATCGCGAGGAACGTCGCATGATGCTCGGTCACTGGAAGAACGTTGCGGCCGCGCTCGACGCGCACTTTGCCGCTGGTTGAGTAGCGGCGCCGCCGCGTATCGAAACCGAGCTACTACTGCCGCACCCACGTGATCAGGTGCGCGGTGTCGAAGCGCCGCGAACACTTGCCGCACGACATCGGTCGGCTCGGACGCCGGTGCCGATGGATCTGATGGCCGGCGGGGCAGGTGCCGAGCCACGGGGCGAGATCCTTCGCGATCGGCCCGTCGAAGGTGCGACCTCCGGCGTATCCGAGGTCGGCGGCAACCGCCCGCCATTGCGGCCCGTGGCCGACATCCTTGCCCGTGAGCGCGTGCGCGACCTCGTGCAGCAGCACCTGGTGCACCTCGTCGTCCTCGCTGCGCAGTGCCATGTGCCGTGACACGCTGATGCGCTTCGCCGTGTAGTTGCAGAGCCCCGCTCGCGTGCGCGCGTTGTCGAAGGCGAAGCTCCAACTCGGGTCGAGATGAAGATCGATGAGGGCGTGCGCCCAGGTGCGCACCCGATCAAGTTCAGCCACCCCTTGAGGTTAACCGAGGGGTACGAGATCGATCTGCAGCAGGCGGTCGTCGCCCGAAACCGGACTGCCCCGACCGTCCGTGTTGCTGGTGAGCACCCACGCGGTCCCCTCCGGCCCCGGGATCACATCGCGCAGCCTGCCGTATGTTCCGGTGTAGTACTCGGTGGCGGTCGTCGTCTCGCCGGGGTAGACAGCCCAGAGCCGCTGCCCGCGCAGGGCGGCGAGCAGGAAGGTGCCGTTGACGAATGCGAGGCCGCTGGGGCTCGCGTCATCCGTCGCCCATTGATAGGCCGGATCCATGAAGGCGGGGTCACCCGCCGCGCCTTCGACGATCGGCCAGCCGTAATTGCCGCCGGGCACGATGCGGTTGAACTCGTCCCAGGTGTCCTGGCCGAATTCCGCGGCCCACAGCTGCCCGTCCGCGTCCCACGCAAGGCCCTGCGGATTGCGGTGGCCGAGCGAGTAGATCAGGCAACCGGGCAGTGGATTGTCACGGGGAACCGATCCGTCGAGCTCCATGCGCAGGATCTTTCCGTTGTTGCTGGTCAGGTCCTGAGCGAGATCGGGGTTGCCCGCATCGCCCACCGTCGCGTAGAGCAGGCCGTCTGGTCCGATCTTGATGCGCCCGCCGTTGTGATTGCCCGCCTTGGCGAGACCACTGAGGATGACGGTGCTCTCACCCAGTGAGTAGCTACCCGGATTTCCCTCCAGCTCGTAGCGCACGATCCGGTTGTCCGTCGCGGTCGTGACGTAGGCGAACAACCACCCGCGGGCGCGAACATAGGCCAGTCCCAGCAGCCCGCCCTCGCCCTCGTGCACGGCATCGGCAACCGTGCCAACCTCCCGCACGCTTCCGGTGGCGGTCAGCTCGACGATCACGCCGGGATCGCGTTCGCTGATCAGCGTCGAACCGCTGCGCAGACGCACCATGGACCAGGGTGTCTGGAGTCCCGACGCGATCACCGTGGGGCTGCCGCCCGGCGCGACAGGCGGTGCAGCGGCCGCGGTAGGACTCACGGCGGGCGGCGCGACGGTGGTCGGGCTGGGCGAGACCGCCACCGGCGTCGCTGAGCACCCCGCGAGAAGCATGAGCGCGGCGGCAGCGGGCAGGATGCGCATGCTCCATCTCATCACGACTGGCCGGGACGCACCTGAAAAATGTTCTTGGATGGCGGTGGGCTGGGAATCGCCGTTGCGTCGGTGACCACGGGGGCGCCGGCGATGAACTCGCGCAGTTCGGGGCCGGCTACGACCTTCGACGGATGCGGTCCGGCGGCCAGCAGCCGCGGCATCCAGTCGAAGGGCAGGTCGCTCGCCGATCCGACGAGCACGATGTTGCCGAACCGTCGACCCTTGAGTATCTGCGTCTCGGCGAGAGCGGCGACGTGCCCGATGGCTGCCTGCAGCGTCGCCGCCTGGCCGCGTGCGAAGGCGAGCCCCGGGCCGTCGGCCACGTTGGCCAGCAGGATGCCGCCGGGCGCGAGCAGCGCGACGGCGCTCGTGTAGAACTCGAGGCTGGTGACATGCGCGGGGGTGCGGGCGCCGCCGAACACGTCGACCACGAGCAGGTCGACGGTGCCGTGCAGGCCGCGGGGCAGTTTCTCGAGCACCTCTCGGGCGTCGCCGTGCCGCACGCGGATCGACGCCCGGGTCGACCACGGCAGTTCGGTGCGCACGAGATCCACGAGGTCGGGCTCGAGCTCGATCACCTGTTGGCGCGATCCGGGTCTGGTGGCCTCGACGTAGCGCGGCAGGGTCAGGGCGCCCGCACCGAGATGCACGGCCGTGATCGGCTCGCCGGGCATCCGGAGCTGGTCGATGACGTGACCCATGCGCTGGATGTACTCGAAGAACAGCTGGCTGGGGTCGTCGAGGTTGACGTGTGACTGTGGCGTGCCGTCGACGACGAGGGTGAACGACCCGGGCACCCAACGGTCAGGGGTGATCTCCGCGTACAGTCCGCTCACCGAGAGCGTTCGAGAGGGGTAGTCGGGCACACCTCGACCCTGCCACATCTCTCGACCCCCAGAAGTGGAGATTTTGTCAATACTAGACAGATCAGTACACTCGCCATGATCGCGAATCGGAAGGACTCCTCGGTGTCGTTGTACGAGCAGGTAGGTGGTGAGGCGGCGATCGGCGCCCTCGTCGATTCCTTCTACCACCGGATGCTCGCTGACCCGGAGGTCAACGAGTGGTTCCGCGGCATCGACCTGAACCGCCTCAAGGCGCACCAGCGGGCGTTCCTCGCGGTCGGTCTCGGTGGGCCGGAGGCCTACGACGGTCGCAGCATGCGCACCGCGCACACCGGCCTCGCCATCACGCAGGATGCCTACACGACGGCCGTCGCCCACCTCACTGAGGCCCTGATTCAGCTGGGCGTGGATGAGCCGATCGTGTGTCAGGTCATCAAGCGAATCGAGACGATGCGCGCGGCCATAGTCGAGGTGCGCTGAGCGGTTTACTATCGAGCATGACCCAGCCGCGCCGACACGTTCCTCCCGGGCTGCGCGCCCAACTCGATGCCCCGTCGTATCAGGGCCCGTCGACCTTCGGGATGCGCCCGCTGCTCACCGAGCCCGAGCAGCTCGACGAGTGGCAGCCCGATGTCGCCGTCGTGGGAGCCCCGTGGGATGACTCGACGACCAATCGGCCCGGCGCTCGGTTTGGCCCTCGCGCGCTTCGCGCCAGCGCCTATGACCCCGGTACCTATCACCTCGACTTGGGCATCGAGATCTTCGACCACCTCGAGGTGGTCGATTACGGGGATGCCATCACGAGCCACGGAATGTGGGAACTGTCGCGCGCGGCGATTCATGAGCGGGTAGCCGAAGTCGCCACTCGCGGCATCGTGCCTTTCATCATCGGAGGCGACCATTCGATCACCTGGCCGGCCGCCACCGCCGTCGCGGAACACCACGGCTTCGGCGCCGTGACAATGATCCACTTCGACGCCCACGCAGACACCGCAAACATCCTCGAGGGCAACCTCGCCAGTCACGGAACCCCGATGCGGCGACTCATTGAATCCGGTGCGATCCCGGGGGACCGGTTCATCCAGGTCGGGCTGCGAGGCTACTGGCCGGGCGAGGAAGATCAGAAGTGGATGCGCGACAACGGCCTGCGGCACTTCATGATGCAGGAGTTCTGGGAGCGTGGCATCCCGGCGGTGCTGGAAGATCTTGTTCTCGCCGCCAAGGAGCGAGGCGACAAGACCTACATCTCGATCGACATCGATGTGCTCGATCCCGGATTCGCGCCCGCGACGGGCACGCCTGAGCCGGGCGGCTTCGCGCCCATCGACCTCCTGCGAATCATCCGTCGTCTGGTTCTCGAGACCGATGTGGTGGCCTTCGATGTGATGGAAGTCGCCCCGGCGTATGACCACGCAGACCTCACCGTGAATGTGGCCCACCGCTTGATCTGGGAAGCATTCGCGGCCCTTGCCGTCAAGAAGCGGGCTGGGGCGACCTGACGCACGGGCACTTATAGCCCAATCTCGCAGCAAGGTCAAGAAACAAGTTGCGCACGCAGCACAAACAGTCCTATGATTGTTCTTTGCGCTCCTAGACAACCCATGCCGTCATATTGTGGACAGCTGGCGCGCCCCGAGTATAGCGGCGGGGCAGATCTTCCTTGGGTCCTGGTGAGCATTTCATTACCGACAGCCGGTTCACCGGCATAAGGACCCGACGGGGTCCACGGAGGTTATTTCCTTGGCTGCTGCGCGCACTGCGTCCACCAAAAAGTCCCCCAAGAACGGCCGCTCAGCTTCGCGGCTTTCTTTCGCCAAGATCACCGACACCCTGACGGTTCCCGATCTGCTTGCACTGCAGACCGAGAGCTTCGACTGGCTCGTCGGCAACGACATCTGGAAGCAGCGTGTCGCGGAGGGTGTCGCCGCAGGGCGCACCGACCTTCCGTCGCGCAGCGGTCTCGATGAGATCTTCGAGGAGATCTCCCCGATCGAGGATCTGGGCGAGACCATGCAGCTCTCGTTCACCGATCCTGAGCTCGAGGAGCCCAAGTACACGATCGACGAGTGCAAGGAGCGCGGCAAGACCTTCGCCGCTCCGCTCTACGTGAACGCCGAGTTCATGAACCACCTCACCGGTGAGATCAAGACCCAGACGGTCTTCATGGGCGACTTCCCGCTCATGACCGAGAAGGGCACGTTCATCATCAACGGCACCGAGCGTGTCGTCGTGTCCCAGCTCGTGCGCTCGCCCGGTGTCTACTTCGACCGCACTCCGGAGAAGCTGTCCGACAAGGACATCTACTCGGCCCGCATCATCCCGAGCCGTGGTGCCTGGCTCGAGTTCGAGATCGACAAGCGCGATCAGGTCGGCGTGCGCATCGACCGCAAGCGCAAGCAGTCGGTCACCGTGTTCCTCAAGGCCCTGGGCCTGACGAGCGAGCAGATCCTCGAGGAGTTCAAGGGCTTCCCGTCGATCGAGCTCACCCTCGAGAAGGACTCCATCCTCACCAAGGAGGAGGCGCTCAAGGACATCTACCGCAAGTTGCGTCCGGGAGAGCAGGTTGCCGCCGAGGCCGCCCGCGCCCTCCTCGACAACTTCTACTTCAACACGAAGCGCTACGACCTCGCCAAGGTGGGTCGCTACAAGATCAACCGCAAGCTGGGTCTCGACACCGACATCAAGCAGTCGGTACTCACCATCGAGGACATCATCGCGACGATCAAGTACCTCGTCGCGCTGCACGACACCTCGTCGCCCTACGTGACGGTGCACGACAACAGCCTGGCAACCATCAAGGGCATCCGCGATGGCAAGAAGGTCGACGTGCGTCTCGACGTGGACGACATCGACCACTTCGGCAACCGTCGCATCCGCGCGGTCGGCGAGCTCATCCAGAACCAGGTTCGCACGGGTCTGTCCCGCATGGAGCGCGTCGTTCGCGAGCGCATGACCACGCAGGACATCGAGGCCATCACGCCGCAGACGCTCATCAACGTGCGTCCGGTCGTTGCTGCGATCAAGGAGTTCTTCGGAACCAGCCAGCTGTCGCAGTTCATGGACCAGAACAACCCGCTCGCGGGTCTGACCCACAAGCGTCGACTGTCCGCGCTCGGCCCCGGTGGTCTCAGCCGCGAGCGTGCCGGCGTCGAGGTTCGTGACGTTCACCCCTCGCACTACGGCCGCATGTGCCCGATCGAGACCCCGGAAGGCCCGAACATCGGTCTGATCGGTTCGCTCGCATCGTTCGCTCGCATCAACGCGTTCGGGTTCATCGAGACCCCGTACCGTCGCGTCGTCAACGGCAAGGTCACCGACAAGATCGACTACCTCACCGCCAGTGAGGAAGACGACTTCGTGGTCGCCCAGGCCAACGCGCCGCTGACCAGCGACGCCCACTTCGCCGAGCCCCGCGTGCTCGCGCGCAAGAAGGGCGGCGAGGTCGACCTCATCCCGACCGAGCAGATCGGTTACATGGATGTCTCGCCCCGCCAGATGGTGTCGGTCGCGACGTCGCTCATCCCGTTCCTCGAGCACGACGACGCGAACCGCGCACTCATGGGTGCCAACATGCAGCGCCAGGCTGTGCCGCTGCTGCGCAGCGAGAGCCCGCTCGTCGGAACCGGTATGGAGGGCTTCGCAGCCATCGACGCCGGCGATGTCGTCACCGCCGACAAGGCCGGTGTCGTCAGCGAGGTGTCGGCTGACGTCGTCACCATCCAGCTCGATGAGGGCGGCACGCAGGACTACTTCCTGCGCAAGTTCGACCGCTCCAACCAGGGTACGAGCTACAACAACCGCGTCATCGTGAGCGCGGGCGACCGCGTCGAGGCCGGCCAGGTCATCGCCGATGGTCCCGCGACGGAGAACGGCGAGCTCGCGCTCGGCAAGAACCTCCTCGTCGCGTTCATGCCGTGGGAGGGTCACAACTTCGAAGACGCGATCATCCTCAGCCAGAACCTCGTGAAGGACGACGTGCTCTCGTCGATCCACATCGAGGAGTACGAGGTGGATGCCCGCGACACCAAGCTCGGCAAGGAGGAGATCACCCGTGACCTCCCCAACGTCAGCCCGGAGCTGCTTGCCGACCTCGACGAGCGCGGCATCATCCGCATCGGTGCCGAGGTTCGCCCCGGCGACATCCTCGTCGGCAAGGTCACGCCCAAGGGTGAGACCGAGCTGAGCGCCGAGGAGCGCCTGCTGCGCGCCATCTTCAACGAGAAGAGCCGCGAGGTGCGCGACACCTCGCTCAAGGTTCCTCACGGTGAAGAGGGAACGATCATCGCGGTCAAGGAGTTCAACGCCGACAACGACGACGAGCTCGGCTCGGGCGTCAACCAGCGCGTCGTGGTCTACATCGCCCAGAAGCGCAAGATCACCGCGGGCGACAAGCTCGCCGGTCGTCACGGCAACAAGGGCGTCATCTCGAAGATCCTGCCGGTGGAGGACATGCCGTTCCTCGCCGACGGAACTCCGGTGGACATCATCCTCAACCCGCTCGGTATCCCCGGCCGCATGAACTTCGGCCAGGTGCTCGAGACTCACCTCGGGTGGGTCGCCAAGCAGGGCTGGGAGGTCGAGGGCACCCCGAAGTGGGCCGCCACGCTTCCGGATGCCGCACGTAGCGCCGCCCCGGGCACCAAGGTGGCAACACCGGTGTTCGACGGTGCGCTGGAGGAGGAGATCGCGGGTCTGCTGAACTCGACGATCCCCACTCGCGACGGCGACCGGATGATCGACTCGACCGGAAAGACCCGTCTCTTCGACGGCCGTTCCGGTGAGCCGTTCCCCGAGCCCGTGTCGGTCGGCTACATGTACATCCTCAAGCTGCACCACCTCGTCGACGACAAGATCCACGCGCGCTCGACGGGCCCGTACTCGATGATCACGCAGCAGCCGCTGGGTGGTAAGGCGCAGTTCGGTGGCCAGCGATTCGGTGAGATGGAGGTGTGGGCGCTCGAGGCATACGGTGCTGCGTACGCCCTCCAGGAGCTGCTGACGATCAAGTCCGACGACATCCTCGGCCGCGTCAAGGTGTACGAGGCGATCGTCAAGGGCGAGAACATCCAGGAGCCGGGCATCCCGGAGTCCTTCAAGGTGCTGATCAAGGAGATGCAGTCGCTGTGCCTGAACGTTGAGGTCCTCTCGGCCGACGGTACCGCTGTCAACCTGCGCGACACGGATGACGAGGTCTTCCGCGCTGCGGAGGAGCTGGGCATCAACATCTCCACGCGGTTCGAGTCCTCGTCGATCGACGAGATCTAACCCCTCACCCACGACTGAACTTTTCGAAACTAGAGAGAAGAAGCGAATTGCTCGACGTTCACGCGTTTGACGAAATCAAGATCGGTCTCGCGACTGCTGACGACATCCGTCGCTGGTCGCACGGTGAGGTCAAGAAGCCCGAGACGATCAACTACCGCACCCTGAAGCCCGAGAAGGATGGTCTCTTCGGAGAGCAGATCTTCGGGCCGAGCCGTGACTGGGAGTGCTCGTGCGGCAAGTACAAGCGAGTCCGGTTCAAGGGCATCGTGTGCGAGCGCTGCGGCGTGGAGGTCACCAAGTCCTCCGTGCGCCGTGAGCGCATGGGTCACATCGAGCTCGCCGCTCCGGTCACGCACATCTGGTACTTCAAGGGTGTGCCCAGCCGCCTCGGCTACCTGCTCGACATGGCTCCGAAGGACCTCGAGAAGGTCATCTACTTCGCCGCCTACATGATCATCTCGGTCGATGAGGAGGGCCGCCACGCGGACCTGCCCGGGCTCGAGAACGAGATCCGTCTCGAGATCAAGACGCTCGAGGGCCAGCGCGATGCCCGCATCGCCGAGCGCCTGACCAGGCTCGAAGAGGACCTCGCGGCCCTTGAGGCCGAGGGTGCCAAGAGCGACCAGAAGCGTCGGGTCAAGGATGGCGCCGAGAAGGAGATGGGTCAGGCTCGCAAGAGCTTCGACGAGCAGATCGCCCAGCTCGAGCGCGTCTGGGACGACTTCCGCAACCTCAAGGTCGGTGACCTGAAGCCCGAGGACTCGGTCTTCCAGGAGCTGCAGGACCGCTTCGGCATGTACTTCGAGGCCTACATGGGCGCCGAGGCCATCCAGAAGCGCCTGCAGGCGTTCGACCTCGACGCGGAGAGCATCGATCTCCATGACCAGATCGCCAACGGCAAGGGACAGAAGAAGATCCGCGCGATCAAGCGACTGCGCGTCGTCAACTCGTTCCTGCAGACCGGCAACTCGCCGGCCGCCATGGTGCTCGAGGTGGTGCCGGTCATCCCGCCGGAGCTGCGCCCGATGGTCCAGCTCGACGGTGGCCGCTTCGCGACCTCCGACCTCAACGACCTCTACCGTCGTGTGATCAACCGCAACAACCGCCTGCGTCGCCTGCTCGACCTCGGTGCTCCCGAGATCATCGTGAACAACGAGAAGCGCATGCTGCAGGAGGCCGTTGACGCGCTGTTCGACAACGGTCGTCGTGGTCGCCCCGTGACCGGTACCGGCAACCGCGCCCTCAAGTCCCTGAGCGACATGCTCAAGGGCAAGCAGGGTCGCTTCCGCCAGAACCTGCTCGGCAAGCGAGTCGACTACTCCGGCCGTTCGGTCATCATCGTCGGTCCCCAGCTCAAGCTTCACCAGTGCGGTCTGCCCAAGCAGATGGCGCTCGAGCTGTTCAAGCCATTCGTGATCAAGCGCCTCATCGACCTCAGCCACGCTCAGAACATCAAGAGCGCCAAGCGCATGGTCGAGCGTTCGCGCGGCCAGGTCTGGGACGTGCTCGAGGAGATCATCCGCGAGCGCCCCGTGCTGCTCAACCGCGCGCCCACGCTCCACCGTCTGGGCATCCAGGCGTTCGAGCCGCAGCTCGTCGAGGGCAAGGCCATCCAGCTCCACCCGCTCGTGTGTGCGGCGTTCAACGCCGACTTCGATGGTGACCAGATGGCCGTCCACCTGCCGCTGTCCGTTGAGGCGCAGGCCGAGGCCCGCGTGCTCATGCTCGCGAGCAACAACATCCTCAAGCCGTCAGACGGTCGCCCGGTGACCCTGCCCACGCAGGACATGATCATCGGTCTGCACCACCTGACCACGCTCAAGGAGGGTGCAACCGGTGAGGGCCGTGCGTTCTCGTCGGTGGCCGAGGCGATCCTCGCTCACGACCAGCACACGCTCGACCTCAACGCCAAGGTTCGTATCCGTCTCGAGAATGTCTACTTCGCCGACGGTGAGGCCCCCGAGGGCTTCGTTCAGGGCAAGACCGTGCTCAAGGAGACCACCCTGGGCCGGGCTCTGTTCAACGAGACCCTTCCGACGGACTACCCCTACATCGAGGCCGTGGCTGACAAGAGCCAGATCTCTGCGATCGTCAACGACCTCGCCGAGCGGTACCCGAAGGTGGAGGTCGCCGCAGCGCTCGACCGCATCAAGGACGCCGGTTTCCACTGGGCGACGCGAAGCGGTGTGACCGTGGCACTGTCCGACATCGTGACGCCGCCGACGAAGCCTGCGATCATCGCCGGCTACGAGAAGCAGGCCGCCAAGGTGCAGGACCAGTTCGATCAGGGTCTGACCACCGACGCCGAGCGTCGTCAGGAGCTCATCGAGATCTGGAACAAGGCGACCGCCGAAGTTGCCACCGCTATGCAGGACAACTTCGCGTCTGACAACAACATCAACCGCATGGTGTCGTCAGGTGCTCGTGGTAACTGGATGCAGGTTCGCCAGATCGCCGGTATGCGTGGCCTCGTGTCGAACCCGAAGGGTGAGATCATCCCTCGCCCGATCGTGCACTCCTACAAGGAGGGCCTGACCGTGGCCGAGTACTTCATCTCGACCCACGGCGCCCGCAAGGGTCTGGCCGACACCGCGCTGCGCACCGCCGACTCGGGTTACCTGACCCGTCGTCTGGTGGATGTCTCGCAGGACGTGATCATCCGCGAGGACGACTGTGGAACGTCGAAGGGTCTCGACCTCACGATCGCGGCGAAGGGTGCCGATGGCACTCTGGTGCGCGACGTGAACGTCGAGAACTCGGTCTACGCACGCAGCCTGGCCGAGGATGCCGTTGACGCCAAGGGCAAGGTCGTTGCGGCCGCCGGAAGCGACATCGGTGACGTGCTCATCGACCTGCTGATCACCGCTGGTGTCGAGCAGGTCAAGGTGCGCTCGGTGCTCACGTGCGAGTCTGCTGTCGGTGTGTGTGCGGTCTGCTACGGCCGTTCGCTCGCGACCGGCCTGCTCGTCGACATCGGCGAGGCCGTCGGCATCATCGCGGCCCAGTCGATCGGTGAGCCCGGAACCCAGCTGACGATGCGTACCTTCCACACCGGTGGTGTCGCGTCCGCTGATGACATCACCCAGGGTCTGCCGCGCGTCACCGAGCTGTTCGAGGCGCGCACCCCGAAGGGCGCTTCGCCCATCGCGGAGGCGGCCGGACGCATCACCATCGAGGACACGGATCGCGCTCGGCGCATCATCCTGACCCCTGACAACGGTGACGAGCCCATCGCCTACCCGGTGCTTCGTCGCGCGACCCTCCTCGTCGAGGACGGTCAGCACGTCGAGCTCGGCCAGCAGCTGCACGTCGGAAACCTCGACCCGAAGGAAGTTCTTCGCGTCAAGGGTGTCCGCGCCGTTCAGCTGCACCTGGTCGACGGTGTGCAGGGCGTCTACCGCTCGCAGGGTGTGCCGATCCACGACAAGCACATCGAGGTCATCGTTCGCCAGATGCTGCGCAAGGTCACGGTCGTCGACCACGGCGACACCGGGCTGCTGCCCGGCGAGCTCGTCGACCGGCTCAAGTACAACGAGCTGAACCGCGCAGCGCTCACCGAGGGCAAGCAGACCGCCTCGGCACGTCAGGAGGTCATGGGTATCACCAAGGCGTCGCTGGCGACCGAGTCGTGGCTGTCGGCCGCGTCGTTCCAGGAAACCACGCGTGTTCTCACGCAGGCCGCCATGGAGGGCAAGTCCGACCCGCTGATGGGCCTGAAGGAGAACGTCATCATCGGTAAGCTCATCCCGGCCGGCACGGGTCTCCCGCGCTACCGCGATGTGTCTGTCGAGGCCACCGAGGAGGCGAAGGCGGAGCGTTACCCGAACCGCATCTTCACCGACGACTCGACCTTCACCGAGGCTGACCTGAGCTTCATCGATCTGGACAGCTTCAACTCGTCGGACGACTACTCGCCCGGTACGTACAGCTAGTCCGCGCGGCGAGCACAGCTCGCCGCCGGACTAGGTCGAGTGGCGGCCCCTTCCGGGCCGCTGTATCGAGATCTAGCGCTCCACACGTTCGGCCCGTCGGCACTCCCGGCGGGCCGAACGCCGTTAAGCGATCGAACCCTCAGCGGCCCCGACGACCTCGTTGCGAGAGCCGGTGGATCCATCCACGAGCAGCGTCGCGACGCCCTCGCGGCCGGGCGGGAGCAGGCGGGCCACTACGCGACCATCGTGCGCCTCACTCAGCGCGGCGCTGATGCGCGTGATCACCAGCTCCAGATCCTCCGGGCGCACCGCCGCCGGATCGCTGTCGTCCAGCAGCACGACATCGACTCCGCGGCGCCGCGCCTGACGGGCCGCTTCGATGATGGGCGGCACGCTGAGGCTTCTCGCTCGCAGCCCGTCCCGCAGTTCGGCTTCGGCCACGGCGAACTCGCGTCGATCCTCCTCGGTGAGCTCCGCCCCGCTGACGAGAAGGGTGAGCAGCGGGGTGGCGAAGGCGTCGAGCTCCGCAAGGCGGTTGTTGCGCTCGGCGGTTGCCGCGACATCCGCCGCCTCGATTGCCGCGCGCGCCGAGGTCTCGGCCGTCAACTGCTGGATGCTCGCCGCCGTGCGCTCGAGCCCGATCGCGAACAGCGTGCCGACCACCAGGATGGGGAACTGCTTGGCCGTGAGCAGCAGGGCGGTCCCCGCACCGACCGCGGTCGTCGCACCCCAGATCACGATCACCGCCGACAGCAGCACGAAGCCGATCCATGCCCAGACGGGTCGACCCCGCAGGCTGATGTAGAACAGCGCGGCGGTACCCGCGCCGAGGTACCACTGCGAGAACCCGCCCCCGGACTCCAGCTGCCACGAGACCAGGGCGGCGACGATCGGCCAGACGGCGATCACGACGAGCGTGGTGCGCAGCGACACCTTCTCCTGGGGGTCCAGGGTCAGCACCACGCACACGGCGGCGAAGAGCCCGATCGCCGCGACGGTGGGCCACGCGGTGCGCACCTCGTTCAGCGACCAGATCGCGAGCACGGTGAGCGTGGCGAAGTACAGCCACATCATCACGTGCGCACCGCGCCCGTTGAGCTTGATCATCTCGAGTTGCCGCGCCTCAGTCGCGCTCATGAGCTTGTCCAGGTGAGGGTGACGACCGTGCCGAGCCCCCGGCCGGAGTCGACGCGGGCGGAGCCACCCGCAATCGCGCCGAGCCGCCCGCGGATGCTCACCAGAATCCCGAGGCGGTGTGGAGCGACATCCCTCGGCTCGAATCCCTGTCCGTTGTCGGAAACGGTCACGGTGACGGCGGCATCGGTGAGCGAGATGGAAGCGCGCCTCGCCACGCCGTCGCCCCGATCGATGGCGTGCGTGAGACTGTTGCGCACAGCCTCCGATGTCGCCTCCGCGAATGCGGCGGCCACGTCCGGCGGAATCGGGCGCTGGCGCTGACCGGTCGTCACGAACTCGATGTCCGGCGCCACGTCCAGCACCACCGAGCGGATGCGCGCAACGAAGTCCTCGACAGACACGTCGTCGGTCGCCTGGTCGCGTCCGCCCCGCAGCTGCTCGAGCTGGGTCAGCGTCGTCTGGGCCTGTCGCCTGACGGACTCGTCGAGTCCACCCCGCGAGGCGTAGAACAGGGTCGCCATGACGTTGTCGTGCACCAACGCGTCGAGGCGGGCCTGCTCCTGGGCGCGGGAGGCGGCGGCGGCCGCGCTCGCAGACGTGGTGCGGGCGAGCTCGGTGGCCGCATCGAGCGCGTAGCCGTTGCGCATCGCGACCATGGCGAGCGCGGTGAAGATCGCGGCGAATGTCAGCGTGAAGAAGGTGTACTGCAGCGGCACGGTCCAGTCGTGCTGTCCCGACGACACCCATCGCACGGGCGCGATCACGATGGAGTTCACGGCCAGGTAGACCCACGCCCAGGCCGGGCGCCAGGCGATGGCGGCCGGCACGGTCCCGAGCGCTGTGACCTCCAGAGGCCACGGGGCGAGGCCCGCGGGCAGTGCGGCATTCAGCGCCGGCACCCATGCCACGACTGCGAGGAGGAAGACGATGGCGTAGGCGCCGAGCATCCGTCGCAGGGTGGGAAGACTCACGAACTGCCCGACCACCGCGATCACGACGGGGGTACCGAACAGCGCAACGGCCGAGCCGATGTCGTACCAGGGGTACAGGTAGGGCAGCGACGAGATGATGGGCCCGAGCGAGAGGCCGAAGAAGACGAGCGTTGCGACGCCGGCCACGAGGGTGATGGTGCGGGCGACCCGGGCCGCGGCCTGGGGTCCCGCGGGTGCGACGACGGGGTTCACGGTTCCGGTGACGGCAGGATGCCGTCCTCGACGGCACGCTTGTACAGGTCGACCTTCGTCGCCGCCGGCCGTCCCGCGATCGCGTATTTGTAGCGGATTCTCCTGACGTACTCGGCGACGGTGGCCGCTGACAGCCCGGCGCGGTGCGCGACGGTCACCGACTTGTCACCCGCTGCGTACAGCGCGAGCACCTCCCGTTCCTTCGGGCTGAGTCCTGCAGAGCTCAGAAGCGGGTCAGCGTCGAGTGCGGCGGCCCACTCAGTGGTCGCGACGGTCGATCCGCGGGCGGCGCTGCGGATCGCCTCCAGGATCACGTCGCGCGACTCCGACTTGCGCACGATGCCCAGCACGCCGGCCCGGGACGCGGCACGCAGCTCGGCAGGATTGTCGGCGGCAGTGAAGGCAAGTACACGCGCATCGTGCTGCTGCAGCAGCGCGAGGTTTCGCTCGATCGTCGACCCATCGGAGAGTCGGATATCGAGCACAACCAGGTCGATCTCGCCGAGCCGGGGCACGAGGTCGTCGACGGTGAACACGCTGGACACGAGGGTGATGTCCGGCTGGTCAGCGAGAAGGAAAGCGAAACCCAGCTGCACCGTCTCGTGGTCGTCGACATGCGCGATCCGCAGCGCGCCGACACCCGAGTCGCCTGCCATGCCGGGCCCCTCTCGAGTGAGTGTCTTCAGATGAGGATGCCACGAATCCGGCGAGCGTGCCGTTGACCCCCGAACGGGTGTCATCGCATCGGACGACTGACGCCTTGAGGGGCAACCTGCCAGCATTCAGGAGGACCCTGAGATACCCGACCGGGAGCACCCACTCGTGAACCGACCTGCCATCCACGACCTTCTGGGCACAATCCTGTCCACGTGGTACCAGACGGCCGCCGCATGGGTGCCCCCGGGGGTCCTGTCCGAGCACACCTGCGACACCTGCTCGACGTCCCTCCTGGCCGACGCCGTCGACGTAGCGGCATGGCCTCACGACCTCATGCACGACCTCGCGACCGCGCTGAACCACGCCGTCGAGGAGATCAGCGAGTCCTGGGCTGACGACGGATGCTCCGACGGCTTCGACGAGGACGGCCGCATGCTCTGCGTGTTCACCCTCGTGCGCACCACCGTCATGGAGCACCGTGAGGATCTGCTCGATGTTCTGGCCGAGTGCGTGGAGCCGACGCTCGCCGAGTACCTCGAGATCGAGACCACCCGGGGCATCGCAAGTCTCGCCGAGTGGTCGAACGGCAACCCCGGCCGCTGATCCCCCTGCCCCTCTATTGCGGGGCTAGTGGCGCCGACGCGCCGCGGATACCGTAGAGAGTCGCTATCACTGGGGGGTGAAGTCGTGGCGTCTCTAGCTGAGATACTGATTCTGCGGGGCGTCATGCCCATCGAGAGTCTCGACACCATGACGAGCGCTCGGGCCGACGAGGAGCACCTCGTTCTGGATCTACTCGAGCGCGGCGTCATCACCGAGGCCCAGCTCGCCTCGGCGCGTGCCGCCCAGGCGGGCCTTCCCTTCGTGGAGCTGCTCGACTTCCCGATCGACCACAGTGCGGTATCGAAGGTGCCGGCGGCGATGTGCCGCCGCTACGAGGTGCTGCCGATCGGCTACTCCGGTGGGTACCTCATCCTGGCGATGGTCGACCCGGGCAACGTCTTCGCGATCGACGACGTGCGAGCAGCCACCGGTCAGCAGGTCAAGTGCGTGGTTGCCGAGCGCAGTGACCTCAGGGCCGCTATCGACCGCTACCACCGCGCCGATGGCGAACTCTCGAGCCTGCGCACGGAGCTCGAGGAGGTCGCATCCGCCGACCTCGTGCGTCAGGACCAGAACGAGCCCAAGGAGGATGACGCGCCGATCGTGCGATTCGTCAACCTGCTCATCAGCCAGGGCATCCAGGACATGGCGTCGGACATCCACATCGAGCCCGGTGAGTACGACATGGGCGTGCGCTACCGCATCGACGGCGTCATGCACGAGATGCAGCGCGCCCCCAAGAACATTCAGAACGGCGTGATCTCGCGCCTCAAGATCATGGCCGACATCGACATCGCCGAGCGGCGTCGTCCACAGGACGGTCGCATGTCGGTCAGCCACGGCGGTCGCAAGATCGACCTCCGTGTGGCGACTCTGCCGACTGTCTGGGGTGAGAAGGTCGTCATGCGTATCCTCGACAACTCGTCGAGCGGCATGAGCATGGACGACCTGAACCTGCTTCCGCGCAACCTCGAGGTCTACAAGAAGTCGTACTCGAAGCCCTACGGGATGATCCTCATCACGGGCCCGACTGGTTCCGGTAAGTCGACCACGCTGTACACGACGCTGACGGCTGTTGCGCGTCCGGAGATCAACGTGATCACCGTCGAGGACCCGGTCGAGTACCGCATGAAGGGCATCAACCAGGTGCAGGTGAACCCGAAGGCCGGGCTCACGTTCGCGAGCGCGCTGCGCAGCATCCTGCGTTCCGACCCCGATGTGGTGCTGCTGGGTGAGATCCGCGACCACGAGACAGCCCAGATCGCTATCGAGGCTTCGCTGACCGGCCACCTCGTGCTGTCGACCCTGCACACCAATGACGCGCCGAGTGCCGTGACCCGTCTGATCGAGATGGACATCGAGCCCTTCCTCGTCGGCTCCGCCCTCGATTGTGTTGTTGCCCAGCGACTGGCCCGCCGCCTCTGCGATCGGTGCAAGCAGTCGTACCAGCACGACCCGTACGAGCTCACGCAGCTCAACGTCGGGTACGACCCGTCGACGCCGCCACCCACCCTGTTCCGACCGGTGGGCTGCACGAACTGTTCCAAGACCGGCTACCGCGGTCGCATTGCCATCCACGAGGTCATGACCGTCACCGAGGACATCGAGCGCCTCGCGGTGGCTCGCTCCTCGAGCGCCGAGATCGCGCGCCTGGCACGCCAGCAGGGCATGCTCACGCTGCGCGAGGACGGCTGGATGAAGGCCCAGATGGGCCTGACCTCGGTGGAAGAGATCTTGAGAGTTGTGGCCTAGGGGGACCCATGAACAACAAGCCTGTGTACGAGATACCCATCAGCGGGGAAGAGAGGGTGCCGCCAGTGAACTACCCGCCGCCCGGCACGACCGTGCAGCCGCCGAGCTACCTGAACGCCCCGCCGCCGAGCGCCGCCAGTGCGGCCTTCGGTGACCCGGCGCCCGACCTCAACTTCGCCCCACCCGTCGCGCCGCGCGCGAGCCGCATCGACCCGAGCGTCGTGGATGCCACGGCGCGCGCGAGCAGCCTGCAGGCCGATCCCGACCTGATCCTCGCCCTGGAGGAGGTACTGCGCATGCACGCCTCCGACCTTCACGTCACGGTGAACGCCGTGCCGATGATCCGGGTCGACGGGGGACTTCGGCCGATCGAGAGTTCAGGCGTCTGGGACCGGGCGAAGGTCACCTCGGCGCTGCGGAGCATCCTGACGCCGCAGCAGGTCGCCCGCTTCGACGAGGAGCATGAACTCGACCTCGCGTACACGATCTCGGCCAACGCCCGCTTCCGTGTCAACATCTACCAGCAGCGCAACTCGATGGGCGCGGCCTTCCGGCTCATCCCCACCGACATCAAGCAGCTGTCGGAGCTCGGCGTGCCCGAGTCGGTGGCCAACTTCGCGACGCTCGCTCGAGGTCTCGTACTTGTGACCGGCCCCACCGGTTCGGGTAAGTCGACCACTCTTGCGGCTCACGTCGACCTGGTGAACCGCACGCGAGCCGACCACATCGTGACCGTCGAGGACCCGATCGAGTTCCTGCACTCCAACCACCGCTCGCTGGTGAACCAGCGCGAGGTCGGCAGCGACACTCACAGCTTCACGGCGGCACTCAAGCACGTGTTGCGCCAGGACCCCGACGTCATCCTCATCGGTGAGCTGCGCGACCTCGAGACCATCTCGATCGCGCTGACCGCCGCCGAGACCGGTCACCTCGTGTTCGCGACCCTGCACACTCAGGATGCCGCGCAGACGATCGACCGCGTCATCGACGTGTTCCCGCCGCACCAGCAGGCCCAGGTGCGCTCGCAGCTCGCGGCAACCCTGCGCGGAGTCGTCTGTCAGACGCTCGTCAAGCGCGCTCAGGGTGACGGCCGTGCGGTCGCCACCGAGGTGCTCGTCACCACGCCCGCCATCGCGAACCTCATCCGCGAGGGCAAGACCTACCAGATCCCGAGCGCGCTCCAGGCGGGTCGCAGTCTCGGGATGCACACGCTCGACCAGCACCTGGCCGACCTGGTCAACACCGGCCAGATCACCTACGTCGCGGCGGTAGAGAAGGTGCACGACGCTGCCGGCTTCGACCGGCTCATCAACCGCATGGACGGCTCCGGAGTGAGCGTCCAGCAGCACGAATTCGCCACAGACTTCGGAGCGAGGTAACCATGTCCACGATCACCGCGCAGGCGTACGCCTACAAGGGCCGCGACACGAGCGGCAAGGTCATCAAGGGCCGCATGGAGGCGTCCAGCGAGTCAGCTGTGGTGTCCCGGATGCGCTCAATGGGCCTGTCTCCCGTGGAGATCCGCCCTACGTCTGCCGGGGCCGGCCTCAACATGGAGATCAACCTGGGCGCGTTCGAGAAGGGCGTCAAGCTCAAGGACATCGCGATCATGAGCCGCCAGCTGGCCACGATGATCGCTGCCGGTCTGAGCCTGCTGCGAGCACTGTCCATCCTCGCGTCGCAGACGGAGAACAAGACCTTGGGCTCGACCCTGGACTCGGTGCGGGTCGCCGTGGAGGGGGGCGCCGCGCTCTCCGACGCGCTTGCCCGTCACCGCCAGATCTTCCCGCCGATCATGATCCACATGGTGCGCGCGGGTGAGACGGGCGGGTTCCTGGACCACGCGCTCGAATCGGTGGCCGACACCTTCGAGGCTGATGTGAAGCTGCGATCGACCATCAAGTCCGCGCTCACCTACCCAGTCGTCGTGCTGATCATGGCTGTCGTCTCCGTTATCGGCATGCTGCTGTTCATCGTGCCGATCTTCGAGAAGATGTTCGCCGACCTCGGCGGCGAGCTGCCGCTGCCCACCCAGATCCTCGTGATCCTGTCGAGGGCCATGGTGTGGATCGCGCCGGTGCTGCTGGTCGGTGGCATCGCGTTCGCCATCTGGTGGAAGCGCAACAAGCACACGGATGCCGTGCGCAGCCGGGTCGATCCGCTCAAGCTGCGTCTTCCCGTCTTCGGCGACCTGTTCCGCAAGGTCGCCATTGCGCGCTTCACCCGCAACTTCGCAACCATGACCGGTTCGGGGGTTCCCGTGCTTCAGTCTCTCGCAATCGTGGGGGAGACCTCGGGCAACTGGGTGATCGAGAAAGCGCTGATCAACGTGCAGGACTCCGTGAGGGCCGGCCGTACCATTGCCGAGCCGCTCGCGAACGAGCCCATGATCCCGTCGATGGTCACGCAGATGATCGCGGTCGGCGAGGACTCGGGGTCTCTCGAGCAAATGCTCAACAAGATCAGCGACTTCTACGACGCCGAGGTGCAGGCGACCACCGAAGCGCTGACCTCGCTCATCGAGCCGCTGATGATCGCGGTCATCGGCACCGTGATCGGTGGCATGATCATCGCGCTGTACATGCCCATCTTCACGATCTTCGATCAGATCCACTAGGCGCAGGACATGGTTCGCGACAGGGGTTTCACTCTTGTTGAGCTGCTCATAGTTGTCCTGGTGATCGGCATCCTGTCCGCTGTTGCGGTCCCGACGTTCGTAGGGCAGCGCAATCAGGCGAGGGATGCCGCGGCGAAGTCCGACCTCGGTCATGCGAAGCAGGCGATGCTCGCCTATGCAACAGTCAACGGCGCCTACACGAGCACGGTGGCAAATCTGAACCAGTTCGGGTACACCACGAGCTCAGGCAACACGGCTACGTCGATCCGATTGGGAGCGACGACCAGCAAGTTCTGCATCCAGACGCGATCCGCGACCGGCACCACGTGGAAGATCCGGTACAACTCGGGTGTGATTTCCGGTTCGTGCGGTGCCGCTGACGTCGCGTAAACAACCCGAAGTGGGGGTCGGAGCGGGGCCAAGTGCCCCCCTTCGAGGGATTTCGATCTGTACCCCGATGAGGACACACTGTGTGACGGGGGTCAAAGTACTTTGGGGGGCCTCCTGTCCACTCTTCACAGAACGACGGGATTGACAATGACTACGAAACGACTGCGCCAGGATGAACGGGGGTTCACCCTCATCGAGCTGCTGGTGGTAGTACTCATCATCGGTATCCTCGCTGCTATTGCGATACCGGTGTTCGTCAGCCAGCAGAACCAGGCGAAGGATGCCGCGGCCAAGTCCGACCTCGGATCGGCCAAGTTGGCCGAGATCTCCTACGCGACGGCGAACAACGCGTACACGAGCACGCTGGCCAACCTCGCAACTTACGGATACACGACGACCACGGGCAACACGGCTACGGCGATCACGCTGGGCGCGACCACGAGCAAGTTCTGCATCCAAACGACCTCCGCAACCGGAACGACGTGGAAGATCACCTACAACACTGGCGTCGTGTCGGGCGCCTGCGTTGCGGCCGACGTGGCTTAGTACTCACGACCGAAGTCGAAGGGGCATCGCCTGCGGGTGGTGCCCCTTCGGCGTCTAAGGGGGCCGGCGGCATCCCTCGTATTGGGGGTGTGTTTATGGCTTTGTACCCCCTTATGAGGGATTTACGTACCTCGGCTGCCCCGGGAACATATCCAGTGGGGGTCAGCAAGATATTTGGGGGACCTCCTGTCCACTCACTTTGACGGAACAGGAAGAACAATGATTACTGCAATTCACAAGTCGATGGCAGCCAAGCGCGACGCCATCAAGAACAACGACAAGGGTTTCACGCTCATCGAGCTCCTGGTCGTCGTCCTGATCATCGGCATCCTCGCCGCGATCGCCATCCCGGTGTTCCTCGGCCAGCAGGACCAGGCCAAGAACGCCGCGATCCAGTCCGACCTCGGCAACGCGAAGATCGCCATGATCTCCTACGCGACTGCCAACGGTGGCACCTACCTCGGTGTCAGCAACCAGGCCGCGACCGCGACCGCACTCGGCACCTACGGCTACACCGGCAGCTCGGTCGCCGTCATCACCGGTGGCGCCAGCTTCTGCCTCCAGGGCACCTCGGCCGCGACCGGCAGCCCGGCATACAAGATCACCTACAACGGCGGTGCCGTGGCAGGTACCTGCTAAGCACCACCTAGCACTACCTGTGGGGCGCTGCTCCGGCGGCGCCCCACAGTCATCACCACCGCACTGAAGCATCACCAGCACGACACGATCAGAGGGGGGCTCGATCGCATGTTTACACCGCAGGCGAAGTCGGCCTCCGCGAACGACGAGGGGTTCACACTCGTCGAGGTGGTCGTCTCGATCATCGTTCTCGCACTCATTGCACTCGCACTTCTACCGCTGCTCATCCAGGGGATCAAGCAGTCAGCACAGGCGGCCGCAATCGCCAGCGCCGTGCAACTCGCCAACAGCCAGGTCGACTTGGCCCGCGCGCAGGCGACCACGTGCACCGCTGTCACCGCCACGCCGGCCGTCACCGTCTCGTCGACAGCGACCTACCGAGGTGTGCCGCTCGTCGTCACCAAGACCGTGGGCGCGTGCCCGACTCCGACGCCGAGCGCGACCGCCCCTGGCACCATCCCGTTCACCGCCACGGTCACTCGCAGCGACACCGGCGAGACTCTCGCGACGGTGTCCACCAAGATCCTCGTTACGGGCGGCTGACGTGATCGTGCAGTCGAACGACAAGCAATCGGGCTTCACCCTGATTGAGCTCATGGTGGGCGCCCTGCTCACTGTGCTGGTGCTCACGATCGTGGGCGGACTTGTGATCAGTTCGACCCGTTCGGAGGGAATCGTCAGGTCGGTGGCGCAGGCGACTCAGGCGGGGCAGGTCGTCACAGCTTCGGTACAGAACGGCATTCGCAACTCCGCGATCTCGCTGAACACGGGAACTCCCTACCGGCTCACCACGCCGAGTGGCTCCGACCAGCTGCTCGTGGCGCTCGTCGTCTCATCCGGAACCACCGCGACCGCAAGTTGCTCGGCCTGGTACTACTCGGCGAGTGCCGGTGAGGTGCGCTACACGACCTCCTCGTCGGCCATCGCGGCGCCGACCGCAAGCCAGCTGGCGACGTGGACCCTGCTCTCGAAAGGCGTCGCACCGGTATCGCCGAGCACCGCGATCTTCACAGCGAACGGCACATATGGACTCACTCTCGCGTTCCAGGAGGCTGCCGGTTCGGCGTCGCCGATCGTGTTCCAGAGTTCGATCACCAGCCGCACTGGAATGACAGGAGCCATCGCATGCTACTGACCCGAATTCACTCCGCCCTCACGCGCGACGATCGAGGTGCCGCACTCGCGGCGGCGATGTCGCTCATGCTTCTGGGTGCGCTCCTGTCGGTGCTCATCCTCTCCAGCGTGGTGGCCACCTTCTCCGCGACCACGGGAACCCGCGCGAGCGTGCAGTCCGAGGCATCCGCACAAGCCGGAATCGACGTCGCGCTTGCCTCCGTAATGTCGGGCAACTGCGTGTCGAGCTACACCAGCACCACCGTCCCCAAGTACTCCGTGGCAGTGAGCTACACCACCTCGCCGACCCTCAGCACGCCCGGGCTGACTTGGGTCAGCGGATGCCCGACCGCTTCGGCACCCTTCATGAAGATCACGTCGACGGGAACCGCCGGCAGTCCCGCGGTCGGCACCACGACATTCGGCAACACCGAGGCTGTCGAGGCAATCTACGCCCGGCCCGTGAGCACTGCGATCCTGCAGGCCACCGGACCTGCCGTTTACGCCTATTCCTCGCAGTCATTCGCGGGTTCAGGCACTCTGGTGTCGCTCGATGGCACGAACGACGCCGATGTGATGATCAAGACCGGCGATGTCGCTTGCTCGGGCGGTGCGGCAGCCAAGGGTGACTTCGTCGTCAACGAGGGCAATCTCACGCTCAGCGGTTCATGCGGAGTCACCGGCAATGTCTGGGCCTCGGGTAGCGGAAAGGGAGTCATCAACCTGTCCGGTGGTGTGGTCGTCGGCGGGAATGCGGTGGGAAACGGACTCATCATCAGCTCTGGATCTGTCGGTGGTTCGACCTGGACCACAGGTGCCACAACCATCAACAGCGCGACAATCGGCGGGGGCGTCACCGTCACGGCCAACAATTTTGTGACGGGCGGCAGCAACAAGATCGGCGGCAATCTGTGGGCGTCAGGAAGCGCAGAGTTGACCAACGGCGACGATGTCAAGGGCAATGCAACCGCTCAGACGCTCAAGCTCAGCGGCGGTAACGTCGGGTCTTCTGCGAGTAACGAAGCGTGGTCGCGCGGCGATGTGACGGGAGTGACTTGGTTCACCATCAAGTCGCACCTCACGGCAAAATCAGTGCCCTCGGGCATGACGGCGGGAGGCGGGATCACAGTCGTACCAGCAGGCCCGGGCGCGGGCGGCGCCGCACCTGCAACGCCGACCTCGCCGATCGTGCCGAACTGGGTCAACTTCACCTACCAGGCATCGGATTGGCCGGGGTATACGGTCGCGACCCTCGGCACCACCTGCACGTCAACGACCCTTCAGACCGCGATCAACAGCTTCAGTGGCGGCAAGGGTGTCATCGATGCTCGGGCATGCACCGCCCCGATCTTCATGGGCGGCAGCACTAAAGTTGCGCTGTCGAACGACGTCGCCATCATCTCGACCTACGGCTTCGATCTCAGCTACAGCAAGGGTGGCGGTGGTTTCAGCTCGACCGTGCCAGTCGACCTCTTCCTCATCACGCCCGACACCACGGCGGAGTCGCCAGCAACACCGACGTGCCCGAGTGGATCGAGCATCCTGGTGGGCGGTGGGTTCACATTCAGCAGCACCATCTCGACGATCATCTACACGCCGTGCAAGGCGGCAATCGGATCCGGCATCAACTTCTACGGCCAGGTCTTCGCGGGTCAGGCAGTCGTGGACGGCGCTGCGAAACTGTTCTACACGACGGTCGGGCTGCCCGGCTGGAACCTCGACACCGGAACCACCTCCAGTGTCACCTCGTCGCCCAATGCCTGGGCGTCCGTTTCGACCCGCAATGTGACGGGATGATCGTGGTTGCCGTCATCGGGGTTTTCGGTGCTCTCATCGGGTCCTTCCTCAACGTCGTGATCTACCGCGTGCCCCTGGGCCGTTCGGTCGTGGCGCCAGCCAGCGCCTGCGGGCAGTGCGGGCATCCGATCCGCTGGTACGACAACATTCCTGTGATCTCCTGGCTTGCGCTCCGCGGCCGCTGCCGCGATTGCGGGGCGCACATCTCCGTGCGCTACCCCCTCGTCGAGCTCGCTGGCGCTGTGGCGTTCGTCTTCGTCGCCCTGCGGTTCCTGCCGGGCATCGTATCCGCGACCTCGGTGATGGCCCTGGTTGCGGGCATCCTCGCCCTCGTCGGCTACCTGTACTTCGTTGCGATCAGCCTCGCGCTGGCGCTCATCGATCTCGACACCCAGCGACTGCCCAACGTGCTCGTGCTGCCGTCGTACGCAGTCGCAGCCGTCACTCTGGGCGCTTCGTCGATTATCGGCGGATCCCTCCCCGCCCTCCTGCCGGCGGCTGTCGGCGGTGTTGGGCTGTTCCTCGTCTACCTCACACTTGCCTCCGCGTGGCGCGGCGGCATGGGCTTCGGCGATGTCAAGCTCGCGGGCGTCATCGGCATCTATCTGGGCTGGCTCGGCTGGGACGTGCTCGCCGTGGGCGCGCTAGCTGCGTTCCTCCTTGGCGGAGTCTTCGGCGTGATCCTCCTCGTGTCGCGCTCGGCCGGGGGCAAGACGGCTGTACCGTTCGGACCGTGGATGCTCGGGGGAGCCTGGGTGGGCATCCTCGGGGGCCATGAGATCGCCGCCTGGTATCTCGCACTGTTCGGATTGGGAGTGTCATGACCGCGCGTATCGTCGGCCTCGACATCGGAAGCGCCAGCGTGCGCGCGGTGGAGGTGAAGAACCCCGACAAGCCCAGCCGCATGATCCTGAAGACGCAGGAGCTGCCGCTGCCCGAGGGGTCGGTCAGCCGCGGTGAGGTCATCGACGTGGCGACGGTCTCCATGACCATCCGACGCCTCTGGGCGATGGGCGGCTTCGGCTCGAAGGATGTCGTGCTCGGCATGGGCGGGCCCCGGGTGCTCTCCCGGGAACTCACCATGCCCCGCGCCCCGATAGCCCAGCTTCGGGAGTCATTGCAGTTCCACGTGCAGGACCTCCTGCCGGTTCCGGTGTCGGAGGCGATTCTCGACTTCTACCCCGTGAGCGAGGCCAACGGCGACAATGGTCCGGTCATCAACGGCCTCCTCGTCGCCGCCGTCAAGGAGGCAGTCAACGCGAACATCGCGGCGGTCACCCGCGCCGGCCTGCGTGTTGCTCAGGTCGACCTCATCCCCTTCGCGCTGGCGCGCGCGCTCGCGCCGGTCGGCGTCGCCCGCGGCCTCGAGGCGATCGTGAGCATGGGCGCGAACTCCACCAACGTCGTGATCACCGAGAGCGGAGTGCCGCACTTCGTGCGCATCATCCCGTCCGGCGGCGACGACATCACCCGCGCCTTGTCAACGAGACTCAAGCTTGCGCCGCAGGCCGCGGAACTGACCAAGCGCGCGGTCGGCCTCGATGCCGCCAACGCGACCCCTGACCAGCGGCCCGCCGTCGAGATCGTCTATGAGATCGCGGGCGAGCAGCTCACCAGCATCCGCAACACGCTCACCTTCCACCTGAACTCGCACCCCGGAGCACAGCTGACCCGCATCATTCTCGCGGGCGGAGGCTCCGAACTCCGCGGAGTGGGTCGTGCTCTGGCCGAGATGACGGGCGTGCAGGTTGTCCAAGGCGATCCACTGGGTGGTGTTCCGGTGGGCAAGCAGATGCGCGCGAGTCGCGAGCAAGTCGTGGCACTCACCACAGCGATCGGACTCACCTTGGGGGTGGAGGAATGAGCAAGCGCACCGAGCGGGACGCCGTCGTGATCGGTGGCGAGCCGCGCGTCAATCTCCTCCCGCCGGAGGTCGCCCTGCGCAAGAAGGCGCGGTCCGCTCGACGCGGCCTCGTCGCCCTCGTGATCATCGTGCTGCTCGCCGTCGCCGGCGGCTACGGGGTCGCAACCGTTCGTGCCTTGGCTGCGGAGGCCGAGCTCGCCGTGTCGCAGGCGCGCACCGCTGAGCTTCTGGCCGAGCAACTCCAGTACGGCGAGGTGACCACCGTGAGCGGCAACGTGCAGGCAGTCAAGGATGCCCGCACCGTCGCGGTCTCCACCGAGGTGCTCTGGAACGAGTACTACACGAAGATCCGCGACTTGATTCCGGTGGACACTACCATCAGCAGTTTCGTTGTCGATGGCCGCGCTCCCTGGGAGCCTGACAACGTACCCGCCGGACCGTTGCGCCAGCCGAGGGTCGCCACGATCACCTTCGTGATCGCGTCCGCTGGCCCGTTCCCGGTGCAACCGTTCGTCGCGCAGATCTCGAAGATCCCCGGTTTTGTGGATGTCACCGCTGACGTGATCACCAAGGATGGCGAGTCCTACACGACGCAGTTCACCTACAACCTGGGAGCCGACGCACTCTCGGGCCGTTTCCCCGCCGGTGAGGAGGCGAGCAACTGATGTCGAACCGACTGTGGATTTTCGGGGCGGTGCTCGCCAGTATCGCGATAGTCGTGCTCGGCTGGGTCGTCGGCATCTCACCCAAGCTCGCCGAGGGCGACGCGGCTGCGACCCAGCGCCAGAACGTGGACAGCCAGAACTTGGCGCAGGAGCAGGCGAACGTGCTCCTCAAGGAGCAGTTCTCCAAGATCAAGACCTACCAGGACGAGCTCAAGAAGCTTCAGGTCTCGGTGCCCGCGTCGGCAGCACTGGATGTGTTCTCGGACCAGATCGTCACGGACGCGGTGGCCAATGGGCTGATACTGACGAACCTCACGTCACTTGAGGCGGCCGTTTACGGCGGTTCCGTGGATCCAACCGCGGCGACCAATCCCGACACGGTGAAGCCGGAGGAGTCCACCGCTACCGACCCCAACGCGCCGGCGGCCGGCCTTAACCCGTCTCTGACGAACCGATTCTTCACGATCGGCGTGTCCCTGAAGGTCACCGGTGGCGCCGACCAGATCTTCACCTTCGCGAAGGGCCTGCAGGGTGACAAGCGGCTGTTTCTGGTCACCGACATCCAATTCACTACCGATGGCGAACCGGGTGCAACCATCACCGGGTTCATCTTCGTGGTCGCCGACCCCCCTGCCGCCGCTCAATAGCAACCCCTGTCTCCCGTGCAGCCGCGCTCACTAGACTGAGCGCGCATATCCCACGAGGTAGGAGGAGTCGGCAATGAGCGACGCACCAGTGTCACCCGAGCCCAAGAAGCCCCGCACCACCAAGCCGGAGGTCATCGAGGACGCTGTGGTCATCGAGGAGCCCGCAACCACGGCTGCTTCGAGCGAGCCCACCAAGGTCGAGCCCGTCGTCATCGACAGCCCGCCTGTCGAGACCCCCTCGCCCCAGGTCGTCTATGTGCAGACTCCCGCCCCGCCCAAGAAGAAGGGCAACCGCGGTATCGGTTCGGTTCTCGCCATCGCATCCGGCCTCATCTTCGCGGCGGCCTTCGCGCTGGTGGTCGCGGCAATCGCCAACCTCAGCGGCATCGGGCGCTTCACCGTCACCTTCCTGGCGCAGCCCAGCTTCTACGTTCCCGTGCTGTTCTACATCATCGGCGCGGTACTCCTGGTGATCATCGTGAACCGCGCCGGATGGGCCGCCTACGTGCTCGGCAGCATCTTCGTGGGTCTGGTGGTCTACTTCGGCACCGTGGGCGTGCTGCTACTCGGCCAGGGCGTCATCCTGAAGACCCCGTCCGAGGCCGCGGCGCTGCTCGCTCTGGGGCTCACCAACCCGCTCGTGATCGCGGCCAGCCTCGTGGCGCGTGAGGTCTCGATGTGGACGGGCGCCCTGATCAGCCGTCGCGGACGCCGCCTCAAGGTGCACAACGCCACCGCCCACGAGACGTGGGAGCGCGAAGTCGCCCAGAAGAAGGCGGAGCATGAGCGCACCTCCGCAGCTGCCACCGCCGTCTAATCCGGCCTTACTGCCCGTACTCGCTGCTGTCGTCTACGTTGCGGCCGTCGTAGCAGGCTGGGGGATTCTCAGCCTGCTGCTCGACCGCGACGTGATCGACTACCCGGATGCGGGCCCACTGCTGGGCCCGGCCATGGCCGTTGCCGGCGGTGTCGTGACGTGGCTGGTGCTCTGGCGACGCCCGGCGAGGGTGCTCGCGGCGGTCGCGATCGCCGGCTTCGGAACCTACCTGGCGGTCATCCTCATCGGCGCGATCGGGTACACGGTGACCCGCGCAGACGGCTCATGGATGCTGCTGGCCGGCGCACACTTCGCGCTCAGCCCGTTCGTGGCCGCTGCCGCTGGGCTCTCGGCACTGACCGTGCTGGTCGTTCGAGCGGTTCAGCCGTGAGCGCAATCATTTGACCGGCGTGTCCGGCAAGACTATTCTTGGCGAGGTGTGCGCTTTGTCGTGCGCTTGAAGCATGCCTTCGAGTCATTGCACTTCGCACCACCGGGTTCGCTCATCGAACGACCCCCACGGCATACCCACAAATCTCGGCGAAAGCTCGACCTGTGGGTCCAGATGAACTCGACCGGCCCGCCAGTCGAATGCTAACCATCAAGACGCTGTCACCGTGCAGCAATTACAAGGAGTTACTTAGTGCCCACCATTCAGCAGTTGGTGCGTAAGGGACGCACGCCGAAGGTCGTCAAGACCAAGGCGCCCGCCCTCCGCTCCAACCCGCAGCAGCGCGGCGTTTGCACGCGTGTCTACACGACGACCCCCAAGAAGCCGAACTCGGCTCTGCGCAAGGTCGCTCGCGTCAAGCTCTCCAACGGAACCGAGGTCACGGCCTACATTCCCGGCGAGGGTCACAACCTTCAGGAGCACTCGATGGTCCTGGTCCGCGGCGGTCGCGTGAAGGACCTCCCCGGCGTGCGCTACAAGATCATCCGTGGCGCCCTCGACACCCAGGCGGTCAAGAACCGTAAGCAAGCGCGCAGCCGCTACGGAGCGAAGATGGACAAGAAGTAATGCCTCGTAAAGGACCAGCACCGAAGCGTCCCGTTGTCGCGGACCCGGTCTACGGAGCTCCCATCGTGAGCCAGCTCGTCAACAAGATCCTGCTCGATGGCAAGAAGGGCCTCGCCGAGCGCATCGTCTACGGTGCACTCGAGGGCGTGTCTGCCAAGAACGGCCAGGATGCTGTCGTCACCCTCAAGAAGGCGCTCGACAACGTGCGCCCCACCATTGAGGTCAAGTCCCGCCGCGTCGGTGGCTCGACGTACCAGGTTCCGGTCGAGGTCAAGGCGCACCGCGCCAACACTCTCGCCCTGCGCTGGCTCACGAGCTACGCCAAGGGTCGTCGCGAGAAGACGATGACCGAGCGTCTCACCAACGAGATCCTCGACGCCTCGAACGGCCTCGGTGCCGCGGTCAAGCGCCGCGAGGACACCCACAAGATGGCCGAGTCGAACAAGGCCTTCGCGCACTACCGCTGGTAGTCCGCAGCCGGTCGAGTAGCGCGTGAGCGCGTATCGAGACCAAGTTTCGATACGCGCTGCGCGCTACTCAACCAGCCCAGAATCCAACACCCTCTGAAAGTAGGAACACCGTGGCACAGGACGTGCTCACCGACCTGAACAAGGTCCGCAACATCGGCATCATGGCTCACATCGACGCCGGCAAGACGACGACGACCGAGCGCATCCTGTTCTACACGGGTATCACCCACAAGATCGGTGAGGTGCACGACGGCGCCGCGACGATGGACTGGATGGCGCAGGAGCAGGAGCGTGGCATCACGATCACCTCCGCCGCGACGACCTGTTTCTGGGACAAGCACCAGATCAACATCATCGACACCCCCGGCCACGTGGACTTCACCGTCGAGGTGGAGCGCTCGCTCCGCGTGCTCGATGGCGCGGTCGCCGTGTTCGACGGCAAGGAGGGCGTTGAGCCCCAGTCCGAGACCGTCTGGCGCCAGGCCGACAAGTACGACGTTCCGCGCATCTGCTTCGTCAACAAGATGGACAAGCTGGGCGCCGACTTCTACTTCACCGTCGACACGATCATCAAGCGCCTCGGCGCCAAGCCGCTGGTCATCCAGCTGCCGATCGGTTTCGAGAACACCTTCGAGGGTGTTGTCGACCTCGTCGAGATGCGCGCGCTCACGTGGCGCGGCGACTCGAAGGGTGACGTCGAGATGGGCGCCAAGTACGCCATCGAGGAGATCCCGGCCGACCTGGTCGAGAAGGCCAACGAGTACCGGGCCATCCTTCTGGAGACTGTCGCCGAGACTGACGACGAGCTGCTCGAGCGTTACCTCAACGGTGACACCGACTTCTCGGTCGCCGAGATCAAGAAGGCGATCCGCAAGCTCACGGTCAACAGCGAGATCTACCCAGTGCTGTGTGGCTCGGCGTTCAAGAACCGCGGCGTGCAGCCCATGCTGGATGCCGTCGTCGACTACCTGCCGAGCCCGCTGGACGTTCCCGCAACTGAGGGTCACGACGTGCGCGACGAGAGTGTCGTCGTCGAGCGTCACCCCGACGCCAAGGAGCCGTTCGCGGCACTCGCGTTCAAGGTTGCTGTGCACCCGTTCTTCGGTCGCCTCACCTACGTGCGCGTGTACTCCGGCCAGGCCGACTCGGGTGCTCAGCTGATCAACTCGACCAAGGGCAAGAAGGAGCGCATCGGGAAGATCTTCCAGATGCACGCCAACAAGGAGAACCCGGTCGACAGTGTCACCGCTGGCCACATCTACGCGGTCATCGGCCTCAAGGACACCACCACGGGCGACACCCTCTGCGACCCGAACAGCCAGGTCGTGCTCGAGTCGATGACGTTCCCGGAGCCCGTGATCGAGGTCGCGATCGAGCCGAAGACGAAGGCCGACCAGGAGAAGCTGGGTGTCGCCATCCAGAAGCTCGCTGAGGAGGACCCGACCTTCCGCACGGAGCAGAACCAGGACACCGGCCAGACGGTCATCAAGGGCATGGGCGAGCTTCACCTCGACATCCTTGTCGACCGCATGAAGCGCGAGTTCAACGTCGAGGCCAACGTGGGCAAGCCCCAGGTCGCCTACCGCGAGACGATCCGCCGCACTGTGGACAAGCACGACTACACCCACAAGAAGCAGACCGGTGGTTCCGGCCAGTTCGCGAAGGTGCAGATCTCGCTCGAGCCGATGGAAGTCACGCCCGAGAAGATCTACGAGTTCGAGAACAAGGTCACGGGTGGGCGCATCCCGCGCGAGTACATCCCGTCGATCGATGCCGGATTCCAGGCATCGATGGCGGTCGGCGTTCTCGCCGGGTACCCGATGGTCGGCGTGCGAGGCATCATCCTCGACGGTGCCGCCCACGATGTGGACTCCTCGGAAATGGCCTTCAAGATCGCCGGATCCATGGCGTTCAAGGAAGCGGCCCGCAAGGCCAGCCCCGTTCTGCTCGAGCCGCTGATGGCCGTCGAGGTGCGCACCCCTGAGGAATACATGGGTGACGTCATCGGTGACCTGAACTCGCGGCGCGGTCAGATCCAGTCCATGGAGGATGCGACCGGAGTCAAGGTCGTCACCGCCAAGGTGCCACTGTCGGAAATGTTCGGTTACGTGGGTGACCTGAGGTCCAAGACCTCCGGTCGCGCGGTGTACTCGATGAGCTTCGACAGCTACTCGGAAGTTCCCAAAGCGGTGGCTGACGAGATCATCCAGAAGAACAAGGGCGAATAGCCCCCAGGACTCGCAGGAGTCCGCCAGCACAAACCAACTAACATAAACACACACCAAACGCCTCAGCATCCGACAACCAGTCGGATGCTTGGCACCGAGTCCTGAGGAGGACCCACAGTGGCTAAGGCCAAGTTCGAGCGGAGCAAGCCGCACGTAAACATCGGAACGATCGGTCACGTTGACCACGGAAAGACGACGCTCACCGCGGCGATCTCCAAGGTGCTGGCTGACAAGTTCCCGTCCGCGACCAACGTTCAGCGCGACTTCGCGTCGATCGACTCGGCGCCGGAAGAGCGCCAGCGTGGTATCACGATCAACATCTCGCACGTCGAGTACGAGACGGCGAAGCGCCACTACGCGCACGTCGACGCACCCGGCCACGCTGACTACATCAAGAACATGATCACCGGTGCGGCCCAGATGGACGGCGCGATCCTCGTGGTTGCGGCGACCGACGGTCCCATGGCGCAGACCCGCGAGCACGTGCTGCTCGCCAAGCAGGTCGGCGTGCCGTACCTGCTGGTCGCGCTCAACAAGTCCGACATGGTCGAGGACGAGGAGATCCTGGAGCTCGTTGAGCTCGAGGTTCGCGAGCTGCTCTCGAGCCAGGGCTTCGATGGCGACAACGCTCCCGTTGTGCGCGTCTCGGGCCTCAAGGCTCTCGAGGGTGACGAGAAGTGGACCCAGTCCATCCTCGACCTCATGGCTGCCGTCGACGAGTCCGTTCCGGACCCGGTGCGCGACAAGGACAAGCCGTTCCTCATGCCGATCGAGGACGTCTTCACGATCACCGGTCGTGGAACCGTCGTGACGGGCCGCGCCGAGCGTGGCACGCTGGCGATCAACTCCGACGTGGAGATCGTGGGCATCCGCCCCGTTCAGAAGACCACCGTCACGGGTATCGAGATGTTCCACAAGCAGCTCGACGAGGCCTGGGCCGGCGAGAACTGTGGTCTGCTGCTCCGCGGCACCAAGCGCGAGGACGTCGAGCGCGGCCAGGTTGTCGTCAAGCCCGGTTCGGTCACGCCGCACACGGACTTCGAGGGCACCGCCTACATCCTGTCCAAGGATGAGGGTGGCCGTCACAACCCGTTCTACGCGAACTACCGTCCGCAGTTCTACTTCCGCACCACCGACGTCACCGGCGTCATCACGCTGCCCGAGGGCACCGAGATGGTCATGCCCGGCGACACCACCGACATGACGGTTGAGCTGATCCAGCCCATCGCCATGGAGGAGGGCCTGCGTTTCGCCATCCGTGAGGGTGGCCGCACGGTCGGCGCCGGAACGGTGACGAAGATCCTCAAGTAGTTCCGCTGGTCGAGTAGCGGCGCAAGCCGCATATCGAGACCACACCGACAGGGGTCGGGCCCGCATGGGTCCGGCCCCTTCGTCGTTCTCCCTGTCGACGCGGCTGCCCCGGTCGCTAGGATGCCCTCATGACTGGCAGGGTGCTCGGCGTCGTTCTGCAGGCCGTCATCGGCACGGTACTGACCGTCGTGCTCGCCGGCCTCTACTTCATGCTCATCCTGGGCGTGGCCCCCTCGGAGGCATTCTTCGATCAGGGGATCCGGCTCGTGCTGGGCTTCGTCGACATTGGGATCGTCACCTGGGTGGTACTGCTCGTCGTGGGGGCGGTTCGGCGCAGGGGTCTCGGGTGGGGCGTCGGGGGGTCGCTGCTGGCGGCCCTCGTCGGCGCGGTGGTGAACCTGATCTGGATCGTCATCCTGTCGGCCATCAACGGCGGCGCAGACATCTTCGCGATCGCCCTCGGCGTGCAGGCCGGCATCTTCTTCCTGATCGCCGTGGCGATCACCGCACCGCTTGTTCTGCGGGTGTTCGTGCGGCGATGAGGATGCCCGCGGCGATGCATCCCGCGAGCACGAGCAGCGCGCCCCAGGGTGACCGACCCCCGGGCACTAGCGCCAGTACCGGGACCAGGGCTGCCGCACCAGCACCCAGCCATCGACGCTGTAGCGCCAGCGCTCCCGCGAAGCACAGGGCGATCGTCACGGGCGCGATCCAGTAGTACGGCAGCACGAGTGGGTCGAACGCCAGTCTCGCGACCACGATCGCCAACGGGGTGAGCCACAGACCGTGGTCGGCGCGCCGGCAGAGCAGCGCCAGCCCCGCGCCCGCAATCAGGGCCACCGCGGTCTGCACGAGACGCCACGGCCACGGGAAGACATCGGCGCCGGACAGTAGCAGGTGCACGAGCGAGTCATCGTCGATTCCCCATTCCTTACCGAACATGCGGAAGGGACCGGCGATCACGAACGGGAGATAGATCACAGCGACGGTCGCGACGGCGGCGAGCCCAGCGCGAACCGGGCGGGGGCGAGCCGCGAGCAGAACCAGTGGTGCGCCCAGGACACTCCATACCTCCCAGCCTGCCGAGATCCCGAGCAGTACACCGAACGCGACGGGTCTGCCTTCGGCGGCGAGGCATCCGGCGACGATCCAGCAGAGCGGGATCACCACCTGCGACGGATGCCCCGACCCGATCGCGCTGGGCAGGAAGACCGCCAGCCATCCGACCGCACCCACAGCCAGGGGAACGAACCGGGCGAGCCGGTTGCTCGCCCCATCCCTGGGCAGGAAGAGCACCAGCAGCAGCGAGACGGTGAGCAGATACCCGCCGATGATCGCGAATACCGACCAGCCGACAACGCCCGAGACTCCGAGCAGTGCCGCCAGGCCGTAGCCCGCAAGCTCGAACGGCCCGGCCTGCACGCCCGCGTCGGAGTACGGCAGGGTCCACTGGCCCGTCAGCAGCGCTGCCCCGGCCGGTCCGAAGCGATCGAACTCGCCCGGGGGCTGACCGCCGCCGGGCCAGACGATCGCCAGGGTGCCCACGGCGATGAGTGGCAGAAGCAGGGCGCTCAGACCGGCTGCGAGCGGCAGCCGGCTCACGAGAACCCGGGCGGTGGGTGAGCCGCGCACCGCTGAGGTCACCCGCTCGACCCCGGCCCGGAAGCGGTCGCCTGCGATCACAGCCCCAGTATGGTCTAGGCCCGCCCCAGTGCGCGTGCACCCAGGGCGGCCGCCGTTGTCACGACGGTTGCGCCGAGCGCGTCGACCGCGTCATCCGTGACTCCGGAACGGAACGTGACACCGATCGCGGCGATCGGGTAGCCCTTGTGGTCGAGGGCGGCCGCACCCACCGACGAGTAGTCGGCCATGACGTCGCCCTGTTCGGCCGCCCAGCCGCGTTCGCGAGTGCGCATCAGGAGGGTGTCGAGTTCGGCGAGCGTGGCCGGCCCCGGCCCGACGCGCCGAACCAGGGAGTCGCGGGTCGGGTACAGCGCACGGATCTGCGACGCGGGGAGGGCTGCGAGCATGGCGCGCCCGGTTGCCGTCAGGTGAGCGGGCAGCCGCACGCCCACCGAGGACACCGTCGTGGGCGCCCTGGCACCCTGCACTTTGCCGATGTAGGTGACTTCGGCGCCGGTCAGCACGGCGAGGTGGGCGACCACGGCCACCGGTGACTCGGCAACCAGCCGATCCATCAGCGGCCCGGCGAGCCGACCGAGACGTTCGGTCTGCATCGACGCCGTTCCGATTTCGACGACGAGCGCACTCAGCCCGTACGCCCGGTCTTCGGGGTAGTGCACGACGAAACCTTCGTCCATCATCACGCGCACGAGTTGGTACACGGAGGACCGCGGCATCCCGAGGTCTCGAGCCAGGGTGGATGCCCGTACCGGGCCGCTCCGGCCGGCGAGGTAGCGCAGCACGGCGAGGGTGTTGCGCGCTGCGGGTATCCGTGGCATCCCGCCTCCTGTCTGAAATCTCATACAGAGTATGGCGTACACCCATCGCAGACGGGGCGCTGGAGGCGTTCAATGATCCCCATGAGCGAAGTCACAGTCGGAGTCGGCCCCCTCACCGTGGCGGAGGTGATCGCCGTGGCCCGTGACGGGATGCCCGTGGTCGTGGCACCCGCGTCGATCGCGGAGATGACGGCATCTCGCGCGGTCATCGAGGCACTGGCGGAGGATCCGCAGCCCCACTACGGCATCTCGACGGGGTTCGGCGCTCTCGCCACGAAGCACATCCCGATCGAGCAGCGCTTGCAGTTGCAGCGATCCCTGGTGCGAAGCCATGCGGCGAGTTCGGGCCCGGAGGTGGAGCGCGAGGTCGTGCGGGCCACCATGCTCCTGCGCCTGTCGACGATGGCGACGGGTCGCACGGGCGTGCGACCGGAGGTCGCTCAGACCTACGCCGCCATGCTCAACGCCGACATCACTCCGATCGTCGGCGAGTACGGCAGTCTCGGGTGCTCCGGCGACCTGGCGCCGCTCGCGCACTGCGCGCTGGCGGCGATGGGCGAGGGCAGCGTCCGAGTGGATGGCGCGGTACTCGCCGCCGCCGACGCCCTTGCGGCCGCGGGCATCGAGCCCCTCGTGCTACGGGAGAAGGAGGGGCTCGCCCTCATCAATGGAACCGACGGGATGCTCGGGATGCTCGCCATCGCCATCGGCGACCTCGACGATCTGCTGGACACTGCCGACCTCGCAGCGGCGATGAGCGTCGAGGGCCTCGCGGGCACCGATGCCGTGTTCGCCAGCGACCTTCAGGCACTGCGACCGCATCCCGGTCAGGCGACCAGCGCCGCGCACATGCGCACCGTGCTCGGGGACTCCGGCGTGATCGCCGCACATCGTGCCACCGGGTTCACCCGGGTGCAGGACGCGTACTCACTGCGCTGCGCCCCCCAGGTGCACGGTGCCGCCCGCGACACCGTCGCTCACGCTCGCCGGGTGGCAGCAATCGAACTCGCGAGCGCCATCGACAATCCGGTCGTGACGCTCGACGGTCGAGTCGAATCGAACGGCAACTTCCACGGTGCGCCGGTCGGCTACGTGCTCGACTTCCTCGCGATCGTCACGGCGGATGTCGCGAGCATGAGCGAGAGGCGTACCGACAGGTTTCTCGACAAGTCGCGCAATGGCGGGCTCAACCCGTTCCTGGCCCATGATCCGGGGGTCGATTCCGGTCACATGATCGCCCAGTACACGCAGGCGGGAATCGTGAGCGAGCTGAAGCGCCTTGCGGCGCCGGCATCCGTCGACTCCATCCCCACCAGCGCCATGCAGGAGGACCACGTGTCGATGGGCTGGAGCGCAGCACGCAAGCTGCGCCGCAGCATTGACGGTCTGCAGCGGGTGCTCGCGATCGAGCTCATGACGGCGGCCCGCGGCATCGAGATGCGCGGCGCTCGACCGTCAACGGTGAGCGCTGCCGTCATCGGCGCGCTGCGAGAGGTCGTGCCCGGACCGGGCCCCGATCGGTACCTCGCGCTCGACATACAGGCCGCCGTCGACGCGGTCGTCAACGGAACACTGCTCGCAGCAAGCGGGATTGGAGCAACACGATGATCACAGCGCACCGAGGCTCGACGCTTCACACACTCGGCTGGCCGCAGGAAGCGGCTCTGCGGATGCTGCAGAACAACCTCGATCCCGAAGTGGCGGAGCATCCCGAGAGCCTCGTCGTCTACGGCGGCACCGGCAAGGCCGCCCGTGACTGGCCGAGCTATCACGCGATCGTCAGAACGCTGGAGACGCTCAGGGGTGACGAGACACTGCTCGTGCAGTCCGGCAAGCCGGTCGGCGTGATGCAGACCCACGAGTGGGCACCGCGGGTGCTGCTGGCCAACTCGAACCTCGTGGGCGACTGGGCCAACTGGGACGAGTTCCGTCGCCTCGAGCAACTGGGTCTCACGATGTACGGCCAGATGACGGCGGGCTCGTGGATCTACATCGGCACGCAGGGCATCCTTCAGGGCACCTTCGAAACCTTCTCGGCCGTCGCCGAGAAGAAGTTCGGTGGCACCCTCGCCGGCACGATAACGCTGACGGCGGGTCTGGGCGGCATGGGTGGCGCCCAGCCGCTGGCGGTGACCATGAACGGCGGGGTTGCGATCTGCGTGGATGTCGACGCGAGCCGCATCTCGCGCCGCATCCAGCACGGCTACCTCGACGTCGCGGCCGACAGCCTCGATCATGCGCTCGAGCTGGCATACGGGGCGAGGGATGCCAGAAGACCCCTGTCGATCGGAGTGCTCGGCAACGCGGCATCCGTCGTGCCCGAACTGCTCGCGCGGGGCGCCCAGATCGACATCGTCACCGATCAGACGAGTGCCCACGACCCGCTGGCCTATCTGCCGCTCGGGGTCGAGTTCGACCAGTGGGAGACCGAGCGGGGCAAGGAGGGGTTCGCGCAGCGCGCGCGGGAGTCGATGGCGGTGCACGTCGAGGCGATGGTGGGATTCCAGCGCGCGGGCGCCGAGGTGTTCGACTACGGCAACAACATCCGCACCGAGGCGCTCGCCGCGGGGTATGCGGATGCGTTCGCCTTCCCGGGGTTCGTGCCCGCCTACATCCGCCCGCTGTTCGCGGAGGGCAAGGGCCCGTTCCGCTGGGCGGCCCTCAGCGGGGAGGCGAGCGACATCGCGAAGACCGACCGAGCCGTGCTGGAGCTGTTCCCCGAGAATCGATCCCTGCAGCGGTGGATTCCGCTGGCTCAGCAGCGCGTGCACTTCCAGGGGTTGCCCGCGCGCATCTGCTGGCTGGGCTACGGCGAGCGTGACGTGGCTGGCGAGCGGTTCAATGACATGGTCAGATCGGGCGAGCTCGCCGCGCCCATCGTGATCGGGCGCGACCACCTCGACTCGGGGTCGGTGGCCAGCCCCTACCGCGAGACCGAAGCGATGAAGGACGGTTCAGATGCCATCGCCGACTGGCCATTGCTGAATGCCCTCGTCAACACGGCGTCGGGTGCGACCTGGGTTTCCATCCATCACGGCGGGGGCGTCGGCATGGGTCGATCCATTCACGCGGGCCAGGTGACCGTCGCCGACGGCACGGCGCTCGCGGGGGAGAAGATCGCCCGAGTGCTGACCAATGACCCGGGCATGGGCGTGATCCGCCACGTCGATGCTGGCTACGACGAGGCGGTCGCCGTCGCGGATAGGCTCGGCGTCAGAGTTCCGATGCAGGAGGGCTGATGCTGCCGCACGATGCACTCTGGCCGCGAGCGGGTGATTGGCCCGCGCCGGCCGCGGGCGAGCGAGCGGATGTCGCCATCATCGGTATGCCGACCTTCCGCACGTCGCTCTCGCCGACGCAAGCTCAGCTCACCCCGGGCGCGGTGCGGGAAGCGGTGCGCCGTTACAGCCTCGAGACCCCCCTGCGCATCGTCGACGCCGGCGATGCGGTCGATCCCGATGGCACGGATGCCAGCGCTTGGGTTGCAGCCGTCGACGCGCGAGTCGTCATCGCCATCGGCGGTGACAATGCCGCCACCGTCGGGGTCGCCCTCGGTCGCTGGGGCTCGGCGATCAGCAGCGCCGGCCTCGTGACAGTCGACGCCCACCACGATCTGCGGGACGGCGTCAGCAACGGGTCTCCCGTGCGCCAGCTGCTGCACGCGGGGCTCGATGGCCACCGCGTCACGCAGGTGGGCATCGAGCCGCTGGCCAATTCGGCGGCGTATCGCGAGCGTGCCCGAGCCGCCGGCATCTCCGTCGTGAACCGTGATGTGCTGCACAGCAGGTCGATCGCCGAGGTCATGACGGAAGCACTCGATCGTGCGGCCGCCGCAGGCGGCCCCGTGCACGTCGACCTCGACGTCGACGTGTGCGACCGATCGGTCGCGCCGGCGTGCCCGGCCAGCGTTCCCGGGGGAATCACGGCGAGCGAGCTTCGCGCTGCCGCGCGGGCGGCCGGTGCTCACCCCGCGGTCACGTCCGTCGACATCACCGAGGTGGATGCCTCGGCCGACGCACCGGACGGCCGCACCGTGCGCCTCGCCGCCCTCTGCGTGCTGGAGATCATCGAGGGTGTCGCCCAGCGATGACGACAGTACTCATCGACGACATCGCGCTGCTCGTCACCCACGACGAGGAGCGGCCCGAGGTGCGCGAAGCCGCGCTTCTCGTCGAGGACGGCGTCGTCGCGTGGTGGGGGGAGGCGGCGTCGGCGCCGAGCGCCGATACGCGCATCGACGCGGCGGGGGGCTGCGTCATCCCGGGCTTCGTCGACAGCCACAGCCACGTCGTGTTCGCGGGGGATCGCGCCGACGAGTTCGAGGCCCGGATGGCCGGCCGCAGCTATGAGGCGGGTGGCATTCGCCGCACGGTGCGGCTCACGCGCGAGGCGTCGGACGAGCAGCTGCTCGCCACCGCGACGCGACTGGTGGCCGAGGCGCGCGCTCAAGGCACGACGACCATGGAGATCAAGAGCGGCTACGGGCTCACGGTCGCCGATGAACTGCGCAGTGTCAGGCTGGCCGCGACGCTGACGACTGAGGTGACGTTCCTCGGTGCGCACGTGGTGCCCGAGGGCGACCGCGACGAGTACCTCGACCTGGTCACCGGCGAGATGCTGGATGCCAGCGCACCCCACTGCCGGTGGATCGACGTGTTCTGCGAGGCTGGGGCATTCACGGTCGACGAGAGCCGCCGCATCCTCGAGGCAGGTATCGCGAAGGGACTCGGCGCCCGAGTTCATGCGGGTCAGCTCGGGCTCTCCGACGGGGTGCGTCTCGCCGTCGAACTCGGAGCCGCGAGCGTCGATCACTGCACGTTCCTCTCCGACGGCGACGTCGAGGCGCTGGCCGGCAGCGACACCGTGGCGACCCTCCTACCCGGGGTCGAGTTCTCGACGAGACAGCCCTGGCCGGATGCCCGTCGCCTCCTCGACGCCGGTGCAACGGTCGCGCTCGCGAGCGACTGCAACCCGGGCTCGAGCTTCACCACGTCGATGCCGCTCATGGTCGCGTTCGCCGTGCGTGACATGGGAATGACGCCCGCTGAAGCGCTGTGGGCGTCCACGGCAGGCGGCGCGGCCGCCCTGCGTCGCGACGATATCGGCCACCTGCGGGTCGGCGCGCGAGCGGATCTCGCGATTCTCGATGCGCCCAGCTACGTTCATCTCGCGTACCGTCCGGGAGTGCCCCTCGTGCGCCGGGTTCTGAGCTCGGAACGGCGCGACACGCCCGGGTTGCAGCAAATGCAGGAGTATGGCAAACTCGTCTAGTTCAACACTTCGCCGCTTCGCGCGTGCGGATCACTCCCAGGTTGTGCATAGACCCGCTCCAAGAGCGAGAGTCTAGGCCGCAGGGGGCAGAACGAAGCTCAATCACCTCTCGCTGTGTTTGTGCACAGCTGCGCTGTTTACTGCGGTGCTGTGCACTGCTGTGCAAGGCGGGGGTTGATCACATTGACACATAAACAGTGGTGCGTAGCAACAAAACACAGAAGGTGAGTCCGTTATGGCGGGACAGAAGATCCGCATTCGACTGAAGTCGTATGACCACGAGGTCATCGACTCGTCGGCGCGCAAGATCGTCGACACGGTTACCCGTGCTGGTGCAACGGTTGTCGGCCCCGTGCCGCTGCCGACGGAGAAGAACATCATCGCGGTGATCCGTTCTCCCCATAAGTACAAGGACAGCCGCGAGCACTTCGAGAAGCGCACCCACAAGCGGCTCATCGACATCATCGACCCGACGCCCAAGGCTGTCGACTCGCTCATGCGTCTCGACCTGCCGGCCGACGTCAACATCGAGATCAAGCTCTAGGAATCACGACCATGTCAACTACTAAGACCACCAAGGGTCTGCTGGGCAAGAAGCTCGGCATGACGCAGGTCTGGGACGCGAACAACAAGCTCGTTCCCGTGACCGTCGTCGAGATCACCCCCAACGTCGTGACGCAGCTGCGCACCCCCGAGGTCGACGGCTACAGCGCCGTGCAGATCGCCTACGGCCAGATCGACCCGCGCAAGGTGACGAAGCCCCTCACCGGCCACTTCGAGAAGGCCGGCGTCACGCCGCGCCGTCACCTCACCGAGCTGCGCACTGCGGATGCCGCCGAGTACAGCCTCGGCCAGGAGCTCACGGTCGACATCTTCGAGCCCGGCAAGAAGGTCGACGTCGTCGGCACCAGCAAGGGCAAGGGATTCGCCGGTGTCATGAAGCGCCACAACTTCAAGGGTGTGTCGGCGAGCCACGGTTCGCACCGCAACCACCGCAAGCCCGGCTCGATCGGCGCATCCTCGACCCCCAGCCGTGTCTTCAAGGGCATGCGCATGGCGGGCCGCATGGGTGGCGACCGCGTCACCGTGCTCAACCTGACCGTCCACTCGGTCGACCTCGAGAAGGGCATCCTGCTCGTCAAGGGCGCCGTGCCCGGTGCTCGTGGTCGTATCGTCTTCGTTCGCAACGCAGTGAAGGGAGCGTAAGGCTCATGGCTAACGCTTCAATCGACGTCATCAACGCCAACGGCACGAAGGTCACCTCACTCGACCTTCCCGCCGAGGTGTTCGATGTGCAGACCAACGTGCCGCTCATCCACCAGGTCGTCGTCGCCCAGCGCGCCGCCGCTCGCCAGGGAACGCACAACACGCTGCGTCGCGGCGAGGTCTCCGGTGCCGGCCGCAAGCCCTTCAAGCAGAAGGGAACCGGTCGCGCTCGTCAGGGCTCGATCCGCGCCCCTCAGATGAAGGGTGGTGGCATCGTGCACGGTCCGCACCCGCGTGACTACTCGCAGCGCACCCCCAAGAAGATGATCGCCGCCGCTCTGCGTGGTGCTCTCTCCGACCGGGCCCGTGGCGAGCGCCTGCACGTCATCGACTCGCTGTCGGTCGGCAACGTTCCCTCCACCCGCGCCGTCGCAGCCCTGCTTGCCGACATCGCGCCCAGCAAGAACGTGCTCATCGTGCTCCAGCGTGAAGACGAGGTGAGCTACAAGAGCGTGCGCAACCTGTCGACCGTTCACGTGCTGCCCTTCGACCAGCTCAACGCTTACGACGTTCTGGTGAGTGACGACATCGTCTTCACCCAGGGCGCTTACGAGGCCTTTGTGGCCTGGAACACCAAGGCCAAGGAAGAGGTCAGCGCATGAGCGCCACCACGTACAAGGATCCCCGCGACATCATCATCGCCCCGGTCGTCTCCGAGAAGAGCTACAGCCTGATCGATGACGGCAAGTACACCTTCGTGGTGGACCCCCGTGCCAACAAGACCGAGATCAAGCTCGCCATCGAGAAGATCTTCGATGTCAAGGTCGGCTCGGTCAACACTCTGAACCGCACGGGCAAGACCCGTCGCACCAAGTTCGGACTCGGTAAGCGCAAGGACACCAAGCGTGCGATCGTCACGCTCAAGTCCGGTTCCATCGACATCTTCACGGCTGTCGGCTAGGGACCGAGGAGAAAATCATGGCTATTCGCAAGTACAAGCCCACGACCCCCGGTCGTCGCGGTTCCTCGGTTGCAGACTTCGCTGAGATCACGCGCTCGACCCCGGAGAAGTCGCTGCTGCGTCCGCTGCCCAAGACGGGTGGCCGCAACAACGCCGGTCGCATCACGACGCGTCACATCGGTGGTGGCCACAAGCGCCAGTACCGCGTGATCGACTTCAAGCGCAACGACAAGGACGGCGTCAACGCCAAGGTCGCCGAGATCGAGTACGACCCGAACCGCACGGCGCGCATTGCGCTGCTGCACTTCGTGGACGGCACGAAGCGTTACATCATCGCGCCGAACAAGCTCAGCCAGGGCGACATCATCGAGTCGGGACCGTCGGCTGACATCAAGCCGGGCAACAACCTGCCGCTGAAGAACATCCCCGTCGGTACGGTCATCCACGCGATCGAGCTGCGCCCGGGCGGCGGTGCCAAGATGGCCCGTTCGGCCGGTGCATCCGTTCGTCTGGTCGCCAAGGACGGCCCGTACGCCCAGCTGCGTCTGCCCTCGGGCGAGATCCGCAACGTGGATGTGCGCTGCCGCGCCACCATCGGCGAGGTCGGCAACGCCGAGCAGTCGAACATCAACTGGGGCAAGGCCGGCCGTATGCGCTGGAAGGGCGTGCGCCCGACTGTTCGTGGTGTCGCCATGAACCCGGTCGACCACCCGCACGGTGGTGGTGAGGGCAAGACGTCCGGTGGACGTCACCCCGTCACCCCCTGGGGCCAGAAGGAAGGCCGCACCCGCAAGCGCAAGCTCGCCAGTGACCAGTTCATCGTTCGTCGACGCAACGTCGGCAAGAAGCGCAAGTAGGAGAGTCAGAAGATGCCACGCAGTCTGAAGAAGGGCCCCTTCGTCGACGACCACCTGCTGCAGAAGGTCGTTAAGGCGAACGAGGCCGGCAACAAGAACGTGATCAAGACCTGGTCGCGCCGCTCGATGATCATCCCGGCAATGCTGGGTCACACCATCGCGGTGCACGACGGTCGCAAGCACATCCCGGTGTTCGTCACCGAGACCATGGTGGGCCACAAGCTCGGCGAGTTCTCGCCCACCCGCACCTTCCGTGGACACGAGAAGGATGACAAGAAGGGTCGTCGTCGCTAATGGTCGAATCAATCGCCCGCGTGAAGCACATCCGCGTCACGCCCACCAAGGCCCGCCGTGTCGTCAACCTGATCCGCGGCAAGCAGGCTCAGGAGGCTCTGGCCATCCTGAAGTTCGCACCGCAGGGTGCGAGCGAGCCGGTGTACAAGCTCGTCGCCTCCGCGATCGCCAATGCGCGTGTCAAGGCGGATGCCTCGAACAGCTACCTCGACGAGCAGGATCTGTTCGTCGCCCGCGCGTTCGTCGACGAGGGCACCACCCTGAAGCGGTTCCAGCCGCGTGCTCAGGGCCGCGCCTTCCAGATCCTCAAGCGCACCAGCCACATCACGATCGTGCTGGCCACGCCCGACCACATCGCCGAGCCGGCCGCCAAGGCCGAGAAGGCAGGGAAGAAGTAATGGGACAGAAGGTAAACCCCTACGGTTTCCGTCTGGGAATCACCACCGACCACGTGTCGCGCTGGTTCTCCGACAGCACGAAGCCGGGTCAGCGCTACAGCGACTACGTCGCTGAGGACATCAAGATCCGCAACCTGCTCAAGACGTCCCTCGACCGCGCCGGTGTGGCGCGCATCGAGATCGAGCGCACCCGTGACCGCGTCCGCGTGGACATCCACACGGCTCGTCCGGGCATCGTGATCGGTCGCCGCGGCGCCGAGGCCGAGCGCATCCGCGCCGACCTCGAGAAGCTCTCGGGCAAGCAGATCCAGCTCAACATCCTCGAGGTGAAGAACCCCGAGGCCGAGGCTCAGCTGGTCGCTCAGGGCATTGCCGAGCAGCTCTCCGCTCGTGTGGCGTTCCGCCGCGCGATGCGCAAGGGCCTGCAGGGCGCTCAGCGCGCCGGTGCCAAGGGTGTCCGCATCCAGGTCTCCGGCCGTCTCGGCGGCGCCGAGATGAGCCGCTCCGAGTTCTACCGTGAGGGTCGCGTTCCGCTGCACACCCTGCGCGCCAACATCGACTACGGCTTCTACGAGGCCAAGACGACGTTCGGTCGCATCGGCGTGAAGGTCTGGATCTACAAGGGCGACATCACGAACAAGGAGCTCGCTCGCGAGCAGGCCAACCAGAAGTCAACCCGTCCGGAGCGTCGTGACGACCGTGGCGGCGACCGCCGCGACAGCCGTCCGCCCCGCTCGGCGGCCCCCAAGGCCGATGCACCGGTCGCAGCAGGAGTTGAGGCGTAACCATGTTGATCCCACGCAAGGTCAAGCACCGCAAGCAGCACCACCCCGGCCGTAGCGGCCAGGCCACCGGTGGCACCGTCGTCTCGTTCGGCGAGTTCGGCATCCAGGCCCTTACCCCCGCGTATGTGACGAACCGGCAGATCGAGGCAGCTCGTATCGCCATGACCCGTCACATCAAGCGCGGTGGAAAGGTGTGGATCAACGTCTACCCCGACCGTCCGCTCACCAAGAAGCCGGCCGAAACCCGCATGGGTTCCGGTAAGGGTTCGCCCGAGTGGTGGATCGCCAACATCAAGCCGGGTCGCGTCCTCTTCGAGGTCGCCGGTGTCAGCGAGCAGCTTGCTCGCGAGGCCATGACCCGTGCCATCCACAAGCTGCCCCTCAAGGCACGCATCATCAAGCGCGAGGAGGGCGACGCATAATGGCGATCGGCACCAAGGAGCTCGCACCCGCCGAGCTGGACACCTTTGAAGACGAGCGACTGCTCGACGAACTGAAGAAGGCGAAGGAAGAACTCTTCAACCTTCGCTTCCAGTCGGCGACCGGCCAGCTCGAGAGCCACGGACGCATTCGCGCGGTCAAGCGCGACATCGCACGCATCTACACGGTCATCCGTGAGCGCGAGCTGGGCATCCGGGCAACCCCCGTTGTCGTGGAGGCTCCGGCCAAGGCCAAGAAGGCCGCCACGACCAAGGCCAAGACGACGGATGCCGCGGCTGAGCCCGCAGCAGACGTCGATGCAGAGACGAAGGAGGCATAGTCATGGCGAAAGTAACTGCGCCCGATAACGGCGTGAAGGCTGCGGCTACCGCCGAGCTCGCCCGCGGATACCGCAAGACCCGTCGTGGATACGTCACGAGCGACAAGATGGACAAGACCATCGTCGTCGAGGTCGAGGACCGCGTTAAGCACCCCCTGTACGGCAAGGTCATCCGCCGCACCTCCAAGGTGAAGGCGCACGATGAGGCCAACACGGCCGGCATCGGCGACCTGGTCGTCATCAGCGAGACCCGTCCGCTCAGCGCATCCAAGCGCTGGCGCCTGGTCGAGATCCTCGAAAAGGCCAAGTAACCATGCTGCAGCAGGAATCACGCGTCAAGGTCGCCGACAACACCGGCGCCAAGGAGCTGCTCACCATCCGTGTGCTCGGTGGCTCCGGCCGTCGTTACGCCGGCCTCGGTGACGTCATCGTCGCGACCGTCAAGGACGCGATCCCCGGTGGCAACGTCAAGAAGGGCGATGTCGTCAAGGCGGTCATCGTGCGCGTCGTCAAGCAGACCCGTCGTCCCGACGGCTCGTACATCAAGTTCGACGAGAACGCTGCCGTCATCCTCAAGGCCGACGGGGACCCCCGTGGCACCCGCATCTTCGGACCGGTCGGTCGCGAGCTTCGCGACAAGAAGTTCATGAAGATCATCTCGCTCGCACCGGAGGTGCTGTAACCATGGCGAACATTCGCAAGGGTGACCTCGTGCAGGTCATCAGCGGCCCGACCCAGGATCGCGGCGGAGACCGCGGCAAGCAGGGTCGTGTCATCGGCGTTCTCGCTGAGAAGGACCGCGTGATCGTGGAGGGTGTCAACTACGTCACCAAGCACTCCAAGGTCGGTCAGACCCAGCGCGGCACCAAGACCGGCGGCATCGAGACGATGGAGGCGCCGATCCACGTGTCGAACGTCGCGCTCGTCGACCCCGAGACCAAGCTTCCCGCCCGCGTCGGATTCCGCGAGGAGACCGACGACCGTGGAAAGACCGTGCGCGTGCGCTACTTCAAGAAGTCGCGCCGCGTTGAGACCAAGAAGTCGAAGGCCCTCAGGGGTTCGGCTGCTGACACCACCGCTTCGGAGAAGCCCGCCAAGGCGGAGCCGAAGGCCAAGAAGGATGCCGCTGCGGCATCCGAGAAGGACGCTGACTAATGGCCACGACCACTACTGCCGCGAAGGCTGGCGCCTACCAGCCGCGCCTCAAGCAGAAGTACCGCAACGAGATCTCCGCCCAGCTGAAGAAGGACTTCGGCTTCACGAACGTGCACCAGGTGCCCGGACTCGTGAAGGTCGTCGTCAACACCGGTGTGGGCGAGGCGGCTCGCGATGGCAAGATCATCGACGGTGCCGTCAAGGACCTCACGGCCATCACCGGCCAGAAGCCCCAGGTCACGAACGCTCGCAAGTCCATCGCGCAGTTCAAGCTGCGCGAGGGCCAGCCGATCGGCGCTCACGTCACCCTGCGTGGTGACCGCGCCTGGGAGTTCCTCGACCGGCTCGTGACCCTCGCCCTGCCCCGCATCCGCGACTTCCGCGGTCTGTCGGACAAGCAGTTCGATGGCCGTGGCAACTACACGTTCGGCCTCACGGAGCAGTCGATGTTCCACGAGATCGACCAGGACAAGATCGACCGCGTTCGTGGCTTCGACATCACTGTCGTGACCACGGCGAAGACGGACGAGGAGGGTCGCGCGCTGCTCAAGGCACTCGGCTTCCCCTTCCGCACCGCCGAGAACAGCGGCAACTAGGTTTCACCAGCTCAACCACCGATAACACCGATCGACTAGGTCGACATTCGCGTAACGGATGTCGAAACCGGACGAGATTTGGAACACACATCATGACAATGACAGATCCGGTCGCAGACCTGCTGACCAGACTGCGCAACGCCAACTCGGCGTACCACGACTCGGTCTCGCTGCCCAGCAGCAAGCTCAAGTCGCACCTCGCGGAGATCCTCAAGAACGAGGGCTACATCGCTGCGTGGAAGGTCGAGGACGCCCGCGTCGGCCAGACCCTGACCATCGACCTCAAGTACGGCCCGAACCGCGAGCGCTCCATTGTGGGCATCAAGCGCGTCTCGAAGCCGGGTCTGCGCGTGTACGCGAAGTCCACCGAGATCCCCAAGGTTCTCGGCGGTCTCGGCGTCGCCATCCTGTCCACCTCCTCCGGTCTGCTGACCGACAAAGAGGCGACGAAGAAGGGCGTGGGTGGGGAAGTCCTCGCCTACGTGTGGTAGCCGACAATGTCACGTATTGGAAGACTCCCGATCGACATCCCCGCTGGTGTCGAGGTGAAGATCGATGGCCAGGATGTCGCGGTCAAGGGCCCCAAGGGTGAGCTCTCGCTCACCGTGAAGTCCCCGATCGAGGTTGCCATCGAGGATGGCCAGCTGCTGGTCACGCGTCCCAACGACGAGCGCGAGTCGCGTTCGCTGCACGGACTGACCCGCACGCTCATCGCGAACCAGATCATCGGTGTCACCGATGGCTACACCAAGGGCCTCGAGGTCGTCGGCACGGGTTACCGTGTCGCAGCCAAGGGCGACTCGATCGAGTTCGCGCTCGGATACTCGCACTCGATCACCGTGGATCCCCCCAAGGGCATCAGCTTCACGGTCGAGGGCAACAACAAGCTGACGGTCAGCGGTATCGACAAGCAGGCTGTCGGCGAGGTCGCGGCCAACATTCGCAAACTGCGCAAGCCGGAGCCCTACAAGGGCAAGGGTGTGCGCTACGCGGGCGAAGTCGTCCGTCGCAAGGCCGGAAAGAGTGGTAAGTGATCATGGCTCTCGGAACCAGAGGAAAGAGCAAGTCGGCCGCCAAGGGCCGCCGTCACGCACGCCTTCGCAAGAAGGTCGTTGGCACCGAGGCGCGCCCGCGCCTGGTTGTCACCCGGTCTGCTCGTCACGTCTTCGTGCAGGTCGTCGACGACTCCAAGGGTCACACCCTGGCGTCGGCGTCCACTCTCGAGGCTGACATGCGCACCTTCGACGGTGACAAGACGGCCAAGGCGCACAAGGTCGGCGAGCTCGTCGCCGAGCGCGCGAAGAAGGCCGGAGTCGACGCAGTCGTGTTCGACCGCGGCGGCAACCGGTACGCCGGTCGCGTCGCGGCGATTGCCGACGGCGCACGAGAGGGCGGACTGAGCCTGTGAGCGACGAAATTACTAACAAGGAGCAGGACGTGGCCGCAGAGGTTACTGAGGTTGCCGCCGAGAACGTCACCGCTGAGACCAGCGTTGACGCACCCGTTGCCGATCTCACCAACGAGCCGCGCGAGGCCCGCCGTGGCGCTCGCGAGCGCAACCCGAACCGTGACCGGGGCAACAGCCGCGACGCCGAGAAGAGCCAGTTCCTCGAGCGCGTCGTGACCATCAACCGCGTCTCCAAGGTCGTCAAGGGTGGTCGTCGCTTCAGCTTCACCGCCCTCGTGGTCGTCGGTGACGGCAACGGTCTGGTGGGCGTCGGTTACGGCAAGGCCCGTGAGGTGCCGCTGGCCATCTCCAAGGGCGTCGAGGAGGCGAAGAAGAACTTCTTCCGCGTTCCCCGCGTCGGAGTGACCATCCCGCACCCCGTTCAGGGTGAGGCCGCCGCTGGCGTCGTGCTCCTGCGTCCCGCATCCGCTGGTACCGGTGTTATCGCCGGTGGTCCGGTGCGCGCCGTTCTCGAGTGCGCTGGCATCCACGACGTTCTGAGCAAGTCGCTCGGCTCGTCGAACACGATCAACATCGTGCACGCGACTGTTGCTGCTCTCAAGCAGCTTGAGGAGCCCCGTGCGGTCGCCGCGCGTCGCGGACTCGACGTCGAGCACGTCATCCCGGCCCGCCTGCTGCGTGCCGAGGCCGAAGCTAAGGCAGGTGTCTGATGGCTGCGCGCCTGAAGGTGACCCAGATCAAGTCCAAAATCAGTGAGAAGCAGAACCAGCGCGACACGCTGCGCAGCCTCGGGCTGCACCGCATCGGTGATGTTGTCGTCCGCGAGGACAACAAGCAGAACCGCGGCTACGTGCGCACGGTTGCTCACCTGGTCAAGGTTGAGGAGATTGACTAATGGCTGACGAAGCCCCCAAGAAGGCTGCCCCCAAGGCCGCCGCCGACAAGCCGGCCGCCGCCAAGGCTCCCGCGAAGGCCGCAGCCCCCAAGGCTGAGGCTGCCGCGAAGGCTCCCGCCGCGAAGGCTCCTGCTGCGAAGGCTCCGGCCGCCGCCAAGGCAGACGCCGCCGCGGCTCCGGCCGAGAAGGCTCCTGCTGCCAAGGCGCCCGCCGCCAAGGCTCCGGCAGCCAAGAAGGCTCAGGCCGACGTTCCGTCGCGTCCGCAGGTGCTGAAGATGCACCACCTGCGTCCCGCTCCCGGTGCCAAGAAGGACAAGACCCGCGTCGGACGCGGTGAAGGCTCGAAGGGTAAGACTGCGGGTCGCGGTACCAAGGGAACGAAGGCGCGCTACAACGTGCGTCCCGGTTTCGAGGGCGGCAACCTGAACTTCGTGATGCGTTCGCCCAAGCTGCGCGGATTCAAGAACCCGTTCCGCGTCGAGTACCAGGTCGTGAACCTCGACAAGCTCGCCGAGCTGTACCCGAAGGGTGGCGAGGTCACCATCAGTGACCTGGTCGCCAAGGGCGCGGTTCGCAAGAACGAGAAGGTCAAGGTTCTCGGCGACGGCGATATTGCGGTTAAGCTGAACGTTGCGGTTGACAAGGTCTCCGGCTCTGCTGAGCAGAAGATCGTGGCGGCTGGCGGTTCGGTCAAGTAACTTCCTCGCGAGAGGTTCGAGCGGGGCTGGAGATCCGGCCCCGCTCGACTGCTATTCCAAAGACAATCGGAGGCCTTGTGTTTAGAGCTGTCGCGCGGATATTCCGCACGCCTGACCTTCGCAGGAAGATCGGGTTCACGCTCGGCATCGTTGCGCTGTTCCGTCTGGGATCCTTCATCCCGGCACCGTTCGTCGACTTCGGCAACGTGCAGGTCTGTCTGGCGAGCAACGCCGGCACCAACGGGCTCTACGACCTCGTCAATCTCTTCAGTGGTGGGGCCCTGCTCCAGCTGTCGATCTTCGCGCTGGGCATCATGCCGTACATCACGGCGTCGATCATCGTGCAGTTGCTGCGCGTGGTCATCCCTCACTTCGAGACCCTCTACAAGGAGGGCCAGGCCGGCCAGTCCCGCCTGACGCAGTACACGCGCTACCTCACCATCGCGCTCGGTGTGCTCCAGTCCACGACGCTCATCACTGTCGCGCGCAGCGGCGCGCTGTTCCCCTCGAACACCGGCGTTGCCGAGTGCTCGCAGCTGATCACCAACGACGCCTGGTACGCGATCATGCTCATGGTCATTACCATGACCGCCGGAACCGGCCTCATCATGTGGATGGGCGAGCTCATCACCGAGCGCGGCATCGGCAACGGCATGTCCCTGCTGATCTTCACGTCGATCTCCGCTCGCTTCCCCGACGCGCTCTGGGCCATCCAGACCAACAAGGGCATCGAGATCTTCCTGCTGGTTATCGCGATCGGCGTGGTCATCATGGGACTCGTCGTCTTCGTCGAGCAGTCGCAGCGGCGCATCCCGGTGCAGTATGCCAAGCGAATGGTGGGTCGTCGCACCTACGGCGGCAACAACACCTACATCCCGATCAAGGTGAACATGGCCGGCGTCGTGCCCGTCATCTTCGCCTCGTCCCTGCTGTACCTGCCGGCGCTCATCGCCCAGTTCAACCAGCCCAAGGCGGGGGAGACCCCGGCGGCCTGGGTCACGTGGATCTCCAACTACCTGACCAAGGGCGACCACCCGCTCTACATGCTGCTGTACTTCCTGCTCATCGTCGGGTTCACCTACTTCTACGTCGCGATCACCTTCAACCCCGAAGAAGTCGCTGACAACATGAAGAAGTACGGCGGGTTCATCCCGGGCATCCGGGCGGGGCGTCCGACCGCGGAGTACCTCGACTACGTGCTCACTCGCGTGACGCTTCCCGGATCGCTCTACCTCGGTCTGATCGCGCTCATCCCGCTCATCGCGTTCGTGTGGGTGGGGGCGAACCAGAACTTCCCGTTCGGTGGCGCCAGCATCCTGATCATCGTCGGTGTCGGTCTCGAGACGGTCAAGCAGATCGACTCCCAGCTGCAGCAGCGTCACTACGAGGGCTTGCTTCGGTGACGGCCCGCCTTCTCATAGTCGGCCCACCCGGGGCCGGTAAGGGGACGCAGGCTGCCCGCATCTCGACCGCCTTCGGCATTCCGACGATCTCGACCGGGGACATCTTCCGGTTCAACATCGCCAACGAGACCGAACTCGGCAAGCAGGTGAAGGCGATCGTCGACGGTGGTGACTACGTTCCCGACTCGCTCACCAATGCGCTCGTGACCGACCGCCTCAATGAAGCGGATGCTGCGAGCGGCTTCCTTCTCGATGGGTACCCCCGCACGACCGACCAGGTGCGGTACCTCGACGAGTTGCTCGCCTCACACGGTCACGCACTCGACGCCGTGATTCGCCTCGTGGCGGATCAGGAGGAAGTGATCCGTCGGCTCACCAAGAGGGCAGTGGAGCAGAACCGGGTGGATGACTCCGAAGAGGCGATCCGTCATCGCCAGGAGGTCTACCAGCGCGAGACGGCACCGCTGCTCGCTATGTTCGGTGAGCGCGGGCTGCTCATCGAGGTCGACGGACTCGGTCCGGTCGACGAGGTCACGGAGCGAGTCTTCTCCGCCTTGGATGCGCGCGGCATCGCCCGACCCGATAGCTAGGCTCGCCGAGTTCGCTCAGCGCATACCACGCGAGTGGCGAAACGCCCGGGAATGACCTAAGCTTGATCTTTGGTGTTTCCGGCCGATTTTGTCGTGCCTGCAGACAGTCCCTCCCGGGATTGTCCGCACAAGATTCACTTCAATCCCGCAGACCAGCGGAACCCAACTTTTAGCGACGAAGAGGCAATGGCCAAAAAAGACGGTGTCATCGAGATTGAGGGCGCAGTGGTCGAGGCTCTGCCCAACGCGATGTTTCGCGTTGAGCTGACCAACGGACACAGGGTGCTTGCTCACATCTCGGGCAAGATGCGACAGAACTACATCAGGATCCTCCCGGAGGATCGGGTGGTTGTGGAGCTGAGCCCCTATGACCTGACCCGTGGTCGGATCACTTACCGCTACAAGTAACGCCCGCAAGGGCAGGAGTTCCGCTGGAAAGTAACGGCTCGCGGCATCCCGCGAGTACGAAGACAGCGAGTGCAAGGAAAAAGCAATGAAGGTCAATCCCAGCGTCAAGCCGATCTGCGACCACTGCCGCGTCATCCGTCGCAACGGAAACGTCATGGTCATCTGCAAGTCGAACCCGCGCCACAAGCAGCGTCAGGGCTGATCTCGATACGCGGCTGACGCCGCTACTCGATCGGCCTTACAACTGAAAACAGAACAGCACCAAGAACCGGCCCCGGCCGGGGACACCCAGGGTTGGAGGCCTTGGCACCGGTGCTGTCCATAACCTCCACTCACTCACAGGAGAAGCCACCATGGCACGTCTAGCCGGCGTCGACATCCCGCGCGATAAGCGCGTTGAGGTCGCACTGACTTACATCTACGGTGTTGGCCGTACGAGGGCCCTCAAGACCCTCGCCGACACCGGCATCAGCGGGGAGATCCGCGTCAAGGATCTCACCGACGATCAGCTCATCGCCCTGCGCGACTACATCGAGTTGAACTTCAAGGTGGAGGGTGACCTCCGTCGCGAGGTCGCCGCCGACATCCGCCGCAAGGTCGAGATCGGCAGCTACCAGGGAATTCGCCACCGTCGCGGCCTGCCCGTGCACGGTCAGCGCACCAAGACCAACGCTCGTACCCGTAAGGGACCGAAGCGCACCGTTGCCGGCAAGAAGAAGGCAGGACGCAAGTAATGGCCGCACCGAAGGCTGCCGCGCGCAAGCCCCGCAAGAAGGAAAAGAAGAACATCGCGCTGGGCCAGGCCCACATCAAGTCGACGTTCAACAACACGATCGTTTCGATCACCGACCCGAGTGGCGCAGTCATCAGCTGGGCTTCGTCCGGTGCCGTCGGCTTCAAGGGTTCGCGCAAGTCGACCCCGTTCGCCGCCCAGCTCGCAGCGGAGTCCGCTGCCCGCCAGGCGCAGGAGCACGGCATGAAGAAGGTCGACGTCTTCGTCAAGGGACCGGGCTCGGGTCGCGAGACCGCGATCCGTTCGCTCCAGGCCGCTGGCCTCGAGGTCGGCTCGATCAACGACGTCACCCCGCAGGCGCACAACGGTTGCCGCCCGCCCAAGCGCAGAAGGGTCTAGCGCGCGGCGCTTGACCCCTCTGCGGGTCGAGTAGCGCGCCCTGTCGGCGCGCGTATCGAGACACCGGTTTCGATACGCGGCCGCGGGCCGCTACTCAACCCGCGGCTGCACGTTCCATTCATAACTCAACAGACCGACGGGCCAGCCACTCGTCGCATTCAGGTGTCAAATAGCGGACACCTCGCCGAAAGGAATCACCAGTGCTCATCGCACAGCGACCCACTCTTGCCGAAGAGAACATCTCCGAGTTCCGTTCACGGTTCGTCATCGAGCCCCTGGAGCCCGGTTTCGGCTACACCCTCGGTAACTCCCTCCGTCGCACGCTGCTCTCGTCCATTCCGGGTGCTGCCGTCACGAGCATCCGCATCGATGGCGTTCTGCACGAGTTCAGCACCGTCCCCGGTGTCAAGGAGGACGTGACCGAGGTCATCCTCAACATCAAGAACCTCGTGGTCTCCAGCGAGCACGACGAGCCGATCACCGCCTACCTGCGCAAGCAGGGCGCTGGCGAGGTCACGGCCGCCGACATCTCCGCTCCGGCGGGCGTGGAGATCCACAACCCCGAGCTGGTCATCGCCACGCTCAACGACAAGGCGAAGTTCGAGCTCGAGCTGACGATCGAGCGTGGCCGCGGCTACGTCTCGGCCACCCAGAACCGCAGCGAGTTCAGCGAGTCGGGCCAGATCCCGATCGACTCGATCTACTCGCCCGTGCTCAAGGTCACCTACCGCGTCGAGGCCACCCGCGCCGGTGAGCGCACCGACTTCGACCGCCTGGTCGTGGATGTCGAGACCAAGTCCGCGATCACCCCGCGTGACGCAGTCGCCTCGGCCGGTCGCACGCTGACGGAGCTGTTCGGTCTCGCTCGCGAGCTCAACACCGCCGCTGAGGGCATCGAGATCGGTCCTGCACCGGTCGACGCCGTGCTCTCCAGCGAGCTCAGCATGCCGATCGAAGACCTCGACCTGAGCGTGCGCAGCTACAACTGCCTCAAGCGTGAGGGCATCAACACCGTGAGCGAGCTCGTGGCTCTGTCGGAGACGCAACTCATGAACATCCGCAACTTCGGCCAGAAGTCGGTCGACGAGGTGAAGGACAAGCTGGTCGAGATGGGTCTGTCGCTCAAGGACAGCGTGCCCGGCTTCGACGGTGCGCACTTCTACGGCGGCTACGACGACGACGAGACCAACGCGTAGGCGTTAGCCACCGCGTTCTAGCAAGAGAGACACGACAATGCCCACACCCACCAAGGGACCCCGCCTCGGCGGAGGACCGGCCCACGAGCGGCTGCTGCTCGCGAACCTGGCCGCGGCCCTGTTCACCCACAAGTCGATCAAGACGACCGAGACGAAGGCGAAGCGCCTGCGTCCGGTCGCCGAGCGACTGATCACCTTCGCCAAGCGCGGCGACCTGCACGCCCGTCGCCGGGTTCTTGCCGTCATCGGCGACAAGAACGTCGTGCACGAGCTGTTCGCCGAGATCGCGCCGCTGGTCGAGCACCGTGAGGGCGGCTACACCCGCATCACGAAGCTCGGCTTCCGCAAGGGTGACAACGCGTCGATGGTGCAGATCGAGCTCGTGCTCGAGCCCGTGAACCCGAAGCAGAAGAGTGCGAAGAAGACCGCCGCCGCAGCCAAGTCGACCGGTGAGGCGGCACCTGCCGCAGCCAAGTCGACCGAGTCCGTCGCCGAGATCGAGGAGGAGGCCGCCGAGTCGACCGAGTCCGTCGAGAACGAGACAGTCGCCGCCGAGGTCGCCGACGCTGACGCCGAGGTCGCTGCCGAGGCTCCCGCCGCTGAGGCTGACGCGGCCGACGAGGCTCCTGCAGAGGACGCCAAGTAGCACGTTTCGCAACAGATTCAGAGCCCCGCGGTCTACCGCGGGGCTCTACTGTTTAACGGTGGATCAGCTGCCCCTGAGAGAGCGTGTCACCGCCCCGGACGTCGCACTGCCAACCGGAGACGGCGGCGTGACCTGGCGCGCAGCCACCGAGGCGGACATCGATGCGATTCTCGACTGCGAGCAGGAGATCTCGGCAGCCGATCACCCGCACTACATGACGATCCGCGAGGAGCTCGAGGAGGACTTCGAGCACAGCTACGTCGACCTGGCTCGCGACACCGCCGTGGCCTTCGACGCCGACGGCCGTGTGCTGGCGTGGGGTCTCGTGCTCGAGCCGCCGGGGCAGGAGACGCTCGTGCGCGAGATCCTTGCGGGCGGCGTGCGTCCGTCTGAGCGCGGGCGAGGGCTCGGGCGGGTTCTGCTGCAGTGGCAGATCGCGCGCGGCACTGAGCGGCTCGCGGCATCCGATCGCACACTGCCGGGCTGGCTCATGACGTTCGTCGACAAACGGGTGGATGCCGCCGAGCGCCTCTTCGTGCGCTCCGGGCTGTCTGCCTCGCGCTACTTCCTCGAGCTGCGCCGCGATCTCGCAGAGCCGGTGCCCACGATCGCACTGGACCCGCAACTCACCCTCGTGCCATTCTCCGCCGCGCTGTCCGAGGCGGCGCGGGTCGCCCGCAATGAGTCGTTCCGCGATCACTGGGGCAGCCAGCCGATGACCGACGAGCAGTGGGTCTCATTCACGGGGCGCTCCACGTTCCGGCCCGACCTGTCGTTCCTCGCGGTCGCCGACGACGGCACCGTCGCCGGTTTCGTGCTCTCGAGCGTGAGCGAGGCCGACTGGCCCGGCCAGGGGTTCAGCTCCGCCTACCTCGACCTCGTCGGCGTCACCCGGCAGTGGCGCAAGCGTGGGATCGCCGCGGCGCTGCTCGCCCACACCCTCGGGGCGGTCAAGGCCGCCGGGCTCGACAAGGCGGTTCTCGATGTCGACTCCGACAGTCCGACGGGCGCTCTGGGCCTCTATACGCGGGTCGGGTTCACCGAGTCGAACACGAGCGTCAACTTCACGAAGGTGTTCTAGGCAGGCCGGTTCACGTGCCGGTAGTCGCTGTCGTCGAGCAGTGGCGGCAGCTCGGCGAGGCGCTGGAGCGCGTCGCAGATCGAGCCGACGTAGATTCCGCCGGTGAGCGGGCCACCGGGATGCACCTGGTCGCTGGCCAGTTCGTCGATGCTCGGAGCAATGGCATCATGCCAGTTGGCGAGTTCCACTGAGCGTTCTCGACGCGAGAAGTCGGCGAGGGTTGCGTTTCCGATGGGTATCCAGTCCCGGGGTGCCTGACCGTTGACGAACACCACGAGCGTCGATGGGCCGACGATGTCGACAACGGCCTGGAGGTCGGCGGGGTCGACATCGCCGTTGGTCGCGAGTCCGATGACCAGGATGGGTCGCAGGGCGCCCGAGGAGACGACCGCCTGGACGAGGTCGGGCGCCGTCCACATCGACCTCGACACCTGCGCATCGATCACGATTCCCGGGAACCGCTCCTGCAGCCAGGGCGAGGCCGCCAACATGACGGAGTCGCCGATCGCGTAGATCTGCTCCCCGCTCGGCAACGGCGTGGGTCGACCGGGGCCGGCGTGCAGCGCCCGCGCGGTGGCCGCGGCATCGATCGCCGCCTGCCCCTGCTCGATCGCCAGCTGCGCGGTGCTCTTGCCCGGATCCCGAGCGACGCCCGCTCCCGTCAGCACGAGAGCCCCGACGGCCGCCACGGCGACGGCACCAGCGACAACCCGCCTGCCCCTGCCAGAGATGGATGCCACGGCCCCCCGAAAGCCGAGCTGTCGCACCGGCAGCTCCAGCCAACGGTACGAGGCCCACGATGCGGCGACCGTGACGGCAAGCGCTGCGGAGGGTGCCACCCACCACGGCGCATCCACAGGCAGTGCCGCGACGAACAGCACCAGCACGGGCCAGTGCCAGAGATACAGACCGTAGGAGCGCTCGCCGACCCAGCGCAGCGGAGCGATGTCGAGGCCCCGCCCGAGCCAGGAGCCGGGGCTGATGGCGCCCGCGATGGCGAGAGCGGTGAGGGCGGCCACGAGCGCCAGTCCACCGCGCGTGACGAACGGGTCGTCGGGTGCCATGGCCAGCGCGAGGGCGATGAGCGCGCCCGCGGCGGCGGCGCCGATGAGCGCGAGGGTGCGCGATAGCCAGCGGGCGGGCATCCGGCCCTCGATGGCGATGGCGACCGCCGCACCCAGAGCCAACCCGAAGCTGTGGGTGTCGGTGCCGTAGTAGACGCGGGTGGCGTCGCCGGGCGGCGTGAACAGCAGCGCCATCGCCACGGCCGATGAGATCGCGAGCAGCGACACGATGACCACTCGGAGCCAGCGCCAGCGAACGAACATCAGCAGGATCAGCAGCCCGGGCCACAGGAGATAGAACTGCTCCTCGACGGCCAGTGACCACAGGTTGCGGAACAGTTCGGGGCTGGTGGTCGCGAAGTAGCTCGTGCCCTGCACGATGTAGAGCCAGTTGCTGCTGAAGGTCGCGGCCCCGATCACCTGCGATCCGAGATGCACGAGCACGTCCCCGCCGATGACGGCGGCGGCCGCCCCGCAGGTCAGCACGACCACGGCGAGGGCCGGGAGCAGTCGGCGGGCACGCCGCAGCCAGAACCGGGGAACGGACACGCGACCGGTGCGAGAGCGCTCGCGCAGCAGAAGAGTAGTTATCAGGAAGCCGCTGATGACGAAGAAGACATCGACGCCGAGATAGCCGCCGGGGGCGGCTGCCGGCACGAAATGGAAGGCGATGACCACGATCACGGCGATCGCGCGCAGCCCGTCGAGCCCGGGGAGCCTACGCTGAACCGGCGCTTCCGGGCGACTCGGAATCGTGGCGCTGCGATCGGAACTCTGTGCGGTGCTCATGGCTCATCCGTCATCAAGCCTAGACTTGGCAGCCGTGACCGACGAGCCGACCGACGAGGATCGCACCCGCCTGCGCCTCGATATCGCCTACGACGGCAGCGGGTTCACGGGCTGGGCGAAGCAGCCCGGCATCCGAACAGTGCAGGGCGAGCTCGAGGCGGCATTGGCCACCGTCTTCCGCCGTCACGGTGAGCCCCCGATGCTCACGGTCGCCGGTCGCACCGACGCCGGGGTGCACGCAACCGGTCAGGTCGCGCACCTCGATCTCGGCCCGGCTCAGCTCTCCCACCTGCGAATACCGCACGGCAAGGGCCCGCTTGAGCCCACGGCGGTGCTGGCAAAACGGCTCAACGGCATCGCGGGGCTGAGGTCGGACGTCTACGTGTCGCGCGTGAGCATCGCACCCCCGGGATTCGACGCGCGGTTCTCCCCGATCTGGCGCCGCTACGAGTACCGCATCGCGGATGCCCGCGCCGAGCGCAACCCGCTGCTTCGCGGTCACACGCTCTGGTACCCCGCGGCGCTCGACGAGCAGCGCATGGTTGATGCCGCCAACGAGCTGCTGGGGCTGCACGACTGGGCAGCGTACTGCCGACCCCGCGAGGGCGCGACCACCATCCGCGAGCTCCAGGCCTTCAGCTGGGATCGCGACGACACGGGCGTGCTCATCGCGCGCCTTCAGGCTGATGCGTTCTGCCACAGCATGGTGCGGGCGCTGGTCGGCGCTGCTGTGTCGGTCGGTGAGGGCAAGCTGGCGGGCGACCGGCTCACGGGCATCCGTGACGAGGCCCAGCGCACCAGCGAGTTCAAGGTGATGCCCGCCCACGGGCTGACGCTCGTCGAGGTCGGCTACCCGGATGACGCGGCTCTCGCCGCTCGCGCCGAGCAGACTCGCGCTCGCCGGGAGCGGTGATCGAGCCCCGGGGTCGGTGATCGAGCCCCGGGAGCGGTGATCGAGCCCGTCGAGATCCGTTTGACGGGCATCCGTGGGTCGACTAGTCTTACGAGGTTGTGTTCGCCACGAGTGCGACGCACGGTTGAGCCCTCCACCGCTTGTGTTCTGGATGACAGAACCGGCACCGGAGCGGGATTCACGAACTCCTCGACAAAAGAAAGCAGTACTTCTGTGACGCGTACATTCTCGCCCACTCCCGCTGACGTTCAGCGTGACTGGGTCATCATCGACGCGACCGACATCGTTCTCGGTCGTCTGGCGAGCCACGCCGCAACGCTCCTGCGCGGCAAGCACAAGCCGACCTTCGCCCCTCACATGGACATGGGCGACTTCGTCATCATCATCAACGCCGAGAAGGTGGCCCTCACCGGCTCCAAGCTCGCGCAGAAGAAGGCCTACCGCCACTCGGGTTACCCGGGCGGCCTGACGGCGACCACCTACTCGGAGATGCTGGAGAAGCACCCCACCCGCGCGGTCGAGAAGGCCATCCGCGGCATGCTTCCGAAGAACTCGATCGGCCGGGCCCAGCTGACCAAGCTCAAGGTCTACGCCGGTGCCGAGCACCCGCACGCTGCACAGCAGCCGAAGCCCTACACCCTCTCCCAGGTCGCCCAGTAGCGCCGGCTGCTGAAGAAACACAAAAGGACTTACTACATTGGCCAAGATCGAAGATTCCCTCACCGGCGACGTCGTCGCTGAGGACGTGCTCGAGAGCTACACGACCGAGACTCCCGCTGACTCGACGCCCAAGGCGCCGCGTGCCATCCTCAACGTTCCCGGCGCTGCCGTGGGCCGTCGCAAGGAGGCGATCGCCCGCGTGCGGATCGTCCCCGGCACCGGCAAGGCGGTTGTCAACGGCCGTGAGCTCGCGGAGTACTTCCCCAACAAGCTGCACCAGCAGCTCATCAACGACCCGTTCAAGATCCTCGATCTGCTGGGTGCGTACGACGTGACCGCGAAGATCACCGGCGGTGGCCCCTCCGGCCAGGCCGGCGCACTGCGCCTCGCCATCGCTCGCTCGCTCAACGAGATCGACCGCGAGAACAACCGCGCCGCCCTCAAGAAGGCGGGCTTCCTCACTCGTGACGCCCGCGTCATCGAGCGCAAGAAGGCCGGTCTCAAGAAGGCTCGCAAGGCGTCGCAGTTCTCGAAGCGCTAGTCACTACTCGTCTGTAGCGGCTACCTCAGATGCCACGACTTTTCGGCACGGACGGGGTTCGCGGTCTCGCGAACTCCGACCTGACCGTCGAGCTTGCCCTGGGCCTTGCCCAGTCCGCAGCCGTTGTGCTCGGCAAGGGGCGAGTCGCCGACGGTCGTCGTGCCTCGGGGCGGCGACCGATCGCCGTCATCGGGCGCGACCCGCGCATCTCGGGGGAGTTCCTGGCATCCGCTGTCGCCTCGGGGCTCGCCAGCTCCGGGGTTGACGTCTTCGACGCGGGCGTCATCCCGACTCCGGGACTCGCCTTCCTCGTCGGCGACTTCAAGGCCGACCTCGGGGTCATGATCTCGGCGAGCCACAACCCGGCGCCCGACAACGGCATCAAGTTCTTCGCCACGGGCGGCACCAAGCTCCCCGACGATGTCGAAGACCGCATCGAGGCGGCACTGCACGAGCCCAAGTTGGCGCCCACCGGGGGCAACGTCGGTCACATCCGGCGCTTCTCCGATGCCGAGGACCGCTACCTCGTGCACCTGCTGTCGACTCTGCCCAATCGCCTGGACGGCGTGCACGTCGTCATCGACTGCGCCCACGGGGCTGCCTCGGGCGTCTCGCCGCAGGTGTTCACGGATGCCGGCGCCAAGGTCACTGTGATCGGCGCTGACCCCGACGGTCTCAACATCAACGACGGGGTCGGATCGACCCACCTCGACAACCTCGCGGCCGCCGTGCTCGAGCACGGTGCCGACGTGGGCATCGCCCACGACGGTGACGCCGATCGGTGCCTCGCGGTCGACGCGGCAGGCAACGTCGTCGATGGCGACCAGATCATGGCGATTCTCGCGGTGTCGATGTCGGAGCGCGGCGTGCTCACCGACAACACGCTGGTGGCGACCGTGATGAGCAACCTCGGGCTGCGCCGCGCGATGGCGGAGCACGGCATCCGCATGGTCGAGACGGCGGTCGGTGACCGCTACGTGCTCGAGGCTCTCGGCGAGCAGGGTCTGTCCCTGGGCGGGGAGCAATCAGGGCACGTCATCATGACCAAGTACGCGACCACCGGCGACGGCATCCTGACCGGCCTGCACCTCGTGGCGGAGATGGCCCGCACGGGCAAGTCGCTGGCGGAGCTCGCGAGCGTCATGACCGTGTACCCCCAGGTGCTAGTGAACGTTCGGGGGGTCGACCACCACGCGCTCCGTGACGACGTGACCATCGCCGATGCCGTCACCGTTGCCGAGACCGCTCTCGGTGACACCGGTCGGGTGCTGCTGCGCCCGTCGGGAACCGAGCCCATGGTGCGGGTCATGGTCGAGGCCGAGCACCAGGACACCGCCCAGCGCATCGCCCAGGAACTCGCCGACGTCGTACGCGAGCAACTCGCCCTCTAGCCGTTCGCGCCCCGCCGGGCAGCCCCTAGTAGAGCAGCTCCGGGTCCGCGGTGATCTCGATCGTCGCCCACAGGTCGAGGCCGGTGGAGCGCAGCCCGTCGATGATCGCGCGGCGCACGCTGTCCTCGTCGTCGACGCTCCAGGTGCCCGCCCCGACAAGGAAGGTCGCCTCGACGTAGAGCCGACCACCGAGCTTCGCCGAGCGAACGACACTCTCACCCAGCCCGAATCGTCCGCCGACCTCGGCGATCACCTCGTCGATTCTCGCGGCGATCGTCGGTTCGGGCGCGGCCTCCAGAAGCTCGAGCACGCCGTAGCGCAGCAGTCGCCACGGCGGGGGTGCGACGAGCGCGCAGGAGACGAGCACGAGGATGGGGTCGATGTAGTCGAGGATCACCGTGAATGACAGTGTTGCGAGCACCACGGCTGCCAGTGCGCCGATGGTCATGACCAGGCCGCGGATGGCTCCCGACCGCCACGCGATGGCCTCGGCACCGACAAGGTCCGATACGCGGGCATGCCGGTTTATCCACCAGACGAAGACGAAGCTGGCGATCGTGGATGCCGCGGAGTAGACGGCGACCAGGCCGGCATCCACCGGCTTGCCACCGTTGGTGATCACGATGACGGCGTCGAACGCCGCGTAGAGAATGGTCGCGGCCGAGGCCACCCCCTGCACGACCACGATCAGCGGGGTCAGTGCCTGAAGTCCGAACGGGAAGCGCTTGGTCGGGCCCTGGGCCACGGCCGCCGAGACCTTGAGCGACACCCACGACACGAGAATCCCGATGCTGCCGAAGGCACCGTCGAACACGAGAACCCGTGTTCCCGAGACGAGGCCGAGCACGAGTGCAGAGGCCGCGAGGGCGATCCCCAGACCGATCGATGCGCGGAATACCCTGCGCTCGACATCGGGTACCGGGATCGAGTCCGCCGTGGCCGCGCCGCTCATGTCGACACGCTAGCAGTGGCCCCGGGCGGGCACCTAGGTCTTGCGCAGCAGCACGCTCGACACCGCGTGGTGCGAGTTCTTGCGCAGCACCAGCGACGCTCGGGGGCGGGTCGGCAGGATGTTCTGCACCAGGTTGGGCTCGTTGATCGCCTTCCAGATCTCGGATGCCCGTGCTCGAGCCTCGGCCTCGCTCAGGCTCGCGAACCGGTGGAAGTAGGACAGCGGGTTGGCGAACGCGCCGCGCTGGAGGCTGAGGAAGCGTTCCTCGTACCAGTGCGCGATGTCCTGGGTGCGGGCATCCACATAGATGCTGAAATCGAACAGGTCGCTGACCGCCAGGCGTCGGCCGGGGGCGGGGGGCTGAAGCACGTTCAGCCCCTCGATGATCAGCACGTCGGGGGCGCTGACGGTGATCTCGGCGTCGGCGACGATGTCGTACGCCAGATGCGAGTAGAAGGGGGCGTGCACCTCGCGGGCCCCGCTCTTCACGGCACTGACGAAGCGCAGCAGGGATCTACGGTCGTAGCTCTCCGGGAAGCCCTTGCGATCCATGATGCCGCGGCGTTCCAGTTCGGCGTTCGGGAACAGGAAGCCATCGGTGGTCACGAGGTCGACGCGCGGGGTGCCCTCCCAGCGGCTCATCAGTTCCCGGAGCAGTCGCGACACCGTCGACTTGCCGACAGCGACCGAGCCAGCGATGCCGATGACGAAGGGTGTACGTGCCGAACTGGCACCGAGAAAAGTTGTGGTCGCGCGGTGAAGCTGCTGGGCTCCCTCGGCATACAGATTGAGCAGACGACTGAGCGGGAGGTAGACCTCCTCGACCTCCTGAAGGTCGAGCGTGTCACCGAGCCCCCGCAGTTCGACGAGCTCGGTCTGCGTCAGCGGAGCGGTCATGGTGGGAGCCAGCGCGGCCCAGTCGCTGCGATCCAGCTCGATGAACGGCGACAGTTGGCCGTTGTGCTGGTGGCTGTCTGACACCGTCCGATCCTAGCGTCGAGGTGTCAACCAGATTGGCCGCCTAAGATCGACTCCATGTGTGGAATCGTGGGCTACGTCGGAGACAACAAGAGCATCGAGGTCCTTCTGGGCGGACTCCGACGACTCGAGTACCGCGGATACGACTCCGCGGGCGTCGCCGTGATCGACTCCGAGGGCCACATCGGCACCCGCAAGCGCGCCGGAAAGCTCCAGGTGCTCGTCGATGACCTCGAGGATCGCCCGCTCGCCAACGGTGCGACCGGTATCGGTCACACCCGCTGGGCGACGCACGGTGGACCGACCGACCGCAACGCGCATCCGCACCTCAGCGCCGACGGCAAGCTTGCCCTGATCCACAACGGCATCATCGAGAACTTCGCGGAGCTCAAGCAGGAGCTCGTCGAGTCCGGCGCCACCTTCACGAGCGAGACCGACACCGAGGTGGCTGCCCTGCTCGTGGGCCGCGAGTACGAGTCCACGCAGGACCTCACCGAGGCCCTGCGTCGTGTAGTCGCGCGCCTGCACGGCGCGTTCACGCTGCTGGTGATGCACGAGGACCAGCCCGGCGTCGTCGTCGGCGCTCGCCGCAACTCCCCGCTGGTGATCGGCCTGGGCGACGGCGAGAACTTCCTCGGTTCGGATGTCGCGGCATTCGTCGAGTTCACCCGACGCGCCGTGGCGATCGGCCAGGACCAGATCGTCACTATTCGACCCGACTCCGTTGAGGTCATCGACTTCGGCGGAGCCCCGGTCGAGACCGAGGAGTTCGACGTCGCATGGGATGCCTCGGCGAGCGAGAAGGGCGGCTGGTCGAGCTTCATGGCGAAGGAGATCAGCGAGGAGCCCGAGGCGGTCGGCAACACGATCCTCGGCCGCGTGCACGACGGACTGGTGAAGCTCGCCGAACTCGATCCGATCGGGGATGCCGCGCTCGCCGACCTCGACCGCATCGTGATCATCGCGTGCGGCACTGCCGCCTATGCGGGGATGCTCGGCAAGTACGCCATCGAGGCGTGGGCTCGCGTGCCCGTCGACGTCGAGCTGTCGCACGAGTTCCGCTACCGCGACCCGATCCTCACCGAGCGCACGCTCGTGATCTCGATCAGCCAGTCGGGCGAGACCATGGACACCCTCGTGGCGGTGCAGCACGCGACTGCGGCGGGTGCCAGGGTGCTGAGCGTCTGCAACACCCAGGGCGCCACCATTCCGCGTGAGTCACAGGCGGTGGTGTACACGCACGCCGGGCCCGAGGTGGCCGTGGCATCCACGAAGGCCTTCGTCGCTCAGGTGACGGCGCTCTACCTGATCGGTCTGCACCTGGCGGGTGTTCGCGGCACTCTGACGGACGACCAGATCCGCGAGAACGTGGTCGAGCTCCAAGCGATCCCCGACAAGATTGCAGAGGTGCTCAGCGTCTCGCAGGCGGAGATCGGTCAGCTGGCCCACTGGATGACCGACACCCAGTCCGTGCTGTTCCTCGGCCGCAACGTCGGCTATCCCGTCGCGCTCGAGGGTGCGCTCAAGCTCAAGGAGCTCGCGTACATCCACGCCGAGGGCTTCGCCGCCGGTGAGCTGAAGCACGGACCGATCGCCCTGATCGAGCCGGGCCAGGCCGTCATCGTCGTGGTTCCCAGCCCGCGCGACCCGAACTCGCTGCACCCGAAGGTGATCTCGAACATCCAGGAGATCCGCGCTCGCGGTGCCCGTGTGATCGCGATCGCCGAGAAGGGTGACGCCGCCGTGCTTCCCTTCGCCGACGAGGTCATCCCCATCCCGCTCGCGGGCAGCCTGTTCGAGCCGCTGCTGGCGGTGGTGCCGTTGCACATCTTCGGCATGGAGCTGGCATCGGCCAAGGGCCTCGATGTCGATCAGCCGCGCAACCTCGCCAAGTCCGTCACCGTCGAGTAACCCATGATCGTCGGGGTCGGCGTCGATGTCGTGGATCTCGCTCGGTTCGAGCGGGCACTTCAGCGCACCCCGGCACTGATCTCGCGCCTGTTCGCTGAGAGCGAACAACTCAAGGACGGCCAGCCCATGCCGCTGCGCTCCCTCGCGGGGCGGTTCGCCGCCAAGGAGGCGCTCATCAAAGCCCTCGGCGATTCCACGGGCGTGCAGTGGCACGACATGCGCGTCGTCAACGACAGCCTCGGCAACCCGTCATTCGAACTCCACAACTCCACGAGAGCGATCGCAGACGGCCGGGGCATCACCGCCATCCACCTCTCGATGGCCCACGACGCCGGAATCGCGATCGCCTATGTGGTGGCCGAGTCATGACCCGCGAAGCCCTCGTCGACCTCGACGCGATCCGGTCGAATCTCGCCGTGCTGTCCACGGCGACTGCGGCCACTCCCGCCATGGTGATCGTGAAGGCCAACGCCTACGGACACGGTGCGGTGCCGGTGGCTCGCGCGGTGGTCGAGGCTGGCGCTGCCTGGTTGGGCACGGCCGACCTCGCCGAGGCGCTCGAGTTGCGCGCGGCGGGTGTCGCCGCGCCGATCCTCGCCTGGCTCCACGAACCCGACGTCGACTTCGCGCCCGCGATCGAGGGCGGCGTCGACATCGGCGTGAGCTACCCGCAGCAGCTCGAGCGGGTGGCCGCGGCATCCGGTCGGGCGTTCGTGCAGCTGAAGGTCGACTCGGGCCTGGGCCGTAACGGAGCGGATGCCACGCAGTGGCTCGAACTCGTCGAGGCCGCTGCCGCGCATCAGCGCGCCGGCCGGCTCGTCGTTCGCGGCGTGTGGAGCCACCTTGCCAACGCCGGCCCCGAAGCGGATGCCGCACAGATCGCCACCTTCACCGAAGCCCTTGAGGCGGCGCGCGCCGCCGGGCTCGAGCCCGAACTCGTGCACCTGGCCGCGACGGCGGGAGCGCTGCGCGTGCCGGCGTCCCGGTTCGGGATGGTGCGTCTCGGGATCGGCGTGTACGGGCTGTCGCCGGATGACACCCCGGTGCCCGGGCTCACGCCCGCGATGACGCTCTCGGCGCCGGTTGTCGCCGTGAAGCACGTCCCGGCGAATCACGGGGTCTCGTACGGCTTCGACTACCGCACGACGGCGCCGACCACGCTGGCCCTCGTTCCCGTCGGGTACGCCGACGGGCTGCCGCGCTCCGCGTCCGGCGGGGCTCCGGTCGCGATCAACGGGCGCACCTATCGCATCGCCGGCCGCATCGCGATGGACCAGGTCGTCGTCGACGTCGGCGATGCCCCCGTCTCGGTCGGTGACCGTGCCGTGTTGTTCGGTGATCCGGCGATGGGCGCGCCCTCCGCCGACGAGTGGGCGGCCGCTGCGGGCACCATCAACTACGAGATCGTCACGAGGATCGGTCCGCGGGTCGCACGGCGGTACCGCGGATGAGGATCGAGACCCCCGAGGCGATGGCGCTGCTGGGTGCCCGTATCGCTGCCGAGCTCCGCGCCGGCGATCTTGTTCTGCTCAACGGCGAGCTCGGCGCGGGCAAGACGACTCTCACCCGCGGCATCGGCGAGGCCCTCGGCGTGCGGGGCGCGGTCACGAGTCCGACGTTCGTTCTGGCGCGCACGCATCCGCGGGTCGTGGCCGGCACTGTCGACGACGCACCGCTCGTGCACGTCGACGCCTACAGGCTGGGCAGCGCGATGGAGCTCGACGATCTCGACATTGACTTCCCGGCATCCATCGTCGTCGTGGAGTGGGGTGCCGGCCTTACCGACGGCATCACCGATGACTGGCTTCAGATCGACATCGTGCGCCCGCACGGCGGTGACGAGTCCGCGGAGGTCGAGCCTCGCGACGTCACCCTGACCGGTCACGGCGAGCGGTGGGGGAGGTGGGTCGATGCTCTTGGCGATTGACACCTCCGCCGGCACGAGTGTGGCGATCGTCGACCGCGACGCCGGGGTCATCGCCGAGCACTCCTCGCCCGACACCCGCGGCCACGCCGAGTTGATCGGCACGTTCATCCAGGCCTGCCTCGACGACTGGGGCGGTGTTGTAACCAGCTTGTCCGGTGTCGTTTCGGGCATGGGTCCCGGGCCGTTCACCGGCCTGCGGGTGGGCATAGCGGCCGCCCGGGCATTCGCGTTCGGCGCAGGAAAGATCGTGGTTCCCGTCGTCAGCCACGATGCGGTCGCATTCGGCGCCGAGGGGCCTGTGCTGGTCGTCACCGACGCCCGCCGCCACGAGCTCTTCTGGAGTACCTATTCGGGCTCGGATGCCGCCGGCCTCCCCGTGCGCACCTCCGGCCCCAACCTGGCCAAGGCCGCCGAGCTCGAGCACGACGTTCGCGGCTACGGCGGCTACCGTCTTCTCGACGGCGGACTGGTCTCCGCGGCATCCCTCGGCCTGGTCGCGGAGCTGCAGTACGCCCACGGTCGCCCCTTCGCGGCCGATCAGCCGCTGTACCTCCGGTCGCCCGACGTGACGCTGTCGGCCGGCCCGAAGCGGGTCACGTCGTGACCGCCTGGCAGCTGCGACAGGCGACGGTCGACGACCTCGAAGCGATCATGCAGCTCGAGACCGCGCTGTTCGAGTCTGACGCGTGGTCCCGGTCGAGCATGAAGGCAGAGCTTGCCGACAGGCACGGGTACTACCTCGTGGCGTTCCCCGTGGGGCAGCCCGAACGGGTTGACGGCTATGCGGGGCTGCGGGCGCCGCGGGGCGAGCCGCAGGCCGACATCCAGACCATCGGCGTTGCCGAGCACGCGCGGCGCCAGGGGCTCGGTCGCGTGTTCATGCTGCGCCTCATCGATGAGGCTCGCGAGCGGGGGGCCACTGAGGTCTTCCTCGAGGTGCGCGCGGACAACCCCGGGGCCCAGGCGCTCTACGACTCGCTCGGCTTCGAGCGCATCGCGGTGCGTCCGAAGTACTACCAGCCGGACGGCGTGGACGCGATCATCATGCGGCTGATGATCCCGACACCGCAGATGGGACAGGCATGATTGCGCCCCTGGTGCTCGGCATCGAGACGAGCTGCGACGAGACCGGCATCGGGATCGTTCGCGGCACGACCCTGCTCGCCAACGTGATCGCATCGTCGATGCAGGAGCACGCGCGATACGGCGGAGTCGTGCCCGAGGTCGCTGCCCGCGCCCACCTGGAGGCGCTCACGCCGACCCTGCGCGAGGCCCTCGACCGGGCTGGTGTCGTCCTCGGTGACATCGACGCGGTCGCTGTCACGAGCGGTCCCGGGCTGGCCGGGGCCCTCATGGTCGGCGTCGGGGCGGCGAAGGCGCTCGCCCTCGCGCTCGACAAGCCGCTGTATGCCGTCAACCACCTTGTGGGCCACGTGGGGGCCGACGTGCTCGACGAGCGGCCCCTCGACCTACCCACCATCGCCCTGCTCGTCTCGGGCGGCCACACCTCGCTGCTGCTCGTGCGCGACCTCGTCTCCGATGTCGAACTGCTCGGCGAGACGATCGACGACGCCGCGGGAGAGGCGTTCGACAAGGTCGCTCGGCTGCTCGGCCTGCCCTACCCCGGCGGGCCCGAGATCGACCGTGCCGCCGTCGGCGGCGATCCGGCGGCGATATGCTTCCCGCGGGGGCTCAGCCTGCCCAAGGACATGGAGAAGCACCGCTACGACTTCTCGTTCTCCGGCCTGAAGACCGCCGTCGCCCGCTGGGTCGAGCGCGAACGCGACGCCGGTCACGAGCTGCCCCTCGCGGATGTCGCCGCCAGCTTCCGCGAGGCCGTCGCCGACGTGCTGCTCACCAAGGCCCTCGCTGCCTGCCGCGACCTGGACGTGCCCCGCCTGCTGCTCGGAGGAGGAGTCGTCGCGAATGCCCGGGTGCGCGAGCTGGCCGCGCAGCGGTGCGCGGCCGCGGGCGTCGAGCTGCGAATTCCGCCGCTTGCGCTGTGCACCGACAACGGCGCCATGATCGCCGCGTTGGGAGCACAGCTCGTGATGGCGGGTCGGGTGCCATCCGGGCTGGGATTCGGTGCCGACTCGACGTTGCCGGTCACGACGATTCAGGCCTAGCGCCGTGTGGCAACACGCCGGAACCCGCGTTGACAGGGTGTGAGCCGACTGTCACTATGGCACCGCCGTCACAACAATCTTCTAAGGAGTTCCATCATGACCGAACCCACCCCCGCACCGAGCTACGCGCCCGCCGCCAAGTGGAACGTGCTGTCCATCGTTTCGCTGGTCACGGCGATCGTCGGCCTCGGCCTCGTCGCCGTCATCACCGGACACATCTCGCTCAGCCAGATCAAGAAGACCGGCGAGCAGGGCAACATCCTCGCGATCATCGGCTTGATCCTCGGTTACCTCGAGATCGTCGGTGTGATCATCTTCGGCATCGTGTGGATCGGCATCATCGCCGCCGCGGGCACGGCAGGGATGTACAGCAACTAGCGTCATCGCCGAAGGGGCTCACGGCGAAAGCCGCGGGCCCCTTCCGTGCGTTAAAATCGACCTACCGATCAAGGAGAGACCATGGCTGACAAGCCCGCCGACAACGTACCCCCGGTACCCGTACCCCCGAGCAGCGCCGTGCCGCCCGTCGAGCCCGCGCCGAAGGTGCGCAAGACCGCAGCGCCCAAGACCACCGCCACGGCGGCTGCGGCCGCGACAGGTGCCAAGGCTGCCGCTCCGAAGGCGACCCCGGCGCCCAAGGCGACTGCTGCGGCCAAGACCCCTGCGGCCAAGACCCCCGCCGCACCCAAGGCGCCTGCGGCCGCGGTCGTGCCCCCGGCTCCGCCGGTCGCGGTAGCGCCGCCCGCGCCGCCTGCACCGCCCGCCGCGCAGACGCCGCCCGCGTATGCCCCGTCTGCCTACACGCCCGCTCCCGCAGGCCCCGCACAGGGTCTCAGCATCACCTCGATGGTGCTGGGCATCGCCGGGCTCTTCCTGGGCTTCCTCGTCTCGATCGCTGCCGTGATCACCGGACACATGGCTCAGAAGCGCCAGCCCTACGCCAAGCCGTTCTGGCTCACCGGAATCATCACGGGCTACATCGGAATCGCCCTGGGACTCATCGTCACCATCGCGTTCATCGCGTGGATCGCCTTCATCGCCTCGGTCGCCGGCGCTGGCGGGTACTACAACTACTAGAGCCGTTCGGCGAGCAGCGCGCGCCTCTTCCCGCCCACCCGGGTGAGGAAGAGCGTTGCGCTGTTCTCGCCCTTCGGCGACAGGGCGGTACGGAACGCGGCGGGATCGATGTCCACGCCGCGTTTCTTGATCTCCACCGTGCCGATGCCCCGGGACGCCAGCTCGCGCTTCAACGAACGCTGGTCGAGCGCGAAGTCCGCGACGATGCGAAACCCTTGCGCGAAGGGTGTCTCGGCAGGCTCGTCAGTCGTCAGGTACGCGATCGTGCGGTCGAGCATCCGCCCACCGATTAGGCGGCCGAGGTCTCCGATCAGTCGGGCCCGGATGACGGCACCGTCGGGCTCGTAGAGGAACTGTCCGAGGCTGCCGACCGGCACATCCTCACTGTCGGATTCTGCGGTGAGCTCCGCGGCGCCGTGCTGGCCGATCACGAGCGCTGCTCGGCGCACGTTCTGTCGCGCGAGGGTGCCGAACCACAGGCCGACCTCGACGACGTCGTGGTCGACCGATACCCACTGCGCCTCCGCGTCGTTGGGGATCAGGTCCCGATCGATTCCGGGGCCGAGCTTGACCCCGACGGGCAGCCGCTGGGCCAGACCGTACGCGAAGTCGAGGCTGGGCGACCAGTCCGCCGGGTTCTTCAGGCGCTTCACGCCGTCGCGGCGGGCCGGATCGAGGTACACCCCGTCGACGCCGGCCAGGTCGAAGCTCTCGGCGTCGGCATGCTCGACCCGCGCGTTCGACCACGGCGCCAGGTTGTAGGCGGCGATCGCCGCAGTAACCTCGTCGCGTTCCACGGCGGTCACCTCGAGCTCGAGAGCGGCGATCGCGAGGGCATCCGCACCCACTCCGCAGCCGAGGTCGGCGATCCAGTTGAGACCGGCGCGCTGGAACCGGCCCGCGTGCTGCGCCGCGACGCTGAGTCTGGTGGCTTGCTCGAGGCCCGCCTCGGTGAAGAGCATCGACGCGGCGAACGGCCCGAACTTGGCCTCGGCCCGCGCTCGCAGCTTCGACTGGTTGAGCACCGCAGCGACCAGACCCGCCGGATGCCCGGCCGCACGCAAGTCGCTGACGACGCGCACGACATCCGCCGTCGACTCATACCGGGGTAGTGCGTCGAGCAGCCGCAGTCCTTCCACGGACAGGATCTGCTCCACCTCGTCCCGTTCCATGGCCCCACGGTACCGGGGATCGGGGCTGCCGGTGATCGAGCGTGTCGAGATCTGGCCGTGCCGGTGATCGAGCTCGTCGAGATCTGGCCGTGCCGGTGATCGAGCTCGTCGTGATCTGGCACTCACATTGATCGAGTGCCAACCAACCCGTATAGTTGCATTGGCACTCTCAGAGCGAGTGTGCCAATCCAGAAGCGTCAAGAATCTAAAGACTTAGAAAGAGGTCAACCGTGTCGGTGTCCATCAAGCCGCTCGAAGATCGCATTGTCATCAAGCAGGTCGAGGCCGAGACGACCACAGCGTCGGGTCTGGTCATCCCTGATACCGCCAAGGAGAAGCCCCAGGAGGGCGAGGTCGTGGCCGTTGGACCCGGCCGCATCGACGACAACGGCAATCGCATCCCGCTCGACATCGCCGTGGGCGACAAGGTCATCTACTCCAAGTACGGCGGCACCGAGGTGAAGTACGGCGGCGAAGACCTGCTCGTGCTCTCGGCTCGCGACGTGCTCGCGGTGGTTGTGCGCTAACAGCGTCGACTTTCGGTCAGAGGGCCCGGTGGCACTGCCATCGGGCCCTCTGCTGTTCTCGGCGGCCCTAGGCTGAAACGGTGCCCGCCCCAGTCCCGTCCCACGAGCGGGTCTCTGCCCCAGGTATCGCCTTTGCGATCGCGTCCTACCTGCTCTGGGGCGTCCTACCCCTGCTGTTCCTCGCCCTGCCGCCCACGGGGGCGCCCGAGATCGTCGCCTGGCGCATCGTGCTCTCGCTGGCGTTCTGCGTAATCCTGCTGACCGTCACGGGCGGGTGGTCGCGATTCATGGCGCTCGTGCGCGACCGCGTCGCGCTGGGCACACTCGCCCTGGCCGCCGTTCTCGTGCTCATCAACTGGTCGGTGTACGTCTACGCCACCCTCACCGACCACGTCATCGAGGCGAGTCTCGGCTACTTCACCAACCCCATCGTCACGGTGCTCCTCGGCGTGCTGGTGCTGGGGGAGAGGCTGCGGCCGATGCAGTGGATCGCCGTCGGCGTCAGTGGCATCGCCGTTCTCGTGCTCGCCATCGGCTACGGGTCATTTCCCTGGATCGCCCTGACCCTCGCCTTCAGCTTCGGCCTCTACGGGCTGGTCAAGAGGCGGGTGGGTCCCCGAGCCGATGCCATCGGCGGCCTCACCGTCGAGACCGCGGTGCTCACGCCTCTCGCCGTGGTGGCACTGATCGTCATCGCATCGACCACCGGGCTCACCATGGGAGCGGTGTCCCCCCTCCACACCGTGCTCCTGGCCAGCGTGGGAGTCGCAACAGCGGTGCCCCTGCTGCTGTTCGCCGCCGCCGCACGCAGAATTCCGCTGGTGTACCTCGGGTTCGCGCAGTATCTCGCACCCGCTCTGCAGCTCGGGATCGGTGTCGTCCTCCTCCACGAGCCGATGCCGATCGAGCGTTGGGTGGGATTCGCGATCGTCTGGGTTGCTCTGGCGATCCTCACGGTCGACATGTTCCGCCACAGGTATTCTTCGCAGAGAACTCGGAAGGACGAGCCATGACCCGACTCCTCGTCGCCCGCAGCGTCGCGATCGGTGCTGCGATGCTGCTGTTGGCCGGATGCTCCGCGCCCGCCCCTGCGCCGACCCCCAGTGCCACTGTGGCGGCACCCGCACCCACGGGCGACGGCGTACTCAAGATCGGAACGATCCTTCCCACCAGCGGCACCTACGCCTTCATCGGGGCGGCCCAGATTGCGGGGGTCGCGACGGCGGTCAAGGACATCAACGAGGCGGGAGGCGTCAACGGCGTGCCCGTCGAGCTCCTGCAGCGCGACTCGGGCGACGCGTCCAGCAGCAAGGCGGAGGACGCGCTCAAGGACCTGGTCGGCAACGCTGTCGACGTCGTGATCGGACCCTCGTCGTCGGTACAGGCGCAGCGACTCATCCCGTTGGCGGCACAGGACAAGGTGACCATGATCTCGCCCGCCGCGACCTTCCCGGGGCTCTCGGACCTGCCGGGCGGTCGCTACTTCTTCCGCACGATCCCGAGCTACGGACAGCAGGGTAGTGCCCTGGGTCCGGTGATCTCGACCGGGGGCCCAAAGAAGGTGGCAGTCGTGTACGTCAACGACGAACTCGGCAAGGCGATCCTGCCGACTCTGACCGACAGCCTCACGGCCACGGGGAGCACGATCGTGGCATCGGTCAGCGTGCCCCTGGCGAGTCCTGACACGGCGAAGCTGGTCGAGCAGGTCACGACTGCGGCGCCGGATGTCGTCGTTCTGTCGACCGCCTACAGTTCCTTCGACCTGACCAAGGACCTGATCACGAAGATCATCGCCGCGGGATACGGAGGATCGAAACTCTGGCTGACCTCCCAGAATGCCGGTGACTACTCCCAGGCCCTCCCCGAGAAGCTGTTGTCTGGCGTCAACGGCATCATCGAGGGGGTCCAGCCGAGCGACACATTCACGGAGCGCCTCAAGCAGACCGACTCCGGGCTCGGTCAGTTCCGCTACGCCGCAGAGGCCTACGACGCGACAATTCTCGCCGCGCTCGCCGCGATCGTCGGCGGGGATGATTCCGGCAGCTCCGTGGCGGCAACACTCGTCGACGTGTCGCGCGGCGGCATCAAATGCACGAGTTTTGCCGAATGCCTCGAGGTTCTGCGCACGCAGACGGACATCGATTACGACGGCGTGTCCGGCTCGGTCAACTTCACGCCGAGTCACGATGTGTCGCCAGCATTCTGGGGCCTCTACACGTTCAACAGCGAGAACAAGTTCGTTTTTTCCAGCGGAGTCATCGCGCAATAGGGCTCGGGAATGCTCCGACGAGCAGAAAGTAACGCAGCGACACGCAAGGTAACGATCGGGCTGCGTTACAGGGCTGTAACACGCTCGTATTGAGAAAGCCCCCAATCCCGCATAACGTGACAGGACAGCACTGCTTCGCCGTGCCGTGTCCCAACACATTTCAAAATGCAAGGAGCAACATGAGCGTATTCGTGAAGGCCACAGCCTCGCGCTCGCGGTCTCTCAAGACGATCCTCGGTGGCATCGCCATCGTTGGTGCTAGCGCACTCGTCCTCAGCGGCTGCGCGCCGGCCGCTGACACCGGATCGTCGTCGGGTCCCCGTGAGCCGCTGACCCTGAAGATCGGCACCATCCTTCCGCAGAGTGGAACCCTCGCGTTCCTCGGCCCGCCCGAGGAGGCCGGTGTTGCTCTCGCTGTCAAGGAGATCAACGAAGCCGACCTGGGTATTCAGGTTGAGGTCGAGTACCGCGACTCCGGTGACACCACGACCGACACCGCCACCGTTTCGGTGACCGACCTCCTCTCGCTGGACGTCTCGGCCATCGTCGGTGCGGCATCCTCGGGTGTCTCCAAGACGGTCATCGACGAGATCGTGGCCGCTGGCGTCGTGCAGTTCTCGCCGGCCAACACCTCGATCGACTTCACCGACTACGCCGATGACGGCCTCTACTGGCGCACCGCTCCCTCGGACGTGCTCCAGGGCGAGGTGCTCGGCAACCAGATCGCTGAGGACGGCGTTCAGAACCTCGGCATCATCGAGCTGAACGACTCCTACGGCACCGGCCTGACCAAGAAGATCACCGAGACCTTCGAGGCTGCTGGTGGCAAGGTCGTCGCGTCGCCGCTGTTCAACACCGGTGACACCGTCTTCACCACGCAGATCTCCGAGGTCCTGGCGGCTAACCCCGACGCGATCGCCCTCGTCACCTTCGACGAGGCGAAGATCATCGTTCCCGCGCTGCAGGGCGCCGGCTACACCGGCCCGCTGTACTTCGTTGACGGAAACCTCGCTGACTACAGCGCGGTCTTCGCTGCCGGAGCGCTCGACGGCGACAAGGGCACGCTGCCCGGTCTCGACACGGCCAAGCTCGGTGACTTCACCGACCGCCTGCTCGAGGTCAACCCCGACCTGACCGACTTCTCCTACGCAGCCGAGTCGTACGACGCCGTCGTGCTCCTCGCGCTCGCCGCCCTCGCGGCGAACTCGACCGATGGCAAGGCCATCGCGTCGAAGCTCCAGGAGGTCTCGGGTGGCTCGGGTGATGGAACGAAGGCGACCGACTTCGCGTCGGCCGCTCAGATCATCCTCGACGGTGGCGTAGTGGACTACGACGGAAACTCCGGCCCGATCACGTTCGATGAGAACGGTGACCCGACCGAGGCGACCATCGGTATCTTCCAGTACGGTCCCGACAACACGTACAAGCGCATCAACTAGTTTCTAGCTGACACGCAGGAAGGGCCCCGACCGCACGGTCGGGGCCCTTTCGCGTTGCTGGCGTGCATCCCGCGCGCGTTCGTGCCCGTTTCCGCCCCCACCCCGCATCCCGTAGCCACGAAGCCGTGAGGTGCGCCGATCGCCCCTTGTAGGGGCCTCAGAAGGGCAGATTGGCGCATCTCAGCGCTGCCGTGGGGCATCAGGCACACAAGAGGGGCCGGGATGCTGCATCCCGGCCCCTCGGTCGTGTCTGAGAGCTGTTACTCCTCGCCCAGTGTGCCCAAGTAGAGCGAGATGACCTTGGGATCGTTCAGGAGCTCGCGGCCCGTGCCGGTGTACGCGTCCTTGCCCTGGTCGAGCACGTAGCCGCGGTCGCAGATCTGCAGGCAGCGACGCGCGTTCTGCTCGACCATGATGGTCGTGACGCCCGCCTTGTTGATCTCCTTGACCCGGAGGAACGCCTCGTCCTGCCGCACCGGCGAGAGGCCCGCCGATGGCTCATCGAGCAGCAACACGTGCGGACCCATCATGAGCGCACGGCTCATGGCGACCATCTGGCGCTCGCCACCCGACAGCGAGCCGGCCCGCTGGGGCAGGCGCTTCTCGAGCTCGGGGAAGATGTCGACCACGAAGGCGAGCCGCTCCTTGATGCCCTTCGGCTTCTGGAACAGTCCCATCTCGAGGTTCTCGCGAATGCTCAGCGTGGGGAACACGTTGTTGGTCTGCGGCACGAATCCGACGCCTGCAGTCACCAGCTTGTTGGGCTTGAGACCGGTGATGTCCTTGCCCTGGAGCAGAACCTCGCCCTCACGCACCTTCACGAGCCCGAAGATCGCCTTGAGCAGCGTCGACTTGCCGGCGCCGTTCGGGCCGATGATGCCGATCAGCTCGCCCTGGTTGGCGGTCAGGGAGCAACCGTTGAGGATGTTGACGCCGGGCAGGTAGCCCGCCACGACACCCTTGACCTCGACCACCGGCGTGGGAGCCGTCGCGGTCGCGGTGCGAGCCTCAGGAACTGGGTTCGTCATCGAGGAGCTCCTTCAGTGCGTGCATGGTCTCTTCGGCGTGGGGATCGACGCCGAGGTCCTGGTCGTGGTGGCTGCCGAGGTAGGCGTCAATCACTGCAGGGTTGGACATCACGGCGTCGGGCGGGCCCTCGGCGACGATCTTTCCCTCCGCCATCACGATGACCCAGTCGGCGATGTGACGCACCATCTGCATGTCGTGCTCGACGAACAACACCGTCATTCCCTGCGTCTTCAGGTCGAGGATGTGATCGAGCAGAGACTGCGTGAGCGCGGGGTTGACGCCTGCCATCGGCTCGTCGAGCATTACCAGCGTCGGGTCGCTCATGAGCGCCCGAGCCATCTCGAGCAGCTTGCGCTGGCCGCCGGAGAGGCTGGCCGCGTAGTCCTCGGCCTTGGTGTCCAGCTTGAAGCGCCCCAGCAGCTCCATGGCCTTTGCCTCGTTGGCCTCCTCCTGCTTGCGCCACAGCCAAGGCAGGAGCGCGACGAACATGTTCTCGCCCTTCTGCCCCTTGGCGCCGAGCTTCATGTTGTCGAGCACACTCAGCAGGTTCAGTGCCTTGGTGAGCTGGAAGGTGCGCACTTGACCCAGTCGGGCCACCCTGAATGACGGGATGCCGGCGAGCGACTTGCCCAGGAACGTCCATCGACCCGTGTCGGGTTTGTCGAATCCGGTGAGGAGGTTGAAGAACGTGGTCTTGCCCGCCCCGTTGGGCCCGATCAGCGCGGTGATCGCGTTGCGCGGGATCTCCACGTGCGCCACGTCGACGGCCGTGAGACCGCCGAAACTGCGGGTCACGTGATCGGCGACGATGATGGGGTCGACTTTGGGCACGCCCGGCTCGATCTCGCCGATGTGAAGGTTGACCGATTTGACCGGGGCGCCCCGGGTCGGCTTGACGTTACTTGACAAAAGCCAGCTCCTTCTTGTTGCCGAAGATGCCCTGAGGTCTGAATATCACCAGGAGCATGAGCACCACACCCACGATGATGAATCGCGTCTGACCGGCCTGCACGCTCGACATCCCGGGGAACCAGCCGACGGCCTGAGCGCGGGCAACGAAACCCGACACGGCCGAGAGCAGCACCCAGAAGATCATCGATCCGACGATCGGTCCGAGGATGGTCGCCGCCCCACCGAGCAGCAGGATCGTGTAGATGAAGAAGGTCAGCGTCGTCGCGTAGTTCGCAGGCACGACCGCCCGCGGCATGATGAAGATCATGCCGCCGAGGGTTCCGAACACGCCGCCGATGATGAGCGACTGCATCTTGTAGAAGTAGACGTTCTTGCCGAGGGCGCGCACGGCATCCTCGTCCTCACGGATGCCCTTGATGACCCGGCCCCACGGGCTGCGCATGAGCTGCCATGCGAGCAGGCCGCCGAGGATGACCAGAGTCCAGCCTACGACGCGCACCCACAGGTCGTACTCGTTCATCGTGAACGGGCCGAAGCCGTACGTTCCCTTCGGGAACGGGTTCAGGGCCGCGAAGCCGCCCTTGTAGGCGCTGAGGCCGTCTGCGGAGCCTGTGACGGCATCCAGAGAGTTCGTGGTGAAAATGAGCCTGAGAATCTCGGATGCCGCGATCGTGACGATCGCCAGATAGTCAGCTCTCAGCCGCAGGGTGGGGATACCGAGGATGAGGGCGAAGATGATCGACCCGCCCACGCCGACGAGCACCGCGCCCCACACCGGGAACCCGAGGGTCAGCGTGGAGATCGCGTAGCCGTAGGCGCCGATGGCCATGAAGCCCGCCTGACCGAAGTTGAGCAGGCCCGTGTAGCCGAAGTGGATCGCGAGGCCGAGGGCTGCGAGGGCGTAGGCGGCCGTCGTCGGGCTGATGAGCTCGACGGCGGCATTCTGAATGATCTGCCAGAAATCAACCATGTCTGTCTCCTAGCCGATTCTCTCTTTGCGGCCCAGGATTCCCTGTGGCCTGACCAACAGCACGAGGATGAGGATCGCGAGCGCTCCGACGTACTTCATGTCGGAGGGGATCCACAGTGTCGAGATCTCGATGAAGAACCCGACAACGAGCGAGCCGACGAGTGCGCCGAACGCGGTGCCGAGGCCTCCGAGGGTTACCGCCGCGAAGATCAGCAGCAGGATCTGGAAGCCCATGTCCCACGAGACGCCCGGACGGTAGAACGCGAACAGGATTCCGCTGAGGCCTGCGAGCGCGCCGCCGATGACCCAGACGATCCGGATGACGCGGTCCACGTCGATACCGCTGGCCGCCGCGAGACTCGGGTTGTCGCTGACCGCCCGGGTCGCCTTGCCGATGCGCGTGCGCAGCAGGAAGAACGCCACGGCGATGAGCACGACGATGGAGATCGCCATGCTCAGCAGGTCGAGGGGCGAGAGCGAGATGGCGCCGAACTTGAGGTCGACCCCGTCGGCGCCGGGAAGCTGGCGGGTCGATCCGCCGTAGATGTACTGGTAGATGTAGCGCAGCGCCAAGGAGAGACCGATGCTGACGATCATCATCGGGATGAGGCCCACACCCTTGCGGCGCAGGGGCTTCCAGATCGCGGCATCCAGACCCCAGCCGAACATTCCGCTGAGCAGCAGGGCCCCGACGAGGGCGATCCACAGCGGCCAGGCGAGATCGACGGCGAGAGTCAAGGTGGCCAGAGCACCGAAGGTGACCATCTCCGCGTGGGCGAAGTTGCTGAGGCCGGTCGTGCCGAAGATCAGCGAGAGTCCGATTGCCGCGAGGGCGAGCAGTAGACCGAAGCTCAGTCCGGTGAAGGCCCGCTGGATGAACTGGTCGAGGAAGCTCGTCGTCTCACGAACCCCCTGCCCGAGGAAGAAGTTGTAGACCTTGTTGTTGACCTTGTCGATCTCGACATCGACCGAGTTGCCGCCCTCCGCCACGATGATGCCGGTGGGCAGGGTCGACTCGTCGAGAGTGATGTTGTAGGTGCCCTTCTCGGGCACCCCGATCTTCCACTTGCCGTCGGCGTCGGTCTTCACCTGGGCCGAGTAGCCGTTGCCGGACACCGTGATCAGTACGCCCTTGAGCGGATCACCGTCATTGCGCACGAAGCCGCTGAAGCTGAAGTCGTACTTGTCGGTGTTGATCTCATCCGCATGGGCCGCGCCACCTCCCACGAAGGTCAGGGCGGCGATCATGCCGACGAGCAACAGCATCAGGGCGCGCATCCAGCGCCTGTCAGTCAAACCAGTGACTTCCACGGAACCTCCAAGACGGACCAGTCGGAATATGGGTATCCCGCGGGTTCTGGCGCACCGTCGACGTTGACGATACTTCCTGATTGTGTCTCCAGTGTTTCGTCGGCGACACAAACCGGTCAGGCCATTATGCGCGCGGAATAGCCTCGGGTCGAACCCGGTTAAGATTGGGTATGGACCAGCCCGACCCCTTTGGCTTCATTGGACTCACGTACGACGACGTGATGCTGCTTCCCGGCCACACCGACGTCATCCCGAGTGAGGCCGACACGAGCTCGCGCCTCACCCGTCGCATCCGGGTCAATTCGCCTCTCATCTCCTCGGCCATGGACACGGTGACCGAGTCGCGCATGGCGATCTCGATGGCCCGCAACGGCGGTCTCGGCGTGCTGCACCGCAATCTCTCGATCGAGGATCAGGCCGCGTACGTCGACAAGGTCAAGCGCAGCGAGTCGGGCATGATCACCAACCCGGTGACCACGACGCCCGACGCGACCGTCGCCGAGGTCGACGCGTTGTGCGGTCAGTTCCGCGTCTCAGGGCTGCCGGTTGTGGAGGGCGACGGTCGCCTGGTCGGCATCATCACCAACCGCGACATGCGCTTCGTCTCCTCCTTCGAGAAGAGCACGACCCTCGTCAGGGACGTCATGACGAAGGCCCCCCTGATCACTGCTCCCGTGGGCATCGACCCCGACAGCGCGATTGCCATCCTCGCCCAGCACAAGATCGAGAAGCTCCCTCTGGTGGATGCGAGCGGTCGTCTCGGCGGGCTCATCACGGTCAAGGACTTCGACAAGAGCGAGCAGTACCCGAACGCCACCAAGGATGACGAGGGACGTCTGCGGGTCGGCGCGGCGATCGGGTTCTTCGGTGATGCCTGGGACCGCGCGGGCGCGCTCCGCGACGCGGGCGTCGACGTGATCGTCGTCGACACCGCCAACGGTGACTCGGCAGGAGTTCTCGACATCATCCGTCGGCTCAAGGGCGACCGCGCCTTCGACGCGATCGATGTCATCGGTGGAAACGTGGCAACCCGGTCGGGAGCCCAGGCTCTCATCGATGCCGGTGCCGACGCCGTGAAGGTGGGCGTGGGTCCCGGCTCGATCTGTACCACCCGCGTCGTGGCCGGAGTCGGCGTGCCCCAGGTCACCGCGGTGTACGAGGCATCGCTCGCGGCCCGCGACACGGGCATCCCGATCATCGCCGACGGCGGCCTGCAGTACTCCGGCGACATCGCCAAGGCGCTCGTCGCGGGTGCGGAGACCGTGATGCTCGGGTCGTTGCTGGCGGGCACCGACGAGAGCCCGGGCGATCTGATCTTCGTCAACGGCAAGCAGTTCAAGAGCTACCGCGGCATGGGCTCGCTGGGTGCGCTTCAGACCCGCGGCAAGAAGACGAGCTACTCACGTGACCGGTACTTCCAGGCGGATGTGCCCAGCGACGAGCAGCTCATCGCCGAGGGCATCGAGGGCCAGGTGCCCTACCGCGGACCGGTCTCGTCGGTGGTCTACCAGCTGCTCGGCGGCCTGCGGCAGTCGATGTTCTACACCGGTGCGCGCACCATCGACGAGCTGAGGGTGAAGGGCCGTTTCGTGCGCATCACCGCGGCGGGCCTCAAGGAGTCGCACCCGCACGACATCCAGATGGTGGTGGAGGCGCCGAACTACCGACGGTAGTCACTTCCGGGCACGGACCGGGCGCGACGAACTTTCATCTCCGTCCGCGCGCCCCACTCGCATGGCCTTCATTGCGGTCGCTGCCGCCGTCGCGGCATCCGTTGTGGTGGCCGCTCCCGCGCACGCCGCCGACATCACTGTCACGAGTTCGGCCGACGCCGGGGCAGGATCCCTGCGTGCGGCGCTGGCTGGCGCTGCGTCAGGCGACCGGATCGTCTTCGACCCGAGCGTGACCTCCATCGTGCTCGAGTCGGCTCTTGCGGTGACCGTTGGAGTTCACATCGACGGTCCAGGGGCCGGCCTGCTGACAATATCGCGAGTGGCGGCGGGCAACTTCAACGAGATTCAACTGGTTGGCGCGGCCGGTGAGGACTACGTTCTCGAGGGTGTGACTCTCGACGGCACAGGCAGCCAAGCGCCCGCGATCTACGCCGACCTCAACACCGATGACGTCACCTTGCGCGATGTGGTGGTGAGTAACCAGACCTCCATCATCGGTGGAGCGGCCCTGTACACGTTCCAGACCGATGGCAACTTCCTCTTCGAGGACTGCGTGTTCGAGGGAAACGTCAACGTCGGCTTGCTCGCGGGCGCCGAGGGTGGTGCACTCAAGCTCGATGGTGTCGGTGGCGACGTGACGATCCGCAACTCCGCCTTCGTGGGAAACACGTCGGGCGCGAGTGCTGGCGCTGCGTGGATCGGTGGGGTCGCCGGTGATCTGGTCATCGAGGACAGCACCTTCCGCGGAAACGTGGCAACTGAGGGCCCGGGTGGTGCGCTCAGGGTCGAATCGCTGGGCGGTGCGGCGAGCATCACGCGCAGTTCCTTCCTGGACAATGAGGCGGGAACTGACTTCACCTTCGGTGGCGCGGTATTCGGACAGTTCCCCGAGTTGACCGTGCAGTCGTCGACCTTCGCCGGCAACAGCCTTCCGGGTGGCGGCATCGGCATCAGCATCGGCGGCGGGGTTCCCGGCCCGGCGCTCATCCAGAATTCGACATTCGACGAAACCGGTGACGACGAGTTCGCTCTCTACTTCAGCGGCGTCGACAGCGGCCAGGTCCCTCCGACTCTCGACATCCTGAACTCGACCATCGTCGGTCCCGCGGGGCTCTACGTCGAGACCAACGAGGGGGACGTCACCGTAGAGAACACCATCATTCAGGCGACGAACGGGCGGGCCGTCGCCACTGATACTGGTGCGGCCATTCACGTGAGCTGGAGCATCCTGTCGGGCCTGCTGGATTCGGACATCGCGGACGACGGCAACAACCGATTCTCCACGGACGCACTGCTCGGTGCACTCGCCGACAACGGCGGGCCGACCCTCACCCGGTTGCCGAATGCCACGAGCCCGGCGATCAACGGGGGCGACCCTGCCGTCGTCGGTGCCCCGGAATTCGACCAGCGTGGTGACGGCTTCCCGCGGATCCTGCAGGGTCGCCTTGACGTGGGCGCAGTGGAGACTGCGGCTCTTGCCAGCACCGGCGCGACCTGGTCCTGGCCTCTGCCGGTCGCGGGTGGACTGCTCCTGCTGGCCGGAATCGGCGCGGTTGCGCTCGTGCGCCGCACGAGGCGGGCTCGGGCGATCTAGGGACTTCGAACCCGGCGTCGACGCAGCGCAGCTAGGCCGCGAGCTCACACGCCGAAGGTGTCGACCCGTCGTCCGGTCTCGTGGGACTCGATCACGGCGAGGGCCAGAGCCAATGCCCGACGCCCGGCGGCGGCCGGCACGGGTGGCTCGTGGCCGGCGCGCAGTGCGGTGAGCAGGGCATCCACGTGCCGGTCGAAGGTGTACTCGAACGTGCGCGCTTCGTCGTTGAAATAGCCGGCCCGCCACACCTTCGCCGTCTCGTCGCCAGCGTGCTCGATCGTCAGTGAGCGCACCGTGTCGTGGATGACCGCCCGCCCGAGCGTGCCGTTGAGCTCGACCCGTTGCGCGTCCTCGTAGGCGTAGCTCGAGTCGTAGCTGCCGAGCATCGTGCCGACCGCGCCGTCTGCGAACTCCAGGGCGATGGCCATCGTGCTGAACGCGCCGTAGGTCTTGTTGGTCATCTGGGCGGCGACCGAGACGATCGGCCCGCACAGGTACTCGAGCATGTCGAAGCCGTGGCACTGGGTCTCGATGAGGTTGGCGTGCGGGGAGTCGGCCATGTTCGCCTCGCCGCCGAACCGCCAGGTCGCGAACACCAGCTCGCCGAGCTCACCCGCGTCGACGGCGGCCTTCGCGCGCGCCACCGGCTCCGCGTAGCGGTGGTTGAAGTTGATGCCGAAGAAGAGGTTGCGGTCGTCGGCCTCGCGGATGAGCCGGTTGGCCTGGTCGAGTTCGAACACGAGCGGCTTCTCGGCGAGCAACGGAACCCCTGCCTGAATCACCTGGAGGGTCGGCCCGAAGTGGTGCTCGTTGGGCAGGCAGACGGTGACGAGGTCGGGATGCTCGGCCGCAAGCATCCGCTCAATGTCGGTGTAGGCCGCCGTGCCGTACTCCGAGGCTCGCGCAGCGGTGCGCGCCTCGTCCCGGCCGACGATGGCGACGAGCTCGGTGTCGGGCCTCCGGGAGAAGATCCGCGCGTGCTGGCGGGCCCACCCGCCGGTTCCGATGACGGCAACACGCAGCTTCGCGTTCATGCGGCCAGCGTAGTGCGCGGGGGTGCCCAGCGTCGCGGAAGTTGTATTCTGGTCGGCTGCCCAGATGGGGCGGCTGAGAGATTCGGGCCATGGGCTACATCGACGTCAACGGCGTCACCTACACACTCGCCGACGGACGCGTGCTGCTCGACGACGTCTCGTTCCGCGTGGGCGAGGGCACGACCAGCGCACTGATCGGCGCCAATGGTGCGGGCAAGTCGACGCTGTTGCGGTTGCTGCGTGGCCAGATCAAGGCCGATTCGGGTGCCGTCACTCTCGAGGGTGGCTTGGGAGTGATGGACCAGTTCGTCGGCCACGTGCGTGACGACTCGACGGTGCGTGACCTGCTCGTCGAGGTGTCACCGACGGCGGTGCGCGAGGCGGCCCGTGCGCTCGACGCGAGCGAGCTCGCGCTCATCGAGACCGACTCCACGGCGAACCAGATGGCCTATGCGACGGCGCTCGCGGACTACGCCGACGTCGGTGGCTACGACCAGGAGACGATCTGGGACACCTGCACCGTGGCCGCCCTGGGTATCCCCTTCGAGCGCGCGAAGTACCGGGAGGTCAGCACACTCTCGGGTGGCGAGCAGAAGCGGCTCGTGCTCGAGGCTCTTCTTCGCGGGCCCGAACAGGTGCTCCTGCTCGATGAGCCCGACAACTACCTGGATGTCCCCGGCAAGCGCTGGCTCGAGGAGGCGTTGCGCTCGACACCCAAGACTGTGCTGCTGGTGAGCCACGACCGCGAGCTGCTGGCCCGGGCGGCCGACCGCATCATCACGTTGGAGGTGGGAGGCGCAGGCAACACCGCGTGGACGCACGGTGGCAGCTTCGCGACCTACCACGAGGCCAGGGGCGACCGGATGGCTCGGCTCGACGAACTGCGTCGGCGCTGGGACGAGCAGCACACGAAACTGAAGACGCTCGTGTACAACCTGAAGGTGAAGGCGACGGCGATGGACAGCTTCGCCTCGCGCTATCAGGCTGCGTTGACCCGCCTCACGAAGTTCGAGGCCATCGGACCACCCCAGGAGCGACCCATCGAGCAGGACCTTCAGATGCGCCTCAGGGGAGCGCGCACGGGCAACCGGGCCGTGGTGTGCGAGCAGCTGGAGCTTGTCGGACTCATGAAGCCCTTCGACCTGGAGGTCTGGTTCGGCGAGCGCGTTGCCGTGCTGGGGTCGAATGGGTCCGGAAAGTCGCACTTCCTGCGGCTTCTCGCGCTCGGCGGTAGCGATCCCGACCCGCGCGCCGGTCACGTCACGAGCGTGGGTGGCACGCTCGCGCCCGTCGAGCACACCGGCCGCGCGAAGCTCGGGGCACGAGTGGTGCCCGGCTGGTTCGCTCAAGCCCACGAGCATCCGACGCTCCTGGGGCGCACCCTGCTCGACATCCTTCACCGGGGGGACGACAACCGCGCGGGACTCGGACGCGAGGCCGCGAGTCGCGCGCTCGACCGGTACGGGCTGGTCGAGGCAGCAGAGCAGGTCTTCGAGTCGCTGAGTGGCGGCCAGCAAGCGCGACTTCAGATCCTGCTTCTCGAACTCAGCGGGGCCACGCTGCTGCTTCTGGATGAACCGACCGACAACCTCGACCTCGTCTCGGCCGAGGCGCTCGAAGAGGCCCTCACCCGGTTCGAGGGAACGGTTCTGGCGGTCACCCACGATCGCTGGTTTGCTCGCTCGTTCGATCGCTACCTCGTGTTCGGCAGCGACGGCCGCGTCTACGAGTCTGACGACCCGGTCTGGGATGAGAGCCGGGTCGTCAGAACTCGGTGACGGATGCCGCGTCAGATCCCCACGTCGCGCTTGTTGAGCGCCACAACGGCGGTCGCGAGCAGCACGGCAGAAACCCCGTAGAGCAGACCGAGTCCGCCCCAGTCCGCGCCGTCGCTCAGCGGCGCGTTGTGGAACGCCCAGGCGTAGGGCGACCAGGAGTGCAACCAGTCGAGGTCGGTTGACTGGTTGGCGACCGCGTTGAGCGCGTAGCTGGCTACCGCGACTCCGGCCGCAGCACCGGTGGCCCATCCGCGTCGACCTGTCAGTGCTCCCGCGGCGATGCCCACCATGGCGATGAGCACGCTGATTCCGAGGAGGGCGGCACCGACGGCGACGAGGTTACCGAACTCGAGGCCGAGACCCGCGCTGTCGTTGAGAGCGAAGATCACCAGAACGCTCAGCACGTTGAGCCAGACCAGCTTGGTGATGATGGCGGCCGAACGTTCGAGCACGACCTGGGTGCGGGTCACCCCGTGCGCGAGCGTGAGTTCGAGCGAGCCGAGCTCCTCATCGCCAGCAATGGCGGCTGAACTCCAGGCGACGGCCGCGATCGTGCTGAGTGCGAAGCCCATCAGGCCGTAGAACGTGGCAGAGACGTAGCCGGCACCGGTGGCGATCGCACCGTAGCCGAGGGCGCTGATCATCGCGGGTGGCAGCGAGTCGAGCAGCGCCTGCATGTCGGGGTTGCCGCCGATCGACGAGAAGAGCGGTACGTAGAGCAGCAGCGCGGCGAGGAACCCGAGGCTCCACCCGATGAGCGAGCGCCAGGACTCGCCGAGTGATCGGCGGTAGAGCGGCAGCGGCCTAGTCATCGGTCGACTCCTTCGCGTACAGTCCGAGCACTGACTCCTCGAGGTCGGGCTCCTCGACCCGCAGGTCGACCACGGTGAAGGCGGCGATCGCCTTCACGAACGGGTCGATATCTCCCTCTAGGGTTCCGGCGATGGTCAGGGAGTCGCCGGCGGTGATCGTGAGCTCGGCGAGGTGCTGGTCGCGAGCGAAGGCGGTGCGCACGGCATCGGCCGTGGCATCCGCGATCGTGGCGTTGACACGCCTCAGGGCCGTGGCCCGTAGCGTGTCGACGTCACTGACGGTGACGATGCGTCCGGCGCGCAGGATCGCGACGGAGTCGGCCGCCTGCTGGATCTCGCTGAGCACGTGCGAGGAGAGGAATACGGTCTGGCCGTTGTTCTTGGCTTCGCGCACCATCGTGAGGAACTCCTGCTGCACGAGCGGGTCGAGCCCACTCGTCGGCTCGTCGAGCACGAGCAGGTCGGGCTGATGCATGAACGCCTGCACGACGCCGAGCTTCTGCTTGTTGCCCTTGGAGAGCTTGCGCACCTGACGGCTGAGGTCGAGGTCGAGTCGCTGGGCGAGACTGTCGACGACGCCGGGCGCGACCGGCCCACTGATCTCCGCGTAGTGCTTGAGCAGCGCCCGCCCGGTGACGCGGCCCTCAAGTCGCAGTTCGCCGGGCAGGAACCCGATGCGGCGGCGCAGCTCAACTCCGCCCTGGCGGGGGTCCTGGCCGAGAACTCGGGCCGAACCCGAGGTGGGGCGGATGATGTCGAGCAGCAGGCGCATCGTCGTGGTCTTGCCGGCGCCGTTCGGCCCGATGACGCCGAAGACGGTGCCCGGTTCGACCGCGAGGTCGACGGCATCGAGAGCCAACCGGCGCCCGTAGCGCTTGGTCAGCGCCTGTGTTTCCAGTGCGAGTGTCATTCGTTTCCTTTCAGAGCCTCGCGCGCGGCGTCGAGCATGGTCGCGTCCCGGTAGAGGCCGTGGGTGTAGAGCTCGAGGGAGGGCAGCGTCATCCGCCGGATCATCGTGGAGGTGAGCCCGGGCTCGCCGAGCATGCGCGCGAACTGGCGCTGGAGCACGATCGGCATGACGCCGTGCAGGGTCACGAGCACCGCCCGCATGTACGGGTCACTCGTGGACTGCATCACGCCGTTGGCGACGCCCTCCTCGAGCATGGTCTCGGTGAGTTTCACGAGGTCGTCGAGCAGACGGTCGCCCGCCTCGGAGCCGTCGAGCAGCATGCGTCCGAGGTAGTCGAGCGTGGGGCGGTACTGGTCGAGGTCGCTGAGCATCACCTGCATGCTCGCGGAGAGGTTGCCCTCGTCGACACCGCCCTTGTTCTTCATGAGTTCAGCCACGATCCACGCATCGCATTCTGCGCGCAGCTTCTCCTTCGAGCCGAAGTGGTGAATCACCAGCCCGGCGCTCACCCCGGCCTCCTCCGCGATGGAACGAACGGATGTCGCGACGAAGCCGTCGCGGGCGAACAGGGTGATCGCGGCACCCCGAATGCGGGAGCGGGTGGTCGCATCCTCGGCCGGGGTTGAACGCATGTTCAGTATACTAAACACTCGTTCAATCGAGAGTCAAGCTCACGGGTGCAATGCCGCCGGTAGGCTTGCAGGGTGAGTGACATCGAGATCGGCCGTGCCAAGCGCGCGCGTCGCGTGTACGCCTTCGACGACATCGCGATCGTGCCCTCGCGCCGCACTCGCGACCCGCAGGATGTCTCGGTGAGCTGGACGATCGACGCCTACACGTTCGACATTCCGGTACTGGCAGCACCGATGGACTCGGTGGTCAGCCCCAGCACCGCGATCGCGATCGGCAAGCTCGGCGGACTCGGCGTGCTCGACCTCGAGGGCGTGTGGACGCGCTACGACGACCCCGAACCGGTGCTCGCGGAGATCCGGTCGCTGCCCGCGGCTACGGCCACCAAGCGCATGCAGGAGATCTACTCGGAGCCCGTGAAGCCCGAGCTGGTGACTGCGCGCCTGGCCGAGATCCGCGCGGCCGGTGTACCCGTGGCCGGTGCCCTCAGCCCGCAGCGCACGCAGGAGCTCTACAAGACCGTCGTCGACGCCGGGGTCGACCTGTTCGTCATCCGCGGCACGACGGTGAGCGCCGAGCACGTCTCGAAGACCGTCGAGCCGCTCAACCTCAAGAAGTTCATCTACGAGCTCGACGTGCCCGTGATCGTGGGCGGCGCGGCCACCTACACGGCGGCGCTCCACCTCATGCGCACGGGCGCTGCGGGAGTGCTGGTCGGCTTCGGCGGCGGTGCCGCCTCGACGACCAGGGCGAGCCTCGGCATCCACGCGCCCATGGCGACAGCGGTGGCGGATGTCGCGGGCGCTCGCCGTGACTACATGGACGAGTCGGGCGGCCGCTACGTGCACGTCATCGCCGACGGCGGACTCGGCACGAGCGGCGACATCGTGAAGGCGATCTCGGTGGGTGCAGACGCCGTGATGCTCGGAAGCACGCTCGCGCGGGCCACCGATGCTCCCGGCGGGGGCTGGCACTGGGGCGCCGAGGCACACCACCCCGAGCTGCCTCGCGGCAACCGCGTCGAGGTCGGCAGCCTCGCACCGCTCGCCGAGATCCTCTACGGGCCCTCGACGGCGGCCGATGGGCGGGTCAACCTCATCGGGGCACTGCGACGGTCGATGGCGACCACCGGGTACTCCGACCTCAAGGAATTCCAGCGCGTCGAAGTCGTCGTAGCCCCCTACCACGCGGGATAGGTCATGCCGAAGTCAGTCACACGCTCGTCCAAGCTCGGCGCCGCTGAGCGCGCCGCCGCGATCGAGGTGCTGAAGGCCAAGGAACTCGACATCCTCGTCATCGGCGGCGGCATCGTCGGCACCGGCAGCGCACTGGATGCCGCGACCCGCGGTCTGCGCGTCGGAATCGTCGAGGCGCGGGACTGGGCCTCGGGCACCTCGAGCCGTTCGTCGAAGCTCGTGCACGGCGGCATCCGCTACCTCGAACAGCTCGACTTCCGGCTCGTGCGAGAGGCGCTGATCGAGCGCGGGCTGCTCCTGCAGCGCATCGCACCGCACCTGGTGAAGCCCGTGCGTTTCCTGTACCCGTTGACCAAGCCGGTGTTCGAGCGCTTCTACATCGGCGCAGGAATGCTCCTCTACGACCTCTTCAGCTACACCGGCGGTCGCCCGCCCGGAGTGCCCCACCACCGTCACCTCACCCGCCGTCAGGTGCTGCGCGCCATGCCGAGCCTCAAGGCCAACGCCTTCACCGGCGGGCTGACCTACTACGACGCTCAGGTCGACGACGCCCGCTACGTGGCCAACCTGGCCCGCACGGCGAGCTTCTACGGCGCGCACGTGGCGAGCCGGGTGCGCGTGGAGGGCTTCATCAAGGTCGGCGAGCGTGTCGTGGGTGTCCAGGCGCACGACCTCGAGACCGGCGAGAAGTTCGAGATCAGGGCGCGCCAGGTCGTCAACGCGACCGGCGTGTGGACCGACGACACGCAGGCCATGGTCGGTGAGCGTGGCCAGTTCAAGGTGCGCGCCTCCAAGGGTGTGCACCTCGTGGTGCCGCGGGACCGGTTCCAGTCGAAGCTCGGCCTGCTGCTGCGCACCGAGAAGAGCGTGCTCTTCGTCATTCCGTGGGGTCGGCACTGGCTCATCGGCACGACCGACACCGACTGGGATCTCGACAAGGCGCACCCGGCCGCCACCGCCGCCGACATCGATTACCTGCTCGAGCACGTCAACAAGGTGCTGGCCGTTCCGCTCACCCGCGACGACGTGGAGGGCGTCTACGCCGGACTGCGGCCCCTGCTCGCGGGCGAGTCCGACCAGACCTCCAAGCTCAGCCGCGAGCACATCGTCGCGCACAGCGTGCCCGGACTCGTCGTTGTCGCGGGCGGCAAGTGGACGACCTACCGCATCATGGCCAAGGACGCCATCGACGAGGCCGTCGCGGCCCTCGACGGCCGGATCTCCGAGTCGATCACCGAAGACATCGCGCTGCTGGGCGCCGAGGGTTACCAAGCGGCGTGGAACAAGCGCGGCAAGCTCGCCCGGGCGTTCGGCGTGCACAAGGTGCGCATCGAGCACCTGCTGAACCGCTACGGCGTGCTCACCGACGAGCTGCTCGACCTGATCCGCGAGCGGCCCGAGCTGCAGGAGCCGCTGCCCGGTGCCGACGACTACATCGCCGCCGAGGTCGTGTACGCGGCAACGCACGAGGGAGCTCTGCACCTCGAAGACGTTCTGGCCCGCCGCACCCGCATCTCCATCGAGGCGTGGGACCGCGGGGTCTCTGCCGCTCCGGTCGTCGCCGAGCTGATGGCGGCCGAGCTCGGGTGGGACGCCGCGCGCACCAAGCGTGAGGTGAACTACTACCTCAAGCGAGTGATGGCTGAGCGCGAGAGCCAGCTGCAGCCAGACGACGCGTCGGCGGATCGCATCCGTCTCGAGGCACCGGATATCGTCGCCAGCTAGCGTCCAGACGGCCCCGGGTAGACTGGATGCTCGCCCAGAACGACGAAAGGGACGTATCTCATGGTTGACGTTCGACGGGTCAAGCTTCCCGGGGTGGGTGTACTTCACACCTTCGTGACGGATGACGGTGGCAAGGTCGGCGTGATCACTCACCGTTCCGGCCACAGCGACCTCATCACCTTCTCCGACGCCGAGGACGGCTCCGACGTCAGCAAGGTCTCCCTGCGACTCGACGAGGACGAAGCCCACACGCTCGCCGAGCTCCTCGGTGGCACGCGCATCACCGAGTCCCTCGCGAGCCTCGACGCGATTCCGGGCCTGTCGATCGACTGGTTCACCGTCGACTACGAGGATCACATCGCCGGCAAGAAACTCGGCGGGCTCGCCAGCCGCGGCGTCGTCGGCCTGACCGTGGTCGCCGTCGTGCGCGGGGACTCGGCCAATCCGGCCCCCGCCGACGATTTCACCGTCTTTCCGGGGGACACCCTGGTTGTCGCGGGAACGCCCGAGAAGGTCGCCAAGGCCTTCGCGTTCTACCGCACGGGCGAGATGAAGTCCAAGGTGTCCGCCGACTCTCCGCCCGGAGGTTAGTCGATGCAAGGGCACCTCGGCGAAGAGCTCCTCGTTCTCGGCGTTCTGCTTGTCATCGCATACGTGCTGGGCAGACTGGGCAAGCTCATCGGCCTGCCCGCCATCCCGGTCTACATGTTGGTGGGGCTCATGGCGAGCCCGCACACGGGCTGGTTCCCGCTCAACTTCGAGTCGGGCAACGTCGAACTGATCGCGATCTTCGGGCTGATCCTGCTCCTGTTCAACCTGGGGCTCGAGTTCGACCAGGACGAGTTCTTCGGCAATGCCGGACGCCTGCTCGTCTCCGGTGGAACGTACATCCTCGTCAACATGGGTGTCGGCTTCGCGTTCGGCTTCATGGTCGGCTGGGGCACCCGTGAGGCGCTGATCATCGCGGGCATGACGGCGACCTCGTCGAGCGCGATCGTCACCAAGCTGCTCATCGAGCTCAACCGTCTCGCCAACAAGGAGACGCCGATGATCCTCGGCGTCACCGTCGTCGAGGACATCTTCATCGCCATCTACCTCGCAATCGTCGGCGTGGTGCTGAGCGGCGAGACCGAGGTGTGGCCGGTCGTGCTGAAGCTGGGCATCGCATTCCTGTTCCTCGTGGCCATGTTCACGATCGCCCGCTGGGGCGGTAGGTGGGTGTCGAAGCTGTTCCGCACCAAAGACGACGAGCTGTTCACCATCCTGTTCTTCGGCCTCGCGGTCGCCTTCGGCGGCATCGGTGAGCTTCTCGGTGTGACGGATGCGATCGGAGCGTTCCTCATCGGCCTCGTGCTCGGGGCGACCAAGTACCGCGCCCGCATCGAACAGTTCTCTCTGCCCCTGCGCGACGTGTTCGGAGCGTTCTTCTTCCTGAACTTCGGGTTGGTGCTCGATATCGGCACCTTCGGAGAGGTGCTGGCGCCCGTCGCCGGAGCGGTCGTGCTCACGATCGTGCTCAACGTCGTGGCAGGCCAGTTCGTCGCCTGGCTCAACAAGCTGGGGCCGCAGGCGGGCATCAACGCGACGGTCATCCTGCAGAATCGCGGGGAGTTCGCCCTGATCCTGGCGACCCTCTCGCTGTCGGCCGGTCTCGACGAACGGATCGTGCCCTTCGCGGGACTCTACGTGCTCACCATGTCGATCATCGGGCCGATCCTCGCCGTCAACTCCGAACGGATCGGTGCTGTGATCCTCGGCACCAAGCGCAAGAAGGCCGTCGTTGCCCCCGAGCGCGACCGCATCAGGGAGGAGGGCATCGCCCTCGTCGAGGCCGCAACGGCCGGCCAGGAGGCGTCCCAGCCCAGTGACCTCGACGACGCCATCGCGCTGCACGTGCCCGAGATGGCGGCCGCCGAGCCCCGTGACCCGGTCGCAGAGCAGGCCGCCATGCAGTCTGATGAGGTCGCCGAGCGCAAGAAGGATCCCGAGTATTGAGTACAACGGTGTGGCAGGTCGCGAGGCGACCACGATGGATCGCGGCGCTCGTGCTGGCGCTCGGCGTCGCATCCGCTTTCGCGGCCCTCGGACAGTGGCAGTTGGCTCGCAGCGTCGAGGGTGGCCAGGTCACCGAGGAGCAGACCGAGTCGAGCGTTCCGCTGACCTCGATCGCGGTGCCCCAGAAGCCGATGCCCAGTGACACCATCGGCCAGCTCGTGACCGTGGGCGACGTCACCTGGGTGGCGGGGGACTGGATCGTGCTATCCGATCGCAGCAATCACGCCGAGCCGGGGTACTGGGTGGTTGCGCACGCGGTCACCCAGACCGGCGCCAGCCTCGCCGTCGCGCTCGGGTGGACTGCCAGTGCGGATGCCGCGGCATCCGCCATCACGACCCTCGAGGCCACCCCGCCCGCAGCGTCGCTCTCCGGACGCTACCTGCCCACCGAGTCACCCCAGCAGAGCGACTTCGAGGCGGGAAAGCACAGCGCCCTCGCCGTCTCCGAGCTCGTGAACCTGTGGGCAGACGCCCCCGACGGCGTGTACTCCGGGTACGTGATCTCCGATCAGGCGCCCGCCGGCCTGGAGACGATCGACGCGCCGCCGCCCAACAACGAGGTCTCTCTCAATCTGCTCAACATCTTCTACGCGATCGAGTGGGTGATCTTCGCGGGCTTCGCGATCTTCCTCTGGTACCGGCTGGTCAAGGATGCCTGGGAGGAGGAGAACCTTCCGCAGGAGAGCCCGGCTGAGCCGAGCCCTCAGGAGCCGACCCTAAACTAGAGGCATGCCCCTCGGACCCCGGCCAGATGACATCCCTCGCATCCGGCGCACGGTCTCCGTCTACAAGGTCTCCTCGATCATCACCGGGTCGTTCCTGCTGCTCCTCGTGCTCATGATGGTGCTGCGCTACGGCTTCGGAGTCGACATCGAGCTCCTCGGCCCGTACGGATTCCTCGCCCTCACCCCGAAGGAGTTGATCGCGGGGATCAACCTCTCGACGGTCATCCTCATCGTGCACGGCTGGCTGTACGTGCTGTACCTCGCCTGCGACTTCCTGCTGTGGCGCTACATCCGCTGGTCGTTCGCGCGGTTCCTGTTCATCGCGCTCGGCGGCATCATCCCACTGCTGTCGTTCTTCCTCGAGCGGCAGGTGCCGAGGCAGGCCGAGGCGGCCATCGCGTCCATCGAGAAGGTGAGCGCATGACCACAGTTCCCGCTTCCAGCACCGAGGCCCGCCCGGTACTCGTCGTCGACTTCGGTGCGCAGTACGCGCAGCTGATCGCGCGCCGGGTGCGCGAGGCGAACGTGTACAGCGAGATCGTTCCGCACACCATCACGGCGGCCGAGGTCGCAGCCAAGCACCCCGTCGGCATCGTCCTCAGCGGCGGCCCGTCGAGCGTGTATGAGCCGGGCTCGCCCGACCTCGATCCGGGCATCCTCGAGCTGGGCATCCCGGTGCTCGGAATCTGCTACGGCTTCCAGGTGATGGCACGCCAGCTCGGCGGCGAGGTGGCCAACACCGGGCTGCGCGAGTACGGCGCCACCGACATGACGGTCACCGGTGACGGTGGCGCGCTGCTGTCGGGCCAGCCCGACGCGCAGACCGTGTGGATGAGTCACGGCGACTCGGTGTCCCGGGCCCCCGAGGGCTTCGAGGTGCTCGCGTCGAGCGAGTCCACGCCCGTGGCCGCGTTCGCGTCGGATGAGCGTCGGTTGTACGGGGTGCAGTGGCATCCGGAGGTCAAGCACTCGCAGTTCGGTCAGCGGGTGCTCGAGAACTTCCTGCACACCGCGGCGGGCATCCCCGCCGACTGGAACAGCGGCAACGTGATCGCCGAGCAGGTCGCGCGCATCCGCGAGCAGGTCGGCTCGGCGAAGGTCATCTGCGGTCTCTCGGGCGGCGTCGACTCCGCAGTCGCCGCCGCGATCGTGCACAAGGCCGTCGGCGACCAGCTGACCTGCATCTTCGTCGACCACGGGCTGCTGCGCCAGGACGAGCGCCGCCAGGTCGAAGAGGACTACGTCGCCTCCACCGGTGTGCGCCTCGTCACCGTGGATGCCGTCGACCAGTTCCTGAACGAGCTTGCCGGGGTCACCGACCCGGAGACGAAGCGCAAGATCATCGGCCGGGAGTTCATCCGGTCGTTCGAGGCGGCGGCCGCGGATCTGGTCGCGGAAGCGGCATCCGACGGCGAGCCCATCAAGTTCCTCGTACAGGGCACGCTCTACCCCGACGTCGTCGAGTCGGGCGGCGGAACCGGCACGGCCAACATCAAGAGCCACCACAACGTGGGCGGTCTGCCGGAGGACCTGCAGTTCGAGCTCGTCGAGCCGCTGCGCACCCTGTTCAAGGACGAGGTGCGGGCCATCGGCCGCGAGCTGGGCCTGCCCGAGGTCATCGTGGCGCGGCAGCCGTTTCCGGGGCCAGGCCTCGGCATTCGCATCGTGGGCGAGGTCACCCGTGATCGTCTGGAGCTGCTCCGTGCCGCGGACGCGATCGTCCGTGCCGAACTGACGGCCGCAGGGCAGGATGCCGCGATCTGGCAGTGCCCCGTCGTGCTCCTGGCCGACGTGCGCTCCGTGGGCGTGCAGGGTGATGGGCGCACGTACGGCCACCCGATCGTGCTGCGTCCGGTCTCGAGCGAGGACGCGATGACGGCCGACTGGACGCGCGTGCCCTACGAGGTGCTCGCGAAGATCTCCAACCGCATCACCAACGAGGTGCCCGGCGTCAACCGCGTGGTGCTCGACGTGACGTCGAAGCCGCCGGGAACTATCGAGTGGGAATGACGCGCGAGGGCCGCTAGCTCCTCTCGGGCGGGTGTTGTGGACACGCGCGCATCCTGCGGCACCGCGAAAAGACCACAACAGCCGCGCGAAGTGCCCGCTGGTGAGGCATGCTGGACACGTGAACGACGCCCGTCCGCCTGCGATCGTGTCGCTCGAGCGACTTCGGTCGTCGTTGGCCGACCCCGGGCTCTCCCTGCCGCTCGAGGGGGCAGCCACGCAGCGGGATGCCGCGGCATCCGCCGTGCGTCAGATCGACGACTACATCCGCCCCCGCCTGGCCGACCTCGATGCGCCGCTGCTGGCGGTGGTGGGCGGATCGACCGGCTCGGGTAAGTCCACGATCGTCAACGCGATCATCGGCACGCCCACGACCCGAGCTGGCGTCATCCGGCCGACGACGCGCCAGCCGATCCTCGTGCACGCGCCCGTCGACGCCGGGTGGTTCGCGTCGGACCGCATCCTGCCGGGGCTCGCGCGCGTGCGCGGCCGCATCACCGAGCCGGGCACGCCCGCGTCGTCTGCGGGGGACGTGCCGACGGCATCCCGAATGAACGAGCTCATGCTTCTGGCCAGCGACCAGGTGCCGGCGTCACTCGCGCTCGTCGACGCACCCGACATCGACTCCGTGGCCGACGAGAATCGAGCGCTCGCCAACCAGCTGCTCGCGGCGGCCGACCTCTGGCTGTTCGTCACCACGGCCAACCGGTACGCCGACGCTGTGCCGTGGGCGCTGCTCGACGGCGCGGCATCCCGGGCCATCACCGTCGCGGTCGTGCTCAACCGCGTGCCGCCCGGTGCCGCGGATGAGGTGCTGCCCGACCTGAAGCAGATGCTGAGCTCCCGCGGCCTGCCGGACGCACCCGTGTTCGTGATCGAGGAGCAGCCTCTCGATGACCTCGGGATGCTGCCCGCCGAGTCCGTCGCCGGCCCGCGCACCTGGCTCACGGGTATCGCCGCCGACCGAGTCGAGCGCGCCCGCATCGCCGCCCGCACCCTGCGCGGTGCGATCGTCGACCTCGACATCCGTGTCGCCTCGATCGCTACCGCCCGACAGCAGCAGCTCGACTGGCTCGACGGCATCGCCAAGTCGGTGGCCCTCGACTACGACAACGCGGCCGACGCCGTCGACGATGCCACCCGCGACGGTGCCCTGCTGCGCGGCGAGGTGCTCGCGCGCTGGCAGGACTTCGTCGGCACCTCCGACCTGTTCCGCAGCGTCGAGCGCTGGTTCTCCCGGGCTCGGGATGCCGCGACCGCCTTCGTCATGGGCAAGCCGCAACCCGTGATCGACGTCGAGGTGCGCATCGAGCACGGCCTGCACGCGGTGATCGTCGATCAGGCCGGGCGAGCGGCGGCGGCATCCTGGGCGGGGCTGCAGCGCACCGAGGCCGGGCGCGCGATAGCGCAGGCGCACCCGGGGCTCGGCACGGAGAGCCCCGAGTTCTCGGAGAAGGCGGCCGCGATGATTCGCGAGTGGCAGGGCGCGCTGCTGCGGCTCATCCAGGACAATGCGGGCTCCAAGCGAATCCGAGCGCGCGTGCTCTCCGCGGGGCTGAACGTCGTGACCGTCGCCCTCATGATCGTCGTCTTCGCATCGACTGGTGGACTCACCGGCGGCGAGATCGTGATTGCGGGCGGTTCGGCTGTGCTCGGCCAGAAGCTTCTCGAGACGATCTTCGGTGAGGATGCGGTGCGTCGCCTCGCCGGGGAGGCCCGCAAGGATCTGACCAAGCGGGTCGCCGCGCTCTTCGACCGGGAGGCCGCCCGGGTGGCGGCGGCCCTCGAGGCCGCGCGGTTCGGGTCGTCGCCCGACTCGCTGCGACGCGAGTCGGCGGCCCTGCTCGACGACGTGCGCCGCGCCGCCGACGGAGGCACAGCGTGAAGGTGACGCTCGACCAGCGTCTCGCCGCCCTGCGCACCCTGCGCGAGACCGGCGACGGGCGCATCCCGGATGCCCTCGCCCGAGACCTCGACGCCGTGCTCACCCATTCCGGCGAACGACGTCAGCGCTCGCCCGAGCACACCGTGGTGGGCATCTTCGGCGCCACGGGCAGCGGAAAGTCCAGCCTCGTGAATGCACTCGTGGGGGCGGACGTTGCGCGCACGCACGTGCGGCGGCCGACGACATCCGAGGCTCATGCCGTCGTCTGGGACCCGGATGGCGCCGTCGACCTGCTCGACTGGCTGCAGGTGCGCGAGCGCACGGTGCGCGACGGCCCCATCGACCCGCGCGCGGCCAAGCTCGTGCTGCTCGACCTGCCCGACTTCGACTCGGTGGAGCGCGCGAACCGCGAGATCGCCGAACGCCTTGCCGCCCAGGTGGACGCGCTCGTGTGGGTCGTCGACCCGCAGAAGTACGCCGACGAGGTGCTGCACGCGCAGTTCATCGCGCCGCACGCGAAGCACTCCGCGGTGACCCTGATCGTGCTCAACCAGATCGACCTGCTGCCCGCCGCTGACGTTCCGCACGTCGTCGACTCGCTGCGCGGCATCGTCGAGCGCGACGGAATCCCGAAGGCGCGCGTGCTCTCGGTGAGCGCTCGCACGGGCGAGGGCATCGACGCGCTGCGCAAGGCTCTCGGCGACCTGGCCGCGGCCACCGAGGTGCGCGAGGCCCGGCTCGCCGCCGACGTGAGCACGGTCGTCGCCCGCGTGCCTGCGGCCGGAACCGTCACGCGTCCGGGCAAGGGCGCCATCGACACACTCGTGACCGACCTCGGCACTGCTGCCGGCGCGGACGTGGTCGCCCAGGCCGTCGCCCGCTCCTACCGCAAGCGCGCCGGGCAGGCCACCGGCTGGCCGATCGTCTCCTGGCTGCTGCGCCTGCGCCCCGACCCGCTCGCCCGCCTCGGCCTCGGCCCGAAGCGCCGCGGCGAGAACCCCGACCTGCACCGCACCAGCATGCCCGCCCTCGACGCTGGGGCGCGGGCGCGTGTCTCACTTTCTGTGCGCGGGTTCGCGGATGCCGCGGCCGCAGGCCTCACGGATTCCTGGCGCACCGGCATCCGCACCACAGCCGACCGAGCCATCGCCGACCTACCGGACCAGCTCGACCTCGCCATCGCCCGCACCAACATCCCAGCCAAGGGCTCGTGGTGGTGGGTGATCTTCAGCGTGCTGCAGTGGGTGAGCATCGTGGCCGCCCTCACCGGAATCGTCTGGCTGCTCGGCGCCGCCTTCCTCCCCACCTTCGGCCTGCCCGCCTTCGAGGTGCCGAAGGTCGAGGGGTGGTCCGTGCCGACCCTGCTCATCGCCGGGGGTGTGGCGCTCGGCATCCTGCTCGGGATGCTCGGGGCCCTGCTCGCTGCGATCGCCGCGTCATCCCGCCGCCGACGCACCCGAAAACTGCTCACCGCGTCGGTGCGCACGGTGGTGCAGGACACCGCGGTCGCCCCACTCGTGGCCGACCTCGATCGTGCGTCCGCCTACACCGCCGCCCTCAAACTGGCTGGTTGAGTAGCGGCGAAGCCGCGTATCGAAACCACCCGCCGGTGATCGAGCTCGTCGAGATCCGCGGCGCCCGAGGCATAGCGTCGACCTTCGACGTGCACACTCGGACAGTTTCTCTGCAGTTGCGGATGAGGTGCGGCAATCCGCCCTTCCGCTGGCGGGGAGAGGACCGATTGCCGCACCTCACGACCGCGGAGGGGCCGAAACGACGAAGGCCGCCCCGAGGGACGGCCTTCGCGATACAAAGCAGCGCTAGTTGCGCGCGATGGCGAACATGCGCAGCAGCTCCAGGTAGAGCCACACGACGGTCACCATGATGCCGAAGGCGCCGGTCCAGCCGTACTTGGCCGGGGCCTTGTTGTTGACTCCGCGCTGGATGAAGTCGAAGTCGAGCACCAGCGAGTAGGCCGCGAGGATCACGACGAACACTCCGAGGATCACGCCGAGCGGGATTCCGAAGATCTCGACGCTGCCGCGCAGACCCCACGGGTTGCCGCCGGCGCCGCCGAAGATCATGATGCCGACGTTCACGAGCGAGAACACGAGGTAGCCGACCATCGCGATGAGGAACACCTTGGTGGCCTTCGCGGATGCCCGGATCTTGCCACTGGCGAACAGCGCAAGCGTCACGCCCACGACGACGAGCGTCGCGATGACAGCCTGCACGACGACGCCCGGCCACATGGCCTCGTAGAACGCGGAGATGCCTCCGATGAAGACACCCTCGGCCGCGGCGTAGGCGAGGATCAGCGGAGCGGACGGCTCCTTCTTGAAGATGTTGACGAGCGCCAGCACGAATGCGACGATCGCGGCACCGATCCAGAGCAGCGGAACTGCGGGTGCGGTGATCCAGCCGATCGCCGCGCCGGCCAGCAGCAGGATGAACGAGATGACCGTCTTGACGATGGTGTTCTCGACGGTCATCGTCTCGCCCTCGGCGGGGGCCGAGGAGCGGTTGTAGATCTCGTCGAGCTGCTGCGCGCTGATGTCCTGGGCTACGGCGACGCCGCCGGCCTGGGCGCTGAACGCGGGGCTGCGGGTGAACGCGGGGTTACTGCCTGCCATGGTTCCTCTTTTCCGGGGATTCCTTGACTACAAATCTACCGGGGTTTTGCTGGGAAAAGGCGGGTCGTTGGGTGTCTCTGCGGCGGCTGCGCCTTGCCGCGCGATCAGGCGGGCGAGCCAGGCGGATGCCACGAACACGACCATCGAGATGGCGAGGGCAAGGGGCATCCCGTCGTACTCCTCGAAGAACTGCGGCACGATGAAGCCGTTGGCGATGGGGAACAGCACCGTGATGTAGCTGCGCAGCGGGCGATGGCGCACGCACAGCCACAGCAGGTAGGGGGCGGCGAGGGTCCACACCGACTGCGGGCCGGTGAGCAGTGCGACCGCGAAGAGCGGGGCGAGGAAGGCGGCGAGGGTGCGGCGCCATCCGCGGGCGGGCATGATCGACCACCCGATGACCAGCGCGACGATGCCCTGGCCGAGGAAGCTGACGGCGTAGATGTTGCCGGCCTGCATCGCGGTCGTGCCGGAGATGATGAGGATGAGGCCCCACAGGTAGCGGTCGGTGTATCGACCCCACTTGAGCGGGATCAGCGACGTCGGCTCGCGCCAGACTGCGGGGCCCCAGGGTGCCGCGGGGGGCTCAGAACCAGACATTGATGGCGAACCAGGCGATCACGATCGCGGCCAGCGAGAAACAGGCGATAGCGAAGACGAGGGGAGCGTAGGTGGCGATCTTCTGCCCCACGGCAGTCTCGGCACGCTCGGGTCGAACGGCGGCCGGGATGACGGGCGTGCCGCACATGATGCAGAACTTCCACTCGGGGCGCAGCTCGGCCTCGCAGGAAGTGCACGTGGACATAGTGGAATGCTAGTCGGGTGACTGTCGCACGAGTTCCCCTCATCATCGGGCATCGCGGCGCGAGCGGATACCGCCCGGAACACACCCGCGCAGCCTACGAACTGGCCTTCCGGTTGGGTGCCGACGCCGTCGAGCCGGACATCGTGGCGACACGCGACGGCGTGCTGGTGCTGCGCCACGAGAACGAGATCTCCGGTACGACGGATGTCGCCTCCCGTCCCGAGTTCGCCGACCGTCGCACCACCAAGCTCATCGATGGCGCGCGCCTCACCGGGTGGTTCACCGAGGACTTCACGTGGGCGGAACTGTCGACGCTGCGGGCGGTGGAGCGTCTGCCCCAGGTGCGGCAGGCATCCGCGACGTTCGACGGGCTCGAGCCGATCCTGCGGTTGCGCGATCTGCTGGGCATCATCGATGACGCGTCCGGCGACCGGCAGCGCATCATGGTCGCCGAGCTCAAGCACGCCACCTACTTCGAGTCGATCGGGTTGCCGCTCGACGAACTGTTCGCGTCCGAGGTGAGCGGTTGGGCCTCCGAGGAGAACCTCATCGTGGAGTGCTTCGAGCAGACCGTGTTGGGCAAGGTGCGGGCGCGCGGCGTGCCTGGACGCGTGGTGTTCCTGGCTGAGGCATCCGGGTCGCCGGCTGATCTGGTCGCGCAGTTCGGCTCGAAGGCGCTGCCGTACTCGGCTCACCTCACGAACGCTGGCCTCGCCCGGCTGGCGACGGCGGTCGACGGGGTGAGCGTCGACAAGCGCCTTATTCTGTCGACGGATGCCGCCGGCACAACCACCACGACCGACTTCGTCGAGCGCGCTCACGCCGCCGGTCTCGAGGTCTACACGTGGACCCTCCGGGCGGAGAACAAGTTTCTCGCGAAGGGCATGCGGCGCGGCTCCTCCGCGCGCGACTACGGCGACTGGCTCGACGAGTTCCGGCTCATCCTGGGCACCGGCCTCGACGGCGTCTTCGCCGACCAGCCGGACCTCGTGCGCGAGGCGCTCGTGAGCGGCAGCTAGCCGCGGGAGTCAGCCGCGGGAGTCAGCGGCGGGAGCCAGCGTCATCCGTCGCCCGTAGAATCGGGGACGATGACCTACGTGCTGGAACCGTTCGATCAGGCCGATCCGCCCGGCGACGGACGGCCCGGTCGGCTCGACAGCGCCATCCTCGACGGGCTCAACCCGCAGCAGCGCGAGGCGGTCGAGTACCGCGGCCAGTCCCTGCTCATCGTGGCGGGCGCCGGCTCCGGCAAGACGAGCGTGCTGACCCGGCGCATCGCCGGTCTCCTGCAGACGCGCGAGGCGTGGCCGAGTCAGATTCTGGCGATCACGTTCACGAACAAGGCCGCCGCCGAGATGCGCGAACGCGTGAAGGCACTCGTCGGGGATGCCGCCGAGGGCATGTGGATCTCGACGTTCCACTCGGCGTGCGTGCGCATCCTGCGTCGGCAGGCCGAGGCGTTCGGCATGAAGCAGAGCTTCACCATCTACGACACCCAGGACTCCCGTGCGCTCATGAAGCGCATCATCAAGGAGCTGGATGCCGACACCCTCGGCTTCACCGCAGGCGGTGCCCTCAACCGCATCTCGAAGCTCAAGAACGAGCTCACCGACGTGGAGGCGTTCGGCCGCACCGCGAATCTCTCCGACCCGAAGGAGGCGGTGCTGCTGGAGATCTTCCGGCAGTACAGCGCGAGCCTCAAGCGGGCGAACGCCCTCGACTTCGACGACATCATCGGCGAGACCGTGTACCTGTTCCGGGCCTTCCCGGATGTCGCCGCCCTCTACCAGCGCCGCTTCCGCCACGTGCTCGTCGACGAGTACCAGGACACCAACCACGCGCAGTACGCGCTGATCAAGGAGTTGGTGAAGGCAGTCAGGCCGCAGCACGTGCCGCCGGACACGCGCATGCCGCTCGCCCCCGACGGCTCGATTCCACCGGCATCCCTCACGGTGGTCGGCGACAGCGACCAGTCGATCTACGCGTTCCGCGGTGCCGACATCCGCAACATCGTGGAGTTCGAGCGCGACTACCCGAACTCGAAGGTGATCCTGCTCGAGCAGAACTACCGCTCCACCCAGAACATCCTCGACGCAGCCAACGCGGTCATCAGCAACAACTTCGACCGCAAGGCGAAGAACCTGTTCACGGTGGTCGGCGAGGGCGAGAAGATCGTCGGCTACACGGGCTACTCCGGTCACGACGAGGCCCAGTTCGTCGCCGACGAGGTGGAGGCGCTGCGCTCGCAGGGGCTCAACCTCAACGACATCGCGGTGTTCGTTCGCACCAACTCGCAGACCCGCCCGTTGGAGGAGATCTTCATCCGCTCGGCGCTGCCGTACCGCATCCCCGGCGGCACCAAGTTCTACGAGCGGGCCGAGATCAAGGATGCGATGGCCTACCTCATCCAGGTCGCCAACCCCGACGACGACCTGGCTCTGCGCCGCATCATGAACGTGCCCAAGCGCGGCATCGGCCCGGCAACCGAGGCGGCGCTGCAGGCGTACGCCGACCGGGTGGGCGTGCCGCTGCGCGAGGCCCTCGTGGATGCCCCCCAGCTCGGTCTCGGACCGAAGGTCACCGCGGCCATCGTCGATCTCGGCACGATCCTCGACGAGGTGGCGGCATCCGCGGCGACCGCGGCTCCCGCCGACATCCTCACCGAGCTGCTCAACCGCACCGGCCTGCACCGCGCCCTGAAGGCCAGCGGCGACCCGCAGGACGAGGCGCGCGCCGAGAACCTCGAGGAGCTCGTGTCGCAGACGAAGGAGTTCCGCACCGCGAACCCCGAGGGCACGCTCGTCGACTTCCTCACGGGCATCGCCCTGTTCGCCGCGGCCGACGAGATCGACGACTCGGGCGGCTCGATCTCGATCATGACCCTGCACACGGCGAAGGGCCTCGAGTACGACGCGGTGTTCCTCACCGGGCTCGAGGAGGACCTCCTCCCGCACCGCATGTCGAGCAACGAGCCGGGCGGCCTCGCCGAGGAACGACGGTTGTTCTACGTCGGCATCACGCGCGCTCGCAAGCGCCTCTACCTGTCGCTCGCGGCGTCCCGTGCAAGTTTCGGCGACGTGAACATCGCGATGCCGAGCCGCTACCTGCAGGAGATTCCGACCGAGCTGATCGAGTGGCGGCAGTCGCCGGGCATGGCGAACTCGCGCGGCGGCACGCGTCCGCGCGCACTCAACGCCCGCAGCGGCACCGGCTTCAGCTACGGCCAGTCGTTGCCCCCGGCGCCGACCCGCGTCAAGACCGAGTGGACCAGTGCCGTGACCGGCGCGGTGCGCGACAACGGCGACCTGACCCTCGCGGTCGGGGACCGCATCCGGCACACCGACTTCGGTGACGGCAGCGTCACGGCGGTCACCGGCGAGGGCACCAAGAAGGTTGCCGAGGTGCAGTTCGATGTGGCCGGCCGCAAGCGGCTGCTCATCAAGATCGCGCCGATCGAGAAGCTGTGAGAGCTCCCGACGCCGAACGGCGAGCGCGCGTAGCGGTTCCGCGCCTGCGGGTTCCCGACGCGCAGGACGAGCTGGTCACCGCGCTGCGGGTGATCCGCGAGGAGCTGGAGCTGCCCGAGTCCTTCCCCGCGGAGGTGGAGGCTGAGGCGACGCGAGCCGCTGCCCGAGCCAGCCGCCCGGAGAACGACCTGACGGGCATCCCGTTCATCACCATCGACCCGGCCAGTTCGACCGACCTCGACCAGGCTCTGCACCTCGAGCGCGACGGCGACGGCTACCGGGTGCGCTACGCGATCGCCGACGTTCCCGCGTTCGTCGAGCCCGGCGGCGCGATCGACACCGAGGCCAGGCTGCGCGGCCAGACCCTGTACGCGCCCGACGGGCGCATCCCGCTCCACCCCACGGTGCTGAGTGAGGGTGCCGCGTCGCTGCTCGAGGGCGTCGACCGGCCCGCCTTCGTCTGGACCTTCGCACTGGATGCCACGGGCACCGTCACCGCGACCACCCTCGAACGGGCGCTCGTGCGCAGCCGCCGCAAGTGCAGCTATGTCGACGCCCAGGCGGACATCGACGCGGGCACAGCCGACGCATCCTTGGCACTGCTCCCGGTGGTCGGCGAGCTGCGGCTCGCTCTCGAACGCGAGCGCGGCGGTGCCAGCCTCGATCGACCGGAGGACGAAGTCGCCGTCACCGACGGCCGCTACGAGCTGGTGCGCCGAGCGCCGCTGCCGATCGAGTCGTACAACGCTCAGCTCTCGCTCATGACCGGCATGGCTGCGGCGCAGTTCATGCTCGACGGCCGCGTCGGCATCCTGCGCACCATGCCCGCCCCCGACCCCGAGACGATCGCGCGCTTCCGCGCCCAGGTGCAGGCCATCGGATGCCCGTGGCCCGAGCAACAGCCTTATGGCGAGTACCTCCGTGCCCTCGACCGCGACGACCCCCGCGGTCTCGCCGTGCTCCACGCCGCCGGGGCGCTGTTCCGGGGTGCGGGGTATCGCGCCTTCGACGGTGAGGTTCCGGATGACACGATCCAGGCCGCGATCGCCGCCCCCTACGCTCACGCGACCGCACCACTGCGCCGACTCGTCGACCGCTTCGTGCTGGTGACCTGCGAGGCCCTGGCCAACGGCCGACCGGTGCCGGGCTGGGTGCGCGAGGCTCTGCCCACACTGCCCGCCATCATGAGCCGGTCGGACTCCCTCGCCTCCCGCCTCGACCGCGCCTCGATCGATGCGATCGAGGCGGCGCTTCTGCGCGACCGGGTCGGGGAGACGTTCGACGCGATCGTCATCGCGACGACAGCCGCAGGCGGAACCGTGCAGTTGAGCGACCCGTTCATCACGGCCGCCGTCGAGGGCGACGTGCGACCCGGCCAGCGCGTGAAGGCCACGCTCGTGACGGCCGACATCGCGACCGGTGCCACCCGGTTCCGCGTCGCGGGTCTGGGCGTCGTCGACTAGAGCGGCCTAGGGCTGCGTCGCAGCCGGACGAGCTGACGCGCGGCGCACCAGCACCACGGCCAGCAGGGACGTCGCGAGAATCAGTAGTGCTGCGGCATCCACACCGATGGCGACGGACGGACCGAACGCGCTCGCGAGCACCCCGATGAGCACACCGCTGCCGAGCCGCAGACCCATGCTCGTCATCGAGTAGGCGCCGAGGAACCGGCCGCGCCGGTCGGCGGGTGCACCGAGTTGCACGACCGCCTGCGAGGTCGAGGCCGACGTGAGGTTGCCCATTCCCGCGATCACGAGCATGGCCACCGACAGCACCAGGTTGTGCGACAGCGCGAAGACGATGAGGCTCGCGGCGAACACGATGGTGCTGACGATCGCCAGGCCCGCCGTGGCCCGGATGCGCCCAATCGCCTCCAGGGAGACCCCCGCCGTCACGGCACCGAACGACATCGCCGCGATCAGTGCCCCGTAGCCGACGCCCGACCCGGTCGCTCCGAGCAGCTCGCCGAAATCGGGCAGGAGCGGAAGCAGGGCGGTACCGATGAACAGGCCGACCGCGCCCTGCAGGATGAACACGGTGAGCACCGACGGGTAGCGCGGGATCTCGCCGAGCACGCCGAAGGTCTGGCGCAGTGTGAGGCGCGGCCGCGGAGTCTGTCCCGCTCGGGTGTGGCCGGTGTACGGCACGATGCCGAGATAGATGATGAACGGCAGGTAGAGGGCGATGTTGACCAGGAGTCCCCAGGCGGGTCCCACGGTGAACAGCAGCGCGGCGCCGATGAGGGGGCCCACGAGCATCCCGAGGTTGAGGCCCGTGGCCATGAGGCGCACGGCACTCGGCAGGTCTTCGGGGCCGACGATGTCGTAGAGCATCATCTGCTCAGCTGGCCCCCACAGCGCGCTGGCCAGCCCGTGCAGGCTCAGCAGCAGCACGGCGTTCCATGGCTGAAGCGTTCCGGTGATGATGACGATCGCCCAGCCGAGTGACGCGAGCATGAACAGTCCCTGCGCGATCTGCACGATGCGCCGGCAGTCGTAGCGGTCGGCGAGGCCGCCGAAGATCACGCCGAACAGCAGGTGGGGCAGCCAGTGGCTGATCACCGCGAAGCCCGCGAGCAGGGGCGAATGGAACGCCTGCCAGATCACCCAGTAGGTGATGGCGTGCTCGACGTGGTCTGCGCCCATGCCGAGCGAACCGCCGGCGAGGTAGCCCTTGTACCAGGGCGCTCGCAGCGCGGAGAATCTCACCGCCCCAGCCTAAAGGCCTTCAGGTAGTGCCTTTGCGGCGCGTGCCGCACCCAGCGCGGCAACCGCGGATAGACGAACCGCACAATGCGAACGAGCCGCTGGTAACGCCGCTCGACGAACGGCAGGCCGTAGGCACTGCGCAGCGGTTGGTCCAGCAGTCCGGCCGTCACGGTGCGCACGGTGGGCATCGCGAGCCTGAGCCAGAGCGGCCCGCGCCGGGGATGCAGCAGCTCGCGCGCGACGTGGGCGGCGGCGGCATCCACGGCCAGCTCGTCGACGCAGCGCGACCAGTAGGCGTCGAAGGCCGCGCGGTCGGCGGGCCACAGCGCGCGCGGAACGCCGAGCGCTGTGCCCACGACGGCGTAGTCGGCGAGCAGCGACTCGGCGTCGGAGTCGTCGAGTGGTCCGTAGACGAGTTCGCGCACCCGCATCGCTGTCTCGTACAGCGTGGCGGCGACCCAGAGCTGCAGTTCGGCGTCGTTCGCGCCGGGCACGGGCTGGTGCGCGGCACCGACCCGCCGGGCGACCGCCTTCGCCTCGTCGGGCGTGCCGTACACGGTCACGTAGAGGTAGGTCAGGGTGCCGCGCAGCCGGTCGAGGGGACGGTTCGCGAAGTCGCTGTGTTCGGCGACGCCGGCGCCGACGCCCGGGTTCGCGATCTGCAGCAGGATGGCCCGCGCCCCGCCCGCGAGCAGGATCGCGTCGGCGGAGACATCCTGGATGTGAAGCGGCACCCGCCCATTCTGCGCCCCCTCGCGAAAGATGCGTCGTTCTTAAGCCCGCCCGAAGACCGCTCGCGAACGGGGCGTCCAGATGGAGCGAGTAGAGTTCTCCGTGGTCAAAGTGTCTTGATGTCGAGCTATTCGACGTCGACCGCGGACCGCTCATCACCACCCTTCAACGCGATTGCGAGAGCCACGTGGATCTGTACGAGTACCAGGCCAGGGATCTGTTCGAGTCCTACGGAGTGCCGGTACTGGCCGGCATCATCGCCGACACCCCGGCCGAGGCGAAGGCCGCAGCCGAGAAGATCGGCGGCACCGTCGTCGTCAAGGCTCAGGTCAAGGCCGGCGGGCGCGGCAAGGCCGGCGGCGTCAAGGTCGTGCACAACCCGGATGACGCGGCCACCGCCGCTGAGGCCATCCTCGGCCTCGTCATCAAGGGCCTCACCGTCAAGCGCGTGATGGTCGCCCAGGGCGCCCGCATCGCCCAGGAGTTCTACTTCTCGATCCTGCTCGACCGGGCCAACCGCTCCTACCTCTCGCTGTGCAGCGTCGAGGGCGGCATGGAGATCGAGGAGCTCGCCGTCGAGCGTCCCGACGCACTCGCGAAGGTCGAGGTGAACCCGATCCTCGGCATCGATCTCGAGAAGGCGAAGGAGATCGCGCTCGCCGGTGGCTTCCCCGCCGACCTGGTCGAGAAGGTCGCTCCCGTAATTGTGAAGCTCTACGAGGTCTACACGGGCGAGGACGCCACGCTCGTCGAGGTCAACCCGCTCGTGCTCACCGAGGACGGCCAGGTGCTCGCCCTCGACGGCAAGGTCACGCTCGACGAGAACGCCGGCTTCCGTCACCCCAACCACGAGGCCCTCGAGGACAAGGATGCTGCGGACCCGCTCGAGGCGAAAGCGAAGGCCAACGACCTCAACTACGTGAAGCTCGACGGCGAGGTCGGCATCATCGGCAACGGTGCCGGGCTCGTGATGTCCACCCTCGACGTGGTGAGCTACGCGGGTGAGCGGCACGGCGGCGTGAAGCCGGCCAACTTCCTCGACATCGGGGGCGGCGCATCCGCCGAGGTCATGGCCAACGGCCTCGACGTGATTCTCGGCGACGCTCAGGTCAAGAGCGTGTTCGTCAACGTCTTCGGTGGCATCACCGCCTGCGACGCGGTCGCCAACGGAATCGTGCAGGCGCTCGAGATCCTGGGCGACTCGGCCACCAAGCCCCTGGTGGTGCGTCTCGATGGCAACAAGGTCGAGGAGGGCCGCGCCATCCTGCGCGCCGCCAACAACCCGCTTGTCACCCTCGCAGACACCATGGATGACGGCGCCGACAAGGCCGCCGAGCTAGCTTCCCGCTGATCGAGTAGCGCAGCGTATCGAGATCAAGGATTAGGAACTAAACATGTCGATCTTCCTCAACAAGTCCAACAAGGTCATCGTGCAGGGCATCACCGGCGGCGAGGGCACCAAGCACACCGCCCTCATGCTGAAGGCCGGCACGCAGGTGGTCGGCGGCGTGAACGCACGCAAGGCCGGTACCACCGTTGAGCACGAGGGCGGCGTCATCCTGCCCGTGTTCGGCACCGTCAAGGAGGCGATGGAGGCCACTGGCGCCGACACGTCGATCGTCTTCGTTCCGCCGGCCTTCGCCAAGGATGCCGTCGTCGAGGCGATCGAGGCCGAGATCCCGCTCGTCGTCGTGATCACCGAGGGCATCCCGGTGCAGGACACCGCCGAGTTCTGGGCGCTCGCCAAGGCCATGGGCACCACGCAGATCATCGGCCCCAACTGCCCCGGTATCATCACGCCCGGCGAGTCGCTCGTCGGTATCACCCCGGCGACGATCACGGGCAAGGGCCCCATCGGCCTCGTCTCCAAGTCGGGCACCCTGACCTACCAGATGATGTACGAACTGCGGGACCTCGGCTTCTCGACTGCAATCGGCATCGGCGGCGACCCGATCGTGGGCACCACCCACATCGACGCGCTGCGCGCCTTCCAGGATGACCCCGAGACCAAGGCGATCGTGATGATCGGCGAGATCGGGGGCGACGCCGAGGAGCGCGCGGCAGACTTCATCCGCGAGTACGTGACCAAGCCGGTCGTCGGCTACGTTGCCGGCTTCACGGCACCCGAGGGCAAGACCATGGGTCACGCCGGTGCGATCGTCTCGGCCGGCGCCGGTACGGCGCAGGGCAAGAAGGAGGCCCTCGAGGCCGCGGGCGTCAAGGTGGGCAAGACGCCCAGCGAGACGGCTGCGCTCATGCGCGAGGTGCTCGCCGCTGGGTAGTCTGGCGGCATGACACCTCGTCGCCTGCCCCTCGTCGCGGCCATCGCCGCTCTCAGCCTCGCGGCCCTGTCGGGATGCCAGTTCCTCCCGAGCATCGTCGGCCCGACCGAGACCGGCCCGACCGGTCCCGCGCCGACCGATGTCGCGGGGTTCTACTCGCAGACCGTCACCTGGACGGACTGCAGCGAGGATCTCGAGTGCGCGACGGTGCACGCCCCCACCAACTGGAACTCGCCCTCCGACGGCGCCATTGAGCTCGCACTCGTCAAGCACAAGGCGACCGGCACGAAGAAGGGTTCGCTCCTGCTGAACCCGGGCGGCCCGGGCGGCTCGGGCTGGGACTACGTGTACTACAGCGGGGCGTCGTCGGCGACCGCGGCGGTCTCCGAAGCCTACGACATCGTCGGATGGGACCCTCGCGGCGTCGGCAAGTCGACTCCGGTCACCTGCTACACCGACCCGAAGCAGACCGACGAGGTGCTCTACGGAACCTTTGACAGCCCCTACGGCACGCAGGGCTGGATCGACGAGCTGACCGTCGAGGAGGAGAAGTTCGCGGCAGCCTGCCAGCAGAACACTGGAGAGCTTCTTGCCAACCTCGACACGGCGAGCAACGCCAAGGACATGGACATGATCCGGGCGCTCGTCGGTGACGAGAAGCTCAACTACCTGGGCTACTCCTACGGCACCTACTTCGGCGCCGTCTACGCCGAGCTGTTCCCCGACAAGGTCGGCCGCCTGGTGCTCGACGGTGCCCTCGACCCGCTGCTCAGCGACTTCGAGTCGCTCAAGGTGCAGATGGCCGGCTTCGACAGCGCGTTCCGGGCGTACATGCAGTTCTGCCTGCAGGGCAGCGACTGCCCGTTCTCCGGCGCCGTCGACACGGCGCTCGGTCAGGCCCGCACGGTGCTCGAGACTGTGGATGCCCAAGGCCTGGTCAACAGCGACGGCCGCGTTCTCGATTCCGCGACCCTCGGCACCGCCATCGCCCTGAACCTCTACTCCGAGGACTACTGGCCGGACATGACGCAGATGTTCGCCGAGCTGAGCACGGGCGACCCCACCCTCGCCTTCGTGAACGCGGACTACTACAACTCCCGCAACGCCGACGGCAGCTACTCCAGCAACTCGTTCGAGGTCTACACCGCGGCCACGTGCGTCGACGGCGACTTCGCCGACGACCCTGCCACCACCCTCGATCGTCTCGCCGAGATCGACGCGGCCGCGCCCATCCTCGGCAAGTTCTTCGCCTACGACGACTTCGCCGTGCTCGACACCGCGTGCTCGAACTGGCCGGTGCCCCGCGCCGACCTGCCGATGAGCTTCGAGGCGAAGGGCGCGCCCCCGATCCTCGTGATCGGCACCACCAACGACCCGGCGACCCCGTACGCCTGGGCGCAGGCCCTGGCATCCCAGCTGTCGAGCGGCGTCATGATCACGCACAAGGGCGAGGGCCACACCGTCTACAACCAGGGCGTGACCTGCATCGACGACACCGTCGACGCGTTCTTCCTCGACGGTACGGTGCCGGCCTCCGACCCGATGTGCTGAGGGAGGCGCGCAGCTGCTGAGCCCCTCAGGCCAGTTGGCTGAGACAGACGAAGTTGCCTTCGCTGTCGCGGAACCATGCCGTTCGACTCTCACCGCTGTCGAGCACTCCGTCGACGGTCTTCATACCGGGAAAGTCGTACTCCTCGAACGCCAGCCCGGCATCGCGCAACCTGGCCATGTCGGCGGCAAGATCGTCCGAGATCAGGCACATCTGGGTGTTCTGGGCGGTGCCCGCATTGGATGTCTCGTAGAGAGCGAAACGACCCGCCGGGCCTACTCGGTACATGAGCATCCCGTCGAGTGTGCCCTCGGGCTCCATCCCTAGCTTGTCGTGGTAGAAGCCGCGCGCTCTTTCGAGGTCCTGGGCGGGCAGCACGGTATACAGGTCTTGCAACATCGTCCGACTCCTTGGGGCCGATGGTGTGGTCCGAGTGTGCGGGAGGGGAATTCGGCGTCATTGAATCGACGCGGATTCCTCTCCACGGTCGTCGGCGGTGCCGACGCGAGGGTAAGTGGCCCCGACTATACGCCGCTGGCACGCACCCGGCTAGTGGTCGCCCGCAGGCTCAGCGCGGCCCCGGCGAGCTTTCCCGATGCCTCCCGACCCGCCCGGTACGGTAGCCCCATGGGTTTCAGGCAGTGGATGCACGATCACTTCGTGACCCCGGATGCCGTGTACGGCCTCATCCTGTACTCCGCGCTCATCGGCGGGGTGTCGGACTCGGACAGCAACTCGGTCGAGGTTCTGATCATCTCGGCGGTGTCGCTGCTGATCTTCTGGGGCGCTCACGTGTTCGCGAGCACTATCGCCACCCACGGCGTCAAGGACGGCAGGGAGATCACTCTCGGGCAGGCGACGCTGCGCGCGTTCAGCCACTCCTCGGGCATGCTCTACGCGGCCATCTTGCCGTCGCTGCCCCTGATCGTCGGCGCGTTCGGCCTTGTGTCCACGGATGACGCGGTGAGCTACTCGCTGCTACTCGCCATGATCGTGCTGGGTGTTCTCGGCTACCAGGCCTTCGCCCAGCGCGGAGCGAAGATGGGCCGGCGCATCTGGGGTGGCATCGGCACGGCGTTCTTCGGCTTCCTCATGATCGTGCTCAATGTCGCCGTGCACTGAACGCCCAGTGATCGACCCCGGTAGCCGATGAATCGCCGACTCACCGCCCTGTTCGCCGCGTTCGAGGCGCTGCTCGTGGTGGCCATCGGCGTCGGTATCCCACTCGCACCGCTGACGGTGCTGTGGGGAGCCCAGTTCGGGTTCGGTGTCGACTGGGGTGCATTCTGGCGGGCATCCGTCGACATCTGGCTCATCGGTCACGGCGTCGACGTGACCGTCACGCTCGACCCGACCACCGCGGCGGCGCTCGGCTACCCCGGCGCCGGTGACCCGTTCACGATCACGATCGCCGCTCTGGGGCTCGGGATGCTCACCCTCATGCTCGCCGTGCGGGCCGGTCGACGGGTCGCCGAGACCCGCTACCGGGCCCTCGGCCAGATCGTGGCCCTGGCCACATTCGCGCTGCTGTCGTTCGGCGTGACGTTCTCGAGTCTGCACCCGCTCGCGCGCCCCTCGCTGGTGCAGGGCACCCTGCTGCCGACGCTGGTGTTCGCGATCGGCTTCGTGATCGGTGTTCGGCTGACCCGCCGGCACGAGGACGACACCTCGACCGGTCGGATCCGGGACTGGATCGCGGGCTGGTCACCGCGTGCCCGGGCCATCGTCGCCACTGGTCTTCGTGCGGGCGCAACCGCGGCGGCCGGGGTCGTGCTTGCCGCGTCGCTCGCCACGGCCCTTGCCATAGCGATCTCCTACGCGAAGATCATCACGCTCTACGAGAGTCTGCACACCGAGGTCGTCGGCGGCTTTACGTTGACCCTCGGCCAGCTCGCGTTCATCCCCAACGTCGTCATCTGGACGGCGAGCTGGCTGGTCGGCCCCGGTTTCGCGATCGGCACCGGGTCGAATGTCAGCGCGCTCGGCACCCAGCTCGGTCCCATCCCGGCGATCCCGCTTCTCGGCGCCCTACCGACCGGCAGCTACGCCTTCGGATTCGTGGGGCTCCTCGTGCCCGTGATCGCGGGCTTCCTCGCGGGGGCGCTCGTCGGTCCCGGCGTGCGTCGACGGCTGGGCGCCGAAGCCAGCGGCAGCGCGGTACTGCTCACCGGGTTGGCCGCGGGGGTTGTCGGTGGGGTCATCCTCGGGATGCTCGCCTGGGCGTCATCCGGAGCGGTCGGCCCCGGGCGGCTCGCCCACGTCGGGCCCGACCCCTGGGCGGTGGGCGGATTCGCGGCGCTCGAGTTCGCGCTCGCGACGACCATCGGTCTCGCGGCGAGCCTGCGCCGCGCCCGTGCGACCCAGCCCACGCCGGGCGCGACCACGACCCGACGATAGGCTGTCGGGGTGCTGTCACTCGTGGTGCTGATCTCGGGGGGCGGGTCCAACCTCCGGGCCCTGCTCGAAGCCTCGGAGGACGCCGAGTTCCCCGCCCGCGTCGTCGCCGTCGGAGCCGATCGACCGGCCGACGGGTTCGAGCACGCCGAACACTTCGGGGTCCCCACCTTCTCGGTCGCGCTGTCGGCCTTCGACGATCGTGACGCCTGGGGCGATGCGCTGCTCGAGCAGGTGCGCGTCTGGCAGCCCGACCTCGTGGTGCTCAGCGGATTCATGAAGCTTCTTCCGCCGCGAGTGGTCGCGGCGCTCGCGCCCAACCTGATCAACACGCATCCGGCCTACCTGCCCGAATTCCCGGGCGCTCACGCGGTGCGTGACGCGATCGCCGCCGGGGTGACCGAGACCGGCGCGAGTGTGATCGTCGTCGATAACGGCGTTGACAGCGGGCCGATCATCGCCCAGGAGCGCATCCCCGTGCTGCCCGGCGACACCGAGACTGAATTGCACGAGCGCATCAAGCCCGTCGAACGCCGCCTGCTCGTGCAGGCGATCCTCGACATCGCCAATGGCCACATCGACCTGAAGGAGCTCTAAGTGTCAGGCCCGAGTCACGACCCGTCCGACTACCGCGAGCGCGATGCGATTCCGATCCGTCGCGCCCTCGTCTCCGTGAGCGACAAGACCGGACTGGTCGAACTGGCCACCGCGCTCGCCGCAGCGGGCGTCGAGATCGTGTCGACCGGGTCGACGGCGAAGACGATCCGGGATGCCGCGATCCCCGTCACCGAGGTGGCCGAGGTCACCGGCTTCCCCGAGTCCCTCGACGGCCGCGTGCGCACGCTGCATCCGGCGATCCACGCGGGCCTCCTCGCTGACCTGCGACTCGCCTCGCACGAGTCCGAACTCGCCGAGCTCGGCATTGCGCCCTTCGAGCTCGTGGTGTCGAACCTGTACCCGTTCGTCGAGACCGTGGCATCCGGTGCCGCTGTGAACGACGTGATCGAGCAGATCGACATCGGTGGACCGGCGCTGGTGCGCGCCTCAGCCAAGAACCACGCGAATGTTGCGATCGTGACATCCCCGTCTTCGTACCCGCAGGTGCTCAAGGCGCTGACCCTCGGCGGCACGACCCTCGCGCAGCGTCAGCGTCTGGCGGGGGAGGCGTTCGCGCACACGGCGGCGTACGACACCGCGGTGGCGGCGTACTTCGCGGCCAGCGTCGGCATCAAGCCGCCGGTGGTCGAGCCCCCGGTCGCTGAGGCACTCGAAGCGACCTTCCCCCAGACCCTCACCTACGAGGTCGAGCTCTCAACCGGCCTGCGCTACGGCGAGAACTCCCACCAGCAAGCGGCGCTCTACGTCGAGCCCGCCGGCCGCGGCATCGCCCAGGCCACCCAGCTGCAGGGCAAGGAGATGTCGTACAACAACTACGTCGACGCCGATGCCGCCCTGCGCGCCGCGTACGACTTCGACGAACCCGCGGTGGCGATCATCAAGCACGCCAACCCCTGCGGCATCGCGGTGGCGCGCGGCACGGGCGATCCGATCGCCTCGGCGCACGCCCGCGCGCACGCGTGCGACCCGGTCTCCGCCTACGGCGGCGTCATTGCGGCCAACCGCACCCTCACACTCGAGGCCGCGGAGTCGATCAAGGACATCTTCACCGAGGTGATCGTCGCGCCCGCATTCGAGCCGGCAGCGCTCGAGCTACTCGCATCGAAGAAGAACCTGCGGCTGCTGCAACTGCCCGCGGGCTACGGTCGCTCCGACACCGAGTTCCGCCAGATCTCGGGCGGTGCGCTCGTGCAGACCCCCGACACCTACGTCGACTTCAGCTCGGATGCCTGGACTCTCGTCGCGGGACCGGAAGCCGACGACGCCACCCGCGCCGACCTCGAGTTCGCGTGGCGGGCGGTGCGCGCCGTGAAGTCGAACGCGATCCTGCTGGCGAAGGACGGAGCATCCGTCGGGGTGGGTATGGGCCAGGTCAACCGCGTCGACTCGTGCGGCCTCGCTGTCTCGCGGGCGGCCGACCGCGCGATCGGATCGGTCGCGGCGAGCGACGCATTCTTCCCGTTCGCCGACGGGCTGGAGATCCTGCTCGAGGCGGGCGTGCGCGCGATCGTGCAGCCCGGCGGTTCGATCCGCGACGAGGAGGTCATCGCCGCCGCGCAGGATGCGGGCGCCACGATGTACTTCACGGGCGAGCGGCACTTCTTCCACTGACGTCGGCCGGGTCTCGACAGGCTCGACCACCGGGTCTCGACTAGCGGTCGCCTTGCCATGCCCGAACACGAGGCATAGTCTGTAAGGCTGCCCGGGCGGCCCACCGGCACCCGCGCAGCTCCCCACAGCCCTGCGACCCAGGAATTCACCATGTCTGCACCAACTGCCGAACCCGGCCGCGCTGAAACCGTCGGAACCTTCGCGGCAATCCGACGGCTCTACCCGTACGCGAAACCGGCCATGCCGCGCATCTACCTCGGGATGGTGTCGGCCATGCTCGCCGGGCTCGTGGCGCTGCTGATTCCGCAGGTGCTCAAGTCCCTCGTCGACGGACCACTGCAGTCGGGCGACCAGGCGCAGATCTGGCCGGCGTTCCTCGTGGTGCTCGGGCTGGGCATCCTCGAGGCGATCATGATCGCGCTCCGTCGGTTCTGGGTGCTGACCCCGGGAACCCACATCGAGGCGCGGATGCGCAACGCGCTCTACATGAAGCTCCAGACCCTGCCGGTGAGCTTCCACGATCGCTGGCCCAGCGGGCAGCTGCTGTCGCGAGCCGTGAGCGACCTGAACCTGATCCGCCGCTGGATCTCGTTCGGACTCGTGCTGCTGGTCGTCAACGTGCTGACGATCCTCGTGGGCTTCGCCTTCCTCGTGAACATCTCGTGGATCCTCGGTGTGCTGTTCATCGTGTGCTCGATCCCGCTCTGGATCTACGGTTACCTGTTCGAGAAGCGCTACTCGATCGTCGCCCGCCGCAGTCAGGATCAGGCCGGAGACCTCGCGACGACCGTCGAGGAGTCGGTTCACGGCATCCGGGTGCTGAAGGCGTTCGGGCGCGGCAAGCACGCGCTCGAGAACTTCGCCACCCAGGCGGAGGAACTGCGCGGCACCGAGATCGAGAAGGCCAAGGCGATCGCCGGCATCTGGCTGTGGCTGCTGCTCGTGCCCGACGTGACCTTCGCTCTTGCCCTGCTCGGCGGGGTGTGGCTGACCGCGACGGGGCAGATCACCGCGGGTGACCTCGTGGCGTTCTTCGCCACCGCGACGGTGCTGCGATTCCCGGTGGAGTCGATCGGCTTCCTGCTGTCGATGACCTTCGACACGCGCACGGCCGCCGACCGCTTCTTCGAAGTGATGGATGCGCCGAACACGATCGTCGACCCGGAGCATCCGAAGACCATCGAGCACCCCGAGGGGCGCTTGGTGTTCTCCGACGTGCACTTCCGCTACCCGGACTCGCCCGAGCGCGTGCCCGACCTGGTCAACGGTGTCTCGCTCGCGATCGAGCCCGGCGAGACCATGGCACTGGTCGGGCTCACCGGCTCGGGCAAGTCGACGCTGACGGCCCTCACGACGCGCCTCTACGACATCGACAGCGGGTCGATCGCCGTCGACGGCGTCGACATCCGCGATCTCACTCTCGGCGAACTGCGCACGCACATCGCGATGGCCTTCGAAGACGCGACGCTGTTCTCGGCAACCGTGCGCGACAACGTGCTCCTCGGTCGACCGGATGCCACGGAAGCCGATCTGGCGGAGGCCCTCGACATCGCGCAGGCCGCCTTCGTGCACGAGCTGCCCGACGGCCTGGACACCGCAGTGGGGGAGGAGGGCCTCAGCCTCAGCGGCGGACAGCGCCAGCGGCTCGCCCTCGCCCGGGCGGTGGCCGCGAAGCCCTCGATACTTGTGCTCGACGACCCGCTCTCGGCGCTCGACGTCGACACCGAGGCCCTCGTCGAGGCCGCGCTTCGCAGGGTGCTCGCCAGCACCACAGCGCTCATCGTTGCGCACCGCCCATCGACGGTGATGCTCGCCGACCGTGTCGCCCTGCTGGAGGACGGCCGGGTCACCGCCGTCGGCGCCCACTCCGAGTTGCTCGCGTCGAGCGAGCACTACCGATTCGTCATCTCGTCGCTGGAGGACGAGCAGCGCAGGGAAAGGGCTCAGGCATGAGCGTATCCGGTGTCGGTGGCGAGGAGCGCACCGACTACAGCAAGGCCGAGAGCCGGCAGATCCGGCAGCGGTCGTTGCGGCTGCTCGGCTCGCTCGTGCTGCCGGTGCGGGCCCGCGTCATCCTGACCATGGTCGTCGTCGTCGTGTCGACGGCGGCGCAGGTGGCCGGTCCCCTGTTCATCGCGTACGGCATCGATACGGGGCTGCCCGCGCTGCTGAACCAGAACTGGATGCCACTCGCCGGCGCCGTCACGGCCTACCTCGCGGCGGGCATCCTCGGGGCGGCCCTCATCGCCTGGTACACGGTGCTGACGGCTCGCATCAGCCAGGCGATCCTGTTCGACCTGCGCAAGCGCGTGTTCCTGCACACCCAGCGGTTGTCGCTCGAGTTCCACGAGAGCTACACCTCGGGTCGCATCATCGCGCGGCAGACCAGCGACCTCGACGCGATCCGGGAGCTGCTCGACTCGGGTATCAACCAGCTGGTGCAGGGCCTTCTCTACATGGTGTTCATCGCGATCGCCATGTTCACCCTCGATGGCCTGAGCGGACTCATCCTGGTGGCCTCGCTCGTTCCGCTTCTGCTGCTCACCCGGTGGTTCCAGGTGCGCTCGCAGCGGTTCTTCCGCACCACGCGTACGGCTTCGGCGACGCTCATCGTGAAGTTCGTCGAGACGATGACGGGCATCCGCGCGGTCAAGGCGTTCCGTACCGAGGAGAGCAACCGCACGGTGTTCGGCAGCCTCGTGGAGACCTACCGGCGCACCAATCAGCGCGTCATCCAGCTCTTCGGCGTCTTCGACCCCGGGCTCGTGCTCATCGGCAACGTGACGCTCGCCGTGATCCTGCTCGTGGGCGGACTTCGCGTCGCGACCGGCGGCATCGCCATCGGCGTGCTGCTCGCGGCGCTGCTCTACGCGCGCCAGTTCTTCGCGCCCGCGCAGGAGATGGCGATGTTCTACAACTCCTATCAGTCGGCGGCGGCCGCCCTGGAGAAGATCTCGGGAGTGCTCGAGGAACAGCCGAGTGTGCCCGACCCCACCAAGCCCGTCGACCTGCTGAAGGCGCAGGGTCGGGTGACCTTCGATGCCGTGACCTTCTCCTACAAAGACGACCGGGTCGTGCTGCCGAACCTCGAGCTCGAGATTCCGGCCGGCCAGACGATCGCCCTGGTCGGCACCACGGGGGCGGGCAAGTCGACTCTCGCCAAGCTGATCTCGCGTTTCTACGACCCGACCGAGGGGGCGGTGCGCCTCGACGGCGTCGACCTGCGCAGCCTGCACCCCAAAGACCTCCGCCGCGCGATCGTGATGGTCACCCAGGAGGCATACCTGTTCTCCGGCACGGTCGCCGACAACATCGCCCTCGGCAAACCGGATGCCACGCGCACCGAGATCATCGCGGCCGCCAAGGCCGTGGGCGCTCACGAGTTCATCGAGTCACTGCCTGCCGGGTACGACACCGATGTGAACAAGCGCGGCGGACGGGTCAGCGCCGGCCAGCGTCAGCTCCTGTCGTTTGCGCGCGCATTCATCGCCGACCCGGTGGTGCTGATCCTCGACGAGGCGACCGCATCGCTCGACATCCCCAGCGAGCGCCTGGTGCAGGAGGGGCTGCAGACCCTCCTCGCCGATCGCACGGCCGTGATCATCGCGCACCGCCTGTCGACTGTGGCGATTGCCGACCGGGTGCTCGTGATGGAGCACGGCCAGATCGTCGAGGACGGAACGCCACGCGAACTCATCGCCGGCACGGGCCGGTTCGCGCAACTGCATGCGGCGTGGCGGGATTCGCTGGTGTAGAAAGGCGACATGGCAACCATCACCCCGTTCCTCTGGCTCAACCACCCCATTGACGAGGTGATTGCCTACTACTCGTCGGTCTTCGACGGGGTGCACGTCGACGACGAGCAGCGGATGCCTGACGGCTCGCTGCTCACGGCGACCATCACGCTCGCCGGTCAGCGCGTCGGCTTGCTGAGCGGTGGGCAGGAACCCCCGTCGGAGGCGTTCTCGCTCATGGTGTCGGTGGAGACCCAGGACGAGGTCGACCACTACTGGAACGCGCTCACCGCGGACGGCGGCGAGGAGTCCCAGTGCGGCTGGCTGAAGGACAAGTACGGCATCTCCTGGCAGATCATCCCCACCGCGCTGGGCCGTCTGCTCGGTGACCCAGACAGTGCGCGGGCCGGCCGAGCAATGCAGGCGATGTTCGCCATGCGCAGGATCGTCATCGCCGACCTGGAGGCTGCCGCTGCCGCGGGTTGAGTAGCCGCGAAGCGGCGTATCGAAACCGCGCCCCGTGGATTTCGATACGCACTTCGCGCTACTCAATCAGCGAGCGGGGTCGTACCGCGCCACCACGAGGTCGACGCGGTGCACCCCGTCGCGGCTCCACTTCAGCGGGGTTCCCTCCGCCCGGAAGTACTCCAGCGCCCGGGCCTCATGATCGATCGCCGGATGCCCGCTCGAGCGCACCACGCGCCACCAGGGCACATCCGAGCCGTAGTGCGACATGACCTGCCCCACCGCGCGGGCGGCCCGGGATCCGAGGGCTGCCGCGACATCCCCGTAGGTCATCACGCGACCGGGCGGGATCGAGGCGACGACGTCGAGAACTCGACTGATGAAGTCGGCGCCGGGCTGCTGGGACACTACAGCTCGAGCGCGCCGATGTTCTCGCCGTACTGGGTCTGACCGACGATCGTGAAGCCCACCCGAAGGAAGAACTCCTCAGGGCCCTCCTCGCCGGGCTCCCACAGCGCGGTCAACCGACCGAACCCGCGGCTCTTGGCCTCCTCAGCCAGTGCCAGCACGGCAAACTTGCCGACACCGGTGCCCTGAGACGGCCCGGCAACTGTCACCCGCCAGACGCAACTGCGAAATTCCTCCTGCACCGCGTCCGGATCGAAGTTGCCGCGGATGAACCCCACCACCGTGTCCCCGTCGAGCACGACGCGCGGCCACGACGTCGCCGGATTGAGGAAGCTGTCGGCGATCGCATAACTGGGTGGCGTGACGAACTGCTCCTGACCTCGCCGCAGAGTGAGGTTGTTGGCGGCCACAATGGTCTTCGCGCTCAGCTCTTCAAGCCTCAGTTCGCCCATGGAGACAGGCTAACCCGCACGCCTGACGGGCGCGAAGATATCTTGATATCAAGATACTTCTCCGAGCGGGTATGCTGTTCCACGGTCACCCACTGAAGGAGCATCGCTTGTCCAAGATCCATGTAGAAGGCACCGTTGTCGAACTCGACGGCGACGAGATGACACGCATCATCTGGCAGAAGATCAAGGACACCCTGATCCACCCGTACCTCGACATCAAGCTCGAGTACTACGACCTCGGGATCGAACACCGGGACGAGACCAACGACCAGGTCACGATCGACGCGGCCCACGCCATCCAGAAGCACGGTGTCGGCGTCAAGTGTGCGACCATCACGCCCGACGAGGCCCGCGTCGAGGAGTTCGGCCTCAAGCAGATGTGGAAGAGCCCGAACGGCACGATCCGCAACATCCTCGGCGGCGTGATCTTCCGGGAACCGATCATCATCTCCAACATCCCGCGGCTCGTGCCCGGATGGAACAAGCCGATCATCATCGGCCGCCACGCCTTCGGTGACCAGTACAAGGCCACCGACTTCCGCTTCGCGGGCAAGGGCAAGCTCACCGTCGAGTTCACCCCGGATGACGGCTCCGAGCCGCTCAAGTTCGAGGTCTACCACTCCCCGGGCGATGGTGTCGCGCAGGTGCAGTACAACCTCGACGAGTCGATCCGCGACTTCGCTCGCGCCTCGCTCAACTACGGCCTCGCCCGCAACTACCCGGTGTACCTCTCGACGAAGAACACGATCCTCAAGGCCTACGACGGCCGGTTCAAGGACATCTTCGAGGAGATCTTCGAGACCGAGTTCAAGGCCAAGTTCGAGGCGGCCGGCCTCACCTACGAGCACCGCCTCATCGACGACATGGTCGCCTCGGCCATGAAGTGGGAGGGCGGTTACGTCTGGGCCTGCAAGAACTACGACGGCGACGTGCAGTCCGACACCGTGGCCCAGGGCTTCGGATCACTCGGCCTCATGACCTCCGTGCTCGCGACTCCCGACGGCAAGGTCGTCGAGGCGGAGGCCGCGCACGGCACCGTGACGCGCCACTACCGCCAGCACCAGGCCGGCAAGCCCACGTCGACCAACCCGATCGCCTCGATCTACGCCTGGACCCGGGGTCTCGCGCACCGCGCCAAGCTCGACAACAACCCCGAGCTCGCGACCTTCGCCGAGACCCTTGAGGATGTCGTCATCAAGTCGGTCGAGGCCGGTCACATGACCAAGGACCTTGCGCTGCTTGTCGGGCCCGACCAGAAGTGGGAGACCACCGAGGAGTTCCTCGACACCCTCGACAAGAACCTCGCCGCCCGCCTCGGCTAGGTGCGCTGGGGGTAGATCGTCTCGCCCCTCGCGAGCATTGCAACGTCGCTCTCGATGCGGTTCGCCCGGGTCTTCGGGCTGGTGACCGACATCAGGCGGAACAGGATCGCCCAGCGGTTCTGCGCCGTCAGGGTGTCGAATCGAGCGGATGCCGCGGGGTTGGCGTCGAGCGCGGCGCGCAGGTCATCGGGCACCGGCGCATCCTTCTGGCGGTAGGCGGCATCCCACCGGCCATCGGCCTTGGCGCGCTCGACCTCGGCGACGCCGCCCTCACGCATCCGGCCCTCGGCGGTCAAGCGCTCGATGTGGTCGCGATTGCGCTGCGACCACGGGCTGCGGGAGCGGCGCGGGGTGAACGCCTGAAGCGTGTAGTGCTCGTCGAAGCGCCCGACCTGGCCGTCGATCCAGCCGTGACACAGTGCGACGTCGAGTGCCTCGTCGTAGGTGATGCCGGGCTCGGAGGAGAGCCTCTTGCGCAATTGCAGCCGCACGCCGGCGGGGTCACCGACCTCAAGGATCCAGCGCTCCCAGTCGTCGGCGCTCGTGAAGTGCAGGATCGGCTTCTCGGCGAACGAGGTCATGCCACAAGGCTAGAACCCGCCTACGACGAAGGACCCGGGAGTCGTCTCCCGGGTCCTTCGTGGCGTGAGGCTACTTCTCGACGGCCACCGGCTCGACTGCCGAACTTGCCGTCACTGCGACCTTGCGCGGCTTGGCCTTCTCGCTCACGGGAATCATGACCGAGAGCACGCCGTTGTCGTAGGTCGCGCTGATCTGATCCGTAGCGATGCCGTCACCGAGGTTGAGCTGCCGCAGGAACGAGCCGCTGGGCCGCTCGTGCGCCAGCCACTTCACACCGTCCTGGCTGCGGGGGGTGCGCTCAGCCCGGATGGTGAGCAGCTGACCGTCCACATCGACGTCGACGGAACCGGGGTCGATTCCCGGGAGGTCGGCGTTGAGGATGTAGTGGTCGCCATCGCGGTAGAGATCGATCGGCATCAGTCGCGGGCCCTGGCGCGCGTCCAGGAGGTTCGCGGCGACGCGATCCAGCTCACGGAATGGGTCGAAGAGTACTGCCATTGGTGTCAACTCCTTCACGTCGTGCCGTCGGGATGACGGCTTGCGAAAGTTGAGTCGATGGGACTCAACTAATGCAATATTAGCACTCTCAACCGGAGAGTGCCAAGACCTATTCCCGGCAGCTAAGGTGCCCCTTGCTAGCCTTTCGCCCCGCACAGGACTACCTATGGGAATATGCTCCTGCGCCGATACCCCCTCGTGGTCGCGGCCGTCGCCGTCGGCCTGGTCGGGCTCGTTCTCCTGCTCACGCCGGCCTCCTGGCTGGTCGGGTGGATCCTCTCGATCTTCGCGCTGGTCGTCGCAGCACGCGAAGGGTTCACGATGGTGCGCCGCCTGCTCAAGGGCGAGGTCGGGCTCGATGTGCTGGCCGTCACGGCCATCGTCAGCACCGTTGTCGTGGGCGAGTACTGGGCGAGCCTGATCATCGTGCTCATGCTGGCCGGCGGCGAAGCCCTCGAGGACTACGCGGCCGGGCGTGCCGAGCGCGACCTCAAGGCGCTGCTGGACCGCGTGCCGCAGCTCGCTCACCGCTACGCCGCCGACGGCTCGATCGAGGACATTCCGATCGACCAGGTGGCCCTCGGCGACCGGCTGCTCGTGAAGCCTGCGGAGATCGTACCCGTCGACTGCGAACTGCTGAGCCCCGCGACATCCCTCGACGAATCGTCTCTGACGGGCGAGAGCATGCCTGTCGACAAGGTGCAGGGGGATGCCCTGCTCAGCGGTTCCGTGAACGGTCCGGCGGCCGTCGACGTGAGTGTGACGGCGCTCGCCAAAGACAGCCAGTACCAGCGGATCATCGAGCTGGTGCGCGAGGCATCCGCATCGAAGTCGCCGATGGTGCGTCTCGCCGACCGGTATGCCCTGCCGTTCACGGCCGTGGCCTTCGTGATCGCGGGGATCGCGTGGGCGGTCTCGGGCAATCCGATCCGCTTCGCCGAGGTGCTGGTCGTGGCGACCCCGTGCCCACTGCTGCTCGCGGCACCGGTGGCGTTCATGGCGGGCATGAGCCGCGCCGCCAAGAGCGGAATCGTCATGAAGGGCTCGAAGTCGCTCGAGCAGCTCGCCCGCGCTCGCACCATAGCCTTCGACAAGACGGGCACCCTCACGCACGGGATGCCCGCCGTGGTCGCGGTGCTCCCGGTCGCTCCGATGACCGAGTCGACCCTGCTGGGGCTCGTCGCGTCGGCCGAGCGCTATTCGTCCCACGTGCTCGCTCAGTCGTTGCAGGATGCAGCGAGCGACCGCGGAATCGCGCTGCAGGAGGCCGTCGACGCACATGAGGTGGCGACCCATGGCATCGAGGCGACGATCGGCGGCCAGCGGGTCATCGTGGGCAAGCCCGCCTTCGTCGCCGAGCGGGTCAGCGGGCTGGTGCGGCACGATGGCGCGAGCGGCGAGGCCGCCGTGTATGTGGGGGTGGGCGACGCGTTCGCCGGGGTCATCGTGCTGCGCGACGAGGTGCGGCCCGAGTCGGCCGAGACGCTCGCCCGACTCAACCGCCTCGGCATCACGAACACGATGCTGATCACGGGCGACGTCGAGCAGACGGCGCGACCCATCGCCGACGGCCTCGGCATCACCCAGATGCACGCCGAGTGCCTCCCCGAAGACAAGGTCAACCTCGTTCACGACGCCACACCCCGGCCCGTGATCATGGTCGGCGACGGTGTCAACGACGCACCGGTGCTCGCGGCGGCCGACGTGGGCATCGCCCTCGGAGCTCGCGGATCGACGGCGGCCAGCGAGTCAGCAGACGTCGTCATTCTCGTGGATGACCTGAGCCGAGTCGCCGACGCGGTGGCGATCGGTCACCGCACCGTGAACATCGCCCTTCAGAGCATCTGGTTCGGCATCGCGATCAGCGTGGCGCTCATGGTTGTCGCGGCGTTCGGGTTCATCCCCGCCGTGCTGGGCGCGGCGCTGCAGGAGGTCGTCGACCTCATCACGATTCTCGGGGCCCTGCGGGCGCTCAGCGGCGGTCGGGGAGAGGCTCGCATGGCCCGGGCGATCAGTAACCCGAGAAGTAGTCCGAGTGCACCCGCTTCGCTCCCTGCGAACGCAGCGCGCGACGGAGATCGTTGACGAGTGCAGGGGGACCGGAGACGAACGCCCGGCGCTTTCCGGCATCCGGAACCGCTGAGGCGACACGCTCGCCGGTGACGCGACCAGCCCCCGCGTACTCCCACCCGGGCGGCAGGGTCGCGGGCGCTTCGGGCGCGTAGAGCACGACGCGAGCGCCCGACTTGGCGAGCAGGTCGCCGTAGGGCAGCGGGCCGGGGGAGCTCGTCGAGTACAGCACCACGACGTCGCGCTTCTCCCCGCGCTCGGTCGCGTGCGCGAGCTGGCTGGCGAACGGGGTGATGCCGATGCCGCCGGCCACGAGCAGCAGTGGCTCGGTGACATCCGTCGGAAGTGCGAAGTCGCCGCCGACGCCGGTGCCCGTCACTGCGGCGCCGGGCTCCAGGTCGAGCAGCGCCTGCTTGAAACTCGACGACTTCGACGGTGTCGTGATCGCGAAGGTGATCGGTGCGTCGACTGCGGGCGCCGACGAGATGCTGAAGTACCGGCGACTGCCGCGGAAGTCCGCCTTGCGGTGGGGGATCGTCAGCTCCATGTACTGGCCGGGCACGAATCGCACCGGTCGGTGCGGCTGGAACGACAGCTCCCACGTCGTGGGCCCGAGCTGGGTCTTGCCGAGATACGTCAGCCGGATGCCGCGGCGCTGGCCGAACGCGAAGCCGATCAGATTGCCTACCAGCAGTGCCAACTGCGGGGTGCGGGATATCGGGCCGAACGAGAACGGCACGCTGAACAGCAGCGCGACCACGACCGCTTCGACGATCTGCTGCCAGCGGCGGGGCGGCAGCGTGAGCGGCTCGCTGAACATGAAGCCCGCGAAGAACAGCACCGGTGATGACAGGAACACGTACTGCAGCGCCGACAGTGCGGTCTCGCCGACGGTGAGGAAGTAGAGCACAGTGCCCACCGTGGTGAGCGCGACGAAGATGGCCGCGATCGTGAGCCGCTGGGTGCGATACAGCACCAGGAAGGCTCCGATCACCACGGGGATCAGGTAGGTCGAGCTGCCGAGCCACCACACGGCGAATCCGAAGCCGAGGAACCCGGTGTACGCGATGAGCGCCACCACGAAGACGCCCACGGCAGCGGGGTTGAGCACGTGACGGCCGCGCACCGCGATCAGGTACTTCGAGATGTTCGCTATCAGGCCCGCGATGGCGATGCCGACGAGTCCCAGCGGATCGAGCGTCGGCGCCATGATGAAGAAGATCAGGAGCGCTGTGATCATCGCCGAGTCCAGATGCGGCTTGACCCGCATGATCCTGGCGATCAGCACGCTGGTGCTGCAGGTCGCGACGATCGAGACGGCCGCGGATGCCAGCAGGGCCAGCGGCGAGTAGGTGCCGATGCCGAACAGCGACAACACAAGCGCGACGACTCCGATGCCGGCGAGTGCGACGATCACGAGCTTGTACATCGTCACGATGCCTGTGACCCGATCCAACCACTGCTTCATGTGAACAGCTCCCCGTCGAGGTGTGGCGAGAACTCGACCCGACCGGTCGAGAACACTCTCGCGAAGGTGAAATCGTATCGCTCATTCAGGCGTGCCGGGTCGGCGAAGAACAGTGCCGTCGACAGCCCGTCGGCGAGCATGGCTGTGGCTGCGATCGCCCACGTCGCGATGACCGAGCTCGTGGGAAGCCCCGTTGTCGCGTCGATCACGTGGTGCAGCCCGGCTCCCCACGCGCGCCGGTTGGTCGCCGACGAGCAGATCGCCTGGTTGTGCACGTTCGCGATGCCGATCGCCTTCGTCGCATCCAGCGGATGCTCGAGCCCCACCCTGATCGGCTCGGGACCCACCTGCCGGATGTCACCGCTGCCGTCGACGATCAGATCGGTGTGCCCGGCACCGACCAGCAGCTCGGTCACGATATCGACGAGCAGACCCTTGCCAGCCGCACCGACGTCGAGCAGCACGGGTCTCACGGTCGTGAGAGTCGAGCCGTCCCACGCGATGGTGTCCTCCCACGCGGGCGGGGGCGCGGGTGGTCCGCTCGGGCGCAGTGAGTAGGCGCGGTCGTAGCCGAGCGCCTCGAGGGCGCGGCCGACGAGGGGGCTGACCGCGGCATCCGTCGCCTCGTACAGGCCCCGGTAGAGGCTGAGAAGCTCGTCGGCCTCGTCGGGGAGTCGGTAGCTGCCGGGTGTGCGCGCGATGCGCGAGACCAGGGAGTCGTCGCGGAAGCGCGACCATGCTCGATCGAAGGTCTCGATGCGCGCCGCGATCGCTGCCCGAAGGTCAGTCGAGATGGGCTCGGCCGTGTCGATCTGCCAGCCGGTGCCGATGGCCTCGAAAGTGAGGCTATGCGGCCGCGTCAGCCTTGATCTCCTCGACTGCCTTGTTGAATCCGCCGCTGGTCAGGGACGACCCGCCGACCTTGTCGACCTTGATCGTGTCGATGTCCTTGCCGACGACAACATCGGAGATGCCCGCGATGAACTCGCCCTGGTGCTGCTTGGCCTGGGGGTCGGTGGCATTGCTCACGACCTCGACAGCGGTGATGACGTCGCCCTTCAGGGTGATCGTCACATCGACGCTTTCGGTGCCGCTCGGTGCCTGGTAGCTGCCCTCGGCGGTGTACGTGCCGTCGGTGTAGACAGCGCTGGTGTCGGCGGTGCCGCTGCCAGAGGTGCCGCTGTCGCTCGTGCCGGCGCCGGCATCGGTTCCCGCGTCTTCCGCCGCGGAACAGCCCGCGAGTGCGCCCGTGATGGCCAGCCCCGCGAGGACGGCGATGGATACCTTGCTGGGGGGTGCTGCGAGCATGGTTTCTCCTGTCGGTGACGTGTCACCAGCATGCCGCATGGTGCGTGCGGGCGCTGAACGCATCGTGGGAGATCGCAGGGAATTCCCAGCACGACGTCTGAACGCAGGGACTCGCTCGAATGTAACAACACGGTAAACAGTGGACGAAGGACTTGCGATTAGTTTGTTCGTAAGGTGTACTAACAAACATGACGACGGGGTTCAGCACGGGTCGCGCACTGCGCCCGACGACGAAAGTGCTGCCGGAGCACGCGCGCGGACACAACCGCTCGCTCGTGCTGCAGACGCTGTACCGCGCGGGTCAGCAGTCCCGTGCTGACATCGCCCGCGAGACCGGGCTGACCCGGGTCACGGTCTCCGACCTCGTGGCCGAACTCATCGTCGAGGGCCTCATCATCGAGACGGGCCAGCGCGAGGACGTGCGCCCCGGCAAGCCAGCGACCCTGCTCGACCTCAACCGTGGCGCCTTCCAGATCATCGGCATCGACCTCAGCGAGTACGCCACCTTCCGCGGGGCCGTGCTCGATCTTGACGGCCAGATCCTGCACCGTGCAGAACTCCCGCTCGCCGGGGCAACCGGGGCGGATGCAACGGCCCTCGTCACCGCGCTCGCCGCCACTCTCGTGGCCGCCGCCACCCTGCCGGTGCTCGGCATGGGGGTGGGATCACCCGGTGTCGTCGATCTCGCTGGCGTCGTGCTGAGCGCCCCCAACCTCGGCTGGGTGGACGAGCCCCTGCAGCAGGCGATGTCGGCGCGATTCGGCGTTCCCGTCGTCGTCGCCAACGACGCCAACGTCGCGGCCCTCGCCGAGCACAGCTTCGGCGGCGCAGACAGCGACATGATGCTCATCAAGGTCGGCCACGGCGTCGGCGCCGGCCTGCTCCTCGACGGAACCCCGCTGTTCGGCAGCAGGTTCGCCGCGGGCGAGATCGGCCACGTCGTCGTCGGCACCGACGGCGGAGCCGAGTGCGTGTGTGGCAAGCACGGCTGCCTCGAAACCTGGCTCGCCGTGCCCCGGCTCGAGAAGGCGATCGCCGCCGCGCCTGACGAGCGCACGAGCATCCTGCAGCAGGCCGGGCAGCGTCTCGGCATCGCGCTTGCTCCCGTGGTCGGCGCACTCAACCTCGCCGAAGTGGTCCTCAGCGGACCCACCTCACTACTTGATGGCCCCCTGGCTCAGGCGACCATCGACACGCTCCGCAACCGCACGATGGCCGAATTCCACGGCGATCTGACGTTACGGATGACCACGCTCGGGGAGGACATCGTCATGCGCGGCGCTGCCGTCATGGTGCTCTCCGCGCAACTCGGGGTCTCCTGACCCTTTCACCCCTGCACCAGCGGAGTTCCCACCCGGGCACCCCGCAGCCCCCAACAAAGGAAAGACACATGATGAAGCGAAAGCTCGGACTGGTTGCAGCTGCAACCGCCGCACTCGTCGTTCTCGCCGGGTGCTCCGCTACACCCCCGGCTGACGAGGGTGGCAAGGACATCACCCTCTGGGTCATGGGAGGTGACACCCCGGATGCCCTGCGCGACTACCTTAAGACAGAGTACGCAAGTGCAACCGGGGGCACCCTTACCATCGAGCAGCAGGACTGGTCGGATGCCCTTTCGAAGCTGACCACCGCGCTACCCGATCCCGAGAATACTCCGGACGTGGTGGAGATCGGCAACACGTGGTCGCCCACGTTCACGAGCGTCGGCGCCTTCTCCGACATCACCGATCTCGTTCCCGAGCTCGGCGGTGACAAGCTGCTGCCCTCGTTCGTCGAGATCGGCAAGGTGGACGGCGCCAACTACGCACTGCCCTACTACTTCGGTTCGCGCTACATGTTCTACCGCAAGGACGTCTGGGCCGCGGCTGGCCTTGAGGTTCCCACCACGCTGAGCGAGTTCAGCGCAGCGGCGGCGAAGCTCAAGACCGACACCCAGTCCGGCTTCTACATCGGTGGCGAGGACTGGCGCAACGGCATCTCGTGGATCTTCGCCAACGGCGGCGACCTGGCCAAGAAGGACGGCGACACGTGGAAGTCCACGCTCTCCGACCCGAAGACGATCGCGGGTCTCGAGCAGCTTCAGGCCCTCTACGCGGATGCCTCGCTCGCCCCGGTCACCGAGGCGGACAGCACCCCGTGGGTGAACATCAACAACAACGCAGCAACGGGCGCGCCCGAGGCCGCGACGATCATCGCACCCGGATGGGCGCACTGGTCGATCGGTGACCTCGCTCCGGACCCGAAGGATGACACCAAGACCATCGCCACCTGGAACGACAACGTGTTCGGCACGTTCGTTCTGCCCGGCGTCGATGGTGGTGCCGCTCCGGTCTTCGCCGGCGGATCCAACATCGCCATCTCGGCCGCCAGCAAGAACCAGTCGGCGTCGCGTGAGCTGATGAAGATCATCTTCAGCGCCGACTACCAGAAGATGCTCGGCCAGAACGGCCTCGGCCCGGCCAACCTGGACTACGCCGACTCGCTCGGTGACGACCAGTTCGCCAAGGCACTGGTTGCCTCGGCAGCCGACTCGAAGCTGACCCCCGCCGCTCCCGGCTGGGCTGCAGTCGAGGGTTCGGGCCTGCTCGAGGAGTTCTTCGGCAAGGTCAACGGCGGTGGCGACATCAAGGCGCTCGCCGCTGAGTACGACACCAAGATCGACGCACTGATCAACGGTTAGCACTACCGCTGGTTGAGTAGGCCCGAAGGGCCGTATCGAAACAGCAACGCTGGTTGAGTAGACCCGCAGGGTCGTATCGAAACCCTGCTGCCAGGCCGAGGTTTCGATACGCGGGGGCTTGCGCCCCCGCTACTCAACCAGCGTCACCCACCCCCTCACGCTCACTCACCCCCGGAAGGAGGATCCCCCATGTCCACGATCGCCCCGCGCCGCGGCATCCGCGCCCCGTATGTGCTCATCGTTCCCGCCGTCGTGATCCTCCTCGCCGGCATGGGCTACCCGCTGATCTGGCAGTTCGTCACCTCGATGCAGGAGTACGGGCTCGCCCAGCAGTTCGGCAAGCCGGCCCCCTTCGTCGGGTTCGACAACTTCGTCACCCTGGCCACCGACCCGGTGCTCTGGACCGTCGTCGCCCGCTCACTCGCGTTCTGCGTGCTGACGGCGGCCGTCACGCTCGCGGTGGGAACCCTGCTCGCACTTCTCATGACGGTCGTCACGAAGACGGCCAGGCTCATCCTGCAGATCGCCCTCCTGCTGGCATGGTCGATGCCGGTCGTCGCCGCCATGACCGTCTGGATCTGGCTCTTCGACCGCCGACGCGGTGTCGTCAACTATCTGCTCGACATGATCCCCGGTGTCGAGATGAATCGCTTCGACTGGCTGTCGACGCCCCTGACCTTCTTCGCCGTGGCGAGCATCATCGTCATCTGGATGAGCGTGCCCTTCGTCGCCTTCTCCATCTACGCCGGGCTCACCCAGGTCTCCGACGAGGTGCTCGAGGCCGCCCAACTCGACGGCGCGACGGGCTTCCAGAGGTTCCGGCACATCATCGCCCCGCTGATCCGCCCCGTCATCGCGATCGTGCTGCTGCTGCAGCTGATCTGGGATCTGCGCGTCTTCACCCAGATCACGATGCTCCAGGATGCCGGCTCGAAGTCGGGCGACTACGACCTGCTGGGCACCTACATCTACAAGCTCGGCACGAGCTCGCAGGACTTCGGCATGGCGTCGGCCGTCTCGATTCTCGTGCTCGCCATCACGATCGCGCTGAGCTGGTTCTACATTCGCAGCCTGCTCAAGGAGGACGAGGCATGACCGCCCGCACCCGCCGCGGCCTGTTCTCGGCGCTCGCCATCATCGTCGCGCTGGCCTGGGTCTTCCCCGTGTACTGGATGGTCAACTCGGCCTTCCTGCCCAACATCATCCTGCAGTCGTTCATCCCCACCTTCTTCCCGGTGAAGGCGACCCTGAGCAACTTCACCGGCGCACTCGCCGACGGCAGCTTCTTCAGCGCCCTCGGCATGAGCGTGGCCATCACTCTGACTGTCGTCGTGTTCTGCCTGCTCTTCGCCTTCCTCGCCGCCATCGCGATCAGCCGCTTCCGGTTCCGCGGTCGGCGCAGCTTCGTGATCGCCGTGCTGATCGTGCAGATGCTCCCCGCCGAGGGGCTCTTCATCGCCCAGTACAAGATGGTCGCGAGCGTCGGGCTGCTCGACAGCGTGCTCGGCGTCAGCGTGATCTACATCGCCGCCGTCGTGCCCTTCACGATCTGGATGCTCCGCGGCTTCGTCGCAGGCATCCCCGCCGACCTCGAGGAGGCCGCGATGGTCGACGGCTTGAGCCGGTTCGGGGCCTTCATGCGCATCACGTTCCCGCTGTTGGCTCCTGGCCTCGTCGCATCCGGGGTTTACGCGTTCCTGCAGGCGTGGAACGAGTTCACCGTCGCCCTCGTGCTGCTGCCGTCCGAGGCGGCGCAGACCCTGCCGCTGTGGTTGCGCGGGTTCGTGCAGGCGAGCGCCACTCGTGAGACCGACTGGGGGCAGGTGATGGCGGCATCCACGCTGGTCGCCGTGCCCGTGATCATCTTCTTCCTCATCGTGCAGGGCCGACTCACGTCGGGCCTCGTCGCCGGGGCGGTGAAGGGATGACCGGGTTCGCGCCGCTGAGGGTCGGAATCGACATCGGCGGCACCAAGACCGATGCCGTGGCCATCCACGCCGATGGCCGGATCGCGCAGCAGCTGCGCCTGCCCACCGGCTTCGGCCCCGCCGCTGTGCTCGAGACCGCGGTCACCGCCGTCACACAACTGGCCGCGCTGTGCGAGACGACCATCGAGGGGTTCACGTCCATCGGCATCGGCATCCCCGGTGCCGTCGACAACGGAACCGGTCGGGTGACTCACGCGGTCAACCTCGGACTCGACGGACTCGACCTGGGTGCTGAGCTGTCGGCGCGACTGGGCCGCCCGGTGCGCATCGAGAACGACGTCAACGCCGCGGCGATCGGCGCGTTCCACCTGCTCGAGAAGGATCCGTCGCACTCGATGGCCTACCTCAACCTCGGCACGGGACTCGCGGCGGGCCTCGTGCTCGGCGGCGAACTGTGGCGCGGATCGCGGGGAACCGCGGGCGAGATCGGGCACATCCCGGTCGATCCGAACGGTCCGGAGTGCCCGTGCGGCCAGCGCGGCTGCCTGGAGATGGTCGCGAGCGGATCGGCGATCGCCCGCCAGTGGCCCACCGACGATGCCCGACCGGCGCGTGCCCTGTTCGCGGCGGCGGCATCCGGAGACCCCCGGGCGATGGAGGTCAAGCGGCGGTTCGTCGAGAACGTGGCCGCTGCCGTGCGGGTGCTCGTGCTCACGGTGGACGTCGATAGCGTCGTCATCGGCGGCGGGCTGTCGTCGCTCGGCAGGTCGCTGCTCCACGACATCGTCGTAGTGCTCGAGGGCTGGGAGCACGACTCGCCGTTCCTTGCGTCGATCGAACTGAGCCGTCGGATGCAGCTGGTGCCCGCAGACTTCCCGGCGGCCGCCGTCGGTGCCGCCCTCGTCGGCGTCGCACCCGAACGGGTCGGCTGACGTGGCCGAAGTCGTCATCGTCGAGTCGGCCGATGCCGCGGGCGAGCTGGCCGCGGACGCCATCGAGCACCTCGTGCGCTCCCGGCCCGACGCCGTGCTCGGGCTGGCGACCGGATCCACGCCACTCACCACTTGGCGCGCGCTCGCCGGTCGGGGTCTCGACCTGTCGCGGGTGCGGGGCTTCGCGCTCGACGAGTACGTGGGTCTGCCGGCCGGGCATCCCGAGAGCTATCGCTCGGTCATCACCCGCGAGGTCGTCGAGCCCCTCGGCCTCACGCCGGAGCGCGTGCGAGTGCCGGGCGACGACGGACCGATCGAGACGGCGGGCGAGCGCTACGAGCGGGCCATCGATGACGCCGGCGGCGTCGACCTGCAGGTGCTCGGAATCGGTCGCACCGGGCACATCGGCTTCAACGAGCCGGGCTCGTCGTTCGCGTCGCTCACCCGGGTCAAGACGCTCACCCAGCAGACCAGGATCGACAACGCGCGCTTCTTCGACTCGGTCGAGGATGTGCCCATGCACTGCATCACGCAGGGTCTCGGCACGATCCTTGGGGCGCGCCACCTCGTGCTCCTCGCCTTCGGCGAGGCCAAGGCTGCCGCCGTCGTTGGCGCCGTGGAGGGTGCGGTGACGTCATCGCTTCCGGGCTCGGCGATCCAGCTGCACCGGCAGGTCACCGTGATCGTGGATGAGGCCGCGGCATCCGGTCTCGCTCATGCCGACTACTACCGCTACGCGTGGGCGAACCGGCTGGAGTGGGAGCGGCTCTAGCCCTCCGACCGCCGCGAGCGGCGCGCGAGCGCCACGCCGGCCGCGAGCAGAGCCGCCGCGAGCACCCCGAGCGGCAGCAGGAGGTCGGGCCCGCCGGTATCGGCGAGCGCAGGTCGGGCGCGATCGGCCTCGATCGCGGCGATGATCGTGGAGGCGAAGAAGTCGACGCCCTCGGTGTTGGGGTGCAGTGCCCCGCGCACCAGGTAGATCCCGGGCAGCGGGGTCGGCTCGCCGTCCTGGGCGTCGGTCGTGAGGGTGATGCCGAAGATGTGCGGGTCGTCCGCGCACACCGAGTGCAGCGCCGACGCGGCCCAGGTCGGCAGGTAGGTGAACCCCTGGGTGGTGGCGGCCGCCTGGATGCGGGCGTCGAGCTCCTTCTCGATGTAGTGCAGGTAGAGCGTGTCGGTCTGCGTGTAGGGGAACGAGTTCACCGGGAAGGGCGGGTTGCCGTCGCCGATCGCCGTGGTGAAGCACCCGGGCGGTTCGGGCTGACGGATGTTCGCGGCATCCGGTGCGATCGTCGGATACCCGATCACGTACACGGTCGCATTGGGGGCCTTCGCCGCGATCAGCGCGAACGTCTCGGCGAGGGCGGGCGCGACCGTCGAGTCGAGTAGGTCGATGAGCTGGTCGACGCCGGGCGAGGGGTTGTAGTGATCCTTGCAGTTGTCGAGCGACGGGTCGCCGGCGATGGGCCCGTTCGCCGTGAGGGCGACGCAGTAGCCCGCGATCGACGCGAAGCCGAGGTCGTTGCCGCCGATCGTCACAGTGACGATGTCGGTGGATGCCGACAGCGCGTCAGACTGCACCGGTGCCGTTCCCGAGCCGGTCACCTGCGGAGTGTCCCGGATGTTCGCGGTCACCGCTCCGGCGCACGACCGGTCGTCGAGGTCCAGACCGAGCGCGGTTGCGACCAGGTGCGGGTAGTCGACTTCAGCCTGATAGCAGCCGGTCGCGGGCGATGTCGGACTCAGCGGCAGGAGACCGTAGCCGGCCGAGTACGAGTCGCCCAGCGCGACGTACTCGAGGCCCGCGGTGGTCGAGGAGGTCGCCGCGGCGGCCGTCGTGCTCGGGGCCAGCAGGGCAAGCCCGACGAGGATCACGGCACCGGGAATCAGTCTCATGGCTCAGAGAATAGTGGTCCGAGGTGTTGCACAATCGACCCTCAGGACAGTGCCTTCCCGTCAGCCCACACGTGCTGAACGCGCCATTCATGGTCGAGCAGCACGGCGTCGGCGGCGAAGCCGGGGGCGAGCAGGCCGTGCCGGTGGTCGAGGCCGAGGGCGTGCGCGGGGGTGAGGGTGAGCGCAGTCACCGCGTCGCGCGGCGAGAGGCCGGCGCGGGTGATCGCGAGCCGCAGGGCGCGGTCCTGGGTGAGGGTCGAGCCGGCGAGGGTGTGAGTTCCACGCAGCACCGCGAGACCGTCGCGCACGGTGACGGTGAGGCTGCCCAGCGCATAGTCGCCGTCGCCCGAACCGGCGGCCGCCATGGCGTCGGTGACGAGAGCCACGCGGCCCGGGGCTGCGGTGAAGGCGAGGGCTGCGACATCCGGATGCACGTGCTCGCCGTCGAGGATCAGCTCGATCGTCACCCGCTCGTCTTCGAACGCCGCGACCACCGGCCCCGGCTGGCGGTGGTGGATGCCCGGCATCGCGTTGAAGGCGTGGGTGACGAGCCGCGCGCCCCGATCGAATGCCGCCCGGGTCATCTCGAAGTCGGCCTCCGTATGACCGACCGCAACGAGGACCCCGGCCTCGACAAGCACGTCGATCGCCTCGAACGCTCCGGGCAGTTCGGGGGCGAGGGTGATCTGGCGCAGGGTGCCGCGGGCCGCACCGATGAGCCGTTCGACCTCGTAGGGCGCGGGTTCGAGCAGGTGGTCGAGGTTGTGGGCGCCGCGGCGGGCCGGCGCCAGGAACGGGCCCTCGAGGTGCGAGCCGAGCACGAGTGGGTCGACCTCGGCGAGGTCGGCGATGCCGGCGAGCGATTCGCAGAGCTCGTCGATGGGGTTGGCGACGAGCGAGATGACCGACCGGGTGGTGCCGTGGGCGCGGTGCACCGCGAGCGCCGCGGCAATGGCCGCCGGCCCATCGTCGAACGAGTGGCCGCTGCCGCCGTGGCCGTGCAGGTCGAGGAAGCCGGGTACGAGCCAGGCGCCGGAAGCATCGACGATTTCGGTCTCGACGCGCTCGACCACCGGCGGGGAGCCGTGACCGGTCGCGACGATCGAGTCACCCTCGCAGAGCATCCAGAAGCTGTCGACTTCGCCGTGGGCGTCGAGTTTGCGGGCCCCGTGGATGAGAAGGCTCATGGTCGCAGGCTCATTTGAAGATGATCGTTCTCGCGCCGTCGAGCAGCACGCGATGCTCGGCGAACCACTTGACGGCCTGGGTGAGGGTGCGGCTCTCCTCGTCCTGGCCGATGGCGACGAGTTCGGCGGGGGTGCGCGAGTGGTCGACGCGCACGACGTTCTGCTCGATGATCGGTCCCTCGTCGAGGTCGCTCGTGACGAAGTGGGCCGTGGCGCCGATCAGCTTGACGCCGCGGGCGTGGGCCTGGCGGTAGGGGTTGGCCCCCTTGAAGCCGGGCAGGAACGAGTGATGGATGTTGATGACCCGACCGCTGAGTGCTGCGCACAGCTCGGGCGAGAGGATCTGCATGTAGCGCGCGAGCACGACCAGCTCGATGGCGTGCTGCTCGACGACCTCGAGCACGCGATCCTCGAATGAGAGCTTCTGGCCTGCGCTGGTGACCGGGTGCGACTCGAAGGGCACGTCGTAGAACTCGGCGAGTCCACCGAGGTCGGGGTGGTTGCTCATCACCAGCGGCAGGTCGACGGTGAGCTGACCGGCCCGCTGACGGTACAGCAGGTCGTTGAGGCAGTGCCCCGCCGTGGACACGAGCACGAGCGTGCGCAGGGGGCGGCCGACGACGTCGAGTTGCCACTCCATGTCGTAGCGCTCGGTCACCGGCGCGAGGGCCGCCTCGAAGCGGTCGCGGGATGCTGCGGACTCCACCTGCAGCCGCATGAAGAAGCGGCCGGTGTCGTCGCTGGAGAACTGCTGCGACTCGGTGATGTTGCCGGATGCCTCGACGATCGCACCGGAGATGGCGTGCACGATTCCGGGTCTGTCCTCGCACACGAGGGTGAGGATCCAGTGGGTCGTGGCGGCGGCGTCGGTCACGGTTCAAGGGTAGTTGTTGACGCGGGCCCGACCGCGCCACTAACGTGTGCTCAGCAGACTGAACAGGTCTGAACAGGTGCAGGCCGTTGGCGGCCCCACGTCAGGAGGATCCTCAGAGTGAGTACGACCACCAAGAACGACGCGGGCACCTCGGCCCTCAGCGTCGAGACCAACGGAATCAACACCATCACCGAAGCGGAACGCAAAGGCAAGCCGCGCGACCTCTTCTGGCCCTGGGCGGCGGCTAACGTCTCCGTCTTCGGAATCGCCTACGGCTCGTACCTCCTCGGCTTCGGCGTCTCCTTCTGGCAGGCGACCGTCATCGGTCTCGTGGGCATCGTCGTGTCCTTCTTCTTCGTCGGCGTCATCGCGCTCGCCGGCAAGCGAGGCTCGGCTCCCACGCTGGTGCTCAGTCGCTCGATCTTCGGCGTCAACGGCGGTCGCGTGCCGTCGATCCTCTCGTGGGTGCTGACGGTCGGCTGGGAGACGGTGCTCGTGTCGCTGGCGACCCTCGCCACCGCGACAGTGTTCACGGCCCTCGGCTGGAACGGCGGACCGGTCACCCAGGTCGTCGCCCTCATCGTCGTGGCTGCGCTCGTCATCGCGGCCGGGGTCATGGGCTTCGACCTGATCCTCAAGCTCCAGTTCTGGATCACCATCGTCACGGTCGTGCTCACCATCGGCTACATCGTGATCACAGTTGCTCAGGGTCACATCGACCTCGCCGCCGTCGCAGCACTGCCCGCGGGTGACGTGCCTGCCGTAATCGGCGGCTTCGTCTTCATGATGACCGGATTCGGCCTCGGCTGGGTCAACGCCGCAGCGGACTACTCGCGCTACCTGCCCCGCAACGCCAGCAGCAAGGGCGTCGTCGGGTGGACGACCTTCGGCGCCTCGGTTGCCCCGGTCATCCTGCTGATCTTCGGTCTGCTGCTGGCCGGATCGTCGGCCGAGCTGCGCGACGCTCTCGGCGCCGACCCGATCGGTGCGCTGTCGACCCTCCTACCGATCTGGTTCCTGCTGCCCTTCGCTCTCGTCGCGATCCTCGGCCTCGTCGGCGGTGCTGTGCTCGATATCTACTCCTCAGGACTCTCGCTGTTGACCGCGGGCATCAAGGTGCCCCGTCCGGTCGCCGCAGGAATCGACGGCGTGATCATGGTGCTCGGCGCGATCTACGTGGTGTTCATCGCCCAGGACTTCTTCTTCCCGTTCCAGGGCTTCCTGATCACGCTCGGTGTGCCGATCGCGGCCTGGGCCGGCATCTTCCTGGCCGACACGATCATCCGCAAGAAGGGCTACGCCGAGAAGGAGCTCTACACCGCCACCGGTCGCTACGGCAGCTGGCGCTGGCTGCCCATCGCACTTCTGGTGATCGGAAGCGTCGTCGGCTGGGGCTTCGTGACCAACACCTACGCCGACTGGCTGGCATGGCAGGGCTACTTCATGGATGCCATCGGCGGCAAGGAGGGCGCCTGGGCGTTCGCCAACCTCGGCGTGCTGTTCTCGCTGCTGATCGGCTTCCTGGGCTACCTCGCCTTCGGCCGCGCCGCGGTGAAAAAGCAGGAATCCACTCCGCTCGACAACGACTAGCAGGGCCGCCATGTCAGACAACGCCTGGCTCGTCGTCATCGACATGCAGGTCATCTTCGGTGAGCCCGGGAGTGCGTGGTGCACCCCGGGCTACCCGGAGGTCGAGAAGCAGATCGCGCGGTTGGCACCCGAGTTCGGTGACCGGGTGGTGTTCACGCGGTTCATCGCGCCGGAGCATCCGCAGGGCGCCTGGGTGCCCTACTACGAGCTCTGGGAGTTCGCGCTCGTGCCGCCGACCGATCGCCTGTACGACCTGACGCCGACGTTCCGGCAGCCGCAGCACCCGGTCGTCAGCCGCACGACCTTCGGCAAATGGGATGACGAGATGGCGGGCATCCTCGGGCCGGATGCGACGATGGTGCTCACCGGGGTCTCCACCGACTGCTGCGTGATCTCGACCGCACTGGCCGCCGCCGATGCGGGCGTCGCCGTGCGGGTCGTCTCCGACGCCTGTGCCGGCATCAGCGAGAACGACCACCAGCGCGCGCTCGACGCGATGGCGCTGTACGCCCCGCTCATCGAGATCACGTCGGTCGAGGCCGTGCTGGAGTCGTTGCGCTGATGGTGCTGCGCTGATGGTCTCGGGCCCCCGGTTGAAGCACGAGGAGATTGCGGCCGTGCTGGCGCGCGAGATCCGCGCGGGCGAACTGCCGACCGGCGACCAGTTGCCCGGCGAGACGGCGCTGGCCGAGAGGTTCTCCGTGAGTCGCAACACCGTCCGCGCTGCGTTGAGCGAGCTGGGCCGGGCCGGACTCATCTCGACCCGCTCGGGCAAGGGGTCGTATGTCACTTTCGACGGACGCCCCCTCAACGTGCGGCTGGGCTGGGCCCGCGCCCTGCAGGAGCAGGGTGTCGACGCGACAGTCACGGTGCTCGCGCTCGAGCGGATCGAGGACCCTGCCCTCGCCGCGGAGCTCGGCCTTGAGAGCCCGCACTTCCTGCGCCTCGACCGGCTGCGCACCATCGGCGCGGGTGCGGTCTCGCGGGAGTCGTCGCGCATCCCGGTCAGCGACGCCGTGCTGGAGGCGGTGACCGTCGAATCGGCGGCCGGTTCGCTGACCGCCGTCTTCCGATCTGCTGGCCTGGTGGCGGCCACCGGCGAGCAGTGGGTGGAGGTACGACCTCTGGGCGCCGAGAACGCCGAGCTGCTCGGCCACCAGCCGCTGGACCTGTTCCTCTGGTCGCGATGCGTCACCCGTACGTCGGCGGGCGACGTGGTCGAGTGCGTCGAGAGCTTCCTCGACCCCGCGCACTTCCGGCTGCACTTCGAGTTCGACTCCGAGTCGTGAGCGAGCACGACCGCGCGCTCGCCGCGCTCACCGGACTCGCCATCGGCGACGCGCTCGGCATGCCCACGCAGCTGATGTCGCGCGAGCAGGTCGCCGCCCGCTATGGATCGATCACGACCTTCCTGCCCGCGGCCGACGACCACCCCCTCGCCGCCGGGATGCCCGCCGCCTCCATCACCGACGACACCGAACAGGCGCTCCTCACCGCCCGCCTCATCATCGAGGGGCACGGCCACGTCGAGCCCGCCACCTTCGCGCGCGAGCTCGTCGCCTGGGAGGACGGCATGCGAGCGAAGGGCTCGCTCGACCTGCTCGGGCCGTCGACCAAGCGCGCCGTCGACGCGGTGCTCGCCGGCGAGTCGCTCGAGGAGGCGGGTCGATACGGCACCACCAACGGTGCGGCCATGCGGGTCACCCCTGTGGGACTCGCGCGCAGCACCCGCGATCTGCCAGCACTTGTCGACCTCGTGGTCGAGGTCAGTCTCGTCAGCCACAACACCGGCATCGCGCTCGCCGGCGCGGCCGCGGTTGCCGCTGCCGTGAGCGCGGGCATCGACGGGGTCGACCCGATCCCCGCCGCGATCGAGGCGGCCGAACTCGCCGCCACCCGCGGGCACTGGGTGGCCGGCGGCGACGTCGGGCGGCGCATCCTCTGGGCTCGCACCCTGGCCGACCCCACGAACGTCGAGCGCAGCCTCGACGACATCTACCGGCTCGTCGGCACGAGCCTGGCCACGCAGGAGTCAGTGCCGGCGGCGTTCGCGCTGCTCGCCCTCTTCCCGGGTGACCCGTGGGCCGCGGTCTGCGCCGCCGCCACGCTCGGCGGCGACAGCGACACCATCGGCGCCATTGCCGGAGCGATCGGCGGAGCCGTTCACGGCTCGTGGCCGACCGACGCCGTCGAGACCGTGCTCGCCGCGAACGACCTCGACCTGCTGCCGGTCGTTTACGGCCTGCTGGAGCTGCGGGCTCCTGGACCTGCGGTGATGCCGGCGTGACGCTGATCAGCGTCGGCAACGTCATCGTCGATCTCACGATCGACGTTCCCGCCCTGCCAGAGCGCGGCGGCGACGTGCTCGGCCGTGCGACGGGAACGACCCCCGGCGGCAGCTTCAACACCATGGTCGCCGCCACCCGTCAGGGCTTGCCGACCGCCTACGGGGGAGCGCACGGCACCGGGCCATTCGGCGACAGGGTGCGTGCGGCGCTCGCCGCCGAAGGCATCGGGGTGCTTCAGCATCCGACGCCCGACACCGACACGGGATACGACATCGCACTGACCGAGAGCGACGGCGAGCGCACCTTCGTGACGGTGTTCGGCGCCGAGGCGAGCCTGACGGCCGACGCGCTGGCGGGCATCCGCTTGGCCGAGGGCGACCTGGTGCACGTGTCCGGGTACGGGCTGCTGGAGTCCACCAACGGGCGGGCGATCGCGGGATGGCTGGGGTCGGTTGGCTCGGACCACGTGGTGCTCGTCGATCCGGGGCCGCTGGTCGGCGACATCCACCCCGCCGTCTGGGCCGTCGCGCAGGCGCGGGCCACCTGGGTCAGCTGCAACCTGCGCGAGGCGCGACTGATGACAGGTGAATCCGAGCCCGCGGCGGCGGCCGAAGCGCTCGCGGCCCGCGGCGATGTCATCGTGCGCCTCGGTGCCGACGGCTGCCTGGTCGGCGTGCGCGGGGCCCTTACGCACGTGCCCGGCTTCCCTGTGACTGCCATCGACACCAACGGTGCCGGGGATGCCCACGCCGGCGCCTTCCTCGCCGCCCTCGCCAGGGGTGCCGATCCGCTCGCCGCCGCCCGGGCAGCCAACGCCTGCGCGGCCATCGCCGTCACCCGCCGCGGCCCGGCCACCGCACCCACGCTCGGGGAACTCGCGCAGCTTCTGGATTAGGCTGGTAAGCGTTGGCGCCGACCCGCGTCATCCCGCAGGCGGCGAACGCCAACCCCCACCGAACGGATCGTCCTCATGGACGCGAAGAACACCACTTTCCCCTGGGTCGGAATCTTCACCCTCGCAGCCCTCATCTTCACCTCGGTGACGATCGAGTTCCTACCGACCGGCCTGCTGCCGGAGATCGCCACGGAGCTCGGCGTCTCGCAGTCCCAGGTCGGCATCCTCGTGTCGGTGTTCGCGGGCACGGTCGTGCTGAGCGCAGCACCGTTGGCGACGCTGACTCGCCGGTTCCCGCGCAAGACCCTCGTGATCGTCGTGCTGCTCGTGTTCGTGGTCTCCAGCGTGCTGACCGGTCTCGCGCCCAACTACCCGCTGCTCGTGGCCGCGCGGGTGCTCGGCGGACTCGCTCACGGCCTGTTCTGGGCGGTCGTCGGGGCGTACTCGGCGCATCTGGTGCCGAAGAAGTTCCTCGGCCGGGCCGTGGCGATCACCGCGGGCGGCGGAACCGCTGCGTTCGTGCTCGGCGTTCCCCTGGGCACGGCGATCGGTCACGCGTTCGGGTGGCGCTCATCCTTTCTCGTCATGGCGTGCGTGATTCTCGTGCTCGTCGTCGTCGCCGCGCGCATCCTGCCGCCCGTGCAGCACCTCGAGCCGCTGGTGACCGGCGAGATCCCCCTGCCGTTGCGCAAGGACAAGACGATCCCCGGCATCATCCTGATCTGCCTGACCGTCGTGCTGCTGATGACGGCGCACAACCTCTTCTACACGTACATCGCCCCGTTCCTCCTGGGGCCGGTCGGGGTGCCATCGGCGTCGGTTGCTCTCGTGCTGTTCCTCTACGGCAGCGCGGCGGTCATCGGCCTCGTGTTCGCCGGCGCCCTCAGCGACCGGTTCCCCCGGGCGGCCCTTGCCGGCTCGCTCCTGGTGATCGCGCTGTCGGTGCTCGTGATCGGCCTGTTCGCGGGCACGCCGTGGATCGTCTTCCCCGCCCTCGTCATCTGGAGCATCGGCTTCGGCATGGCGCCACCGGTGCTTCAGGCGCGCATGCTGCACACTGCGTCGCGGCGCATGCGCGACATCGCGTCGGCCTACCTCACGACATCGTTCAACATCGGCATCGGTGTCGGCGCGCTCATCGGCGCCGTGATCCTGGATGCCGTGGGGGTGGGCGTGCTGCCCTACGTCACCGCCGGTGTGACCCTTCTCGCGGTCGTCGTGTTCCTCGCGGGAGACGTACGGCTGCGGCGCCGGGCGGCAGCGAAGTAGCGCTACCCGTCGAGCGGCCGGTGACGGATGCCCGCAGCATCCCACACCGCTTCGATCGAGCCGAGGCGGCCCGCGAAGTCGGCGAACGACTGCCGCGCGCCGCGAGGGGACCACGCGATCTCGGCCACCGCCGCCATCCGCGGGAACGCGAGGTACTCGGCGTCACCGATCGAGCGCACCGTCTCGGTCCACAGCGGGGCCTCGACGCCGAGCAGTTGCTCCTCGCCGATGCCGGGCACGATGTCGGCCGGGTCCCAGTCATAGGCCTGCTCGAGGCTCGTCGGACCGTTCGCCCAGACCAGCCCCAGCGCTGCGTCGGGTTCGTACGCAATGTCGAGGTAGGCGACATCGGCGGGCGACATGATCACGCGTCCGCCCTGCTCGACGAAGCTCAGGGTGTGTTCGGCGGCACCCTCCTGCGGGGTGGTGAAACTCCAGTACTGGCCGATGGTTCCTGCTGGGAGGTCGCGGCTGCGGCCCATCTCGTGCCAGCCGATCAGGGTGCGGCCGTGCGCCGCGGCAATTGCTGTCGCCCTGGCGATGAAGGTAAGGAAGTCCTCGTCGGTCGTCGACAGTGACTCGTCCCCGCCGAGGTGCAGATAGGGGCCGGGCGTCAGGCCGACGACCTCGCGCACGACATCCTCGATGAAGTCGTAGGTGCTCTCGCTGCGGATCGCCAGGCTCGAGAACCCCACCTCGATGCCCTCGTACGGCTCGGCAGGCGAGTCGCCGAGCTCGGGGTAGGCGACGATCGCCGCATTGGTGTGCCCCGGCATGTCGATCTCGGGCACGATCGTGATGAACCGGGATGCCGCGTACGCGACGATCTCGCGGTACTCGTCCTGCGTGTAGAAGAGCGGCGCGTCGAAGCCGCCGCTGCCACCGCCGCTGCCACGCCCGCCACCCCCGCCGCCGACCTGCGTCGTCGCACCCTTCGCGGTGAGCTCGGGACGACTGAGGATCTCCAGCCGCCAACCCTGGTCGTCAGTGAGGTGCAGGTGCAGGTGGTTGAACTTCAGCAGCGCGATGTCGTCGATATACCGCTTCACGTCGGCGACCCCGAAGAAGTGGCGGGCCACGTCGAGCATCGCGCCCCGGTAGGAGAACCGCGGGTGATCCTCGATGCTCACGCACGGCACCGGCCCGTTGGCGGCCAGCTGGCGCAGCGTCTGCACTCCCGCGAAGAGGCCGGCGGTGGCATCCGCTGCGAGCCGGATGCCCGCCGGCGCGACCTCGAGGGTGTACCCACCGGGTGCCGCACCGCTGCCGAGCTCGAGCCGCACGTCGCCGCCGGACTCGACGACCGCAAGGCCGAGCGTCTCGCTCAGGTACTCGGCGAGCGGCCCGCTCACGGTCGCGCCGGCGAGGGTGAATGTGCCGTCGCCGGGTACGACGCTCACGGGGGCGGGGACGATTGCGATGCTCATGTCACTCCTGCGGGACGGTCCGCCGGGCACACAGCCCGAGTTAGTCAGGACTCCTAACTAACTCGCCCTATTCTGCCAGACCCCCGCCCCGTGTTCATAACTCCTGCAATTCCTCGCCGGGTTGCAAGGTAGCCCCGGGAATCCGGGCCAGCCGCCGACGGAGACGGAATTCTGCAGGAGTTATGAACATCGCGGCGGCTAGACTGAACCCGTCGCAACTGGCGCTGAGATGGGCAACCATCGGGGAGCGACAGCCCGCTGGTTGGTCCCGCGGGCACACGATTGGGCCGTACGCCTGGGCTCACCGGATACCGTTAGTCATATCCGTTCGAGTGTCGAGGAGCTGCCCGTGTCATCCGTCTTCAATTCCCCGTTGGCCGAAGTCGATCCCGAGATCGCCGCCGTTCTGGAGCAGGAGCTCGACCGCCAGCGCGGCACGCTCGAGATGATCGCGAGCGAGAACTTCGTTCCCCGCGCGGTGCTCGAGGCGCAGGGCTCCGTGCTCACCAACAAGTACGCCGAGGGCTACCCGGGCCGCCGCTACTACGGGGGATGCGAGTTCGTCGACGTCGCCGAGACCCTCGCGATCAGCCGCGCCAAGAGCCTGTTCGGCGCCGCCTACGCGAACGTGCAGCCGCACTCCGGTGCCTCGGCCAACGCCGCGGTGCTCTCCGCGATCGCGACCCCCGGCGATCGCATCCTGGGCCTCGCCCTCGACCAGGGCGGTCACCTCACCCACGGCATGCACCTCAATTTCTCGGGCAAGCTCTACGAGGCCCACGCCTACGGCGTCGACACCACGACCCACCTCATCGACATGGATGCCGTGCGCGAGACGGCTCTCGAGGTGAAGCCGCACGTGCTGATCGCCGGCTGGAGCGCCTACCCCCGCCAGCTCGACTTCGCCGCGTTCCGCGCGATCGCCGATGAGGTCGGCGCCAAACTGTGGGTCGACATGGCGCACTTCGCTGGCCTCGTCGCCGCCGGCCTGCACCCGAGCCCGGTTCCCTTCGCGGATGTCACCAGCTCCACAGTGCACAAGACGATCGGTGGTCCGCGCTCGGGCTTCATCCTCACCAACGACCTCGAGACCCAGAAGAAGCTCAACTCGAACGTCTTCCCCGGACAGCAGGGCGGACCGCTCATGCACGTGATCGCCGCCAAGGCGACCGCGTTCAAGCTCGCCGCCGAGCCCGAGTTCAAGGAACGCCAGGAGCGCACGGTGCGCGGCGCGAAGATCCTCGCCGAGCGGCTCACTGCTGCCGACGCGAAGTCCGCGGGCATCGACGTGCTCACCGGCGGCACTGACGTACACCTGGTGCTCGTCGACCTGCGCAACTCCGCGATCCACGGGCAGGACGCCGAAGACATCCTGCACTCGGTGGGCATCACCGTGAACCGCAACTCGGTGCCCAACGACCCGCGCCCGCCGATGACCCCGTCGGGTGTGCGCATCGGCACCCCGGCGCTCGCCACCCGCGGCTTCGGCGACACCGAATTCACGGAAGTCGCCGACATCATCGCCAACGCCCTGATGCCCAGCCCGGATGTCGAGGCCCTCCGCGCCCGCGTACTCAAGCTGACCGACGGCTACCCGCTGTACCAGGGTCTGACGTCGCCGGGTTCGTGGGCGTAGCGCATGCGCGGGTCGAGCCCGTCGAGACCTCTCCTGGAGTGACTCGCGGGTGAGACCTCGACGAGCTCGATCCGCCTGACGGAAGGAATTGACATGACCGCGATCACCCTCGACGGCGTCGCCACAGCGACCGCCGTCAAGAACGAGCTCGCGGCGCGCATCGCCGCCCTCAAGGCGAGCGGCGTCGTGCCCGGGCTCGGCACGCTGCTCGTGGGGGAGGACCCCGGGTCCCTCTCGTACGTGGCGGGCAAGCACCGCGACTGCGCGGAGGTGGGCATCGAGTCGATCCGCGTGGATCTGCCGGCCGCGGCATCCGAGGACGACATCATGGCCGCGATCATCGCCCTCAACACGAACCCCGCGGTGACCGGCTACATCATCCAGCTACCGCTGCCGGCGGGAATCGACGAGAACGCGATGCTCGAGCTGATGGATCCGGACAAGGACGCCGACGGCCTGCACCCCACCAACCTCGGTCGCCTCGTGCTCGGGGTGGGGGGCGAGATCGACTCGCCGCTGCCCTGCACCCCCGCGGGCATCGTGGAGATGCTGCAGGGCTACGACGTGCCGATCTCGGGCCGCCACGTCGTGGTCGTCGGACGCGGCCTGACGGTCGGGCGCCCGCTGGGGCTGCTGCTGACCCGCAAGGGTCTGGATGCCACGGTCACCCTCACCCACTCGCGCACCCAGGACCTCGAGAGCTACGTGCGGCGCGCCGACATCCTCGTCGCGGCGGTGGGTGTGCCGGGGCTCATCCAGACCGAGTGGGTCAAGCCGGGAGCTGCGGTGCTCGATGTGGGCATCACCCGCGTCATGAACTCCGAGACAGGAAAGGCCCGGCTGGTCGGCGATGTCGACCCCCGAGTCGCGGATGTCGCGGGCCACCTGTCACCCGTACCCGGCGGCGTCGGGCCCATGACTCGAGCCATGCTGCTCAAGAACGTCGTCGACGCGGCGGAGCGACTGGTCGCCTCCCGTTAACCTCGGTCGACTAGGTTCGTTCACATGAAGCTGTCGGTGATCGGATGCGGCTACCTGGGTGCCGTCCACGCGGCCAGCATGGCCCAGCTCGGCCACGAGGTGGTCGGCGTCGACACCGATCCAGACAAGATCGCCCTGCTGTCCGCCGGTCGTGCCCCCTTCTTCGAGCCCGGCCTCGACGACCTGCTGGCGTCGCTGCAGGATTCGGGCCGCCTGCGCTTCACGACCGACATCTCGGAGATCGTCGGCGCCACCGCTCACTTCGTGGCGGTGGGCACCCCCCAGCGCCGCGGTGAGAACGCGGCCGATCTCACCTATGTGGATGGCGCGATCGAGGCGCTGCTGCCGTACCTGTCGCCGGGCGACGTCGTGGTGGGCAAGTCCACGGTTCCCGTGGGGACCGCCGAGCGGCTCGCCCACCGAATCCAGGAGGTCGCGCTGGGCGCCCACCTCGCCTGGAACCCCGAGTTTCTGCGCGAGGGCTTCGCGGTCGCCGACACTCTCACCCCCGATCGCATCGTGTACGGCGTCGCCGCCGGTGAATCAGGCGAACGTGCGACCGCGGTGCTCGGCGAGGTCTACGAGTCGATGCTGGCTGCCAATACACCCCTGATCGTGACCGACTACGCCACGGCCGAGCTGGTGAAGGTCGCGGCCAACGCGTTCCTGGCAACGAAGATCTCGTTCATCAATGCGATGGCGGAGATTGCCGAAGCAACCGGCGCCGACGTCACCCAGCTGGCCGACGCGATCGGGCACGACGCGCGCATCGGGCGGCGGTTCCTCAACGCCGGTGTCGGGTTCGGCGGCGGCTGCCTGCCCAAGGACATCCGCGCCTTCACCGCCCGCGCCGAGGAACTCGGCCGCGGCGAGTCCATCGCCTTCCTCAAGGAGGTCGACGCGATCAACCTCCGACGCCGGCAGCGCGTGGTCGACCTCGTCGTGGACGCCCTCGGTGGCGAGCCGAACGACAAGCGGGTCGCGGTGCTGGGGCTGGCCTTCAAGCCCGACTCCGATGACGTACGCGATTCCCCCGCGGTGGATGTCGCGATCCAGCTGCGTGGGCTGGGTGCGAAGGTCTCCGCCACCGACCCGCAGGCGATCCCCACCGCGCGTCGCCTCCACCCGCAGCTGAAGTACAAGTCCGATGTGTCCGAGGCGCTCGCCGGGGCCGAAGTCGTGGTGCTGGTCACCGAATGGCGCGAGTACCGTGAGCTGGACCCCGTCGCGGTGGGGGAGCTCGTGGCATCCAAGGTCATCATCGACGGGCGCAACTGCCTCGACGCCGCAGCCTGGCGCGCGGCCGGGTGGACCTACATCGGCATGGGCCGGCCGTGACCGCGCCCGGCATGGGCCGGCCGTGACCGCACCCCGCCACTGGGCCGGCCGTGGTTGGAGTGCTCAGTAGTCCTCGAAGAGGATCGTACCGACCTGGAGGGCGAGCTGACGCAGTGCTCCCGCCTCGGCGGCTGAGAAGTCGCGCGGCACCGTGTCGACCACCGAGAGCACGGCGACCCGGTGGCCGTCCGGCGACTCCACCGGGTGCGCCGCGTAGAAGCGCAGGTGGGGCGGCCCGGTCACCTCGGGCAGGCCTCTGAGCCGCGGGTGGTCGGTCAGGTCGGGGATCACGATGCCGCCCCGGTACTCGAGTGCATCGGTGCTGAAGGTCTCACCTCGTGGACGGCTCGACACCGCCTCGGTCGTCGTGCCAAGCATGTGCACCTCGTCGCGGTCGACGAAGAACAGGTCCGCGCTGCGCAGATGGAGCACCTCCTTCACGGTCTGCAGGAGTTGGGCCAACCGCGCATCATCGGCGCGAGCGTGCGACCTCAGATACTCCAGAGCACGAGCGCGAGCCTCCTCGTCGACCGGATGACGCAGTCGGGCGGGGCTGGTCTCGAGTAGCGTCGCGAGCGTCGGGGCGATCACGCGCGCGCTCCGTTCGTACACGGTGAGCTTGTTGGCATCCAGCAGTGTCGAATTCTCCATCTCGGGCACCATCCCGGAGTCGACAAAACGCACCCGTGTGCGTTCCCCGATCACCGCCCGAGACGCCTCGTTGAGAGCTCGGGCCCGTGAAGTTCCCAGTCGCGCCATGCCAGGGGTGAACGGCACGGGCAATCGCTCCTCCGCCCCCACGACGACGACGGCAGGGCTCACCTCACGGCCGGCGGAGATGTGATCGAGCAGAGAGGTCAGCTGTCGCGTCCACATCTCCACCGGCATCAACTCCATCGCCTCTCGAAGGCCAATGGTCAACACGATCGCGTCGTAGCGCGAGATTGCGGCCTGAGTCAGGCGTTGTTGAATGGCGGGCAGCGACAGGCCCGGATCACCCGAGATCTCGACATCCACACCACGCCCGGTGAGCGATGCGGTCGCCCGCGCGAGATGCCCGCCCAGCCCGAGTTCGTGGCTCACCACACCCCAGCTCGCGGCACCTGCGCGCCCGATGAGCAGAACACGGTCGGGGTCGTGGCCGGCCCCGCGGGCGACGGTTCCCTCGAACGGCGGATGCGGCAGTCGCCGCCAGGAGTGGCTCGACAGTCGCGCGAACAGCTCGAGGTGAATCACCCCGAGCCGGTGCTCGATCCTGCCGATCATGAATGCTCCTCGCGACTGAGCGTCAGGATACTCCGGGAGGTGTCAGTCCCGCGCCGCCCCATTCGAGGCCGTCACCGTGAACATCGTCGGCTGCCCGAAGCCGTGTTCGGCGAATGCGCCGTCGATGGCGACCTGGATGCGCGAGATCCCGTCCGAGGGAACGAGCGCGATCGCCGCCCCGCCGAACCCGCCGCCGGTCATCCGTGCTCCGATGGCTCCGTTGGCCTGCGCGGTTTCGACGGCGAGGTCGAGCTCAGGCACGCTGATCTCGAAGTCGTCGCGCATGGAGATGTGCGAGGCATCCAGCAGCTCGCCGATCGCGAGGGGGCCGTTGGTGCGCAAGCGGTCGACGGTGTCGAGCACGCGCTGGTTCTCGGTGACGACGTGCCGCACTCGGCGGAAGGTCTCATCATCGAGCAGGGTGCGGGCTCGGGGCAGGTCGTCGACCGTCAGGTCGCGCAGCGAGGCGACTTCGAGCGCCTTCGCACCCGCCTCGCAGGATGCCCGCCGCGACGCATACCCGCCGGTGGCATGCGAGTGCTTCACCCCGGTATCGATGACCAGCACCTCGAGGCCGGCCTCGGCGAACCCGAGCCGCACGAGGTGGGACTCGAGACTGCGGCAGTCCAGGAACACCGCGTGGTCCTCGCGCCCGAGAAGGGCCGCTGACTGGTCCATGATGCCGGTGGGAGCGCCGACCGCCTTGTTCTCGGCGAGCTGGCCCACCTTGGCAAGGGTCGGCCGGTCGAAACCCAGCTGCCAGACGTCGTTGAGTGCGAGCGCGACGGCGCTCTCGATCGCCGCCGACGACGACAGGCCGGCACCCACCGGCACTGTCGACTCGATGAACAGGTTCACGCCGGGAACGGCCGCCAGGTCAGCACCGTGCTGGCCCAGAGCCCACGCCACGCCCAGCGGGTAGGCGGCCCAGCCGCGCAGGCGGTCTGGCGCCAGATCGGCGATCGCGATCTCGGCGACCTCGTCGGCGTAGGCGCTCGCGACGCCGATCCGGCCGTCGTCACGCGGTCCGAGGGCCACGATCGTGCGGCGGTTGATGGCGAACGGCAGCACGAAGCCGAGGTTGTAGTCGGTGTGTTCGCCGATGAGGTTGACTCGCCCGGGAGCCGACCAGATGCCCGAGGGCGCCGAGCCGTAGGCCTCCTCGAAGCCCGCGACCACGTCCTGTCTGATGTCGCTCATACTCGCGCGATTGCCTCTCTGATGAATGCCGCTGCCTGCTCCGGCGGGATGTCGCCGATCCAGGCGCCCATCGCGGCCTCCGAGCCGGCGAGGTACTTGAGTTTCGATTCTGCCCGACGCGGGCTGGTCACCTGCAGCATGAGCCGGATGTCGCGGCGCGAGACACTCACCGGCGCCTGGTGCCAGGCCGCGATGTACGGCGTCGGGGTGTCGTAGAGCGCGTCGATGCCGCGCAGCAGCCGCAGGTAGAGCACGGCGAGCTCGTCGCGCTCGGCCTCGCTCGTGGCCGCGAAGTCGGGGATGTGACGGTGCGGCAGCATGTGCACCTCGATGGGCCAGCGTGCGGCGAATGGCACGTAGGCGGTCCAGTGCTCGCCGCTGAGCACGACGCGCTCCGACGCCAGCTCGAACGACAGGATGTCCTGGAAGAACTCGGGACCGTGCATGCCGATCGACTCGATGAGGCGTTGAGTGCGCGGCGTCACGTAGGGGTAGCTGTAGATCTGGCCGTGCGGGTGGTGCAGGGTCACGCCGATCGCCTCGCCGCGATTCTCGAACGGGAACACCTGGGCGATTCCCGGCAGCGAGCTGAGGAACTCGGTGCGGTCGGCCCAGGCCTCGATCACGGTGCGCGCGCGGGTGATTGTCTGCGAGCCGAACGATCCCTCGTGCTCGGGGCTGAAGCAGACGACCTCGCAGCGGCCGAACGACGGGGCGGTGCGCCCGAGGCCGACGCCGGTGAGATCGACGTGGCCGAGTTCGGGTCCGAACGACGGGGAGCGGTTCTCGAACACGGCGACGTCGTAGTTGCTGGGCACCTCCGAGGGGTTGCTCGGGGTCGCGGGTGCGAGCGGGTCCTGGTCGGCGGGCGGCAGGAAGACCCGGTTCTGACGGGATGCCGCGATCGAGATCCACTCGCCGGTCAGCGGATCCTGGCGCATCGTGGCCGTCGCGGGGCGGGGATCGAGGGCCCGGGCATCAATGGCACGCTCCCGCGGGAGTGTCGAGCCCGGGTCGTCGTAGTAGATCAGCTGCCTGCCGTCGGCAAGGGTCGTCTCGATCTTGGTCACACCTGCGGTCAGCACAGTGATTACGATATCGAAAGGAAAGGTTACGAATGCGGAAGAATTCGAAAGCATGACCGAGGCCCGTCGGCAGGAGCTCGCGCGCCTGGTCGACTCACGTGGATTCATTCGGGTGACCGATGCTGCCGACGAGTTGGGCGTCAGTGACGTGACAATCCGCGGCGACCTCAGCGAGCTTGAGCGCCGCGGCCTGCTCACGCGTGTGCACGGCGGCGCCATGCCGGTCACCGAGCTGCGGGAGTCGAGCCTCGAGGTCGGCCTCGATCGGGATGCCGCCGCCAAGGCCGCCATCGGCCGGGAGGCCGCCGCGATGGTGGCCAGTGGCAGCAGCATCTACGTGGACGCCGGCAGTACGGCGATGGCCCTAGCCCTCGCGCTAGTCGACCGGCGCGACCTGCACGACGTGGTCGTCGTCACGAGCGGGCTGACGATCGCGCTCGCCCTTGAGCCCGCGGTGCCCCGGTTCGACGTGATCGTCACGGGCGGCACGTTGCGGCCGCTCCAGCATTCGCTGGTGAATCCGTTTGCGGCACCGATGCTCGATGCGCTGCGACTGGACCTCGCCTTTGTGGGCTGCAACGGCATCCACCCGCTGGAGGGCGTCACGAACCTCAACCTGCCCGACGCCGAGATCAAGACCCGGGTGATCGGGCGCTCGAAGCGCACGGTCGTGATCGCGGATGCCACGAAGCTGGGCCGCGCCGACCTCGCCCTCATCGCACCCCTCGCCGCCGTCGACACGCTCGTCACCGCCGGCGACTCACCGCACGCCGGCGAGCACGCCGCCGAACTCGCCGCGACCGGACTGTCGATCGTGCGCGCCGATAGGCTGGAGCGATGAACGCGACCACCACCGCGACCGACGCCGGTTCCGGCACACCACCCACCGGTACCTCTCCCACCGGCCAGCAGCATGTCCTCACCCGCGGGTCGTCCCGTGCCGTCATCGTGGAGGTCGCGGCCGGCCTGCGCGAGTTCACGATCGACGGTGTCAACCTCACGCAGCCTTACGGCGAGTTCGACACCCCGCCGTTCGGGTGCGGCATCGTGCTGGTTCCGTGGCCCAACCGCATCGAGGACGGAGTGTGGACCCTCGAGGGCCACTCGCAGCAGCTCGACCTCACCGAGCCCGCGCGTCACAATGCCATCCACGGTCTGCTGCGCTTCGCCCCCTACACCGTGGTCGAACGCGCCGAGGCGGGCGTGACCCTCGCCGCGACAGTCTTCCCGCAGCATGGCTACCCGTTCCAGCTCGACACGACCGTGCGCTACGAACTCGTCGAGGACGGCCTGTCCGTGACCCACACCGCGACCAACCGCTCGGCGCACCGTGCTCCCGTCGCGTTCGGCACGCATCCGTTCCTCACCATCGGCGACGTGGACCCTTCGGACCTCGTGCTGACTGTGCACGCCGACACCCACGTCGAGGTGGATGACCGCCTCAACCCGACCGCCATCGTCGGGGTCGAGGGCACCGACTACGACCTGCGCGCTGGACGGCGGCTGGGCGACCTGCACCTCGATGACGGGTGGGGGGGCGTGAAAACGGTGGATGGTGCATCCGCTTCTCTCACCGCGCCCGACGGCCGCGAAGTGCGGCTGCTTCAGGACGAGAACCACTCGTGGATCCAGGTGTTCACGACCCGTGACTTCCCGACGCCGGACGGCCACACGCTCGCCGTCGCGATCGAGCCCATGACCGCTCCGGTCAACGCGTTCAACTCCGGTCTGGACGTGCACTGGCTCGACCCGGGCGACACCTGGACGGTTGCCTGGGGCATCCAGTACGTGCGATGAGCGACGCTGCCGAGGAGCGCCAGCCAACTCAGCGCCAGCCGACGAAGCGCCAGATTCGCCGCTGGAGGCAGTACCTCGCCGATGAGCGTGCCGAGGCGGCCGTGTACCGCGATCTCGCGTCGCGCCGCAAGGGTGAGGAGCGCGAAATCCTGCTGGCACTCGCCGAGGCGGAGGGTCGGCACGAGCAGCACTGGCTCGACCTGCTGGGTGACGACGTGGGTGCTCCGCGACGCGGAGACCTGCGCACGCGCTTGCTCGGCTTCCTCGCGCGCCGGTTCGGTTCGGTGTTCGTGCTGGCGCTCGCGCAGCGCGCCGAGACACGGTCGCCCTACGACGATGACGCGGATGCGACGGATGCGATGGCCGCCGACGAGCGGATTCACGGCGAGGTCGTGCGGGGGCTCGCCATCCGCGGCCGGATGCGCATCTCGGGAACGTTCCGGGCGGCCGTGTTCGGCGCCAACGACGGACTGGTCTCCAATCTCGCCCTCGTGTTGGGCATCGGAGCGACCGGGGTCAGCACCGCGACGGTGCTGTTCACGGGACTCGCCGGTTTGCTCGCGGGCGCCCTGTCGATGGGGGCGGGCGAGTACGTCTCGGTACGCTCGCAGCGCGAGCTCATCGATGCGGCACGACCCGACCCGGCATCACATTCGGTTCTGCCCGACCTGGATGTGGATGCCAACGAGCTCGCGCTGGTCTACCGCGCCCGCGGCATGACGCAGGCGGCCGCCGAGGCACGCGCGACTGAGGTGCTGGACTCGCTCCACCTCACGCCGGAACTCACCGCGGCCGACCCCGAGGAGACGACCGATACCATCGGCACGGCGTGGGGGGCGGCGATCTCCAGTTTCTGCTTCTTCGCGTCGGGCGCGCTGATTCCGGTACTGCCGTACCTGTTCGGCGCGACCGGTGTCACCGCAATCGTGATCGCGTCGGTGCTGGTGGGTCTCGCCCTGCTGGCGACCGGGGCCGTCGTCGGGTTGCTGTCGGGGGCATCGCCTCTCAAGCGTGCCCTGCGCCAGCTGGCGATCGGGTTCGGAGCCGCGGCCGTCACCTACCTGCTCGGCCTCTGGTTCGGTGCGACGCTGTGACCGAGGAAGCCCTGTGGGCGAGCGACGCTGTGACCGAGCTGCACCTCGGTGAGCGAGGAGCCTTGTGGCCGAGCGAACCCTGACCGAGCGAACCCTGACCGAGCAAGCCCTGTGACCGAGCGAATCAGCGCCGAATTGGCCCGCGCTCTGCGGGACTCGGGACTGGTCTGGCGTCCTGCCGCGGGCGATGCCTTCGTGATCGATCGGGTCGAGGCCGATGATGAGGTCTTCATCCTCAGCGACATGACGGTCGAGGCACACCACTTTCCCACCGGCACCGAGCTCGGCTTCAACGGCACCACGGAATGGGCGCTCGACTCGGTGCCTCTTGAGGACGCACTCTGGCTGCCCCAGGAGCACCAGCTGCGGGAGCTGCTCGGGGTGGCTTTCGTGTCGCTGACTGCGGGGGCGACTGTGCGGGCGGCTGCGGGACCGACTGCTGGGCATACTGCTGGGTCGGCCGCTGAGCCCGCCGCGGGGCCGAGTGGTGGGCCGACCGTCACTGCGATGATCGACGGCACGTCGAGCACCTTCGAAGCGGATGCCACGGCCAACGCCTACGCGCGCGCCCTTCTCGCGCTGCTCGGCTCGCTCGCCGCCGAGTAGCGCGCAGGGTCGCGCCGCCGAGTAGCGCGCCGGGTCGCGTCGTTGGGTCGTCGGGTAGCGCGGCGCCCACTCGACCCGCTAACCCCGACACTATTCGGCCGGCAGCAGCTCGCGCAGCAGTGGACTCTTCGTGGGCAGCGGTCTGAGCCGCTGGACGGGGTCTTCGGTGACGGGTGGCTTCAGCCAGTATCGGTCGTGTTCGCGGAGGATCTTCCACTTGTTGTTGTGCAGGAGCATGTGGTGATGTTGGCAAAGCAGAACACCGTCTCGGACGTCGGTCTTGCCGCCGTGTCTCCAATCGGTGATGTGGTGCACTTCGCAAGCGGAAGGCGGCTTGGTGCAGTGGAGGAAGAGGCACCCGCCGTCTCGGACGGAAATCACTACACGTTGGGCGGAGACGAAGAGCCGCTCGGTGCGGCCGAGGTCGAGAATCTGTCCTTTGCGGTCGAACTTGATACCGATGAATCCGGTGTCGCAGAGGTGTCGATCAACGGTCTCGCGGGAAACCGGGTGGGAGTCACCCTCGAGGTAGCCATGACCGCCAGGCTCGCGAAGGCTGGTTTCGGTCACGATGACTCGCACAGCGGGTCGGTTGGTGCCGAACAGGGTACCGGGGTCAACGTCGACGGCTAAACGGACCATCTCGGTGAGCGCATCTGCGAGGAGTTGGTCGTCGGTGCGGGTATCCGTGAGGACGGCCTCGTCGGGCGCCGTGGCATCCACGAATCTGACGGCACGGCGGGGCGCCATGATCGCATCCAACGCGGTGAACAGGTGGAGACCGGCTTCGGGGTCGAGCAGGAACGCGCCCTGGTACATGCCGTCGTCGCGCACCCAGCGCTTGAGGTAGCGCAGGTCGCGACGCTGTCGCTCCCGCCGAGCGATGCCGGCCTCGTCGATGCGGTCACGTGCGGATCGGGCTTCACGCCGCAACTCATCGATTGACAGTTGCGGCGAGCGCGACAGCAACCGCTGGCACTCCGCGAGCAGTTCCTCGGCCGGTGCCGTCTCGGCGACGGGAGTGAGTCCGCGGCGGATCGCATCCGTCGCGGCTACCGACACCAGCCCCGCCGATAGTGCCTGCGCGAGGGCGCCCTCCCACATCGTGCTCGGCGGATCTGCCAGCAACGCGCCGGCCGAGATCAGTTGACTCGCCTCACTCGCGGTGACCGGCGACAGACTCTGGAGCAACCCGGTGGCACTTCCGAAGCCCTTGCGCTGAGCCAACCCGGCATACCCGTCATCCCGTGTGGAGCGGCCGGCGATCTCCCCGGCAAGGTGGGCGGCGATCGTGTCAGCGTGGCGGCGGTGGTCGGTGAGCAGCGTGTGAGCGGCCAGCAATGCATCGTCACTGAGTGCCCCGAGAGTCGCGGCATCCAGACCGAGGGCAACGACCGCAGCGGCGGTTGTGGCGAATGATCCGGTCAACGACATGCACTCATTCTCTCACATTCGAAGATATATTCGAAGATAATGCCCGGAAAATCAACAACTTTCTGAAATCCAGGGTGTGGAGGAGAAGAGGAGCGTGTGCGGGATGCGGCTGTGCGGGTGGCGGGCAAGGGGGCTTGCGCGGGAGTCGGCTGTGCCAGCGGGGTAGCAGGAGATGGGCTCATGCGGATTCCAGGGGCGGGTGGAGGGGAAGAAGCCCCCTAACCCCCCAGAATCATCTTCTTGCCGGACTCGAACTCCGCGTCGGTGAGCGTGCCGTTGGTGCGCAGCGCCTGCAGACGCTCGAGCTTGCTGACGACGTCATCCGAGCCGGACGCCGACCCGGACACCGAGCCGGACACCGAGCCGGAAGCCGAGCCGGACACCGAGCCGAGCCCCGGCACCACCGTGAACGGCGTCGCGCCGCCACCAGCCTGCGCGGCACCCGCGATGAGCGCATCGATGTCGATGCCGAACGCGGCGAGCTTCGCCTTCGCTTCGGGCGTGATGTGGCTGGGGTCGCCGATGATCTGCACGGTATCTCCCAGCATGCCCCCGCTCACGAGTTTGGCGAGCGCGTCAGGCTCCCCGCGCAGTGCGGCGGCGACGCCCTCCGCCGACGTCTTCGCGACGTCGTTGCGCCTGGGAACCTGGTTCCACAAAATTGCGTAGTGCCGTGGGTCGTTCGGGTCGACCGAGACCGGCAGGATGCCGCCGACCGTCGGCCACTTCGCGACATTGATCGCACCCGTGAACTCGACAGCCGTCGGGGTGAGGCCTGGCGCGTTGATGACGAGGTGCAGCGAGCACTTCTGGAACACCCCGGTGCCGGTGGCGACGGACGCGGAGACCACCTGCGCCGTGCCCTCGACCCCGCCCGCGATGGGGGCGTTGACCGGCCTGAACATGTCCATGAATCCCATGCGACGCTCCTTTCGGTTGCCTCGAAGACTACCCGTGACGGATGCCCGTGCAGAGGCCTCACGAAGCCAGAGCACCGAGCACGAACCCTTACAAACCGCAGACGATCTCCCGATCGCCGCTGTTCGCCCTGACGCGACCGCGCGCGCGAACCTATCCTTCAGTTGTGACTTCTCCCGACCCCCTCACCGAGCGCAACGGCGTACTCCTCGACCGCCGTGTGCTGGTGGTTGAGGACGACCCCACGGTGCGCGAGGTTGCGGTGAGCTACCTGGAGGCCGCGGGATTCATCGTGGGGCAGGCAACGGATGGCTTCGCGGCGCTGGAGGCCGTCGCATCCGGAGGTCACGACCTGATCGTGCTCGACCGGATGCTGCCCGGGATCGATGGCGCCGAGGTGTGTCGACGCATCAGGGCGACCACAGCGGTGCCCATCATCATGCTGACCGCGCTGGGCTCGACGGAGGATCGCATCACCGGGCTCGAGGCCGGCGCTGACGACTACCTCACGAAGCCCTTCTCGCCTCGGGAGCTCGTGCTGCGGGTGCAGTCGATCCTGCGGCGCAGCGTGACCGACCTCACGCCGGAGGCGGCGTTCGAGCTGGGCGGGTTCGTGCTCGACCCGTCGGCTCGGGTGGTGTCCAAGAACGGGCAGGTGCTCACCCTCTCGGCGCGCGAGTTCGATCTGTTCGCGTTCCTGCTCAAGCATCCGAGTCAGGCGTTCAGCCGCGAGCAGCTGCTGAAGTCGGTCTGGCACTGGGACTTCGGCGACCTCTCCACCGTGACGGTCACCGTGCGTCGGGTGCGCGAGAAGATCGAGGATGACCCGACCAACCCCACGATCCTGGAGACCGTGTGGGGCGTGGGCTACCGCCTGACCATCTGAGGATCTGATGCTCTCGCTCGTCGACCTGGCGACCATCGTCGCGATCGCCCTGGCCTGCGCACTCGCCGTCGGTGGGCTGGGCCTGGTGGTGCTGCGTCTGGCGCGCGGCGCGTCGATGCGCCTTCAGCTCTTCGTGGTCGTGGTCTCGGCGATCCTCTCGGTGACGCTCGGCATGATTGCGGCGTCCGGCGCGATGTACATCTCCGGCCACGACCTCGTGGTGATGTTCTCAGTGACGGCGGCATCCGCGCTGGTCTCCATCGGCATGGCGCTGGTGCTGGGCCGCGCGTTCACCCGCAACAGCAACCGGCTCAGGATGCTCGCCCGCGCGCTCGGCGACGGTGAACGACTCGACGCTCAACCCCGCCGCACCGACACCACCGAGTTCGCTGGGCTCGCCGCCGAGCTTGCCGCGACCAGCGAGCGGCTGGCTCAGGCCCGGGACGAGGTGGCGGCGATGGATGCGAGCCGCCGGCAGTTGGTGGCCTGGATCTCGCACGACCTTCGCACGCCCCTGGCGGGGCTGCGCGCCATGGCGGAGGCGCTCGAGGACGACCTTGCCGCCGACCCGCAGCGGTTCCACCGGCAGATGCGCTCCCAGGTCGATCACCTTTCAGCGATGGTCGACGACCTGTTCGAGCTGTCCAAGATCACGTCGGGCACGCTCGTGCTCGACCTGGAACCCCTGTCGCTCTACGACCTGGCCAGCGACGCGGTGGCTGAGCTGGGCACACTGGCGCGCTCCCGCGATCTCACCCTGCTGGCTCCCGAGGGCGGCGACCTGATGGTGGTCGGCGATCACCGCGAACTCGCGCGCGTGGTGGGCAACCTGCTCATGAACGCGATCCAGCATTCGCCGTCGGGCGGTGTCATCTCCGTCGTCACCTCCGCCGCCTCGGACGGCGACGTCGTGCTGAGCGTGCAGGACTCGGGCGGCGGCATCCCGGAGGAGGATCTGGCCAGGATCTTCGAGCCGGGCTGGCGCGCTACCTCGGCTCGCACTCCCGAACAGGAGTGGGGACGCTCACCCGGCGCGGGCCTCGGGCTGGCGATCGTGCGGGGCATCGTTGAGGCTCACGGCGGCAGTGTCGCCGTCGCCCCTGTGGAGGGCGGATGTCGCTTCGATGTGCGACTGCCCGGCCACGAGCCGGCCTAAGCCCGGCGCACCGCGTACCTAGCCGGTGATCCCTTCCTCGAACTGCTGGATCGGGTCGTACCAGCCCTGCTCCAGCACGAACGCCTGGAACTGCTTGTCGAGCCCGAGGATGACGGCGAGCCCGACGATCACGAGCAGGATCCCCACGACGCGGCGGAACCACCCGCTCGGCGACGACAGCCACCCGAGCTTGCGAGCGAAGGCTTGGCCGAGGAACGCGACCAGCAGCAGCGCGATCGCGAGTCCGAGCGCGTAGACGACGATGTACAGCAGCCCCTCGCCGAACGACACCGGCAGCACCGTCGCGAGGATGAGCGCGTAGGTGGGCGAGCAGCTGCTGAACGTCGGCCCGAGCGCCGCCCCGAGCAGGATGTCGCCGCCGACGCCGCCGCGTCGGTACGAGCGATCCAGCGCGGCGTTGGCGCGGTTCTGCAGCCCGGTGGCCGTCATCACCCGCTCCCAGATCACCGGGAAGAGCAGTGTGAGCCCGAAGATCACGACGATGCCGCCCGCGATCAGTTGCCAGACGAACTGCGGCACACCGAGCAGCGCCGTGGTCGCCTTCAGCAGCAGCGTGAAGATCACGACCGAGGCGGCGAGGCTGGTCGCGATGATCACGGGCCTGAACCACTGCCGCTCGGCGACGCGGGTGTCGGCATCCGTTCTCACGATCGAACCGCCGACGATCACGGGAAGCAGCGGGAGCACGCAGGGCGCGGCGACGGTGAGGATGCCCGCGACGAACGAGAGCAGGAGCAGGGCGGGCATCGGCGGCTAGAGCATCGCGTCGACGACGGCCTGCAGGTGGGGGTCGTCGTACGCGACGTAGGTCTGAAGCCCCGCGCCCGAGGAGTCGACCTCGACGAAGGTGGTCTGCAGGGTCACCCCGTACTGCTGGCGCAGATCCTGGTGGCTGTCATAGTCGACCTTGATGATCGTGACCCCTGCGGGCACGCCCTCACTCAGGATGTCTGCTTCGACCGACCGGCACTGCGGGCACCACGGTGCGTGGAAGAACAGCAGGGCGCGACCCTCGGCGTCGGCGATCGCCGTGGGGCTGTAGTCGACGTAGACACCGGATGCCGCGGCATCCGTCTCAGCAGCGGCGTCGGTCGGCGAGGCGGAGGGTGCCGGCGCCCCTGCGGGCGGGTTGCTGCTGTTGGAGCTCTGGGCCGTCGGACTCGCGGCGGGCCGCGTCGCGGCGTAGGCGCCCACGGCGCCGCCGATGAGCACCACGAGGGCAAGAACGACGATGATCACACGCTTGTTCATGGCCTCAGACTGCCACGGCGTTGAGGGCTGACGACCCCCGATGCCGCTGATGTCATGGGTTTGTAAGGTGATGCCCGCCGGTGATCGAGCCTGCCGAGATCGCGGGTGGGAGCCGAGCTCGACGAGCTCGATCACCGGATCTCGACGGGCTCGATCACCGATCTCGACGAGCTTGATCAGCGGTCAGCCAGCCGCCGCGACACCCTGTGCGCGTGCTCGAGCAGCAGCCGCCCCAGCTCGGCACGACGCTCGGCTCCGAACCGCGACTCGACCCCGGTGAGGCTGAGCGCCCACGCGGGCTGGCCCGCGGCATCGAAGATGGCGGCGCCCATGCCGAAGCTGCCCTCGACGACGAGTCCCGGGTTGACCGCGTACCCGGTCGCGCGGGTGGCCGCGATGCGGTCCCGCAGTGGTTCGGGGGCGTGGGATGGACCGTAGCGCGCCACGAGGTCGGTGCCAGCGAGATAGCGGTCGACCGTGGCATCCGGGAGCATCGACAGGACGACGAGTCCCGCCGACGCGACACCGAGCGGGAACCGCACCCCTTCGGCGAGCACGAACGAGCGGATCGGGAAGCTCCCCTCCTCCCGCAGCAGGCACACGGTCTCGTCGCCGCGCCGCGCGGACAGGAAGGCGCTCTCCCCGGTCTCAGCCGCGAGTGCTCGCACGCTGTCCCTCGCCAGCGGCGAGATGTCGTAGCGCTCGGCAGCCACGGCGCCCATCAGGTAGAGCTCGGGGCCGAGCATCCAGCGGCCGGTCGCGCCGTCGTGGTCGACGAAACCGTCGGCGGCAAGCGACGACAGCAGCCTGTGCACGGTCGGGCGCGACAGCCCGATGCGCGTGGCCAGCGCTGTCGTGCCCACCCCGTCGGGCATGGCGGCGCTCACCGCGCGCAGGATCGCTGCGACGCGACCGACGACCTGCGCTCCCTCGACAGACTTCATGTCCATATTGTGGACGATGGATGCGCCCGTTGGCCACACTCCGACCAGCAAGCCGCAGGAACTTGACCCGCACGCCGCCGCGAACGTAACGTCGAAACCGGACCGCGCCCGGTCCATCATGTGGACACGAAGGAGTGCCGATGGCATCCAAGCTCTGGCCGAGCGCTGCGGAAGCGCTCCAGGACGTCGCACGGGACGGCATGACCGTGGCCGTCGGCGGGTTCGGGCTCAGCGGCATCCCGATCAATCTGATCACCGCCCTGCGCGACACGGGCGTGCGCAACCTCACCGTCGTCTCCAACAACATGGGCGTGGACGGCAAGGCCCTCGGCCTGCTGCTCGAGAACCGACAGGTGATCAAGGTGCTGTCGAGCTACGTCGGCGAGAACAAGCTGTTCGCCGAGCAGTACCTCTCCGGCGAGCTCGACGTCGAGTTCGTTCCGCAGGGCACTCTGGCCGAGCGGCTGCGTGCGGGCGGCGCGGGAATCCCGGCGTTCTACACGCCGACCGGCGTCGGCACTCCGGTCGCGGAGGGCAAGCAGGAGCAGACCTTCGACGGCGTGCGGGCGATCCTCGAGCGGGGCATCGTCGCCGACCTGTCGCTCGTGCGAGCCCATCGAGCGGATGCCGCGGGCAACCTGATCTACCGCCGCACCGCACGCAACTTCAATCCGCTCGTGGCCACCGCGGGCCGGGTCACGGTCGTCGAGGCCGAGAGCATCATCGACGGCTACTTCGATCCCGACGAGGTCATGACACCGGGCATCTACGTGCAGCGGCTCGTGCCGGCGCACGACACCACTAAGCACATCGAGAACCGCACCGTGCGTGCGCGCGAAGGAGCGTAACCATGTGGACTCGTGAGGAGATGGCCGCGATCGCCGCGGCAGAACTCGAAGACGGCCAGTACGTGAACCTCGGCATCGGCATCCCGACTCTCGTCGCCAACTACCTGCCCGAGGGCGTGAGCGTGACACTGCAGAGCGAGAACGGCCTGCTCGGCATGGGTCCGTTCCCGTGGGAGGGCGAGGAAGACGCCGACCTCATCAACGCGGGCAAGCAGACGGTGACGATCCTGCCGGGCGGTTCGATCTTCGACTCGGCGACCTCGTTCGGGATGATCCGTGGCGGCCACGTCGCGACCGCCATCTTGGGTGCGCTGCAGGTCTCCGCGAAGGGCGATCTCGCCAACTGGACCATTCCCGGAAAGCTCGTCAAGGGCATGGGCGGTGCCATGGACCTCGTCGCGGGCACCCCCTACGTGATCGTCATCACCGAGCACGTCGCCAAGGACGGCACCCCCAAGATCGTCGCCGAGTGCGACCTGCCGCTGACGGGCGTCGGCGTCGTCGATCGCATCATCAGCGACCGCGCCGTGTTCGACGTGACCCCCGACGGCCTCGTGCTGCGCTCGATCGCCCCGGGGGAGACCGTGGAGGAGCTGCGCACGCTGACCGGTGCGCCGTTCGCCGTCGACCCGGTGATCGAGCCCAACCCAGTGATCGAGCCTGTCGAGATCGAGCCCGCCGAGCCCGAGCCCCACGCATGAGCGCCGTCATCGCCGGCTACGCCCGCACCCCCTTCGTCAAGTTCACCGGCGCGTTCGCGTCGATCCCCGCGACGGCCCTCGGCGCTCACGCCATCACTGCGGCGCTTGCTCGCGCCGGGGTCGCCGCGGAGGACGTGCAGTATGTCGTCGCCGGCCAGGTGCTGCAGGGTGGCGCGGGCCAGAACCCCGCGCGCCAGTCGGCCGTCGGTGCGGGAATCCCGCTGACCGTTCCCGCCATGACCCTCAACGCAGTCTGCCTCTCGGGCACCGAGGCGGTCGCCTGGGCGGCCCGCCTCATCGACTCGGGCGATGTCGACATCGCCGTCGCGGTCGGCCAGGAGTCGATGTCACTCGCGCCGCACGTGTGGAGTGCCCGCGCCGGCCAGCGCTACGGGTCGATCGAGCTGCTCGACACGGTCGCGCACGATGGCCTTCGGGACGCGTTCGAGCGGCGGTCCATGGGGGAGTCGACGGAGGACGGTAATGGGGAGTTGGCCTTGAGCCGGGACGTGCAGGATGCGTTTGCGGCGGCGTCGCATGGGCGCGCCGCGGCATCCGCCGACTATCTGGCCGAGGAGATCGCGCCGTACACAATCGCCGGCAAGCGCGGCGACACCGTCGTGAGCGTGGATGACGGCGTGCGCGCCGACACGACCGTGGAGGGACTGGCCGGGTTGCGTCCGGCGTTCACGATCTCGACGGGCTCGATCACCGCGGGCACCATCACTGCCGGCAACTCGTCGCAGATCACCGACGGGGCGGCGGCACTCGTGCTCATGAGCGCCGCCGCGGCGGCGGCTCGCGGCATCACGGGGCTTGCGACGGTCGAGGCTCACGCCCTCGTCGCCGGACCGGATGTGCGCCTGCACGCCCAGCCCGCCAACGCGATCCTCGCGGCGCTCGCCAAGACCGACGTCACCGCCGCCGACCTCGCGGTCGTGGAGATCAACGAGGCCTTCGCGTCTGTCGGCGTGCATTCGACCGAGCTTCTGGGCGTGGATGCCGCGATCGTCAACCGCAACGGCGGCGCGATCGCTCTCGGCCACCCGATCGGCGCATCCGGAGCTCGTATCGTCGGGCACCTCGCCCGGCAACTGCACGACCTCGGGCCCGGCACGCTGGGCGCGGCGGGCATCTGCGGCGGCGGCGGCCAGGGCTCGGCGATCGTGCTGCGCGGCCTCTAGCCGGCCGGTGATCGAGCGCGCCCGGTGATCGAGCCCGCTCGGTGATCGAGCCTGTCGAGATCCACCCCGCTCGGTGATCGAGCCTGTCGAGATCACCCCCGCAGCGCCACCGCGCGGCTCACCCAGCGGTGGTACTGGTCCCACGGGTCATCCACTCGCAGCTCCGCGACGTGGGCGAGCAGCTCGTCGTTCACCCGGAACCACTCGCTGCCCGGGATGCGCTGCCCCGAGAACTGCGCGTGGCGTCGTTGCTCGAGCCGCCGGTCGCCGCGCTCGAAGGCCAGCAGCTCCTCGTAGGGCAGGGCCGCGAGCCGACCGCGGGGGTTGCCGCTCGTGCCGATCTTGATGCGGTCGCGCCAGCGCAGGTAGTAGACGACGTCGACGCGGGCGGGCTCGGTCTCACCGTCGGGCAGCTCGCCGACCCGCCACTCGCAGATGGCGCAGATCCAGCCGGTGGGGTAGCGGATGCCCGTGCGCGACCCGCACGCCAGGCACGGCGACGGCAGCAGGTCGGTCACCCCGACGTCGCGCACGATCCAGTCGTGGGCGACCAGCAGGTGCTGGGTGCACAATGAGATCGGCGCACCGTCGGCGACGGCCGCGCGGCACCGGCCGCCGTCGTGGTCGCGAGCCGTGCATTCGCGAACTGCCATGCCAGCCACGGTACGCGCCGCCGCCGACGCGGGACTATTCTGCGAGGCCGAAGCGTTGTGGTTTCTCGTGACCAACGAGACCGCGACCCAGTCTGCCGAGACAGTGGATGCCACCCCCGCATCCACCCCGAACCCTCCGTCGATCCACACCCGCGCGATCATCACGTGGCTCGCGATCTTCCCGCTGGTCTCGATCGGCATGCTGGTGCTCGGCCCGATCACGGATCACTGGTTCCCGGTGCTGCGGGCGCTGGTACTGACGGCGCTCGTTGTTCCGCTCGCGGTGTACGTGGTGGTGCCTCAGCTCATGCGCGCGCACGGCACCATCAGTCGTCGGCGTCGGCGCTGACCGGCTCGCCCGACCCCGCATCAAGCCGGAACGGCGGGTACTCGTCGCGCATGAGCGCGACGTAGACGATCACCCGCAGCATCCACCGGTTCAGCCCCATGATGAAGTCGAACAGGCTGCGCGGGTAGGTGCCGGTGATCAGCACGAACACTCCCGCGATCACGACGAGCAGGTTGAGGATCGAGTACCCGGAGGCGATGCTGCCCGGAGTCGCCGCGCTCCACGGGTACACCAGCAGGTCGGCGACGATGAGCCCGACGATGACCAGGTGCGGCACGGCGAGCAGCCACTTCACCAGCACGAGTCCGCGCGAGAGCCGCTCGGGGTACTCGACCTCGATCTCGGCGGGGTAGTCGGCGCGACCGAGCGTGAACGGCGGGTACCGGTCGGTGCCGAGCGCGGCATACACGTAGAAGCCCACCCGCCAGTGCCAGCGAAGCACGCCGGTGGTGAAGTTCCACAGCGTTCGTGGGTACCGACCGGTGAACAGGATGGCGATTCCCGCTATGAGGGTTACAACTATCACCGCGGCCCACAGCGCGGCCAGGGCGACGAAGTGCGGGATCGCGAGGAACATCTTCACCAGCCAGAGCCAGCGGGAGGGGTGCTCGTCGAGCTCGCCGGTGACGCGCACGGGCGAGTGGGGGAGGGTGGTCATGGTGGTTCCTGTCTGTTGGGTGGGTGGGAAGTGTTCAGGCGAGCGTCAGGATGACGCTGCCCGCCTTGTGGCCGGCGTCGACGTAGCGGTGCGCGTCGACGATGTCGGCCAACGGGTAGGTGCGGTCGATCACCGGGCGGATCACGCCCGAGCCGGCCAGGCGCGAGAGCGCGGCCATCGATTCGGGGGTGTAGGGCACCGAAGCGACCGAGACGACCTTGCCGCTCGCGCGACTCTGGCGCGCAGCACCGAAGAGTCCCTTGCGGTCGCTGACGACCAGCAGCAGGGCTCCACCCGGTCGAACGGATGCCGCCGCCCGCTCGAAAGGCGCATTACCGACGCAGTCCACGATCACGTCGTAGAGCTCACCGTTCGCGGCGAAGTCGGACACCGCGTAGTCGATGACCTCGTCGGCGCCGAGGCCGAGCACGAGGTCGCGGTGGGCGGCGCTGGTGACGGCCGTGACGTGGGCGCCGCGGTGTTTGGCGAGCTGCACGGCGGCGCTGCCGACGGCGCCGGAGGCTCCGTTCACCAGCACCCGGTTGCCCGGACCCGTGCACACTCGGTTGAGGAACGCGAGGGCGGTGATGCCGCCGAAGACCACGCTGACCGCGTCGGCGAAGCCGAGGTTCGCGGGCTTCGCAGCGATGCCACCGTTCTGGGAGATCAGCGCGTACTCGGCGTGACCGCCGAAGCGGGCTCCGAGCATCGCGATGACCTCGTCCCCGGGGCGGAAGCGGGTGACACGCGAGCCGACGGCCTCGACGATGCCCGCGGCATCCATGCCGAGCACGGGTCGCCGGGGTCGGAGGAAGCCGATGGAGAAGCCGGCGAGCAGGCGAAGTCCCTTCGGGATCTCGCCGCTGCGGGTACGGTGGTCGGCAGCGCTGACGGTGCTCGCGTGCACCCGGATGAGCACCTCGTCGGGGCCGGGGGTCGGGATGGCGACATCCTCGACCTGCACGACCTCGGGAGCGCCGAAGCGGCGGTAGACGGCGGCCCTCACGATGCGCTCCGCACGGTGCGGCGCGTGGAGCGGCGGCGGATGACCAGCTCGGCGATGGCCAGGTTGATGACCCACGCGGCGCCCATGAACACGGCCCGCGAGGTCTCCTCGTACTTGCCGAAGATCACCGTCTGCGGGATGAGCACGATGGCCTGAGTGCCGGCGGCGACCGCGAGGGCGTAGGCCCGCGTCATCCAGGCGCCGTGGCTGATGAAGTCGCGGCGGATGATCGATCGCACCCCGAGCGCGATGAACGCCAGCATCAGGCTCGCGAAGATCACGCGGAGGGCGCTGAGGGCCACGCCGTCGGCCGGGGCGTGCTCGGAGATCACGGCCATCCAGATGCCGGACAGGGCGACGGCCGCCCCGGCGGGAACGAGCACTCGGCCCGCGAGGCGGTGCCAGCGGTTGCCGCGACGCAGCCCCGGCACGAACTGGAACGCGCCCAGGATGCTGAACAGGGTCGCGCCCACGATGTGCACGATGACGGGGATCGGTGAGGTGACGAAGCGGGCGTTGTCTGCCGTGATGGCGGGAGCGCCCGACAGCTCGGTCACGCGGGCGGCGCCGGCGACGATGGGGATGAGCGTCAGCAGGATGAGGCCGACGGGCACGAGCCAGCCGGCTCGCGATGCCTGCCGGGTGGGGCGGGCGATGGTCGTGGTCATGGTTCTTCTCCTTCGTTTTGGTTGAGTGGTGTAGCGGTGAGTTGTGTGACGGAGACCAAGGTCAGGCCCAGGTTTCCGATGCGTCTGAGTAGTCCGTGGAGGGCAGCCTGATCGCTGATGCGGCCGGTGAGGATGGTCTGGTCGTCGCTGACGGTCAGCGCGAATCCCTCGAACCAGTCGCTCCATTGGGCGTCAAGCTGCCCCCTGATGCGGATCTCGTACCGGTCGTTGTCGGCCGGTCCGGTGGTGCGTGGTGCGGTCATCGGACTAGTTGGCGGCGGTCTTCCGCTGGTCCATCCAGAGCGACAGGCCGAGCCAGATGATGCCGAGACCCATGGGGATCGCCGCCATGCGCTCGAGCGCGTGGGGCAGGAGGGCGCCGGCGACGGGCGTGATCACGGCTGCGACGATGAGCAGGATGCCCGCACCGCGCGAGAGCACGCGTGCCCGGATGATCGACACACCGAACAGCAGCGCGCCACCGACATAGAGCACGGCACCGACCTGCGGCAGCGCGGCGAGCGGGCCGAGGTCGTTGACTGCGGGGTAGCGGCCGAAGAGGCCGACGATGTCGACGGCGAGCTGCGGGGCGTCGACGGCGATCAGCGGAGCGATGAAGGCCTCCGCGAAGTTGAACGCGGCCTGGAGGATGAAGAAGAACCCGAACATCGCGTAGGCGATGAGGCCGAGCACGCGGAATTCGCGCACCTGGCGCAGGTAGATCCCGGCGAGGCCGATCATCACGAGCACCGCCTCGGCGAAGCTCAGCACGTGCACGATGGTCCACATCGGGGTCGTGAGCGACTCGACGACATCGGCGGGGTGGATGAACTGGATGACGATGTAGATCAGGCCCGCGAGCATGGCCGCGAGTGCGGCGACCTTGGTGAGGGCGGTGGGGGTGATGCGCATGACTGGACTCCTTCGACAGGTCCAGACGGGGTGCCGGGACGTGCCGAATCTACGGAGCGCCGTGGTGACCGGGCATCACCACATGTGGTGACCCGGGTGGTGATCTAGAGCAGGTTGAGCTCGCGGCCGCGACGCACAGCGGCCGGTCGGCTGTTGACCTCGAGCTTGTCGAAGATGTGCTTGGTGTGGGTGCGCATGGTGTTGAGCGAGACGTACAGCTGGCGCGCGATCTCGGGGCCAGACAGCTCCGTTGCCAGCAGCCTCAGTACGTCGAGCTCGCGTTCGCTGAGCAGCTCCGGTGTCGCTGTGGCGACCCGGCCCGCGGTTCCGACCCGCTCTGCGGTGCCGACCCGGCCCGCGGATGACGCGCCCCCCAGCAACTCGCGGATCTCAGTAACCCGTGCCGCACGCCCCCCGGCCTCCGCCGCGGCGAGCAGTCGCCCGAGCAGCTCGTTGGCCTCGTCAGTGCGACCCTGCGCCAGCAGCAGCCGCGCCAGCGTGATCTGGCCGTACTCGCCGAGGTAGGTCGGCTCGTCGTCGCCCGTCAGCCCTAACTCGCCGATCGCGGCGGCCGCCTCCTCGAGGCGGCCCTGCTCGATCAGGATGCGTGAGCGCATCGCACCGATCGGTCGGGCATCGGGGAAGAACCCGCGCCGGTAGTGACGCTGCGCCGACGCGAGCAGGTCGAGCGCAGCATCCGGGTCGCCTTCGGCTTCGCGCAGCCGGGCCATCGAGACGAACCAGCGGAACCGGTGCTCGGGGGAGAAGGCGTGGTCGCCCAGAGCCTCTGCCGTGGCCAGGTGATCGCGGGCGGACTCCAGCTCGTGAGCTTCGATGAGCAGCTCGGCGAGACCCGAGTGCAGGTCGGCAACCGGAGGCTCGCCGCGGCCGTCGGCGAGCCCCTCGTCGGTGGCGATTCGCAGCGCGTCCTCGTAGGCACGGATAGCCTCCGGCAGACGCCCCAGAGGTAGGAGCATGTCGGCGACGACCGTGGCGGTGCTCAGCGCGTCGGTGAGGTTGCCCGCCAGTCGCAGGTTCGTGGCCGACTCCCCGAAGGCCCGCACCCCCGCCTCGAGGTCGCCGCGCGCCGCGGCGGCGAGCCCCAGCATGCCGGCGGCCGCACCCCGCCCGAGGTGGTCGTCGGGTGCGGCCAGATCGCTGGCGCGCTGGGCGTTGGTCTGCACGCCCGCGAGGTCACCACTGGCCTGCGCGACAGCTGCCCGGTAGAGCGACATGGTCACCGGCAGCGATCGAAGCTCCTCACCGTCGCCAGAGTCGTGGTCGCCGCTGGCGAGCAGCCGCTCTGCGGTGACGAGCCATGGTTCGACGCCGTCGAGCTCGCCGCGAAGAATGTGCGCCCACGCGGAGAAGACGCTCAGCACGGGCATGCGCCCGACGGTCTCCTCGGGCAGCTGGGCGAGCCAGCGCAGCAGCTGGGCATCCTGCCGGCTCTTGCGCACCCCGGGAATCGCCGCCTCGATCAGACGGGCCGCCCGCGGGTAGTCGGATGCGGCGAGCGCATGGCCCACCGCCTCGTCGGGGGCGTCGTTGTGCTCCAGCCATTCGCTGGCCCGCACGTGCAGTGCTGCCTCGTACTCGGGACCGTGCGCGAGAAGGCGTGACTGCAGCACGTCGGCGAACAGGTGGTGATAGCGGTACCACTGTCGGCGGTCATCGAGGGGCACGACGAACAGGTTGGCGCGATCGAGGGCCTCGAGCATCTCGGCGCCGCCCTTCTGCCCGGTGACGGCGTCACAGAGCGGGCCCGACAGCCGGTCGAGGATCGAGGTCTGACAGAGGAACTCCCGCACGTCATGCGACGCACGATGCAGCACCTCCTCGATGAGGTAGTCGATCACGAACCGGTTGCTGCCCGCGAAGTCGGCGATGAAGGCAGGGATGTCGCTCTGCTCGCGCATCGACAGCGCTGCCAGTTGCAGCCCCGCAATCCAACCCTCTGTGCGGGTCTCGAGGGCTGTGACATCCTCCGGCGAGAGGGTGAGGCCCATGGCCTGGTTGAGGAAGGAGGCCGCCTCCTCGGGGGTGAATCTGAGGTCTGCGGCACGCAGTTCGGTGAGCTCACCCCGGGTGCGAAGGCGGGCGAGCGGAAGCAGCGGGTCCGAGCGGCTCGCGAGCGTGAGCCGCAGCTGCGGGGGCACGTTGTCGATGAGGAAGGCGAGGGCGTCGCCGATCGCGGCATCCTCGATCAGGTGGAAGTCATCGAGCACGAGGATGACGCGACCCGACCCCTCGGCGATCTGGTTGATCAGCGTGGCCAGGGTCTCTTCGATCGGCTGCTGCGGGTCGAAGTCGCCGACGCTGACGCCCGCTCGCTGGAGTGCGGCGAAGAGGTAGGTGAAGAAGCGCGCCGGCTCGTTGTCGTTCTCGTCGAGGGAGAGCCAGGCGACCCGCACGTCGGGATCGCGGCGGGTCGCCTCGGAGAGCCATTCGCTCACGAGCGTGGTCTTGCCGAAGCCCGCGGGCGCCGAGACGAGGCTCAGGCGACCGCCCGATTCGAGGCCGTTCTGCAGCCTCTTCACCAGTCGCGGACGGCCGACGGCCTCGGGGCGCGACGGCGGCACGAAGAGCTTTGTTGCCAGGACCGGCATCGCCATGTGCTCATCCTAGGGATCGCGGGGCTGGCGGCCGGCCGCGCGCCGTCAGCGGCGAGCGGCGCGGATCGCTCCGTAGATACGCATGAGCTGCGGCACGACGAGGTACACAGCCACCGGCACAACGACCACGGTGAGCACGAGGGCACGGAGCACGGGATTCCAGTCCGTGGCGAAGGGCGCGATGGCGAAGAATCCGAGGGTCACCAGCGGGAAGATCGCGATCCAGGTGATCACGGCGCGCACGTGGATCGACGGCGGGCGAGGGGTTGAGGGGGTGGGGGAGGTGGACATGGTGGTTCCTTTCGTTGGGGGTGGGACTGGAGCATCCAGTCAGGGGTGTCGAGCCGCGACTGCGGCATCGAGGTCGTGAGCGAGCAGCCATCCGCTGATGGCGATCGCGCTGGCGCTGCCCGCACCGGCGGCGGTGATCACCTGCGCGGTGGGGGTGACGACGTTGCCCGCGGCCCAGACGCCCGGGATGCTCGTCTCCCCAGTCGCGGAGGTGGTGACGAGTGCGGTCTCGGGGTCGATCGCGCAGCCGAGCTCGTGCAGCACGTCGTCGTTCGGTCGGGGGCGCGGAGCCACGAAGACTGACTCGCAGGGCAGCACCGTGCCGTCTGAGAGGGCAACGCCGCTCAGCGAGCCGGCGGCACCCACGAGATGGGACACCGCGGCATCCGTGACTGAGACGCCGATCGCCGCCAGGCGGTCGCGATCGGTCGAGGCCAGCGGGATGCCGTTGCTCACGAACTGCACCCGGTCGCTGTGCCGGCGCAGCAGGCCGGCCTGCCGCAGTGACACGGCCGGGCTCGCGCCGCCGATCACCACGATCGACTGGTCGCGCACCTCGTAGCCGTGGCAGTAGGGGCAGTGGTGAACTGAGCCGCCCCACCGGTCGCGGAGCCCGGGGATGTGCGGCAGTTCGTCGGTGAGGCCCGTGGCGACCAGCAGCGCGCGGGCGGTAGCAGTATCGCCGGAGTCCAGGGTGGCCACAAACGTGCCGCTGGCGTCGCGGTGAATCCCCGCCACCCGCGCGGACCGGATGACGCCGCCGTAGCCGAGCACCTCGGTGCGGCCGGTCGCCAGGAGCTCGGCGGGGGGCATCCCGTCGCGGGAGAGGAAGCCGTGCATCTCGGTCGCGGGGGCATTGCGGGGTTCACCGGCGTCGATGACCAAGGTGCGCCACCGCGCACGCGAGAGCACGAGGGCCGCGCTGAGGCCGGCGGCCCCGCCGCCGATGATGATCACGTCGTGGTCGGTGTTGGTCATGGCCCCATGGTTCCACGGGGCGTTTCAGAACCGGGAGAACTGTTGCCGAAACTGGAACGTCGTGCTTGCATGGGCGGATGAGCACCTCCCAGCGCATCGACACCGAGCTCGGCCAGATCGCCCCCCGCCTGCGTCAGGCGCGCCAGAAGAAGGACGTGACTCTGGAGGAGCTCTCCAAGTCGACGGGGATCTCCAAGAGCACGCTGTCACGGCTGGAGTCCGGTCAGCGCAAGCCGAGCCTCGAGCTGTTGCTGCCGATAGTCGCCGCCCTGGCGGTGTCGCTCGACGACATCGTCACCTCGCCGCGCATCGAGGATCCCCGGGTGCAGCAGAAGTCGACCCGGGCCGACGGCCGCATCCTCACACCCCTGTCGCAGCAGCACGGCGAACCGCAGGCGTTCAAGATCACCATCCCGGCGACCGACCGCGAACCCGCGCTGCGCACTCACGGTGGATACGAATGGATCTACGTGCTGTCCGGTCGGCTGCGACTCGTGCTGGGCGAGCACGACATCGTGATGGGGGCGGGGGAGGCTGCCGAGTTCGACACGAAGAACCCGCACTGGTTCGGTGCGTCGGGCGCGGGCCCGGTGGAGATCCTGAGCATGTTCGGCAAGCAGGGGGAGCGCATCCATCTACGGGCTCGGTCGAAGGGGGCCGCGTGACGCACAAGCTCACCCTCGACCAGGCCCGCCGCATCGCCGTGGGCGCGCAGCTGCTCGACGCGAATCGTCCCGGCGATGTGGTCGGCGTCGCCGAGCAACTCGGCGCGATCAAGATCGACCCGACCGCGACGATCGCGCCCGCCGAGAACACCATCCTCTGGTCTCGCATCGGTGCGACCTACGAGCCCTCGCAGCTCACGAAGGCGGTCGAGCAGGACCACCTGCTGTTCGAGTTCGACGGCGCCTTCCGGCCGATCAGCCTGCTGCCGCTCATGCTGCCCGCGATGCGGCGCTGGCCGCAGCGGCCCAGAACCCGCGAGTGGCTGGAGGCCAACGACCGGTTCCGCACGGATGTGCTGGCGCGGCTTCGCGCCGACGGCCCGCTTCTGGCCAGCGACATCCCCGACACCGCTCAGGTCACCCGCCCACCGGACGGCTGGTACGGATCCAACCAGGTGGTGCACATGCTCGACTTCCTGCAGCGCCAGGGGGAGGTCGCGGTCGTGCGTCGCGAGGGGCGCAACCGGGTGTGGGATCTCGCCGAGCGCGTCTACCCGGTGGGCATGCCCGAGTACGAGTTCGACGAGGCCGAACGCTTGCTCAACGAACGCCGCCTGCAGGCTGCTGGCATCGCGAAGCAGAAGTCACCGTGGACGCCTGTCGGCGAGGCGGGTGAGTCAGCCGTGATCGAGGGCAGCACCCGCAAGTACCGGGTCGACCCGCAGGCGCTCGCCGCACTCGAGCAGGACGACGGCGGTCGCGTCGCATTCCTCAACCCTTACGACCCGATGCTGTTCGACCGACCCCGCCTGCAGGAGCTCTTCGAGTTCGAGTACGTGCTCGAGCAGTTCAAGCCGAAGCCGCAGCGCAAGTACGGCTTCTTCGCGCATCCGATTCTCCTGGGCGATCGATTCGTCGGGATGCTCGACGCCGAGGTCGACCGCGAGGCCGAGATGCTCGTGGTGAACGCCGTGCACGAGTTCCTGCCGTTCGACCCGGAGGAAGACGAGATGGTGCGCGCCGAGATCGACGCCCTCGCCGAGTGGCTGGGTGTGGGCGTTCGGGCGTGGTGACGGTTCGTCACGCTTCGATCGTCAGCACCTGCGGAGTCCAGACCGGCCAGGTTGCGTGACCGATCAGCTGGCCGCGGGAATAGTTGGCGACTGGGCGGAAGGCCGGGTCGCTGCGCGAGTTGTCGTAGAAGCGCGCGTGATCAGCGAGATCGCGTGCTTCGGCCACCCAGGTCCAGAGCCGCCGAAAGCGTTGCCGCACCTTCTCCTCGGGTACCGTGTGTCCGCCCTGCCCGACTCGATATGCGACGCGCAGCACCGACACGTCCTCCGGAACGAGGATCACGTGCAGGGTGACCAAGTAACCCTCCGACAGCGCCTGCCGCACCAGGTCAACCTTGCTCGGATGGCTGAAGACGGTCTCGGTGATGAAGGAACGCCGTTCGCCTAGCGCTGTGTCCCGCTCGGCGGCGGCGGCGGATGCCTGGTAGGCGTGCGCGGATTCCTCGCCCGGCCATCTCAGAGAGGCGATCTCATCGGCGTTGATGAATGGCAGGTGCGTGACGGGTCGAAGAACATCCCGAACAAACGTGGACTTGCCTGCCCCATTGGGGCCCGCGAGCACGTGCAGGACGGGTGAACTCACGCGGGCGTTGCGCCCGCGTCACGCATGACCACGTTGCCTTCCGCATCGGACTCTGCCCAGGGTTGGCCAGCCGCCTCCAGACGCTCCACGTAGCTGAGCCCTTCGACCCGGGCGAGCAGCTGTTCATCCCAAGTTGCCCGCACCACAGCTTGTGCTCTGTCGGTGAGGTCGTCGTACCGTGTGCGCCCGGCGAGCACATCATCGATCTGCCGGCGGGTTACGGCCGGCGAGGCATCCAGCTCACGACCGATTCTCACCCAGTGATCCAGCTGCTGCGCAGCGCTGCGGCTTTGGGCTTCGCCCGCAACCTTCGCGGCCTCGAAGAGGTCTCCGTCAATGCGCGTCGGCATCGTCTTCATGCACTAAGTGTAGCACTTCGCTACACGGGTCAGCCGATGACGAACGACGCGAGCAGCGCCACTGCGGCGGCCGCCATGAGCACGAAGGTCACCCACAGCCCGAGGCGTGACCACGGCCCGCTGCGGTGCGCCCCCATCACGTCGGCGCGCGAGGAGACCTTCAGGATGAGGAAGATCAGGGGCACGGCGACGATGCCGTTGATCACCGCTGTCGCCACGAGCGCCTGCACCGGGTCGACGCCGAGGAAGTTCAGCCCCATGCCGATGAGGGTGCCGCCGGCGATCGTCAGGTAGAACAGCTTCGCCTGGTCGAACCGGCGCGAGAGGCCCTCGCGCCAGCCGAACGTCTCCGCGATCGCGTACGCCGACGAGCCGGCGAGCACGGGCACGCTCATGAGGCCGACGCCGATCACTCCGATGGCGAAGATCCCCTGCGCGAGCACACCCGCGTTGGGGAAACTGTTCACCAGCGGGCGCAGGGCGGCTGCGGCATCCGCTGCGCTGGTGATCTGGGTGATGCCGCCCGCGTTCAGCACCACGGCACCGACGAGCATGATGAACCAGGCGATGAGGTTGGCGAAGAACATTCCGAGCACGGTGTCGACGCGCAGCCGCTTGAGGTAGCCGGGACTGATGCGGGGCGGTCCGCCGTCTTCGGGGATGCGCTTCTCGGCGATCTCGTCCTCCACGACGTTGCTCGTCTGCCAGAAGAACAGGTACGGCGAGATCGTGGTGCCGAGGATCGCAACCAGCAGGTAGAGGAACTCCGGTGTGAGTTCGATGTGCGGAACAACGGTGGCCAGCAGGGCGGTGCCCCACGGAACATCCACGAGGAAGGCCGTGATCACGTAGGCGAACAGCGCCAGCGCGAGCCACTTGAGCACGCGGATGTAGACCCGGTACGACACGAAGATCTCGAGCACCACGATGATCAGCGCGAACATGATCGCGAGCAGCACGACCGGCACCGAGGGGATGAGCAGCTGCAGGCTGCCCGCCATCGCGCCGATGTCGGAGCCGATGTTGATCGTGTTGGCGCCGACCGTGAGTAGCACCACCGGGTACAGGATCGCGCGCGGGTAGGTCTGCCGCACGACCGCCGCGAGCCCCTTGCCCGTGACCGCGCCGACCCGCATGCACGCCTCCTGCACGGAGATCATCAGCGGCAGGGTGAAGACGACCGTCCACAGCGTGAGGAACCCGTACTGCGCACCCGACTGCGAATGGGTCGCGATGCCCGAAGGGTCGTCATCCGCCGCGCCGGTGACCAGGCCCGGGCCCAGCACGCGTAGGGCGCGGTTGAGTCGATGATCCTTGGTGGGATGCGGCGGCCGCCCCAACACGTCGGGTGCTGCGAGCGGCGGTGTGCGGTGAGCCATGGGCTCAGTCTGTCGTGTGCCGGATGACGCGGGTAGGGTCTTTCGGGCCCTGCCAGTGGCAGTTCACTTCAGCACGGCCTTGCAGCGGGGGTCAGCGCTTGTTGAGTTCCTCGGCCAGCATCACGATGATCCCGCTCGGACCGCGCACGTAGGTGAGCTTGTAGACGTCCTCGTATCTAGCCACGCCGCGCAGCGGGAAGCAGCCATGCTTGGCGGCGATTGCCAACGCCGAATCGAGGTCGTCGACCGAGAAGGCGACCCGGTGCATGCCGATGTCGTTGGGACGGGTGGGCTGCGACTCGATCGCATCGGGGTGGATGTACTCGAACAGCTCAAGCAGACCGTGACCGTCGGGTGTCGTCAGCATCGCGATCTTCGCGTGGTTGCCGTCGAGGCCGACCGCGGTGTCGGTCCACTCGCCGCTGACCGTGTCGCGGCCCAGGGCGAGGCCGAGGTCGGTGAAGAACGCGATCGCCTCCTCGATGTCGCGAACCGCGATGCCGACGTTCTCAAGTTTGATGGGCATGTGTTCGATGCTATCGATCGGCGGCCGATGCGGACCGAATCGCGGCCCTGCTCCACCCTCCCTGCACCCGTGGCCTACTGAGTGACGATCCGCACGCAACAGTTGGGCCTGTCCGGTGCAAACTCGACCCGCTCAGGATCTTCACCTAGTCCGTCAAGCACTCCTCGAACGAAGGCGTGGTTGAGGGTGCAGACGGTGTCAGTGTGGCTCTCTGCAAGGTGATGAAATGGGCAGTTCGTGAGCGAGGTCGCGTGGTCACCGACTTCTGGCTCGTATCCGGCCGTCACCAGAGCTGACTCAATCGAGGTCGCAGCCACCCCTACCGCTCTGCCTCGCGCGCAGGCTATCTCCTGGATGGCGGCGCGGATGGGGGTGTGGTCGTGCTCTGCAAGCTCGATCGCGGCGGCCAATACCTCTCCGACGACGTCGTAATGTCGTTCCGGAAACGACGCGGCGATCTCACTGGCTCGGGCGCGGTAGAACTTCGCGGGGCGCCCTGCACCCGGTCCCACTCGAGTGGTGCGTCGATGAAACTCGACCTCGAGTATGCCTGACTCGGCGAGCTTGTCCAGATGGAAGGCTGCTGCCGTGCGGGTGATTTCCACAGCGGCCGCGGCGTCGTCTCGACTGAAGCTGCCCGGGTGCCGCACGGCAAAGGCAACAAGGCCTTGTCTGAGGGGGTCACTCGCGACAGCGATTGCGTGAAGCGACTCCTGCTGGTTGCTTCTGCTCATGGGGCCACTCTATCTCTAAAACTGTAAACGTTGACAATAGAAACGGTGAGTCCTATCGTCGCTCTTGAGGCCACCACACAGGCCTCGAGGAGAATGATGTCCAGTAAGCATTTTGTCATTGTTGGTGCGGGACCAGCGGGGGGTACCGCCGCCGCTGCGTTGCGGCGCCAGGGGTTCTCTGGCCGCCTGACCCTGCTCGGTCGAGAGCCACACCGTCCCTACATCCGACCTCCACTCTCGAAGCACTACCTGCGCGGCGACGCGGATCGTGAGTCTTTGTACCTCGACGATGCCGGATGGTATGCCGACAATGACGTTGACTTGCTGACGGGCACCGTTGTTGCTGGTCTCGACCTTGGCTCGCGGGTCGTGCACCTCGACCATGGTGAGAGCCTGGGCTATGACCGGCTGCTCCTGGCCACGGGGGCGACCCCGAGGCGACTCGACGTCGCAAGTGCTGAGGCACCGGGGGTGCACTACCTTCGAACTCTTGAGGATTCCGACAGCCTGCGAGAAGCACTTGCGCAGGGCGGCAAGCGAGTCGTGTTGATCGGTTCCGGATGGATTGGGTTGGAGGTTGCGGCAAGTGCGCGGATGCTCGGCAACGAGGTAACCATCCTTGCGCGCGAGGCCGTTCCCCTGTCGCAGTCGATCGGCGATGAGCTCGGAGGCTTCTTCGCAGAGCAGCAGACCCGCCATGGGAATGTTGTGCGGTCATCGGTATCCGTTGACTCCCTTGTCGCCGAGGGGGGCAGGGTGAGCGGAGTGCGGCTGACCGATGGTGAGATCGTCCCGGCGGATGTCGTGATCGTCGGGATCGGTGCCACCCCGAACGTCGATCTCGCGCAAGCCGCCGGACTTGTCCTCGACAACGGTGTGAAGGTGAACGAAAGGCTGGCGTCAAGCGATCCGCACGTGTTCGCCGCGGGCGACGTGGCCAACGCGTTTCACCCTGCGGCTGGGGTGCACATCCGCAGCGAGCACCTCTCGAATGCGATGAAGGCGGGAGTTGCCGTCGCGAAGATCATGCGTGACGAGGATGTTGTCTACGACGACCTCCCCACCTTCATGAGCCAGCAATTTGACGTGACGCTGCAATTCGCCGGCTATGCACCGCTGATTGATGGCGCAGAACTGGTTACCCGCGGCGACGTGAATTCGGGCTCATTCTCGGTGTTCTGGCTCCTCGATGGGCGCGCGGTTGCCGGAGCCAACGTCAACATCCCCGACCCGGACAAAGCCCTGCAGGGTGTCATTCGTCGGGCCCGTCGCATCGACCCGGCGATGCTGCGCGACGTTGATGTGCCGCTGGAGTCGCTGTGACTCCCGGGGCTCAGGAACTGAGTGACCTCGGAGTCAGCATCTGGCTCGACGACCTGTCTCGGGATCGGATCGTTTCCGGCGATCTTGCGCAGCTCATCCGGGACAGCAATGTCGTCGGCATCACCACCAATCCCACGATCTTCGCCAACGCTCTTCGCGGATCGAGTGCCTACGAGGGCCAGATCCGCGAACTGGCGTCCCACAACGTCACCGCGGACGAGGTGGCCCTCACCTTGACTGTCGACGACGTAGTAGCGGCGGCCGACATCTTGCACCCGACGTTTGTCGCAACCGGCGGGCACGATGGGTGGGTGTCCATTGAGGTCGGCGCGAGTGTCGCTCGCGATGCGGCGGCGACGATGAGGGAGATCGAGGTTCTTCGTGCGCGAACAGCGCGCCCGAACGTCTTCGTGAAGGTCCCAGCGACGTCCGAAGGTGTGGAGGCGATAGCTGCTGCAACAGCGAAGGGCATCAGCATCAACGTGACCCTCATCTTCTCCCTTGACCGCTACCGGGAGGTCATCGACGCCTACTTCACCGGCCTCGAGCAGGCCCATCTCGCGGGGCTCGACCTGGGAGCCATTCGGTCGGTGGCATCCTTCTTCGTCTCTCGGGTTGACGGCGCAGTCGATGCCGCCCTCACAGCAGTGGGCACTGCGGAGGCACTCAGTCTTCGCGGCGAGGCCGGAGTGGCGAACGCGCGCCTTGCCTACGAGATCTACCGGCAAGCCCTCGCGTCGGAGCGGTGGCAACGACTCAGCAACTTCGGGGCCAATCCGCAACGGCCGCTGTGGGCATCCACCGGGGTGAAGAACCCCGCGACACCCGACACCTACTACGTCGTCGAGCTTGTGGCATCCGATGTCATCAACACGATGCCGGAGAAGACACTGCACGCGGTGGTCGATCACGCTCAGCTCCGTGGGGACACGATCACCGGAGCCTATGACCACGCCAGAGACACGCTTCATCAGATCGCGACTTTGGGGGTGGATCTCCCTTCGATTACGGAGACGCTCGAACAGGAAGGGGTGGAGAAGTTCATCGCATCAGGCAGGGAGCTCGTGGCCACCGTCCAGGCGGCGATGAGTGCGGTTCGATGACCGGCGTGAGGTTCGAGGTTGAGACTCTGATTCCTACGACCCACGGGCAACTGCGCGTGCGCGGATACACGTCGGTCGATGCTGGGGTCGAACATCTGGCGCTCATCGCCGATCCCCTTGGGGCAACACCCACTGTTCGCGTGCATTCCGAGTGTCTGACCGGTGAGGCACTGGGCTCGCTCAAGTGTGAGTGCGGACCTCAGCTCGACTCCGCCCTTCGGACCATCGCACGAGATGGTGGAGTTGTGATCTACCTCCGCGGCCACGAAGGTCGTGGCATCGGTCTCGTCAACAAGCTGCGCGCCTACCGCCTCCAACAAGGGGGTCTCGACACCGTCGACGCGAACACCGCGCTCGGTCTTCCGGTGGATGCTCGAGACTACGCGGATGCGACGGCGATCCTCGATGAGCTCGGGCTCAGCAGCATTCGACTGCTCACGAACAATCCCGATAAGGTCGCCCAACTGACGGCTCAGGGGATCGACGTTGCGGAATGCATCCCGCTGGTCATCAGTGCGGGTGAAGCTAGTGACGCCTATCTCGCTACGAAGCGTGACCGCCTCGGCCATCTCATCCCTGCCGGTTAGAGACCCAGCCGCAACTCGTTGAGCAGGGCAACCGCATCGTCGAATTTCGCGATACGACCGGCCTGTCCCAACCACAGTGATTGCAGATCTCCGATTCCGCGCCGGCCAGCTTCAGCGCGGAATTGACCGGTGATCCAATTCTGGGCTGGAAATGGTGCGATCGCGTTGGCGGCCTCGATGAGGCGAGTTGCACGGTTCGGGGCTCCTCGAGCGAGGCGTCCGCTCATCGCCCGGGTGAGGACCGTGCCATGCGCCAGAGTCTCGTCGATCGCGCGCCGGTGGGCGTCGCTCGCTGCTGACTGGCGAGTGCGGAGAAACGCAGTCCCGACCTGCACGCCGTCCGCGCCGAGTGCGAAAGCGGCAGCGACACCCCGTCGGTCGGCGATTCCGCCGGCAGCGACAACGGGAACGCTGACGGCATCAACGACCTGCGGGACGAGCGCGAAGGTGCCCACCAGCGACTGCTCGGCGCTCTCAAGAAACGAGACCCGGTGCCCGGCGGCTTCCGACCCGGTAGCAACGATGACATCCACACCACCTGCCTGCAGGGCGATCGCTTCATCAACGGTAGTTGCCGTCCCGATGACTGTTGTGCCCAGTGCATGAGCACGATGGATGACGCTAGCTGCCGGAACACCATAAACAAAGCTCACTGCGGCTGGGGCACACTCCAACACCGCCTCGATCTGCTCATCGAAAGGGGGCAGGTAGCGCTCCGGACGCTCAGGCAACGGCAGTTCGAGCTCGGCGAAGATCTCCGCAACCGCAGCCCTCGCCCGTGCGAAATCGGTCGGGCTCGGATCACGTTCCTCGTCCGACGGAAGCCACAAGTTGAAGGCGAAAGACCGGTCGGTGGCGCCCTTGAGGAGCTCATCCGTTTCCCGAATGCGCTGCGCCGTGTACCCGTAGAGGCCGTAGCTGCCGAGGCCGCCGCCATTGCTCACGGTCGAGGTCAGTTCGACTGACGATAGCCCCCCGAAAGGTCCGAGGATGATGGGCAACTCGGTGCGGAGCAAGCCCGCGAGCGTGCTGGTCATGCGCCCTCCGACGGACGGCTCTCCCCGCAACGCCAGCACACGGCGTCGGACATTTCGCTGAGAGCCCCACAGTGGATGCACACCTGGGCCAGCCAGCACACGGGATCTCCCCCGTCCGCACCAACCGGAGCCGATTCCGAACCGGGCACCGCGTGGGGGGTGTCAGTGGAGGAGGTCTTCATAGCGAACCGACAATCTTGCTTTCGTCATCGCACTAGCTTTGCAACTGTACCGCGGCAGTGGACGGGACACGGCGACGCTTCGGGCGATCGGGACCCGGCTGAGTTCTTCTACTTCGGGAAGACGCGCCGTCGCCGCCCGGTGGGCGACACCGACGCGTGGGCCTGTGGGCCTTCGGGTGATGCTTGTCGGTTTGGTGTCGGGTGATTCTTGACACTCTGGTGGATAGGTTAGGCCCCGCG